>ERZ795043.69-NODE-69-length-141795-cov-20.017892_pt1 | contig 141795 bp, 110 predicted proteins | sample MGYA00375127_ERZ795043 | MGnify/ENA primary metagenome ERZ795043 (study PRJEB30172, sample SAMN05518447) | compost metagenome | isolation source: Feedstock adapted compost from Newby Island compost facility, Milpitas, CA | place: USA:Newby Island compost... | reverse complement strand
ACGAAGTGCGCATCGCCGGGCCGGGCGGCAGGTACGAGGACGTCGCACCGGGCGGCAAGAAGCCGACGACGACGCATCCGAGACCTGCCGCGCCGACGGGCATTCGATTCGAGGACTGACGGTCGCGCGCGCTCGCGGTGCGCGCGACGGCTCCTCGCACATCACCGCTGGAAGGCGGGCTAGGAGCCGGTCAGCGCGTACCGCGAGTCGTCTCGCGCGGCGCGGCCTCCCTCTTCCATGAGCTCCAGTACCTCGCGGAAAGGCATCACACGGATGTCGCGCTGCTCGCGGAGCCAGTGCATGAACGTCTCGAAGACCGCGAACCGGTCCCGCGGAGCCTCCACCCACGGGTGGAATCCGATCGCGATGTGCCGCCTGCGCGCCGCGACAGCACGCCGTACGCACGATTGCCACCGCGCGAGCACCACCGATGGCCTCACGTCCGGGTCGCGCCCGTAGTGCCAGTCGTCGTCGGCGACTGGAAATCGCCACAGCGCATTTCCGGGCTCACCGGCGAGCCTGTACGGATGAGGTTCCGTGCCGTCCTCGGCGCTCCAGCGGAATCCTTCCGCCCGCAGCAGCTCCATCAGCCTGCGGTTCCACGCCGACTGCGGGCTTCGATGCCCGATCACCCGCACACCCAGCCCGGCGAACGCGTCGCGCGTGCGGCGGATGTTGTCGGCGAGCGCGTCGTGCGGCAGCCGGATCAGCACCTGATGATCGAGCGAATGACTCGCGAGCTCGCTGCCCGCGCGGGCGATGGCTGCAACGAGGTCCGGCGCCTCCTGCGCCAGCCGCGCCACCATGTTGTACGTCGAGCGGATGCCGAGCCGCGCCTCGATCTCCAGGATCTTCCACGCCGTGCCGATGCACGCAGCGCTCTGCCCCGGCATCGCGTAGTTGCCCTCCACGTCGTAGAAGATCGTGACGATGGTTCCGGTCTGCGTTGCGAGCGGATCCGGCTGACGGCTCGCCGCGAGCCGGGACGACATCGCCTGGATCCTGCGCCTCGCGCGTTCGATCTTCCTTCTCAGCATCGATTCACCTACGGCTGTTCCGCGTGCGCCGGTGCGCCGAAGTCCTGAGTGACGAGCCGGCGATAGCAGCTCTCGACCGCATCAGCGATCGAGCGGTAGCTGCGCCTGCGCCTCACGTACTCGAATCCGCGCAGACCCATCTCCCGCGCGCGGTCGGGCTCTTCGAGCAGACGCACGATGGCGTCCGCGAAGGCGGCGGCATCGTAAGGCGTGCAGTAGCCGCCGCCGCTCTCCTCGATCACCAGACGCTGGTCGGGCTGATCGTTCGCCACCACGGGGCGTGAGAAGAGCATGTACTCGAGGAGCTTGGTCGGGCTCGCCACGTCGTAGATCGGGTCGGGCGGTATGGGTGACACGCACACCGCCGCACTGCGCACGTGAGCGAACGCCGCTTCCCGCGGCAGGAATCCCGTAAACTCGACGCGCTCCGCGATGCCGATACGTGCGGCCTCCTCCTCGAGAAAGCGCCGGTCCTCGGGCTCGTGCGCGTCCCCGACGAGCACGAGGCGCGCATCCGGGCGGCGCGCCGCGACGCGCGCGAACGCCTCCAGCAGGAACTCGAGCCGGCGCATTCTCTCGAGCGAGCCCAGATAGACGATGCGCGGTCCGTCATGGCCGGAGTGTTCCGGCTGCGGACCCTGCGGCGCATCGGCGCTCTCGAGATCCACACCCATCGGCACCGCGGTCATCTTCCCCGACGGCACTCCGCGCCGGCTCATGCAGCGCCTCATCTCCTCGCTCTGGACGAAGATGTGGTCCGCCCAGCGTGCAATCACACCGTAGAGAATCGTCCGGAACACCAGGTAGCGCAGCAGCTTGAAGAGCCGGTATCGCGCGCCCGGCGTCTTCGCCTGCAGGAGCGAGGCCTCGGGATACGGAAAGGAGAGCCAGTAGAAGAACGGGATGCGCCTGCGCCGGGCCGCGACGAGCAGCACCGGTGCGATGAGGAACTTGTCCTTGACCTGCACGAAGTCGTACCGGCCGGTGCGCAGGAGCGCCGGCGCCCGCAGCTCGTTCGCGAGACTCCGCAGGTGCTTGCGCAGCCGATCGATGGCGCGGCGACCCGGGTCGGTACGCGCCAGCCACACGCGGCAGCCGCGCCACTCCACGAGGCCGCTCTGCCCGACCGAAGGCGCTGCGCGCATGATCCAGTCGATGCGGTGCCCCCGCTCGAGCAGCTCCTTGCCGAACAGGACCTCGACGTCCGGACGGAACGGCGGGAATTCGTCAGCCGTGACGAACAGAAAGCTGAACGTGCTTCCGGGCATGGCCGGCGCCATGCAAGATCCGGTCCCGGCTTGCACCTTCGAGTCGCGGCGTGCAAGGAAATGGCACGAAGCTTGAATGGCCGTCGAGCCATCACGCTCCGTCCGAGGCTGCGCCGCCCGGCGCACGGAGCGAGCAAGGAGGAATTCGCATTGCACGCAGCCCCGGGGAAGCGGTCCGCGATCGTCGATTTCCTGTGCCTCGGCGTGCAGAAGGCCGGCACGACGTGGCTCCACAAGGTGCTCGAGGAGCACCCGCAGGTCTTCGTCGCGCGCGGAGAGGAGGACAAAGATACCCGCTTCTTCAGTCATTTCTACGATTACGGGTACGAGTGGTACGAGCGGCACTTCGAGCCCGGCCGCTCGGCCGCGCGCCGCGGCGAGGTCTCGACCTCGTACTTCTACTCGAAGGATGCGCCCGAGCGCGTGCACAGGTACCGGCCCGACATGCGCCTCCTGCTGTGCCTGCGGAATCCCCTCGACCGGCTGATTTCCAATCACCGGCACGAGATCCGCATCGGGCACGTCACGGGGGAGAACCGGCTGCTCGAGAACGGCCTCGCGAACAATCCCTCTTACGTCGAGCAGTCACTCTACGCCACGCAGCTCGCGCACTGGCTCGAGGTCTTTCCACTTTCGAGCTTTCACGTGCTCATCTTCGAGGAAGTCTTCGCCGCACCGGAAGCTGCGATCCGCGGCGTCTACGAGTTTCTCGGGGTCGATCCCGCGTTCCGCCCTCCGTCGCTCCATGAGAAGGTGAACGAAGGCCGCATCCCCCGCAGCCGGCTCGCGGACCGTGCCTTCAGGCTCGCCGCCCGCGGGCTGCGCCGCATCGGCCTCGGCTCACTGGTGGATTCGGTGAAGCGCGCAGGCGCGAAGGATCTCAACCGTGCCTCGGAGACGCGTTCCGGGAGCTACACGACGCTCGATCCGAAGACCCGGCGCGAGCTGCAGGAGCTCTTCGCGCAGGAGACGCGCCGGCTCGAGGAAATGCTGGGCCGCGACCTGTCGGTGTGGCGTCACTGAGCGCCCTGCGCGAGCCCGCCCTGCTTCGCGAGCAGCTCCACGAGCTGCTCGGCCCTGTCCGCGAGGTGATGCGCGTGCGCATAGGCCCGCGCGGCTTCACCGAGCCTGCGCAGCCGCTCCCCGTCCGCGAGGAGAGATTCGAGCACGGGCACCAGGTTCGCGGCGCTCCCGGCCACGATGCCCGTGCCGTGACGCGAGAGACAGCCGTCCGGGTCCACACGCGTGCTGACGACCGGAACGCCTCGCAGCCAGGCCTGGATGAACGTGTTCGGAAAACCCTCGAGAGTGCTCGTATTGACCAGCACGTCGCTCGCCGCGATCTCCTCGTTGACGCGCTCGAGCGGCAGCTCGCCGAGAAACTTCAGGTTGGGCAGACGAGAGATGCGCTCGTGGAGCGCCGCGTAGCGCTTCGGATCGCCGGGACGGCCGATCATGACGAACTCGACGTCGGTGCGATGCGCGAAGGCTTCCGCGAGATCCACGAACTGCTCGGGATTCTTGACCGGCTTGAAGTTGGCGACCCAGACGACGCGCCGCCGCCCGCCGCGTCGCTCCCGACGCTCCTCTCCGGGCGCCGGGTGGAAGTTCGGCACCACCGCGGAGGCGGCGAGTCCGTAGTTCTGCTCGAGCAGCCGTGCCTGATCCCGGGTCTGAGTCACGATGACGTCGGCCCTGTGCAGCCCGAACTCCTCGATCCTCCTGCGCACGCGCTCGATCGCGGTCGAAGGCGACCATCCCGTGAGCTGCGGCGGGATCACGTCCATCTCGGACGCGGCATGGAACACGAAGCGCGCGCCGTGCCGTCTGCAGTAGAACGCGCAAGCCGCGACGTACGGCATCAGCGAACGCTGGTAGACGACGTCCGGCCGCAGAGCCCTCAGCGCGGCATAGACGGACGGAAGGTGCGTCAGCAGCCGCAGTGAGCCGCCGCGCCTGAGTCTCCCTACCGGCACTATGCGGTACGTCTCCCGCTCGAGACGCTGCGGAACCGCATGAGCGATGTAGAACGTCTCGAACTCGTCGCGCTGCGCGAGCGCATCGAGAAGACACTTGAGCTGGTACTGCGCCCCGCCCCGCTGGGCTTCCCAGTGACCGCCGGCGACGATGCAGAGACGGATGCGGCGGCCGTGAGCCGCTGTCGTGCCCGCGTCAGCCTGCCGCAGCGCTTCGGCTGCCATTCCTCTCATGCGTGACATGCGTATCCGAATTGCCTGAGCAGATCGCCCGCTTCGGCCGTGATGATCCGCAGCTCTTCCCGGCTCAGGCGCTCGATGCACCTCTCGTTCATGTCTTCGATGCCTCGCCCCGAGCCGCCGGCGAGCTTCGCATCGACGCGGGCGAAGCCCTGCTCGAGATCAGCGACCGGAACGCCGAGGAAGCCTGCGATCCGTTCCAGAGTCTCGTACGGCCGCTGCACGAAGTCCTCGTAGCGCACCAGGAGAAAGCGCCGCAGATGGCGCGCATCGTTCAGCATGACCTCGTTGACGCACCGCCAGTGGCGCGCGCCGCGCCGCACGTCCTTGCCGCCCTTGCGCTTGATGCCTTCCGCCACGGCATAGCCGTTGCGCACGATCCCGATGAAGCTCGATCGGGGGAAGGCGCGCTGCAGCCAGCGCATGCGCACGGCGTTCGCAGGAGTCTTCTCCAGAATGCGAGGCTTGATCGGCGTGGAAAGCTCCATCGACCAGTCGAAGACGAGACGCGGGACACTGCTCAGTGAATCGGTCTCATCGAGCCTCAGGTCCTCGATGTGCTCCGTCCAGACGCGCTCGTGCCCCTTGCGCCGCGCGGGCGGGATCGCGCGCGTGTATCTCTGCCCTTCGTGCTCCATGTAACTGAAGCGACCGGAGGCCGCCAGCACGTCGTGCAGCAGCGTCGTGCCGGAGTTGTTGCAGCCGACGATCATCACCCACTCGTGCCGCTCCTGCAGCTCGCGGAGCGCTTCTTCCTGCGCCCTTCCCCGGGTGAGCCGGAGCAGATCCTTTTCCCGGATGTGCAGCCACTGAAGACCTGCGCCGCCCAGCCCTCCGAGCCCGCGAAGCAGTGGCGCCTCGAATCTCATCTCGCGCTCCTGCCGCACCGAAACGCCGCCTCGACCGCACGGGCGAAGCCGACCGGCTCACCCATCAGTCGCTCGCGGCTCGCCTTCGCGCCGCGTCGCAGGGCTTCCAGCGTGCCGGGATCGCCGAGCACGCGCTCGAGACTCGAGGCCAGCGCGGAAACGCTTCCCGGCGAAAAGAGCAATCCATCGATTCCGTCGCGCACGCCGAACGGAAAAGGACCGAAATTCGGCGCGATGACGGGAACGCCGAGGACGAGCGCTTCGGGAACCACCTTGCAGCGGCCTTCGGGAAACTCCGGCCGAGTCGGTGCGGTGACCACCGTCGCGAGCCGCATGACTGCGGGAAGCCGGTCGTGCGGAACTCTTCCCATGATCAGCACGCGATCGGTCAGCATCCGCTCCCGCACGCCGTTCTCGAGCTCGGACATCCCGCGTCCGTCCCCGACGTACACGAGACCCGTTCGGTCACGCACGGACTCCGGGAGCATGCGGTATGCATCGAGCAGGTCGATGACACCCTTGTCCCTCTGCACGCGGCCGACGAACATCACGATGTGCTCGAAGCGCCGGACGAACTCCGACAGCTCGGGCGGCGGGGATGTCCGGAGGCTCCGCTCCGCGAAGTCGCGGAAGCTGAGCCCGAACTCGTGAGCTCTCGTCTCGGGCACGCCGATCCTGCGCATCTCGTGCAGCGTGAAAGGCCCGTGACAGACGACTGCGTCGCACGCTCGGACGCACATACGGTCGAGCCAGGACACGATGCGACCCAGGCCGCGCCTTTCGGTGAGCGAATTGTGGCGCGAATTGACGACGGGAACGCCGAGAAGCTTGGCGGCCGCGACCGACACCCACAGCAGCTCGCCCGTGCAGCCGCACAGCACGCGATCCGGACGGAACGCCAGAATGGCCCACCCGATGCGCAGCGCGGACCAGGCGCGCGAGAGGAATCGGCGCGGGCCGGTACGGACCGCGGGGAAGCTCTCCGCATGGATGTTCGGCGCCTTCAGAACGTCCTTCCGCGGCCAGCAGCAGAGCACCAGAAGCTCGTCTTCCGCATGCGCGCGGATGAAATCACCGATGAAGGCGTCCGGACCGTCGCGATAGCCGCTTTCGAGAACGCGCCGCACCTGATCCACCGCGTCGCCGTTCTTGACGTACGCGTAGCGCAGGCGCCGGGACACGGCGGCATGCGCGCTCCTTCGCGGCGCGCCGTGGCCGTGCGCGGAAGCATCGACGCGGAAAAGCGACAGCGGCGCGTCGTTGTCGTGAGTCGTCGTCATCGTGAACGCGTTGCGGTGAATGCGAGTCTCGCGCTCGATTCCGCAGTCGAGAGCAAGCTTCGTGCCCGCAGTCGCTCACACGACGGAAACGCTTCGTGAGAGCGTCTCCACGACTTCTTCTTCTCTTCTGCTCGTGTCCTGACCGGATACCGTCCACCGGAAGCGCGTCACGAGCCGCGTGGTGCCGCGGATGACGCTCGTCGCGACGATGGTCGTCGTCTCCCGCAGGTCGCCGAATCGAGGCGAGATCCATCCTGCGCGCGGCTCGAGGCTGCCCCGCAGGATTCTGAGCTCGCCGTCGCTGCAGGCGAGCTCGATGCGCAGATTTCCCGTCTCGATCAGGATCGACGAAGCGTCGTCCATCCGGCGGACCTCACATTCCGGATCGAGGTGCCAGAACCGCTCCACGACGTGGGCGCCGTTGCACTGAAGCGTGTCCTGGACTTCGAGCTCGCGGTTGCCGCAGTCGAGCCTCACGTCGCGCTCGTGGATCACGCCGTCGCGCAGCCTCCGGTATCCGTCGTGCTGCGCCCGGATGCGCTGCACCGGGGAATCGAGACTGAGGGAGATCAACCTGGGCGCGGCCTTGTGCAGCCACATGAACGGCCCGCCGATCTCCGACTGATTCTCGCCGTCGACGCGCACGGTGTTGTGCGCGGCCGTGCTGCGGAAGTAATCGCGCCACTTCCAGTCCCGGTGATAGCAGTACGTGCCGGGATCGACGAGCACCCGCCGGCCGCCGATCGAGAGCACGAAGGACAGGCAGTCCGCGTGGCCGTGCGCGGCGATGGAGAGATAGCCGAGCGGCCCGGCATCGAATACCAGCAGCACCTCCCGCGGGCTCCCCAAGTCGCGCCCGAGCACGAAGTAGCCTCCCTGCGGAAATGCACGTGCCCGCGGCCATTCCTCCCGGGGCCAGTTGACCGGCCGCGGGAATGCCGTGGCGAGCCACGCCGCAGCGGAGCTTCCGGTCGGACAGCCCGGTGCCCTGTCCGACCAGTAGTCGTCGAGCTCGAGCAGATCCTGCAGGCGCCGTGCGCGGGCCTGCGGCGAGAGCATGAAGCCCATTCCCTCGTCGCAGTCGCCGAAGTCGGGCAGACGTCCTCTGCAGTCGGCGATCGCGCGCAGGAAGCCGATCATGCTCCGCACGATCGACCAGTACTCCCGCGTGAAAGGCCGGTCGTGCAGCTCGCCGACGAGCCCGGTCAGGATCAGGAAATGCAGCACGAAGATCTGGTAGCCGACCGTCTGCTCGCGCCCCACTCCGTCCTCGTGGACCTGCAGACGCGCTTCGCTTTCCAGCACACGGCGCGCCTCCTCGCGCCACTTCGCGCTCTCGGGCCAGAACGGCCACGCATTCGCCGCCACGTACAGGCCGGCCATCTCTCCGATGAGATGATTGTTCGCGGACGAGAAGCGGGAGCGGTTCCTGTCGATGAAGCGGCAGTGCAGATAGATGGATTCGAGCCACCGCCGCGGCATCTCGCTCACCGCGAGCCGGAGCAGACGCGCCCCGAGATACCAGTTGAGGAGCCGGATGCCGTGCTCGAGCGCGCTCACCCAGTTCGGGCCGCGCGGATAGGGGCACGACTCGATCCACGAGTCGACGAGCGCGAGCGCGGCCTCGCGGAAACGTCGCTCTCCCGTGAGCGCATACCCTTGCGCGAGCGCGACGAACTGATAGTGCCGGTTGACCTCCCACAGCGTACGCAGAGCGGCGACGAACGATGCGCTGCGCAGGTAGTCGTTCTTCCAGGACGAGAGCGGCAACCGCAGCCCGCTGACGGGATCCCGGTTCCAGTCCGCGTCGGGAAATCCGACGCTCACCGGTTCGCCGAAGAGCTCGACGCGTCCCGCGAGAACCGCCTCCGCCTGCGCAACGTGCGCGGCCACGTCCACGCCTTCGGGCACGGGCCAGCCCGGAAGGTGGGCCGCCGCCGACCGGACGGTCACTGAGACGCGGGCGGGCCGCAGGCGTTCGACCCGGTCACCAATCGCCTGGGAAACGCGCCACACGATCTCGCCCGCCGACATCAGCGACAGCCGACGGACATACCAGTCGATACCGGCTCTCGACACTTGTTGTTGTCTCTTGTGACGTGTACGGCGTACGTGACGCTGATAAGCGACAGGATGCAAGAAGCATGCTCGGAGCCTGACGGGCGCCTGGCACGACTCGTGCAGCCGGGCGCGTCGTCGCAGGCGCATGAGGAACCGTCGGGATGAAGAGACCCAGGCAGCGGATCCATCTGATGGGCTGCGAGATCGACAATCTCTCGCTCGAAGAGACGCTGCAGACCATCGAGGAATTCATTGCCTCGGGCGAGCCGCATCAACACGTTGTCGTCAACGTCGACAAGCTGGTGAAGGCGCGGCGCGACCCGGCGCTGCGCAGGGTGATCAACGACTGCGCCCTCGTCAACGCGGACGGAATGCCCGTCGTCTGGGCGTCCCGCCTCCTCGGCCGGCCGCTCAAGGAGCGCGTGGCGGGCGTGGATCTCTTCGAGGCGCTGATGGCGCGCGCGGCAAGAAAGGGCTGGAGAATTTTCCTGCTCGGCGCGAAAGAGGAAGTCGTTTCGCGCGTGCGGCTGCTCTACGAGGCGAAGTATCCGGACCTGCGGATCGTCGGCCACCGCAACGGTTACTGGAAGCCCGAGGAGGAGGAAGAGGTCGTACGACAGATCGCCGAGGCGAGGCCCGACATTCTCTTCGTCGCCATCAGCTCGCCGAAGAAGGAACGCTTCCTTGCCATGCATCAGGCCAGGATGAGGGTGCCGTTCGCGATGGGCGTCGGCGGAACGTTCGACGTCGCTGCCGGCCGCGTGAAGCGCGCGCCGCGGTGGATGCAGCGGGCCGGTCTCGAGTGGTTCTACCGGTTCCTCCAGGAGCCGCGCCGCATGTTCCGCCGTTACTTCATCGACGACATGGCCTTCTTCGGCATGCTCGCCAGGGAAATACTGCGGCGCTGAAGATTCCGGTCGGTGAAGGCGATGCGCGGGTCCCGCGCATGCCCGATTGCATGGGCTGCGCGGCGAAGCGGACCTGCACTCTGCCTCAGGGGGCCGTCCTGAAACGCGCCGATGCGGTCCTGGGCCGTTGCACGCGAGCCGGCTCCGGCGCGCTCAGTGCGAGACGCATCCGGCGCGCAGCCACGATCCCGCAGAACAGCCAGAAGAGGAACGCGACGCCGTAGGTCGCCATCTGCTTGTAGAAGGTGGCCGCGAAGATCACGGCCATGCCCCCCATCCAGCCGATGGCCAGCGCGCCGTGCAGTCCCGTGTCCCGGCGGCCGACGACCCAGGCATCACGGAACACCATCCAGCAGAAGAGAAGCATCAGCGCAAGCCCCAGCACGCCGGTCTCCATGAGCAGAACGGATGCCTGCGAGATACGGAACGGTGCGAGGCGCCGGAAGTGCTCGCCGACGAACTGCTCGCCGAGCGCGGAGTCCGATACGTTGCCGATGCCGAACCCGAAGGCGAGCTGCCCGGGATCCCGCGCGAGCTCCCGCAGCGGCACGACGAGCGCGTCGATGCGGCCGGCCTCCTCGGAGCCGATGGTCGCGTCCTTCTTCAGATAACCCTCGAGCCTGCCCTCCATCATGAAGAAGTCGACGATGCCGTAGCCCCACCGCGGCTTCACGTAGTAGTCGTAGATCGGGATGAATATCGCGGCGAACGCGGCGATCACCAGCACGGCGATCGTCGTGTTGCGCGCCCGCTTGCCCGGATCCGACCCCGCGAGGAAGGTGACGAGAAGCCCGAGCGGCGCGAGGAAGATCGTCGCCTTGGTCTCGTTCACCGTGGTCGGGATCAGGATCAGCAGAACCAGCACGGCGTAGGGCAGGAAGCGCAGCCGGTTGCGCAGATACATGCCGGTGAGCACGCAGGCGACGCAGATCAGGAAGATCGACAGCACGCCCGAGTTCATGATCGTGCCGATGACCCAGTCGCCCGAGATGTGCCCCTTGGCCCACATCGTCATGCGCTGGTAGACGGCGAGCGGCACCTGAACGAGCGCGAGCGCCAGAACGAGCAGGAGCTGCTGGCGGAGCCTGCGGTCGTCGATGAGGAATACCGCCGGCAGGAAGAACAGCGGGAGCGCACGCAGATAGGTGCGCATTCCCGCGAACAGCGGCCCGGAATCCATGTTGTTGACGACCGCGCCGGCGGCCACGACGAACGCCAGCGCACCGAAGAGAACCCAGTATTCCGCGCGGACGAAGCGGAACCGGTCGCGCACGCCGGCAGCGACGACGTAGATCGCCGCGACGAGGGAGAGGAGCTCCTGCATGTACGCGAGCATGCCCGGAGCGAGACCTTTCTCGGCCAGGTAGTCGAACGTCAGGGCCGCGACGATGAGCATCAGGATCAGCGTCTGCATCGCGCGCCCCCGATCAGACGTGAGGGTGAGGCCTGTTGTCCGGGCATCGTGCGGCCGTGTGCGGCGATGGCGTCGCGTCTCCTGCAGGATTCATTGCGGTGCCGTGCGATCCGTGCCCTCAGCCCTGGCACGTACCGGTATTGCAAGTGCCGTGCCTCGATCGGCGACGTTCTTCGAGAGGCGATCCGGTCGCGGGTCCCCGCAGATCTGCGGCACCGAACGTGCTGCCGCACCGTCGCGGCCATGTAAACAACGGAAGCGCGCGGTCCGGAATTACAAAGCTCCCGCTCGAGGCAGTGCCGTCGCGACGCCGGCCGGGCGCATCCCGTTGCGTCGAACGCTCGCGCACGTGCGAGCCCGGAGCATCGCGCGAACTCGGCGAGACGCGAGCGATCGAACGCGCGCATGAGGCGATGCGACCGCTGTCGCGCGATGCCGACGCGAGCTCTGGCGTGGCATGAAACTTGCTCCCGAGCCCATGCGACCCACCCAATAACAAGTTATCTGGAGTCGGAATGCCGCCAGCCGTTCGCAGTGCAACCACAAAGCTCGGCTTCGTCGTCTTCCTGCTCGTCGCCGCGCTTCTTCATGCGACCGCGCAGGCACAGCAGCTCAAGGCGTACACGTTGCAGCCCGGCGATCAGCTCGACATCACCGTATGGAAGGAACCCGATCTCACGAAGCAGATCATCGTCCGCCCGGACGGCAAGTTCTCCTTTCCGCTCGCGGGCGAGATCACCGCGTCGGGACGCACGGTTGCGCAGGTGCAGGCGGAGATCGAGGGGCGTCTCAAGAAGTACATTCCGGAGCCCGTCATATCGGTCTCACTGCTCAACGTCGGCGGCAACCGCGTCTACGTGATCGGCCAGGTGAAGGCGCCGGGCTCCTTCGTGATGAATCCGCAGCTCAACGTGCTGCAGGCGCTCAGCATGGCCGGCGGCATGACGCCGTTCGCCTCCGTGAACGACATCAAGATCATCCGCGGAACCGACGGCAAGCAGAGCGTGCTTCCCTTCCGCTACGAGGACGTGAGCCGGGGCCGGAATCTCGAACAGAACATACTGCTGGAGAGCGGCGATGTCGTCGTCGTGCCGTGAGCGCGCAGGTCCCTGTGTGACACCCGGGCGGCACGCTCCGCTCGCCGGCAGCGCACTCGTCCTTCTCGCGTCGGCGCTCGGCACCGACGCACGGGCGGCCGACATCTACTGGACGCCGATATTCTCGGCCCGGGTCGAGGGTCATACGAACCGCGACCTGGTTCCGGACGAGACGGGCGAGGAAGACTCCAGCGCGGGCTACATCGCGGATCTGGGACTCAACTGGACTGCCGCGACGCCGCGCAGCACGACGCGCATCCGTCCCCGCATCCGCTTTCAGGACTACCCCGAGCGCGACGCGCTGCAGAGGCTCGAGCAGTTCCTGGACATCAGCACCCGCTACCGGACGCTGCGCAGTGAGTTCGGGCTCATCGGCAGCTACTCGCGGCGCGATGCCTACACGGCGGAGCTCGCCGAGGCCGTGTTCGACGAGTTCGACCCCGATGAGCCTTCGCGGCCGGAGACCGCGATCCTGATCGCCGACAACACCCGCACGCGTCTGCAGCTCCGTCCTTCGTTCGACCACCGGATCACGGAGCGTTCGGGAATCTTCGTCGGCGCCACGCTCGAGACGGTGGAATTCGACTCCGAGCTGCCCAACCGTCAGGTCGACTACGACTTCGGACTCGTCGAGCTCGGCTGGAGATACCAGCTCGACCCTCGGTCGCAGATCACCGTCGGTCCCTATGTGTCCCGCTACGAAGCCCAGGGCGACGCGCAGAAGGCCGACGCGTACGGAATGTCCCTGAGCTGGAGTCGCGACTGGAGCGAAACGCTGAGCGGCACGTTCACCGTGCGGGTCGAGCGCAACGAATCCGAGACCAGAAACGGGCTGGGCCTGGTTTCGGACGACTCGAGCACGGAGTTCGGCGCGACGGTCGATCTCGTCCGCGAGGGCGAGATCAGCGAGCTGCGGCTTTCGGCCGGGCGCTTCATCTCTCCGAGCAGCAGCGGCGCGAAGACGACGTCCGACGAGATCCGCGCCGAGTACGAGCGCTCCCTCAGCCCGCGGCTCGCATGGTCGGCGGCCGTGCGCGGCATGCGCATCCGATCCGTGAGCGACGTGCTGCGCGCCTCGGACCGCGACTACGCACGCGGCGTGCTCGCCCTCGAGTGGGCGATGTCGCCGACCTGGTTCGTCGGCGGCGGCTACGAGTACATCTGGAGCGAGTATCTCAACGACGTCGGGAGCGCCTCGGACAACGCTGTATTCCTGTCGGTGCGCTACCGGGCACTCGAACGGCCGCGGTGAGGAACCCTGTGTCATCCGGGCGAATCTCGGGGAGCACGATGGAGAGCGAGCCCAGGCTGCCGACACTCAGTGATCGTCTGGAAGTGCTCCGCCGGCGCTGGCCGTATCCGGCGCTCATCATGCCGGCGTGCCTGCTGATCGCGATCTTCATCGCCTTCGTGCTGCCGCCGATCTACCGCTCCTCCGCCACGATCATTCTCGAGCCGTCGGCGGTGCCGAAGGAGTTCGTGCAGACCGCGACCTCCTACGCGGACCAGCAGTTCGAGCTCGTCCAGCGCCGGGTGATGACCACCGACAGCCTGGTCGAGCTCGTCCGCAAGATCGACCCCTATCCCCACCTGCGCGGCGCGAGCGAACGCGAAAAGGCGAGGATGGTATCGTCCGCCACGTCGATCGAGCGCGTGGACCCCGTGACACTCGAGACGCTGGCCCAGTCGAATGCCTTCTCGATCCACTACCACAATCCGGATCCGAAGCTTGCCACGGCGGTCATGGAGCAGATCGTCGCCCTCTTCCTCGACTACAACCGCAGGACGCGCAGGGAGCTGGCGTCGGGCACCTACCGGTTCCTGCTGTCGGAGTCGCGCAAGCTCAGCGAGTCGATCCGCGAGATGGAAGCGCGGCTCGCCGAGTTCAAGGCGAAGTACGGTGATGCGCTGCCCGAAGCTCAGACGCGCAACCTGGCGGCGCTCGATGCGGCGCGCCAGGAGTACGACGCACTGCAGGCGCAGATCCGGCTCGTCGAGCAGCGCGAGGAGTTGCTGCGCCTGCAGCTTTCCGAGGTGCCGCCGACGCTCGTCGCCGCGGTGAGCGACCAGCGTCTGCAGCTCGCGCAGCTTCGCGCAGAACTCGCGGAAGCCGAAAAGCGTTACACACCCGAGCATCCCGACGTGCGGCGGCTGCGCCGCGCCATTCAGACGCTCATCGAGGAGTCACGGAACAACCCGGACCGCAGCACGGTGAAGCCCGACAACCCGGAGTACCTGCGGATCTCGACGGAGCTCGACGCAGTGCGCCGCGAGCTCAGTGCCCTGCGCGCACGTGCGGCCCGCGCCCAGCAGCAGATCGACCGCTACAGCCGGAGCCTGGAGCTCGCGCCGAACGTCGAGCGCGAGTACGCCCAGCTCGCGCGCGACTACGAGATCGCTCAGGCGCAGTTCAGGGACATCCAGAACCGCCTGAAGGAAGCGGACCTGGCGCAGGCGCTCGTGGAAGAGGAGCAGGGAGAGCGCTTCACGCTCATCCGTCCGCCCAGTACCCCTACCGAGCCCTACAGTCCGAACAGGCTCGGAATCATCCTGCTGGGACTGCTGCTCGGCGCCGCGCTCGGCATCGGCGCCGCGATGCTCGTCGAGATGAGCGATCCGACCGTGCGCGGCGCCCGCGACCTGCAGGAGCTCACCGGCACCTCGATGATCGCGGCGGTGCCCGTGCTCCTCAATCGCGAGGACCAGCGCCTGCGGCGCTTCAGATGGGGCTCGATCGCGGTGATCTACGGTCTCGCCATCATCATCGTGAGCGCCGCCGTGGTGGGTGCCTCGGCGTGAGCACGAAGCCGGATTCGTGAGGGCCTGCTAAGGGAAGACGGCGGTATGACGATTCAGGACGCACTGGAGAAGGCCAAGCGGCAGCGACAGGCTCTGCAGCGTGGGGGGCTGCACCTGACGGAAATACCGCGGCCCGAGCCCGGCGGCTCGCGCCCCATCGAGCGGGAATTTCCCCGTGTCGACTACGACCTCGACGCCTGCGAGGCCGCACGCATCCTCGTGCCCGAGAACACGAGCCTGGACGTCGGCTCCGCCCTCGCCGCCTACCGCATGCTGCGCACTCGCGTTCTGCACCGCATGCGCGCCAACCGCTGGACGACGCTCGCGATCACGAGCCCCGGGCCCGGTGAGGGCAAGTCGGTCACGGCGCTCAATCTCGCGCTCAGCATCGCGCGCGAGAAGAACAACAACGTGTTCCTGATCGATCTCGACATGAACAACCCGAGCGTCTGCCGCTATCTCGGGATCGAGCCGCCGCGGGGCATCGTGCGCTTCTTCACCGGCGAGGTGGAGGCCGAAGACGTGCTGTTCACGATCGGCATCGACCGTCTGGTTCTCGCGGGCGGCGTCGAGACCACCGCGTTCTCCTCCGAGCTGCTCGCCTCCGGTCGCCTCGAGCTGCTGCTCGACACCATCCGCAGGATCGCCCATCAGCCGCTCGTGCTGCTCGATCTGCCGCCGGTCCTGAGCACGGACGACTTCCTCGTCACGGCGCCGCGCGTCGACGCCACGCTGCTCGTGATCGCAGAAGGCCGGACACGCCGCGACGGCCTGCAACGGACCCTGGATCTGCTCTCCGGGTTCACGCTCGCAGGCGTGATGCTGAACCGCTCGCACGAACGGGTCACCGACTACTACAGCCGGCACTACGCGTACTACAGGCAATCATCCGCCTCCTCGTGAGCTGCAGTCCCGCTTCGAACCGCTGCCGCGCCGCACGACCCGGCGCGAAGCGCTGACGACGCGTCTCCCGTTTCACATGGACAGTCTGCATCATCGCGCATCCGGATCCTCGAGCCGCGCCCGCGACGTTCCGGCCGCGTACGCCCGCAGCGTGCTGATGGTGGGTCCCCACCCGCGCATGATGGGCGGAATGGCGACGGTCATCGGCGGATACATCGACGGCGGGCTCTTCGAGCGCGTCACCTGCCGTTTCGTATCCACGTACCGCGACGGAGGCTACGCTGCGAAGGCGCTCGCGGCCCTCGATGGCTGGACGCGGATCCTCTACCGCCTGTGCACGATGGACGCGCCACTCGTCCACATCCACATCGGTGCACGCGCTTCGTTCTGGCGCAAGTCCGCCGTCTGTCTGATGGCGAAGGCGCTGCGTCGCCCGTATCTGCTGCACGTCCATGGATCCGAGTTCATGCAGTTCTACGACGACGAGTGCGGCCCGCGCGCGAAGCGCTTCGTCGCCTCGCTACTGCGCGACGCCGAGGTCGTGCTCGCACTGTCGGAACAGTGGCGCACGAACCTGATGCGGATCTGTCCGGACGCGAACATCGAGGTCCTGACGAACGCGGTACGCCTGCCGCCCCGCGAGCAGCTCCGTCGCCGGCGCAGTGACGTGCCCACCGTGCTGATCCTCGGCCGCCTCGGCCGGCGCAAGGGAACCTTCGATCTGCTCGAGGCGTTCGCGCGCATCGCGGACCGGCATCCGCGCGCCCGGCTCGTGTGCGCCGGCGACGGCCAAATCGACGAGGCGCGCGCACGGGCCGAACAGCTCGGCATCGCGGACCGCGTGAGCTGTCCCGGCTGGCTGGACCCCGAGGCCGCGCGCGACGCGCTCGCCTCGGCTTCGATCTTCGCGCTGCCCTCCTACGCGGAAGGGCTGCCCATGGCGCTGCTCGAGGCAATGTCCTGGGAGCTCCCGCCGATCACCTCACCCGTCGGCGGGATTCCCCAGGTGATCCGGCACGGCGAAAACGGCATCCTCGTCGAGCCGGGCGACATCGACGCGCTCGCCGAAGCGCAGGACCGGCTGCTCGCGGATGCGGCGGAGCGCGAACGCCTGGGCAGGGCCGCCCGGCGCACGGTGGAGGAATCGTTCTCGATCGAAGCCGCGCTCGAGCGGGTGCTGCAGATCTACCGTCGCTTCGGGGTACCTCTGCGAACGGCTGTCTCCTGAGCACGAAATTGAAGCACCCCTACGACCGGAAACGCGCCCGCCGCTCGATCTTCGACACGGTTCTCTTTCGCGCCATCTCCCAGGCCGCGACCGTCCTGTCGTACGTCGTGCTCGTGCGCGGGCTCAGCGAGCACGAGTTCGGGGTGTTCAACCTCTTCTATTCGTTCATCTCGCTCATCGCAACGGTGCTCTCGCTCGGACTCGAGCAGACCCTGCGCCGCTACCAGCCGGAGTACATCCGCGCGGGCGCGGCGCCCGCGGCGCTGCGTCTCGTGCGCTTCGTGGCGCGCGGCCGGCTCGCCGCCAATCTCCTGATGCTCGCGGTCGTGCTGCTCGCATGGAACGCGATCGCACCTCACTTCGAGATCACCGCCTACCGCGCCCAGTTCGCGCTGTTCGGTCTGGTGCTCGTTCTGCACTTCCAGGCGCGCGTGCTGCAGCTCTCGCTCTCCTCGCACATGCTCCAGCGTTACAGCGTCGGCATGCTGTCGCTGCTTTCGGTGGCGAAGCTGATCGGATACTCGGCGTTCGTGCTGCTCGGCTCCCTGACGCTCGAGACCGCGATAGTGGTCGACATCGTCGGATACGCGATCACCTTCGCGGGGCTCAGGCTCGCCCACCGGCGCCACTGCGAGCAGGTCGACGATACCGGCTTCCGTTTCAGCCGGGAGGAACGGCGCCGGCTCCTGAAGTACGGGCTCGTGTACAACTTCAACGACGCAGGCGGAATGATGCTGAGCACGCGCGCGGACAACTTCTTCGTCGCGGCGCTCATGAACCCGGTCGCCGTCGGCGCGTATTCCTTCTATACCCGTCTCTCGAACATGGTGGCCCACCTGCTGCCGACGCAGATGTTCGAGAACATCATCCAGCCGCTCTTCTTCGCCATACCGCAGCAGGAGGCCGACCGGCGCGTGCCGCGCTACTTCAGCGCGCTGATCGACGCGTCGCTCCTCGTGCAGATGCCGGCTCTTGCGTACGCCGCCGCCTATCACCGCGAGATCGTCGACCTGGTTTTCGGCGGCAAGTTCATCGAGCACTCGATCCTGCTGCCGGTGGTCTTCGCGTTCGCCACTCTCAACGTGATCGCCACGCCCGTCACGCTCGTCGCCCAGTACGCCGAGAAGGCGGCCGTGATCCTGCTCAGCAGAATCCTGGGGCTCTACAACCTGGCGGCGCTCCTGATCCTGATTCCCGTGTTGGGCGTGCTCGGCGCGGCGATCGCCAATGGCAGCGCGCACTTCCTCAAGAACCTCTTCATCTGGTGGCACGTGCGGCATGCGGCGCGCTGGCAGGGCGCGTCGCGGGTCGTCGTGTCGAGCGCGGCGATCTGGGGAGCCTACGTCGCCGTCGCGCTCGTCCTGAAGCGGGCGCTCCCGGCGCATCCCCTGCTCCACCTGCTCGCCGGTGTGGCGCTCGCCGCGGTGACGATGCTCGTGTACGTGCGAAGCCCGGCGCTCTCGAAGTCGGACCGCGAGCTCTTCGGCTCCGTGCTGCACGGGCGCGAGGCGCGCGTGCTGCGCTGGCTCGGTGTCCTTCCTGCGGCGTGAGAGGCGGGATCGCGCTCCACGACGGGTGGCGGGAGTCCTGAACGAAACTCTCCGGCCGCAGACCGCCGCGGCAGGCGCGGCTCAGTAGGCCTTGTCGTCCGTCAGCACGCGCAGCGCGGTCTTCGCCAGGATCTTGAGATCGAGCAGCACCGACCAGTTGCGCAGATACTCGAGGTCGTACTTCACGCGCGCTTCCATCTGCTGGACGTTCTCCGTCTCGCCGCGGAAGCCGTTGACCTGCGCGAGGCCCGTGATCCCGGGCAGCGCCTTGTGGCGCATCATGTAGCCGCGGATGAGCTTGCGGTACTGCTCGTTGTGAGCCACTGCATGCGGACGCGGCCCGACGAGACTCATCCGGCCCTGCAGCACGTTGATGAGCTGCGGAAGCTCATCGAGCGAGTAGCGGCGCAGCACCCGGCCGAGCGGCGTGACGCGGCTGTCGTTGCGCCGGGCCTGCTCCACACGATCGCCGTCCTCGGCCACCGTCATGGTGCGGAACTTGTAGACGACGATTTCCTGCCCGTCGAGGCCGTAGCGCCGCTGCTTGAAGATGACGGGCCCCGGAGACGTCAGCCGGATGAGGAGCGCGATGAGGAGCATGAAGGGTGCGGCGACGATGAGCAGACCTCCGGCGATCACGATGTCGGTCACCCGCTTCGTCACGCCCTTGAAGCCGGCGAACGGCGTCTCGCACATCGCGATGACCGGAATGCCCTGGATCTCGCCGGTCCGCGACTGAATGAGGTCGAGCCCGAGGATGTCGGGCACGTAGTAGATCGACGCGGTCGTGTCGCGCAGCTCCTCGAGCAGGTCCATCACCCGCTGAATGTGGCGGATCGGCAGCGCGATGAAGATGACCTCGACGCCCGTCCGCCTCACGTACGGAGCGAGATCCGGCAGCCGGCCGAGGAGCCTGATCTCCTTGCCGTCGATCTTCAGGCGCTCCGCGCTGCGGTCGTCGAAGAAGCCCTCGACGCGCAGGCACAGCTCCGAGTTCTTCGCGAGGCGCTCTGCGAGGAGCAGGCTCGCCTCGTTGCATCCCGCAATGACCACGCGCCGGGCATTGCGCGGATCGAACAGCAGCCGCCGCATGATCTCGTGCATCGCGAGGATGCTGGGAATCAGCAGCGCGGGCGTGATGACCGCCCAGGTCAGGACGACGCGGCGCGAGTACTCGGCGGAGATCTTGGTGGCGTAGCCGATCGCGAGCAGCACGCCGAGCAGGATCATCCAGCGGCCGATGACGCTGAAGGCGAGCGGCGCGCTGCGCGAGAGCAGTGAGGAACCGTTGCGCGGCGGCGCGAGGAGCACCGCGGCCAGAACCGCGACGATCGTGGACAGCACGATGAAGAAGTTGTCGTAGGCGATGTCGTAGAGTCGGCAGAGCACGTAGAGCGAACCCGACGCTATGAACGCGGGCACTATCGCCTGCAGGAGCGCGACGAGCGCGATCGAGAAGCTTCGGCGAAGAACGACAGGTTCCGTCATGGTGCGACCGTCACTCCGTGATGCCCCCGACGGGCACGCTCACGCGGAGCGTCATGAATCGTTGGGAAAATGAAACGGTGCGTGCTGGCTGCACATGCCAAGCACAAGCAAGCGACGTGCCGCGTGTGGACGGGCCTCTCGCCGCCGTGGAACCGCGTTCACCGCGCGGTGTTTTCGCGGTTTCGCGCGCCGGCATCCACGGCGCCGCGGCGTTTCGGTTCCCTCGCCGTGGCGTCGACCCGGCGAGCCGAATAAAGATGTGTTGTCACAGTTACACGTCCACTGAACGCGCGGCGCGCTCGCGAGGCTTTCGGCGGAATACTGCTCGGCGTCACGACCCGGCCGGGAGCGTCGCAGATCGCCGACGAGGAGGTTTTTCTTTCTGTTTCAACGACTTGAGCCTCTTCAGCCGTGAGCGCGCCGCAGAGACTGTCTCCGCATGGCAACAGAAAGTGACGCTCCGTGGTCCCGCGGGCTCCAGGGAAATCCAATTTCCCTTTCTGTTTCAATCACTTGCAGCCCATGGCACGGGCGTTGCACTGCGTGAGTGACGCTGTCACCGCCGAGATGACGATCACGGCGTGAAGCGTCGGACGCAAAGGCAAACCCACCGAAAGGTGGGGGCGCAAAACTTCCGGTCTAACGGCTGAAAGGCCCAGGACAGCGGGGTTGCCGGGGTCCGCAGGGAACGCGCGACGGGCAAGTCGCGACGAGCGGGCCTCGTGACCGAAATGCAGCCGATCCGGCTGCGGCATCGCGCAACTCCCCTTTCCCCCTTTCAGACACGAGCCGGACAGGCGCCGCCGGCGGTCGCGGCTCGCACATGACCGCGCCGGAGAGCTCTTTTCCCGGTGCCATGCAGCCCCGCGATCCGTCCGCGGCGATGAATCAAACGACGGACATACGGGGGTTGCATGATGAGAACCGCATTCGGTTCGCGGTCGCACGTTCTCGCTGGCGTTCTTCTTCTCTCGGCTGCGCTTACCGCCTGTGGTGGCGGAGGCTCGGAAGACACCGCCGGGCAAACCGGGAACACCGGGAACGGCACGGCCGGCACTCCCATGACGCCGCCTCTGACGGCACCGCCCGAGGACTCGACCAACCGCGCACCGATCGTGAGCGGCACGGCGCCGACGAAAGTGACCGTGGGCGAGGCGTACGTCTTCCAGCCGCAGGCCAGCGATCCGGACAACGACGTCGTGACATTCACGATCGCGAACAAGCCGGCGTGGGCGAACTTCGATCCGAAGACGGGCAAGCTGTGGGGCACGCCGACCGCGGAGAACGTGGGAACCTACTCGGCGATCGAGATCGCCGCGACCGACGGCAGCTCCGTCACCGCGCTGCCGCCGTTCGACCTGACGGTCACCGCGGTCGCCGGCGTGCCGCCGAAGGCGGTCACCGTCGCATGGGATGCGCCGACTCAGAACGAGGACGGTTCGCCGCTCGTCGATCTGCAGGGCTACAAGATCTACTACGGCAGACAGTCGCAGAAGTACGAGACGACGATCACCGTCGACAATCCGGGACTCACCCGCTACGTCCTCGAGAATCTCGCGCCGGGCACGTACTTCGTCGCAGTGACGGCATACAACAAGAGCGGTGTCGAGAGCGCCTTCTCCGAGGAGCTGCGGGCAACGCTGAACTGAGCGGCAGCTGCCGCAACCGAAGATGCGGGCTCCTGCGTGCATACACAGGAGCCCGCCGTCGATGGGAGCGACCGGACGATGCCGGACGCAATCGTTCAGGAGCTCTGCTCGTTCGCCGTGGCGGCGGCGCGGCCGAACTGAGACGCGTCGATTCCGTGCTTCTCCAGGAGATCGTAGAGCGTCGGCCGCGTCACGCCGAGGAGCTCCGAGGCACGTGAGAGATTGCCGCGCGCGACGGCGAGCGCCTGGCGAACCGCCTGCATCTCGGCTCGCTGACGCGCCACGCGCAGATTGAGATACTCGGGGTCCTCTCCGGGATCCTGCAGTCCCAGATCGCTCGCGGTGACCACCGTGCCTTCCGCCATGATCACCGCGCCCTTGATGCGGTTCTCGAGCTCGCGCACGTTGCCGGGCCAGCGGTGCGCCTGGATCGCACGGATGGCGTCCGGCGACAGGCTGCGCGTGGGCCGTCCGAATCGCTCGGCAGTCTGCTGCAGCAGGAACTGCGCGAGCAGCAGACAGTCGCCCTGCCGCTCCCTGAGCGGAGGCACCCGGATGGTGACCTCGCTGATGCGGTAGAACACGTCCTCGCGGAACTGCCCCGCCGCGATCAGCGCGTCGAGGTCGCGGTTCGTCGCGCACACGATGCGCAGATCGAGCGGAATCGGCGTGCGGCCGCCGATGCGCTCGATGGTACGCTCCTGCAGCACCCGCAGGAGCTTCGCCTGCAGGGACACCGGCATCTCGCCGATCTCGTCGAGGAACACCGTGCCTCCGTCGGCGAGCTCGAGCTTGCCCTGCGTGCGCTTCGTCGCGCCGGTGAAGGCGCCCTTCTCGTAGCCGAACAGCTCGCTCTCGAGCAGCGTATCCGGGATCGCCGCGCAGTTGATCGCGACGAACGGTCCGTGAGCGCGTCCCGAGAGGCGGTGCAGCGCGCGGGCGAGCAGCTCCTTGCCCGTACCGCTCTCACCGAGGATGAGAACCGTGGCGTTGGTCGGTGCGACCTTCTCGATGGCCCGGCAGAGGCTGCGCATCGCGTCGCTCACGCCGACGATGCCCTCGAGAGCCATCGACCCCGTCTGCTCGCGCAGCCGCCAGTTCTCCTCCTCGAGCTCGCGGATCCGGAATGCGCGCCGCACGACGATCGACAGGACGCCCGCGTCGACCGGCTTGTGATAGAAGTCGGCCGCGCCGAGGCCGACCGCCCGCACGGCGAGCTCGCGCGCGTCGTGCTCGGTCATCGCGATGACCTTGGTCTCGGGGGCCAGGTTCAGGATCTGCCGCATCAGCTCGAGACCCGGCGCGTTCGACTTTTCATCAGCCGGGCCCAGATCGAGCAGCACGACGTCGGGCTCCTCCCGCCGCAGGACAACGAGAGCCTGTTCCGAGACTTCCCCGCAGACGACGTCGAGGTCGGCGAAGATTGCCTCGAGCTCCTTGCGCAGCGCGCGGTCGTTCTCGAGGATCAGGAGCTTACGGCGGCGTGGGGTGCGGCTCATCGTGCGTTCACCCCGCGCGGATCGCGTGACCGTCTCGTCATCGAGCCCCCTTGCCGAGGAGCACCACCTCGGCCGTCTGGATGAGGATCGTGAGATCGAACAGCAGATTGTTGTTCTTGATGTAGTAGAGATCGTACTGGAGCTTTTCCAGCGCATCGTGCTCCGACGACCCGTACGGGTAGCAGAGCTGCGCCCAGCCGGTGATGCCGGGCTTCACGCAGTGGCGCTGGAGGTAGTACGGGATCCGTTCGGAGAGCTCGCGCACGAACTCCGGACGCTCGGGCCTCGGCCCCACGAAGCTCATTTGGCCGCGCAGCACGTTGATGATCTGCGGCAGCTCGTCGATGCGGAGCTTCCTGATCACGGCGCCGACGCGCGTCACGCGCGGATCGTTCTTCTGGGCCCACTGCGCCTGCCCGCTTGCCTCCGCGTCCGTCCGCATGCTGCGAAACTTCAGCAGCTTGAAGACCTTCCCGCCGAGGCCCACGCGATCCTGGCGATACAGGACCGGCGCACGCCAGCCATCCTCGATCTTGATGGCGAGCGCCGTCAGCAGCATCACCGGCAGCATGAGCACCAGAATGGTGAGGCTCGCCACCAGATCGAGGCAGCGTGCCGTGAACAGGCGCAGCGGGTCGCGCCTGTACCCTTCTCCGAAGATGATCCAGCTGGGATTGAGCACGTCGACGCGCACGCGACCGGTCTCGCGCTCGAGGAAGGTGAGCAGCTCGGTGACGTCGATCCCGGCGAGACGGCAATCGAGCAGATCGCGGACGGGGAAGCCGTTACGCCGATCGTCCATGGCGACCACGACCTCGTCGACATCGAGCCGCTCGCAGAGGTCCTGGAGGCTTCCCCTCACCTGCAGAACCTGGTCGCCTGGTACGAGGCAGCTTTCACCGCTCGGCTGAACGTAGCCGACGACGACGAATCCGCGCCGGTCAGCGCGCCGGCGGAGATTCGCGATGGAGGCGGCGCGCTGCCCCGTGCCGTAGACGAGCACGCGACGCTTGAAGATGTCGCCGTCGACGACCCGGTGAAAGAACGCGCGCGAGAGCGACGCGCTGCCGATCGCACCGACTCCGGCGAACGCCAGCACGCCTCGACCGATCCAGATGTCCGGAATCAGGTAGAAGAAGACGGTCGTGACCATGAGTCCGAGCGACACCGCCGCAACGAGCCTCAGGGCGATGCCGAACGTCCGGGCGCGCTGGCGGGCACTGTAGAGTCCGAGCGCAAAAAGGCTCGTCAGCATGACGGCGCTGAAGATGAGTGCCCGCGGCCAGAGGGGGCCGACGTCCGCCTCGATCTCCGCCAGATCCGACTGCAGCCGCAGCCGCGCGGCCAGAAGGAGCACGATGAAGAACGCGACGCCTTCGATCGCCGCGAGCACCGCGATGGATACGTGCAGGTGATGCCCGAACAGGCGAAGTCGCATGAGCCCCCTTACCGGCGCCGTTCCGTGGGACCCGCCCCCGCACGACAACCAGACGCTTCGAACGCTTCTTCCGAAGCCCGTATGGGAAAGGGGCTTCAGCGCAGAAGGCGGGCCAGAACTTTACAGTGCAGTGTAAAGAAACTCCCGCGACCGGCCGTGAAGAGGCTCACAACAGGGGAAACCGGAACGGGTCGGGGGCACATGGCCGACAATGCGGCAAGCCCGTTCCGGGGCCCCGACTGGCGTCCCCAGGGGGATTCGAACCCCCGTTACCGCCGTGAAAGGGCGATGTCCTAGGCCTCTAGACGATGGGGACGCCGACGAGGAGGGATGGTGGAGCTAGGCGGGATCGAACCGCCGACCTCTTGCATGCCATGCAAGCGCTCTCCCAGCTGAGCTATAGCCCCACGCAGGAGGGCCGCGAAGGTACGCAAGGTAGCCGCGGGTGTCAACTCTCCGTTCCCGAAAAGGTCGCGCGACGGACTCTCCCGGGCCGGTTGCCGGTGACGGCGCCCTTGTGCTTCCGCACGATGTGCCGCGGCTCCAGAAATCCCCGATTCGGCTGGCGTGACCGGGAACGCGTGGCTAGCATTCGCCCAGGGCTGAACCGTAACCCTGACCTCGAGTGCTCGAGCTCATCAAGTCGGAGCTGACCCGGCTCTTCGGACCCGAGTTTGCGCAGCTTGCCGGCACCGTTTACTGGACGGTGATCGCCCCCCTTTTCGCGCAACCGACGCTCGCACCTCTCTTCATCGCGTCCTCGGTTCTGGTGGGAGGCGCCTATCTGCTGAGAAAGTCAGAGCCCGGCAGCAAGAGCTTCCTGTCCCGCTGCTTCGCGTTTCTCGTTCCACGTCACATCTACGGGCACCGTTCGGCCATCCTCGACTACAAGTTCTACGTCGCGACGCAGTACCTCCTGCACTTCGTCAAGATCGCCCAGTTCGCGGTCGGCGTTGCCGCGGTACTCGGTATAGCGGAGGGTGTGCGCAGGCTGCTCGAGCTCATTCTCGGCCCGAGTGACGGGACCGGGCAGCCCGGGCTGATTGCCAGCATCGTTTTCACGGTCGTAATGGCGCTTGCCTTCGACGCAGCCAGGTTCCTCTCCCACTGGGTCTTTCACAAGTCACCGGTGCTCTGGGAGTTTCACAAGGTCCACCACTCCGCCGAGGTGCTCACGCCTTTCACGGCCTTCCGCGCGCATCCGGTGGATCAGTTCGTCGAGTTCCTGTTCCGTGCCATCGCCGTTTCCGCCGTAAGCGGCGCATTCGGCTACTTCTATCCCGAGGGTGTCGAGGAGCTGACGATCCTCGGTTACAGCGGCATCACTTTCATCTTCCATCTCACCGTCCACCTGCGGCACTCCCACATTCCGGTGGGTTTCGGGCGCCTCAGCACGATCCTCATAAGTCCCTTCATGCACCAGCTGCATCACAGCACTGCGCCCGAGCACTTCGACAAGAACTTCGGATTCATCTTCTCGTTCTGGGATCGGCTTGCCGGGACTCTGTATGTTCCGCGGCCGGACGAGCGCTTTGAGGTAGGCCTCCCTGACGAGGCGGACCGGTTTCAGTCGCTCTGGGATCTGTACGTCCGTCCGTTCGGCGCCGCCACCCGGGCGCTCTTCGCACCCCGGGGCTCCGCGGGCACCGGGCTCGGCTAGGTCGCCTGCAGGGAATCCCTGTGCGGAGGGGATTCAAGGAACACGCACGCCTTGTCGAACAGATAGTCGTAGCGCGTGAATCCGAAGTGCATGAGCAGGCGCGCCGCATGCAACACTGGCCTGCTCAACAGCCAGTCGGGAAGGCTCCTGGCCGAAGCAATTTCCGCGGCGCGCGCAAGACGCGCACCTGCCTGCATGCGTTCTTCCTCGGGCGTGTAGAAATGCTCCCATTGCGTGCGAATGCCTTGCGGCATCGGCAATGGACAGGGTTCAGAGCCGGGATAGGCCTGCCAGGGAACCTGCCTGATTCCCGGCGGTAGATACTGGAGGAGCCGCAGATAGAGCCGGTGCCGCACGAACAGGTCGAGTGGGTAGCTCAGCACGACCTCGATGAGCCGCGAGTCGTAGAACGGCATGATCAGCTCGACGCGGCTGAGATCCAGATTCTCGAAGTGCTGTTTGATGTTCCGGCGCGACTCGTTGAGCAGAACGTAGAGATGGAAACGGCGCCCCGGATCCTCCGCCTTGCGCCGTCCCAGCTCCTCGACGAGACCAAGACGCGGAAGGTGTAACACCCGCTCGCGCACGCGGCGGCGGAAGAGGCGTGGGGGCAGTCCGACGTGCTCGAGTTCCATGTAGATCGAGGCAGCCCGATTCGGGTTACCGGAGCGCATGGCTTCGATCACCTGCTCCGTGAGATTGACCGGAGCGAGGACGCGGTCTCCACCTTCGCCCGTCCACAGCGCTCTGGCCTGAGAATCCGGAAGCTCCGTTCCTCTCTCGGCCAGCCAGGACGCGTGCGCCTCGTGGAGGCGCTGCCAGAAATCGGTCGGCCCCGTAATGAGCTCGAAGTGACGAGTTCCCAGTGCAGCCGATGCCTGACGGGCCAGCACCTGGTCGGCCGTGCCTTCCGGCCCGAAACCGATGGTGTCGACCGCTGCGCCGGCGGCGCGCAGCTGTGCCACCACGCATCGCGAGTCCAGCCCGCCGGAGAGCAGCGCGACGGCTCGCGGGGCGGATTTCAGTCGCACGCGGACCGCCTCATCGAAGGCACTTGCGATCCGTGCACACATCTCCCGCTCGTCGCCGGACGCCCGAGCGATGGAATCCCAGCGCCAGTACTCGCTGATTCGCACCTTGTCGGGCGCTACTTCGACGATCCGTGAGGGCTCGATGGAGCTGACCGATTCGAGCACGGATCGAGCTCCGAGCGGGTAGCCGAATGCTGCCGTCTCGGCGAGTCCACGCAGATCACCGCGCTTGTCGACGAGAGGGTTGGCCCGGAGCACACGCATCGACGTAGCGAAGACCACGTGATGCTCGTACACGGCATAGTAGATCGGCCGAAGTGCGAGCTTGTCCGCGACGAGCCAGAGACTGCCGGTCCGCGGATCGAAATGCACCGCACAGAACGCACCCCGAACATGACGCAGCAGCGAGAAGTCCCCGGCCGACCACCGGGCGTGCAGGTCGTCGAGATCGTGCGGGCGCGAATGGAGTCCCGTCGGTCTGTCGATCAGCGGTTCGCCGGCGAACAGCGTGATCGGACCGCCGGGGGTTCTGCGCACCGCCCCGCCTTCGAAAACTCCAAGATCCTTCCAGACGAACGCATGCGTCGTGCTCAGATCGGACTCGAGTACGTCGCCCGTACGCCGGCTCAGTCCTTCATACAGAGCACGAACGGCCGCCTCCGGAATCGAGTGTGGTGCGGATCCGCGTGCAACGATACCGGCAAAGAGCGTCATGAGACCTGCCCCGTCGAACGTGCGCTGCCCCCACCGGCGGACCGGTCAACCGGGCGCGCCTGCTCCCCCTGAGGGGCTCACTATCGGCTCGTCGTTGTTATCACGCAGGTCGGCTCGACACTTCAGTGCGCCGACCCGCAGAACATGATAGTGAGCAGTTGACTTTACCGAGTCGAAGCCGCGCTCGCCAATGGCCGCCACCGCGGACGTGAATATGTTCACAACTCGTCATCTGGACGCAGCGTATGGAGCTGCCGACAGAAGAAAAGCGTGCATCTTTGGACTATCCTACCCTCGCAGCTCGCGGGAGGCGTTCTGCACGCTGCCCTCTACTGCAGTGCATGGCGACCTCCACGCGATGTCCAGAGGAGCGGTACAGGCCGGGTACCCTCGAACGAAAACGAAGAGGCACATCGAGTCGACTCCGGCGAACCGCTCCTGACAATCGCGAACCTGATACCCCCTTGAGGAATCGCCAATGCACTCCCCTCCTCCGGTCAGCATCGGTCTGCCCGTGTACAATGCCGAGCGGTACCTCCCTCTGGCCATCGAGAGTCACCTTTCCCAGTCGTTCGGGGACTTCGAGCTGATCATCTCCGACAACGGTTCCACGGACGGAACGAGGGAGATCTGTCGCGAGTACGCGGCGAAAGACCGCCGCATCCGCTACTTCCGTGAGGAACAGAACCGCGGACTGAGCTGGAATCATGCACGTGTCTTCGAATTGAGCCGCTCAGAGCTGTTTCGCTGGTCGGCGGCCGATGACATTCCGTCGCCGGGTCTGCTCGCCGAGCTGGTCGAGATCCTGCGCAACGATCCTTCCATCGTGCTCTGCGTGCCGCATTCGAAGAACATCGATGATGACGGCGCCGTCATCGGCGAGCTCCCGCGCACCCTCGACCTGCAGATGGATGACGCGTTCGAACGCGCGAGAGCGGTGCTCACCCGCGGTTATCAGATGGTGTTCCACCAGGGTCTGATACGGCGCGAGGCGCTGCTCGCGACCTCTCGGCGCTGGAACTACTTCGGCTGGGACTTCATCCTTCTTTTCGAGCTCGCGCTCCAGGGCAAGATTGCGATGACGCGCGATGCTCATCTTCTGCGGCGCCTTCACCGCCAGCAGGCATCTCGGGTGCAGCGCGACGCGCAGAAAGGCGTGCGGCACATCGAACCCACGTTCGGAGCGAGGTTCGTGATGCCGCACTGGCGCTGGGCCACGGAGCGCCTCAGGGCGGCGCTCGCCGCACCGCTTCCAGTGTCCCAACGCATGCGCATAGGGCTTCTGGTCCTGCGTCACGCCTGGTGGGCACGGACGGCACTGGCTGCGGACGTCAGGGCATCGCTGCGACTCCTCTTCGGTCGCTCGAGCGAGCTTCCGCTGTAGCCAGACATCATGAGCAGCATCAGTTCCGGTACGACGCACGCGGGGCCGGATATCGGTGTCATCGCACTCGTCCCGGAGCGGTGGGAGAGTATCTCGTGGACGACCCGTCACAACGTCCTGCAGCGGCTTGCGCGACACTTCCGGGTCGTCTGGGTCGAGCCCCCCGTTTACTGGCGCGAATATCGGGCCGGCGCTGCATTGCAGGCGCATTCACGCCGCCCGTTCGACCCCGCTCCGGGGCTGCACGTTCTTCCGACGGACCTGATGAGCGTGCGCATCTTCCGTCCTGCAGCGCTGGCCCGCGCGCTGGAGAGACGACGACTTCGAAGAGCCGCTGCGCTGCTGCGTGAACATGGCTGCCGGCGCATCGTGCTCTACATCTGGCGTCCGGAGTTTGCGTCGGCGGTGGATCTGATTCCCGCCGATGCGGTCCTCTACCACATCGATGACGAGTACACCTTCTCCAAGGTTGACCGGCCCGTGCCGCCTGCGGAAGCAGCACTGATCCGGCGCGCCGACCGGGTGATCGTTCATTCGCAGACCTTGCTCGAGAAAAAGGGCGGCATCAATCCCAACACCCACCTGATTCCGAACGGCGTCGACTTCCACGCGTTCTCGACGCCGGCGCCGGAACCCGCCGCGCTGCGGGACGTGCCGCGTCCCCGAATCGGCTACGTCGGCGTGATCAAGCAGCAACTCAACCTGACTCTTCTGCTCGACCTGGCGCGCCGGCAGCCGGAGTGGTCGTTCGTCTTCGTCGGACCCGTCGGTGCGATCGGCGATCAGGCGGTGGCCCTTTCCGCATTGCAGAAGCTCCCCAACTGTCATTTCATCGACCGGCAACCGCCGGAGGCCCTCCCCGGCTTCGTCCAGCACATGGACGTCTGCACGCTGCCGTACGTGGTGGACGGCTACACGCGCTACATCTATCCTCTCAAGCTGCATGAGTATCTCGCTGCCGGCCGCCCCGTGGTCGCCGCACCGATTCCGGCGCTCGAGCAGTTCAGAGACGTCGTCACGACCGCCGAAACGGCCGAGCAGTGGATCAGCGGCATCGAGCGCGCTCTTGCAGCAGACGCCTGCTCGCCGGACGCCGCTCGTGCGCGCCGCAGCATTGCGGAGAATCATGACTGGGATGCTCTAGTGCGGCAGATCGCCGCAGTCGTGTCGTCGGCTCTCTCCAGAAGTGAGCCCAGGAGCTGATGATGAACACCTATCGACCGGTCGGACGCCTGCTGCGGGCGGGTGACCTCGTCCGCATCAAACCGCTGCACGAGATCCTTGCGACACTCGATTCCGAAGGGAGCCTGGATGGCCTACCCTTCATGGCGGAAATGGTGTCCTACTGCGGTCGAACGTTTCGGGTGAGCAAGCGCGCGCACAAGACCTGCGACACACAGTACGGTATCGGCGGTCTGCGCGTGGTGCCGCCTGCAGTCCATCTCGACGATCTGCGCTGCGACGGATCGGCGCACGGAGACTGTCAGGCTTCCTGCCTGCTGTTCTGGCACACGGCCTGGCTCACCCCCGTTACGGAGGACGTGCGCAGCAGGCCCGAACCCGCGGAACCGAGCAAAGGGATCGTGCCGGCAGCGTGGAGCCGGAAGGCCGATTCCTCTGACAGCAACGGTGAGCCGCTGTATCGATGCCAGGCCACCGAAGCGCAACACTTCACCAGACCTCTGCCGCACTACGACCTGCGCCAGTACCTCGAAGACCTCACCTCCGGAAACGTCGGATTCCGACAGATGTTCTGGAGTGTATTCCATGCTTTCTTCCGCAAGCTGATGCACATCGGCATCGGATATCGCTTCGTGGTGGCGGTGTACGACTGGGTGCAGACACGACGCGGTGCGCCGCGTAACCCGTATGTCGCGGGAAAACTCCAGAGTACGCCCGTCACCACGCTCAACCTGCAACCTGGTGAGTGCGTCCGCATCAAGTCGTTCGAAGAGATCCTGGCGACCCTGGATACCCGCAACAGGAATCGGGGGTTGTGGTTCGTCCCGGAAGAAATGGGGCAGTACTGTGGTCGTACCGCCAGGGTAGTCCGACGCGTCGAGCGCTTCATCGACGAGAAGACCGGGCGCATGATCGTCGCCCGGACGCCAAGCGTCATTCTCGAGAACGTCTACTGCACGGGCTCCAACATTGCGAAGCGAATGAACTGCCCGCGTGCCAGCGCACTGTTCTGGCGCGAGATCTGGCTGGAACGGGTGAGTGAGGCGGAGGCACTGTCTCAGCCCTTCCGGCCGCCTCCCTCCAAACCCGGAATCGGAGTCTCCTCCGGATCCAGGGGAGCGGCTGCAGCTCGTTCCGGCTGCCGCTCCCCCTTCGGTTGCTCATCCGGACCGGCTCGCGCGCGAGGCTGCACCGGAGAAGTACGCGTCCTGTTCTGCCCGCAGCTTGTCACACACGCGACCGGTCGGCAGCATCACGTCGGCGTATCGGATGGGTTGATCCTTGCTGATGTCGCGCACGAGACGGCAGCCGACCGATAGCGCCATGGGCAGCAGTCCTTCCGCCGCGCATGTGTCGTACGCGTCGACGAGCCCGTAGCACGTGAAGCCGCCCATGCCGTCGAGCACCTCGCCGGCCTTGAGATCGCGCTTCGCGACGGCGACCGCCTCGCAGACGGGAGCTCCCCGCGGCGTCAGTGTCGGATCGCCGAAAAGCACCGCGCGTGCTACGGAGTGGGGCAGCTGCAGGTGCGGCAGGTGATAAGGCGTGTAGAACATGTAGAGCGGTCCCTCGCCGAACTTGAAGTACTGCATGTACTGGCGTTTCACCGGATGGTCGTTGTAGCCGACGACGAAGGCGCCTGTGTGCGGCTCGGCACCCAGAACGAAGTCCACGATACCGCCGTTCGCGAAGTCCTCCGATGAGACGCGCTTCAGCACATCCTTGACGTGGGCGCATTCGTACCCGCGCATGCCGCGCACCGCGGGCCTGAAACCCGTAGCATTACCCATGATCGTCGACTCGATCGCGAGCTTGGAGCCGTCGGCGAACGAGGCGACCATCGCGGGTTTCTGCCCGTGCTTCGCAGCGAACTCGCGCTGAGTCTCCGGATTGCGGTAGCGATCGAGGAATCCCTTGATCTGGCCCATCATCACCGGCTTGTAGCCGATGCTGTCGACGAACCGGTAAAGATTCATGGCAACACCCGGCTCGTCGCCGTCCGAATAGGTGTAGACGACACCGGCTCGATCCGCATACACCTTGAGAATCGGACCCACGGTCGAGTCCACCTCGGCGTTCATCAGGATCACGTGCTTGCCGTTCTGGATGGCATCGAGCGCGACTCTGGCGCCGTACTCAACGTCGCCCGTCGTCTCGATCACGGCCTCGATACCGTCGGCACGGCATGCCACCGTAGGGTCGTCCGTCACCGCATACTGTCCGGCCTGCAATGCGGCCTGGAGCTGCCCCGAGTTTGAGACCGATCGGAACTCCGAAACGCCGGCTTCCCGATACGCACGCTCGGCCTGGTCGACGTTGCGGTTGACGATCACCGCGAGGCGGATGCCCGGAAACGCCGTAAGGATCTGGAGGGCGATCCCGCGTCCCATGTAGCCGGCGCCGATGAGCGCCACCTGAATCGGCTTACCTGCCGCGAGCCGCCGCTGCAGGGCGGTATCGACGATGATCATCTGCCTTTCTCCTCTGGAACCGTGCTCGATCCTGCCGCTGTGCCCGGACGATTCATGATCCCTGCTTTTCGCCGATCAGCGGCCAGCTGCGATCGGCAGCCGACACGAGCACGGGCTGTGCCGGCCATTCGATCCCGAATGCCGGGTCGTCGTACCGCACGCCGCGTGCTGCCTCCGGAGCGTAGAACTCCGAGGTAAAGTACATGACTTCCGTATCGGGCTCGAGGGTCAGGTACCCGTGCGCGCAGCCTTCCGGCACATAGAGCATACGTCCCTCCTCGGCACGCAGCTCGATGCCGTACCAGCCCAGGTAGGTAGGGGAGGAAGGCCGCAGGTCCACCGCGACGTCGAATATGCGCCCCCGGTTGCAGCGCACGATCTTCACCTCGGCGAACGGCTCCAGCTGAAAGTGAAGCCCGCGCAGAGTGCCGGCCCGGGGGCTCACCTGCACGTTGACCTGGGCGACCCCCGGATTGAGTCCCTGGGCAGCGAGCTCACGCGCGCACCAGGTGCGCGCGAAGAAACCGCGCTCGTCCTCGCGTCGCTCGAGATCGATCACATAAACACCGGCCACACGGCACGGCGTGAACTTCATCGCGCGCTCCCGTCTGGTGCCTGTCCGTTCTGCGAACGCCTCCAGACCATCCAGGGACAATCGCCGCGCGCCTCCATGCGGTCGAAAGTGATCTTGTCCTTGAAGGTATCCATCGCCTGCCAGAAGCCAAGGTGCCGATACGTCCCCAGCTTGCGCTCCGCGATGAGCCGCGCAAACGGCTGTTCGACCAGCTCTTCTCCCTCGCGGATGTAGTCGAAGATCTCGCGCCTCAGAATGAAGAAGCCGCCGTTGATCAATACACCGTCGTCGCGCATGGGCCCGATCCGCGTGACGATGCCGTCCTCCGTCGCCGAAACCAGGTGAAAGCTCTGCGAGGAGCGCACGGAGGCGAAGCTCGCGACGAGCTGCTTCGAAAAGAAGTCGCGGATCATCTCGTCCAGCGGAATGTCGGACAGCCCGTCCGCGTAATTGGCCAGAAAGACTTCCTCTCCTTCGAGGTAGGGGCGCACGCGCAGCAGGCGCTGTCCGATGTTCGAATGCAGACCCGTATCGACGAAGGTGATCTTCCAGTCACTGATGTCGCGGCTGTGCAGAGCGATCTCCCGGCATCCGGCCGAGAGCGTGAAGTCGTTGGTCATGCACTCGTTATAGTTGAGGAAGTACTCGCGGATCATGTCGCCGCGGTACCCCAGGCACAGCACGAACTCGGTATGCCCGAAATGGGCGTAGTAGCGCATGAGATGCCAGATGATCGGCCGGTAGCCGACGTTCACCAGCGGCTTCGGAATGGTGTCCGAGTGCTCGCGCAGTCTGGTACCGAGTCCTCCGCAGAAGAGTACGACCTTCATGTGCGTCTCCCCGAGGCGGCGCCTCCTGAGCGACCGATGCCCTCGTATCTGCGGAAGGCATGCGGATCCAGTACTCGCCTCCCGTCCACCACCAGCGGTTCGCGCCCGAGCGCCGCGAGCACGCTCGCGAGCCCTCCGAACTCCTCCCATCGGGTCACGAGGACGACGATCTCCGCATCCGCCACTGCTTCGGCAAGGGAACTGGCGAGCCTCACGCCCTGCAGCGCCTCATGCCCCACCGGGCGCGCAACCGGATCGTAGGCCGTTACGCGCGCGCCCGCGCCGATCAGGCGCCTGATGAGCGGAAAGGCCGGAGACTCGCGCACATCGTCGGTGTCCGGCTTGAAGGCGATACCGAGCACCGCCACCGGAACGTCTCGGAGCTGCGGATAGTGCCGGCTGATGAGTGCGAGCATCTCCTCGGGCTGAGTCCGGTTGATCTCGAGCACAGCCTCGAGGAGCGGCATCTTCACTCCGAGGTCACGACCCTGCCCGACCAGCGCTGTCACGTCCTTCGGCAGACAGCTGCCTCCGAATCCGCACCCCGCCTCGAGGAAGCTGCTGATCGAAGCGGTGACCGGCGGCTGCCCGGGAATCCGCGTCGTGAGGTAAGCCGACTTGTGCACACCATGCATCACATCCACGATGTCCACGTTGCCGACGGCGGAGGCAAGGCGCGAAAGCTCGTTCGAGAAGGAAATCATCGTCGCGAGCAGCGCGTTGGAGGCGTACTTGATGAACTCCGCGGTCGTATTGTTGGTAAAGATCCGGGGCACGCCTTCGAAACCGGCATACACCTGGCCGATCACTTTCCGCGTCCGCTCGTCGATACCGCCGATGACGATGCGGTCCGGCTGGGAGAAGTCCTCGACGGCGCGCCCCTCCGTCAGGAACTCCGGATTCATGCCGAGCCCGAAGTCCTCGCCGGCGCGCAGTCCCGAACTCTCCTCGATCGCCTCGCGTACCACGCCGTCGGTCGTCCCGGGAACGACGGTGCTCTTCACGACCACGACGTGATAGCCGTTCCGACGCCGCAAGGCGTTCCCGATCTGTCGCGCCGCCGTGCGTACGTACTCGAGGTCGATACGCCCATCCCGCGCAGGGGTACCCACCGCGATGAACGTGACGTCGGAGCCGGCTACCGCCCCTTCGAGGTCACTCGTGGCCGTGAGCCGCCTGCCGGCGGTGCGGGCCAGCAGCTCGGGCAGACCTCGTTCGTGGATCGGCGGCCGGCCGCTGTTGATCATCTCGACTTTGGCGGGGTCGAGGTCTACGCAAACGACATCGTGGCCCACGTCTGCCAGACACGCGCCGCTGACGAGGCCGACGTAGCCGCTGCCGATGATACAGATTCGCATCAGGCTGCCTCGGCGACGCGGTTGTAGTTGTACCAGACGAGGGAGCGGTAGACGCCCTCGTCGACGAGCACGGTCGGAGAGTACCCCAGCTCCGTGCGCGCCTTGTCGATCACCGGGCACCGACGGTTCGGATTGTCGACCAGGTAGTCGGCCTCCGCGGGCTTGCCGAGGACGACCTTGCCCTGGTAACCGAACAGCTCCCGGGCGTGGCGGATGACGAGCTGCGCGAGTTCCGCCATCGAGATCTCCGGGCGGTCGATTCCGATGTTGTAGGGTTCGCCTGGACGGCCCCTGACCAGAACCTTGTAATAGCCGATGATCGCGTCACTCGCGTAACAGAAGGTGCGCGTCGGGCTCCCGTCAGAGAGCATCACGATGTCGCGGCCCGCGAGCACGTCACGCGCGAAGTCGGGAAGCACGCGCCCATCGGTGATCTTGAGACCGGGTCCGTAGTTGTTGAACGGCCGCGCGATCGTGACCGGAAGTCCGTAATGGCGCGCGAACGTGACGCACAGCGTCTCGCCGAACCGCTTCGACTCGTCGTAGCACGCGCGCGGGCCGGTGCAGGAGACGTTGCCGCGGTAGGTTTCGGGCGTCGGGATCGCCTTCGCGTCCGGATCGCCGTAGATCTCGCTGGACGAGTAGAACAGGAATCCTTTCACCGGTCTTCCCGCCTCGCGTTCGGCAAGGCTGTACTCCAGGAGATTGCGCAGCCCGTTGATGTTGGCATCGATGCACTTGATCGGCTGCGCCCGGTAGTAGATGGGCGAGGCGATGCCCGCCGCATGAATGATGTAGTCGAAGTGGCCGATGTCGCGCGGCAGGGGCTGCGTCATGTCGTGCCGGACCAGCTCGAGACTTGGATCCCCGCGGAGGTTCTCCAGCCACTGGGGCACACCGCGCATGTAGTTGTCATAAACGGTGACGTGGATCCGTCCGCGCCCTCCTCGCGTCCGGTTCCAGTGCAGTGCCGACTGCACCAGGTAGTATCCGAGAAAGCCCCCGCCACCCGTGATGAGCAGGCTCGAGCCCGCCATCTGATCGAACTCCCACGCGAGGGAGCCGCAGATGTACTCGAGGTCCTCCTGCAGTAGCTGCTCCAGCGGAATCAGTTTTCTAGTCATTCATTCTTCCCCAAGCGGGCCTGTCGGCGGGGCCGGCATCGTACCCGGGACACGGTGGAAACCAGCGGCGTGAGGGTCGGCCGCCCCTTTTTTTGTTCAGTCTAGGGGGTCGGTGCCCGACGCCCCGAGATCCAGGTCACAGCACGAGCTTGCGACCGTGAAATCCTTCGGCGAACCCCGATGCAGCATTGCATTCCACCCCGCGCAGGGCGAGGTACCCGTGGAACACTTCCCGCCGGAACCACGGTCTGCTGCGCTGCGAAGGAAAGCACCGCTCGAGGACGTCCAGCTTGCGCTCCACGTGCTCCGGCGACAGCGGACTCAGTACGTTCGGCTGACCCAGGTCACCTTCGAACTTCGGGATCTCGTACTCGAGAATCAGATGGTTACGGAACGCGTTCCACGTGAGCTCTGCGATGAGCCGGTGATCCTGGTGGCGGTCGGCGAGCCAGTGCGTGAAGATCAGGTCCGGCACTACGCGTTTCCTGAGGGATTCGACGAACTCCTTGATCTCGCCGCCCACGTACGGAAAGTAGCTGTTGCGGAAGCGTGCGACCTCCACGTGAACGGCGCCATCCGACCCGAGCAGTGCGGCCGCCGCCGCGCGCGTCTCCGCCTCGCGCACGTCGTCGCCGGAGAACACGCACCAGTGAAACTGCACCCCCGGCGCCAGGTCCTTCAGGCGCATGAGCGTCCCCCCGCACCCGATTTCGATGTCGTCGCAATGGGCGCCCAGGCACAGCACGGTGCGCATTCGTGACCAGTCTAAGGGCAGCTGGAACATTCCTCTCACTTCCTCTCAGGCGGGCCGGATACGGAGCTTACTCTGCACGACCCTGAGCAATCCGCTCTCCGTCCCCTCGACACGCCCGCTGGCGATCCAGAGCAGCGCTACCACTGCAACGTAACAGGCCCCGCCGAGCGCTATGGCCGATATCAGCATCGGCAGACCGTCCCGGGCCAGGCCGAGATCCGCCGCACAGTCGATGTAGGCGCGAACGATGAAGAACATCGCCACCGAACCCGCGAGCGGTCGCCACGCGCGACGCAGGGTTTCCATCGGATAGATTCCCACGACGCGCGCGACGATCGCCATGTTAATGGGCACTGCCGCCACGACCGAAAGCATATCGACCCAGGCGATTCCCATGATCCCGTAGTTCACGCCCGCATAGATGAGCGCCGGAATCGTCACTGCCAGCCTCGACCCGAAGAGAATCGTGGCGATGTGCGGTTTGCCGAGCGCCATGTATGCCGGCGACGCGCAGTTGATCATCGCCTCGGCTGCCCCGAGGAACGCCAGAACCTGGATGAGAGGTACGGCTTGCGCCCACTTTTCCGAGAGCACGGTGAGGACCAGAGGCTCGGCGATCGCGGCGAGGCCGAAGGCAGCGGGAACGGCGAAGAGCGTAGAGGCACCGACCATGTCGAGATACGCGCGCTTCAGGCTCGTAAAGTCGTGTGCCACCTTCGCGAAGGCAGGGAAAATCGCGCGATTGATCGGTGCCAGGAGCTCGGTGGTCGGAAGCACGGCGATCTCGAACCCCATCGTGTAGAGACCGACAGTGCGAGCGTCCCCGATCCGGCCGATCACGAAGTGGGCGAACCGCACTCTCAGAAACGTGAGGATGCTCGTCGCGAGAAGCCAGCCAGAGAATGACAGGAGCTCGCGGGTCGCCGAGAGGCAGAAGCGCGGTCGGTACGGATGGAACCAGTAGCTGAGCGCCACGGCGGCAACGCGCCCGATCACCATGCCAATCACGAGCGCCCAGTACGAACGCAGGGCGACCGCAGCCGCCATCGTGACCAGAAACGCGATGAGCCGCTTGCTGCCGAGGAAGAGGAACTCGCGGTCGAACTTGAGCTCGCGGCGGAAATCCGCCGTGCCGCTGTTCTCGAATCCCTGGATGAGGGAGGAGACGGCGAGCACCAGCATCACTGGCACGAGAGCCTGCTCGTGGTAGAAAGACGCGGCCGGCACGGAAGCGACCGCCACGAGAATTGCGCTTGCGAGGCCGAGCAGGACGTTGAGGGTGAAGGCCGTATCGTAGTGGCGGCGCTCGAGCGTTCTCCGCTGGATGAGCGCGTTGTCGAATCCGAAGGCGCCGAGCAGCTCGATCAGCCCGACGACGCTCATGGCCATCGCCACGATGCCGAAATCCTCCGGCACCAGCAGGCGCGCCAGAACGACCATGCTCACGACCCCGAGCGCGCGGTCGATCAGGCGGAACGCCACCATCCATGCAGCGCCCTTGGCCATTGCCCGCACCATGCGAACGCCTCTCCTTCCCCCCACTTCCCGGAAATGGCAATCCTGACATGACCGCCGCGCCCGGAACGTGCGCAATGTCGCGCTACCGGGAGGTCTGTGACGAGCGTTCGGGGATCAGCCGCCCCGGAGATTCACGGGCGACAGCGTGCTGACCGGTGTCTTCGCGCCGGGCCGCCTACGACAGGGCCCTCTGAGGTTTCTCGCCGAAGAGCAGGCGCGCGGCGCCGATGAACGGCTGGAAATAGAGCTGGCGCACCGTTCTGTACTTTTCCGCCTCGTCCGGCAGCCCGAGGATGAACTTCTCGTCCTGCCGCGGGATGTAGAGCGTGCCCGCGAGCTGATCCCAGAGCGAGAAGATGAATCCGAAGTTCTTGTCGTAGTGCTCACGCTGTGCACTGTGGTGCAGCTGATGCATGTGCGGACTGACGAAGACCCTGTCGAAGGGGCCGAAGCTGAACGGCACGTGCGAGTGCCGCAGATGCCCGACCAGGTGGAAGATGAAGCTGATCGCGCCGAATCCCATGATCGTGACCATGGTGATGCCGACGGGATAGAAGTAGCCGAACACGGCGCTCACTGCAGACACAGCCACCGTGCGCAGAAAGAACTCGATCGCCTGGTCGACCGGATGCGCCCGGAAACTCGAGATGGGTGTCAGCACCTCGGCCGAGTGGTGAACCTTGTGGAACTCCCAGAGCACGGGAATACGATGGTGCAGGTAGTGCCCGAACCATCGGGCGAAGTCGTAAGCCAGCGTCACGACGAGCGTGTAGACGGCGATGGCGATCCACCCGGGCGCGCCTCGGTGGGTGCTTTCCCCGAAGACCGCCTCCAGCAACCAGCGAATGCCCTCGGAGACGTAGAGCACCGCGGCAAGTCCCGCGACGAACTTCCCGATTGGCAGGTAACGGAACACGAACTGAGTGACGACGTAGTACTTGTAATCCAGAACGGCCGAGGGATGCGCGTAGATTGCTTTGGGGAAGATGTATCGGAAGCAGCCGGTGAGTGAACGCTCGCCATTACGCGCGACGCACGCGTAGTAGTAAGCGGCAGCGGCGACCAGCGAGCAGCTGATGAATGCCCAGTGGATGGTCGGTTGGGCGAAGAGCGGGGCTACGACACCCCAGTACACCTTGCCCGCCAGCTCGACCAGCTGAGGGTCCATCCAGGCTGCGAGGAATGCCTTGACCTGCTCAAGCACGCGGGACGCGTCTCCCTCGAGATGCTGTGCCAGCTCTCATTCCGTTTGTTGGAGTTCCGCCTGTGAGAGCGGCTGTGGGTAATATTAGTCGCAATTCGAATACCGGACCATGTCCCGTCCCCGAAACGCAGCGCCGGGACGGGCTCATAACAACTTATGTCAACGAACGCTCCCTTGGGCGCCCTGCACGAGCCACTCACCGGACGGCATCTGGACGCTCGCGCATGCCGTGGTGAGATCGCCCGGCGGGCCGATTTCCTCCGCCGGCTCGGCCTGCAGCGCGGGGATCGCGTCTTCCTGCATCACGGCCACAGCGCTCAGTTCTTCATCGATCTGGCGGCCGTCTGGAACGCGGGTGGTACGGCCGTTCCGCTGGATGCGCGGCTGAGTCCGTTCGAGATCGATCAGCTCGCCGGCGTGGCACGACCCCGATTCTGCCTTTTCGAAGCGGAGCCAAGCGCCGCAGTGGCCGACGTGCTGGAACGGTACGGAACGCAGCTCGTCGGCCCCGGCATGCCCGTCGGCCTGTCCACGGAGCTGCAGCCGGGAGCAGCTGCACCCGACGATGATGCCCTGATTCTCTTCACATCGGGAACGACCGGGGAGCCGAAGGGCGTCGTGCATACCCACCGGTCTCTCCAGGTTCGGTGGCGGCATCAGCTTTCCCATCTGGGCAGTGCACCGCTGCAGCGCACGCTCTGTCTCCTCCCCACCAATTTCGCCTGGGGGCTGGCTGGCAATGCCCTGTTCGTGTGGATGACGGGGCACGATCTGTTCGTGCTCCCGCCGTACCGCTCCGACGTGCTGCTGCAGCTCGCGCGCCTGTGTGACGAACACGAAATCACGTACCTGCCGACCGTGCCTTCCATGTGGCGTACCGTACTGCGGATGGTCGCCCCGCCCGTCAAGGGCTCCCTGAGACGGGTCGCATGCGGCACGAGCCCCTTGTCCGCGGCGCTCTGGCGAGACGTTCGAAACTGGGCCCGCACAGACGACGTCATCAACGTCTACAGCATGACGGAGTGCGGCGTCATCGCCTGCCACAGCAGCGCGACGGCGGAACCGGAGGACGGGCTCGTTGGGACACCGTTCACTGGCACGACGGTCCGCATCGTGCCGCCCGACACGCCACGGCCCGACGTGCTGCACGTTGAAGAATGCGCCCCGGAAACGCCCGGGCAGATATGGGTTCGCTCGGACTGCCTGATGCGCGGCTATTATCAGCGCAACGACCTGACCTCGGAGGTCGTCGTCGACGAATGGTTCTGCACCGGCGACCTGGGTGCACGCGACACGCACGGACGAATCCGCCTGGTGGGGCGCGAGAAGGACATGATCAACGCCGGAGGCGTGAAGATCTATCCCGGGGACGTCGACAAGGTCATCGAGCGCGCTGCACCCGTGCTCGATTGCTGCACGTTCGCTGCGTCGGACCCACTGCACGGCGAACAGGTAGCCGTCGCGGTGGTACTCAAGTCCGGCAATGCCGCCGAGCTCGCAGAAGTGCACCGCTGGGCCCGTGAACGGCTCGCGTCCTTCCAGGTACCGCGCGTCTGGTACCTCCTCGATGCCATCCCTCGCACCGCACGCGGCAAGCTGAACCGCGCGCGGGTTGCGCAGGTCTGCGCAAACCGTAAGCCTGTAGACGCAAGACTGCTGCACGGCCGCACTGGACAGGGTGCCGGACCGTGACACTCCGCGAGGAGTTGCTGGAGGCGCTGACCGAATGGAACGTGCTGCCTCCCGATGGCATCGATGAGCATGCGCCCCTGATCAGCTCGGGTCTGCTCGATTCGGTAGCCCTCTTCAATCTGCTGCTCTGGATCGAAGAGCGAGTCGGGCAGCCAGTCGATCCCACCACGCTCGACATCGCGCGCGAGTGGGACACCGTCGAGACCATCATTGCCTTCGTGGAGCGAGCAAGAGCCGGCGAAGCGTCCCGTCCTGTGCACGTCGCCGCGTCCACGCCGGTGCGGGTACCCGGCCGGCGCGCATCTGCCATACCGGAAGGCTACGAGATCGTGCGCTGGGGAACGGACGACCCCGGTCCGATTCTCGAGCTGCAGAAGCGCCTGTGGAGCACCGATACGGAGCTCAACCTCCGGTTCTTCCGCTGGCGATACGTCGAGAATCCTGCCGACGGCGAGCCGCTCATCTACCTGGCACTGAAGGACGGCAAGCCCGTAGGCACCCGCTCCGCCTTTCCCTCCCGATGGGAGGACGCAAGCGGCGGATCCCATATCTGGTACATGTCCGACGACCTCGTCGTCATGCCCGAGCACGAAAGCAAGGGGCTGTTCGCAGGTTTCTCGGAGGCGATGCGCAGCGATCTGGCAGCTCGCGGACACAGGTTTTTCCTCAGTCTGAGCGCGCTGCGCGTCACCCGGCTTCAGTCCCTCGCGGCCGGCGCGCGCAGCCTCGGGTCGATGCTTCCGGTCGCCCGCCGGACCGTGACGATCCGTGTGATGGACGCCGCGCGCGATCTCGCTGCCCGCATGCCGTTTCTCTGGCGGCTGTCGCACCTGCGCGCGGGTTTCGAGAACGCATCTCGCGCTTTCACGCGGCTGGATGCCTGGAAATCCCGTCGGTCCGGCCCATCCCGTCTCGTCGTGAGTCGCGAACCGCGCCCCGCCGAGATGGCTGACCTGATCCGCCGGATCGGACCTACCGGCGGTTTTCGCATGGTGAGGGACGAGCGGTACTTCGACTGGCGGTACAGGAATCCGCTTCACGAGTACCGCTTCCTCTTTCTCGAGGAAGACGGGCAGCTTTCGGGTTACCTGGTCCTCGAGAGGTCCGTTTCTGATCTTGCCAATCAGCGGCGCGTACACATCGCTGACTGGGAAGCGGTCACCCCCCTCGCCTGCTCGCAGCTGCTCGGGGCGGCCCTCGCACTCGGCCGTTTCCCGGAGCTGGTTTCGTGGACTCAGACGCTCGGAGAGGCTCGCCAGAACAGCCTCAGGGAGCATGGATTCCGGGACATCGATCTCGAGCAGCGCGCGCGCGGGCTACCGAGCGTTCTCGTGTGGCCTGTCCGGGAAGACGCCTCCGATGATGACCTGCGAGCGGGAGAACGCTCCCTGCTCGACATTGGTCACTGGGACGTCCGCATGGTCTACACATCCTACGCCTGAGAAGCGTGCCGCCCGGCAGTACCGGCGTGCTGCCTCCGCGCTGCGGCGGGTGCGACTGTCCGTTGCGCGGCTTCCTGGGTCAGCTTCATGAAGACCATCAGGAAGGCGATGAACCACAGCCTCACTTCGAGCTTCAGGTAATCGACGAACATGTCCCCCAGGGTGATGGCCACCAGGCTCGCTGCGATCGCCGGGTACATGGTGGCCAGGAACTCGCTTTCCTGAGCGAGCCGCCTTCTCAGGACGATCAATCGACTTCCCATCCACGCGAGAAAGGCCAGGTAGAAAAGAGCACCCGGAATGCCCTGCTCGACGAGCAGCGACATGAACGTGTTGTGCGAGGACCTGGCCCTGTTTTCACCCTGTCCCGTCAGGTGATGATCCTCGAGATAGTAAGGACTCAGAGTAGCGGTGCAGCGATGGCCACATCCGAGCGGATGCGACTTGAACATTTCCCACTGGGCCTCGATGAGCACGAGCCGCCCCGCGCCAGTGTCGACGCCCTCGATCTCCTCGCCCGCGTACTTGATGGACGCTATGCGCATCCAGTAGACCGGATTGCTGAGCGCCAGCAGAAGAACGACCGCAGCCACGGAAAGCACGCGCACGAGCGCACGGTACTTCCGCGGCGAGAACAGGTTGAATGCTACGCCGGTGATTCCCAGCGCCAGGAAGCCGCTTCGACTGATCGTCGCAACGAGCGCGTTGACTAGAAGCGGCGCGAACCCGACGACTGCCGCTCGCTCGCGCCAGCGGCCGATGAGAAAGAGCGCGCCGGCAGTTGCGAGGCCCGTTACGACCTGCAGTGCACCCGAATTTGCCTCGTTGATATCCGGTCCCCCGAAGCCCTCGAACCTCCCTCCGGCGTACGTCTCGAGGACGATGATTCCCAGATAGCCGCATCCCAGGACATGCGTCCACAGAACCATCTTCAGGTGCTCGACGGTCTCGATGCACTTGTAGATGAGCGCCACCAGGAGCGCGTACTTCACGTAGGTAAACAGCAGCTCGCGCTGCATGTCCGGCTCCATCGCCCAGAGGCTCTGCAGCGCAATCCAGCCGATGAAGGCGATGAGACCGATCATGACACCGTGGCGGAACAGCGGCACGCTCTCCGCCCGCCGCTTGGACAGCAGCAGCGCCATCAGCGTGACGCATGCCGCGAGCAGCGACCAGCGCAGGTCGGGCAGCGTCTCTCCCCACCACCGCGATGGCGGATGCAGGTAGAAAACCGCGATGTACGTCACAAGACCGTAAACCGGGTGCCTCGCAAGGGCCATCAGACACCCCGCGGCGAAGCACGCCAGAAAGGCCAGGCCGGTCAGCGACACGCAAGAATCCCCTTCGCGGACTGTTCCAGATTATGTGAGCGAGACAGCAGTTCTTTCGGACGCTGCTCGCAAACCCGGGCAATTGGGCTTATCGTTCGCTTCCGGACCGAGGCTGCCGGGGGAGCCTCGGGCCACTGCGAACGGCGCGGTTACTCTACACCTGTTCGCCGCACAAAGAATGCGACCGCGCAACCGTTCGCTCTGACTGGCGTCCATACGGGGGGAATCCGAGCGTGAGGCAACTGCTGAAGCGCACATTCTCCGGCGTGCTTGCGGCAGCCGGAGTGGTGGCGCTCCTGTGCGTCGCGTACGGCGTGACGGACCTGCGCAGCTACGAGTTCGAGTGGCTGTGGCGCCTGTTCGGTGCACGAGGAACGGCCTTCGCTGCGGCCCTGGTCTCCGGTCTCGTCCTGTTCACGGCACTGGCGCTCCGCGGCGCATTCGGATTCGCCTGGCTTCCCAGGGTTGCGAGACGGATCGTCACCGGTGCACTCCTGCTCTGGATGTTCGCGATCGTCTGGCTCGCCGATTGGGTATTCCTCGAGAAGCCTCTGACCGTCCGGCTCCAGGAGAGTTTTCTTACCGAATCGGACGAGGCAGCTGCCGTGGACGCTGCGCTCGAGCGTTTCAGTCGGGACGGGAGTCTCGACGCGCTTGCAGCCCACTATCCTGATCTCGACCGGCGGCGCGTGGCTGTCATGCTCGACCGCATTGCGGTCAACCGCCCGAGCGTTTTCGACGACGTCGCCATCGGCGAAATACTCGTGGAGCACGCCGTCCGCTACGGTGTGAGCCCCGCTCTCCTGCTGCACTGGTGCTACATCGACAGCTTCTACGGCGAAGCACCCGCCGGACCGATGCCGTTTTTCGCCGAGGTCAACGGCGAGATGTTCCGTGACCTCGTTCAGGCGCACCTGCCATCCTGGTTCATCGAAAGTCCCATTCGGGTCGCCCTGATCGAGGGCCCCTGGTTCGAGTACCTCCTCCCCCGCTCCCTGGCGACCAAGCTCCGCTACGCGTTTCAGAAGGCCACATACGACATCGCGATCGCTCCCTTCATGAACAGTGTCATGTCCGACCTGTTCCTTATCCTCCGCGAGTATCCCGACGAGTTTCCCGAGCTCTTCGGCGAACCGGGCAGGAACGACCCGCTCGCGCGCGCGTTCCTGGTGCTCCGCGACGAGGGCCTGCTCGAACCCTACCACGAGCCCTACGTTCACGCCCCCCGTACGGCCGAGTACTACGAGCGCTACCGGAAGCACCTGATCGACTTCGGACGTGCGGCGGTCTACAGGATCTCGGGAGACTTCCGGTTCGCCACGAAGGCGCAGGCACTCGTGGCACGCTACTACTCGGACCAGTATGCGGCGCGCATCGGCGCAGAGCGCTGGGCTCAGCTCAGCGAACGTCAGCAGACCGCGCTGCTCGCGATGCTCCGGGACGTTTATACGCCTAGCATCGGTCGTGTTTCCTACAACCTGTACATGGTGCCCGAGTTCAACACGACCCCCATCGGCTTCCTCGCGGGAGAAGTGTCGAAGAACTTCGATTCCGTGGCGGATCCTCGCAGAACCTGGGTGCCCACCGATCGCGAAAAACTGTGGGGTGCCACTGGACTCATGCTTCGCGTCCTCGGCGAAGTCTGGCAGACCCTCTCCGGTGAGGCTCTGCCGGGTTTCCCACCGACGAAGACGATCGACGACGCCGTGAAGGTGCTCGCACGAGTCCGCTGAACGACCGACATCACCGTTCCTGAAAGCGATCGCATGAAAGTCGTCATCGTCATTCCGACTTACAATGAACGGGAGAACATCGCCCCACTCATTCGCGAGCTGCTCTTCCGCTTCGAGTCGATCCCCCACGACATGCACATCCTCGTCGTGGACGACAGCTCCCCGGACGGAACCGCCGAGGTGGTGCGAGAGCTCGCGGCCGATCACCGGAACGTGCACCTCATCACGGGCCAGAAGAAGGGGCTCGGTGCCGCATACATACGCGGCTTCCAGCACGCTACGGACGTGCTCGGCGCCGACGCGGTCTTCGAGATGGACGCGGACTTCTCGCACAAGCCCGAAGACGTCATCCGCCTGCTCGTCAATCTCGAGCATGGCTCCGACTTCGTGATCGGCAGTCGCTACGTTCCGGGCGGCACCATTCCCCGCGACTGGAGCTGGATAAGACGCGCCAACTCGGTGTTCGGCAATATCGTCGCGCGCTACGTGGCGGGGATGTACCGCGTGCGGGACTGCACGGCCGGATTCCGCGCGATCAAGACGTCCCTGCTCAGGAAGATCAACCTCGCCGGCCTCGGCGTGCAGGGTTACGCCTTCCAGGTGGCGCTGCTGCACGCTGCAATCGTGCAGGGCGCCCGGGTCGTCGAGGTCCCCGTGGACTTCATCGACCGAAAGCACGGCGAGTCCAAGCTCGGACTGCGCGACATCGTGGAGTTCATCATCAATGCCTGGTGGATCCGCTTTCAGGCATCGCGGACGTTCATCAAGTTCGCCATCGTCGGCGCGAGCGGTGTGCTGGTCAACCTCGGCATCTTCACGCTGCTGCTCAGGCTGGGGATGAACAAGTACGTGGCATCCCCCATTGCGATCGAGGCCTCGATCATCTCGAACTTCCTGCTCAACAACTACTGGACGTTCCGCTGGCGGAACACGCGGGATGGCGTACGCGTCAAGGGTCTCAAGTTCAACGCGGTGTCGCTCGTCGCGCTTGCGATCAGCTATTCGACGTTCGTCGTCCTCTCCATTCTCTTCCCGGGAACGCCCCCCCAGCTGCATCAGCTGATCGGCATCGTTCCCGCCATGCTCGTCAATTACCTGCTGAACTCGTACTGGACGTTCCGCCACGTCGAGATGGCAAGGTAGCCCCGCACGCATGTCCCCCACTGGCCAGAGAAGCGTACTGCTCATCGCGTTCCACTTCCCTCCGTTCGGAGCGAGCAGCGGAGTGCAGCGTACGCTGTCGTTTGCCATTCACCTGCGGAAATTCGGATGGCACCCGGTCGTGCTGACGGCGGACCCGAAGGCGTACGAGCGTGTGAGTCCGGACCAGCTGCGGGACATTCCGAGCGAGGTTCCGGTCCATCGGTCACTCGCTCTCGATGCAGCCCGCCACCTGGCGGTGAAGGGCCGCTACTGGTCGAAGCTGGCTCTTCCGGACCGGTGGTCGACCTGGTGGCTGAGCGCGGTGCCACTCGGCCTGCGCCTGATCCGCAGGCACTCGATTCGAGCGATCTGGTCGACCTATCCGATCGCAACGGCACACCGGATCGGAGCCACGCTCGCGCGCGCGACAGGGATTCCCTGGATTGCCGACTTCCGGGACCCGATGGTGGAATGGATCGATGGACAGAGCTTTCCTTCTGATCCGAAGGTACGCCGAGCGCGGTTGAAGATAGAGCGCACGGCTGCCGAACGAGCTTCGAAACTCGTTTTCTGCACTGAGGCCGCCCGTGACATCGTGCTCGAGCGGTATCCGACGCTTGACACACAGCGGACAGCCGTCGTGTCGAACGGGTTCGAGGAGCAGGCGTTTCAAGATGCATCGACTCTGCCGCCCACCGCGCCGACCACCGGGAAGCGGGTTCTGCTGCACAGTGGCACGATCTATCTCGGTCCCGACCGGGACCCGAGCGCAGTCCTCTCGGCGATTCGAATGTTGAAGGATCGCGGTGTCCTTTCCGCCGACGCCTTCGAGCTCAGACTGAGAGACCCGTCGAATGAGGACGCGCTCCGGCGCCGCGTAGCAGAGACGGGTGTCGAGGACATGGTTTCGATCCTTCCCCCACTGCCCTACAGGGCCGCGTTGCGCGAGATGCTGGATGCCGACGGGTTACTGCTCCTGCAGGGCAAGACATCCAACCCGGCGGTACCAGCAAAACTCTACGAGTACCTGCGCGCCGGGAGACCGATCCTCGCGTGTGTGCACGATGCCGGCGAAACGGCGCGCACTCTGAGATCTCTTGGCATCGACACCCTGGCGCCTCTCACGGACTCGACGCACATCGCGTCGCTGATCGAGCGCTGGTGGAACGATCCGGACGCGATGGCGTCACGTCTGCCTGCACGTGCCGATGTATCGGCGTACTCGCGAGAGTCGCTGACGCGTCGGCTGGCCGAACTGCTGGAGGAAGTCCGGGGCGACCCGGCCTAGAACGGCGCACGTTTCACGAAATCACCGACGAAACGACGGAATGATCGCGTTCCCCGATAATATTTCGATTCTCTGGCACGCCCCGCCGGATTCGGACACGACCAACACACTATGAGCAAACTGCTGCACGAGCTGCTGCTCGACACGGCCTCCCGGTACGCCTCCCACTCCGCTCTTGTCCACAAGGGCTCGACGCTGACGTACGGGGCGCTCGCGTCGCAGGTAGAAGACTGGGCACGCGCGCTTGTCGCCCGTGGTCTGGAACGGCACGACCGGATTGCGGTGTTCCTGCCGAAGCAGTTCGAGACCGTGATCGCGATATTCGGCACTGCGCGTGCCGGATGCGTGTTCGTGCCGGTAAACCCGCTGCTGAAAGCGCCGCAGGTCGAGCACATTCTCAGAGACTGTGCGGTGCGGGTACTGGTTACTTCATCGGAGCGGCTCGTCGCACTCCACCAGGTTCTCGGCAACTGCCCCGAGTTGCGCCACGTCGTACTTGTCGACGATAACATGGCTGAAACACCTGCCCCCCCGGCAGGTATCGCGTTCTCTCGCTGGAACGAGTGGATCGCCGCAGGCCGTTCCGAGCTGGTTCACCGTGTCATCGACATGGACATGGTGGCAATTCTCTATACGTCCGGAAGCACCGGTCGTCCGAAGGGCGTCGTGCTTTCGCACCGCAATATGGTTACGGGTGCAGAGAGCGTCGCAAGCTACCTGGAGAACCGCCCCGAGGATCGACTCCTGGCGGTCCTTCCCTTCAGCTTCGATTACGGCTTCTCACAGCTGTCCACCGCGTTCACGGTCGGCGCTAGCGTCGTGCTCATGGACTATCTCTTCCCGCGAGACATCGTGACCATGGTTGCACGCGAGCGCATCACCGGTCTTGCCGGCGTGCCGCCGCTCTGGTCGCAACTCGCGGAGCTCGACTGGCCTGCCGAGTCGAGCCAGCACTTGCGCTACATCACCAACTCCGGCGGTGCCATGCCTGGGGCGACGCTGCAGAAGCTGCGCAAGGCGCTGCCCCGGACCCAGGTCTTTCTCATGTACGGATTGACCGAGGCTTTCCGTTCCACGTACCTCCCGCCGTCCGAGATCGATCGCCGGCCAGGTTCCATCGGAAAGGCGATCCCCAATGCCGAGATTCTCGTCGTCCGCCCCGATGGCAGTCTCTGTGGTCCGAACGAGCCCGGGGAGCTCGTTCACAGGGGCTCACTGGTCGCACTGGGATACTGGAACGATCCCGAGAAGACCGCCGAGCGATTCAAGCCGGCACCGGCGAGACCCGGTGGACTGATGATTCCCGAAATCGCGGTATGGTCGGGTGACACGGTGCGTATGGACGAGGAGGGATTCCTCTACTTCATCGGCCGGCGGGACGAGATGATCAAGACTTCAGGCTATCGTGTCAGCCCGACCGAGATCGAAGAGGTCGTATTCGACTCGGGGCTCATCAAGGATGCCGCCGCGATCGGCGTACCACATCCCGTGCTGGGTCAGGCGATCGTGCTCGTGGCCGTGCCGGCGGCCGGAAAGCAGCCTGACGATTCCGCGCTTCTCGAGGTGTGCCGACGCCAGCTTCCGGCGTACATGGTTCCTGCGAGAATCGAGTGGCGCGACAGCGTTCCTCGCAATCCGAATGGCAAGTACGATCGAGCCCGATTGGCAGCGGAGCTGAAGAACCTTTTCACAGAGAGTGACGGATGACCACCGCCAATCCCCTGTCGCACGTTTCTCTCGACTGGTTCGAAGTCAAGGACGACTGTCTCGTCGTCGGCGGCCGCAAGCTCACCGAGGTAGCCGCGATCGTGGGGCGCACCCCGTTCTATGTCTATGATCGCAGCGTGATGACTCGCAAAGTGCAGCTGCTGCGCGCGTCCCTGCCGCCCGGTATCCATCTGCACTACGCCATGAAGGCCAATCCGATGCCTGCGGTGGTTCACCACATGCTCGGCCTCGTGGATGGTCTGGATGTCGCGTCCGCCGGTGAACTGAGAATTGCCCTGGACGCCGGAGCCGATCCAGCGACCGTTAGCTTCGCTGGCCCAGGAAAGTCCGACGCCGAACTCGAACAGGCGGCAGCTGCCGGTATCACCATCAACGTCGAATCCGAACGGGAGATCCGCGTACTTGCGGATATCGCTCACCGTACGGGCCATCGGCCCAACGTAGCAGTCCGAGTCAACCCCGATTTTGAGCTCAAGTCGTCCGGCATGAAGATGGGCGGCGGCCCGAAGCAGTTCGGCATAGACGCCGAACGCGTGCCCGACGTTCTTGCGGAAATCGGCAGACTTGGACTGCGGTTTCAGGGTTTCCATATCTTCAGCGGCTCGCAGAACCTCCGTGCCGAAGCAATCATCGAAGCTCAGCGGAAAACCGCCGAACTCGCCATCCGTCTGGCCGCAGCCGCTCCCGCGCCGGTCCGTATCCTCAACATGGGCGGAGGATTCGGTATTCCGTACTTCCCAGGCGATCAGCCCCTGGATATCGCAGCCGTCGGAGCGAACCTCCGAGAGCTCCTGCCAGTCATCAGACGAGAGCTGCCCGAAGCGGAAGTCGTCATCGAACTCGGCCGCTATCTGGTTGGCGAAGCGGGCGTCTACGTCTGCAAGGTCATCGATCGGAAGATCTCGCGAGGCCAGGTATTTCTCGTGACCGACGGTGGTCTGCACCATCACCTGGCCGCATCGGGCAACTTCGGACAGGTCATACGCAAGAACTATCCGGTTCTCATCGGGAACAAAGTCAACGCCGAACCACGCGAGATCGCCATGGTAGTCGGACCGTTGTGTACTCCGCTGGATCTGCTTGCCGACAGAATGGAGGTGGCACGAGCAGAACCGGGCGATCTCGTCGCAGTGTTGCAGTCTGGAGCCTACGGACTGACTGCCAGCCCGACAAGATTCCTCAGTCATCCGGCAGCCGAAGAGATCCTGCTCTAGCTCGCGACTCCGGTGCCGAACCCTGCTGTACTACGTGCTTCGAATGCCCGATCAGGCGCAACAGAACACTGAAAGCGTCTCGACTGCGGGTGCAATGTGACCCCATCGATCCGACAGCTGATACAACAGATCGGATGGTGTGATTTCCTGATACGTGCGACTTCGCGCGCTCTGGCTGCGTTGTCGCTCGGGAAAGTGAAACTGCACCGCGACTACATCGTGGCTCAACCCCTGGCCGCAGTGGGAAGTGGACCTGTCCGCCGCACTGGATCTTTCGTGATCCGCTCACTCGGGTCGTCCTGCGATCCACTCGTTGCCAGACTGCCTCGTCCTCAGGAAGAGATCCGAGAGCGTTTTGCGTCAGGAGCCGAGTGCTTCGTTGCCGAGCGCGATGGAGAACCGGTTGCCTTTCTGTGGGTACACCGAGCTTCCTTCCTGGACGCGGAGGTACGAAGCAGGTTTCTCGTCGAACCTTACGGTAAAGCCGTGTGGGATTTCGACGTGTATGTGGACCCGCGCTTCCGTGGGTCGACGATCTTCTGGCGACTGTGGCAGGAAGCGAGCAGGATTCTCCTGTCACGCGGCGTCGAATGGTCCATCAGTCGAATAAGTGCGGAAAACGACGGCTCGATCAGCGCACATCGGCGCATGGGTGCCTACCCCGTCGCAACCGCAATTCATCTCTGCATTGGGCGGATCAAGGTGACACTCAGTGACATGTCACCGCACGTGCACTTTTCCTTCTCGGAATCACGGCACCCCTGCTATCGCGTGAATGCCCAGGAAGCGCGAAGGCGGCGCTATTTCCGTTTCGCTTCCGCAGCGTGATCCGCGCAGTCCGCAAACCGCGCCCTTCGGCTCGATCCGGACCCACATCGCAAAGAAGCCGACGCTCAGACGATCTCGGGAAGCTTGTACACGTAGGTGGCACCCACGGTGCTGTTGACCGTGCACAATGCCGACCTGCCGTTGCCCATGTCCTCGATGATCTGGAACTTGCTGTAGGTCCGACCGGGATAGCGAGGATTCGGAGCCGGAATGACGGTGTTTGCCGCTGCCGGATTGACAGTCGACCACGTATAGGTGCCCTTGAAGGGATCGGCGGGAACCGTCAGCTTACGAATGCTTGCTCCGTAAGTATCCTTCCAGCAGAGAATGGCCCGGCTCGGGCGGTGATACACGGCACCCACGCCATCGTCGAATGCGGCTGGCGAGCCTGACGTCGTCTTCTGAATCCACCCCGCTGACACGTTATCAAGGTTGAGGATCCAGAGCCGTTTTTCGTGGACACTGCCCACTATCCATACGCGCAGGTCGTACGCGATGACGCTCCATGCCCCTCCGAACGGATTGCCCGGCAGCACCCAGTTGTAGCGGGTGATCTCGTTCGTCGCTACGTCTACTGAATAGCCGCCGTCGCTCACGGCATACTCAGCGGCCGCCCAGACACGATTGGTGACACGATCGTAGGCGGCAGGTCCACCTTGCCAGCTGAATGCACTGCCGAACGGCTTGGGCGGATTGGGAACTCCCAGGCCGTGGTAGGTCCACCCGGTACGGGAACGATTGTCGAATGACCAGCACGCCGTGGACCAGAACCCCTCCGGGCTACCCATCGCATCGAGCCCGGCAAGCCAGACGCGACCGTCGCTGCTGCAGCACGGGCGATTCCAGCCGTGAACCGGCCGGGGCTGTCCATCGGCGTAGGCGCCCTTTACGTTGAATCCTCCGCCACTCGTTGAGATGCTGCTATTTGGGCTTGGACCCCACACGCGGCGCCATGCAGGCGCAGGGTCGCGCAAGGCCACCGCGTACACCTCGTTGCCATAGTAGCCGTTGTGTCCGCCCTGAGCCGGCAGAATGAACTCACCGCGACCCTGATCGACCGTACCACCAGTCCAGTCGTCGCAGACGGCCGCCTGCCCTTCGACCCCGGGAGGCAGAGGGCTGGGCTTCACGTCATCCAGCCTGTTGACAACAGGCGTGGCCCACGTGTTGTCAGGCATATCCAGGAACCACTTGGGGGCGGTGCCTGCAGACTCCTTTTCACAGGACGTGGTCGCCGATGTTCCACCCTGAGCGCTCAGCAGCGGAGGAGGACACGGTGCGTTCTGGGCCCGCGTTAGAGCAGGGACCGCGACACCAGCCAGTCCTGCCGTCTTGATCAGAAAATCTCTGCGCTTCATTTACTGCCCCCACATGCATCGCGCCCGAATGCGAGTCCGTGCTGCTCCGGCCACGAACCGCCGGACGTCATCGCATCCGCGCTCCGAACTGACTACTCTGGGAGACGAATCCCGGACTGACGGCGAGCCTCAAACGGGTCTCGACCGGCAACCCCGCTATCTCGGACCGCAACGTCCGGACCGGAAGCTTTGCGTCCTCGCCTCTCGACGAGTTTGCCCTTGGTGAAACCCAGCGTAGCAACAGTCCACGCCGATCACAAAATGTCGTCCGCCGCCGACATGGTCAGCCGCAAGTTCTCACCTGCGATTACTGAAGTTCGGCGAACCTCGTCACATATACTGCGGCTGAAGCCGCCCCGGGAAATTGCACGAGCGCGGGCGCATACCTACTGACGCCCCGAGGTCTGATACACCCCCTGACCCGACGCCGCCGGACTCTCCGAACCCGGCGATTCACGCCAGTACCCCAGTTGCTTGAGCTGGTTGCGAAGCCCGGGCAGCGGATAGCCTGCATCGTAGGCCGCACGGGCGTGCGCCAATGCCGCCTCGTAATCCTTCATCGCGATCAGGACCAGCCCGAGATTGTAGTGAGCTTCCGCCGATGTCGGATTGATCGCGAGAGCATCCAGGTATGCCTGTTTTGCCCGCGCGTAGTTCGACTGTTTCCAGTAGAAATAGCCTTCGAGCATGATCACCTCGATATCGTCCGGGTGGAACCGACGCGCATGCTCGAAGTAGCACTCGGCCGGCGGAAACTCGTACGGCTTGCCTCCCGCCAGCGTGTAGTCGATCAGGGCTCTGAGCGCGGGTATGTGATTCGGCCAACCGACGAGCGTGAAGTTCAGATCGGCCATCACTCTGTGGGAGTACTCACCGTTCCTGATGCGCTCGATCGCAGGTCCGGTGTGCGCCTTCCAGTTGTCATCGACACTCCATCTCAGCCACTCCGACGAGTCCCGCAACCGGTAATCGTTTACTTTGCTGGGACTCACGGAAAACTGCGGGCATGTGAATTCCGGCCGCACAACCTCCGGCGACACCTCGCCCGCCGGGGTGCTCTGCGCGGCTGCTGTCGCCACCGCGAACAGGCTTGCGACCACTCCGACGACTGCGAAACGCATGGGAGTCGAATTCAGCCAATGCACCACGAGCGCCACATGCGCCGCTCTACACCTGCGGGCACGGTATGAACTGTTTCGAGAAGATGATCTGGTCGAAGCGCGTGTACCATGCAACGGGTGACCTGACCCCATTCATGTACGAAGACAGGATCAGCGCATTCTGACCATTGTCGTAGTCGTACTCGAGAGGCACTACACGGGTATCCCAGATCTTCGTGTAGTTCTTCGCACCCGCACGGGCAACCCAGACCTGAAAGACCGTCTCCGCGACCCGGTTGCGTCCCGGCACGATGTGGTACAGAACCGTCACCCACTCATCGGAAGGCCACTGCCAGTATCCCGACAGCTCGGAACCGTACTGCTTCGACGGCTCGAGCGGCGGGCTGCCCGATCGATACGCCATGAAATCGCGGTTGATGTTGTTCTGTGTGACGATTTCCTGCGAAGTAAGGGAGCGGTACGTGTGCGACAGATACAGGAGCTTTCCTGCCTCGGGATTACCCTTGCTGAAGCGCGACGCCGAGATCTTCACACGCATCTGCAGGTAGTACTCCGCCCCGTCGAAACCACCCTGGGAGTGATACGACGGATGCCCGTAGAGACCCCGGCTTCCCCACGAGTTGATGTTACTCCCACCGGAGTTCGGATTCGGGGAGTACGACTGCACTGAAATCGTTCCACCGGCTCCCGGGTCGTTCTGAGCCCGCCCGTTTCCCGATCCAGTCAACGGTGACAGCGGCCGCCACCACACGCATCCTGCCTCGGAGTTCGCGGCCGTGTAGATTTCGAGGCAACCGCCTCCGGTGATGCCGTCCGACGAAATCCATCGCACACTGCCGTCGCCCGTATTCTTCGGGTCGTCACCTTGCCCCCCGCGCCACCGGAAATTGTCCACTTCGGCGGCGTTGCGGAAATCGTGAAACCAGACGACCCCAGCACCGGACGTCCGCGCCTTCCAATCGGCCTCCGCGTCTGCGGCTCCCGCGCAGGATGTGTTGGCGGTCGTGCCTCCCACCGCAGTTACGGGTGACGGCGGGCACGGCTGCGACTCGGCGAGTGACATGACTGGCAACGCACTCGCCACAGTCGCTGTTCCAACCAAGAACTCTCTTCGTTTCATCTTCACGGCTCCCGAAGGGACGGCGAAGCGGTCTCCACCACGCGGCTGATTATCAGTGAATCCTGTCCCCGATGACTTCCGGATGATGTGTGAATTTCATCACGGAAGCTTCGTGCGACCCTGCGTGTGGATCATAGAGCATATCCAAGTACACACCAGTGTCTGCGAAAGGCGACGGACCACGCAGCGTCCGTACACGTTTGTGTCACGCACCGGGCTCGTGATCGGCTGTGCTCGGCACCCTCGCCCTTCGATCCTTGAGCGCCTTCAACCAGCCGATGCACCTGCCCTTCAACGTGGATCCGAACACGAAGAGATCGACGTGCCTGCGGGTAGATTTCGTCCATGCGAGCTTGTGCGGCGCAGCGTCACCGAGAAAGTCGAACTCACGCGCCTGGAGTTCGAACGCTCGCTCAACACATGTATCGATCACGAACCCTCCGGGCGACAGTTCCGCAAATCGCTCATCGAAGGAAGTCTTGAGATGCCCGACCCACCCCGAGAACACACAGCACAGACTGTACGCAATGGGTCGCTCGCCGTGATAGAGCACGTTCGCCATCAGCGCGCCTTCCTTTGCAAGATACGGGAGCAGCAGGCGATGGTATGTGAGTTCCGATTCCCGTGCGCCAATGTTGAGTCCGGCACCGCGTTTCCAGCTGTGCTCTTCGATCGCCAGGATGTCCTTCAGCAGCGTGTCGGTTTCCGCGTTCGACGTCACCCACCTCAGCGCGCAGTTCTTGTTGGCCTCGATCTGTTCACGGCGGTGACGAAGCTTGTAACGGAACTTCTTGTTCCGGGTTGCGAGGTAACTTGCCCACGTCCCTTCAATCGTCAGGTATGGGGACTCGTCGCCCTGGATGACTTGCAGCGGCAATCTGCGTCGACGCGCGATTCTCATGATTGCCCTTGCGGTAGGTGACTCAAAGGGGACGTTCGCCATGTGGAATACGTCCCAGCCGCTCGCTGCCTCGAAAACCGCGTCGATCACCTCTTCCGGGTCGCCGGACGTCACGACTTCAGCGTGATAGGACATCAGGTTCGATCCTGCCTCGAGCACCGTCATCTCGAGGCCGAGCATGCGTCGCGAAGACACGAAGAACGGGAGCACTGCGGTGACGCCCTTTTCCCGTTCCTTTCCGACGAGGATCGACACCGGTCGGACCGACTGCGCGAGTGCGGCAACGATCACTGAGAACCATGCCGGGCCGAGCGTGGGGTTGAAGGAGCCTTGCTCGACTACGCGACGCCACTCGGCTTCGAGCTGAGGGCCCTTCGGAGGCCACGTTTCAACAAAGAACTCCACTGAAGACACCCCGGGCATTACCGGCGTCATTCGCTACTCTCAACCGAGCTTGGTGCCCACCAGGACGGTGCTCGGTGTCAGCACATGGCCGAGTAAGCGAAGCGGCGGCAGCACGCGAATCAGTGCAACCGCAATCCGCGCGGCACGTCCCTTGGAGCTCAGGTCGATCAGATCGAAGCGGTCGAGCGTGGTCACGTTTCGATGCTTCAGGAAGCGGGACAGCCCATAGGGGCTGAACCAGTGAACAGCCGGGTAGGAGGCGAAGTTGACCAGCTCAGGTCTCGTTGTCCTGGCGCATTTCTCGTAATAGCGTTTCAAGAAACCCGGATACCAGCTGTACCCGGGGAGATTGAACTCCTGCTGAACGGGACACAGAACGTTCGTCGTGCTCACGTAAAGCGAACCACCGCGCTTGAGCACTCTGACGGCTTCCTCCAGGCAGGACTGCCAGTCGTCGACGTGCTCCAGAAGTTCCGGCAGGAGGCACACGTCGAACGTTTCGTCGTCCCATGGCAGATCGGTCGCGGATCCCACTTCGAACCGGGCACGGTCCCCGAACTCCCGGTTCCGTTCCCTCGCGACCGAGACGAGATCGCGGCTGATATCGAGCCCCCGCACCGAATGTCCCTTCTCCAGCCAGCACCGGCTCTGCGTTCCGGCGTTGCAGCCGATGTCGGCCACGAGCAGGTTGTCGACCGGCAGACCTGCGCGACGGCGTGCGCGCAGTACGGCGCCCATGATGCCGAGCGCACGCACCCGGGCCTTCTCCGTGGCGCTCTCGCGCGCGTAATACTCGACGAACCTCGGATCGTTCGCGTGCGCGTCGTCGATGCTCCGCGCCGAACCGTCGCGTTCCGCACTCATGCAGGCACTCCGAAGTGGCTCTCGATCCAGCGCAGTGTCGCTTGCGTTCCTTCTTCGAGCGAGGATCGGCTGGAGAACGTGTGATCCGCATCCTCGAGATCGACCCAGCTCACCCGCTCGCTCGCGAGCGCGCGGTTCCACTCGGGTGAGGCCCCGCGCAGCGCTGCGAACTCGCGGGCCGTCAGATCCCGTCCGCTGAGGAGAACGAGCACGGGACCACGAAAGCTGTGCAGCCCGCGCAGCATGCGGTCGATGAACGTACCGCCGTTCGCGCTGGCGCTCCGCCGCGTGATCGCCGTCGTGAGCGCCGTCGCGAACTGCCCGACACTCTGGCGCAGGTTCCATTCTCCGGCGAATACCTTACGCCAGAAGTCGCGCTGAAGAAGGCGACGCAGGTAGTAATGTCGGACATACGCCCGCGCCTCGCTGGCCGGCGTTCTCACCCATGGGTTGACCAGCACGTATCCCACGACGACGGACGGCACCTTCGTGCACATCAGGATCGCCGATGCCGCATCGCACAGTCCCCACAGGACGAGCCTGCGCAGCTCGGGCACCTGACTTCGAAACGCCTCGATCGCCGCGAGGATGTCGTCCTCCACCGATTCGAAGCTTCGCGGCTCGCCTTCGCTGTCGCCCATTCCGCGGTAGTCGAACCGCATCACGGGGATGCCGCACGTCGCCAGCGCACGTGCCATCAGGGTGAACTGCCGATGGCTGCCGACGCGGTACTGTGGTCCCCCAACGACGACGAGCACACCGACCTCCGAACCCTCCCGGACGGTACGGTGAACGATGCCCACGAGACGTTCACCGCGACACTCGAAGACGACGGGCGTCTCGTTCCAGGTACTCATGCCGCGGGCGCCAGCACATCCACCGTCCGCGAGACGAGCTCCGGCAGGCGGACGATCTCCGTGGAGGACCAGAAAGGCTCGCCGCAGACGGCGTACGTCGAGACCGACGGCAGCCGCTGACCGATCGATTCCAGAAGCCTCGTGGATGCTGCGGGCAGAGGAGCGCCCTCCTCCCGGACGACTTCCATCCAGTGGAGCTCGCCGACAGCGCCGTCGAGCGTCTCTTCAAGTCGAACCGTCTCGAGCTGCCCGGCGAGTCCACCGCTGAGCTCGTAGCCTGCCACCTCGATTCGCTCCCCGGACTGCAGACGCGCCTTCAGACTCTCGACCGTTTCTCTGCGGTCCTCCATCATCGAGGCCGCGACCCGCAGTCGCAGGAACTGCGTCACGAAGCGCGCGCCGTCCGCCACTGGCTGCCAGAACACCGTGCGCCCGACCGGGCTCGGCAGTCGTCCGGCAACCTGCGCTCCGAGCGCGCATCCCAGGCGGACGCAGAGCAGATCGGTGACGGGCCAGCCGCACTGGGCCATCCACTCCGCCACTCGGAGGAGATCGTCCTGCCACACCTGCCAGTCGGCATCCGCGAACTCCCCTGCGCTGTCGCCCGTCCCGTAGAGATCCGGCAGCACACTCGCCACTCCACGTTCGGCCAGGCCGTGTGCCACCTCGGCACACATCCTGCGCGACTTGTTCATCTCTTCGGCGAACGGCGGCACGATCATCACGCAGCGTCCTTCCGTGCGGCCCGCCGGTCTGCGAGCGATGACGAACAGCTTCCCCCGAGATCCGTCTATGAATCGGGGGTCCAGCGTTCCCCGGATCAAGCCCCGACCTTCGCCTCGATGAACGCCGCAAGGGTACCGAGAGTCTCGAACACGTCGGCCGAGATCTCGTCGTCATCGACCGTGATGCCGAACTCGTCTTCGATCATCGTCAGCACCGTTACGACGGCCATCGAATCGAATTCCGGAATGGCTCCCAGCAGTCGGCTCGAGCCGGTGAACGAGTCGGCACGCTGTCCGAGCTGAAGCGTGTCCCTCAGAATCCGCTTCAGTCGTTCGATCGTATCCATCAGTCAGCACACTCCTGCGGCTGCGGTTTCAGTTCGGTCGGGCGCGGGCCGTCGACCAGGTGGTGTAGGTCTTTCCGCGGAACGCATCGAGGATCCCGAGCACGCTCGCGACGTTGACCAGGCAGAAATAGTACGGAACCGAAAGAAGCGTCGGCATGGTCGGTCGCCTGCGGCACGCGTATCCGGCGACAGCCAGGACATAGAACGCGATCTGCAGCGCCATCGCGACGCGGAACACCGTGCCCTTCGCCAGAAGGGTCGCGTTCGAAACGAACGCGACGACCAGAAACACCGGAACGAGCCAGCGCATGAGTTTGTGTGATGCGAGCTGGACCGCGAAGAACCCGAAACGCAGCGGGTTGAGCAGCTCGCGGAGGCTGAAGAGTGCACGCCATGCGCGGTTGACGATGCGGACCTTGCGGCGGAACTCCTTGCCGAAATCGTCGGCGGCCCGCTCGTATGACCGGGCCTCGGGCTCGTAGACGCAGCGGTATCCCGCCTTCACGATCTGGAGAGGATTGACGAAATCGGAGAGCGCATCCGCCCGCATCGGCACGTAGAGCGACCTGCGTATCGCGTAGATCGCTCCGTCGCCGCCGACAACCGAACCGACCGCCGATTCGAGCCGCTTGATTGCGGTTTCGTAGCGCCAGTACAGCCCTTCACTGCGCTCGGATTCGACCTGCGGATCGACGTACGTCGACTCGCCGACTACCGCTCCGACGGCAGGATCGGCGAAGTTCCGCACGAGCTTTCGGACGACATCGCGCCCGTACATCGCGTTCGCGTCGGAGAAAACGATGATCTCACCGCGCGCACGCGTCACCGCGGCATTCAGTCCCACGGTCTTGCCGCTGCGCTGCGGCATGCGAAGGAGCTCGACGCCGTGCGATGCGTAACCCGAGACCACCTCGTCGGTCCGGTCCTCCGAGGCATCGGAGACGACGATCACCTGGAGGCGGTCGCGCGGATAATCGAGCTGGAGGCAGTTTTCGAGCTTCTCGCCGATGACCGCCTCCTCGTTGTACGCCGAGATGACGAGCGTGACGGGGGGTTCCGCTGCATCACGCCGAACCGGCTGCGCGCCCCGGACGGCGCGGATCGCGGCGAGCAGCAGCGGGTACCCTGCGTACACGTAGACGATCAGCGCAAGGGATATCCAGAATAGGACGGTCATCCGGAACTGCCGTTTGGCGTCGTTATTTCAGAATCGGGAAGAATATCCGACTGTTCCGGAGATCACCTGAGCGAGTTCAAAGTTTACTCAAGCGGGAGGCCGTAAACTGGCCGTGACCGCTTTCTCTCTTTTTTCGAGGCGACGGCCCACGATGACGAAGTTCCTCGGCGCTTCCGGAGACCTGCCCACTTGCCCCGACCCGGTGGTCGAGGCCCCGCACCGGCAGAGCGTGTCGGGCATCACAGTGGCCCTGAGAGGCGGCCCGGTCTGGGTCGATGGGGTCATCGCGGCCGACCCCGCCGGGGCCGTCTTAGAGGCCTACCGGACCCATGGCACCGATTTCCTGAGGCACCTGACGGGTCGCTTCGCTCTGGCGGTCATCGACCGCCCTGCCCGGCGGACGGTCCTGGCGCTCGACCGGATGGGAATCGAGCGGCTCGCGTATGCCCAGCTGGGCGAGAGCGTCGTGTTCTCCTCGTCGGCCGAAGAGGTTGCCCGCTTCCCTGGCCTGCAGGCGCGGCTGCGCCCGCAGGCGCTGTTCGATTACCTCCTGCTGCACCAGGTACCCGCACCGGACACGGTGTTCGAAGGCGTCTTCAAGCTGCGGCCCGGGACCTGTGCGGTGCTCGAAGGGGGGCGCCTCACGGTGGATCGCTACTGGACGCCTCGCTTCGCGGACGGCAGAGCAGCCTCGTTCACGGAGCTTCGGGACGAGCTGCTGCAGTCGCTGCACGACGCCGTCAGCGCATGCGATCCGGACGAGAGCACCGCCGCGTTCCTGAGTGGCGGGCTCGACAGCTCCACGGTCGCCGGCATGCTCGGCCGCGTGACCGGCCGTCCACCGCGCACGTTCTCGATCGGCTTCGGCGTCGACGGCTTCGATGAGCTGGAGTACGCCCGTATCGCGAGCCGCCAGTTCGGCGCCGTGGCGCACGAGTACGAAGTCACGGCGGACGACATCGTGGACACGCTGCCGCGCATCGCCGCAGCGTACGACGAACCCTTCGGAAACTCGTCGGCCGTGCCCACCTTCTGCTGCGCCCGGTTCGCTGCACAGCACGGCGTCCAGCACCTCCTGGCAGGCGATGGCGGAGACGAGCTCTTCGGCGGCAACGAGCGTTACGTCCGGCAGCGCATCTTCGAGGCGTACCGGCGCATCCCTTCGGGTCTGCGGACGGGAGTCATCGAACCTCTCGTCCGCCTCATCGACCCGGAGAGCCGCATCACGCCTGCACGGAAGCTGCGGAGCTACGTCGATCAGGCCCGGATCGAGATGCCGGAGCGGCTCGAATCCTGGAACTACATGTACCGGATCGATCTCGGCGCGATGCTGGATCCGGAGTTCCGTGCAGCCGTCGACACGCGAGCTGCGTTGCGCAACATGGCAGAGGTCTACCGGTCGTCACCGAGCGACGACTTCCTGCACCGCATGCTCTTCTTCGACTGGCACTACACGCTCTCGGACAACGACCTGCGCAAGGTGAGCAGAATGTGCGAGCTCGCCGGCGTGCGCGTGTCCTTCCCCATGCTGGACCCGAGGGTCATCGAGCTGTCGCTGAAGGTGCCGCCCGCCATGATGGTGAAGGGCATGGAACTGCGGTCCTTCTACAAGGAGGCGATGAAGGGCTTCCTGCCGGATCGAATCCTGCGCAAGAAGAAGCATGGATTCGGGCTGCCGTTCGGCGTATGGCTCAAGTCGCACGCGAAGCTCGGCGAGCTCGTTTACGGGCTGCTTTCCGATCTCAAGAGCCGGCGCATCGTCCGGCCGGACTTCCTCGATACGCTGATCCGGGAGCACCGCGACGGGCACCCCGGCTACTACGGTTACGCGATATGGGATCTCGCGATGCTCGAGGCGTGGCTGCAGGCGCACGCCTCCGCTAGACCGTCCGGGCATTCCGCTGCGTGAAGCAGCGGAGCATGCGCAGGCCGTACTTGAGCGCGCTGCGATCCCAGGGCGCAACGCGCGGAATCTGAAAGCGGTCGGTGTGTACGGTCGCCGCTCCCCAGGCCGTGGTGACCGCGGCCGTGAAACCGGCCGCACGTACCATCTCCACGTGCTCGGGTCCGTAATCGGTACCCGGCCTGCCGTTCGGATAGGCGAACGTGCGGACGGGTGCGCGGATGATCTCTTCGAGCCGCGACTTGCTTTCGTGTATCTCCCTGCGTGCGTCTTCGGGCGCAAGACGCGCAAGGATCGGGTGCGTGACACAGTGAGCGCCGATCTCCATGCCGAGAGACGCCAGCTTGCGCAGCTGCTGCTCGGTCATCATCGTGCGCGCTCCGTCGACGATACCTGAAGCAGCCGCGATGGCTTCGGCCTTGCGCTGACGCTCGGGCTGTTCCAGGTACTTGAGCCGCGAGAGAATCTCGTCCACTGCCCTTCGACGCGCGCTCATGTCGGTCAGCGCGTAGCGCCCGAGTCCGAGAGAGCCGAGGTCAAAGTCCTGCGGCGCGCGCCGAACGGCCTCGATCACCATGTCGTTCCACATCTGCCCGCCGTCGATGAAGCGCGTCGCAATGAAGAACGTGGCCGTCAATCGACGTTCGAGAAGTATCGGGGCGGCCACTTCGAGGTTGTTCGCATAGCCGTCGTCGAAGGTGATCGCAACGGCTCTCGGCGGCAGCGACCGGCGCGCCAGCCGCTCCGCGGCTTCGGAAAGGCCGATCACGTTGAAGTGATCGGCGAGGAGATCCATCTGCGCGGCAAAGAGCGACGCGTCCGGTTCGTCCGCCAGCAGAGGGTCCGGTGCAGGGAGCACGCGGTGGTAGATCAGGACGAGCAGGGAACCGTAGTGACCGCCCGGCGACAGGATCCTCCCGGCTGCCCTCAGCATCGACGACTGCAGACCGGACAGGCGCTTCATGTGGTCTTGAGAAGTACGGAATCGCCCGTCGACAGCCGGCGGTAGACGGCTTCGTACCGTGGGACGACGTGGGCCCATGTGCGCTCGAGCCGCACATGGCGGGGGCCGTTCTCCCGCAGCCGCGCGGCCAGCGCGGAATCGTCGACCACGCGGAGCACGGCATCCGCAAGCGATTCGGCATCTCCCGCGCGAAACAGCACGCCGGTCTCACCGTCGACGATGAGCTCCCGGTGACCGCCGACATCGGAGGCCACCAGTGCCTTGCCGAGCGCCATGGCCTCGAGCGGCTTGAGCGGGGTGACCATGTCGGTGAGGCGCATGGGAAGCCGCGGATACACGAGCACGTCGATCGCGTCGTAGAGCGCGGTCGCGCGTGAATGAGGCACCTGGCCCGCGAACACCACTCGACCTTCGAGACCGAGCCTCTGCGCGGCGGCGCGCAGCGCGCGCTCGTGTACGCCGCCACCCACGAGCAGCAGACGGACGTCAGGCCGCTTCGCGAGAATCCGCGGCATGGCTTCGATGAGGAGTTCCAGGCCTTCCCAGGCGAAGAAGGAACCGATGAATCCGAGGACGCAGGCGCCCGCGAGTCCGAACGCCGCGCGTTCTGCGGCGCCGTCACCCGTGCTCGGTGTCAGCGCCTCTGCATCCACGGCATTTGGCACGACGGTGATGCGCTCCGATGGAACGCCGCGGCGGATCACCTCCTGGCGGAGGCCTTCGCAGATCGTGACCACCGCGTCGGCACGGCGGAGGACGTACGTTTCGAGGCTGCGCGACAGCCGGTAACGCAGACTGCCCTCCCGCGTGGTACCGGTGCTCACCGCCGCGTCCTCCCACGACGAACGCATCTCGTAGACGACGGGCGGTCCGAGCCCGAGCGCGGCGAGCGCGTTGAGGCAGGGAGAATGCACGTGGACGACGTCCGGTCGCTCCTGCGCGATGAGCGCACGCAGCCGGCGCCGCAGCTGCCGGACGACTTCGAGCTGATCGCCCGCGGGGAGGCGGGAGAACCAGCTCGTGCCGGGCTGCGTGCGCCAGTAACGCACGTCGCCCACCTGCTCCACCGAATGCGTCGACGCACCGTGCTTCGGACCAGTGAGCTGAACGGTATCCCAGCCGAGCCTCCGCTGCTCGCGCAGGATCGCGGCGCTGCGGAACGCGTAGCCGCTCTGCACGGGCAGCGAATGGTCGAGTACGTGGAGAATCTTCACGCGCGCCCCGCTACTCGTTCGAGCAGTGCGAGCTGATCGGCGATCGGCTGCGCCCAGCCGAAGCGTTCGCCGAAGCGGCGAACGGCTTCCCGATCCGGCGGCACCGCCAGCAGCTCGCGGCAGGCGGCAGCAAGGGTTCCCGGCGAGCGGTCGTGCACCAGCCGGCCCGCGACGGGCTCCGTGATGATCTCACGGCAGCCGCCTACCGCAGTCGCAACGACCGGTGTGCCGCAGGCGAGACTCTCGAGCAGCACGTTCGGCATACCTTCCCGCGTGGACGCAAGCACCGTGAGATCCGCCGCGGAATACCACCGGGCAAGCAGCGACTGGCTCACGGGATCGAGCCAGCTTACGCGCTCGGCGACTCCCAGTTCGTGCGCCAGCGCACGAAGCTGCCGGCCGAGAGGACCTCTGCCGATGACGACGAGACGCACGTCCGGCAGTTGCGCAAGCGCCCGAAGGACGAGGTCGTGGCCCTTCTCCTCGACCAGGTTTCCTACGGAGACGAGTGTCGGGTGCGCGAGACCGAGCTCGGCGCGCAGCGCAGCGCGATCGCCCGGCCTGAACAGATCGAGATCCACGCCGTTGCGGATGACGGTGATCCGCTCGGCCGGCAGACCGCGTTCCACCATGACATCTCGCAGCGCCGAGGACACGGCGATGATGGCTGCCGCACGTTCTGCCGCCCAGCGGATGCTGCGTCCCGCGATCCGCTCTCCCAGCGCGACGTTGACGTCCGAACCGCGCGCAGTCAGCACGACGGGCCGTCGCATCCGCATGCCGAGGTGAACGCCTGCCACGCCGTCGGGGTACAGGAACTGAGCATCGATGACATCGAAATCACCGTGGCTGGAGCGCAATGCCTCCGCCGCCCTCAGACCGGATCGGGCCATCAGCTGCGGATGAAGCACGGTGGTCACGCCGGGCACGCTCGGGAACGGGCAGTACCTGACCGGAATGCCGTAGCGCTCCGCCGCTTGGGGCTCCCGATCCGCGCGCTCCCAGGGGCGGCGTGGAACCGGAGCGATCACGCATGCCCCGACGCGTCCCGTCTCGACCAGGCGGCGCAGTCTCTGCTCCACGAAGATGCCGTGCCTCGGCCGCGTGTCGCTCGGGTACAGATTGGTGAACGTCAGCAGGCGGATCATCGACTCACGAAGCGTTGCGCAGCAGGCGCTCGGCGCCCTGCGCGGGCACTTCGTTCCTGCGCATGAAGCCTTCGAACATGGTGAGGGCCCACAGCACGGCGCTGTAGTTCCGGCGGCCGGCCTTGTGGTCCGCGACGAGCCTGCGGAGCACCGCCGGCTCGAACAGGCCGCTGTCCGCGAGTCTCCCCGACCCGACGATGCCGGCGATGTGATCGCTCAGCGATCCTCGGAACCATACGTCGAGCGGCACCGCGAATCCCATCTTGCGGCGGAACAGGACTTCCTCCGGCAGGAGCGGCCGCAGTGCCTCCTTCAGAAGGTACTTGCCTTCGCCACGCCGCAGCTTCACGTCGGACGGCAGCTTCGATACCCACTCCACCAGCTCGTAATCGAGGAATGGAGTGCGCACCTCCAGGCTGTGCGCCATGCTCGCGCGGTCGACCTTCGTGAGAATGTCTCCGGGCAGGTAGGTCTTGAAGTCCAGGTACTGGACCAGCGCCAGCGGATCCTCGAAACGCTTGCCGCGCACGTGCCGGTGAAAGACCTCCCGCGCGCTGTAGCCCTGCAGCTCGCGCCTGAAGTCCGCAGAGAAGAGCGCTCCCCGCAGCTCCTCGGGGCAGATCGAGACACCATGGAGGTAAGCATCGACCGTATCCCGGGCGAGCGCCTGGAACGTCGTCTTGCCTCGCAGAAAGCGCGGCGCCCAGTCGAGCTTCGGATACCAGCGGCCGAGCGGGCCGAACACGGCCCGGCGGATCCCATAGGGCAGGCGTCTGCGAACCGCCTCCTCGGCGGCGAACAGGCGGTAGCGGCGGTAGCCGATGAAGTTCTCGTCACCGCCGTCGCCGGAGAGTGCGACAGTGACGTGACGTCGCGCGAGCTCACAGACGCGATAGGTGGGAATTGCCGAACTGTCGGCGTACGGCTCGTCGTAGACGTCGACGAGGCGTTCGAGCAGGCTGTAGTCCGATGCCTCTACCGTCTCGACTCGATGATCCGTTCCGAACGCATCGGCGACGAGCCGCGCATAGCGCGATTCGTCGTACTCCGGCTCGCGGAAACCGATCGAGCACGTGAGGATCCTTCCGCCACCGATCTCGCGCATCATGGCCACGACGGCACTCGAATCGACGCCGCCGGAGAGAAACGCGCCGAGCGGCACGTCGGACATCAGCCGCTTGCGGACGGACTCCTTGAGCCGCTCGCGCAGCTCCGCCTCCCAGCGGTCCGCGGACCCTTCGGGCCTGCGCTCGCCCGCGAGCGGGACGTCCCAGTAACGAACCGGCTCGACGTTGCGCTGACCGCGCGTGACCTTGAGATACGCTCCCGGCTCGAGCTTGTGCACGTCGCGGTAGATGGTCTTCGGATCGGGAACGTAACCGAAGGTGAAGTACTCCTCGACCGAATGAGGATCGATGCGGCGTGGAACGTCGGGGTGAGTGAGCAGCGCCTTGAGCTCCGATGCGAACAGCAGCCGCCCGTCGGAAAGCCAGGCGTAGAACAGCGGCTTTACCCCGAGCCGATCGCGCGCGAGGAACAGCGTCTGTGCGCGCTGGTCCCACACGGCAAACGCGAACATTCCGTTGAACCGCTCGACACAGCGCTCGCCCCATTCCTCCCAGGCGTGCACGATCACTTCCGTGTCGCATCGCGTGCGGAACGTGTGGCCGCGCGCCAGCAGCTCCCGCTCGACGTCCAGGAAATTGAATATCTCTCCGTTGAACGTGACGACGACGGAGCCGTCCTCGTTGTAGAGCGGCTGCCTTCCGCCCTCGAGGTCGATGATCGCGAGCCTCCTGTGGCCGAACCCGACACCCGGTTCGACGTGGAAACCGTCCCCATCGGGCCCGCGGTGCACGAGCGCCCCGTTCATCGCACGCAGTTGCGCTTCCTCGATGGGACGTCGCGCGTTGAGATCCACTATTCCGGTAATTCCGCACATCAGGCCGCGGCTCCGAGCGATGAACAGACCGAGTGATACAGCGCGCGGTAGGCAGCGATCATGCCGTCGAGCGAAAAGTGCTGCTCGGCGCGCGCGCGCGCCGCGAGCCCGTGCTGCGTGCGCAGACCGGCATCGGACGCATAGCGGACGATTGCCTCCGCGAGCGCGGCAGGATCCGAAGGCGGCACCAGCATTCCGGTGACTCCCGCTTCGACGAGCTCGAGATTGCCTCCCGTCGCGCTCGCGATCACCGGAAGTCCCGATGCGAGCGCTTCGAGAACCGTGTTCGAGATGCCTTCGCGGCGCGAACCGAGGGCGAACACGTGTGCCGCGCGCAGCCATGCATCGATCTCTCCACGGCTTCCCGGCAACCAGGCAGCGTTCGCTTCCCCGCTTTCCTCGAGCAGCCGGAGCGCGTCCGGACGCAGAGGACCGTCTCCGATCATGAGCAGCCGCAGGTCGACTGCGCTGCCCTCCTCGCGCAGACGCTTCCGTGCTTCGATGAACGCCCGGACGAGATTGAGCGGATCCTTGATCGGCTCGAAGCGCGTCACGCTCGCGACGATCACGGACCCGGACGGAAAGCGATCGACCGGCAGGTCGGCCGCGGCGGCGGCGCCTTCCGCGCGCGGGCGGAAGCGTGCGGTATCGACTCCGTTACAGATTCTCGATACCTTGTGCCGCGGGATTCCGACCCGCTGTACCAGCCACTCCTCGAGCTCGCGGGACACGGCCACGAATCGGTGCACGACCGGCCCGAGCACCCGGCGCCGTCTGATGTATCGGGGATTCGTACCGTCCGGATCGTAGATGTCCCAGCCGTGCTCGCCGTGAATGCGGACCGGAACGCCGGCCACGCGCGCGACGAGCTGACAGTCGAGCGTGCCGAGATTGCGCGTATGGACGACGTCGGGACGCAGGCGTCGCAGCAGCCGGTACAGCCGCAGGTACGCCCCGGGGTCCTTGCCCGCGCGCTTGTTGAGCGCATGGAAGGTGACGTCGTCGCGCCGGATCCGCGCGCGGAAATCGGTGACCTCGGTCAGAGCGATGATGGCATGGCGGAACTCCTCCGCCGGCAGCCGATTGACGAGATTGGCGACGCCGTTCTCGAGCCCGCCGACGTCGAAGCGGAAAACGACATGCGCTATGAGAGGGCGGTGACTCATGCGGCCAGGGTCCGTTCGTGGAGCTCGGTCGCGATGTCATCCGGGCTGCAGCCGTCGAGGAAGAGGCGACACCAGATCTCGAGGTTGATCAGCACGGTCAGCAGGTCGCTGTAGTCCTCGCGGCCGGCATCGTGCAAGCCGATCGCCTCACGCACGGCGGACCACTCGAGCACGCCGCGGCGCTCGACGGTTTCCCGGTTGACCACGGCATCCCTCAGGGAGCGCAGCTCCGACTTGAGCCACGCTCCGAGAGGCGCGCCGAAGCCCCTTTTTCCGCGATGGAGGATCTCGTCCGGCACGATGCCCTCGAGCGCACGCTTGAGGATGAACTTGAGCTCGCCGCGATGGAGCTTGATGTCCGCCGGAATCTGCGCCGCCGTTTCTGCCAGCCGGTGATCGAGGAACGGTGCGCGGCACTCGATCGATGCGGCCATCGTGACCTTGTCGGTGAGCAGCAGCAGATCCTCCGGAAGCTGCGTCAGTGCGTCGATGCGCAGCAGGCGCAGCAGCTCGTCTTCCGCCTGTTCCGCGCCGCACACGCGGTCGAAGCCATCGAAACCGGCGCAGGCACCCGCCACGCGGATGCCGTCGCTTCCGATGCGCAGGAACTCGCGGTACTGCTCGCGCCACGGCAGCTCGCTCGCCTGGATGAACTTGCGCGCATAGCGTGCGAGATCCATCGCGCGATTCTGCCGGCCGCTGGGCAGTATCCCGGCAAGCGGCCGGACGATCTGCCTCCTCACCCATGCGGGAATGCGGCGATAGCGCTGGGTGTAGTGCGTTCCGAGATAGCGCTTGTACCCGGCAAAGAGCTCGTCTCCCCCGACGCCCGAGAGGATGACCTTCACGCTCTGCGCGGCGAGCTCCGACACGAGCCACGTCGTGACGATGGCGCTGTCGGAGATGGGTTCCTCGACGTGCCAGAGCAGCTTCGGCAGCAGCCTGGTGACGTCCGGCGCGACCAGAATCTCGTGATGATTCGTCGCGAAGCGATCCGCCACGATCTTCGCGTAGGAGAGCTCGTTGTAGTACTCGGCCGCGGCGCTCCCGGCGTAGCCGATCGAGTACGTGTTCACCGGCCGCGAGCTGCGCTCGGCCATGAGCGCGACGACGGCGCTCGAATCGATGCCGCCGGAGAGAAACGCGCCGATCGGCACGTCGCTCACCATGTGCTCGTCCACCGCCCTGCGCAGCTCCGCGCGAATCAGCTCCGTCCAGTCGCCCACCGAGAGTCCGCTGCGCACCCTCTCGGGAAGGCGCCAGTACGTCTCCTGCCTGACCGCGCCCTGCTCCCACACGAGCCGGGTTGCGGGCGCGACCTTCTGGACCCCGTCGAACAGTGTGCGCGGCGCGACGGCATAGCCCATCGCGAGGTACTCGCTCAGCGCATTCTTGTCGATCGCAGCGCGAACGCCGGGAAGCGCGAGCAGCGCCTTGATCTCAGAGGCGAACGCGAACGTGCCGCCCACGTTCGTCCAGTAGAGCGGTTTCTGACCGAATCGATCACGGGCGAGAATCAGCCGCTGTCGCCGCTCGTCCGACACGGCGAGAGCGAACATGCCGGACAGATACTCGACGAACCCGTCACCGTGCTCCTCGTAGAGGTGCACGATCACCTCGACGTCGCTGCCGGTCCGGAAGCGATGACCGCGCTTCTCGAGATCGGCGCGCAGGCTGCGGAAGTTGTAGATCTCGCCGTTGCAGACGACCCGGATCGTCTCGTCCTCGTTCGCGATGGGCTGATGCCCGCCGGCCAGATCGATGATCGAGAGGCGGCGCATGCCGAGGGCGACCTGCCCGGCCTCGTGCACGCCCTCGTCGTCCGGCCCGCGGTGAACGATCGACGCCGCCATGCGTCGAACCGCCTCCAGGCTCTCCGGCGGGAGGTGAGGCGTACGCGCGACTCCGACGATTCCACACATGGCGTCGATGCAGCTCCGGTGAAGATGCTCAGGGCAGATTGCGGATCAGCAGCGGCCCGAGCCGGTTCGCGATCGCGAGCGGCAGCCTGCGCCAGGCCGCGACCGCGAGGTCGAACTTCGGGTTCGAATGATTGATCCTCGGAGGCTCGCCCGCATTCCGCATCCAGTAGTGCCAGTAGAGCTGCACCGGTCTGGCGCCCCACTGCTTCTTGAATCGATACGTGCCGCTGTCGACCGTCGATCGGCCGAAATCGAACGTCGCGAACCCCTGCAGGCACGCGAACTCGAGCACGCTCCAGTAGAGGAGCATGTTCACGCCGAGCGGATTGGCACGCCTGAGCGAGGAAGCCCAGGGAATCTCCAGCGATCGCCCGTCGCCGATGACGAAGCCGGCCGCCACGGCGCTGCCATCGAGCCGGACGACGAAGATCCTGGTCTCCCGGGGAAACGCCGACAGAATCTCCGCGAAGAACCGCCGCGGGTAGACCGGCGTCCCGAGATCGCGCATGTTCTCGGCGAACACCGCGTAGAAATCGTCGAGAAGCTCCTCCCCGCCGTGATTGCAGACGGCTCCTTCCCGCTGCGGCCGCCTGATCTGGGCGCGCACCTTGGAACCCAGCGCTTTCCACAGCACGTCGGGCGAGTCGGGCAGATCGAGCAGCATGCTCACCTTGTCGGTGCGCACCGGAAGTCCCTCGAACATCGGCCTCGTGTGCCGAAGCTCGAGATGCGAGGCGCCGAGATCTCGTGCCAGCTCGCTCCCGTGCGCGAAAAGCTTGTGCTCGATATCGGCCGAATCGGCGACGATGCCGCCGTAGTTCAGATAGGGAAGCGAGACGAGAAAGTGGCCGAAGATGCGGCTCTGCAGGCGCACGATGGGCAGCACGCCGCGAATGACACCGCCCCGTCGTGCCGCAAGATAGAACGTCTCGCGATCGAATACATCGCGGATGATCTGCCGCCAGCGATAGCGGTGGTACATCGAGGCAGCATCGCGTGAGCAGACGTAAGCGTCCCACTCCGCGGCGACGCCGTCATCCACTGCTTCGATACGAATGAGTCCGTCGGCCGACACCGGCGATCGCCCCCCGCGTTCGGACTCAGCGGCGCGGCGCGAACGTGACGGACAGAGAGATCCGGTTCTCGTCGTAGTCCCGCATCCCGCTGCCGAAAATCGTGTCGCCGCTGCCCACGATGTGCTCGCCGCGGAGCGACATCGACCAGCTGCCCGACAGTCGCCAGTCGAAACCCAGACCGACTGCCCATTCGTCGTACTCGACATCGGCGTCGGCGTAGTCCTCGCGTCGCCACGTTCCGTCGAGGTCCGCCGACAGTCTCGCGCTCAGCCGGCGCGCCACTCGCAGGTAGCCACTCACCGAGTCACGATTGAGGGAATCCTCGCGTTCGTGATCGTCGCGTCTCCAGTCGCCGGAAAGGAAGAGTGACGTGCGTACACCGTCGAGCGACCAGCCGAGGGTGGCGTAATCAGATCTGAAGGGATCCTGGGAAACGACCGCGTCGTCGTTACCGATCACGATGCCGCGAATGCCCTGGTCGCGACGGAATGCGTCCGCGGAGTCCGTGAGATTCGTTCCGGCATCGAGCGTCAGGCTCGAGCGTGCCGTGAGCCGCCGCGTGATGCTCAGACTGAGAAGAGGCGCATCCGTCGTCTCACCGAGGTAATGCACCGCCGTGTAACCGGCACGCATGGACAGAGTCGTTCTCGCACCCTGGGCATCGAATCCCACGTGCCCGGAGTGCCGGTCGTAGCTCTCATCGAAGATCGGGTTCTGGAACTCGATGCGCTCCGTCGTTCCGCCGAGTGTCACGGAGCTCCGGGCACCGAGCCGGCGCACGAGTGAGATGGTGCCGAGAAGCCGCTGGTCGTCTGTGTCGCTCGTCTCGTACGACGCGTCCGACCAGCGGGCGCCGATCGTGAGGCTCGTACGACTCCCGAGCGGCAGCGTGAGGTCGGGACCCGTCGTGAAGTAGTTCGTGTTCTGGCGGTTATCGGGGGTCTCGACGTCGCGCGGGTCGATGAACGTCTGTCCGAAGTTGTTCTGAACGATCCAGCTGAACCGGGACGGCACGAACCAGTAGGTCGCCGCAGCGGTCAGTCCCCCGGTGAGGTCCTCGTCGTACGTATCCTGGAAGTACCGTCTGTACACCAGGTCGCCGGCGAGGTCGGCCTTGAGCCGCCCCCCGTCTCGCTCGAACCCGAAGTTCAGTCCGATATCGGCAGTCGTATCGGACCGCTCGTTCTCCGCCGTCCGACTCACGTTGTCGGAGTGCGTTGCCCCGGCGCGCAGCGAGTATTTCAACTCCTGCGCGCAGGCGCTGTCTGCACCGAAACCCGCGACGGCGATGAGCTTCGCTGCAACCGCGGGTATGACCCAGCTTCTCGATCGTGATGTCATGGACTCTCCGCCGCCGGAGCCGCCTTCAGAGCCGACGACGCTGAATCGCTCCGCGCACTGCTGGCGCTGCCGCCGTAACGGTATCCGTAGCCGTAGTAGCCGGTACCCACGCCCTCATGGACCGCCTGATTGAGCACCAGGCCGATCTTCGGTCCCTCGCCGACGACGGCAATCGCATCCGTCACCGCCTGCTGAGGCGTCACGCCGGCGCGCACGACGAGCAGCACCTGACCGAAGAGCGACGCGAGCACACGTGCCTCGCTCGTGAGCAGGATCGGCGGCGAGTCGACGACGACGAGGCCCTGAGGATCCAGTCGTTCGAGCGACGCGATGACCTGACGCATGCGCGCGCTCGCGAGCAGCTCGGTAGCCGTATCGGAACGATGGCCTACGGGCAGAACGCTCAGGCCGCGGACATCCGTCGGCAGCACCAGCGACTCGACCTGGAGATTCGGGTCGACGAGCGCGTCCATGAGACCCGGCTCGTTAAGGAGCCCCAGCGCCTCGCTCACGTGGGGCTTCGGGATATCCGCATCGACGAGCAGCACCGAGTGGTCCTGCTCGAGCGAGAGACTCAGCGCGAGATTGACGGACGTGAACGTCTTGCCGTCTCCCGGCAGCGCGCTCGAAACCATGATCGAACGCAGCGAAGCCACGCCCGTCGCACCCGTCTGCGCCTGCGGGTCGAATGCGTTCCTGATCAGCGGCCGCTTGATCGTGCGGTACTGGTCGGAAATCTCGCGCTGCTGGTGCTCCGGCGGAATCATTCCTGCATGCCGGAGCCGGTCGAAATCCACGTGGAAGAGCTTCGATGAGCGCGCGGGCGGCACCGCGCGCGATCCGTCCGGGCCCGCAGCCGGCTCGTGTCGTGCGGCCTGCCCGCTCGGACCGGCGCTCGCGGCCGCGCCTCCTGGACGGGTCTCGACCGGGGGAGCGCCTCCGCTCGCCTGCAGTTTCTTCAGTGCCTTCTCGACGATGCTCATGAATTGCTCATCCGATAAGCTGCCGCAGGCCAGTCTGCTGCAGGGCGAACATGACCCCGAATGCGGCGAACAGCAGCAGCGCTGCAGCGGAGAACTTCAGCAGCTCCATACGACGCCGCTGCCGATGGCGGTCGAGCCACGTGCGGCTAACCGCTCCGAGCACGGGAAGCCCGGTGATCTCGGCCAGGCTGCGTGCGGTGTGGAACACCGGTTTCAGCTGATTGAGGAGCCATGCGATGCCCGCGCCGACGGCGAGCCCGGCGAACAGCACGACGAGCAGCAGTCGCGGCCGGTTCGGCGATACAGGGTCGAGAGGCGCCGACGGCGGCTCGATGACTTCGAATTTCACCGTACCCGTGCGGTCCGCCTGCTCGGAAAGAGTTGCCGTCTCGCGCCGCTGCACGAGCTCGAGATACTTCTCACGCGTCACGTCGTAATCGCGGTTGAGCCGTGCCAGCTCGGCCTCGACTTCCGGCACCGCATTCACCTGCCGGCGGAGAGCCGCCACCTTCGCTTCCCGTTGTGCCAGCTCCTGGCGCAGCTCCGCGATCTGGACCTGAGTGCGCTTCAGCTCGATCTCGAGACTCTGATAGACCGGATTCGCCTTCAGAGACGACGCGAGACTTCCGGTCGCACGCCCGCCGCTCTGGATGCGTGCGAGCTCCTCCTGCTGCCGTCTCCTGAGCTCCGCAAGAGTCTCGCGCGTGGCGATCACTTCCGGATGTTTCTCCGTGTAGCGCAGGAGCAGCTCGTCGAGTTGCTTCTCCAGCTCCTGAATGCGGAAAGTAAGGTCAGCCGAACCCGGCGCGGCGGGAGTGACGGTCGCACCGGTGTCGAAACCGAACAGGAAGGGCTCCTCGCCAGCGAGCTGCCGCTGTATCTCCGCACGACGGCTCTCCGCGATGGCCAGTGCAGTCCGCACCCGTTCGACTTCCACGGCCTCTTCCTGCAGCCGCGCGAAATAGTCGCCGCGGCTGTCGGGCATGAGTCCGACGTTCGCCTTCTTGAAATCTGCGAGCCGTGCCTCGGCTTCAGAGAGCCTGCGTTCGTACTCCGCGATCTGCTCGTCGAGGAACCGCTGTGCCGTTTCCTGCCCGGTACGCTTCTCCCCGAGCGCGCTCTCGACGAACGCATTGAGCAGCTTCTGCACGACTTCGACGCTCTTCTCCCGATCGATGTCCCGGAACTCGATCAGATACAGGCCCTCCCCCTGCGACGTGCGCGCACGCAGGTCGGCTGCGCTGATCGAGATGCGCTGCTGAAGATCGCGGATGAGTGCTTCCTTCTGTTCCGGCGTCTTGGCACGCAGGTCGAGGTCCGTCTCCCGCGCGACGCGCTCGACCTGGGGTCTGCTGAGCAGGGCCTGGCGCACGATATCGAGGCCGGAAGCGACGTCCGGATCAATCGCGAGTCCCGCGAGCAGGGGCCGCAGAATGCTGCGCGTGTCCACGTATACGCGCGCACTCGCCTGATAGACGTTCGGAATCGTGAATACGTAGATCCAGCCGAGAATGCAGATCACCCAGGCGACGGCGATGCTGATCCAGCGGAAGCGCCACGCGCCCCGCAGCTCGTCGAGAATCTTGTGGAGGAGTCCCTGCAGATCCATTGGGAAGAGTGCCTCAGAAGAAGGATTCCGGCACGATCAGCATGTCACCCGGACGTACTTCGACATTCTCCTTCAGCCGCCCCTCCTTTACGAGATCGTGCAGTCTGACCCTGCGCTCGATCGTCTTCCCGGACTCGTCCTTGCGCACGAGCTTCGCCCGGTTTCCCGCCGCGAACTCTCCGAGACCGCCGACCGCGAGCACGACATCGAGAACCGTCATTCCTTCCCGGTAAGGAACGGATCCCGGATTCGCGACCTGTCCGACCACCGTGATCTTGCTGAAGGTGCTCTGCGGATTCGTGACGATCACGTTGACCTGCGGGCTGCGGATGTACTCCGCGAGCTTCGCTTCGATGTCGCGTGCGAGCTGCGATGGAGTCTTGCCGACGGCCACCATGTCCTCGACGAGCGGGGTCGATACCTTCCCGTCCGGCCGCACGGGGACGGTCACGGACAACTCGGGATTGCGCCAGACGAAGACCTGGATGGTGTCGCCCGGGCCGATGACGTAATCCGGGCTCACGGCAGACTGGGCCGGCTGCTCTGCGGCCGATGCCTGCGCTGCAGCGCCGGACGTCTGTGCTGCGGCGATCGGCGCGTACATTCCCGCTGCAAGACAGGTCGCCAGAACGACGAGCGACTTCGCCAGCACGCGCCTCCGGTACACAGAAACCTCTCGCCCGATCGAATTCCCTGACATCATCGCGGCATTCTCCATGTTCTTCAGTTCAGCGACCGCAGCAGGGACTCCGCGCTGCTGCGCTGCGGAAAGCTCGGCGAGTCGTGGAGCAGCTCGTGGAGCGCCCGGATCGCCTCCTCCTTACGGCCGCTGCGCGCAAGCGCTGCGGCGTAGTGATACCGGATCTCGGGATGCGCGGGCGACACAGCACGCGCAGTTTCGAGAAGCGCCAGTCCCTCTTCCACCCTGCCCTGCTCGACCAGGATCCATCCGTAGGTATCGGCGATTTCCCCGCTCTGCGGCGCGGTCTCGTGCGCGCGCTTCGCCAGCTCCAGCGCTCGCGGATCGCCCGCCTCGTGATACAGCCATGCGAGATTGTTGAGCAGCGCAGGGCTTCGCCACTGCGCCAGCGCCCGCTCGTAGTGGGCGATCGCCTCCACACGTTTTCCGAGCTGCTGGTAGTGCTCGGCGAGCGCTGCATGGACGACAGCATCCCCGGGTTGCTTCGCGAGCCAGTCGAGCAGAACTCTCTCCGGTGCCTGCTCCCGCGCGAGGCGGCGCGCGTGGTAGAGCTTGACGATGAGCGCGGAGGATGGCCGCTTGCTCGCAGCCCGCTCGAATGCCTTCACTGCTTCAGCGTGGCGGCCGGCCATGGCCAGCACCTGGCCGCGCAGCTCATCGGCCGCCGCGGCGTCGCCACCCGCGCTCTGGAACGCTGCGATGCGGGCAAGCGCCTGTTCGAAGCGCCTCTGTTGAGTGTCGAGTCCGACGAGCGCTGCCGTCGGCGCGATCCAGCCTGGCCGCCGCGCCAGGACCGACTCGAGCCGCTTCACCGCCTCTTCACGGCGACCGAGCGCGACGAGCGTCGCGGCCGCGTTGATTTCCGCATCGTCGGCGCCCAGCGCCGCAGCCTCGGTGAAGCGCTGCAGGGCCGCGTCGAGCTGTGCCGCCTGCGCCAGCACCTGTCCGACCCGGTTCAAGGTACGCGCGCGGCTCGTCGTCACCGCGAGCGCCTGGTTGAGCAGAGATTCGCCACGCACCGGGTCGCCATCGTCGAATGCCATCCTGCCGAGCCGCAGGCGCGACTCGACGAAACGGGGATTGGCACCGATCGCCTGTTCGAGCCACTGCCTGGCGTCCGCGCGATTCCCGCGCGCAAGCGATATGTCTGCAAGCGCCAGGTACGCGCGCTCATCCGCGGGATGATGTGCAATCGCGCGCCGCAGATGATCCTGCGCGGCGTCGACGTTGCCTCGCCCGATTTCCGCAGCCGCAAGGCCCAGCCGTGCATCCAGATTGCGCTCGTCTGCAGCCACCGCGCGGGTAAGCAGATCTCTCGCGTCCTGCGGACTGCCGATGGAGAGAAGATAGGAACCCGCAACCGTGAGGAGCCCTGCGTCCTCCGGACTTTCCGCCACCAGGCGGTCGATCGCCTGCTTCGCTTCCTCGGCGCTTCTCCCCTGTACCTCCGCAAGCACGGTGAGAAGCCGGAGGCGAACACCGCCCTCGTCCCGCGGCAGTGCGCGCAGCAGACCGAGCGCCTGCTCGCGGCGACCGGCAACGAGATAGGCGCGCGCGAGATCGAGCTTGAGCGCCACGTTGCCGGGATCGGCAGCGGCGCCCTGCTCGAGGGCCGCAATCGCGTCCTCCGTCTCGCCTGTCATCAGCCGGACGGTTCCGGTCAGCCAGTCAGCGTCTGCGTCGCGCTCGAAGGCGGGCAGACCTTCGAGCACGCGAGCCGCCTGTGCGGGTCTGTTGCGCAGCAGATGCACGCGCGCGAGAAGCTTGCGGGCGCTTGCATTGGTGGGGTGCTCCGCGACGACTCGGGACAGCTCCGCATCGGCCTGTTCGAGAGCGCCCTGCTCCACCAGGGCCGCAGCGAGGAGCAGGCGCGCCGGAACGTGATCCGGCAAACCGGACAGCGCGCGCTGACAGAGCGCGACGGCAGCCTGGAAGTCACGCCGGGCGTAGGCGATCCGCGCCTTGAGGAGCTGCGTCAGCGGCGCGTTGCCCGCCCGGGCCTCGAGTGCCTTGATCTCGTTTTCAGCGGCATCCGTATCGCCGACGGCAAGCCGCGCATCGACGAGACCCGCGAGCACCGCGATCTGTTCCGGGAAATAGAGCTGCGCCAGGGATTTGCGCGCACGTTCGAAGGACTCTGCGGCGAGCGGTGCGTCGCCGACCGACATCGCGAACGTACCCTGCACGAGCGCCGCCCGAGCGAATTCGGGCCGGCTCTCAGCGAGGCGCCTGAGCGACTCACCGGCGTCCTCGAGCCGACCCGCTTGCCATTGCCACTGGGCATACGCGAGCAGCGCTTCGGGATCGTCGGGTGCAGCCGCAAGCGCCTGCTCGAGGTTGCTCTGTGCCTCCTCGGCGCGCCCGAGAGCCATCTGGGCCCTGCCCAGAGCCACCAGTCCCGCGACGTCGCCCGATGCGCCGTCTTCCTGCACGGCGGACAGCACCTTCTCGTACTGCCGCTGGGCGAGCAGGATTTCGTACCGCAGAGCGCGCGCCGATGCAGGATCGACGCCGGCTTCCAGGGCTCGATCGAGCTCCTTGCCCGCGGCCTCCCAGTCCCCGGCGTGGAGCGAAACACGCGCGAGAAGCACACGTGCCGGCGCGTTCCGCGGCTCATCCTCGAGCACGGTCTTCAGATCGCGCATGGCGGCCGCAACGTTTCCGGCGGCGAGCTCGCGTTCCGCCCGCTCGATGCGCTGCTCGACGCTCAGGAGCCGGTCGCAAGCCGAAAGCACGGAGAGAACGACGAGCGCTCCCACGACGGCGAAACGGGTGCGCGCAGGATTATGTTGCTCCACCTGCCCCTTCATCGATCCGGTTCCTTGTCCGGTACCACGGCCAGCATCGCGGAAGACATGTCCTCCCAGAAGGAAGCGATGAGCGACCGGGCCCCTTCGCAGTTGTTATTGCACCGGCCTGCCAACGCTATCACGCCGGCGGGCTGAGCTCCGAGGAACGACTTCACACCGTACAGAAGCTGCGCCGCGTACTCGGATGTCGTTGTCCTGCCACCGATTTCGAAGGTGTAGGCGACGAGCCACTGGCTGCCGTCGGGCGCGTAAGCCTCGATGGTGGCGAGGGGCGTCTGTCCTCCGGAAATCGTACCGGTGGTCGGCGGCCATGGGCGGCGCCAGCTCCCGGGTGCGAGCAGCGAGTTTCCATAAGCAACGAGCTCCCTGCCCTGACGCTGCTCCCCGTACACGGCGGCATAGACTTCGACCGATCCGGTATTCCCGTGATACGCGGCTCGATACTCGCCGTCCGGCGAGACGTATCGCGGCGCCCAGCCCGGGTCCGAGGGCAAGGGACCCTGCCACTTGCCGGTGGCGAGCGGCAATCCGGCGAGCGCGGCGACCGGAGCGCCCCTTCCGGCGCGCGCCTGCGTCAGCGCGAAGACGAGGATCAGCAGCACGAGCGGGATCCCCGCCCGCCACGGCGGATGTGGAATGGAGCCCTCGGACTCGTCGGCCGGTTGTCCGGACCGCACCGCCTGCCGAACGGGCTCGAAGTAACGGACCAGCAGCAGGACGAGCGACAGCAGCAGAACGAAGATGACGTTACCGAGCGTGGTGTGCTCGACCGCCACGAAGTAGTGCTGCATGTCGGTGACGTGACCGGCGTAGATCACGATGACGATGCGCACCCAGTTCGCGACGAGCGCCAGTGCACCCGCGAGCGCGAAGAATGCTGCAAACCCTTGCGGCTTCAGCTGCCTCCTCGCACCGGCGAGCACCGCAACCGCCAGGGTAACCATGAAGTACCGCTTTCCGCTGCAGCCTTCGATGATCTGAAACGTCCCCGCCGGAATGGTAACGCTGTATTCGTGCACCTCGGCCGGCACGCCGAGCACCGCGAGAAGCGCCTCCGTGGCAGTGACACTCAGCCACTGCAGTGCCGGCAGGAAGTGGTCCCAGACGGGAGTCGCGAAATAGAGGAAGGCAACGGGTGCGATGAACCGACGCGACGCCAACCATCCGACCGCGGCGAACACTGCTGCCCAGATCGCCGCGGGATAAAGCAGCTGATGCGCCATCAGACTGTTGGCGCCGTACGCCACCAGCCACATGAGCAGAACCACGGCGAGCAGCGCACTGCCCGCAAGGGATGGCCGCGCCGCGGGCGCGTCGCTTCGGAACGCGACGAGCGCAATCCACGCGACCGACAGGAGCGCGATCAGCGGTCCATGCTGATAGTCATAGATCTCCCGCCAGGCCGCATACAGCGAGACGAGACTCGGCCAGAGCGCAAGTGCCGCCGCAATCGCAGCAACGGCACCCAGCAGACCGGCATGTGCGGAGATGGGGATTCGCGATGCGGTCATCTGCTCAGGTCCCGGTGTTGCCTCCATGCATGTTCGGGACGTCATGCGGCACTCGGCATCGCACGGCGATACCCGTCCGCCGCACGGTTCTCCGCCTGCATCGCCGGCGGTGATCCGTGGCCGATCGCGCAGAAGGCTTTCAACTGAGCTCCCCGTTCCCGACTGGAGGTCTGGGCAGACAGCGCTCGCCGCCGGCTTCCCCGGAATCGGCGGGCGTTCGTGACAGCAGCCTCAGCCAGTTTCCTTATGACCCGACCGACCGAGCTGCAGATCGCTCGGGACGGCTTGTTCTTCTACGCGGCGCATCACACCCGACTCGCGCCTGCATGGCCGTGATTCGTATCACAGTTGAGTACAGCCCGCGCCGTCGCTTCGCGAATCTCACACCACGGGCCGTTCAGTTTGCATCCGCCGCCGGCTGGTCGGAGTCCGGGAGCCCGCGGCCGAAATGACGCACGTACAGCTTGTAGGCGAGATGTCTCGCGAGCAGCAAAGGAGGCATCCGCACCCAGTGCGACCGCGCGAGCAGAGCCAACCGCGCCAGAACCGCGCGCCGGCGGTGTGCATCCGGATGCTGAGGAAACAGAGCCTCCGGAACGAGGCGATCCATGAGGCTCAGGACGGGCCCGCTCGGCGCTGCACCGCGAGAAGCCTCGAGCACGGCGCTCGGCACCGGTGTGCCGAGCAGGCCATGCGCGTATCTCAGGCCGTAGAACGCCGGACACGCCAGATCGAGCTGCATCGCCCTCGGCCAGAAACGATCCCAGAAGCCGGGCTCACACGCGGCGAAATGCCTCAGGAGATCGTCGATGTCGACGAGCTCACGCAGCGCATCGTCCATTTCGCCGCCGTAGAACAGATGGGCCATGGCATGCAGCACCATGTCGACGGGGGCAAGCACGGCGAAGCGTGACCCTTCCACTCTGCGCGCCTCTGCAAGCAGCAGCCGGGCATCGGGGCGGAGACGCGCGGTGCGCATCAGCACGTTGTGATGCAGGTCGACCTCGACTTCCCGCTCGACGTGCGTCATCGGCGGAAGCTCGTGCGTCCAGACGCGGTAATAGTTTTCGTCGTACGGAGTGAGCTCCGCGGCGCGCCAGCCGCAGGCTGCGAGACGCGACTCGACACGAGGGAGAGTCTCCTCAGGCACCAGCAGATCGACGTCCGCGAACAGCCGGCCTGCAGCGTTCGGCAGATCCGCGAGCAGGTACGCGCTTCCCTTCAGCGCGACGAGGGGCAGGTCCGTCTCGTCTCTCAGCGCCCAGGCGATTCGATTCAGCTCCCAGCGGGCCACGCGGGCTCTCGAGTCGCAGATTGCCTGCGCGCCGACGAGAGCGTCCTGGGCGACCTGGGGAAGACGAGACAGAAGATTCGCGTCACGGACACCACGGGCGAGGCGTCCCAGGAGCCGCGCACGCCGCGCCACCCGCAGCGTGAGATCGAGCTCACGCGGAGGAAGCCGCACGATCGAGGCGGGTTCGCGGAGGGCAGCGAGCAGGAGCCGGCGCTCCTCCCCGTGCTGCACGCGGATGTCAGGGCTCTTCGCCATTTGCGAGTGCGTCCAGAGCGGCCACCGCCTGCTCGAGATCCGAGTAGATCAACCGGTAACCCGGCGCAGCCTCGATGAGTCGCGACACGGCCTCGAAGGCGGGCTCGCCGAGCAGCTCGTAATTGAACGCGTTCGTCGCGAGGTGCATGAACACGTCGGCCGGATCGGCGCGCTCGAACGACAGCGAAGCGCCTTCGACCCAGCGGGGGAACACGACCCACCCGGCCGGGGCAGGCTCTTCGGCCCGGATGACGCTCGTCCGCGGCGGCTTGAGATGCGAGATCGTGCCCTTGCGGGTGTTGGGAATCACCGGCCCGAACTCCGCATCGGGTGCGAAGCGCCGAATGACGGAAATGGATTCGTTCTTGAGCGGCATCGGTCGCGGAACGGGAATCAGCTCGATTCCGCCAGGTCGCATCAGACCGAACTCGTCGGAGAAGAGGCGCCATCCGCGATGCACGAGCGCCGCACAGAGAGTCGTCTTGCCGTGGCCGGGCGCAGCAGGCAGCAGCAGCGCCCGGCCGTTCCGCTCCACCACGGCAGCGTGCAGCATCAGGAAGCCGTGGAAGCGCATCGCGAGCGCAAGATTAATGCCCCATTCGAGCACCGCGAGCCCCTGCCCTGCCGGCATGTCCTCGTGCGGTGCGAGGCCGTCGACGGAAAAGCGTACCCGTCGCCCGGGGCGACGGCCGAAGTGCCAGACTTCCCGAAGGTCGGCGTGACAGCTGAAGACGCGCTCCCCCTCGAGGAGTGGATGATCGCGATAGAGCCGCTGCAGTGGTGCGTGCAGCCCGACGATGCTCACCCGAAGGAGAAGCTCGAATGGACCGACCCGGACCCCGACGCCGCTCCCGGACAGTCGCGCGCGCCATTCGTCTTCCGGAAGCTCACCGACCGTTCTGTCAGTCGCCTGCGAAGCCGTCACGCCCGTTCGACCAGTCCGATCTCCTCGAGCCGCATCATGAGTTCAGCAACGTACGAACGCAGCTCGTCTTCGGGAGGCACGCCCCGCATGCCTGCGAGTGACGCGGCGATCTCGGTGAGACTGCGGGGCTCCCGCAGTACCTCGTTCAGCAGGATCCAGCTCGAATCGTTGAGGAAGTGTGTCTTGCCCGAGGGACGGTGGTACAGGACGTAGTTCCCATTCCATGCCGACCACCGCAGGTCCGCGCCGTCCGCGGCGATCCATCGCGGAGTTTCGGTTTCGGAGTGCAAGCGAGAGACCTGGGGCGCGATGTCAGTATCCACTGCGGCGGTTCACGGCACGCCGCGCGGGCAGGCCCTGCGGCCTGCCCGGAAAGCTCGCCACAGGCGTCAGAATACTGACTTGACCTTGATCGCGGAAGCGAAGGACGAAAGTGCCGTAGCCGACACGAGGAAACCGCGTGCGACGCCCTTGTTGTAGTAGCCGGGAAGCGTCGCCTTCCACCTGATCTTCCCGTACCGGTCCGTACCGTCCTTGTACCAGTACACCCCACCTTCCTTGCACATCTGCTCGATGGTGACGGGCTTGGAAGGGTCACCCGCGTTTCCACTCTTGTCGGGTCTGTAGTACTGCCGCTGCGTGATGTACTGCACGTGCAGCATCGGACGGTCACCGAGGTCGAGCTTCGTCGGCGTGCCGTCGACGGCCGAGGCCATATCGAGGCACTGCACGCGCCCACCTTCACCGATCGCCTTGCTGGCGTGCTTGACCGTTCCGATCAGGTTGCTCGACTGCGCGAGCGCAGCACCGCTCTGCAGAGTCAGAACCGTCGGCAGCGCAGCCGACGCGCCGCGCAGCAGCGCACGCCGGCTCACGTTCGATGGAGTATGGCTGGCCGGCGGCGTCACGGAGTGCGACCCTTGCTCCCTGGACATTTCTGAGCGCTCGTCGGGCATTCACAAAGCTCCTGAACAGGCGTGCGAGGACCCCACCTCACCGATCTATATGCAAGACTCCGACCCGGTATCAGAAAACCTCGATAAGTCAAATACTTACGATGATAACAAGCCGCTCCGATGGATCCACTTGTAAAGCCCGCCGACACCGACGCACACGCAGCCGAAGCGCCACGCATCGCGGAGAGCCGCGGGAGGTATGCAATTGTAGTTCTCCTCCTGCTCTCGGGGATCGCCCTCGTCGCCCTCGTCCTCACGACCGGACTTCCCTCGCGCACCCGTTTTCTGGCGCTGCTCAACAACGCCGGGCATGCCCTGATCTTCGGCCTGCTGGCGTGGATCGGCCTTCGCCTGCGCGCCGCGTTTCGTCCGACCCCGCCGCCCGTGCTGCGGGATTACATCGGGATACTGTGCGCGGTCGTTCTGATCGGCGGTGTGACCGAACTGATTCAGTTCGCAACCGGACGCGGCGCCTCTTTCGACGATGTGCTGATGGACACGGCAGGCGCCACCTTCGCGCTGTGCCTTTCAGCGCTCCGCGCCCGCTCCCGAAGGCACACGAGGGAGCCCCCGCGTCAACGACGGATGCTCGTTGCCGGTGCTCTCCTCAGCGCGACGATCGTAGCGGCACCTCTGACCCATGCCACGGTCGCGTACGTCATCAGGCGTGCCGAGTTCCCCGAGATCCTTTACCCGGACGCACCACTGGCACTTTACTTCGTGCAGGCGGGAGGAACCGACATCGAGATCGTGCCGCTGCCCGAGCGCTGGTCGGAAGGCCCCTCGCGCAATGCGCTCCGTGTCACAACCAGGCGAACGAGAACGCCGGGAGTGAGCATCATCGAGCCCGAGCCGGACTGGCGCGAGTACTCTGCACTCACGGTCGACGTCGTGAATCCGGAGGCGCGTCCGCTCCACCTGATGGTACGAGTGCATGACACGGCGCACGATCATCGCCACGAGGATCGCTTCAACCGCGCGTTCGTCGTACCTCCCGCGACTCGCTCCCGGATTGAGATATCCCTCACGGAAATCGCATCGGCCCCGAAGGATCGGGTGCTCGATCTGTCGCGTGTCGCGGGCGTCGTGATCTTCGAGCGCAGCCCCGAGGTGCCCGTCGGAACGAGCTTCTACATCGTGCGCGTTGCACTTGAGTGAAGTCGCGCACGCGCGTCGCCACACAGCGGTGCCAGAATACGTGAGTCAGTGAAGCACGCGGTGACTGTGCTGGCATCGATCGTCGGTGCGCAGCGACAGCTTGCGAGCCGGTCAGGCTCGCGCTTTACTGGCATCGAACGCGAGGGCAAACCCGTCGCGAGGCGGGGACGCAAAACTTCCGGTCTCGGCATGTTCTGTCGCTTGATGCCGAGATAGCGGGGTCGCCGCCGCGGGAGGAAGAACCGACCTGTGGCGTCCGTCCGATGTAACCGGTCACCGACCACGCTGTTCGGACGCGTCGGGTCCCTGTGTTCGTGTGTCAAGCACTGTGGAGGTCCAGAGTGTCCGATGCGATTCGTCGGTTGAATGGCGCCAACGGTCTGCTTGCCCTTCTCGCAGCGTCGACGCTGGTCGCCTGCGGAGGCGGGGATTCGTCGGAGGCGGATTCGCCCACGGCCCCTGTGCAGCAGCCGCCTCCTTCTTCCCAGACCGGCAACCGTCCGCCCACGATTTCGGGCACTCCCCAGAAGTCCGTCGTCGTGGGACAGGCGTACAGCTTCAAGCCCGCCGCGAACGATCCGGACGGCGACTCACTGACCTTCACGATTCAGAACAAACCGTCCTGGGCGAGCTTCGATGAGAAGAGCGGCAGGCTCACGGGCACTCCCCAGGCAGGCGATGTCGGAACGACCTCGGGCATCGTGATCACGGTGAGCGATGGGCTCGCGAGCGCGTCTCTCGCCGCGTTCTCCATCACGGTGGATCAGATTGCAACCGGCTCCGTCACTCTGGACTGGACGCCGCCCACCCAGAACACGGACGGCAGCGCGCTCACGAATCTCGCCGGGTACAGGATTCTGTACGGGAAGAGTCCGTCCTCGCTCACCCAGGTCATCGACGTCGCGAATCCCGGGCTCACGTCGTACGTCGTGCAGAACCTGTCGCCGGCGACCTGGTACTTTGCGATCAAGTCCTATAACAGCGCCGGCGTCGAGAGTCTGCCCTCGAATCCCGTCAGCGCGACCGTGAACTGACGCCCCGGCGCGGGATCTTCAGGACGCGCCGTTCGAACGAGCGGTCTGAAGCGCCCGCTCGAGGCGAGCGAGCGTTCGGTCACGCCCGAGCAGCGCCACGGTCTGATCGATCGGGGGTGACACGGTGCCGCCGCTGACCGCGACGCGCAGCGGTTGCGCGACTTTCCCGAGTCCGACGCCGAGCTGCTCCGCGAGCGCGCTCAACTCGTCGTGGATCGCGGAAGCGGTCCATTGCGCGAGCCTCTCGAGCCGCGCCTGAACCTGCTCGAGAACCGGCGCGGTCTCGCGCGTGAGATGCTTTGCGGCAGCCTTCGGATCGAGATCGATCTCGTCCACGAAGAAGTAGCGGCTCTTCTCCGCCATCTCCTTCAGCGTCCTGGTGCGCTCGCGCTGGGCGACGATCACGCCCTGGAGCAGTTCCGTGTCGTCGGTGTCGATCCCGAGCCTCTCGAGCTGATAGCGCAGATGCGGCACGATCCGTGCCGGCTCCATGCGCATCATGTGCTGCTGGTTCAGCCACAGCAGCTTCTCCGGATTGAACGTCGAGGCAGCCTTGTTCACGTCGCGGATATCGAAGGCCGCGATCATTTCCTCGCGCGTGAAGAGCTCCTGATCGCCATGCGACCATCCGAGGCGCACGAGGTAGTTGAGCAGCGCGTCGGGCAGGAATCCTTCTTCCTGGTACTGCAGAACGCTCACCGCACCGTGCCGCTTCGACAGCTTCGTGCCATCCGGTCCGAGAATCATCGGCACGTGCGCGTACGCCGGAGGCGTCGCACCGAGGGCGCGCAGCATGTTCATCTGCCGCGGCGTGTTGTTGAGGTGGTCATCACCGCGGATCACGTGCGTGACGCCCATGTCCATGTCGTCCACGACCACGCAGAAGTTGTAGGTGGGCGTGCCGTCCGAGCGCGCGATGATGAGATCGTCCAGCTCGGCGTTCTGGAATACGACCTGACCGTGGACGAGATCGTCCACGACGACGGTACCTTCCTGAGGATTGCGGAAGCGGATGACGGGCTCGACGCCCGGGCGAGGCTCGGTCCGGTCCCGGCACGCCCCGCTGTAGCGAGGCTTCTCCTTGCGGGCGAGCTGCTGCGCCCGCATCGCCTCGAGCTCTTCCTTCGTGCAATAGCACCGGTAAGCCGTCCCCTCGGCCAGCATCCGCTCGAGGACCTCCCTGTAGCGCCCGAAGCGTTCGGACTGGTAGTACGGGCCTTCGTCATGGTCGAGCCCGAGCCAGCGCATGCCGTCGAGAATCACGCGGACGGCTTCCTGCGTCGACCGCTCCCGGTCGGTGTCCTCGATTCTCAGGATGAATCTGCCGCCCATGCGCCGGGCATACAGCCAGCTGTAGAGCGCCGTACGCACGCCCCCGACGTGCAGCATTCCGGTGGGGCTGGGGGCGAAGCGGGTAACGACGGTCATCAGCGGCTCTCCGGGGTCGAATCGAGGGCGGGCAATGGTAGCAGGGGTGTCGGGGCTCCGCCTTGGGAGTCAACGGATTGCGTCGACGGAAAGCGGGCCGTAGACTTGCGCCCCTCTCTGGATGGGCGGTTAGCTCAGCGGTAGAGCACTGCTTTCACACGGCAGGGGTCACTGGTTCAATCCCAGTACCGCCCACCACCTCCTCCTGCCTCGCTCTTCAACCTGTCGGCCGTCTTTACAGCTACCCGTGTCACCCGGCCAGCGGAAACGCGTACGTTCTTGATTTTGCAAGGATTTGCCCGCTGGCACGGCTATTGCTTAGACAGCGCTGCCGGAGGCCGTTCGCCCCGGTCCAGAACCACAACAGAGGCATGGAGCAATGAGGAACAGACTGACGGTAGTGCTTGGGGCTCTGGTGCTCTGGGCTGCGTCGACGGGAGCTCACGCCGCATACGTGAGCGCGACCTGGACCGATGTCGTTACCCAGCAGCAGAAGCTCTCATCGAGTCTCTTCGACCAGCTCTGGTACGGGATTCCGGGCAGCCACACCTGGACGCACGACATCACGGACAGTGGCTTCACCCCCTTCCACGACATCGCAGAGAGCTTCACGCTGGGCATCCAGATCTACGACGACGGCGACGCGGGTGACGAGGAGGCACTCATCTGGTTGCCTCTCGCGCTTCCGGAGTCGTCCGGACCGTCCTACTTCGAGATCTCCGGAGATGACCTGGGTGGCTGGGCGATCGGCAGCCTGCTCGAGCTCAACGCGCTCGGTCTCCTCACGGTGACGGTGACGGCCCTCAAGGGCGATTTCTGGGTGGGTAACTCCTACCTCACCGTCAACGGCCTCAAGAATGTGGTGGGGGTCGTTGAACCCGCGACGTTCGCGCTGTTCGGCCTCGGCCTCGCTGCCGCCGGTCTCGCAACCCGCCGCCGTCGCATTTCGCCAGTCTGACGACCCCGGCCTTCGAAAGTGACTTCGTAAGTCGAATGGCCCCTTCGGGCGCGAGCTCGAAGGGGCCATTTCTTCCAGGGTGCTTTTCGTTCAAGCCCTGCTTGCATCCACGCTGGAGGCGAGCCCCAGATCCGCGCTCGTCACGAGCTTGCCTTCCGCCATGATCACCGCGCGATTCACGCGATTCTCGAGCTCCCGGACGTTCCCGGGCCACGCGTAGGCCTCGATGGCTCGAACGGCATCCTCCGAGAACCGGAGCGGCGGCCGCGCATTGCGGGTGCACGCCTGCTGCAGCAGGTAGGTCGCGATGAGCACCGCATCCCCTTCCCTCTCGCGCAGCGGCGGAATGGTGACCGTCACTTCGCTGATGCGGTAGTAGAGGTCCATGCGGAAGTTTCCGCGCTCGATCTCCGCCTCGAGATTGCGGTTCGTCGCGGCGATAACCCGCACATCGACCGGGATCGGCTGCCTGCCGCCGATGCGCTCGATGACGCGCTCCTGCAGGAAGCGCAGCATCTTGGCCTGCAGGGCGAGCGGCATGTCGCCGATCTCGTCAAGGAACAGCGTACCGCCGTTCGCGCTCTCGATCTTGCCGATCGTCTGTTTCACCGCGCCAGTGAAGGCGCCCTTTTCGTAGCCGAAGAGCTCGCTCTCGAGCAGCGTCTCGGGAATGGCGGCACAGTTGATCGCCACCATCGGCTTACCCGCGCGCGGGCTGAGCGCATGCAGTGCGGACGCCAGCCGCTCCTTCCCGGTTCCGCTCTCGCCGAGGAGCAGCACCGTGACTTCCGTCGGCGCGAGCCGCTCGATCATGCGGCACACCCTGAGCATCGCGGGGCTGCCTGCGATCACACCGTCAAGACCCGATTTCGACTTCGCTTCGGTGAGCCGCTGCAGCTCGGTCTCTATCTCGTGGATGTGGACCGCGCGCTCGATGATCATCGACAGCAGCTCGGTGTCGACCGGCTTCTGACAGAAGTCGTAGGCGCCCATCGCGATCGCCCGCAGGGCGTGCTCACGCCCCTCGCGTCCGGTGACCACGATCACCTTGGTCCGCGGCGCGATGCGCAGCGTCGCGGCGAGTGTCGCGAAACCTTCCTCGACGCCGTTCGGATCGGGAGGCAGACCGAGATCCTGCAGCACGACGGCGGGCGAGTGACGCTCGACGGCCTCGAGAGCCGCTTCGCGCGTACCCACGCAGATGACCTCGAAGCCCTCGAACGCCCACTTGAGCTGGCGCTGCAGTCCCGGATCGTCCTCGACGACGAGCAGCTTACGCGACATGGCCGGCACTCAGAGGCGGCGCGACGGGCAGCCTGATGATGAACCGCGTTCCCCTGCCCGGCGCGCTCTCGACGTCCACGCTGCCGCCGCACTTGCGGACGAATTCCCGCGCTTCGTATGCACCGATTCCCATCCCTTCCTTCCCTTTCGTGGTATCGAACGGGCGGAACAGACGCGTGCGAATGAACTCGGCGTCCATTCCGATGCCAGTATCCGCCACTTCGATCACGGCGTGCTGCGCCGCGCGTCGCACGATGACCGACACCGTTCCGTCCTCCGGCGTCGCGTCCTGCGCGTTGCGCACGACGTGCTCGAGCACGTCGAGCAGGCGATCCCGGTCGAGGATGACCTCGATCTCGCGATCTCTGACGTCGAGTCGCGGCGCAGGCCGGCGCGTCGCGGTACGCCGTACGAGCTCCGCGCACAGCTCGCCGAGCTCCACGCGGCGGGCCTGCTCGGTCAGCACGCCGCTGCGCAGATCCTCCATCAGCCGCGTCATCCGTTTGACCGAGCTGTCGATCGTCAGAATGGCGTCGTCGATGAACTCGGGATTGTGACGATGCCTGGCCGCGTTCTGAACGACGAGCGCCTGCTGCGCGATGAGATGCCGCAGATCGTGCATGAGCACCGTCGTGAGACGGTTCACCGCCTCGAACTGCTGGGCTTCCGCGAGCCGCTTCGCCGCCTGCTCGAAGGCAAGGTGACTCGCGACCTGGCGCCCCGCCGCCCGCAGCAGATCGATCTCCTCCCAGGTGAGCCGGATCGCGACGAGCGGCTGACCGAGAACCACGAAGCCGACGAGCGACTCACCGCACACCAGCGGCACGATGAACGAGAAACGCTGATCGTCGAGGAGCCATGCCGGCGGCAGAGGTGCTCCGCCTCTGTTCCTCCCGCCTCGCAGCTCCTCGAGGTCGTAGATCCACTCACGGGTGCGCAGCCACTCGAGGAACTCCGCCGCCCCCGATTCCTGGGGCCCATCGGGAGGCGCCAGATCTCCTCCCGCCGGGACATAGGTGCCGTGCGCATCGCGCAGCCACAGGCCGCCCGCACCGCAGTGGATCAACGCGCTCATGGCGTGGGTCACGCGTTCGTGGATCGGCTCATCGGTCGTCGCCGAAAGCGCTTCGGTGAGCTTGCGCCATTCCGCACGGTAGTCGTAGCGGTACGGAAAGATGTACTTCGCCACCATGACTCGTGCCCAGGCGCGAACCTGGTGGGAGAGCACTGCGGCGACGAGCACCAGCGCCGCGCCGGTCAGGAAGACCGTCTGCGCGACCGCCCCCCAGGTGCCGCCGAGCGTGCGAACCAGATAGCTCACCGCAGCCATCGCGAGGACGTAAGCCGCGCAGGCGAGCAGCGCGGCGTTGAAGAAGACGACCCGCGGCGAGAGGAGAGAGGCGGCCTGCCACACCTGGATACGCTGCAGACCGATCGCGAACAGCACGCCGAGCAGCGCATTGACGGGACCCCGGGCGGTCCACAACGCCTGATCGATGGCACCCTTGAGCAGCGAGATCGAATACAGACACAGATCGAAAGTGAAGAGCGCTCCGACGGCGAGCCAGACGTACCGGAGACGCCACTCGCCTCCCCTGCGCGTGTTGCGCGCGACCTGCTCGACGAGCACCAGTCCGAGGATGGAGATCGTCAGACCTCCCCAGAGCCAGGCACTGGCGAAGTAGTGCGCGGAGGAGCTGCCTCCGGCGATCAGAGAACCCGCGGAAGCCAGAACCGCGGCGACAGCGATGCCGGCCAGGACTCTCAGCGCTCCCCGTCCAACAGCGGGATCCGCCGACCGGGCAAGAAGCTTGGCGAGGACGTACGCCCATGCCAGGCCACGGAGATACTCGATGGCGAGGAAGAGGCCCAGGGGGACCGCGACGCCCGCCTCCCCCATCAGAATGAAAGCGGACCATGCGACCTGCGCAGCGAATACGGCGGCGATTCCCGAGCCCGCGCACCTCGCTCGCCAGCGCGTGAACGTGAGGATGAGGAGAGCCAGGAAAGTGGCCGCGCAGAGGACATAACTCAGCATGGGTGCCGCGGATTGTGTGGTCTTTCCCGAAAGCAGACCAGCGCCGTCCCGCGGGGTGTGACTTGCGTCAACCGAACGCCGCGGCCCTGTCGGACTCCTTTACGATCCAGGCAGGCCGCCCCGCGCGACAAACACGTAAGTCATTGAAACACCAAGGCTTATCAAGTGCTGCAGCGATCGGAGCGGTCCGATCATCGAACCAACGAAAGCGAAGACATGAAACGACATATTGCAGCAGCACTGGCGGCGGGGATCCTCGGATTGAGTCTTTCCCAGGCCGGCCACGCGGTGATCATCACGAGCGGCCCTTACTGAACGTCGACGTCGGTTCCGTCGACATCTTCATTGCCGAAGCTGCGCAGCAGGGCAATAGCAGTCCCACCACAGAAACCAACTGGGTCAACTCGGTTCTCAGCTCGCTCGGTGTGGACCCCGTGACCTATCAGATCAGGGACACCAACGTGAGCTACTACGAAACGGACCAGGCGGGGGTGTTCGCATTCGCGATCACGGGTCCGGCACCGGAGTACTTTCTCATCAAGAATGCGACGCGCATCGCACTCTTCCAGAACCTTGCCGATCTCGCCTGGGGCGTGTTCGACTCGAATCTGCTCAGCGATGCGATGAATCTGCCGAGCAAGGACTTTCAGATAAGCCACGTCACTCGCTTCGACGGGCCGCCGACGACGAGCGTTCCCGAGCCGGGTTCCCTTGCCCTCATCGGCATGGGTCTCGCCGCGCTGGGATTCTCTCTGCGCCGCAAGATGCGCTGAAACACGAAGCAGCGCTCGAATCAGAAAAGCCCGGCTTCGCCGGGCTTTTCTTTATCCGCCCACTTTCCCCGGAGTTCTGTTTATCTGATCCCGTCGTCGATCTCGACGAGTCGAATTCGACACACACGGTGCATCGAGACGTGATGCGTCGGACTTGACAGAAACTGCTTCCGATCGCGACGCAAAGGCAGGCGGCAAGTTTCGCGCCGCCTGTGTGCTGAATGTCGGCACGTGCCGACAGATTGCGTTCACTCGAGCTCAGCGATTTACTGGGCCCCAAGCTCAAGGGCAAACCCGCTGTGAAGCGGGGACGCAAAGCCTCCGGTCTTGGGCACAGGGAAAGTCCTGAAGATAGCGGGGTTGCCGGCAACGACGGAGTCGTCAAGTCCGTCGAGCCAGCCGCCCACTTCTCGCCCCGACCGCGCTTCGCAGCCCGAGCGATACCACTTGAGGGTCGTTACGGAACGGTCGGGGAACGATGGACGGACACCGGACTCTGCGCAGCCCGTGGCTGCTGCACGCTGCACTTTACCTGCTGGCTGCGATCAGCCTCGCGAGCTGCGGAGGCGAGGATCAGACGGACGACGGCAGTGCTGATCCGCCGCCAGTCTCAGCACCGGTCGGTGGCCCTCCTCCGGAGCCCGAGCCCCCCGGCACGCCACCTCCGGCGAACAATCCGCCCGTGGTCAATGTCGCACCGAGCACCGCAGTCAGGGTCGGTGAGCAGTACGACTATCAGCCCGACGCGACCGATGCCGACGGCGACACGCTGACGTTCTCGATCGTCAATCGTCCCGAATGGGCGAGCTTCGATGAGAGCACGGGCCGCCTGAGTGGAATCCCCCGTGATGGAGATGTCGGCGAATCCGCAGCGATCGAGATCGTCGTCTCCGACGGCACTGACAGCGTTACGGTCGGGCCTTTCCACATCGTGGTGCAGCCGCGTGATGAGGCTCCGGCGCCATCGAACAACGCCCCGACCATCTCCGGTGCACCGCCGACGACCGTCGTCGCGGGCCAGAGCTACAGCTTCCAGCCCACTGCTTCCGATGCCGACGGCGATACGCTGACATTCTCGATCGTCAATCGTCCCTCATGGGCAAGCTTCAACTCGCGCACGGGCCGGCTCTCCGGCACTCCTGGGACGAATCACGTCAGGAGCTACACGAACATCGTGATCTCCGTGAGCGACGGCAAGGCGACCGCAGCGCTGAACGCCTTCACGATCACCGTGCAGGCACCGCCGAATGGTGCCCCGACGATCTCGGGCACGCCGGCGACGACGGCCACGGTCGGCACCGCCTATTCCTTCCGCCCGACCGCGAGCGATCCGGACGGTGACACGCTGTCGTTTTCGATCGAGAACAAGCCTTCCTGGGCGAGCTTCAGCATCTCGACCGGCCGCCTCTCGGGCACGCCGGGCTCGTCCCACGTCGGGTCCTACCCGAACATCATCATCAGCGTGAGCGACGGCAAGACCTCGACGTCCCTGCCGGCCTTCACGCTCAACGTGAGCGCGGCGCCCACATCCAACTCTCCGCCGACCATTTCCGGCACGCCTGCTACCAGCGTGAACGTCGGTGCGAGCTACAGCTTCCAGCCGAACGCGTCCGATCCCAACGGCGATACGCTCACATTCTCCATCCAGAACAAGCCCGAGTGGGCGTCGTTCAACACCTCGACCGGGCGACTTTCGGGAACTCCGACGTCCGCGCACGTCGGTACGTACTCGAACATCGTGATCTCCGTCAGTGACGGCAATTCGACCGTGTCGCTGCCGCCGTTCTCGATTACCGTGAACGAGATCGCGACCGGGTCCGTGACCCTGACGTGGACACCGCCGACCGAGAACACCGATGGCTCACAGCTGACGAATCTCGCCGGGTACCGCATCTACTACGGCACGTCGCCGGGCACGCTGGACCGGAGCGCCCAGGTCGCCAACCCCGGCCTCACGTCCTACGTGATCGAGAACCTCTCGCCGGGAACGTGGTACTTCGCCATCAGTTCGTACACGACTGCCGGTATCGAAAGCGTCCGCTCCAACCCGGTCTCCGCAACGGTGAGGTAGGCAGGTGGTGAGCTGATACGGAGATCGTCTCCGCACCCGGCGCGAGCAGTCGCGTCGGGTGCGGAAGCCCACGAAACGGAAAGCGGGTTCGTAAGGAAGCTCAGCCGTCGATGAGCTTGAGCACCTCGGCGGTCTTTTCCCGCATGAGCTGCTCGCTCCCGCGCGACTCCACGTTGAGCCGCACCAGCGGCTCGGTGTTGGACGCACGCAGATTGAAGCGCCAGTCGTCGAACTCCATCGAGAGCCCGTCCGTGAAATCGATGGACTTCGCGCTCTTCTCGTAGTGCTTCTGCACCTTCGCGAGCACCGCCTTCGAGTCGCCCTCGAGATGCCGGTTGATCTCGCCACTTGCCGGAAAGAGCCTCATGCGCTCGCCGACGAGCTCGGAAAGCGTCTTGCCGCGCTCGCAGATCTCCTGCAGGACGAGGAGCCAGGGAATCTGCCCGCTGTCGGCGTAGGAGAACTTCCGGAAGTAGTGATGCGCGCTCATCTCGCCGCCGTAGACGGCGTCGACTTCGCGCATCTTCTGCTTGATGAAGGCATGGCCCGACTTGCACAGCACGGGCTCTCCACCATAGCGGCGCACGATCTCGATGGTGTTCCAGGTGAGACGGGGGTCGTGCACGATGCGCGCACCCGGCTCACGCTTCAGGAAGCTCTCGGCGAGCAGGCCCACGAGGTAGTAGCCCTCGATGAAGTTGCCGTGCTCGTCGAAGAAGAAGCAGCGGTCGTAGTCGCCGTCCCACGCGAGGCCGACGTCGGCACCGGTGCGGCGGATCGCCTCGATGGTCGCCGCGCGGTTCTCCTCGAGCATGGGGTTCGGCACGCCGTTCGGAAACGTGCCGTCCGGCTCGTGATGGATCTTCACGAACTCGAACGGCAGGTGCGGCTCGAGCCGGTCGACGATGAGCCCTGCCCCGCCGTTGCCCGCATTGACGACCACCTTGAGTCTGCGGAGCCTGCTCCGGTCGACGTAGCTCAGCAGGTGCTCGAGATACTTGCCGCTGATGTCGAGTGCGCGATCGGTTCCGGGCCGCGCCGCCTTCGGCGGCAGATTCCCGGACTCGATCATCGCGGCCATGTCCTTGAGCCCCGTGTCGCCGCTGATCGGACGAGACTCCTCGCGCACGAACTTCATGCCGTTGTAGTCGGGCGGATTGTGGCTCGCGGTGACCATGATTCCGCCGGAGAGCTTCTCCGCGAAGGTCGTGAAATAGACGACCTCAGTGCCGCACAGCCCGATGTCGACGACGTCGCAGCCGCTGTCAGTGAGTCCGCGCTTCACGGCGTCGGCGAGCTCGGCGCTCGAAAGCCGGATGTCGCGCCCCACGGCAACGGTCTTCGGCTTCACGAACCCGGCGTACGCGCGGCCGATGTCGTAGGCGAGCTGCGGATTGATTTCGTCGGGAATCCGCCCACGTACATCGTAGGCCTTGAAGCATGTGAGCTTTGACATCGATGCGGGTCCTTTCGTGAAACGGTGCGATCGCGGACCGTCGCCGCCGCGATCCGGAGAGCCGCGTTAGTTTAAGACATTCCGGCAGAGCGGCTCGCGCGGACACGGCCGGGGAGCTCCTGCGGGTCCCGCCGACGTGAGAATGATGAGAGTGGGGAGGAGCGCGGACGAAGTCCGCGGTCAGTGGTGATGCAGCTCGCCGGTCTCGCGCTGCCGCCGCTCGCGGTACGTGCGCTCCGAAAGGTGCAGCGCGAGCGAGGCCACCGCATCCTCGAAAGTCCCGACGTGATTCCAGTCGCCGACGCCTGCGCGCCAGCGGCCCGCACCTTCCGCTCTGAACTCGGCCTGCGGGTGCTGCACGAGCACTTTAGACAGCAGATCGTGGCAGAGCTCGAGTCGGTGCCGCGGCCAGTGCGCCCAGATCCGTGCGCCCGGCAATCCGCCGGGTCCCGCGGCTCCATCCGCAGGCACCTCGAAGCGACTCGCTGCTTCAAGAAGCTTGTCCGGCATGTCGAGTCGGACTGCAAGCACCGTTCCCGGCTCACCTTCCCTGACGCCAGGAAGCGACAGCTCGGCCTCCAGGAACGCCTCGCCGCGAACTCCGGCCCTGCCGTCGCCGGGCACTTTTCGGCCCCACGCGCCCGGTGCGCGCGGGTCTGAGGTTTCAGTGAGTGGCGCCGGCTCCCGCCGACTGCAGGTCTCTTTCCCCGCGCTCGATGCCCGAACGGCGCCGCAGACTCTCGGCCGCACGCAGCGCCGTCCTGCCGTCCCAGAGATCGGGGCGGCGACCCTTCGGCCACTCACCTGCCGCGGCTCGCCGTGCCGCGCCGACGATTTCGTGGGGCTTCAGCAGACGGTTCGTTCCTTCGGTGATCGTGACCGGCCGCTCGGTGTTCTCGCGCAGCGTTGCACAGGGGATACCGAGGTACGTCGTCTCTTCCTGCACTCCGCCCGAATCGGTGATGACGATCGTGCAGCCGGAGACGAGATTCATGAAATCGACGTAGCCGAGCGGCTCGCTGAGGAGGACGCCCGGTGCGCCGGTGAGCTGATCGAGCAGGCCGAACTCTTCCAGCCGGCGTCGAGTGCGCGGATGCACGGCGAAGAGAATCTGCAGATCCCGCGACACGCGCACGAGCTCGCCGACCAGTTCCGCGAGCTTGTCGCGATGATCGACGTTCGACGGCCGATGGAGCGTGACGACCGCGTACGGCTTGCCGGCAAGTCCGAGGCGCTCGCGTGTGCCGGCGGCGGCGATCTGCTCGCGCATCATCTCGAACGAGTCGATCATGATGTTGCCGACGCACTCGATCTTCTCCTCCGGCACCCCTTCGGCACGCAGATTGGCGTCCGCATCGTGCGAGGGCGTCCAGAGCACGTCGGCGATGGCGTCGGTCACGAGCCGGTTGATCTCCTCCGGCATGGTCCGGTCGCGGCTGCGGAGCCCCGCCTCGAGATGCACGACCGGGATGCACAGCTTCGCGCCCACCATGGCGCACGCCGCGGTGGCGTTCACGTCGCCCACCACGACGATCCAGTCGGGCCGGTGCTCGAAGCACACTTTCTCGTACGCCATCATCGTCCTGCCCGTCTGCTCCGCGTGGGTGCCGCTGCCGACCTCGAGATGGAAGTGCGGCGCGGGGAGCCTGAGGTCGCGGAAGAACGCGTCGGACATGTTCGGATCGTAGTGCTGCCCGGTGTGCACGATCTCCACGGTGCACCACGACTCGCCGCTCAGGGCGTGATAGAGCGGCGCGACCTTCATGAAGTTGGGCCGCGCGGCGGCGATCAGATGAATGCGCTTGGTGGACAAGACTGGCAACCCCTCCGAATTACACCGGGCAGGAAGAACGAACGCCTGTCAGTCGCTTCTGCCTTCGCGCCCGTAGCGATCCTCGAAGCGGACGATGTCGTCCTCGCCGAGATAGGAGCCCGACTGCACTTCGATGATGTGCAGCGGGATCTTGCCGGGATTCTCGATGCGGTGACGGGTCCCGATCGGAATGTACGTCGACTGATTCTCCTCGAGCAGGAACACCTCGTCGCCGCGCGTGATGCGTGCCGTGCCCGACACCACGATCCAGTGCTCGGCGCGATGATGATGGAGCTGCAGCGACATCGAGGCGCCGGGCTTCACCTTGAGCCGCTTCACCTGGAAACGCTCGCCGTTCTCGATGCTGTCGTAGCTGCCCCAGGGACGATACACCTCGCGATGCAGCGAGTGCTCGTAGCGCCCCTGTTCCTTGAGCCGCGCGACGAGTTTCTTCACGTCCTGCACCCGGTCCTTCGGTGCCACGAGGACGGCGTCCTTAGTCTCCACGACGACGTGGTCCTTCAGGCCCACCGTCGCCACGAGCCGGCTCTCCGAATAGAGATAGCAGCCGGACGTGTCTTCGACGATCACGTCGCCGCGCGTCACGTTGCCGTGCGCATCCGCGTCACACGCCTCGTGCAGCGCGGCCCAGGAGCCGACGTCGCTCCAGCCCGCATCGAGCGGCACGACCACGGCGTCGGAAGTCTTCTCCATCACCGCGTAGTCGATGGAGTCGCTCGGGCACTTCGCGAACGCGGCCGCATCGATGCGTGTGAAATCGAGGTCGGTCTTCGCCCTGGCGAAAGCAGTCCGGCAGCTCGCGGCAATCTCGGGCGCGAAGCGCTCGAGCTCTTCCAGATAGCGGCGGGCGCGGAACATGAACATGCCGCTGTTCCAGAGGTACTGGCCGGAGCGCACGAACTCCTGAGCCCGCTCGAGACTCGGCTTCTCGACGAAGCGCGCGATGCGATACGCCGTGCCGAGCGGCTCGCCGCGCAGGATGTAGCCATAGCCCGTCTCAGGGCTTCGCGGAACGACGCCGAGGGTCACGAGGCTCCCGCGCTCGGCCGCGGACAACGCCGCGCGGATGGTCTTCTGGAAGGCCGGCACGTCGCGGATGACGTGATCCGCCGGAAGCACCAGCAGAATCGGATCCACACCGCTGCCTGCGCCGTTGCTCTCTGCTGCCTTCAGCGCCGCGAGTGCAGCAAGAGCGATGGCCGGCGCAGTGTTGCGCCCGGCCGGCTCGAGCACGATGGCCTGAGGCTGGACGTCGATCTGCCGGAGCTGCTCGGCCACGAGAAAGCGGTGTGCCTCGTTGCACACCACGACAGGCGCCGCCGCACCCATGCCCTCGAGGCGCAACGCCGTCTGCTGCAGCATCGTACGCTCGCCCGTGAGGGCGAGGAGCTGCTTGGGGTAGAGCTCGCGAGAGAGCGGCCATAGCCGCGTTCCGGCGCCGCCGGAAAGGATGACAGGAGTAAGCATGGTGCCCGAATACTACCCTATCGCGAACGGCGCGCGGTCGGATGCCCCCGGGGCACTCTGCGGCGAGACAACCGGGTTCGGGGCGGATCAGGTGAGTCTCGGGGGCTTCGGCCCGCCTGCCTCGTCCCCGGTCGACCCGCCCACACCCGCAGCCGCGGCTTCCGCCAGCTTCCGCCTGAACCATGGGTCGTAGCTGGCGATCCGCTCCTCGATGAGCGCGTTGACGTAGGCCTCCGCGGAGGATGCCTCGCCCATGCGCACCATCTGCTCGACGAATCGCGCCACACCCGGCCTCAACGTGACTCTCATTTCCATATCACCACCGCGAACCGTGATCCTTCAGCCGGGCGCCGTCCTGCCGCGCCCGATCGCGTAGTACGTGAAACCGAACCGTTCGAGCATAGACGGCTCGTAGAGGTTACGGCCGTCGAAGATCAGTGGAGCCTTCAGCAGCTCGCGCAGCCGGTCGAAGTCCGGACTGCGGAACTCCTGCCACTCCGTCGCGATGGCGAGCGCGTCCGCACCCTCCGCAGCCTCGTAGGCACTCTTACAGAGCACGAGGTCGGGACGCTCGCCGTAGATGCGCCGCGCCTCGTGCGAGGCGACCGGATCGTAGGCACGCACCTTTGCACCCGCGTTCCACAGCATCTCCATGATGGTGCGCGAAGGTGCCTCGCGCATGTCGTCCGTGTTGGGCTTGAACGCGAGGCCCCACAGCGCCACGGTGCGCCCGCGCAGCTCGCCGTTGAAGTGCTGCAGCATCTTCCGTACCAGCACTTCCTTCTGGCGGCGGTTCACCGACTCGACGGCAGTGAGGATTTCCGGCATATGCCCGACCTCCCGCGCCGAGCGGATGAGCGCCTGCACGTCCTTGGGGAAGCACGAACCGCCGTAGCCCGTGCCCGGATAGATGAAGGCGTAGCCGATGCGCGGATCGGAGCCGATGCCGACGCGCACCTTCTCGATGTCCGCCCCGACGCGCTCGGCGATGGCCGCCAGCTCGTTCATGAAGCTGATCTTCGTGGCGAGCATGGCGTTCGCCGCGTACTTGGTGAGCTCAGAGGAGCGCACGTCCATGACGATGAAGCGCTCCCGATTGCGCATGAAAGGCTCGTACAGCGCGCGCATCAGCTCCATGGTGCGCGGATTGTCCGTGCCCACGACCACGCGGTCGGGCTTCATGAAGTCCTGGATGGCCGCGCCTTCCTTGAGGAATTCCGGGTTCGAGACGACGTCGAACTCGACGTTGACCTTGCGCTCCTCGAGCGCCTTCTCCACCTCCCGTTTCACCTTGTCCGCCGTCCCGACGGGGACGGTGGACTTCGTGATCACGATCGCGTAGCGGTTGAGGTGCATGCCGATCGTGCGGGCGACCGCCAGCACGTAACGCAGGTCCGCAGAGCCGTCCTCGTCCGGCGGCGTGCCGACCGCGATGATCTGGAACAGCCCGTGGTCGACTCCCTTCGCGGCGTCCGTCGTGAACTCCAGGCGTCCCGCCTCCGCGTTACGGCGGATGAGTACATCCAGACCGGGCTCGTGGATCGGGACCTCGCCGTTCTGAAGGCGCTGGATCTTCTTCTCGTCGACGTCCACACAGATGACGTGGTTGCCGGCGTCCGCGAAGCACGCACCAGTGACCAGACCAACATATCCCGAGCCGAAGATGGTGACGCGCATTTCCTGGGTTCTTCAGTAGTGAAAATGATGCACGGGACCGGACGGCTGGCCCCCGCTAGACGGAAGCTCAGCAATTCCCGTGCCGGGACGAATGCCCTCGTGTGCGGCGTCCGCCTCGGGGGATTCCAGCGACACGCTCTGCGCCCAAAGGGATCGGCCCGGTATGCCCGAACGACTCGACGTGGTCGAGTGGCGGCATCCGACGCAGCGGTTCAGGAACATACCTCCAGAACCGACCGATCACGTACGTGAGTCGCACGACTGCGACACCTGCAGCGACCAGCAGGGCGAACGAGAGTGACTCGGACACGCCCGCGCGCTCGAGGAGGACGCCGGTCAGTGCGAGCAGAGTCGAGAGCGCAAGGAAGACCGTAAAGGCACCGCGGACGCCTATTCCTGACCGCAGCAGCAGATGATGGAAGTGGTCGTTGTCCGCCCTGAACGGCGAAACGCCCCGGATGATCCGGCGCAGCACCGTCCAGAAGAGCTCGAAAAGCGGCAGCGCGACGACCCACAGCACCGTGACGGGTGCGGCGAGGGGCTCCGGCTGCTGCGACACCTGAATGCACATCCACGCGACCGCGATGCCGAGCAGGCTGCTGCCGCCATCCCCCATGAAACAGCGCAGCCCGCGATTGAGGCGCATGGGGAGATTGAAAATGAGAAATGCGCCTACGGCACCCACGACGACAGCACAGAACACTGCCCCTTCGGTGAAACCACCCGCGTAAGAGAAGAATCCGAGCGCGCTCAGCGCGACGACGGCGGCCATCCCCGCGAGCCCGTCCATACCATCCAGCATGTTGAAGGCGTTGATCGCGCCGACGATCGCCAGGACCGTGAAGACGTGCGAGGCGAGGCCCTCTAACTCGATGGCGCCGGTCCCAAAGGGGGCACCGAGCGTGACGACGGCAGCGCCGGCTCCCAGCATCAGCACCAGAGCCGCGGCGATCTGCACGGGCAAGCGTGCACCGGGCGAGAGCTCGAAGCGGTCGTCCAGCAGACCGACCGTGACGAGCAGCGCAGCGGCCGCGAGGAATACGGTACCCGAGGACCCGGTAGTCGATACCAGCCCCACCCCGAGACTCACGCCAAGAAACATCGCGAGACCGCCGACGATCGGCACGTTCCCGTGATGCGACTTACGGCCACCCGGCCGGTCGATCAGATCGACCGCCACGGCGATGGGACGGAGTGCGACGATAGCGAGGAGGCAGAGAACGAAGCTCGCCGCCGCTGGCCAGATCCCGCTGAGCACCAACCCCCCTGGTTCGGACTTGCGCGAACTCCCGCGCGCAACTGTTTGTCGTTCGGGCGTTCAGCCCGCGCGAATGGTGCCGGAAGTCTAGCAGTTCTGTCACGGTCCCTTCTGTGAAACGGCTTCGTTTCCCCGGCCCCGGTCCGGGAAAGGGTGTCGCCACGGCAAGCGGGGTGTGACAACCGGCACAGAAGCACTCCGCGATCCCAGCCGCCGGGAAGTGCGCTCGCTGCCCGGCCGTTGCACGCGCGGCGCCGCCGTCGAGCCCGTCGGCGGTCACCCCGCCGCCGGCGCGCTATGGGCAGCAGCTGCCCCCTGAAGAATGGCGTCGATTTCCGCTACGGTCCCGGAGCGCCCGGCACGACCCGCGGGCGCGAGCCGGACCTTTGCGTTCCCATCCTCCGGCCCCTATCCTTGCCCCCGGTCTCAACGTGGTCGCACACCACGCAAGGGGGGATCTTCCGAAGTGATACGCACTTCGCGACTCTTCGCGGCATCGCTCCTGTGTGCGATGCCTCTCTTCGGATGCGGCGGCGACTCTGACGATTCCTCGGACGGCTCCACACGCGATCGCGTCAGCTTCACGGGCAGCGAGATACGTACGGTGTTTCCGGACGGCACGATCAGTTTCACCGTGTCGCCGGCACTGAGCAGTACGGAGCAGGCCGTCTGCTCACTCAATGGCGCGGCAGCGAGTCCTTGCATGACTGGCCCGGGGACGGGCGAGATCCAGTTTGCCGGCCTTGCGCCGGGCGCCTATCAGCTTCGCGTCGAGATCCGAGCCGTAGACGGCACCACCGGCACGCCGTACACGAGCACGTTGCGCGTGGTCACGCCCGACGTCGTCGTGTACGCCGCGACACCTGGCGGCATCACCTCCGCCGTTGCGGCAGCGCGTGCAGGGCAGACCGCAGTCATCCTCGAGCCGACTCGCTGGGTGGGCGGCGTGATGAGTGGCGGTCTCGCGAAAACGGACATCGGCTGGCGCGGTCACGAGATCTTCGGCGGGCTGGTGCTGGAGTTCTTCCACAGGATCCGCGAAGCGGAAGGCGCGCGCGGAGCCTGTCCCGGCTCCTGTGACGTGTTGTACGACTTCGAGCCGCAGGTCGCGGAGCAGGTCTTCGAGAAAATGCTCGAGGACGCCGGCGTCATCGTCGAGCGGTCGGCACGCCTGCTCGACGTCGAGATGGATGGTCCGCTCATCGTCTCGATCGAGACGACGCGAGGCACGGTGAGCGGTCAGATCTTCATCGACGCGAGCTACGAGGGAGACCTCATGGCGCGTGCCGGCGTCCCCTACCGCGTCGGCCGCGAGGCGCGTCGGCTCGCGAACCCTCCGGACGATCCGGTGCAGCTCGCCGAGCAGGAGGACAATGCCGGTACGCATCGTTATCGCGCGCCGCGAGGTCTGCGCATCGACCCGTACTGGGTCCCCGGTGATCCCTCGAGCGGAGTTCTGCCCTACATCGAGCCGCTCCCGTCGCCCATGCCGAAGGAAGGTGACCCTGATTCACGAGTCATGGCCTACACCTACCGGCTCTGTGTCACCGACGACCCGAACAACCAGATCCCGTTCGAAGCACCCGAAGGCTACGACCCCGCGCAGTACGAGGCGATGGGCCGGCTTGCCGAGACCTGGGCACAGACAGGCGTGGATCTGGCCGTAGTCATGTTCAATCCCGCACTCACGGTGCGCTCACGCGACCCCGCGTACTTCAAGTACGACCTGAACGGGGGCTCGACGTTCTCCATCGACATGACGGCGCCCGACATGAACCAGGCGTACGTCGAAGCCGACGAGGAAACGCGCGAGCGGATCCGCAAGGCCTATCAGCAGTACATCCGCGGACTGCTGTACTTCTGGAAGACCGATCCGCGGCTTGGCGGACTCAACCAGAAGATCGCCCGCTTCGGGTACTGCAAAGACGAATTCACCGATCGCGGCAACTGGCCGCATCAGCTCTATGTGCGTGCGGCGCGGCGCATGGAGGGCGAGTTCATGATGAACGAAAACGACATCATGCAGAACGGCCGGCGCCCGCCCGTGCCGGAGCCCGTCGGCTACGGCGCGTACAACATCGACGTGCATACCGTCCGCTATCACGTGGCTCCCCTGAACTGGTCCGACGGAAGCCGGCGCGACGCGATCGCCGTCGAAGGCTACTTCGTCCTGCGACAGCCGAACGATGAGCCCTATCCGGTTTCCTATCGCGTAATGACCCCGCGGCCACAGGACGCCGTCAATCTGCTCAATCCCGTGACGATCTCGGCGACTCACATCGCGTACAGCGCGCTGCGAATGGAGCCCACGTTCATGATGCTCGGCGAAGCCGCAGGCACGGCCGCTGCGATTGCCATCGAGCAGGGCGTGAACGTGCAGGACGTGCCATACGCCGAGCTGCGCCGCCGGCTGATCGACGCGGGGCAACGCGTGCCCCCGAACTGACCGCCGGCAGGAAGGGGGCAACATGAAGTCGAGGCTCGTCATTGCGCTTTCGGCTGTCGCGGGCCTCGGCGCGGTCGCGTGCGGGGGCGGTGGCAGTGACGTATCGGAACGCGGTAATCCCCAGACACCGCCTGCCGCTGGAGCCTGGCGAATTCCGGATTGCACCAGTGTTTCCGGCCAACCGGGTATTACCTTCACCTCCGACGACGGCGCGACGCGCGCACCCGGAGCGGGTCCGGTCGCGCCCGGGACGGTGATCCTGGGGCTCGTTGCGCTCACCACCCCCAACACTCTACTGACCGTGGTCGGCTCTCCCGGCTCGAGCGCGAAGTTCCTCCTCTCATCGGACGCAGGGTGCACGTGGCGCACCACGGGTCAGGTCACTGCAGATCCGATCTACGAACGGGCGACGCTGACTGCCGCCGGCGCAATGGCGTATTTCTGGGCAGAGCAGACCAACTCGCTCTATCAGGTACCGGCAGAGGGCGCGGTGACGCAGCTCTCTGCCACCTTCAATTTCTATGGTTTGGGCGTAGACGAGAACGACCCGCTCCGTATACGCGCCGCCGGTCTCGCGCCCCACTGCCGTGCTTCCTGCGGAGGCTCGACGATCCGCTCGTCGACGGACGGCGGCTGGAGCTGGTCGTTAGCGGAAAGCCAGTCACCGTATCCGTTCTTCAACGTGTACTTCTCTCCCGCGAGTCTCGATCACATGATCGCGACCGGCGCCTTCGACGGCGCGCAGGTGTCGTTCGACGGCGGAAAGCAGTGGGTGATCTCACAGGGTCTCGACGCCGAGGGGGAGCCCATCGGATACGAAGCCGAGGTCGGCCCGGACGGTCAGACGGTCTGGCTGCTGGTCGACGATCCACTCGCCGACAACGATCCGACGACTTCGCGCAGCGTGCTGTTACTCTCCCGCGATGGCGGTGTGAGCTTCGAGCGCGCAGTCACGGCCGACGACGAGCACCCGTTCAGCGCTGCGGAAACTCGGCTCTTCACTCATCCGTCCGATCCGGACGTCGTCTACTTCTCGTACGCGGACGCGGGCGAGGGACGGTCGTATCTCTACCGCTACGACGCCGGAGCCGACGAGCTCGGCTGGCAGGCATGGCCCTACTCCGAGGGCCGGGTTTCCGCGCTGGCGTTCAGTCCAGCGGACTCACGCTATCTCTACCTGGGGCTCGCGCGGGATTAGTCGATCAGGTCAGCGCCCGGCGCAGAAGCTCGAGGCGCCCCCGCAGACCGAGCCGCTCCCCTCTTCCGGCGCCGTGAGCGTGGTGCAACTGCTGCTCGGCCTTACGCGCGTGACGGGCACGAACCACGATGCGGCTCGCCTGCTCGCGCGAAGGGCCGACGATCGTGAGGCCATACACGCGCGTATCTGATGTCTCGAGCAGGATCTGATCGCGCGACGTCGCGGTGACGTGCGTCGTGCACTCCGTCTTCCAGCCCTTGTGGTCGTCGATCGGCCGGCTCCTGACGATGACGTTCACACCCGCCGGGGCGCCGTTGCCGAGCATGACGTCGATGACGACTTTCCCGGTCCCGAAGTACTGAGGCTGCACGACGAGCGAAGCCTTCTCCGCCTCGGGACGCAGCACCTGGTAGTCCTTCCACAGCTGCGAGGTCAGGACGTCGACGTGCCTGCGGAGCTGTCTGCACGTCGCCTCGAAACCGACGACCTTCGGCCGCTTCTTGGGCTTCCCCGGCGCCTTCGTCAGCACCATCACGTTGGCCGTCACCAGCGCACCGCGACGGAAGGAAATCACCGGCTTGCTGATCTTGTCGCCGGCCGGGAATCCGTAGTCCTCGAAACGCTCGATGTGCGGGCGATTGAAGATGTGATCGGTCACCCGGCAATCGAAGTCGGACTCCGCATGGAGCGGCGACGCGTGCAGCAGGTCGATGAGATGCTCGGGGTGAAAGTAGTAGTTGTGCGGAATGGGCAGCGTCCGCGGACCGAACACCACGGCCGTCGTGAAGGCGTAGACGCCACCGGGCTTCAGCACCCGATGGACTTCCGAAAGGTGGCGTGCGAAATCCCCGTCGTCGCCGATGTGCTCGAAGGCACCGGTCGACCAGCAGAAATCGAAGGACTCGTCGGGGAACTTCAGATCCCGCATGTCCATCGCCATGGCCTCGAGGCACCCCGGCTCGATCTTCCACGGTGCCTTGCTCATCACGAGGCCCTGCGGATCGTTCGTGCGCACCCCCACCCAGCCGCTGTCGGGCAGATACAGGTCCGTGACGACGGTCTTCTTCGCGATGCGGGCGATGGAATAGATGAGACGCTCCGTCCCCGCACCCATCGCGAGGCCCACAGCCTCACCGTGCAGCTTCCCCTTCTTCTGGAGCGCGCGGAAGATCATTGCGAACTCCCAGGCGCGGCGCGAACCGAATGGAACGCTCTCGAGCTCCTTGCGCAGGATGTGGTCGATGTCGGGATGGAAGAAATCGTGGATGTCGCAGACCTTCTGCAGGCCCAGCTCCCTGTTCGTCGTCATGCCTGGTTCCGTTCCTCGATGATGGCGGCAGCTGCCGTCGCCGGCAGCGTGTCACGTGATGGACGGGATCTCGGTGCGCGGATTTCGACCCTCATGGCCGCCAGCACCTCGCGCACGGCTCGCTCGAGCGGCTCGTGATAGAGCTCCGTGGAAGGGCTGGGAGCAGGAGGAGCCTCCAGCGCGCGCTTCACTGCGGCGTCGAAGGAATCCTTGCGATAGTAATGCACGCCATGGTGCCTCAGGCGCCGGAACGCGCTGATGTTGCTCGCCAGCACCGGCCGTCCGGCGAGCCGCGCCTCGACGACGAAGCGGCCGAAACCTTCCTTGCGCGAGTGCACCCACACCAGATGACTCGCACGGTATTCCGCCACGAGCTCGTGGAGCGACAGCCGCGGGAGCACGGTGATCCGCTCGCGCACCGAGGGCGGCAGCTTCGCGAGGCGACGACGCGCGAGGTGGGCATCGTCCCCAAACCCGACAATGCGGAGCTGCGCGGTCTCGAGCACCTTGCTCGATGCGAAGAGCCGCAGCGCGCCGCCGTAGTCCTTGTTCGCACCGATCCCGCTGCACAGGAGAATGCGCAGTGGACCACCGTCCTCGCGAGTCTGAATGCCGCTTTCCGAAATGACTTCTTCGAAGGTGTAGAAGGGATTCGTCCAGAGGTGCAGCGGACAGCGACGGAACGCCTCGATCCGCTTGAGTTGTCGCAGCGTATGCTCGGAAGCCGCGCAGATCGGTCTGCGCAGCCTCCGGTGCACCGCCTGCGTGGCGCGGATGTATCGCGCAGCGAGCGCGCCGTTCTGGAGCTGATTGCCGATGAGGTCGTGGATCACGAGCACCGAGCGCCCGAGGAGCGTGTCGATGATGCCTACCGAGTTGTACGGATACACCGTGAGCGCGCAGCCCCGCACCGCTCGGACCAACGGAGCGACGAGCTGCTCAAACACCACGAACAGGACGTTTCTCAGGGGCCTTGGCGCCGCACGCAGCCAGAGCGGGCATCTCAGCTTCACGACGTCCAGACCCATGTGGCGCATGCACTGAGCGATGTCACGCGCATAGAGCTGGATGCCGCGTTCCATCACGCCGCCAAAGAAATTAAAGACGAGAACTCGCCCAATCACGCCTGTTTACCACCACCGCCGCAGCGCAGCCGTTACCCTGAACGGCGCAACAGAGGCGAGCGCCTCCAGGTCAATCTGGCGTGGCGGCAATCGCTCGGCTTCCGACACGTAGTCGAGCGTCACACAGGTGCCCCGGGGTAACGGGAGAGGATCCTCTGGTTCAAGCCCCACCGATAACATGTAGTCATGAAACTTCGTGCCGTCTCCCGGCAACGGGTTTGCCGAGTCGGGCACATGACACCAACGCGCCGGTATTCCGTATGCGTGCGCAACGATCAGACCGTGAAGGGATGTGGTCAGTATTCTTTCGCACGAACAGAGCTCGTCTATGAACTGCTCTATGCCCTCATACCCTGCACGCTTGACCGAAATCAGCCTGACGTCAGTGCCCGCTTCAACCTCTCCCTCGTTCGCGTAATGCAGCACGAGACCGAGCTTGAAACGCCTGTCCGCCAGTTTCGGCCGATAGAGAACGGGCAGAAACCACGCTGGATCTCCGTACACTTCCGGACAGCTTCCTCCTGACTCGATCACCAGCTGTCGCGTAAGTGGCCCCCGCACGGCTCGATAATCCGCGTTCGCACTGAGCCGATCCGTCATTCGAGGCGTACCTGCACCCCAGACAACGGTGCCATCCGTCGCAAACTTGATCACCGACCCGATGGCAAGGATACCGGCTCCACGCCTCACATAACGCGGAGGAACTCCACTCAGCTTTTCTACAACGTACGGGTTAAGAATGTCGCCGAAGTTCCCCGGATACGGGCTCTCCATCCACCATAGCGCCGGCCTTTCCTTCGGCGACAGCTTTCGCGCTGCCGCCCGCTCCTCCAGGCCGATACGTACAAGACGGCTCTGCGCCCATGCCTGGTCCGTTGGAGTGCCTCGCGCTGCAAGCTGCAACGTGATCGCTTTTGCTCTGTCCAGCCTCCCTGCCTCGAGCTCGGAATCCGCCAAGAAGCGTCGAGCAAAATTGTGTGTGAATGGATTCCCTTGATGGCGCCGCAGAAACACGAGCGCCTGTGCCAGCTTACCATCACGCCGCATCAAGCGAGCGATCTTGTGCGCGAGCTCATCGTCGCTCGGATCCACCTCCAGCGCCTTCCGATAAAAAAAGAGCGCATCCTGCAGCCTCTTCTTCTTCGATGCGTTGACCGCCTCGTGCAAAAGCATCGCTTTGCGTCGCGCCGGGCTGAACAGCTCGGCGACGTGCTGTTGCGCCTGTCCCTTGTACTCACTTACGTTGCCGCTGCTCCCGTAAACGAAAACCTGATCCTTCCTCGGAGGCCAATCCGGCCCCGCGAGATCCGGTGGGAGCACCATGACCGCCAGCTGCTGGTCGAACCGCTCCCAGGCCTCTTGCAAGAAGAAATCATCTGTCGCCGCCACATCCGTCTCGCGCTCCAGCTTCGCCATGAACTCCAGAAACGCACGCGCGCGAGGCGTTACATTGAAATACAGCGAAAAAGGCATAAAAAAGCGCGACACCGAAAATGGATCGAACCCCCGCAAATAGCGAAACCCTCGGAGGAATCCTGCGATATCGGCCGTCGCGCCATGAAGAATTCGCGGGTACTGCGCAATTCGCGAATCGACGTCCAGCCACAGAATCGGACGTTCGTGCTTGCGCATCATCTCGAGATAGAAGGGAATCTTCCGACGACAGATATCGATCCAGTTCTCGTCACTGCGCTTCTTCAGCTCGACGATGTCACAGTCGAGACCGTGCTCCGCGCAGTCGCGCCGCAACTGCTCTGCGGCCTCATAGTAGTATCGATCCCCGCAGTAGAAACTGACGACGACTGGCGCCATTTTGTTCGTCATTCTGTGCACCCCGATCCTACTTTCGCCGGACCCCGCACAGCAGTCCGACTGAACTGCGCCGCGATCGGCAGATACGAGCGCCTCAGCGCTATCATTCATGAATCACCCCCACGACAAGCAAGTTCTCTCTCGAGCAGACCCCACCAGTGCCGTGCACCGTCGTATCGCGCAGCTCCGGCGCAGAGAAAACGCTGCCTCCACTCATCATTTATGTCAGTTCGCTGCACGGCGAGCGGAATACTTTCCAGTCCCTCATCTGTTACCGTGTAGTCGATAGCCAGGTACTTCAACAGCCGTGCAATGGCATCCCGCTTGTTCCCGACCAATGATTCATACGTGAGACGAAGCGGAGCAATCCCCGCACGCGCAAAGAATGCTTCCCACATCCTGCGCTCCTCCAGGATCAGAGAGAGCGACCGATTAACTGCTTCGAACGAATAGACTGGTTGCTTCTTCGTTGATGCATGAAGGCTCGTCCACTGACCGGTCTGTACGGCCAATGCATGCGAGATTGCCTGCCCAAGCACGTCATCGCGCGTCAGATAAACGAACTTCGCACCGTGAAACCGTTTCTCGAGACCGAGTTTCACGAAGAACCTGAATTGAGCCCAATGCATCTTGCATCCGAAGATGCCGTTGGGCGATGTCCTCCTCCGTAGTATCACGGACAGGACCAGATTCGGATTCGTTTTCCGGCAGCGCTGACACCAGGCATCCCAGTGTCGTTTATGGAAGTACTCAAGAGGGCATCCCGCCTGCCGCGTGTGATAGAGAAGCTGACACAGAAGATGACTTCCGGATCGGGGCTGCGCAGCCACGATGTACGGTCTGACTTCTCCGTCGTACGCAGGAAAATCAAGTTTCTGACTCGCGTTTGAAAGCTTTGCCAGATTCACGTTGGCACCTACCAGTCTCCACGCCGCGAACCCATCACGCACCACACGATGAAGCAGTTCCTCTATCGCCGCATTTCTACGCCGCGCTGAAGCGAGCACGCGATGCGCGCACGAGCAGTTCGCGGTACACGCTCCGTAGTCGCTGCTGATACTTTTCAGCACTGAAAAGCGCCGCCCGTGCCCTCCCCCGGACACTCAGCTCAGCGCAAAGATCATCCCGCGTCGCGAGCAGCCGGACCCCCTCGGCGATTGACCGCGCGTCGTACGGGTCGACGAGCAGCGCGGCATCGCCCGCGATCTCCGGCACGGAGCTCGTGCTGGAGGTCAGCACCGGCGTACCGAGCAGCATCGATTCGAGCACCGGCAGCCCGAAGCCCTCGTAGAGCGACGGGAAGAGCACGGCTCGTGCGCCGCGAATCAGATTCACGAGCATCTGGAACGGCACGTACTCGAGCCATACGATCTTCGAACCCGGGCCGTCCCACTGCGCGGCACGGTTTCCCGCACGCCCCTCCCCCATGCGCAGCATTCGGAGCTCGTCTTCGGACTTCCATGCCTGTGCGCCGATGATGACGAGCGGAATGTCGACTCCGGCGCCGAGATAGCCCTCGATCAGGCGCCCGATGTTCTTCTTCGGCTCGATGGAGCCGAAGAAAAGGAAGTACTCCTTGTGAATGAGCCCGAAGATGTTGGCGATCTCGTCCCGCACGAGCTCATCGGACCTCGTGCGCAGATCCTCCGGAATCGAGACGGCCTGATAGGTGTTCGTGACCTTCTCGGGGCTCACGCCGAGCAGCTCGACGATGTCGCGCTTCGAATTCTCCGACACCGTGACGATGTGATCCGCGTTGCGGCAGATCCATGTCATGAGCCGCAGGTAGCGGTCCTTCCGGTCGAGCGTCGTGTATGGCAGCCGCAGCGGCACCAGGTCGTGCAGCGTGTAGATGTTCGGCACGCCCGGCACTCGCACCGGAAGCGGATAGGTCCAGTGCACGAGATCCGGCTTACGCGGCATGCGCACGCGGTTGATGATCCCGAGCGCATGGAACTGGCGCGAGGCCTTCTCGTAGAGGCGGGTCGCGTTCCAGATGCTGTCGTAGTACGGCAGGCGCGACCTGAACGTTTCCGAGATCACCGCTCCGGTGATCGGCACCTTGAATGCATCGTTCCGGTTCGAGGCCAGGAGTGCGCGCGCGATGCGCAGCGCCTTGCGGGCACGTCCCACGCGCTGCGGCGGGGGATCGAAGAACGACACTTCCTGCAGGAGCGGTGGGTGCTTCGCGGAGAACGCGCCGCCGTAGAGAACGCCGACCTCGCAGCCCATGTCGCGCAGGCAGTAGCTGAGGTTTCGCGCATACGTGGCGACGCCCGTGCCCTTCTCGAGGCTCAGATTGAAACCGTCGATCACGACGAAGGGGCGATCGCCATTGCGGCCGCGGATGGACGCTTTCCCCTCGGACGCCGAGGTCGGCCCGTCGGCCACCGGTTCAACCGTGACGCGATGAATTGGATCGGCGGTGCTCATGGCTCTAGAACCGCAGGGCCTCGAGATGCTGATGTGTGCTCAGCCGCTCTCGCAGCGGATCGAACGCGAGCGGAAGCGGGAAGGCTTCGACGAGCGGCGTCGGGTCGTATTCGAACGGCTCCCACAGCTCGTCGATCGCGCGGATTACCGCGTCCCAGTCGGTGCGCTCCTCGCGCCGCTGGCTGTACATGTGGAAGTACGGACGCGCTCCACCCTTGTAGAACTCCCACACCCGCGGATCGGTGCTGCAATCCTCGTCGAGCCGGACGCGCACCGGCCCGTTCTTCGCGCCGAGCAGATAGCGGAAGTTGAGCACGGGAATGCGGTACGCCTCCGCGACCACCACACCGTGGAAGCTCTGCGAGGCGATGCGCTTGCACGAACGAAGCAGGCGGATCTTGGCAAGCAGACCCTCCCACGTCGGCTCGTGCCACGTGTTGAAGACGATGACGCTCCCTGCGTCGGCCTCGTCGACCACGTAGCGCAGCGAGTCGGGGCGAGGAGGCGCATCGGGATGGTGATAGGCGACGTCCTGGATGTGCGGAATGACGCCGAGCTCGTATTTCTTCTCGACCGGCTCGTCGACGATCGACGGCAGCAGCCACACCGGATCGCCGAAGACGTCCGGCACGCTGATGCCGAAATCGCGGAAGTGCTGTGCGCTGATGGGACCACGGATGGCGCGCACGTCGTAACGGGTCTGCGGGACGTTCCGCGCGAGCAGACCACCCCGGATGGACACGCCGGCGCCCCACACGACGGCGGTTCCGCGCCGGATCGCATGACCGATGCTCCCGACGGCCACGAGCTTCGTCACCGGCGCGTCGAAGCTCACGTGGCGGATCGGTCTGCCGGAAAGTCCCGCGACCATCACTGCGCTCAGGGAATCGCCGAGATTCGCGTAGCCGGATGTGTCGACCGTCGAGGCCGCCCAGCAGAGACCGGCGAGATCTTCCTCTGTAAGCCTCGCGGAACGCACCAGCGGTGCAGCCCGTGCAGCGACGTGCACGGCCGGCGCGCGCGAGACCGAAGCGCCGATCTCCGGACTGCTGAAGAACGGCCGCCAGGCTCGGCTCGCTATCGCCTGCAGCACGTCGCGATGGACGTCCGCGAGCTTCGCGTGTTCGAGCACGCGATCGGCCGGCACTTGTTCGAGTCTTCCCTCGAGCGCATTCGCGAGCCGCTCGACGGCCTGCTCGACCGGCTCGTCATCGAGGAGCAGCGAACCGGATGCGCCGAGCTCGCGCAGCAGCCGCGCCTTCTTGCCCTCGGCGACGTCGAGCGCAAGCACCGGCACGTCCGCCAGAGCGGCGAACACGAGGCCGTGAAAGCGCGTGGTGATGAGACCGCGGCACGACGCGAACAGGAACACCAGCGCATCGAAGTCCATGCCGCGCAGGTCGACGATGGACGCCGCTGCACCGGCCCGGCGCAGCGCATCGCGCATTCGCCCGGCATGCTCGACGTCGTCGTTCGACATGACGAGCACGTCGAGCTCGCTCTCCTTCACACAGGCGGCGAGCGGACCCGAGCCGTCGCCGAAGCCCTCGCGCACGGCGCGGTACCGGTACAGTTCCCCGGCGAGCGCGATGCGTCTCGGCTGTGCGGCCGTCGGCCGGACCGCCGCACGAGCGCGCTCCGCCCAGGCAAAGAGCAGATCGCATCCGGTTCTCGGATTTCGGGCACCCAGCCGCTCGAGCAGCGCCGACGAATCGGCGTCACGCGTCGTGACGTAGCGGAACTGGGAGAGCGCGTTGCGCGCGAACGTCGCGGTCAGCTCATCGCGCGCGAGGCCACCTGCGTGATCCTGATCGCCCACGCCGACGAGCGCCACGGGAACCCGGAAGTGCCGGCAGATCGGGCCGAACTTGAGGTAGTTGGCGAGATTCTGTGTCTCGTTCGCGCCGTCGCGGCTCGCGTAGATGAGACCGCCGCCGCCGACCACGACTGCGTCATACGACGCGACGCGCAGCGGATCGATGTCGGGACCCGAAAGAAATACGTTCGCGCCCGTCTCGGCCAGCAATTCGGCCACGACCTGCGCGAGGAGATCGTCTCCGACGTTGCCCATGCCGGAGGCGCCGACGACCAGCACGCGCCTGCCGCGCGCTGCCGGTGCCGTATCACCCTCGCGACGGAAGGCCAGTCGCTCGTTTGCCGCGCGAGAGGGCACGCCGCTGCGATATCGGGCCACGCGTTCGCGCCAGGCCACGAGATGACGCTCGCTCTCGGCGTCCGCCCGGCGCGACCAGCGGAAGTTGCCGCCGAGCACGAAGACTTCGTTCGACCACACGTACGAGGACGTGCGCGCGTGCAGCCACGGCGCGAGGCGGTCCACGTCGTCCTTCGAGCAGCACCACGCGAGTCGCGCGAGCCCCTTGAGTCCCCAGGAGTACTCGAGCGGCGCGAAGCGCGGATGATGCGGCAGGAACTCCGCCGGCACGAGGACGTGCTCGGCCTCCTCCGTCGCTCTGAGAGCGGCTTCGAGCGCGGCCTGCCAGTACGTGTCGGCGAAGACGGTCATGGTCGTCACAGATCCAGCGCCACCTTCGCCGCAATGGCGATCTGATAGAGGATCTGCGTAATGCCGCGCGCGACTTCGACGTTGCGCGTGCCCACCTTCGGCAGCACAAGGATCTCGTCGCCAGGCTCGGGCCGGGCGTTGACGTTGTGCTCGACGGTACCGTCCTGCCGCAGCAGCAGAATTCGCGAGTAGGCGCTGCGCTGGGTCGGGCCGCCGGCGAGCCGCACGTAGTCCCTCACCCTCGACCACCGGTCGTAGACGATTGCATTCGGCAGGGTCACTTCGCCGTGCACCATCACCACGGAGGTCCGCTCGGGGATGTAGAGCACGTCGCCGTCCTCGAGCAGCATGTCGAGCGCGCCACTGCGGTCGCCGAGCACGACCTGCCCGCGCGGCTCCACGGCGCGTGCACGCTCGATGAAGCGCGTGACGAGCGCCGCCTCCTGGCTCCGCAGGGAAGACTCCTCGCTGGTGGCCGAGCGCGCCGTGAATGCGGCCGTTTCGAGCACGCGCAGCGAAACTTCGAGCATCTCCTTCTGACGCTGCGCGACGGACACGCGGTACAGCTGGAGCGCCTCCATGCGCGCCTGCGGCTTCGGCGTGATGAGCGCGAGCGCATCGCGCAGCCGCGCGCCGAAGGGCAAGGTGAGCACGCGCGAGCTTTCGATCGCGCCGTCGACGCGCACGAGGATGGTTTCGACCGAGCGGTCGGTGACGACAGCGAGCTCGTCGCCCGCCGAGAGCATCACGCCCTCGAGCCGCTCAATGGGGTGGTACTCACCGGTCTGCCGCAGCCCCACCTTGCGCACGATGCTGACGTGAGTCGCTCCCGGCTTCGGCCGCGCGAGCCTCAGCAGCTCGGTTGCGGCAATCTGATCCCCCATGAACTCGAAGCCGTAGGGGTTGAAGACGTCGCCCTTTACGTGCACGGCGTTGTGGCGACCGGCGACCACGAGGGTATCGCCGTCATGGAGCTGCACGGGCTCCAGCCGACCCTCGAGGAGGAAGTCGTAGAGATTGAACCGGGCCCGTTCCTGACCGCCTCGCAGGAGGCGTACGTCGATGTAGCTGCCCCGCTCCGGATCGATGCCGCCCGCGCGGGCGAGGAAGCCGAGAATCGAATCGGCCGCGACGCCCGGGAACTGACCCGGTGCACGCACGAATCCGGTCACGAACACGCGCACCGGCTGGGAGGCTTCGAGTGAGGCGTAGACGTCCACGTTGTTGCGGTACACGCGGCGGACGGCGGCGCGCACGACCTCGTTGAGCTCGCTGTTCCGCACACCCGCAAGGCGCACGGGTCCCACGTTCGGCAGGAACACGTTGCCCTGCGGGTCGACGACCTGCATCGCCTCGTACGTGAACGCACCCCACATCCGCAGCGCCACGCGATCGCCGATCGCGAGGACGTAGTCGGGGTTCAGGCCCGGGCCGTAGTCCTGCACGACGCCCGGCCTGAAGAGCTGCTCGCCGAACATCTCCATCTCGCGGGCGGCATTCTCGGCGCCGAGCAGCGTTGCGGCATCGGTCGGGGTGTCCTGCGGCGGAATGGGTGGCGTCGCGATCGGCTGGTCTATGCCGCTGCCGGCGGTTGTGCTTCCGTTGCCGCCCGGAAACTGGCGGGTGATCTCCCGTACCGTGTCCGTCGTGCCGCGTGCGCTCGTACGCGCACGGTTCTCGTCGGCCTGCTGGGCAAGACACAGCGATGTCACGAACGCGAGCAGCGCGCCCGCCAGAACGCGGCGCAGTCGCGATTGCGCGTGCTGCGGAGCCTGCATCATTCCTGGTGATCCTCGATGGTGGCGACGATGAGCCGCGCGATGCCGTAGAGCAGCGTCAGGCCCATCAGCAATGCGATCAGTGTGTAGAGCCGGCGCGGGTACTCGGCCGATTCCGGCCGCGCCGGGGATTCGACGAGCACGAGACTCTTGAGCTTGCGGGTGGATTCGACGCGCGCCGTCTCGAGTCCCGTGAGAGCGAGCTTGTACGCGTCCTGCGCGAACTGGAGCTGCGCGAGCAGCTCCTGGTAGTCGCCGGCGAGCACGTTGAGGCTCGCCGCTTCGCTCGAGGTGACGCGACGGCTCTCCGCTTCGAGCTGCGCGCGGGTACCCGCGATCTGCGCCCGCAGCGCCTGCACCTGGTGCGCGTCCTCGTTGAGGTACTCGAGGAGTCCCCTGAGCTCGGCCTCCTGGCGCGCGAGAGTTGCCTGCAGCTCCGCGGTGAGCCCCGAATTGGCGACGGCCTGTGCGACCGGATCGAGTATGCCGTGCTTCTTCTGGAAGGCCTGCACGTTCGCGCGGGCCTCGTCCACCGCACGGCGCGCCTTCGCGAGCTCCTCTTCCGCGAAAGCCATCTGCTCGCGCGCCAGGCGATGCGAGCTCTCGTTGATGAAGCGCTCGCTGAGCGCGATCACCTCGCGGTTCAGGCTCTCCGCGAACTCCGGCGTGAAGCCCTGCGTGCGCACTTCGATGAGACCGGACTCCTCGTCGACCGCCACCTCGACGCGGCGACGGTAGTAGTCGAGCATCTCCTCCTGCGTCGCGCGCGGCGAGAGCCGGAAGACGAAGTCCGCCCACGGCGCGCTGAAGTGCTGCCGCAGCCCGAGTCTTTCGTCGAGCTGGCGCATCATGTCCATGGAAAGAATGTGCGCTTCGAGCATCAGCTCGTCCTCGCGCGTCGCGGGCGCCGTCGCGCCGAACATCGAAGAGAGCACGTCGAAGCTCACGGGCCGCTCCCCGTTCTGGCGCACCGCGATCACCGACTTCGCCACGTAACGGTCCGCCGCGAACACCGTCAGATAGACGGCGGCGGCGAGCCACGGCACGGCGATCAGCGCGAGGCGCAGATTCCGGGCGGAAAGATGTGCGAGCAGCCGCTTCACGATTCGCCGCCTCCGGCCTCGTAGGCGGCGATGCCCCGCTCGACGTCGTCGTAGAGCGTCGCTCTGCCGCGGTCCAGGTGAATCACGAGGTCGCACATCTTCCGGATGAGTCCCATGTTGTGGGAGACGAGGATCACCTTCGAGCGCTTCAGTCGCTCGGCGAACACCTGGCGACTCTTTCTCTTGAAGCTCGCGTCGCCGACCGACATGACCTCGTCGATGAGGTAGTAGTCGAAGTCGAAGGCCATGCTGGTACCGAAGGCGAGCCGCGCGCGCATGCCCGAGGAATACGTCGACACGGGCTGATCGAAGTACTCGCCGATATCCGCGAACTCCTCAACGTAGCGCAGCTTCTCCCGCATGGCCGCACCGCGCAGGCCGTGGATGCGGCAGACGAACTTCACGTTCTCGCGACCCGTGAGATTCATCTGCATGCCGCCCGCGAGACCCACCGGCCAGGAGAGACTTGCCTCCGTGGTGATCCGTCCGGAGTCCGGCAGATCGACCTTGCTGAGGAGCCGCATCAGCGTCGACTTTCCCGCGCCGTTGCGCCCGATGAGGCCGATGTTGCGGCCCGGGGGAATCTCGAGCGAAAGATCGCGGAACACGACCTTGCGTCCCCGCAGGGTAAGGTAGGACTTCGTGAGGCCTTCGATGCGGATCACGTCGTCACCCTCGCGAGGTAGCGCAGCCTGTACATCGCGAGCCCCATGAAGAGCGCGACGAGCGCGAGGCCGACCGGATAGCCGATGTCGAGGAACTTCATCGCCTCGTAGCGCTCGAGGCCGGTGAGACGCGACATCTCGACGAGCTGCAGCACCGGATTGAGCGCAAGCCAGCGCACCCACTCGTCGGGGAAGCGCGAGATCGGGAAGAGGATTCCGGAGATGAAGTACAGCGGGATGAAGAGCACGCGGATGACCGATCGCGCGTCGGGCACGAAGCTGCACAGACCCGCGAACAGCAGGCCAAGGCCGAACGCGAGTGCCACGGTCAGCGCGAGCACGCCCGCGAACTCGACCGGTCGCGCGGGCAGCACGTCGAAGTCCAGCATCGCGAGCCCACCGAGCACGACGGCGTAGACGATAGCCTGCACCATGCAGGTCGCGAGCGCCTTCGCGACGAAGACGTCCATCAGCAGAACCTGCCGGTACGACAGCAGACCGCGGTTGGCGCGCGTTCCTTCCATCGTCTGCAGGCAGATGGACTTGAACAGCAGGAACGGCATGAAGCCGTACACGAGGAACACGGGATACTCGGCGCCGGGCACCACGCGCTGCCGAATGAAACCGAACATGAGGATCGGGAAAACGAGGTGCGCCACGGGTTCGACGAGGACCCACAGCGCGCCCACGCGGCTGCGGCCGAACTGCGCGCCGATCTCGCGCAGGAGGAGCGCGTAGATCACGTCGCGCTGAATCTGGACTGCAGAGCGTGCGACTCCCTTCACGCTCCCGGTACCTCCCTGGTGCATGGGCGTCAGGCCGCCACCCGGTACCGCTGCTCGAGCAGACTCTGGATGCGCAGCAGGAGCGGCTCGACGCACCGCTCCCAGCGGTAGTGCTGACACACCAGGTTCCGGCCCGCGTCCGCCAGACGCTGAGCGAGCATCTCGTCCTCGATCAGCCGCAGAACCTGGGACGCCCACTCCTCCGCCGAGCGCGCAAGGAGCAGGTGCTCGCCTTCACGCGCTTCGAGCGCCTCGAACGCGGCCGGCGAGCACACCACCGCGAGCCGATTGGCGAAGTAGTCGAGCAGCTTGTTCTGCATCCCGGAGCTGATGCGCGCGACGCACACACCGATGCGCGCGCTCGCGAGCGCCCGCTCGAGGCTCGGCACCACGCCCTCGACCCGCACCCCGGGAAGCGCAGCGAGACGAGCCGCCGCCCCGGGCCGCAGGGGACCGATGACGCGGAACTCGGCGTCGGGACGCTGCGCGAGCACGAGAGGCATCACGTGGCGCGCGAAGAACCACGCGGCATCGAAGTTCTGCAGGCTGTAGAGATTGCCGACGAATACGATTTCCGCACGTCGGCGGGTAGCCAGCGGCGGCGGCATGCGGGCCGGTGCATCGACACCGTTCGGCACGATCATGACGTGCTCGGGCTTCGGTTCCCGCGACTCGCCGGAGCCCGACTCGAAAAGGAATGAGTGATCGACGGGCGAGTTGAGCGAGACGAGATCGAATTCGTCCGCCATGCGCCGCTCGTACGCGGCCAGGCGCCGCGCCTCGATCGCATAGATCAGGCGCCGGAAATCGAAATAGCCCAGCTTCGTCCGCGCGACGCGCTGCATGCTCATCGAGATCGCATCGGTCATCTCGAGGACGCGCACCATCGGCAGCTCGCGCGCGTAGTCCGCAGTGCGCACGAGGTGCGCGAGCACGACGTCGTGACCCGGCGCCAGCGCCTGCACCGCCGTGCGGAAAGCCCCGCTCCTGTAATAGGCCACCTGCAGCGGCTCCGCGGTCGGGAGCGCCGCGAGAACGCTGAGACAGGATCGCCACCGGGGAAGGAGAACGCGGTGGACGTGCCTGAACACCCCGTCGTCCGGCAGCGGCGCGTCGCACTCCTCCTTCGATTCGCACAGAGTGAGCAGCGTGAGATCGTGAAACCGGGCGAGCTCGCGGGCGAGCCGGTGGATGCGCAGCCTGTCGCCCCCGATCACGGGATATGGATTGCGGGGAGCGAGCACGAGAATGCGGGCTCGGTGAGCCTGGCGCATTCTGGTCTCGGCAAGTCGGTGCATGAGCAATCCCTAGCCCCCGCGACGCGAAGCGACGCCGCCGGCTGGAAGTAATCGACTGTGTGGATGACAGGGCGGGCGAAGAGTGCCGGATTCGCACTCTGCCTGCGACCGAGCATGGCAAGTACGCGGCACTACCGATGCAGGCCGGTGCGCGGCGCATCGGATCGCCATCTGACGGATTCCCCCCGCGTTTTACAGAATGCCCGCGATTCTAGGTACGCAGGCGCAGTGCGGCAAGACGGATTCCTCAGTTCCGACCGGAACTTATCCAGGTGAGCTTTAGTGGCACCCCAGTTTTTTGACGTAATTCACAGGGAGACGAGCAACGCGCGGTGCAGCACACCGCGCGTCCGCGGAGCGGAGCCGGGCACCGGCCACCCTACTCCGCTTCCGTCAGTACGCGCCACCGCCCCCGAACACGACGCTGGGGGTCTTGAAGAGGATGTAGCAGTCGAGCAGGAGGTTCTGTTTCCGGATGTAGTACACGTCGAGCACGACGCGGCGGCGGTAGCTCACGTCGTTGCGGCCCGTGACCTGCCAGAGACCGGTGAGTCCGGGCTTTACGGAAAGATAGAAGGCTGCGTTGCGCCCGTAGCGCATCAGCTCTTCGCGAACCACCGGCCGCGGTCCGACCAGGCTCATTTCGCCACGCAGAACGTTCCAGAGCTGCGGCAGCTCGTCGAGGCTCGTGCGACGCAGGAAACGGCCGACGGCCGTCACCCTCGGATCGTCGCGCAGCTTGTGATCGCGGATCCACTCCGCGCGCAGCTCGGGGCGCTTCTCGAGGAGCTCGCCCAGCACCTGATCCGCGTTCGGGACCATGGTGCGGAACTTGAGGCAGTCGAACATGCGGCCGTTGCGGCCCACACGCCGATGCCGGTAGATGACGCTGCCGCCTTCCATCCAGAGCAGCAGCGAAATCACGAGCATCAGGGGCGAGAAGACGAGCAGCAGCGCGACTGCGCCCACGATGTCGAACGCGCGCTTGCCGGCAGCGTAGGCGAGATACCTGACGCTCCGCACGGCAGGGCGGCGCGGCTGGATGGAAGTCCAACCGTCGGCGTCCTCTCGCCGGGATGCAAGCGCGCCGGTATCAATACGCGCAACATCCACCGGCGCACCGGGCCGTTCCGTAACCGGCGTACTGGTTCTCGAGACGATGTGCGGCCGCGAGTAGGCGACAGCATTCTCCGGGCCATGCAATACACGAAGATCCTTGGCTTCGTTCCCTGTGGGCATGGACAAAATGGTGTCTCCCTACATCAGTTTGGGCGGTTCCGGCTGCCTGCCCGGAAACCCGCCGAACTTCCGCTCGGTTCACGCGCACCGGTAGAAACGGTGGCGCTGCATCGCGCACAGCTCGATTCCGTGCCTGTCCGTGCCGACTCTTCCGGCTACCGCACCACTTGCGCATGCGAGCCAAAAGGCTGCGAACCGAAGCGGATCCCAACGCGGAACTATCGAACCCGGACGTGGCACCGACGGCTCCTCCGGTGAGCGGGAACACGCAATCCCGTGCCCCTGCAGGTGGCAGGCCATCGTCGCACCGCTCCTGTGCAGAAGTCGCGCAAGAGCCTCATTCCTCGCCGCGAGCATCGCGACGCATGGAGGCCCAGGACCGGATGCTGATCTCCGGGTCTCCTGTAACCATTCTTCGACTTAGCTCGGAGACCGGGCATCGATCGTACCGCGCGAACATATTGACCGGCCCTGTTGCAGAAAAGTTCCGTCGAGCTCCAGCTTGCGTCACGGTCAAAGCCACGTTTGTCGCGAAATGGCTACACCCTGCTCCTGTGACAGCCGACACAGAGTTCCCGGGTAACTCACCGTCAGTACCGCGGGTTCCCGAAGGGACCCCGATCCGCCGAACGGGATGCCGATCCGGCTTCCGCGAACCGCGGGTACAGGGCAGCTTCTAGCAATCGTCATGCCAGGGGGCATGACTGCGCAACGAACGATTCGAACCGTTGCTGGAAGGCACTGCAGGAGAAACGTTCGGCATGCGCTCTGATGAGCCGCCTGTCGAACTTGTGCTCGATGGTCTCGAAGTGGCGGACGGCGTCGACGAGGGCACCGACCGTCTGTTCCCGGAAGAACAAGCCGCTCAGACCCTCGACGACGGTTTCGGTCGCTCCTCCGTAACCGAAGGCGATCACGGGTTTCCCCGACGCCATCGCTTCGACCGGGACGATTCCGAAGTCCTCGATCCCGGGAAACACGAGCGCACGGCAGCGAGCGTAGTGATCGCGGATGACGTCGAACGGCTGGCCGCCGAGCAGCTTCACGTTGGGACCGGCCATTCTGCGGAGCGCAGGGAGCATCTCCCCTTCTCCGATGACCACGAGAGGGCGCCCGAGAGAATTGAACGCCTCGATCACGAGGTCGGGCCGCTTGTAGCGGACGAGCTGTCCCACGAAGAGATAGAAGTCCTCCGGCTCCCGTGACGCGTCGAACTCGTGCACGGCGACGGGCGGGTGGATCACTTCGGCAGGCCGACGGTAGTACTTCTCGATGCGGCCGGCGACGAAGCGCGAATTGGCTACGAACGCGTCGACCCGCTGCGCCGAAAGCTGATCCCACATGCGCATGTAATGGAGCAGCGGCGCCATCGCGAGCCGGGTGACCGCGCCGGCCTGCACGCGGTACTCGTGATACATGTCCCACACGTAGCGCATCGGTGAGTGGCAGTAGCAGATGTGCACCGCGTGAGGCGGAACGATGACTCCCTTCGCAGGCCCCGACTCGCTGCTGATGACGAGGTCGTAGCCCCGCAGGTCCAACTGCTCGAGTGCCATGGGCATCAGCGGCAGATACCGTTGGTACTGGCGTCGCGCGAACGGGAGGCGCGCGATGAACGTCGTAGTTATCCTTCTGCCGGGGAACTCGCGCCGCACGAGCTCGGGATCGACCACGTGGGCGAAGATGTCCGCCTGCGGAAAGAGATCGGCGATGGCCTTGAGGACACGCTCACCTCCTCTCCAAGTCACCAGCCAGTAGTGAACGAGGGCAACACGCATCGGTAAGTCGGTTTCGGTATCAGAGCCTGCCGGGTTTCGACCGCTGCATCAGGCGAACTGCTCGAGAGCCTCGGCAACCTTTCGAGCGGTCTTCTCCCAGGAGAAGAGTTTCGCACGCTCGAGTCCGCGCGAGCGCAACTCCTGGCGGAGCGCTTCGTCGCCTGCAAGCCGCTCGAGTCCCTCACGGATGGCGTCCGTATCCGTCGGGTCGACGAGAATCGCGGCATCTCCCGCGACTTCGGGCATCGACGCGACGTTCGACGAGAGCACGGGCGTGCCGCACGCCATCGCCTCCACGATGGGCAGGCCGAATCCTTCGTACAGAGAAACGAACGCGAGCGCGAGCGCACCGCGGTAGAGCGCCGCCAGCTGGTCGTCCGAAACCTCCGGCATGAACGTCACCGAGTCGGTCAGCCGAAGTCGCGCGACGGTGCGCCGCACCTCATCCGACGGTCTGCCCGTGCTCACCAGCGCGAAGCTGCCCGGGAGCCTCGAGGCCGCGAAAGCTCTCAGAAGCCCATCGAAGTTCTTGTGCGGTCTGTGGTTTCCGACGTGCAGAAAGTAGGGCCGGCCCGGTCCCGGATGAACGGGGCCTTCCGTCCGGAACACCTCCGACACCCCGTTCCCGACGTTCGCCACACGTTCCGGCGTCACTCCAGCCCATTCGCAGATCGCGTTCCGCGAGAACTCCGAGACCGTGAGGACGGCTCGCGCGCGCCGAACCCCCGGCCGGATGATCAGCTCGTAGTACGCGCGCTTGAGAGGACTGGAGTTCTGCCGCACGCAGAGGTGATTGAGGTCGTGGATGCAGAAGACGAACGGGCACGGCGCACCGAGCGGCGCGTTGTAACCGGGTGAGAAGAACAGATCGGGACGGACGGCGCGCAGATGCCGCGACAGTCTGAGCGGATCCAGCGGGCTCGATGGACGCCCCCGCATCTCGATCGGCGAGAAGCCGGCCAGCCGTCCGTGAATCTCCGAGGAGAATCGACCGATTCCGTGTGGGCCGTGCCAGCGGGTATCGAAGATTCTCATTCGCGGTACTGCGACTGAACTCGGACCGTTCCGACCCAGAAGTTCGTTTCGAGCTTCGCCCTGGCGGGATACGTCGCGAACTCGTCCCGGTACGGCGCCTGCTTCTCGAGCAGGAAGAATATGGAGAACGCCGCCGTCGGAAACACGCGCGCCAGGATGCGGGCGACGCGAGCGGGAAACGGATAGAACTGCGAGCCAGCGAAAGCTGCCAGCCGGTATCCACCGGGGAAGCAGGCTTCGAGGAAACGCAACGTATCCGATTTCTTGAACGGCCTCACGTGCGCCGAGCAGAGCTTGTGCTGCGTTGGATGCCGGCCGAACAGCAGCAGCAGCCTGTTGTGCAGCGATGCGACGTTGGGCACCCCGATCAGGAAGTGGCCGCCGATCCTCAGGGATCGCGTCACTTCGTGAAAGATCCAGAAGATCTCCTTGGTGTGCTCAAGCACCTGGTTCGCGATGACCAGATCGACGCTTCCGTCCGCGAAAGGCAGCGCATCCCGCTCGATGTCGAGCACCTGCACGCTGTCCACCTTTCCCTCCAGCGCGCGGGCGTACTCGCGTCCACCTTCGACCGCGACAGTGGTGCAGCCCCGATGAAGTCGCCTGACGATCTCGAGGTCCCGTCCCGACCCTGCCCCGAGATCGACCGCAATCCGCACGGGAGGCAGCGACCGCACGAACCGCTCGACGACGTGCGGACCGTACGTCTCGCGATGATCGACGAGGCCGGCCAACGGGTGCTGACCACCAACCTGTCCGAGCAGCGGTCGGTCCGTGGATTGATCTCCCATCTTTCCAGAGCACCTCGTGCGTGCGGATCCGACATCACGCAGATGCGACCGCGGCTTGGCTCCCGCTTTTCTGCGAGGACAGCCACCTGTGGCCTGCACCGCGTGGATACCCGTCCAGACCGAGCGCGAACAGCACGACGAAGATCGTGAGCAGCGGATAGTACATCGACGCAGTCGTCATGCTCTGCAGCACGAGCATCGCGGCCGGATACAGAAACAGACGCGGCCGCGCGAACGAAGTGGCAGCACCGTACACGACTGCAGTCAGTGCGAGCAGCCCGAACAACCCGACCGAGGCCATGAGATAGAGCAGACCTCCATCGGAATAGTTTCCGCTCACCATGACGAACTCGACTCCCGGCAGGTAAGGGAGAAAGTTGAATCCGCGCCCGAATACCGGCGCCTCCATGAACACCTCCAGGAGCGTCATCAGATTCACGAGGCGTGCGCCGACGCTGACGTTGCTCGCACCGAATCGATTCGTGCGTTCGATGAACTCCATTCCGAAGAAGGCGATGAAAGCGGCGAGAACGGCGACGGCTGCCACCGTGCCGATGAACATCCACTTCAGCTTCTTGCGCAGACTGAGGTCGCTGGTCTCGAGGACCAGCGCGCCGAACGCAAGAATGAATCCCAGCGCACCGCCGCGCGACGCCGTGAGCGCAGCCGCCAGCGCGGCTCCGGCCATGATCACGACGAAGTGCCGCTGAAGCGGCATGCCCGCACTCGCGACATGACAGAGCAGCGCCAGCAGCGCGCCGTAGAACAGACTGCTGACGAGATTGGGGTCCAGGAAGGTCGAGACTAGGCGGTTCTCCTGATAGTCCCAGGGGAGATCCTTCGGCCCGTACTGCAGCGCGAAGTTCGGCAGCGTCGCGGCCTGCAGGATACCGAACACGATGTGGAAACCCAGCCCGGCGAGCAGCACGCGCAGGCAGAACGCACGGTCATCCGTCCCGATCCGCCGCGCATAGCAGAACACGATGAGCAGCGGGAAGAGGAAGCGATAGCAGGAATAGAGGCCCACCATCAGCCCTGCGGGATCGATGTCGCCATGCGTCAGATACGCGAGTCCGAAGAGAACGTTCGGAAGGAGAAAGAGGACGATGCCGGCATACACGCCGAGTCGCGCGCGCATCCGGTACACGATGAGCGGGAACGTCCCTGCGATGAGGAGATCGATCAGCGTGATGGGAATGCCGCCCAGCCGGGGCTTGAGCATCTGCCCGATGAGCAGGCAGCCGACGTAGAGCACCACGATGGCGCGGAACTCCACGTTGCGGTCGGCGTATGCCTGACTCGAGGTCATCACCGTTCTCCATGCCTTCCGGGCGCTGCCGCCCGGCTCACGGTCTCAGTGCCCGCTTGATCGGCACGAGCACCTGCCTCGGGAAGACGCTCACCAGCAATGCACACAGACGGTAGACGGCGTTCTCGCCGCCGTCGCGGATGTATCTCCGCCACTCGCGGATGGTGAACGCGCCGTCGGCGCGCCGGGAAAGGAGCCACACGAGCGAATGACTCTTGAACGTTCCGCGGCTCGCCCGGCGCGCACCGTCGATCACGTCCTTCCCGTAATGCGGCACGAGCAGATCCAGCAGACGCTGCCACCCGAAAACCACCTTGACCGCGTCGTTCGACCAGGTGAAGGACGCCGCGTTTTCGGCGCGGTTTCCGACGAGGGGGCGCGCGAGGGCGAAGATGCGCCGGCCCTTCACTCCCTCAAAGATGGTGCCGACGTGAGCGAAGAAGGTACCGACGTACGGCGTCCTGTCGACGCTGTCCCAGCAGCGACGCTCGATCACGCAGCTTCCGAGAAACCCCGTGGCCCACCCGAATCTGCTCAGGAAGTCCGCCGCTTCGAATTCCCGATCCTCCTCAAGCTCGATCGCCCGCGGCCTGACGATCCGCGCGTAGTCGTTGCTCACCGCCATGTAGTTCACGAAGACGAACGGATACGATTCCCGCGCCAGCACGCTCATCACCGACGACACCGCGTCGGGGACCATCACGTCGTCTTCACCCATGACCCAGGCGTAACGGCAGCTCGTGAGCTCGATGCTCTGCGCGATGTTGCGGTCTATGCCCAGATTGCCGGAATTCCTGTGCCAGGCGATCGGCGGGTAGTTCCGGCAGGACTCCTCGAGAACGGCGCGGTTCGTGTCGTCGCAGGAATCGTCGGATATGAAGATCGGAACGTTGAATGCCCGCGCGCTCTCGATGATGGACGCGAGCGATCGCCGCAGGAGCTCCGGTCGCCGGTAGACCGGCAGGCAGATGCCGAGCGTGGGATTGCACGGCACCGTTTCACCGAAGACGTTGCGGATGTGGTTGTCGGTCATTCGTACAGCATTCGGCCGGGCGGGATTCCCGTGCGTCCACGCGGTCGCGGATCTGTCGTCAGCGGCGTTCGCGAACGATCGCGACGAACGCCGCGAGAACGAATCCGACGAACAGCCCGCCGATGAGCCAGAGCGGTCGCGAAGGCGACGTGTGGCGCTCCGGCGGGATCGCGGGATCGACGACCTTCAGTGCGTACTCCTCGCGCCCTCGGGCGAGCATCTCTCTCTCGATCTCCGATTTCATCAGAGAGTAGATCGCATTGCGGACTTCCACGACGCTGGTCTTCTCCGCCTGCTCGCCGAGGTAAGCGATGGCTCTCCTCGCCTCCTCGATCGCCTTGCTGCGCAGGTGGTTGTTGGCGAGCGCCACCAGATCGTTCGCCCACCGTGCTGCCAGCTCGGGATCCGTCCAGGTGATGGAGAGGGTTACGAGACCGGTTCGCGTATCCTCGGTGACGCGCCGGACCTTCTTCTTGAAGTACTCGTTTCCCCTCCACGGCGTGGGAATCTTCTTCGTCTTCCATTGCTGCCGCTCCGCGTCCCAGCGCCTGCTGAAGAGGATCGGCAGAAGGTCGTTCTCCTCGATGTAGCGCTGCGTGAGAGCGTCCGACTGCAGTGTCGCGACGGCCTCCGCCGTGTTGTCGGTGCCGATCGACAGAGAAATGCCGGCAAGCGAAGCGAGACCGCCCAGGCGGGAGGCCATGCCGCCGAGCGCGCCCAGACCACTGCCGGACTGCTGAGCCGCAGGCGCCAGCAGCACTTCGGCCTCATACTTCTTCGGAAGCAGCAGTGCGGTAGTGAGCGCCGCCACCCCGCCGGCGAGGGTGATCGCCAGGACGATCCAGCGCCGGCGCCACAGTATCGACAGGATTTCACCGATACTGAGCTCCGGCGGCGCCGTCGTCACCACGGGCGCGGAAGCTTCGATCGAGTTAGGCTGCATGAAGGACTACCCAGTGTTGAATCTCCGAAGTCGGGGACGGCCTTCCGCTACCTGGAGCCTGGTGTGAACCGGGCGGGTTCCCGCCTTTCAGCTAACCGGCGGCGACCGCCTGGGACGACGGGCCCTGAGACAGCGTCCCGTTCTGGGCGACGGCGCCCTTCTCCAGCGTCTCCGCCCACGCGTCGAGATCCCAGTTCGACTTCGCCGTATTGTCGCCCTTTAGCACGATGACGAGATTGTGTTCGAAGTAGATCGCCTGAATCGCCAGATTGAACAGTGTGGGCTCCACGCGGTGGGCCGGAAGGTATTCGGCGTGGTTGAGCCCCGGGACCAGCCCCTCGAAGAACGCCATGGCCGACCTGGCATACTCCGGTGTGCCGACGGCTCCCCCGCCATATGCCGGCCAGTAGCTCGTCTGGGTATCTTCGACCACATAGACGCCGCGGCTCTTCATGAGCGGAAAGAGGATCCTGAACGTCTCGATCTGATGCTCATTGATGTGGCTGCCGTCGTCAATCACGATGTCGAAGCCCCCGTACTTCCGGGCGAGCTCCTCGAGCTTCTCACGATCGACTTGCGAGCACTGATGGACGTGAATCCGGCCGCGCGTCAGCTTCGTCTTGTCGAAGATGTCGATACCCACGATCGTTCCGCGGCGGAAGCAGGCCTCCCACAGGTTCAGCGACAACCCGCCTTCCGAAAAGTCGGCGCCGCCCACACCGATCTCCAGCAGCGTGATCGGGCGGTTCCGGTACTCCGAGAAGAAGCGCTCGTACGCGGGAATGTAGTTGTGGCCGCGGAACTTGTCGGTGCCGGAAATGCGCGCAAGTGTCGCGAGAGACGGACGGAACGGTCCGATCACGCGGAGTGCGGTGCGCGATAGGCGCGCGAGGCGCGCCACCAGCTGCCGCTTCTTCGGCGCGGGCTGCCTCCGGACGTACTCCTCGATTCGCCGCAGCAGACCTTCCATCATGTGTGTATCCGGAGCTGAAGGAACGGGGATTATAGCGGCGATGCCGCCGCATAGCCCTTGCGCACCACGGAAGCAATCCAGAGGAACGACGCCGATGCCACGACGAGAGACACCGCCATTGCGGTGAGCCAGGCCTCATCCGCCGCTGCGACGATCCCGAGCGGAAGAACGTTGAGTGCGACCAGAGTCATCGCGACGCGACGCATGATCGAGACTCCCGGTCCGCTGATGACCGCCCGGTAAACGGAAAAGCACACGTACTCCACGAGCATCCGCGCGCTCCAGACCGCCGCCACGCCATACAACCCGAAGCGCACGCCGCAGACATACATCGCCAGGAAATAGATCGGCACCTCGATGAGGTGCATCACCGCGATCGCGCGGGCGAAACCCTGGGCATTCAGGCTGAAGTGTGCGATCGCATTCAGACTCCAGCACATGAGCCCGACGAGCAGTATTCGAACGATCCCGGTGCTGTTCTCACGGAATTCCTCGCCCAGCCACAGTTCGAGACCGGCCGGGGCGAGGACGCTCACCGCGACGAGAAGCATCCCGAGGAGCGCGCTCGCCGCCGTGATCACGATCAGGTAGGTCCGCTCGAAGAAGCCGGAATCACCCGTGTAGCGCGACATGACCGGGAAAGCGGCCATAGCGGCATTGTTCACGATGATCAGAAAGCGGCTCAGGAACTCGAGCGGCACGTTGTAGAACGCCACCGTATCGAGCGGAAAGATCCGCATCAGGAGCGCACGATCGCCGTACGGAATTATCGCGCCTCCGGTGAGGTGCGATACGACGACCCATGCCGAGAACTGCCTGAACTCCTTCGGTACGTCCGAGCTGATCGCACGCCAGGGGAAACGCCCTCCCCATGCACGCCGCGCATGCCACAGGAAGAAGAGCGGTCCGACGCATCTCGACACCACGGCCGCACCGACGATGACCCGGATGTCGCCGCTCACGAAAGAAAGGAGAAGTGGCGCGACGTAGGTCAGGGAGCTCGTGAGGGACTGGATGAAAGCGATCTTCCCGAACTCTTCTCTCGCCTCGAGAACGGCTCTCAGCGCCGGTGTCAGCGCGAGCAGCGGCCACGAAAGGAGGACGAGATAGAGACTCGATACGACGATCTGGCGCGACGTCCCGCTCGAATCGAACCAGCGCTCCGCGGCGATCTCCACCAACGGGATCAGTATGACCGTGAGCACGAGCGAGAAGCCGCCGAGCCACAGCGCGGAGTGAACCGCGATCGTCGCCGCACCGTCCCTGTCCTGTGCCGCGAAGGCGCGCGACATGAATCTCACGGCCGAACGTCCGAGCCCGAGATCGAGCGCGACGAACATGCCGAGTATGGACAAGGCGATGCTGAACGCGCCGAATTCCTCCCGTCCGATGTTCCTGTAGATGAACGGAAGGGAGATCACCGCCGCGATCAGCGGCAGCACCTGCGACACGGTGAGCAGGAGCGCGTTGCCCGACAGGCGCCGGACCTGCGCCAGCACCCGATTCCAGGATGCGTTACTCACCTGCGATCCCCGGGCGAACGGAAAGCCGCTTCCGTCACGGCACGGACGGTCCCGGTTTGCGGCCGGCACCGGGCTGTTCCGCCGTGAAGCACCTCACGTGGTGATGGCCGAACCGTAGTGTTTCTCGATCCATCGCCGGTACTCGCCGCTGACAACGGTGCGCCACCAGGATTCGTTGGCCAGATACCAGGAGAGCGTCTGAGCGAGACCTGCATCGAGCGAGTACGAGCACCAGAACCCCAGCTCCCGCTCGATCTTGCCGCAGTCGATGGCATATCGACGGTCGTGTCCGGGACGATCCTTGACGAACCGGATCAGAGAAGCCGCCGGCTCGCCCCTCGCCATCGGGCTGTCGCGGAAGCGCTCACGCAGCTCCGGCTGCTCACGGAACGCCGCGTCGACGAGCTCGCAGAGCATGTGCACCAGCCGGACGTTCTCGCATTCGCATCGGCCGCCGATGTTGTACACCTCGCCCGGCCTGCCCTGCGCGAGGATCAGATCGATGCCACGGCAGTGATCGTGAACGTGGAGCCAGTCGCGGATGTTGCGGCCGTCCCCGTAGATCGGCAGCGGCCGTCCCTGCAGCATGTTCACGATCATCAAAGGGATCAGCTTCTCCGGAAACTGATACGGTCCGTAGTTGTTCGAGCAGTTGCTGATCGTGACGCTCAGGCCGTACGTATGGTGGTACGCCCGGACGAGGTGATCCGACGCGGCCTTGCTCGCGGAATACGGCGAGTTCGGCGCATAAGGCGTCGTTTCGCGGAACGGAGGATCCTCCGGCCCCAGCGATCCGTACACCTCGTCCGTCGAGACGTGATGGAAGCGGTGCCGCTCGACAGCCTTCTCTTCGAGCCAGACTTTCCGCGCGGCCTTCAGCAGACTGTGGGTACCGACCACGTTGGTCTCGACGAAGGCATCCGGACCGAGAATCGACCTGTCCACGTGCGACTCTGCGGCGAAGTGCACGATCGTGTCGAGTTTCTCTTCGCGCAGCAGGCTCTCGACGAGCGCCTGATCGCAGATGTTCCCCCGCACGAAGCGGAATTCGGGTCTGTCCCGAACGGACTCGAGGTTTGCCAGGTTCCCGGCATAGGTGAGCGCATCCAGCACCACAACGCGGTCGCCGGGATGCTCACGCAGCCAGTGAAGGACGAAGTTGGCGCCGATGAAACCTGCGCCCCCGGTGACGAGCAGCCTAGCCACGGGCGAGCTCTCCCAGAACGAGACGCAGATTCCTGCGCCAGTGCACCCGCTGCGCGATCCCGCGACGCACGAGCGTGTCGCAATCGAGCACGCTGTACGCCGGCCGCCGCGCCGGCGTGGGGTATTCGCTCGTCGCGATCGGCTCGACGGTCACGTCGTGCGGAACGAGTCCCAGGGGCGCGGATTCCTCGGCGATCGCCACGGCGAAGTCGTACCAGCTCGCGACTCCGGCGTCCGTCCAGTGGTGTATGCCGTGGATGTCGTCGCGCTGCGCAAGCTTCCACAGCACACCGGCCACCGAGCCGGCAGCCGTGGGCGCGCCGACCTGGTCCGCCACGACTCGGACCGCCCGTCTTTCGTTCATCAGTCGCACCATGGTGCGCACGAAGTTGTGTCCGACGGCCGAGTGGACCCACGACGTGCGGAGCACGACGGCCCGGTCCGCGAGCTCATCGAGCACGGCCACCTCCCCGTCCCGCTTGGTTCTTCCATAGGTATTGAGAGGCGCCGCAGGCGACTCCGGACGGTACGGGCGCGAGGATTCGCCGTCGAAAACGAAGTCCGTCGACACGTGCAGCAACCTGGCACCGCAACCTGCCGCCGCGTGCGCCAGGTATCGCGGTCCGTCCGTGTTGATCCGCCGCGCGAGATCCGGTTCGCTCTCCGCGCGATCGACGGCCGTATACGCGGCGGCGTTGATGATGACGTCGGGCCGGACGCTTCGAACCCGGTCGGCGACGGCCTCGGCATCGGATATGTCCAGATCGGCATGCGTCGCAAGGGTCAGCTGCGCATCCGCCGGTGCGCATGCGGCGAGCGCGCGGCCGAGCTGCCCTCCCGCTCCGGTGATGAGAACCTTCATGGCCGTCACTCGTAGCACTCCGCGCCGGCAAGGGCGCTGGCGTTGCGATCCTTCGCGGAGAGCAGAGGCTCCTGGCCCTGCGGAAGAGGCCACTCGATGCCGACATCCGGATCGTCCCAGCGCAGGGAGCGCTCGTACTCCGGCGCATAGAAATCCGTGCACTTGTAGACGAAGTCCGCGGTGTCGCTCAGCACGAGAAATCCGTGCGCGAATCCGGGCGGCACCCAGAGCATGTGATGGTTCTCGTCCGAAAGGATCTCGCCGACCCACTGACCGAAAGTCGGCGAGCTGCGGCGCAGGTCGACCGCCACGTCGAACACCGTACCGGAGACGACGCGCACGAGCTTGCCCTGTGCCTGACGCACCTGGTAGTGGAGGCCTCTCAGGGTCCACCGCACGGAACGGCTGTGGTTGTCCTGGACGAAGCGCAGATCGAATCCGGCTCCCGCGAACGTTCTCTCATTCCACGATTCGAGAAAGAAGCCCCGTGCGTCGCCGAAAACCTTCGGTCGGATCAGGACTACGTCGGGGATCCGGGTCGGCACGAACTCCATTCGCGCTTCACTCCCTGAGAAGGCTCAGCAGGTACTCGCCGTAGCCGGTCTTCGCCAGCGGCGCGGCGAGGCGCTCGAGCTGCGCGGCGTCGATGTAGCCGAAGCGGTATGCGATCTCCTCGGGGCAGCAAACCTTGAGCCCCTGCCGGGTTTCGATGGCCTCGATGAACATCGCCGCCTGCAGGAGCGATTCATGTGTGCCGGTATCGAGCCACGCGATGCCGCGGCCGAACAGCTCGACGTGCAGCTTGCCCCGTTCGAGGTAGGCGCGGTTGACGTCGGTGATCTCGAGCTCGCCGCGCCGCGAGGGTTTGAGCGACGCCGCGATGTCGAGCACGTCGTTGTCGTAGAAGTAAAGGCCGGTTATGGCGTAGTTCGATTTCGGCTGGGCGGGCTTCTCCTCGATGTCCACTGCCCGCCCCTGGGCGTCGAACTGTACGACGCCGTAGCGCTGGGGATCGCGCACGTGATAGGCGAACACGGTTGCGCCTTCCTCGCGCGCAGCCGCCTGACGGAGCTGATCCGGAAGCCCGTGCCCGTAGAAGATGTTGTCGCCGAGCACGAGCGCGGCGCGATCGCTGCCGATGAAGTCCCGGCCGATGAGGAAGGCCTGGGCGAGGCCTTCGGGACGCGGCTGTTCCGCGTACTGCAGCCGCAATCCCCACTGCGATCCGTCGCCGAGGAGTCGCTGGTAATGGGGCAGATCGATGGGTGTGGAGATGACCAGGATTTCGCGGATCCCTGCCAGCATCAGAGTGGACAGGGGGTAATACACCATCGGCTTGTCGTACACGGGGAGCAGCTGCTTGCTGACTCCCAGTGTCACGGGATGCAGCCGCGTGCCCGCTCCGCCTGCGAGAATGATCCCCTTGAGAGCCATCCGTCGTCCAGTGACCGAAGTACGGTGCCCGGCCGGGAGCTCTGCTCCCGGCCGGGAATCAGAACGAGTTCACCGCCGCGGCCGCGATCGCCAGGTTGTAGATGATCTGCGTCACCGCCTGCCAGAACGGCAGCGCCGGCAGGCGTTCCGTATCGAGCGGCACAACGATGGTGTCGCCCGGCCTGATCTCAACCGTCGAATCGCGCCGGTACCAGCGATTGCTTTCGGCGGCAACGACGCTGCCGTTGGCACGCACGACGTAGATCTTCCCACGATCGGCGCGGCGCGTCGTCCCGCCGGAGAGTGAGATGTAATCGTCGCGCTCAAGTTCCGGTCTGTAGAGGTGGGAAGCCTCGTTCTGCACCTCGCCGATCACCGTGACCTCCTGCCGGAGCTTCGGCACGAGCAGCTCGTCGCCGTCGCGCAGGATGATGTCGTCGGGCGACCCGCGCCTGGCCTTGAGCGTCCGCTCGAGATCGATGACGAGGCGTCCCACGGCTTCCGTGGAGCGGAGCTGCGCGAGAAGCTGCTGCCCTACCTGCAGAGCGGTAGCGGCCTGCGCCTGGTTCGCGGCGATGCCCTGCAGCGCCAGCACGGCGAGATCACCCTGCAACCTCTCCGTCAGGAGGTCGAGCTGCTGTTGCTCGCGCTGCTTCAGATCTCTGCGGGTGAACACCGCGCCCTGCGGGAACGCGAACTCGGTCAGCCCGCCTGCGCGCTCGATCACGGACTGCAGAGTTTCGCCGGGCCTGATGGGATACACGCCCGGGAAGCGAACCTCGCCTCGCAGCGTGACTTTCTCCTGGCTCTCCCAGTTCGGCACTTCCTTGATCGACAGGATGTCGTAGGGCCGCAGTTCGACGTTGGCGGCCGGATCGCCGCGCAGCGCCGCCGCGAGATCGATTTCGATCAGCTCCGTGCGGCGCGACTCGCCGTTCACGACCACATATCGCGCGAGCTCCGCGGTGCCGCCGTACGCTCCTGGCTCGAGACCGCCGCCGGCGCGGATGAGATCGCGTACGGTCATTCCGGGCTCGAGTGGATACTTGCCTGGAACCTTGACCTGTCCGCTGACCTCGACGACCTCGGTCGGCCGGTCGATGTTCGATTGCAGCCGCAGCTCGTCCATGATCGGCTGGATCACGCGCTCACGACCCGACTGGAGATCGAACACGGTGATCTGGTCGCGCGGCATCAGCCGGACGTCGGCTTCCGACCCCGGGTTGCGCAGCGCCTCGCCGAGATCCGCCGAAAGCACGGTGACGCGGCGATCGGGCGGCAGCTCGCGCCGGATGAGTACGTAGTGAAGGTCGGCGTTCGGCCGCAGCTCGTCGATCGAGCCGATGACGTCCGTGAGCCTCATGCCTTCGCGATACGCGAACGGCCCGGTGCGGTAAACGTGTCCCTGCAGGATGACACCGGAATCGAGCTGCGGCCTCAGGCGCGCGACGCGCAGCAGGTCGCCCGTACGCAGCGACTGCACGGGACCCTGATCCAGACTCACCGGCAGAACGATGCGGCGCCCCTGCTCATCGATGCGCACGAGACTCATGCGGTTGCGATCGGCCTCCGGCGTGAGACCTCCCGCGAGCGCGACGAGATCGGCGACCGTGTTCTCGTCCTTGATCTCGTAGATCGCGGGCCGGCGCACCTCGCCGTCGACCGACACCGTTGCGCCCACCGGCGGAATGAAGATCGCGTCGCCCGGCAGGAGCTTTGCGTCGTCCTTCGTGTTGCCGTGAATCAGCAGATCGTAGAGATCGAGCTCGCGTACGGTCTGCCCCTGCCGCTTGAGCTGGATCCTGCGCAGCGAGCCGATCGGCTTGATACCGCCCGCGGCATACAGCGCCGTGGTGATCGTCGCCAGACCGCTCACCGTGTAGGTACCCGGGTAGCGCGCCTCACCGAGCACGAAGACCTGGATCGCGCGCGTCTCGCCCATCGCGACGCTCGCGCGCACACCGATCATCTGACTCTCGACGCGCGCCTGGATGTCGGACCTGACCTCGTCGAAGCGGCGACCGCCCACGCTGATCGGACCGAGCTCGGGAAAATTGATGCGTCCGTCGCGCCCGACCACGAGCGTGAAACTGCGGTTCTGGTTGCCGTAGAGCTGAATGTCCAGCTCGTCCCCCGGACCCACGACGTAGTCCGCCGGCACCGGCACTTCGGTAACCGGTGCGAACGTCGAGATCTCTTCCTCGAAAAGGTCGTAGCCGAAGGGCCGCAATCCCTCGACGCCGGTCTTCTCGAGCGGCAGGAGAATCACCTGAACCTCGAGTCGACGGAACGCAGGTTCCGCCTGCAGTCGCAGCGTGGCGAGCTCCTCGGTGAGTCCCGCGAGCTCGATGCCGGCCGAACCGAATCCAGGCAGATACAGCACGCCGTTGCGATCGAGCTTGTACGGGTTCCTGCTTCGAACCAGATCGATCAGCTCTTCGAGCCGGGCGCGCTCTTCCGCGGTGAGCGGCGGATTGCGTTCGCGTTCGCGCACCAACTCGCGCCGCTCTTCCGGCGTGAGAGGTACTGCGGGTGTGAGGGGCGCCGTCGGCGTCGTCGGCGCCGCGCCGGTCGGAAGCTGAACTGAAGCGGCACCCGTCGTGGCCGTCTGCCGTCGCTCGAAGTCGATCTGAATGAGGATGGTGTCTTCGGGCCGCAATGTCCGGCGGCGCAGCCGCTCGCTCTCCTCTTCCGCCTCGCGTGCGAGACGCTCGAGCCGCAAGCGACGCTCGCGCTCGGCACGCGTCTCCTCCGGGCGCTGATACCGCGGATCGACGCTGTCCCGGCGCTGCGTACCGATGGTCGCGCCTTCCCCGAGCTGTCTCAGAATCTGTTCGCGCTGTTCGGGAGTGAGACTGCGCAGGATCTCGAGCTGTTCCGCGCTCGGCAGCGTCTGGGCGGCCAGTGGTCCACCGACCACGAGAAGGACCCCCCAGAGCAGCGTCGCGGCGAAGAGTCGTATCCTCCGGCTCATCTGATTCCTTTTCGCAACTGGCGAAGCCGCGCAGCGGCGGCGCAGGCAGCGCTGCATGAAGCGGCGAATGATACGGTTTGCTCGTCGCGGGCCGCAACGACCGTTGCACATCGGCGACGTCGCGGCGCGGCGCGAACGTGGCACCATGGCTTATGGCCTGAGATTTTCGGACGAAAGGGGTAGAGTCGCGTTCCTGTACGACCCACCCCGAAGGCTGCAGTTCGTGTCGATTCCCGACCACCGCGGCTCCGCACTGCGCGAGCCCGTCGAAGTCGCCTCGAAAGCGCCGGATTCCGCAGCCCGGCCGACGACATCTGCGCACGAGCCGGTGCCGCGGCGCGTGCTTTTCGTTCCCGTCTCCGCTCCGCGCGGCATGGGGGAGTACGCCCGGTCGCTCGCCCTTGCTACGGCGCTCGTCCAGCGGCTCCCCGGCATGGAGGTTCACTTCGCCCTCAACCGCCGGGCGCCCTATGCCGGCGAAGTTCCCTTTCCGGCGACGCTCCTGCCGTCCTCGGCGACGTTCCATTCAGACGAAGTGATCGCGCTCATCGAGCGTTTCCGTCCGCAGGTCGTCGTCTTCGACAACGCCGGCCGCACTGCGCAACTGCGCGCCGCGCGAGCATCCGGTGCGAAGATCGTCTTCGTGAGCTCGCGTCCCCGCCAGCGGCGCAGGGCTTTCCGGCTGCGATGGATGAGACTGATCGACGAGCACTGGATCGCCTATCCGGAGTTCATCGCCGGCAGTCTCTCGAGCTTCGAGCGCCTGAAGCTCCGGCTGCTCGGACGACCGAGAGTGCGCTTCATGGACGTGATCATGCCCTCCCCGGATGCGACGCTCCGCAGCTCGCTGCTCGAGCGTTTCGACGTCAGGCCGGGCGCTTTCGTTCTGGCCGTCCCGGGTGGCGGCACGGGACATCCGGGAGCGGAAGACGCGCCGGCCGCGGTGGGCGAAGCGGCCCGCAGGCTCGCGACACGGGGTCATCCCACGGTGCTCGTCGGCGTGGTCCCGGACAGCGGAGGGTATGCCGCCTCTCCGCTGCTGCGGATCGCTCCGCGCCTGTCTCCTGCAGAGCTGATCGAGCTGATGCGCGCCGCACAGATCGTGATCTCGAACGGCGGCGACACATTGCTCCAGGCGCTCGCGTGCCATCGTCCCTGCGTCGCCGTTCCGATCGCAGGTGATCAGATCCACCGGATTCGGCGCTGCGCGGAAGCCGGACTGGCCCTGGAGGCACGCGCCAGTGCGGACGATCTCGAGCGCGCGGCAGTCGAGCTCCTCGCCAGCAGCGAGAATCAGAAGAAGCTCGCGCGCCGCGTCGCCGAGCGGAACGTCGCCAACGAAATCGATGCGGCGGTCGATGCGCTCGAGGCTCTCGTGATCGGCGGTTAGAGAAACGCCGGGCGGGTGGTCACTCGTGGCGCCAGCGGATATCCTCCGCGCGTCTCCGCTGCCGCAACGTCTGCTCCCAAAGAAGCAAGTGGTCATGAACAAAGCGGGATCCGTAGTCGCACTCGTTCTGCTGCTCGGAAACGTCGCGGCCTTCGGGCGAGGCGTCAGTCCCTATCTGCCCCTCAATCTCGAGCCCGAGATCGAACGTCAGATCGAGCGCGCCCTGATTCTCGCGGACAAGCCCGTCATGACGCGGCCCATCGCCGCGGCGACGGTGCTCGATGCGTTGCCCACGGTATGCCGGATCGACCTCGTGCTCTGTCGCCAGGTGCGGCTCTTTCTCGACCGCTACATGCGCTCGAGCGGGGTCATGTATGCGAGCGCCGAAGGTGCCGTGACGGGAGGAACGGAGCGGCCCATCCCCAATCGACACGGGATGAGCACGGAGAGCGACTGGCAGGTCGCAACGAGCCTTTTCTTCCAGCCAAGCGACTACGCGATTTTGAGTCTCGGCGGTGTCGCCTATCAGGGCGAGACCATTCCGACGGGCTCGATGCTGAGCGTCGGGTTCGACCGGATGCAGCTCGACATCGGTTACCGCGGACACTGGCTTTCGCCGCTTCTCGACAGCAGCATGCTGCTCGGCACCGAAGCGCAGACCATGCCGTCGATCACGCTCTCGAACTACCAGCCGTTCACACGGCTGGGCCTGCGCTACGAGGCTTTCGTCGCACGCATGTCGCGATCGGACAGCATCGCGTTCCAGAACGGGTTCACCAGCGGCCATCCCAAGATCGCCGGTCTCCATCTCTCGATCGAGCCGGTCAGCGGCTGGGCTCTCGGCGTCAACCGCCTCATGCAGTACGGCGGCGGGGCGCGCGGCGGCAACTCGA
>ERZ795043.68-NODE-68-length-141978-cov-8.531993_pt1 | contig 141978 bp, 129 predicted proteins | sample MGYA00375127_ERZ795043 | MGnify/ENA primary metagenome ERZ795043 (study PRJEB30172, sample SAMN05518447) | compost metagenome | isolation source: Feedstock adapted compost from Newby Island compost facility, Milpitas, CA | place: USA:Newby Island compost facility... | reverse complement strand
CTAACATCTCAGTCAACACGGACCGTTGCAAGCGTCGCTTTGCATCGGCTACAACGGCCGGGTACTTCAACTGCCACTTAAATTTCAAAGCATGAGTCAAAAAAACATATTCGATTCACTTCCAGAAGACCTGAGCGTGGAAGTTTTCGAAGACATCGTTCGTTCTCCGACGGTGAGAATCGAGCGTATTGTCTCGAAAGGGCATACCTCACCTGAAACGGGCTGGTACGACCAGGATGAGAACGAATGGGTGATGGTCGTCAAAGGAAGGGCGACCTTGGAGTTCGAGGACGGTTCGAGATGTGAGATGTCGGCGGGCGATTACGTCAACATCCCAGCGCACATCAGACACAAAGTCGCCTGGACGGACCCGGACGACATAACCATTTGGTTGGCTGTTTTCTACAAGTAACTTTGACGCTAACCTTTCGTCGTCGGCGCATGCGGGCGGTAGAGATAGACGCCCGTCTCCCGCGCCCGCGGCATGAAGATGAAGCACTTCAAGGCCGGCACGTAGTCCCAGCGTTTGTAGAGCCCTCCTGAATTTCTCCCTCCCCAGTCGAGCGCGCCGACGGCCTCGCCGAGTATCGGTCTCCACGTCACTTTCCATTGCGCGCTCAGGTTCGCCGGGATTTCGATTTCGTAGATGTCGGTGCGGCTTGCGCGCGAGTAGAAGTAAAGCCTTTGCGTGTCGGGCGACCAGCCGATGGCGGTGGTGTAGTCGGCGGGCAGGGCCTGACTGAGCTCGGCATAGCGCCAGCCCTCTTCGATCTTGGCGGGGTTAAACCAGCCGATGCGTTGTTTGCCCTTGACTGTGCCGCTTGCGACGAGCAGGTCGCGTTCGGGCACGTAAACCATCATCGCGGTATCGGCCGTGGCGCCGAAGCCGGGGCGGTTGGTGGGGCCGGCGACGTGTTCGCGGGTTTCGAGATCGAGATAGCAGGCCTGGCTCGCGCCGCCGATGAAATGCCACACGCGCTTGCGCCGGGTGTCGAGCGCGCACATCTGTACGCCTGAAGCGTGCACGCGCATGGGGCAGGCGTTTTTGGAATAGCGCGACCACCTGCCTTCGGCGAAGTCGTAGGCGTGCGACCAGGGGATGTTGAGCGCCGGGCCGAGCACGGCGAGGCTGATCGGCCGCAATAGGCTCCCCTGCCGACCGCCGCCCATCTCGGGCGGAATGATGGCGAGCAGGTCGTAGGTGTGCGCGCTGGCCGGCGAACCGTCCGGATGTTCGCCGTATTTGCGGTCGATGTTTCTCTTGGCGCTCTTGTCCACCGGCTCGTAGGGATCGGTGAGTCGTGCGAACTTCATGGTGTCGAGGTCGAACACGTAGACCGAGTTTTCGCCCGAATCGCCGTGGCCGCCGCCGTGCAGGACGAGCGCGCCGTAATTCGAGTACCAGGGATTGAAGACGCCGCCGGAGAAGGCATCGACGACATAGCGGTTGCCGCTGGAGTTGAAGCCACCGCCGCGGTTGTAGCTGCAATCGGAGCGCGGGCAGGGATCGACGCTGTAGAAGCTGTTCTGCGCGGGCAGCTTCACCATGTGGCCGGGCTCGGGCAGCCAAGAGGAATTGGCGGCGAGCGCGGCGACCGGACGGATGTCGGAACCGCCGGCCTTCATCGGCCCGATGTAGCGTTTCGCGACGACGACGTTGGCGACGCGATAGTGGTGCGTGGTCTTCGGCTTGCGACGCCCCCCGTGATAGGCGTTGAGCCAGGGCGCGTCCTGGATCACCGAGTCCGGCGTCTTGCGCCAGCGGATGTTGGTCTTGCTGTAGACCTTCACGCCGTCCACCCATACTTCGAAGACGCCGTCGGGATTCGGCGTGCCTTCGCGCGTACGCGGATCGACGTCGGAGATGCTGTTCAGCTTCACCCGCTGTTCGATGCAGTACCAGCGTTCGGTCTGCAGGCACAGGTTGCCCATGCGGACGTAATCGCCGTCGTAGGCTTTCTGGCCGATCCAGTAGGCGAGCACGCCCAGCGAGGCGAGCTCCTTGTAGGGATTGTCGTCGGCCGGCTTCTGGTTGGTGACGAAGCGCATTGACCAGCCGTAGCCCGTGCAGGGATCGGAGCCCACGCCTTCCTTCCACTTCTTGCCGCCGCCCCAGTCCTCTTCCTTCTGGTAGTTGAGGTTCTCCCAGGTGGCGGCGAGCGAGCCGAGGATCTTGATGCCGTCGGTCTCGGAGAGGAAATCCTTTTCCAGATACAGGTAGGCGCGGAAGTAGAGCTCGGTGGGCGCGCGGCCTTCGCCCGGATATTTGGTGAGCCGCATGCGCGTGGACATCGAGCCGTTGTCGCTGGGATCGAACTCGCCGCGTACCGAAATCGCGCCGCCGAGCGCCGGCTCGCGCTGATAGGTGGCGTTGCGCACCCAGTAATGGGTATAGGCCTTGCGCTTCGCCGGCGAGAAATCGCCCCAGAAGAGCACGTCGGGATGGCCGTCGAGCCGCTGCTCGCCGACTTCAGCCGCAAGTCCCCATTCCACTTCGCCGTGAGGCGCGGTCAGCACGGGCGGCGGCATGAGCTCCATCACGTCGAGATTGGTCAGGCCGTATTGCTTGGTGGTGGTGAGGACGAGCGTCGCCTCGCGCACCGGGCCTTTCACGTCGGCAAGATCGAATTGCAGGGCCGCGTAACGGTCGCTCGTCACCCACAGCGACTTGTGGGTGCCGGTGGCTTTGTAAGTGCTGCGCGGCAGATCGACATCCGCGGTGCAGGGGCATTCGATGCGGCCGCTTGAGGTTTCGACGACGAGCCGCGGGCGTTGCGCCGGATCGTCGTGCTCGCGGCTGGCGAACACGGCGGTGCCGCTGCCGCCGGGCGGACGCAGCATCAGACCGGTGTTGCCGTGAGCGAGCCAGCGTTCGACGAGCGGCGCGAGACCGGGTACGCGGATCTCCTGCGTACCGGCGTTGCCCGGCACGCTGAACACGGCATAGGCGTAACGGCCGTGCGGCACTCCTTTTGCGTCCCGCCAGTCGCCGCCCTTGCGGCGCCAGGCGAGTTTGAGCGCGGCGTTCCAATGGTCGCGCGTGGCCCCGGATGCGCCGTCGAACAGAATGCCTTGCGGAACCGGTTTGCGGCTGTCGACGGCCGGCGGCGCCGCGAACGCATCGCGTCCGGCGGCCGCGAGCGCTCCCCCTGAATCGTTAACTTTGTTCCACAGCGCTTGGAGCTCCCGGCGCGCGGCGTTGTAGATTTCTTCCACGGTTATCATGCGGTCCCCAGCTCAACGGAGCGTTGCGCCTTGAATCCGGCCGGCGAATCGCCCAGCAAGACGGAATTCGAGCGCGCCTGGAGCGCGCGCTTTCGCGAGTTCGCGCGCCGCTACGACGACGACGCCGGCATTGCCGGCTGGTCGCGCACCGGATTGGAAACGCGCCTGCGTCACTTCCAGCGCCATTTCGATACCGCGCGCGCCAGGGGGCTGTGGCTGGACGCGGGCTGCGGTGCCGGCACCTATTCCCGCTATCTGCGCACGCTCGGCGCCGAGGTGATCGGCCTGGATTACTCCTTCGAAGCCTTGCGCAAGGCACGGCTGCGCGACGACATCGGCGTGCGCTATGTCGCGGGCGACGTGACGCGTCTGCCGCTGCGCGAGCGATGCGTGGACGGCGTGCTGTGCTTCGGGGTCACGCAGGCGCTCTCGCAAAGCGAAGGCGCCATACGCGCGCTCGCGGCCGTAACGCGGCCGGGCGGCGAAATCTGGATCGACGGCCTGAATTTCTGGTGCCTCCCGCATCTCGTCGAAGTGTTCATGCGGCGCCTGCGCGGCAAGCGTGCGCATTTGCGTTACGAGCGGCCCGCGCAAGTCCTGCGCGCCGTGCGCGAGGCGGGCTGGCAGCCGACCTTGTACTGGCTGCCCATCCTGCCCGAGCGTTTCGCGCACTATCAGTGGCTATTGGAGACGCGCTGGGCGGCGCGTTTGTTACACATCGTCAAACCGCTCGGCGCGCTGCTCAGTCATGCGTTCGTGGTGCGGGCGCGCCGCCCCTAGAGTGCAAGTGTTATGCGTGCGGGGCGGCCTCGTGCGGACGTCGCATTTTTTTACATTGGCCGGCGCGCAATTGATGCAAAGTGCGCGCTGCGACCAGTACATCAAGGGTTTGCGCGGGCTCGTGGGCGGAGGCATCCGCTTTGCACCCATGCAGGCCGGAGGGTTCGCACAACCTTTTACGGCGCCATTTGATGAAAACCAATCGACGCAAGTTGATGAAGGGCGCGCTCGCCGCGCCCATGATCTTCACTTTGGGGCCGACTGCCGGCTGGGCACAGGCGATCAACAGCGCGGGCGTCTGCCTGCAGAAGAGCAATGTGGACATCATCGAGACCGGCGGCGCGATCACCGACGGTGCGGACCAATGGGTGCGCATGCCGATCGAGCTGCTGCAACTGACGCGGCAGACCGAAGGTCAGGAGCAGCCGGTCGTGCTGGAAGGCACCTACATCCGCTCGTTCGACGGCAGGAGCTACTACCGCGTGAACAACGGCGGATTGCCGACGGCAACCGATCTGCAGGTCGGCCAGCAGGGCCTGAGCGAAGAGTCGGTAGGCACCGCCTTCGCGCTGGTCCGGATCGATAAAGCGGATCCCAATGCGCCCGCGCAAATCACGGGCTTCGCATGGGAGCCCGCCGCGACGGGTGCGATCGCGTCGCTCGCGTGCGCCAATTCCGCCGGATTGTTGACCAACCTGGCGGCGGCGCAGATGTTCAAATCCGGCTGATGGAGGAGGTAGGGACGGTCCCGGTCCGGTGGCGGATCGTGCTGCCGGACCGGGTTCGTATCGTCCGTCTGGACGATGCCGTCATCGTCTTCAATCCCTTGTCGTGGCAGACCCATTTCCTCAACGAAGCGGCCTGGTGCGTTTTCGACGCCCTGCGCAGCGGCCCGATGACGGTCGATGCGCTGATCGGGGAATGCGTCGAGGGCGGCGACGGCATGACCAGCGAAGACCGGAATGAGTGGACACGCATCCTCAACGCACATCTAGCGGAGCTGGCGGCGATGGGTCTGGTGATGCGCGACGACGCCGTCGCTGCATGATCGCCGAGCTGCCGGTCGCGGAACTGCGCCGGCGCCTGCGCAACGAGGGTCTGTCGCTCGACTGCGGACTGATCCGGGTGCGGGTGCGCGGCGACGTTCCCGGTTTCGCCGAGGCGCTGCAGCGGCTCTACGGCGCCTTTCCGCTCGAATGCGCGAACGTTTTCCACGACGTGACGGTGCGGCTGGAGCGGAAACGCCGCTGGCGCGACCGCCTGCGTCCTTACGTGCAATTCGTGCTCGACGGTGACGCGCCGTTCGACGCCCTGCCGGCCGCGCACCACCTGCCCATGTTCGAATGGGGGATCAACTGGTGCGTGGCTTCGCGCTGCCACCGCTATCTGTTGCTGCACGCAGGCACCGTGGCGCGCGACGGACTGGGCGTGCTGATTCCCGCCGTGCCGGGTACGGGCAAGAGCACGCTCACCGCCGCGCTGACCGCGCGCGGTTTCAGGCTCCTGTCGGACGAGTTCGGCGTGGTGCGGCTGCGCGATCACCGCCTGCTGCCGCTCGTGCGGCCCGTCTCGCTCAAGAACGAGTCCATCGCGGTTTTCGCGCGTTTCGCGCCCGAAGCGGTCATCGGTCCCACTTTCCACGGCACCCGCAAGGGCGACGTCGCGCACGTGGCGCCGACGCCGCAAAGCGTTGCCGCGCGCGCCGAACCCGCGGTGCCGGCGCTGATCGTCTTTCCCCAGTTCCGCAAAGGCGCGCGCCTGTCGGTGGAGCCGGTGGACGCAGGCCTCGCCTTCGTCAAAGTGTCGGGCAACGCGTTCAACTACGAGCTGCTGGGCGAGCGCGCGTTCGAGGCGGTGGCGCGGCTGGTGCAAAGCTGCCGCTGTTACCGCGTCTGCTATGGCGAGCTCGAAGAAGCAGTCGCTGCCGTGGACGAACTGCTGGCGCGCGCGGTGCAGCCGCTCGCGGTGGGGCAATGAAGCGGCGCTCGCAGCACGGCATCCCGCAACCGCCGGCGCATTGCGCTCTGCTGCTGCGCGCGCTCTGCGTGCCGGCCGCGCTGGCGCATCTCGGTCCTTCCGAATGGGATCTGCTCGTCCGGGTCGCCCGGCGCGCGCGGCTGCACGGGGTGCTGCACGCCCGCTGCGCGGCGGCCGGCGTGCTGGAGCACGTGCCCGAACGGGCCGCTGCGCATCTGGAATCGGGCGCCGCTGTCGCGCGCTATCAACTGCAACTCGTGCGGCTGGAACAGCATCATCTCGCGCAGACGCTCGCGCCGCTCGGGGTGCCGCTGGTGCTGCTGAAAGGCGCGGCCTACGCGGCGCAGGAATACGGCTTTGCCGAGGGCCGTCCGCTCAGCGATCTCGATCTCATGGTGCCGGCCGGGGAGCTTGCGCGCGTGGAGGCGGCCCTGCGCCGCGCGGGCTGGCGGTCCGAGAGCAAGGATCCGTACGACGAGCGCTACTACCGCGAATGGAGCCACGAGATCCCGCCGCTCGTCGGGCCGGGGCGTCATCTCGAGGTCGACCTGCATCACACCATCCTGCCGCCGACGGCCCGCATGAAGCCCGACGCGGCGCGGCTTCTCGCCGACAGCGTGGCGTCGAAGCTCGAGCCTTTCCGTGTGCTGAGCGCCGCGGACCAGGTGCTGCATGCGGCCGTGAATCTGGTGCAGGACGTGGACACGGCCGAGCGGCTGCGCGATCTCGTGGACATGGACGGGCTGCTGCGCACGCACGGCGGCCATGCACGGCTCTGGACGGAACTGCTCGAGCACGCGGCCTTGCACGGGCTCGGCCGCCCGTTGTGGTACGCGGTGCGCCTCGCCCAGGCCTGGTTCGGGACGCCGCTCGATCCCGCATTCGAACGCGCGCTCGATGTCTGGCGTCCGGCGACACCTGTACGAAGATTCACTTCCGCGTTGTTCGCCGCCGCGCTCTTTCCGATCCATCCCGACCGTGGCCGCACGCTCGCGCAGCGCGGCGCATGGCAATTGTTGCGCTTGCGCGCCATGTGGCAGCGCATGCCGGCCGTGCTGCTCCTGCGCCACGGCCTTCACAAGCTCGCATCGCGCGCCGATCGGCGTCCCACCCTCGCGCCGAAGTGAAACGCTTTACGGCCGCTGTCTCCGCGGGGTGACTCAATGTTTAACAAACCCTCATAGAGGGGTATGGCACCATCGTTCGCACTCGACGGAGGGGCATTGCGCTGAGCGGCAACGGGGTGGACGCGACATCACGGCGCGGGCAGCGCAGCGCATGCGAAGTCGCCCGCCATCACGCTCGCAATCCGTATGTGTTTTCGGCGCGCCGATGAACGAGCTCATCGAGCGTGGAAGGGTCGGTCTGCATACGAGAACAACGACAAAAAGGGGAGACGCAAAGGTGAGGAACACAAAGAATGATCAGCCTGTTTCGTCACTACGTGCCGATTGCGACGCTGTTGCAACTGGCATTGGAAGGTGGCGTCTTCTTCGTGGCCATGTTGCTCGCGGTGGCCTTGCAGTCCCAGGGCACCGAGAGTGACGCCAGTCCCTTGTCGGCGGCCTTCACCTTCGCCGGTCTGATGGTATGTATCAACGGCGCGCTGGGCCTGTACCGGCGCCAGAGCGTGCCGTCCCTGTCGCATTTCGCCTCGCGGCTGCTGGTCGCGCTGCTGATCGGTTTCCCGATCGCCTATCTGCTGTTCTTCGCCATGCCGAACGGCAGCGTCTATCAGGACGCGCTCGGCTACACGGTGTTCATCGTGCTCGTCAGCTCGCTCGGACTGCGCCGCGTGATCGACGCGGCTTCGTCGGGCGAAGGGCTGTTCACGCACCGCATCCTGGTGCTGGGCACCGGCGCCGATGCGCGCTCGGTCGCGCAGACGCTGCACGGCTGCCCCGGCCTGTCGGTGGTCGGCTTCTATCCGCTCAAGTCGCCGGAGCAGCAGGCCATTCCCGAGGCCGACATCATCAAGGGCGGCATCTCGGTCGAGCAGGCGGTGCGCGACCTGAACGTCGACGAAGTGATCGTGGCGGTTCGCGAACAGCGCGGCGGCGTGGTGCCCTTGCCCGAACTGCTGAACTGCCGCATGCGCGGGGTGCGCGTCACCACCCTGTCGGCCTTCCACGAACGGGTCGGCGGCGAGGTGCCGCTCGACTCGCTCAAATTGAGCTGGCTGATCTACGGCGAGGGCTTCCGCCAGAACGCGCTGCGGAACTTCGTCAAGCGGCTGTTCGACATCGTGGTCGCCAGCGCGCTGCTCGTCCTCACCCTGCCGATCATGCTGCTGACGGCGCTCGTCATCCTGCTGGAAAGCGGCCGGCCGGTGATCTACAGGCAGGAACGGGTGGGATACGCCGGCAAGACCTTCACGCTGCTGAAATTCCGCAGCATGCGCGTGGACGCCGAGAGCGACGGCCGCGCGGTGTGGGCACAGGAGAACGATCCTCGCATCACGCCTTTCGGGCGTTTCATCCGCCGCACGCGCATCGACGAGCTGCCGCAGTTGTGGAACGTGCTCAAGGGCGAGATGAGCTTCGTCGGCCCGCGTCCCGAACGGCCGGTGTTCGTCGCCGCGCTGGAGGCGCAACTGCCGTACTACGCCGCCCGCCACAGCGTCAAACCCGGACTCACAGGCTGGGCGCAGGTGCGCTATCCCTACGGCGCCTCGGTGGAGGACGCCACGCGCAAGCTGCAGTTCGATTTGTATTACGTGAAAAACCACTCGCTGTTCCTCGATCTCTTCATCCTGTTCGAGACCGTGCGGGTGGTGATCTTCGGTGAGGGCGCACGTTAGCCGTAGGGCGACTGCGCGTGCCGAGCCATGACAGACGAGCGCTTCCAAGCGGCGAAACGGGATTCCGGCGCGGGGCGCGCGGGCGACGGTTCGTGCGGCGCCATTTCGAGGGGAGCGCCAAAGTGGTGAGCGAGTTCAACTACGCCGCGCCCGCGAGCTGGAGTTACGGCTTCGCGCTCCTTGCCTTCGCCGCCTTCGCCGTGCAACTCGCGCTCGGCTGGCGCGGCGGCGCGCGCGCCACCGTGCTGCTCGCCGCGATGGGCCTGAGCGCCGTATGGGCCGGCGCGGGGCTCGCCTATGCGCGCACAGCCGCGCACGGCATGTGGCTGCTCTGCCACGGGCTCGATCTGGCGCGCATGGCCGCGCTGTGCGCCTTCCTCATGCTGTTGCTCTACGGCGGCCGCACGGGCAAGCGCGCCGTGCGGCGCGCGGCCATGTCGGGCACGGCGCTCCTGGTCGCACTGGTCGCCGTCGCGGCCGTGCTGCCTTCGCAGCCGCCCGGATTGCCCACGCTCGGTTCCTCGGCGCAGCGGCTGGGATACGTCGCGCTGCTCGGCATTTCGATCTACGGCCTGGTGCTGATCGAACAGCTGTTGCGCAACGCGCCGGAAGCCTCGCGCTGGGCGCTCAAGCCGCTTTGCCTGGGCCTCGGCGGTGCCTTCGTCTACAACCTGTTCATGTACGTGGACGCGGTGCTCTTCAGCCAGCTCGACGTGGCGGTATGGAGCGCGCACGCCGCCGCGCAGGCGCTGGTGGTGCCGTTTCTCGCGCTCGCCGCGGTCCGCAACAAGGACTGGACGATCGACATCCACATGTCGCGGCGCGTGGTGTTCCATTCCACCGCGCTGCTCGGTTCGGGCCTCTATCTGCTCGCGGCCGCGGGCGTGGGCTATTACGTGCGCTACTTCGGCGGCACGTGGGGCAGCACCCTGCAGATCGCGCTGCTGTTCGGCGCGCTGCTCGTGCTCGCGACGCTGTTCTGCTCCGGCACGCTGCGCTCGCGGCTGAAGGTTTACGTCAACAAGAACTTCTTTTCCTATCGCTACGACTACCGCGAGGAGTGGCTGCGCTTCACGCGCGTGCTCGGCGCGGAGGACCGCGGCAGCCTGCAGGAGCGGGTGGTGCGCGCGCTGGCCGATCTGGTGGAAAGCCCGGCCGGCGCGCTGTGGCTGCGCGACGAGCAAGGCCGTTACCGCCAGAGCGCGCGCTGGAACATGAGCGCGGTGCATGAGGCCGAGCCGGAGGACGGCAGCCTGGTGCGCTTCCTCGCCGAACGGCGCTGGGTCGTCGACGTCGAGGCCTGCCGCGGCAACCCGGAAAGCTATCCCGGCCTGAAGCTGCCGCAATGGCTCGCGAGCATGTCGTCGGCGTGGCTGATCGTGCCGCTGCTGGTCGGCGAGGAGCTGAGCGGTTTCGTGGTGCTCGCCACGCCGCGCGCCAAGCTCGACATCAACTGGGAAGTGCGCGATCTGCTCAAAACCGCCGCGCACCAGGCGGCGAGCTATCTCGGCCAGGCGCAGGCGACCGAGGCGCTGCTGGAGGCGCGCAAGTTCGACGCCTTCAACCGCATGTCGGCCTTTGTCGTGCACGACCTCAAGAACCTGGTGGCGCAGCTCAACCTGCTGGTCAGGAACGCCGACCGTCACCGCGACAACCCGGCTTTCCAGGACGACATGATCGAGACCGTCAAGCACGTGGAAAGCCGCATGAACGCGCTGCTCGCGCAATTGCGCGCAGGCGCGACGCCGGTGGAGAACCGGCGCAGCGTCGATCTCGGCGGCGTGGTGACGCGCGTGCAGCGCGCCAAGGGCGCCGACGAGCGGCGCCTGAGCGTGAATATCGAGAACGCGCTCTCGGTGCTGGCGCACGAGGACCGCCTCGAACACGTCATCGGCCATCTCGTCCAGAACGCGCTCGATGCCACCGAACCGGACGGGCACGTGCGCGTGCGCGTGTACGGCGGCGACGACGCGGCGGTGGTGGAAGTGCAGGACAACGGGGTGGGCATGAGCCCCGAATTCGTACGCGACCGGCTCTTCCGGCCTTTCCAGAGCACCAAGCCGAACGGCATGGGCATCGGGGCCTACGAAAGCGCGCAATACATCCAGTCCATCGGCGGGCGCATCGAGGTCGACAGTGCGCTCAACCGGGGCACTTGCATCAAGGTCCTGCTGCCGCGCCACGCGGCGGCGATCTCCGTTCCCATGAGTCGAGCCGCATGAACGAGAAACCCAAACCCCTGCTGATCGTCGAAGACGATCCGGCCCTGCAGAAGCAGATGCGCTGGGCCTTCGACCAATACGAAACGGTGGTGGCCGACGACTACGACAGCGCGGTCGCGCAGATCCGGCGTTTCGAACCGGCCGTCATCACCATGGATCTCGGGCTGCCGCCGCGGCCGGACGACCCCTCCGAGGGCTTCAGGCTGCTGCAGACCGTGCTGACGCTTTCGCCCGATTCCAAGGTCATCGTGCTCACCGGCCAGAACGACCGTCAGAACGCGCTGCGCGCGATCGCGCTCGGCGCCTACGACTTCAACTCCAAACCTTTCGAGTCGGAGATCCTCGCGCTCACCATCGAGCGGGCGTACCGGGTGTACGAGCTGCAGGAGGAGAACCGCAGGCTGCAGGCCGCGCATCAGGAAAGCAGCGTCTCGGGCATCATCACCCGCGATCCGCAGATGCAGCGCGTCTGCGCCCTGATCGACAAGGTGGCGCCGAGCAGCGCCACGGTCATGCTGCTCGGCGAGTCGGGCACCGGCAAGGAACTGCTCGCACGCGCGGTGCACACGCAGTCGCCGCGCCGCTCGCACCGTTTCGTCGCCATCAACTGCGCGGCGATTCCGGAGAACCTGCTGGAGAGCGAGCTGTTCGGCTACGAGAAGGGCGCCTTCACCGGCGCGGTGAAACAGACGCCGGGAAAGATCGAGATGGCCCATCGCGGCACGCTGTTCCTCGACGAGATCGGCGATCTGCCGCAATCGCTGCAGGCGAAGCTGTTGCGCTTCCTGCAGGAGCGGGTGATCGAGCGCGTGGGCGGCCGCGACGAGATCCCCGTGGACGTGCGTATCGTCTGCGCCACGCACCAGAACCTTAAGGATCTCATCAGCGCCGGACGCTTCCGCGAAGACCTCTATTACCGCCTCGCGGAACTGGTGATCGAGATTCCGCCGCTGCGCGCCCGGCACGGCGACGCGAGCCTCATCGCGCACGCCTTCGTGCGCAAGTTCGCCCAGGAACAGCGGCGCGGCACGATGACGCTCGCGCCCGACGCCATCGCAGCCATCGAAGCGCATCCGTGGCCGGGCAACGTGCGCGAACTGGAGAACGCCATCAAGCGCGCGGTGATCATGGCCGACGGCCCCGCCATCCATGCCGCCGACATCGGCCTGCGTCCGAGCGAGGACGATCCCGAGGCGCTCAACCTGCGCCAGGTGCGCGACATGGCCGAGAAGCAGGCCGTGGTGCGCGTGCTCGGCCGGGTGAACGGCAACCTCAGCCGCGCGGCCGAACTGCTCGGCATCAGCCGGCCGACTCTCTACGACCTCATGCATCGCTTTGGACTCAAGTAAGGCCCACCGGAAGGAGCCCCCGATGAAAAACCATCGTCCTGCGCGGTACACGGTTGCGATATTGCTCGCTGCGGCGCTGCTGGCCGGCTGTGCGGAGAACCCCGAGACCCTGGTGAATTCGGCCAAGTCCTACCTCGCCAAGAACGAACCCAAGGCGGCGGTCATCCAGTTGCGCAACGCCCTGCAGCAGGAGCCGGACTATGCCGAAGCGCGCTATCTGCTCGGCATCACGCTGCTCGGCCAGCGCGACTGGGTCACGGCCGAGAAGGAGTTGCGGCGGGCGCACGAGCTCGGGTTTTCCGAAGAGCAGGTCCTGCCGCCGCTCGCGCGCGCCATGGTGCGCCTCGGCAAAGGGCGCGACCTGGTGAACGAATACGGTACGCGGCAATTGCGCGATCCGGCCGCGCAAGCAAGGTTCAAGACGGCGATCGGCGACGCTTGGTTGCAGCAGGCCAATCTGGACGAAGCCGACCGCGCGTACGCCGAGGCCTTGCAGGCGCAGCCGGGCTACGGCGCGGCCGTCGCCGGCCAGGCGCGCGTGTTGATGGCGCGCGGCGATGTGGAAGCCGCGGAGCAGCGCATCCAGGCCACGCTGGAGCGCGAGCCGGACAACGTCGATGTGCTGATGCTCAAGGCCGAGCTGCTCGCCGCTCAGGACAGGCATGCCGAAGCGGAGCAGCTTTACGCCCGGGTCGTGGCGCTGGAGCCGGACAACCAGGAAGCGCGGCGCGCGCAGATCGCCGTGCTCATCAGCGACAAGCGTTACCCGCGCGCCGCCGAGCTCATCGAAGCGGCGCAGAAGGAAGGCGGCCACGATCCGCAGCTCGAATATCTGAAGGGCCTGCTCGCGCTGCGCGAGGGGCGCTACCGGGACGCGATCGAACATGCCGAACAGGTGCTGCGCGTCGCGCCCGAGCACGTGCCCAGCCTGCTCGTCGCCGGTTCGGCGCATCTGCAGCTCGGCGCCTATGTGCGCGCCGAAGAGGCGCTGCGCAAGGTGGTGGACCGGCTGCCGCGCCATCAAGGCGCGCGCCAGATGCTGGTGAACGCGCAACTGCGCATGGGACAGGCCGACCGCGCGCTCGACACCCTGGAGCCGCTGCTCTACCAGGCCAAAGACAATCCCAAGGTGCTCGCGCTGGCCGGCGAGGCCTATCTGGCGAACAACGACATCAAGCGCGCCGGCGAGTACTTCGAACGCGCCGCGCGCCTGGACAAGAACGACCCCGCCGTGCGCGCGCGGCTCGGGCAGGTGCATTTCGCGCGCGGCGAGGAGGAGGAAGCCATCGAGGCGCTGGAAGAGGCTTCCGCGGCCGACCAGAGCGACTATCGCGCCGATCTGCTGCTGGTGTTGAACTACATCCGCGCGCAGAACTACGACAAGGCGGCCGAAGCGCTGCAGACGCTGGAGCAGAAACAGCCGCAGAACCCGCTCACCCACAACCTCAAGGGCGTGCTGTACGTCGCCCAGAAGAAGCCCGAGGCGGGGCGGGCGAGTTTCGAAAAGGCGCTCGGCTTCGATCCTTACTACTACCCGGCGCTGCTCAATCTCGCCCGGCTCGACATCCGCGACCGCAAGCCTGCCGAGGCGCGCAAGCGTTTCGAGGCGCCGCTGGCGAAAAAACCCGGCGACGAAAAACTCCTGCTGGGCTACGCCAGCATCCTGAGCGCTACCGGCGCGGACCGCGCGGAAGTGCTGCGGGTCATCGAGCGTGCGGTGGAACACAACCCGGCTTCGGCGACCGCGCACGTCGCGCTCATCAACTATTACCGCCGCACCGAAGACCGCCAGGGCGCGATTGCCGCGGCGCACAATGCGCTCGCCAAAGTGCCGAACAGCACGGCGGTGCTGGATGCCGCGGGCCAGGCGCTGCTGGCGGGCGGCGAGACGCAGCAGGCCATCAGCACCTTCCAGAAACTGGTGAACGCGGCGCCCGGCTCGCCCGCGGGCTATCTGCGTCTTGCGCAGGCCTACGGCGTGGAGAAGAACGCCGATGCGGCATTGCAGGCGCTGCGCAAGGCGGTGGCGCTGCGTCCCGACCTGGAGCAGGCCCATAACCAGATCGTCGGCATTCTGCTGGCGACCAACCGCGCCGAGGAGGCGTTGGCGGAAGCGCGCAAGCTGCAGAAATCGCAGCCCGACAACGGGCTCGGCTGGGCGCTCGAAGGCGACGTCCACAATACCCAGCAGAAATGGGCCGACGCCGAACGCGGATACCGCGAGGCGCTGAAACGCACGCCGTCGAGCACTGCCGTCTTCATCAAGCTGCATCGGGTGCTCGACCAGTCCGGCCAGACGGCCGCCGGGCGGACGCTCGCCGACCAGTGGATCAAGTCGCATCCGAACGACCTGGTCGCGCGCAACTACCTGGCCGAGCGCGAACTGCGCAGCCGCGACTATGCCGCGGCCATCGCCCATTACAAGGTCATCCTCAGCGCCGAACCGCACAACGCCATTGCGCTCAACAACATGGCCTGGGCCGCCGCCCAGCAGAACGACCCCAAAGCGGTCGAGTATGCGCAAAAGGCTTACGACATCGCGCCGACGAACCCGGCCATTATGGATACACTAGGCACCCTGCTGGTCGACCGGGGCGATGTGGCACGCGGCCTGCCGCTGTTGGAGCAGGCCGTGAAGCTTGCGCCCGACGCCGCCGCCATCCGCATGAACTACGCCAAGGCGCTCATCAAGGCGGGCAAGGGCCAGGCGGCGAAGGCCGAATTGCAGAACCTGGTGAATCACGAGAACGCGCAAGTGAAGTCTGAAGCGGAATCGCTTTTGAAAACCTTGTAGGCGGCACTGCAACGCGTCCGTGAGAACGACAACCTAGAGGGAGACATGACGACAGTTGCAGTCGTGGGGCTCGGCTACGTGGGCCTGCCCCTGGCAGTCGAGTTCGGCAAGAAATACCGGACCGTCGGCTTCGATTTGTCCGAAACGAAAGTGGCGGCCTACCGCCGCTTCGTCGACCCGACCGGCGAGGTCGGCACCGAGGAACTGAAAGCCGCGACCAAGCTGGAGGTCACGACCGATCCCAAGGCCATCGGCGAAGCGTCGTTCATCGTCGTGGCGGTGCCGACGCCGGTGGACGATGCGCATCAGCCCGACTTCCGTCCGCTGGTGAGCGCGAGCGAATACGTCGGCCGCCACATGCGGCGCGGCGCGACCGTGGTGTACGAATCCACCGTTTATCCCGGCGCGACCGAAGAGGTCTGCATTCCCGTGCTGGAACGCGAATCCGGCATGAAGTGGAAGCAGGACTTCTACGTCGGCTATTCGCCCGAGCGCATCAACCCCGGCGACCGCGAACACACGCTGACGCGCATCGTCAAGGTGGTGGCCGGCGACACGCCCGAGACGCTGGAACGGGTGGCGCAGATGTACGGCAGCATCATTACCGCCGGCGTGCATCGCGCCTCCAGCATCAAGGTGGCCGAAGCCGCCAAGGTCATCGAGAACACGCAGCGCGACCTCAACATCGCGCTGGTGAACGAGCTCGCGCTGATCTTCCACCGCATCGGCATCGACACGCTGGAAGTGCTGGAGGCGGCGGGCACCAAGTGGAACTTCCTGCCGTTCCGGCCCGGCCTGGTGGGCGGACACTGCATCGGCGTCGATCCCTACTACCTCACCCACAAGGCCGAGATGCTGGGCTACCACCCGCAGGTGATCCTCGCCGGCCGGCGCATCAACGACGGCATGGGCAAGTACATCGCCGAGCAGACGGTGAAGCAGATGACGCGCGCCGGCCACACGATCTACAACGCCGACGTCACGGTGCTCGGCCTCACTTTCAAGGAGAACTGTCCGGATCTGCGCAATTCGCGCGTGATCGACATCATCCGCGAGCTGCAGTCCTACGGCGCGCGCGTGCACGTGCACGATCCGCTCGCCGATCCGCACGAGGCGATGGAGGAATACGGCGTGACGCTGCTGCCCTGGGACAAGCTGCCGCGCGCGGGCGCGATCGTCGCCGCGGTGGCACACAAGGAACTGGTCGAGCGCTACCGCAGCGATCTTTCCGACAAGCTCATCCCCAACGGCATTTTCATGGACGTGAAAGCCGTGGCCGACGCGCAGGCGCTGCGGGCCAAGGGCTACGTGGTGTGGCGCCTATGACGGCCGTGCGACAAGTGCAGGAACGCATCGCGCGGCAGCCGCGGCGCTGGCTGGTCACGGGCTCGGCCGGCTTCATCGGTTCGCATCTGCTGGAGGTGCTGCTGCGCCTGGGGCAGGAGGTGACGAGCCTCGACAACTTCGCCACGGGCCATCGCCGCAATCTCGAGGAAGTGCGCGCGGCGGTGGGCGAGGAGGCATGGGCGCGTCACCGCTTCATCGAGGGCGACATCGCCGATCTCGCGGTTTGCCGTGAAGCCTGCAAGGGCGTGGACATCGTGCTGCATCAGGCGGCCCTGGGTTCGGTGCCGCGTTCGCTCGCCGATCCCATTACCACCAACACCGCGAACGTCACCGGCTTCCTCAACATGCTGGTCGCGGCACGCGACGCGGGCGTTAAACGCTTCGTCTACGCGGCCTCCAGCTCCACCTACGGCGATTCGCCGCACCTGCCCAAGATCGAAGACCGCATCGGCCGTCCGCTGTCGCCCTATGCGGTGACGAAGTACGTCAACGAGCTCTATGCCGACGTGTTCGCGCGCGCCTACGGCATGCAGAACATCGGCCTGCGTTACTTCAACGTCTTCGGCGCGCGGCAGGACCCCAACGGCGCCTACGCCGCCGTCATTCCACGCTGGATCAAGGCGCTGCTGGAGGGCGGACAGGTCGTCATCTACGGCGACGGCGAAACCTCGCGCGACTTCTGCTACATCGCCAACGCGGTGCAGGCCAATCTGCTGGCCGCGCTCACCGAGGACGAAGCGGCGGTCAACCAGGTCTACAACGTCGCCGTCGGCGGCCGCACGACCCTGAACCATTTGTTCGCCATGCTGCGCGAACTGCTCTCGCAGCGCTTTCCCGCCGTCGCCCAGGCACAAGCCGCGTACGCGGATTTCCGTCCGGGCGACGTGCGCCACTCGCAGGCCGATATCTCCAAGGCATGCCGTTTGCTCGGTTATGCGCCGACGCACGACGTGCGCGCGGGGCTGGAGGAGGCGCTCGCGTGGTACGTCGAGCACTTCTCGAGGAGGGGTTCGGCCGATGGAGCGGGTACGCGCATGGCTGCGCCATGAAGCGGTTTGCGCGCTGAGTCTCGTCTTCGCGCTGTGCGGCGCCGCGCATGCCGGCACGCACAGCGACCTCGTCCAACAGGCCGTCGCCTACGAACACGGCGAAGGCGTACCCAAGGATCAACTGAAAGCGGCAACGCTTTACTGCGAGGCCGCACGCGCGGGCGACGCCGAAGCGCAATACGCTCTCGGCTGGATGTACACCCACGGCCGCGGCGTGCCGCGCGACGACGGCCTGGCGCACGGCCTCTTCCAGCTCGCGGTCGCGCAAGGTCACGAATACGCCGAGCGCGCGCTGCGTTTCGTCCGTCATGCGGAGCCGCGCCTGCCCGAGTGCATGACGCCGCCCGCGCCGCCGAAGCTCGCCGCGTTGCGCGAAGGGCTGCCCGCCCACCGGCTCGAGATCGTCGAGCTGGTGGAACGACTCGCGCCGCGTTTCGACATCGATCCCGCGCTCGCGCTGGCCGTCATCGCAGTCGAGTCCAATTTCGACGCCCGCGCGCGTTCGCCGAGGAACGCGCAAGGGCTGATGCAACTCATTCCCGCCACCGCGCAACGCTTCAAGGTCCGCGACGCCTACGATCCGGCGGAGAACGTCAAGGGCGGGCTCGCCTATCTGCGCTGGCTGCTGTCCTACTACCGGGGGCAGGTGGAGCTCGCGATCGCCGCCTACAACGCCGGCGAGGGCGCGGTGGATCGTCACGGCGGCGTGCCGCCCTATGCGGAAACGCGGGCCTACGTGCGCAAAGTGCTGGAGCTCTACGAAGCGCAAACGCATCCTTACGATGCCTCGCTCGCACAGCCTTCGCCGGTGTTGCGGCAGCAGACGGCGCGGATGTAAGGCTCAGGGCATGCGCTGCGCGGCCGGCGGTTCCGCGATGGCTTCGAGCAGCGCCTGCGCCGCCTCTTCGATGAGATAGGGCTTGGTCATCAGCCGCACCCGGAGATGCGACGGCACGCGTTCGCCGTAGCCGGTCGCCAGCACCACCGGCAGACCGGGCCAGCGGAGAGCGACGGCTTCGGCCAGATCCACGCCGCTCATGCGGCCGGGCATGACGATGTCGCTGAACACCGCCTGCACGGAGATGCCCGCTTCGAGCTGTTTCAGCGCCTCGTCGGCGGTGCTCGCCTGGATCACTTCGAAACCAAGGCCCGTGAGCGCGGCGGCCGTCACCTTGCTCACCAGCGGATCGTCCTCCACGAACAGCACGCGCACCGGCCCGGCCGGCAGCGACAGTGCGCGGCGACGCGCCGCGCGCGCGGGCGGTTCCTGCGATTTCGGCAGCATGAGCCGCACCACCGTTCCGACGTGCGGTGCGCTTTCGATCTCCACGTCGCCGCCGGAACCGCTGGCGAGGTGGTAGACCTGCGACAGCCCGAGGCCCGTCCCCTGTCCCTTGCCCTTGGTGGTGAAGAAGGGATCGAACACCTTGGGCAGCACTTCGGGATCGATGCCGCTGCCCACATCCGCTACTTCGATGCACACCATGTCGCCCAGACGGGTGTTGCGCGCGTTGTAGGCGGACACGACGATGCGTCCGCCGTTCGGCATCGCGTCGCGGGCGTTGAACAGCAGGTTGAGGAGCGCAAGCTCCAGTTGCGAAGGGTCGGTGCGCGCGGCCCACAGGTCGGGACTGACGTTGAGGTGCAGCGCGATGTCGGGCGGCAGCGCCTTGGTGAGCAGCGGTTCCACCGCCAGCAGCCGGTCGGCCAGATCGACCGGCGCGAGCTGCAGCGGCTGCCGCTTGCTGAAGGACTGCAACTGCTGGATCAGGGCGCGGGCGCGGAAGGCGGCGCGCTGGCAGGCTTCCACCATTCTGCGACTCTGCGGGTCCTGCGTCCGTTGCTCGATCACCTGCAGGCCCAGGTTGAGCGTATGCAGCAGGTTGTTGAAATCGTGCGCGATGCCGCTCGTCAGCCGGCCCAGCGCTTCGAGCTTGGCGCTTTGATCGAGCCTGGCCTGCGCCGCGAGCGCCTCGCGGGTCGCCTCCTGCACCCGCTCTTCGAGCATGCGGGCTGATTCGCGCACGCGCGCATCCGCTTCGTTCAGCGCCGCGGCCACTTCGTCGAATTCCGGCACGCCGGTGTGCTGCAACGCCGCCGGCTCGCCGCGCTGCAGGCGTTCGGCCGCTTCGCGCAACTGGGCGAGCGCCCCGCGCACGCCGGCGAGGAACCACGCCACGCCTGCGCCGGCGAGCACCAGGAAGGCGAGCACGACCGCCACGGCCTCGCCCGGGCTGTGGGGGCCGTGCGCGATCGCCCACACGGCGCCCACCACGGCGAGCAGGCAAAGGCCCAGGGTCAGGAGCAGAATGCGGAAGTGAAGGGACACGGCGAGGAACGCGGACGGGGTCCCGCTTGACCAATCGGTAAAGGGCGCGCGGCCAGGGTAGCATGCGGGCTGAAGCGGGCCGCCGGGCCGAATGCGCGGCCGACACGATGTTTCACAAATGGAGCGGTCAATGACACGACTCAGGTACGGATTGGCGATCGCGTTGCTGTTCGGCGCTGCCGCGGCGCAGGCGGCACCGGTCGTCGAGGTCTACAAAAGCGCCACCTGCGGCTGCTGCAAGGAATGGATCCGCCATCTGCGGGAGAACGGTTTCGAAGTGCGCGCCCACGATGTGCCCGACCCGGCCGCCCACCGCGCCAAGGCGGGCGTTCCCCAGGCCTTAGGCAGTTGTCATACCGCCCTCGTCGAGGGCTACGCGATCGAAGGGCATGTACCCGCCGCCGACATCAAGCGGCTGCTCGCCGAACGTCCCAAGGCCCGCGGCCTGGCGGTTCCCGGTATGCCCATAGGCGCGCCGGGAATGGAAGTGGGTACTAACGTCGAGCCCTATTCCGTGCTGCTGATCGGCCCCGACGGCCAGACCTACCGCACCTACTCGCGCTATCCCGAATAAGCGGGCTTTCACCGTAACCGGCAGGTTCTGCCCGGTCCGGCGCGCCGGGCACGCCCGCGCTTGACTCTCCCATCGTTGGAGACTTTAAGCTGCTGCGCACAGGCTACGGAACGACAACATGAGCAGCACCACCGTCCACGAACTGGCGATCGAAGGCATGACCTGCGCCGCCTGCGTGAACCGCGTCGAGAAGGCGCTGGCGCGGGTGCCGGGCGTCGCGCGCGCAAGCGTGAACCTCGCCACCGAACGCGCCCAGGTCGAAGCGGCGGACCCCGCCCTGGACGTCGCGCAGCTCGTGCGCGCCGTCGAGATGGCGGGCTTCGGCGCGAAGCCCATCGACACCGCCATGCCCGCGCCGCCGCCCGCCGTCTCGCCGCGCGAAGGCTGGCATGTGGTGTTCGCGGTGGCGCTCTCGCTGCCGCTGGTGCTGCCGATGCTGGCCGCGCCTTTCGGCGCCGATTGGATGCTGCCCGCCTGGCTGCAGCTCGCGCTCGCCACGCCGGTGCAGTTCTGGCTCGGCGCGCGCTTCTACCGCGCGGGCTGGAACGCGCTCAAGGCGGGCGGCGGCAACATGGATCTGCTGGTCGCGCTGGGCACTTCCGCGGCCTACGGTCTCAGCGTCTATCTCATGTGGCGCCACGCCGGCGGGCACGGCGAACCGCATCTCTATTTCGAAGCTTCGGCGGTCGTCATCACGCTGGTGCTGCTCGGCAAATGGCTGGAAGCGCGCGCCAAGCGACGCACCACCGAGGCCATCCGCGCGCTGCATGCGCTGCGTCCGGAACGCACGCGCGTGCAGCGCGACGGCGTGGAGCTCGATGTGCCGCTCGACGAGGTGCGGGTGGGCGACGTGGTGGTGATCCGCGCCGGCGAACGCATCCCCGTCGATGCCATCGTGCTGGAAGGCGAAAGCCACGTGAACGAAGCGATGCTCACCGGCGAGAGCCTGCCGGTGCCGAAGGGGCCGGAGTCGCGCATCACCGGCGGCTCGGTGAACGGCGAAGGCGTGCTCGTCGCGCGCACCGTCGCCGTGGGCGGCGAGACGGCGCTTGCGCGCATCATCCGGCTGGTCGAACAGGCGCAGGCGCACAAGGCGCCGATCCAGCGGCTCGTCGATCGCGTGAGCGCGGTGTTCGTGCCGGTGGTGCTCGGCATCGCGCTGATCACTTTGCTCGCATGGGGCCTGAGCGGCGCAGCCGACTGGGAGCGCGCGCTGTTGAACGCCGTGGCGGTGCTGGTGATCGCCTGCCCCTGCGCGCTCGGGCTGGCCACGCCGACCGCCATCATGGCCGGCACCGGCGCGGCGGCGCGTCACGGCATCCTCATCAAGGACGCCGAAGCGCTCGAAATCGCGCACCGCGTCGGCATCGTCGCCTTCGACAAGACCGGTACGCTCACGCGCGGCGAGCCGCGTCTCGTCGCGCTGGAAGGCGAGGGCGAGCGGCGGAGGCTGCTCGCCATCGCCGCCGCCTTGCAGCGCGCGAGCGAACATCCTCTCGCCAAGGCCGTGGTGCAGGCGGCGCAGGAGGAAAGCCTGGACGTGCCGATGGCGAGCGAGGTGCGCATCCAATCCGGCCGCGGTTTGAGCGGGCGGGTCGAAGGGCGGCGCTACGCGATCGGCAGCGCGCGTTACGTCGAGGAACTGGGCGCGCAGGTGCCGCCGCAACTTGCCGCGAAGGCGGATGCGCTGCGCGCCGAAGGCCGTACGGTGTCGTGGCTGGTGGCGTTCGAACCCGCGCCGCACGCGCTCGCGCTGCTGGGCTTCGGCGACGAACTGAAGCCGGACGCGAAGCTCGCGGTGGAACGCCTGCATGCCGCCGGCGTGCGTACGGCGTTGGTGAGCGGCGACAACGCCGCCGCGGCCGAAGCGGTCGCGCGGGAGATCGGCATCGACGACGTGCGCGCCGAAGTGCTGCCGGAACAGAAGTCCGCGGTGATCGAGTCGCTCAAGCAGCGCGGGCAGCTTGTGGCCATGGTGGGCGACGGCGTCAACGACGCCCCCGCGCTCGCCGCGGCCGACGTCGGCATCGCCATGGGCTCGGGCACCGATGTGGCGATGCATGCCTCGGGCATCACGCTCATGCGCAGCGAACCGGCGCTCGTCGCCGATGCGATCGACATCTCGCGCCGTACCTACGCCAAGATCCGTCAGAACCTGTTCTGGGCGTTCATCTACAACGTCATCGGCCTGCCGCTCGCGGCGCTGGGTTTCCTCAACCCGGTGGTGGCCGGCGCGGCGATGGCGATGTCGAGCGTGAGCGTGGTGACCAACGCGCTCACGCTGCGGCGCTGGCAGCCGGGAGGCGAACGATGAGCACGGACATGACGCAGGCGCGGCAGGCGGGTCTCTACAGCATCGGCGAGGCGGCGAAGCGTGCCGGTGTGTCGGTGAAGATGGCGCGCTACTACGAATCCATCGGCCTCATGCCGCCCGCCAAACGCACGCTCGGCGGCTATCGTCTCTACAGCGAGAACGACGTCCACCAGCTTATTTTCATCCGCCGCGCCCGGGCGCTCGGTTTCTCCATCGAGGAGATCGAGCAACTGCTCGCGCTGTGGCGCAACAAGCGCCGCGCGAGCGCCGAAGTGAAGCGGCTCGCGTTGAAGCACGTGCAAGACCTGGACGCCAAAATCGCCGAACTCCAGGCCATGCGCGATGCCTTATTCCATTTGGCCGAGCATTGCCACGGCGACGAGCGGCCCGACTGCCCCATTCTGGAACAGCTCGCCCATTGCGAGCATTGCTGAAGGATCGACGCATGAGCGCCCGCTGCTGCGCCCCGCATCATCATCCCGGCGACGAGCGTTTCCGGCGCGTGCTGTGGATCGCGCTGCTCATCAACGCGGCGATGTTCGCGGTCGAGATCGTGAGCGGCTTCGGCGCGCGCTCCACGTCGCTGCTCGCCGACGCGGTGGACTTCCTCGGCGACGCGTCGAACTACGCCGTGAGCCTGTTCGTGCTGCCGCTGGGGCTGCTGTGGCGGGCGCGCGCGGCGATGCTGAAAGCCTGGTCGATGGCGCTCTACGGGGTCGTGGTGCTGGACTACACGGCCTACAACGCGCTGCACGGCGTGGTTCCCGAGCACCTGACCATGGGCGTGGTGGGCATGCTCGCGCTCACGGCCAACACCGCGGTCGCGATCCTGCTCTACCGCTTCCGCAGCGGCGACAGCAACATGCGCTCGGTGTGGCTGTGCTCGCGCAACGACGCCATCGGCAACGTCGCGGTGATGGCGGCCGCCCTGGGCGTGTTCGGCACCGGCACCGGCTGGCCGGATTTCGTCGTCGCGGCCGTCATGGCCGCGCTCGCCCTGAGTGCGAGCGTCAGCGTGCTCGCGCAGGCGCGCCGCGAGCTGCGCGAATTGCGCCAAGCCGCCGCCTGAATCTCCCGCTTGACGCCGCGCGGCGCGCGCGGCGATGCTCGCGTCACGCGAACGAGAGGGAGGGTGGTATGGCAGCCTGGAGCAACGATCTGCTCGCCGCCGTGCTCAGCGTGGCGATGGTGGCCGGGTATCAGCTCTTTCTGCATTTGCGCCTGCGCAAGGACCCGCTCTATACCGTCCAGGCGGTCAACGCGCTGGCGCGCGCGCAATGGGTCCAGGCGGTCATGGCCGACTCCAAGAAGGACGTGCTGGCCGTGCAGACCCTGCGCAACTCCATCATGGGCCCGACGTTCCTCGCCTCGACGGCGGTGCTGCTCATCCTCGGCACGCTGACGCTCACCAGCCAGGCGGACAACCTCGCCTCGGGCTGGCACCTGCTCAATCTCGCCGGGGTCAGGCACAGCGAGTTCTTCGCCGTGAAGCTCGCGCTGCTGCTGTTCGATTTCTTCGTCGCCTTCTTCGCCTTCGCGATGGCGATCCGCATGTTCATCCACGTGGGCTACATGATCAACGTGCCGGAGCCGCTGCAGCATCCGGAAATCAGCCCGCGTTACGTGGCCTTTCACCTCAACCGCGCGGGCCGCTATCACACCGTCGGCATGCGGGCGTATTACTATTCGGTTCCGTTGCTGTTCTGGCTGTTCGGTCCCTACGCCATGCTCGCCGCCACGGCGGCGATGGTGCTGCTGATGTACCGCATGGACCGCGCGCCGAAAATCGACCTTTCGCAACCCCTTTCGCCTTCCGACTAGAAGACTATGGACACTCAATCCCGCGTGGCGCTGGTGACCGGCGCCGGTTCGGGCATCGGCAGAGCCGTTGCCATTGCCATGCTGCAGGACGGTTATCGTGTGGCGCTGCTGGGGCGCCGTCAGGCGCCGCTGGAGGAAACCGCGGCGCTGGTGAACGTGCCGGCGGACCGCGTGCTGATCCTGCCCGCCGACGTTTCCGATCCCGAGTCGGTGCGCGCGGCCTTCGCCAAGCTGAAAGCGCACTTCGGCCGCCTCGACGTGCTGTTCAACAACGCCGGCGTGAGCGCCTTCGCCGCCTCGGTCGAGGAAGTGCCCTTCGAGCAGTGGAAGAAGGTGGTCGACATCAACCTCACCGGCGCCTTTCTCTGCACCCAGGAAGCCTTCAAGATCATGAAGGACCAGACGCCGCGCGGCGGCCGCATCATCAACAACGGCTCCATTTCCGCGCATGTGCCGCGGCCGCATTCGGCGCCCTATACCGCCACCAAGCACGCCATCACAGGTCTCACCAAATCGACTTCGCTCGACGGCCGCAAATACGACATCGCCTGCGGCCAGATCGACATCGGCAACGCTGCCACCGAAATGGTCGCGGCGATGACCAAGGGCGTGCTGCAGGCGAACGGCTCGATCGCGGTGGAGCCGGTCATGGACGTCGCCCACGTGGCCAAAGCCGTGCTCTACATGGCGAACCTGCCGCTGGAGGCCAACGTACACGACATGATCCTGCACGCCACCAAGATGCCCTTCGTCGGGCGCGGCTGAAGCGACGCCGGACCCGGCCCCGCGAGACCGGGTGCGCACTGGGACGGTGCGTGGTCCGGCGCCAGACGATGCGCCGACGCAACGGCAGGCGCCTCGCAGTTCCAATCCGGTGGTCACCCGCCGCGTGTCGTGCCACCATTGGCACCCGCATCAGAGGTGAGCATGAGTATCCAATCGGTGAAGTTCCAGGGGCTCGACGCGCTGCAACTGCGCACGGCCGACGGCGCCAGCGCGATCGTGTCCCTCTACGGCGCCCAGGTGCTGTCGTGGGTGCCCGCGGGCGGCGACGAACGGCTGTTCCTCAGCGAGCTCGCGCGCTTCGACGGCCGTTCGCCCATCCGCGGCGGCATTCCGGTGTGCTTTCCGCAGTTTTCGCAACTGGGCAGCCTGCCCAAGCACGGGTTCGTCCGCACGCGCGTGTGGCGCCTGGCGCAACAACAAAGCGACGACGATCACGCCATGGTCACGCTGGAGCTCGACGACGACGAGGAGACGCGCAAGCTGTGGCCGTACGCCTTCAAGGCGGAGCTGACGCTGCTGGTCTCCGGCGACCGGCTCGACGTCGAGCTCGGCGTGCTCAACACCGGCGACGCCCCGTTCACCTTCACCGCTGCACTGCACAGCTATCTGCGCGTGCGTGAAGTCGAGGAAGCGGTGCTCGAAGGCTTGTACGGCCACGAATACCGCGACGCGGCCGACGGCGACGCCATCAAGCAGGACAACAAACCCGATCTGCGCGTGGACGACGAAGTGGACCGCGTCTATCACGACGTGAAGCGGCCGCTCCTGCTGCGCGACGGCAAGCGCAGCGTCGGCATCAACAACGACGGCGGTTTCCCGGACGTGGTGGTGTGGAACCCCTGGGAGCACCTCACTAAAACCTTGAGCGACATGGCGCCCACCGCCTTCCGCCGCATGCTCTGCATCGAAGCGGCCGCAGCGCGCAATCCCGTTACGGTCGAACCAGGCGGCGAATGGTGGGGAAGGCAGACCCTCGTGGCCATGCAAAGCGAGGACTGAGGCCGTGGACCTCGACGCGCTGATCGTCTCGCCTTTCTTCCTCTCGGGCGTGATCTTCGGCGCGCTGGGGGCGCTGCTCTTCCTCGCGGCGCTGGTTGCGCTCGTGCGCCTCAAGCCCTTCCGCGTCATCGTGCGCGGGCTCGCCGCCGCCCTGCTTCTTGCGCTCGGCCTGCTGCTCGGCACGCTCGCGATCGGCATTCAGGGTTATCGCGCGCTGACGCACGAAGAAGTCGCGGCGCGCATCGACGTGCAGCCCGTCGCGCCGAAGCGCTTCACCGCCACCTTCCATTTTCCCGACGGCGCCACGCGCACCTACGAGATCGCCGGCGACGCGATCTATGTGGATGCGCACATCCTCAAGTGGAAGCCCGTCGCCAACTTCATGGGCCTGCACACCGCTTACGAACTCGACAGGGTAGGCGGACGCTACGCCGCGCTGGAAGAAGAACGCAACGCCGAACGCAGCCTCTATGCGCTCCGCGCCGATAAACCCGTCGACCTCTTCGAGCTGCGCCGCCGTTACAGCTTCCTCGAACCGCTGCTCGACGCCGAATACGGCTCGGCTTCCTTCGTGCCGGTCAGCGAGGCGGGGCAGTTCGAGCTGCGTGTTTCGACGAGCGGGTTGCTGATCCGTCCGCTGAAAGAAGCGGCGCAGTAGTCCGTTCTTCGGGTGCTGTGGCGAACGCGCGGGCCGAAAGCGTCTTCACGAATCCGGAGTGCTTCTATGCAATTGAGACCTGTGCGATTGCATCCCGGTGTCGATCTCAAACAAGCGGTGGAGGAACTGGCTACGGGCTTGCCGGAAGGCTCGGGCTTTCTCGTCAGCGGGATCGGCAGCCTGGTTTACGCGCGCCTGCGCATGGCCAACGAGGCGGAAGAGCGGCGCATCGACGGACCGCTGGAAATCATCTCCGTATCCGGATCGATTACCCGGCAAGGCGCGCATCTACACATGGCCGTGTCAGATACACAGGGTCGGGTTATCGGCGGTCACGTCTGCAAAGGATGCGAAATTCGGACGACCGCTGAACTGCTAATTGCCGAGCTTCGGGATTACAAGCTCTCGCGTGAGTACGATCCAACCACAGGATTCAAAGAACTTGTCGTTCGGCGTGCTGTTGAGTGCGATAAAGAGGGCTAAATAAAAAAGGCCGAAGCGTTTGACTGCTTCGGCCTGTATACATCAGCGCGTAATGGGCTTGTACCGAATCCGCTTCGGCCCTGCATCCTCGCCCAGACGCTTGCGCTTGTCCTCCTCGTACTCCTGGTAGTTCCCCGCGAAAAAGGTCCACTGCGAGTCGCCTTCGGCGGCGAGGATGTGCGTGCAGATGCGGTCGAGGAACCAGCGGTCGTGCGAAATGACGAGCACGCAGCCCGCGAATTCCAGCAGCGCGTCCTCCAGCGCGCGCAGGGTTTCGACGTCGAGGTCGTTCGAGGGCTCGTCGAGCAGCAGCACGTTGCCGCCTGACATCAGCGTCTTGGCGAGATGCAGCCGGCCGCGTTCGCCGCCGGAGAGGTTGCCGACGAGCTTCTGCTGATCGGCGCCCTTGAAGTTGAAGCGGCTGATGTAGGCGCGCGAGGGCATCTCGAACTTGCCGATGGTCAGTATGTCGAGGCCGCCCGAGAGTTCCTCGAACACCGTCTTGTTGTTCTGCAGGTTGTCGCGGCTCTGGTCGACGTAGGCGAGCTTGACCGTCGGGCCGATCACGATTTCGCCCGAATCCGGTTTCTCCTGCCCGGTGATCATGCGGAACAGCGTGGACTTGCCCGCGCCGTTCGGGCCGATGATCCCGACGATGGCGCCCGGCGGCACGATGAAGCTCAGGTTGTCGATCAGCAGCCGGTCGCCGTAGCCCTTGCTGACGTTGCGGAACTCGATGACCATGTCGCCGAGCCGTTCGGCGACGGGGATGAAGATCTCCTGCGTCTCGTTGCGCTTCTGGTATTCGTACGAGCTCAGTTCCTCGAAGCGCTGCAGGCGCGCCTTGCTCTTCGCCTGGCGGCCTTTGGGGTTGGAACGCACCCACTCCAGCTCGCGCTTCATGGCCTTGATGCGGGCCGCCTCCTGCTTGGCTTCCTGCTCCAGACGTTTTTCCTTCTGCTCCAGCCAGCTCGAGTAGTTGCCCTTCCACGGGATGCCGTGGCCGCGGTCCAGCTCCAGAATCCATTCGGCGGCGTTGTCGAGGAAGTAGCGGTCGTGGGTGACGGCCACCACCGTGCCGGGGAAGCGCACCAGGAACTGCTCCAGCCACTGCACCGATTCGGCGTCGAGGTGGTTGGTGGGCTCGTCGAGCAGCAGCATGTCGTGCTTCTGCAGCAGCAGCTTGCAGAGCGCGACGCGGCGCTTCTCGCCGCCCGACAAATGCTTGATCTGCGCGTCCCAGGGCGGCAGGCGCAGCGCGTCGGCGGCGATTTCGAGCTGGTGCTCGACGTCGGTGCCGGCCGCGGCGAGGATGGCTTCGTACTTCGCCTGTTCCTCGGCGAGCTTCTCAAAGTCCGCGTCCGGTTCGGCGTAGGCGGCATAGATCTCGTCGAGCTTCTTCTTCGCTTCCAGGATCTCGCTCAGGGCCGTCTCGACTTCCTCGCGCACGGTTTTCTCGGGATCGAGCTGCGGCTCCTGCGGCAGGTAGCCGATGGAGATGTTGGGCATCGGCTCGGCTTCGCCGTCGTAGTTCTTGTCCACGCCCGCCATGATCTTGAGCAGGGTGGACTTGCCGGCGCCGTTCAGCCCCAGCACGCCGATCTTGGCGCCCGGAAAGAAGCTCAGCGAAATGTCTTTGAGGATCTGGCGCTGCGGGGGCACGGTCTTGCTCACCCGGCGCATGGAATAGATGTACTGACTCACGGCATCATCGTTGTGACGTTGGAATCACCCGATGATACCGGCTGGACATGAAAGGTCCAGCCGGCCCCGCGTCTCAGACGACCACGTAACGGTTGCGGCCCATCGCCTTGGCGCGGTAGAGGGCCTCGTCGGCGCGGGCGATGAGGTCCTCGGGCTTCATGTCCTTGCCCGGGATGTAGGCCGCGATGCCGATGCTGAGCGTGACGTACGGGCTCACGGTCGAGCGCGCGTGTTCGATCGCCGCTTCGGCAAGCGCCTGGCGGATATTGCGCACGTGCTGTGCGGCGCCCGTGCGGTGCGTGTCGGGCAGCACCAGCGCGAATTCCTCGCCGCCGTAGCGGGCCACCAGGTCGGTGCTGCGCTGGCAGGCGGTCTGCAGGATCTGCGCCACCTTGCGCAGGCATTCGTCGCCCGCCAGGTGGCCGTAGTGGTCGTTGTAGGCCTTGAAGCAGTCCACGTCGCACAGCACCAGCGACAGATTGGTCTTCTGCCGCGCCGCGAGCGCCATGTGATGGGCAAGGAAATTGTCGAAATAGCGCCGGTTGGCCACGCCCGTGAGGCCGTCGCTTTGCGAGAGCTGCTCCAGGCGGCGGTTGGACGCGGCCAGCTCGCTGGTGAGCTCGACCAGCTTGCGGCGCATCTGCTCCAGGCGCTGCAGCGCCCGGATCTTGGCCGCGAGCACGATGCGGCCCACCGGCTTGACGAGATAGTCGTCCCCCCCGGACTCGATGGCCTTGTTGAAGTCCTGATCCGACTCGTTAGCCGAAAGGAAGATGATCGGAACCCATTCTTCCGGCGACGCCTCGCGGATGCGGCGGGCGGTCTCGTAGCCGTCGATACCCGGCATGTTCACGTCCAGCAGCACGATCGCCGGACGTTCCTCCATGTAGAGCTCGATTGCGCGTTCGCCGTTTTCTGCTTCTACGGGTTCCAGATTCATGCCGCGCAGCATGTGGCAGACAGCCGCACGCATGCTCGGCGAATCGTCGACGACGAGCACTTTCTCCACTTTTTCCTCCCGGGCGCTATGGTCGGCCACGCCGGGAGGGGGAATCAAGGAAACTTATCTCGTTATTGTCGGGGTATCACCAGCGCCGGCGGGCCTGTGCGCGCCAGTAGCGGATTAACAGGTAACCGCCCAGCATGCCGCCCAGGTGAGCGAAGTGCGCCACCCCGGCCTGGGTACCGGTCACGCCCAGATAGAGCTCCAGAATTCCGTAGAGGGTCACGAACAGCCAGGCCGGCAGGGGAATGGGCGGGAAGATCAGCATGATGGTACGGCTGGGGAAGAACAGGCCGTAGGCGAGCAGCAGCCCGAACACGCCGCCGGAAGCCCCTACTGTCGGGTAGGGAATGCTGTCGGGCGCCAGGGTGACGAGAAGCTGCATGATCCCGGCGGCCACCACCGACACGAAGTAATAGGTCAGGTAACGGCGCGGGCCGAAATAGTGTTCCAGTTCGCTGCCGAACATGAACAGCGCGAACATGTTGAAGAACAGATGGCCCAGGCCGCCGTGCAGGAAGCTGTAGGTCACGAGCTGCCAGGGCATGAAGGACACCCCGAAAGCCGGATCGGTGCTGAGCGGCCACAGCGCGAACAGCGCGATCAGGATGTCCCCGGCGAACTGTTGCAGCAGGAAGACCAGCAGGTTGGCGATCAGGAGCGCCCAGGTCATGGGCGGAATGGCAAAATTCATGCGCGATGCAGGCGGTGGATCATGCGGACGGATGCCCCGAGTGTGCCCGAGCTTGCCCGGTGTGACCAGGGTCAACTGCGCCCGTTTCTTGCCCCGTGCAGCCCAGGTCACGACGCGCAGAGGCTGGACGATGAAAGTCTTCGATCCCAAGAAACACGATTTCCGTCCCGAGGACAAGGAAAAGCGCAGCCGCGAGGCCGAGCGCGAGGCGCAGCAGGAAGGCGCGAACCTCGACGAGGCGCTGAAGGAAAGTTTTCCCGCCAGCGATCCGCCGGCCATCGCCTCGCCCGGCGGCAACGAGCCGGTGGAGCCCCAGCCGCCACTGCCCAAGAAGCCCGGGCCGGGCAAGTGACTCAGCAGCGGCCGCCGCGCCGCTTGGCCGCCATGGCCAGGGCCACCTTCGAGGCCGGTTCGCGCCCGAGCGCGGTGCAGATGAACTGACCGGCCTCGAACACGGCCTCCAGGTCCACGCCCGTTTCGATGCCCAGGCCGTTCAGCAGGTACACCACGTCCTCCGTCGCCACGTTGCCCGAGGCGCCTCGCGCATAAGGGCAGCCGCCCAGGCCGGCGACGGCACTGTCCACCACGCTGATGCCCATCTGCAGCGCCGCGTAGACGTTCGCGATCGCCTGGCCGTAGGTGTCGTGCAGATGGACCGCGAGCTGCTCGATGGGCACTTCGGCGGCGCAGGCCTCGATCACCGCGCGGATGCCGGCCGGGGTGCCGACGCCGATGGTGTCGCCCAGCGAGATCTCGTAGCAGCCCATGGCGTAGAGCTCGCGCGCGATGCGCGCCACGGTCGCGGGCGCGACCTCGCCTTCGTAGGGACAGCCGGCCACGCAGGAAATGTAGCCGCGCACGCGGATGTCCCGGGCGCGCGCCGCTTCGATCACCGGCGCGAAGCGTTCCAGGCTCTCGTCGATCGAGCAGTTGATGTTGGTCTTGCTGAACGCCTCCGAGGCGGCGGCGAACACGGCGATTTCGTCCACGCCCGCCGCCGCGGCCGCTTCGAAGCCCTTCATGTTCGGCACTAGCACCGGATAGCGCACGCCCGGTGCGCGGCGGATGCCGCGCATCACCTCGGCGTGATCGGCCATCTGCGGCACCCACTTGGGCGACACGAAGGCCGTCGATTCGATGGTGCGCAAGCCGGCCGCGGCCAGCCGTTCGATCAATTCGACCTTGGTCGCGGTGGGTACGGCGCGCGGCTCGTTCTGCAGGCCGTCGCGCGGGCCGACTTCGACAATGCGTACGGAGGCAGGCAGGTTCATTTCGACCGTTTCGCGCCTTTCTTCGCTTGTTTCTTTGCAGCCGGTTTGGATTCGGTTTGGACCCAGGCGGGATCGCGCTTCTCCAGGAACGCGCTCATGCCTTCCTGCGCCTCTTCCGTGGTGCGCATCTGCGCCAGGCGTTTGGCCGACTGCTCGACCAGCGATTCGTCGATGGGCACCCCGCGCAGCGCGTGCAGCAGGCGTTTGGTCTCGCGGACCGCGCCCGGTGCGGTGGCGACGACATGGCCGAGCAGCATATTGATGGTGCCATCCAGCTCCTCGGGCGGACAGAGCTCCTGCACCAGCCCGATGCGGTAGGCCTCCGCGGCGTCGAAGCGCTCGCCGGAGAGCAGGTAGCGCTGCGCAAGCCGCGGCCCGACGGCGCGCATGAAATAAGGCGCGATGCCGGCCGGCACGAGACCGTGTTTGGTCTCGGTGCAACCGAAATCCGCGTTCATGCTCGCCACGGCGATGTCGCAGGCCGCGACCAGGCCCACGCCGCCGGCGAAACAGTGGCCGTGCACGCGCGCGATCGTGGGCAGCGGCAGGTTGTAGAGCGTGTGATAGAGCCGGGCGACGGCCAGGGCGGCCTTTTCGTTGGCGCTCGCGCTCGCCTTGCCCATGCGCCGCATCCACTTCAGGTCCATCCCGGCGCAGAAGGCCTCGCCGCGCCCGCCCAGGATCATGGCGCGCAGCGAAGGTTCCTCGGCGATTTCCTGAAGCGCGGTGGTGAGATCGTCCACCATGCCCTCGTCGAGGGCGTTGTAGGCCGATTGCCGGTCTAGCCAGACGATCGCGATGTTGTTACGCACTTCGACGCTGATGGCTGGGGTATTGCTGTTCTTTTTCGCCATATGCGGATGCTCACAGGTCTCACGGGTTGGGAAGATCGTAACGGCGCCGCACGCCTTCGAAACTGGCGGCGTAACGCGCGGGAAGCTGTTCGGGCCGGTCCAGGCTGATGCCGAGATCGGTGACGAGGCCGTCATTCAGCCCGTAGATCCAGCCGTGCACGGCGAGGCGCTGGCCGCGGCCCCAGGCGTCCTGCAGCACGGTGGTCTGGCAGAGGTTGGTGACCTGTTCGATGACGTTCAATTCGCACAGCAGATCGGTGCGGCGTTCGGCCGGCGCGGCATCCACGAGCTGCCGGTGGCGCAGGTGCACGTCCTTCACGTGCCGCAGCCAGTTGTCCGCGAGCCCGATCTTGTAGTTGTCGAGCGCGGCGCGTACACCGCCGCAGCCGTAATGGCCCACCACGATGATGTGTTTCACGCGCAGCTGATCGACCGCGAACTGCACCACCGAAAGACAGTTCAGGTCGGTGTAGACCACCACGTTCGCGACGTTGCGGTGCACGAAGATTTCGCCCGGCAGCAGGTCGACGATTTCAGTGGCGGGCACGCGGCTGTCGGAGCAGCCGATCCACAGATACTCCGGCGCCTGCATCTGCGCCAGGCGCTCGAAGAAATCCGGATCCTGTGCGCGCCGGCGCTCCGCCCAGGCGCGGTTTCTTTCGAACAGATGATCCAGTTTGTCCATGGATGAGCGGCGGTTGGCGGTGGGCACGGCGCCGGTCCGTGCGGCGCAAAGGGCGGCGTTCTGTGCGTAACGGTGCGCGCCATTGTATGCCAGCCGCCGCGCCCTCCCAAGCGCTCAGGCGGGCAGTTTGCGCGGTTTGCGCGGCATGCGGCGGAACACCAGGTCGTAGAGCGGCGCGGGCATGAGCCGCATCACGCGGCCGACGACCGCCATCTGCCAGGGCACGATGGCGTAGCGTCTCCGTCCGGCGATCACGCGCGCGATGCGCCGTGCCGCCTCGTCCGCGGAAAGCAGGAAGGGCATGCGGTAGCGGTTCACGCGCGTCATCGGCGTGTCGATGAAGCCCGGGCAGACCGTCACGACGTGCACGCCCTGCGGCCGCAGCTCGACCCGCAGGCTTTCCAGCCAGGCGATGGCCGCGGCCTTGGCACCCGAATAGGCGGCGCTGCCCGGCAGCCCGCGGATGCCCGCGACGCTGGCGATACCCGCGAGCGTGCCGCGGCCGCGGCGGCGCATGGGTTCGATGAAGGGCTGGAAGGTCGTGGCGAGGCCGAGCACGTTGGTGCGCAGCACCTGCTCCAGCACGGGGAGATCGTCCGGGTCGGCCGTGTCCACGCCGATGGAAATGCCGGCGTTGGCGATGACGAGGTCGGGCACGCCGTGCCGGGTCATGAAGTGCTCGGCGGCGGCGCGCATCGCTTCGCCGTCGCACACGTCGGCGAGGTAGCGTTCGCCGGGAACGGCGAGGCTCTGCTGGACTTCTGCGAGGCGCGCTTCGTTGCGTCCCGTCAGGCCGAGCGTGGCGCCCGCGGCGGCGTAATGGCGCGCGAGCGCGGCGCCGAGGCCGCTCGATGCGCCGGTGATGAAGACGCGCATGGCGCCGGGCGCCTGATCAGCGCTTCTTCTTCGCGCGTTCGCGCTCGATGAGCGCGTCGGCGACTTCCAGCATGCGTTCCTGCGAGCGGACGGCGTCGGCGGAGACGATGTAGCGGCCGTTCACCATCAGCGCCGGTACGCCGGTGATCTTGGAGGCTTCCGTGAGCATGGCCGCGCGCCGCAGCTTGCTTTCCACGCTGAAGGACTGCGCGGTGGCGAAGAAGCGGTCCACGTCCACGTTCTGGCGCTGCAGCCAGTCGCGCAACTGTTTTTCGTTGGTGATGCGCAGGTGCTGCTGATGGACGGCGTCGAACAGCGGCCCGTGCAGGCGCTCGAGCAGGCCCATGGATTCGAGGGTGTAATACACCCGGCCGGCTTCGGCCCAGTTGCGGTTGAACATCGCCGGCACGCGGCGGAAGCTCACGTCGGCGGGCAGGCGCTTGATCCATTCGTTGACGAAGGGCTCGAAGGCGTAGCAGTGAGGGCAGCCGTACCAGAAGAACTCCACCACTTCGATGCGGTCGCCGGATTCGGTGGCGAGCGGTTGCGCGAGCTCGGTGTAGGGTTGGTCCTGGGCGTGGGCGGGCGCGACGAACGCGGCGCAGGTCAGCGACAGCACCATCAGCAATCGTTTGAGCATCGGTCCTCCTCGGAACAGCGGCGTTGCGCGGAGCTTACAACGGCCGCACGCGGCGCGCGGTAACGCCGTGTAACGGCCGTGAACATTGGCCGCTTCAGTTGGTGACTTTCACCAGCGAGGCGTCCACGCCGTTCTGCGACAGCGTCTGGCGCACGCGGTTGATGTCTTCAAGCTTCTGATAGGGCCCCAGGCGCACGCGGTAGAGCGTGCCCTTGTCCGGCAGATGCGCAGGTTCCACCGTCGCTTCCAGGCCGAGCAGGGCGAGCTGCGCTTTCAGGCTGTCCGCATCGGCGGGGCTCTGAAAGGCGCCGGCCTGGATGACGTAGATCTCCTTGGGCGCTTCGGGCTTGGCAGCCTGCTGCTGGGACTGCTTCCTGAGCTCCTGTTCGGAGACCGGCACTTCCTGTCCCGGCAGAATCCGGTAGAAGTCGAATTCGGGTTTGGCCGCGTTGGCGGTCTGCGCCTTCTCGGCCAGCTCGCGGTCGGCGCGCGCCGGCGAGCTCTTCTCGGAGCGGGCGTGGTTCGTGAACGGCGAGGGAATCTTGCTCACGTAGTAGGCCACGCCGACGGCGATCAGCAGCCCGAGCGCCAGCCCGATGAAGATGCCGACCAGCGTGCCGCCGCGGCTCTTGCGGCGCGCTTTGGCGCGGGGTTTGTAATCCTTCATGCGCTTACATCTTCTCCGGCGCGCTGACGCCCAGCAGCGCCAGGCCGTTGGCGAGCACCTGGCGGATCGCGGCGATCAGCGCAAGACGCGCCAATTTCAGTTTCTCGTCGGAAACGAGGATCCGCTCGGCATTGTAGTAACTGTGGAACTCGCCCGCCAGTTCGCGCAGGTAGAACGCCACCTGATGCGGGGCGAATTCGCGCGCGGCGACGGCGAGCACGTCCGGATAGTCGCCCAGGCGCGCGAGCAGATCGAGCTCGCGCGGATGCACGAGCGGCGACAGATCCGTTTCGGCGAGCGCTGCTGCGTCGCCCGAGCCGCCCTGCGACTTCCATTGCTCCAGCACCGAGCAGATGCGCGCATGCGCGTACTGGACGTAATAGACCGGGTTCTCCTCGCTCTGCGATTTGGCGAGGTCGATGTCGAACACGAATTCCGAGTCGGCCTTGCGCGAGACGAGGAAGAAGCGCACGGCATCGCGGCCGACCTCGTCGATGAGATCGCGCACGGTGACGTAGCTGCCGGCGCGCTTGGAGATCTTCACCTCCTGGCCGCCCTTCATCACCGTCACCATCTTGTGCAGCACGTAGTCCGGATAGCCTTCCGGAATGCCGAGGCCCACGGCCTGCAGGCCGGCGCGCACGCGCGTGACGGTGCTGTGGTGGTCGGAGCCCTGGACGTTGATCGCCTTTTTAAAGCCGCGTTCCCACTTGGTGATGTGGTAGGCCACGTCCGGCACGAAATAGGTGTAGCTGCCGTCCGACTTGCGCATGACGCGGTCCTTGTCGTCGCCGTAGTCGGTGGTCTTCAGCCACAGCGCGCCGTCCTTCTCGTAAGTCTTGCCCGATTCGACCAGGCGCTTGACCGTCGCCTCGACGCGGCCGTCGGTGTAGAGCGACGACTCGAGATAGTAGTTGTCGAACTTCACGCCGAAGGCCTGCAGATCGACGTCCTGCTCCTTGCGCAGGGCGGCCACCGCGTACCTGCGGATCGAATCGAGGTCGCTCAGGTCGTGGCCGACTTCATTGAGGTAGTTCTGGGCGATCTCGCGGATGTACTCGCCGTGATAGCCGTCCTCGGGGAACTCGATCTGTTCGCCGAGCAGCTCGCGCGCGCGGGCCTGCACCGACAGGGCGAGCTTGTGGATCTGCTGGCCGGCGTCGTTATAGTAGAACTCGCGCGTGACCTTGTAGCCCTGCGTCTCCAGCAGCGCGGAGATCGCGTCGCCCAGCGCGGCCTGGCGGCCGTGGCCGACGTGCAGCGGGCCGGTCGGGTTGGCGGAAACGAATTCGACGATCACCGGCAGGCCGTGGCCGGCGTTGGAGCAGCCGTAACGCGCGCCTTCGGCGAGCACGATGCGCACCGTCTGCTGTTTCGCCGCGGGCTTGAGGCGGACGTTGATGAAACCCGGGCCGGCGATCTCCACCGACTCGATCCATTCCGACTGCGGCAGGGCCGCCACGAGCTGTTCGGCGATCTTGCGCGGCGGCGCCTTGAGCGTGCGCGCAAGCTGCATCGCCACCGTGCAGGCGTAATCGCCGTGGCTCGCGAGCTTCGGCCGCTCGAATTCGAGGATGCCCGGCGGCTGCGTGGGATCGACCTGCGCCAGCGCCTGGGTGAACAACTGTGTGAGATGCGTGCGGATAACCGCGGACATGATGCCTGGTTCGAAGCGACGCGCCGATCGCGCGTCCGAGAGTGGGATAAAGGCCGCGAATTGTAACAAAGCGGCCGTGGCTCGCGCCGGGAACGCTCGTGCCGTCGACTAAGCCGCCCGGAAAGACACGCGGCGCCCGAGAGGCGCCGCGTGCTTTGGCTGCGGAGGGTGCGCCCTGACCCGCGAACCGGGCGCGAAAGGCTTTAACGCGCCGCCGGCTGCAGCGAGGGGGAAGAAGCCGGTTTGGCCTGCTGGCCCGGCTGGGCGCCCGAGGTCGAGCTCGTCGCGCTGCCGCCGCCCATGCCGCTCTGGCTCAGGGTGGCGATGTCGCCGCACAGCTCGCCGCCTTCTTCCACCACCAGCTTGCCGTAGCGGATCTTGCCGCTCACGCGGCCGGTGGAGCGGATGACGAGCTGCTTGCGGGCGGTGAGCTCGCCTTCGAACTTGCCGTGGATCTCCGCGATGTCGATGCCGACCGTGCCGATGAAGGCGCCGTTCTCGGCGATCTGGATGACGCGGCTGTCCATGGACGCTTCGACGCGGCCTTCGACGACCAGCGTGTCGCAGTCGGTGATCTCGGCGCCCTTGAGCTTGATGTCCGGACCGACGATCAGCCGGCTGCCGCGGGTTTCGTCCTTGGGCTTGGCGGCCTCGGCCGGGGCGGTCTTGGCCGCTTCAGTGCCGCTCGCGGCGGGCGGCTGCGGCGCGCCGGTCTGCGGCGCGGCGGGGGAAGCCGGGGGCGTGTCGCGGCGATAGCGGTCGCCGCCCGCGCTGGTGCTGCCGCCACCGAACAGATTCTGTTTGTAAAGCATCGCGGGTCCTCCTGGTTGAGTAAACAATTGCATGTGACACCTACGAGCCGCGAGGTTCAGCAAGGCCTGTGCCGATTTGCGATTCCTCGCCGTCACAGCGACATAGCGTGCGGCCCCGCGCCAGCGTAGAAACGGGGATCGTCGTGAAGCAGCAACAGCAATTTTCGTGCGTTACGCTAAAGCGCTTTGTGAAAGGGTTTTCCATGCGTCGTAAGTCGACGACAAAGGTGACGCGCATGGGCATGCCGCCTGCGCGTCTGCCGGGATGAAGAAGGAGCGTCCATGAGTCGCATGCTCATCCTCATCGGACTGGTGCTCGTGGCGGCGGGGCTGCTGTGGCCGCTGCTCAGCAAGATCGGGCTCGGTTCGCTGCCCGGGGACATCCACGTCAAGCGCGAGGGCTTCAGCTTCTACTTCCCGATCACCACCTGCATCCTGATCTCGGTGGTGCTGAGCCTGATCCTGTGGTTCCTGCGCAAATAGTTCAGAACTCGAGCGGATCGACTTCGATGTGCCAGCGCACCGCGCCGGCCTTGAGGTTGTAAAGCGCCTGCGACCATTCGCGCAGGAAGTTCTGCAGCGCGCGGCGCGAGCGCGACTGCAGCAGCAGGTGGGCGCGTTCCCAGCCGCCCAGGCGGGGCAGGCTCATCGGTACCGGATCGAACACGATCACCGCCTCGGGACGCGGCGGCGCGCAGCCGAGTGCGCGCTGTAAAAAAGCGATCGACTCGTTCATGTCGCGGCTTTCGGCCCGCAGCACCGCCTCGAACACATAGGGCGGGAAGCCCGCTTGTTCGCGTTCGCGCAGCAGCGCCGCGGCGAAGCCTTTGTAGTCGTGGCGCACGAGCGCGGCGTAGAGCGGGTGGTGCGGGTAGCGCGTCTGCACCAGCACCTCGCCCGGCCGGTCGGCGCGGCCGGCGCGGCCCGCCACCTGGTAGAGCTGCGCGAACAGGCGCTCGGGTGCGCGGTAGTCGGCGGCGAGCAGCGCCGCGTCGGCGTTCAAAACGCCGACAAGGGTGAGACGCGGGAAGTCGTGGCCCTTGGCGAGGATCTGGGTGCCGACCAGGATGTCGGCGTCGCCTGCGGCGATCCTCGCCCGCAGCTTTTCCCAACTGCCTTTGTTGCGGGTGCTGTCGCTGTCGATGCGCAGCACGCGCGCCTCGGGAAAGCGTCGCGCCAGGAGCTCTTCGAGCCGCTGGGTGCCGCGGCCGAAGGGCATGATGTCGACGTTGCCGCATTGCGGGCAATGGCGGGGCACCGGGGCGACGTAACCGCAGTGGTGGCAGCGCAGCCGGCGCTCGGCCAGATGCACCACCAGATGCGCGGTGCAGCGCGGGCAGCCGCTCGCCCAGCCGCAGGCCGGACAGGCCAGCACCGGCGCGTAGCCGCGGCGGTTGAGGAAGATCAGCGACTGTTCGCCGCGCGCAAGCCGGGCGTGCACCGCGGCTTCCAGGGCCGCGCACAAACCGTCCTGTGCCGGCTCGCTGCGCAGGTCGAGCAGCCGCACGTCCGGCAGCCGCGCGCCTTCGCGCGCGCGCTCGGGGAGTTCGAGCAGGGTGTAGCGCCCGCTTTCGGCGTGGGCGTAGGACTCCAGCGAGGGCGTGGCCGAGCCGAGCACCACGGGCGCTCCGGCGCGGCTGGCGCGATAGACCGCGAGGTCGCGCGCCGAATAGCGCACGCCGTCCTGCTGCTTGAAGGAGGCGTCGTGCTCCTCGTCCACCACCACCAGGCCCAGCCGCGGCAGCGGCGTGAACACGGCGAGCCGCGTACCGAGCACCACCTGCGCCTGGCCGCGCTGCGCGGCGAGCCAGTGGGCGGCGCGTTCGTTCTCGGCCAGGGCGCTGTTGAGCGTGACCAGCGTCGCGCCTTGCAGGCGCTGCCGGAACTGCTGCTCCAGTTGCGGCGTGAGGTTGATCTCCGGCACCAGCACCAGCGCCTGCAGGCCCCGGCGCACGGCCTCGGCCACGAGGTGCAGATAGACCTCGGTCTTGCCGCTGCCCGTGACGCCCAGCAGCAGGAACGGCTGGAAGCGCCCAAAGGCCGCTTCGATAGCCTGACGAGCCTGGTTTTGTGCGGGAGTGAGCGAATACTCCTCGATGAAGCGCAAAACTGCGGGCGGCGGTTCGCTTTCGGCGATCCAGCCTTTGCGCAACAGTTCGCGCCGGGCCGGCGAAGCGGGTAGTGCGGCCGGGCCGGGCGCAAGCTGCTGGAGCAGCGCCTTTTGCGCGGCGCTGCGGGGCGGGTTTTGCAGCGCTTCGCGGCCGGGGCCGGTGAGCCGGTAATGGTTGGGCGGCAGGACGAGCGGCTCGGGCCGCCGGAAGCGCGGCGGCAGGGCGGCATGGATCACCTCGCCCAGCGGACGCTGGTAGTACTCGGCGCAGAAGCGGGCGAGCTCCAGCCAGTCGGGCGGCAGCGGCGGCAGATCGTCCAGCACCCGTTCGGCGCGGCGCAGCTTCCCGGCCGGGATGTCGGTCGCGGCGGGCAGTTCGAGCACGATGCCGACCTTACGGCCGTTGCCGAAGGGCACCACCACGCGCTGGCCGACCGCTACGGGACCTTCCTGCGGGTCCCACAGATAGTCGAACAGGCGGGGCAGCGGGACATCGAGGGCGACACGCAGGAGGCTCATGCGGCGGCGGTCATCGGGGGCTTGGGCGGGTGCTGCGGCGCGATCGCAGTATCCACTCTAGGAAAAGCACCTAAGTTCACGCGGGCCAATGTTTTTTCAAGGTTGTGCACAAATTCTGTGGATAATTTTGTGCATAAGGTCTTGGTTCGCGCTCTAACCCTTCACCGGCAAAGGAAATTTTGCGGCCGCCTAAAAACGCGGCGCCGGAAAAATCCGTTTAAATTCAATAGCATTCCTAACACCGCCGGTGGGTGCCCCGTTGTGGGCAGTGCCGGAGCGGCCACGCCACAAAGATGTGCATAAGTCAAGCGGTCTGCCCGTTTGTGTCGGTCAATCGCCTCGATGCCGGAACGCGTGCACAGTCTCGACCAGCACCGCGACATTGTCCGGATCCACATGCTGCGAAATCCCGTGACCGAGGTTGAACACGTGGCCGGGGCCGGGACCGAAGGCTTCCAGCACGCGCACGGCTTCCCGGCGGACGGCCTCGGCGTCGCCCAGCAGGGCGGCGGGATCGAGGTTGCCCTGCAAGGCCACGCGGTCGCCCACGCGCCGGCGGGCCTCGCCGAGCGACACCGTCCAGTCCACGCCCACTGCGTCCGCGCCGCACTCGGCGATGGCTTCCAGCCACAGCCCGCCGCCCTTGGTGAACACGATGCTCGGTACCCGGCGGCCTTCGGCCTCCCGGGTGAGGCCGGCGACGATCCGGGCGATGTAGGCCAGGGAGAACTCGCGGTAGGCGTGCGGGGTAAGGGTGCCGCCCCAGGTGTCGAAGATCATCACCGCCTGGGCGCCGGCCTCGATCTGGGCGTTGAGGTAGTCGGTGACGGCGCGGGCGGTGACGTCGAGGATGCGGTGCAGCAGGTCCGGACGCCGGTAGAGCATGGTCTTGATGTGGCGGAAGTCGTCGCTGCCGCCGCCCTCGACCATGTAGCAGGCCAGGGTAAAGGGGCTGCCGGAGAAGCCGATCAGCGGCACCCGGCCGCCCAGGGCGCGGCGGATGGAACGCACCGCATCCATCACGTAACGGAGTTCCACGGTGGGGTCGGGGGCGGCGAGCGCCTGGATAGCGGCCTCATCCCGCAAGGGCCGCTGGAACTTCGGCCCCTCGCCTTCGGCGAAGTAGAGCCCCAGACCCATCGCGTCCGGCACGGTGAGGATGTCGGAGAACAGAATCGCCGCGTCGAGCCCGAAGCGGTCGATCGGCTGCAGCGTGACTTCGGTCGCCAGCTCCGGCGTCTTGCAGAGCGTGAGGAAGTCGCCCGCGCGCGCGCGTGTGGCGCGGTATTCGGGCAGGTAGCGGCCGGCCTGGCGCATCAGCCAGACGGGCGTGTAGGGCGTGGGCTCGCGCAGCAGCGCGCGCAGGAAGACATCGTTTTGCAGCGTCACGACTGGATCAGCCTTTCGGTGATGAATCGCCATTCGGCCGGATCGACCGGGGTGATGGACAGGCGGTTGCCGGGTTGCAGGATGCGCATCCCGGCGAGCTCCGGATGCTTGCGCAGCTCGGCAAGCGGTACGAGGTTCGTTTTGCGCACCAGCTTCACGTCCACATGGAACCAGCGCGGCGCCTCGCGCGTCGCCTTGGGGTCGTAGTAGTCGCTTTGCGGATCGAACTGGGTTTCGTCCGGATAGGGTGCGCTCGCCACTTCCGCGATGCCGGCGATGCCCGGCTGCGGGCAGCTCGAGTGATAGAAGAACACCCGGTCGCCGATGCGCATCTGGTCGCGCATGAAATTGCGCGCCTGGTAGTTGCGCACGCCGGTCCACGGCGTGGTCTGGTTGGGCGCGTCAGCGAGATCGTCGATACTGAACTCGTCGGGTTCGGATTTCATCAGCCAGTAGCGCACGGCATTCTCCGGCACGGGGTGGAAACGGCACAGCCCCAGGAGGGCATTCGAGGCTGCCGATTATCGGCGATCTGGGGCAAGATACGCGATCTGGAAAATTGCCCGGATCATACGCCCGGCTGATTCGACATGATCCTCGTTACCGGCGGCGCAGGCTTCATCGGCTCCAATTTCGTGCTCGACTGGCTCGCAACCAGCGACGAGCCCGTCGTCAATCTCGATGCGCTGACTTACGCCGGCAATCTTGCCAACCTCGCGTCGCTCGCGGGCGATGCGCGCCACATCTTCGTGCGCGGCGATATTTGCGACCGCGCGCTCGTCGACCGGCTGCTCGCGAACTACAGACCGCGCGCCATCGTGCATTTCGCCGCCGAGAGCCATGTGGACCGCTCGATCCACGGTCCGGGCGAGTTCGTGCGCACCAACGTGCAGGGCACCTTCACGCTGCTGGAGGCCGCGCGCGCGTACTGGATGGCCTTGGACGAGCCCGCCCGCACGGCGTTTCGCTTTCTCCATGTTTCGACCGACGAGGTGTACGGTTCGCTCGGGCCGGACGATCCGCCCTTTACGGAAACCACACCTTACGCGCCCAACAGTCCTTACGCGGCGAGCAAAGCCGCGTCCGACCATCTGGTGCGCGCCTGGCATCACACCTACGGCTTGCCGGTGCTCACCACCAACTGTTCCAACAACTACGGGCCCTACCAGTTTCCGGAGAAGCTGATCCCGCTCGTGATCGCCAACGCCCTGGGCGGCAGACCGCTGCCCGTCTACGGCGACGGCCTGAACGTGCGCGACTGGCTCTATGTGGGCGACCATTGCGCCGGCGTGCGCACGGTGCTGGAGAAAGGGCGGCAGGGGGAGACCTACAACATCGGCGGCTGGAACGAACGCACCAACATCGAGATCGTGCGCCGCATCTGTGCGTTGCTGGACGAGCTGCGCCCCGATCCGGCCGGCTCGTACGAGCGCCTCATCACCTTCGTCAAGGACCGGCCCGGACACGATCGCCGCTATGCCATCGACGCGCGCAAGATCGAACGCGAGCTCGGCTGGCGGCCGGCGGAAACGTTCGAGAGCGGGCTGCGCAAGACGGTGCGGTGGTATCTCGACAACCAGGCGTGGCTGCGGCAGGTGCAGGACGGCTCGTATCGAGCGTGGATCGACATGAATTACGCGGCGCGCTGACTGGAAAGGCTCATGACACGCAAAGGCATCATTCTCGCAGGCGGTTCGGGCACGCGTCTTTATCCGCTCACGCGCGCGGTGTCGAAGCAACTGCTGCCGGTGTACGACAAGCCGATGATCTACTACCCCTTGAGCGTGCTGATGCTGGCGGGGATCCGTGACATCCTTGTCATCTCCACGCCGCACGATCTGCCGCTCTTCCGGCAGTTGCTCGGTGACGGCTCGGCTTGGGGGGTGAGTTTCCGGTACGCGGAGCAACCGTCTCCGGACGGCATCGCCCAGGCCTTCCTCATCGGCGCCGACTTCATCGGCGACTCGAACTGCTGTCTGGTCCTGGGCGACAACATCTTCTACGGACACGACTTGCAGGAGGAGTTGCAGCGCGCCAACGCGCAGCAGCAGGGCGCGACGGTGTTCGCCTATCCCGTACACGATCCCGAGCGCTACGGCGTGGTCGAATTCGATGCGCAACGCCGGGCGATCAGCATCGAGGAAAAGCCTGCGAAACCCAAATCCCGCTATGCGGTGACCGGCCTCTATTTTTACGACAACGAGGTCGTCGAAATCGCCCGCGGTCTGCGGCCTTCGGCGCGCGGCGAACTGGAGATCACCGACGTCAACAACGTCTATCTCGCGCGCGGCCGGTTGAACGTCGTGCCCATGGGGCGGGGACACGCGTGGCTCGACACCGGCACGCACGAATCGCTCATCGACGCGAGCCTGTTCATCCAGACCATCGAAAAGCGCCAGGGGCTCAAGATCGCCTGTCCCGAGGAGATCGCCTGGCGGCGCGGATGGATCTCCGCCGCGCAAGTGGAGGCGCTGGCGGCGCCGCTTGCCAAAAGCAGCTACGGCCAATATCTGTTGCAGATCCTGAAAAGCGACGTGTTCTGATGAAGGTGTTCGATACGCCGCTGCCCGGCGTCAAACTCATCGAGCCGGCCGTATACGGCGACGCACGTGGTTTTTTTTATGAGAGCTACAACGAACGCGCGTTCGCGCAGCAGGTGGCCGACGTGCGCTTCGTGCAGGATAACCACAGCCGGTCGCGGCATGGCGTGCTGCGGGGTCTGCACTATCAGATCAAACAACCGCAGGGCAAACTGGTGCGCGTGGCGGTCGGCGAGGTGCTGGACGTTGCCGTCGACATCAGACGTTCCTCCCCGGCCTTCGGGAAGTGGGTGGCCTACAGGCTGTCGGCAGAAAACCACCGGCAGCTTTGGATTCCGCCCGGCTTCGCGCACGGCTTCGTCGTGTTGTCGGAAGTGGCCGAGTTCCTCTACAAGACGACCGACTACTACGCACCGGAACACGAACGCTGCATCCGCTGGGACGATCCCGACCTGGCGATCGACTGGCAGATCGACTTCACCCCGCAGCTGTCGGCCAAGGATGCGGCCGGGCTGCGTCTGAGCGAAGCGGAGCTGTTCCCGTGAACCGGCCGCGCATCCTGCTGACCGGCGCGAGCGGCCAGGTGGGCTGGGAGCTGCGCCGTACGCTGCTGCCGCTGGGCGAGGTCATCGCGCCGGGCCGCGAGGAATTCGATTTGTCGAAGCCCGAGCGCCTGGCCGAGACGGTGCGGCGCATCCGTCCGCAGTGGATCGTCAACCCCGCAGCCTATACGGCCGTGGACCGCGCCGAATCCGAGCCGGCGCTGTGCGACACGGTCAACGCTGTCGCGCCCGCTGAACTTGCGCGCGCTGCACGTGCGCTCGGCGCGGGTTTCATCCATTTCTCCACCGATTACGTGTTCAACGGCGACAAGCGTGCGCCGTACCGGGAAGACGATGCGCCCATGCCCCTGAATCAGTACGGTGCGAGCAAGCTGGAAGGCGAACGCGCGATCGCCGCGATCGGCGGCGCCTGGCTGATCTTCCGCACGGGGTGGGTCTACGGCGGACATGGCGACAACTTCGTGCGCACCGTGCAGCGCCTGCTGTTGCAGCGGGAGAGCCTCAGCATTGTCGACGATCAGATCGGCGCACCGACCTGGGCGCGCGCCGTCGCCGAGGTGGTCGCCATCATCATGGGCCGTTACGCGGCGCCGGAAGCGCTGTTGCCCGACAGCGGGATCTATCACCTGTCCGCAGGCGGCTCGACGAGCTGGTTCGCTTTCGCCGAGCACATCCGCGAGCGGATGGCGGCCGCGCATCCGGGACGGCCGCTGGCGCGGCTCATCCCCATTCCGAGCGTGCAATACCCCACCCCCGCCACGCGCAGCCACTATTCGGTACTCGACAACAGCAAGCTGCGGGAGCGTTTCGGACTGGCCTTGCCCGACTGGAAGGAGTGCTTCGCGCTCGCCGCGCCGGAGTTCGGGCTTTGAACACGGTCCTGCGCACTTCACGCGGAGACTGAGGCGAAGCAAGAAACAAAAAACGCAGGCATGTGCCTGCGTTTGAAGAGGAGCCCCCCGCCGATGCCGTGAGACCGTGAATCTTGAACCTCTCGGTTCAAGGTGGTCGCCTACGGGTGGCCGTAGGTACATCCGACGAGGGACGCGCGCATTGGCCACCTCAGATCAGCAACCTGGCGTGTGGTGTTGGTTCAAGAAAATATCAGCCTTACACGCACATCGCAGGGGACATTGACCGACTGCGACCGACCGCTTGCGCGGTCTTGCGGCGCCTTGCGCGCCCGCCCGCATGGAAAACTCAGAACAGGTTTTCCTGCGGCGCGAGCGCCTCGTCGAGCGCCGCTCGCATGGAAGCGATTCTACGCTTCACCCCTTCGATGTCAAAGCCATTGACAGAAGTTTGCGCAGCCTGCAACGTGAGCAGTTCGTGCGTGATGTTCAGCGCCGCCATGACCGCGATGCGCTCCGCGCTGCCGATACGGCCGGTCGCCTTGATCTCGTTCATCTTCTGGTCGAGATAGGCCACCGCCTGCAGCAAGGACTCGCGTTCCTCATCGGCGCACGCAACCTTGTACGTGCGGCCCATGATGGTGATGTCCAGGGCACCGATCTTGTCGCTCATTCAGGAATCTGCTCGAGCAAGCCTTGTAGGCGCTTCTTGGCGTCGTTGATCTTGTCGGTCAGACGCTTGTTTTCGTCCGTGAGCTGCGCCACCTGTTGGCGCAACTGGTTGTTCTCGGCGCGCAGTCGCTGGCACAACTCTACCGCCTGCCGGATGCGGTCTTCGAGCGCTGAGAGCTGTTCTTCCATCGCTGCACTATAGTCGGCGAAATTCCGGCGGGTCAAGAACTAAGCCGGAGTTCTCAATGTAGTTTCGTGATTCTGCCACGGCTGCGCTGCGGCCGTCGCGTGCCGCAAGTCACCGTTCCCGTCCGGCATGCGAAAGGGCCGTGCCCGGAGGTGCCGGCGGCGTGCCGCGGGCCGCAATTTCCGCGCGATCGTGTGTAGAATTGCACCCGCGTTCGAGGTGCCGCCCGTGCCTGTCCAGGCGCGGCGGTGAAACGGGAAGCAGGTGCGGCCTCCCTGGAGGCCTAGTCCTGCGCTGCCCCCGCAACGGTAGGCAAGCGTATTCCGTCACCACAGCCACTGTGGCCCAGCGCCATGGGAAGGCGACGGAATTCGAAGCAGCATCGGCGCTTCGGCTTGCAAGCCCGGAGACCGGCCTCGGAACGACCACGGGGCCGCTCGGGGTGAAGCGCCGCACTCGCGACACTCCTTTGCGTGCCCTCCCATCAACCACCACAGCCTGCGGGGACGCTGGCTGCGAAGGAGCGTTGCACATCATGTATCGTCTTGTCAGGCGGCCGTTCGCCGGCCTCGTGCCGGTGGTGGCCCTGTCCGCTTTTTCCACCCTTGCCCATGCACAGTATGCCGGGGACGCGATCGTCGTCACTGCCATGCGCTTCCCGGAGCGTCGGCTCGATGTGCCGATCGGCACGCGGATCATCACCGAGGAAGACATCCGCAACAGCACCGCGAATACCTTGCCGGAGGTGCTGCAGAAGCTGGGCGGCGTATACGTGCGCGACAACGTCGGATCGCCCGACTACCAGCTCGATCTGCGCGGCTTCGGCATGACTGGCGACGACAACGTCGCCGTATTGATCAACGGCGTGCGCATGCAGCGCACCGAGATGAAACCTTATGCCTTGAGCGGCATTCCGCTGTCCATGGTGGAGCGCATCGAAATCCTGCCCGGCGGCGGGGCGGTGCAGTACGGCGCGGGTACCACCGGCGGCACGATCAACATCATCACCAAAGCACCGCGCCCGGGCGAGCGTTCCGGTTCCCTGTTCGCCGGCGCCGGCCGCTACGGCACCAGCGATCTGCGCGCTTCGCTTGCGCTGGCAGGCGAGGAAGTCGGATTCAGCCTGGGCGGCAGCCGCTACGAAAGCGACGGTTATCGGGACAACAACGATGTGCAAGAGCAGAGCGGCATGGGCACGCTGCGCTGGCAGCGCGGCGATCACCGCCTTGCGCTGACTTTGGGCGCCGATCATCAGGCGCTGGAATTGCCCGGCCCGCGCAATGCGCTGCAACTCAAGACCGATCGCAGCGGGACGTCCGAGCCCGACAATCGGTCGCATCGCGACGGCGGATTCGGCACGTTGAGCTTCGGCACGCGCAGCGGCGAGGTGGAATTCGACGCCGATATCGGCTACCGGCAAAGCGAGTCGCAGACCTTTTTTTTCGGCTCCGGTTGGCTGGAAAACGATCAGCGCACGACCACATTCTCGCCCCGTGTCCGCTGGACCACCACGATCGCCGGTATGCCGAGCAGCCTGATCGCCGGAATCGATCTGTACGAGTGGGAGCTCGACAACAGGCTGCCGTCCGGAGATACCGAAACGGAAGAGCGTGCACGCGCCTTCTATGCGCAACTGGCGACGCAGTTGACGCGGACCACGCGCTTGAACGCGGGGTGGCGCGTCCAGCGGGTGGTCACCGAATTGCACGACAAGACCGCCGGCACGACGGCAAGCGCACGGCACACGCTCTATGCGCATGAGATCGGGCTGCGGCAGGCGCTGTCGGATCGCTGGTCGATCCACGGCAAGGTCGGCCGCAGTTTCCGGCTGGCCAATGCCGACGAGAACGCGTATTTCGTCGGGCCGTCGGAATTGCTCGAACCTCAAAAGGCGAAACAGCGCGAGATCGGCGTGGAGTATCGCGGCGGCGGTCTGCGGGCCAGCCTGATCGGCTACGACATGCGGCTCGAGAACGAGATCGCGACGCTGATGTTCGAATACTCGGACAACAACACCACCACCTTTTTGCCGAACAACACCAACCTTCCGCCCACGCGCCGCCGCGGCCTGGAGCTGAGCGCCGATTGGCAGGCTACGCCCTCGCTCGAACTGGGCGCGTCGCTGCATTATGTGCGGGCGACGTTCCGCGGAGGCGTCTCAGGCGTGACGCCGATCGACGGCAACGAGGTGCCGCTCGTGCCGAGGTACCGGGCGAACGCCTATGTGGCATGGAACGTGGCGCCGAAGACGAGGCTTTCCGCGCATTACACCTACGTGGGCAGGCAACGGTACGACAACGATCAGGCCAACCTGTACCGGCGGATGCCCGCCTACAGCATCGTCGATCTGCGTTTGAGCCACGCGGTCGGCGACTGGCTGCTGGCGGCCAATCTGCAGAACGCTCTGGACGAGAAGTACTACAGCTATGCCGTGGTCGCGGGCGATTATTCGACCTTCTACGCCTATCCGCACGGCGGGCGCAGCCTGTTCCTCAGTGCGGAATACCGGTTCAGGTGAGTCATGAGGGTGCGCCGGCTGCTCGCTCTGCTGCTCGCGTTCTTCGGCACGAGCGCCGGCGCCGAGGGGTACCAGCGCATCGCCACCCTTGCGCCCCATCTGGCCGAGCTCGTTCATGCGGCCGGGGCGGGGCACAAGCTGGTCGGCGTGAGCGCCTATAGCGATTATCCGCCGGAGGTCGCGCGATTGCCGGTGGTGGGCAGCCACGGCCGGGCGAACCTCGAAGCGCTTTACCGGCTGCAACCCGATCTCATCCTCGCCTGGCGCAGCGGCAACTGGGCGCCGGATGTGGCGGAACTCGAGCGGCGCGGGTTCAACGTGGTGACGACCGAGCCGGCTTCGCTGCTCGACGTGGGAAGCCTGATCCGGCTGTTCGGCAAGCTCGCCGGCACCTCGGAAGCGGCCGAAGCGGCCGCGACGGACTACGAACGGCGTATCGAAGCGCTGCGGAAGGCGTACGCCGGCAGGCGGGAGGTGTCCGTGTTCGTCGAAATCTGGCACGAGCCGCTCATGACCGTGAACGCCGGGCATCTCATCACCGAGGTCATGAGCCTGTGCGGCGCGCGGAACGTGTTCGCCGATGCGCCGACCCTGACGGCAGTCGTGTCGCGCGAGCAGCTCTATGCCAGGCAGCCTGCGGCGGTGCTCACGACCGCGTTCCTCGACGACGAGAGCATGCGGGCCGGTTGGGCCGGATTCGGCGCCTTGCGCGCCGTGCGCGACGGCGCCCTGTTCCGGATCGACGCCGATCTCCTGACCCGGCTCGGACCGCGCCTCGCCGAGGGGGCGGCGCAGGTCTGCGAACGGGTGGAAGCACTAAGAAACCGGCTGCCCTGAAGGGGGCGGGTATAATCCGCGCTCATTTTCCGGGCTTATGGGATGTCCAAGCCGCCATCCTCTTTTCAGCTCTACGTCCGCCTGCTCCGATACGTCCGGCCGTATTGGAAGCTCTTCGCGGTCTCGATCGTCGCGATGATCATCGTGTCGGCGACCGAGCCGGCGGTGCCCGCGCTGCTCAAGCCGCTGATCGACGGTGCCTTCGTGGAGAAGGACCTCGACGCGATGCGCTGGGTGCCGGTGCTGATCGTGCTGCTGTTCCTGGTGCGGGGGACGGCGAATTTCGTCTCCGACGTGGCCGCGCAGAAAGTGGCCCAGCGCGTCGTGGTCGATCTGCGCAACGATATGTTCCACACGCTGGTGCGGCTGCCGACCGCGTTCTACGACAACACCACGACCGGCAGCCTCATCTCGAAGTTCACCTTCAACGTCACCCAGGTCATGGGTGCCGCCACCAATGCGGTGAGCATACTGGTCAAGGACTCGCTCACCGTGGCGGGGCTGCTCGGCTATCTCTTCTGGCTCGACTGGCTGCTGACGCTGGCGGTGCTCATCGTCGGGCCGATCATCGCCTGGCTGATCCGCTATTTTTCCAAGCGTTTGCGTGCGGTGAGCCGGCGCGAGCAGTCGGCGATGGGCTATCTCAACCATGTGCTGGAGGAGTCGATCGGCAACCAGCGCGTGGTCAAGGTCTTCGGCGGGCAGGCTTACGAATCGCAGCGTTTCGCCGAAGCCGTGCGCAAGGTCGAGCAGGCCAACATGAAGCGGGCCATCGCGGCCGCGGCGAGCGTGCCGGCGACCCAGGTCGTCGCCTCGATCGCGGTGGCCGGCGTGATCTACTTCGTGATCGAGCAGGCGGCGCGCGCCGAAACCACCGTCGGCACGTTCGTGTCGTTCCTGGTCGCGCTGCTGATGCTGCTGCCGCCGCTCAAGCGTCTGGTCAACGTCAACGTGCAGTTGCAGCGCGGATTGGCGGCGGCGGAGTCGATATTCGAGCTGATCGACGAGCGGCCGGAGACGGACAGCGGGACGCACGAGCTGGGGCGCGCGCGCGGCGAAGTGGAATTCCAGGAGGTGAGCTTCCGTTACCCGGGCGCGCCTCGCCTTGCGCTGGACCGCGTGTCGCTGAAGATCCGTGCCGGCGAGACCATCGCGCTCGTCGGTCCTTCTGGGGGCGGCAAGACGACGCTGGCGAATCTGTTGCCGCGCTTCTATGCGCCGACCGCCGGCCGCATTACCATCGACGGTGTCGACATCGCCGACATCACCCTTGCCTCGTTGCGCGCGAACATCGCGCTGGTGAGTCAGGACATCACGCTGTTCAACGACACCGTGGCGGCCAATATCGGCTACGGCCGCATGGGACAGGCGACGGAAGAGGAGATCGTCCGCGCCGCGGAAGCGGCCAATGCCATGGGCTTCATCCGCGAAATGCCGGACGGCCTGCAGACGATGATCGGCGAAGACGGCGTCCGGCTCTCCGGCGGTCAGCGCCAGCGCCTCGCCATCGCGCGGGCGTTCCTCAAGAACGCGCCGATCCTCATCCTCGACGAAGCCACATCGGCCCTCGATACCGAATCGGAACGGCAGGTGCAGGCCGCGCTCGAAGAATTGATGAAGGGCCGCACGACGCTGGTGATCGCGCACCGTCTTTCGACCATCGAGAACGCCGACCGCATCGTCGTGCTCGAAGCCGGACGGATCGTGGAAGTCGGCCGCCACGACGAACTGCTGGCGAGCGACGGCGTGTATGCGCGCCTGCACCGGTTGCAGTTCTCGACCAACGGGAGCGGTGTGGCCGCCTGAACGGGCGGCACCCGGTCAGGCCGTGCCGCGCGCCTGCCGGATGTCGGTGACGCTGGCGGCGGGTTGAGGGCCGGGCTCGGCGTCGCCCGCGGGACGATATTCGGGCACGCGTTCGCGCAGGGCGGCCCGCACGGCCTCGTCACTATAGGCCTCCTTCGACTCCAACCAGCGCAGCGTGGCTTCCACCCAGGCGTAGCCGCGCGGCGTTTCGCTGCGCATCACGCGCACTTTCTCGTGCTTGGTGGGCAGGGTGGTTTCGTCGTCCGCGAGCAGTTCCTCGTACAGCTTCTCGCCGGGACGCAACCCCGTGAACACGATCTCGATCTCGTCGTCGGCATAGCCGGACAGCCGGATGAGCTCGCGTGCGAGGTCCACGATCCTGACCGGCTCGCCCATGTCGAGCACGAAAATCTCGCCGCCCTGACCCATGAGGCCGGCCTGCAGCACAAGCTGGGTGGCTTCTGGAATGGACATGAAGTAGCGGCGGACCTCGGGATGCGTGACCGTGACCGGCCCCCCCGGCGGCAATCTGTTTGCGGAACTTCGGAATGGCACAGCCGGTGCTCCCCAGCACGTTGCCGAAACGCACCGCCACGAAGCGGGTGCGCTCGTTCGAGAACGCCTGGCAAAGGAGCTCAGCCAGCCGTTTGCTCGCGCCCATGACGCTGGCCGGATTGACCGCCTTGTCGGTCGAGATGAGCACGAACTTCTCCGCACCGTGCGCGATCGCGGCCTGCGCGATCCGTACCGTACCCAGAGCGTTGTTGCGCACCGCCTGCCAGGCGTTCTCCATCTCCATCAGCGGCACGTGCTTGTAGGCGGCCGCATGGAAGACTACCGACGGCCGGTGCTCGGCGAACACCTGCTCCAAGCGTCCCCGGTCCTTGACGTCGCCGATCACATACACGAGCTGCGTCGCACCGTGACGGGGGCCGAGTTCCTGCTCGATGCAGTACATCGCGAACTCGCTGAGCTCGTACAACACCAGCTTGGCGGGTGCGAACCGCAGGATCTGCCGGCAAAGCTCCGAACCGATGGAGCCGCCGGCGCCGGTAACGAGCACTGTCTTGCCTTGCAGCCACTGCATCAGGCCGGCGTTGTCGAGCTTCACCGGATCGCGGCCGAGCAGATCGTCGAGCTCCACCTTGCGCAGCTGGGAGATGCTTACCTTCCCGGAGACCAGGTCATCCCAGGCCGGGACGGTCATCGCTTCAAGCCCCGCCGCACGACATAGATCCATGGCGCGACGGCGCACGCCGTGGGTCTGCCCGGGCATGGCGATCACTGCGGTCCTGGCGGCGGTTTCCTTCGCGACCTTGGGCAGATCGTCCAGTTTTCCGAGCACCGGCACGCCGTGGATTTCACGATGCTGCTTGGCCGGGTCGTCGTCTAGCAGTGCCACGATGTGCCACCTGCCCAGGCGGTTGACGCTCTTGATCAGGCTGGCGGCCGCACTGCCTGCGCCCAGGATGATCACCGGCTCGCCGGTTTCGCTAAGGCGCGACAGATACCCCTCCTTCCAGGCGCGGTAGAGCACCCGGCTGCCGCCCATCAACATCGGCAGCAAGATCGCATAGAGGATCAGCGTCGTGCGCGGGATGCGCTCGATGCGCAAGAGGACGATGACCGACGCAATGGCGAGCGCACCGAGCGCCGTCGCCTGCAGGATGCGCCGCAAATCCGTAAGGCTCGCGTAGCGCCACAGGCCGCGGTACATGCCTGTCCAGAACAGAAGCACGGCTTGCAGGGGGACGATCCATACCACGGTCGCCAGCATGGCCTCCTGGAACTCGGGCGGGACATCGAAGTTGAACCTCATGGCGAAGCCGAGCATCCATGCGGCCGCGGCGGCGGCCAGGTCGTGGATGAACGCTAACCCGTTGCGCCAAGAGAAGCTAAAGCGTGTGCCTGACAGTGACATATCGCTTCCAAAGGCGGTCGACCATGAGACCGAGCAGGAGGTAAAGCCCTCCCATACAGGCGAGTCCCACGGCCTGGATGAACGGCGGAGCGTGCAGGGCAAGCAGCCCGGTTGCTGCGCAGCCTGCCATGAGCGCAAGCTCGGCCAGCACAGTCTTCCGGTGTCCCCAACCTAGTTGCACGAGGCGTTGGTAATAGTGCGAACGATGTGCCTTCCAGAACGGCTCGCCGGCGAAGATGCGTCGCAACAAGGTGACAGTCGCGTCGACGGTAAACGGGGAGAACACCAAGCATGGAAACCACCACGGCCAGGTGTCTTCGCGCCAGCCGGCTAAGCCCTGGGCGGCCGCGAGGAACCCGAGCGGAATGGAGCCGCAATCGCCCATGAAGGTGCGCGCTGGATGCCAGTTAAACCGAAGAAAAGCCGCTGCTGAGCATGCAATCGCCGCGCTCGCCACGGCGAGATCGTTCTTTTCTGCGAGGACCGCCGCGGCGGCATAGGCACCGAAGCCGACCAGCGCCATGCTCCCGGCCAGTCCGTCGGCACCGTCCATGAAGTTGTAGAGGTTGGTCATCCAGACCGTCGCGAGCGCGGCGCACGCGAGGAGCAGCCAGTGCTGCGTGCCGCCTAGGAGCACGACCAGCGTGATCGCCGCGGCCAAGTGTGCGGCAAAGCGTACCGACGCCGGCAGGCCGTTGCGGTCGTCGAAATACGACACTACGGCGAGCCATGCAGCGAGCGCAGCAACGACTGGTGACCACGCCCAGGCGATCGCCGGCAGCATACCCGCGCAGAGCGCCACGCCGCCGACGCGCGGCACGGGCCGCGCATGCAGCGAGCGCTCGTTGGGATGGTCCCACGGCAACGCTTTCCGTGGACCGCTCAACATCCAGTCGAGCAGCAAAAAACTCAGCGCGCCGGCGACCAGTGGGACGACGAACGACATGCGTGCCCTGTCCTTACTCGAAAGCCGGCCGGAACTACCGGCCGGCTGTCAGCTCCCGATACCAAGCCACGGTCTGTGCCAGAGCGTCGTCTGCCGTGCGCGGCGGCGTCCAGTCGATCAGCGTGCGGATGCGCCTGCCTTCGACATGGAAATTGCCCAGCAGGCGAGCAATCTCATCCGATCGGCCTGCGAGCCTGGCGGCCAGGCGTAGCCAAGCAGGCGGTACGCTGAACAATCGCACCGGACGGTTCATGGCTGCGGCGATGCGGCGGATGAGGTCCGGCGTGGAAAGCGCCTCGTTGTCGGCGACCAGGAAACTCTGGCCGGCGGCCCGGGGATGCTCGAGGCATCGAACAATTGCGTCGACAAGGTTTTCCAGGGCCAACAGGCTGCGCCGGTTCCGTACCGCAGCGAGCGGCAGCGGCACACCGCGGTCCACCCATTGCACCAGGCGCAAGAAATTCGCCTGCACGCCGGGACCGTAGACCAGCGGCGGCCTGAGGATGCATACCTCCATGCCGGTGCGTGCGGCCAGCGCCTGCAGTCCGGCTTCCGCTTCGTATTTGGAGATCGCGTAGGCATCGACCGGCGCCGGCGGGGTCGCGTCGTCGAAAGGACGCTCGCCGCTCGACTCGCCCAGCACTTTCGCGGTGCTCAGAAAGACGAACCGCCGCACGCCGGCTGTCGCGGCGCGTTCGGCGAGGCGCAGGGTCCCGCGCGTGTTGACCTCGCGATAAGCCTCGACGTCGTGCTCGTGCCGGGCGTGGACTTTCGCGGCGAGGTGGACGACGCAGTCGGCGCTGTCGAGCACGCCGTTCCAGTTCGTGCGCGAACCGATGTTTCCCACCACGCGGACCGGAGCGGGACAGCTTTTCTCGCGCCGTGTGACGGCTAGTACCTCATGGCCGGCCTGCAGAAGGCGGTTGACCGCCGCACGTCCGACGAAGCCTGAAGCGCCTGTAACAATTATTCGCATTCCTTCTTCGGCACCTTGGGCACCATTGGGCGGGCATGCCTACCGGTAGCGATCCACAGACTTTGCGCCCTCTTTATCCCGGATGAAGCCACTGATCTTCCCTGTCATCCTCTGCGGCGGCGCCGGCACCCGGCTCTGGCCGATGTCGAGGCAGCTGCTGCCCAAGCAATTCCTGCCCCTGGTTTCCGAGCAATCGATGCTCCAGGAAACCGCGCTGCGCATAAAAGGGCTGCAGAACGCCGCGTCGCCCGTGGTGGTGGGCAACGACGAGCATCGTTTCCTCGTCGCCGAACAGATGAGGGAAATCGGCGTACGCCTCGACGCGCACATTCTCGAGCCTGCGGGTCGCAACACCGCGCCGGCGGTTGCCTTGGCTGCCCTGCACGTGGCTTCGGTCAATCCCGACGGCGTGCTGCTGGCGCTGCCGGCCGACCATCTCATCAAGAACGAAGGTGCGTTCCGTGCAGCCGTCGAACGGGCGGCGGCGCTTGCCGCGAAGGGCTGGCTGATGACCTTCGGCGTCCGTCCGGAATATCCGGCTACGGGATACGGTTACATCGAACAGGGCGAGCCGATCGCGCAAAGTGGTGCCTTCAAAGTGGCGACCTTCATCGAAAAGCCGGACGAGGAACGCGCGCGGACTTTCGTCGAAAGCGGACGCCATCGCTGGAACAGCGGCATTTTTGCGTTTCCAGTGGCGGCATTCCTAGAGGAGCTCGAGCGCCACCGTCCCGACATCCTCTCCGCGGTCAGGGCTGCCTGGTCAAAGCGCCGCAAGGATCTGGACTTCGTCCGTCTCGACGCGGACGCCTTTGCGGCATGCCCGGCGGAGTCTGTAGACCGCGCGGTGATGGAAAGGACAGGCCGCGCCGCCATGCTACCCGTGGAGATGGGCTGGAGCGACGTGGGCTCGTGGTCGACGCTGTGGGAGGTCGCAGAGAAGGATCGGGACGGTAACGTGCTGCGCGGAGACGTCAATGCGATCCGCACGAAGAACTGCTACGTGCGCGCCGAAAAGCGCATGGTGTCGGTGGTCGGGCTGGAAGATACGGTTGTCGTCGAAACAGACGACGCCGTGCTCGTCGCACACCGCTCCTGCGCCCAGCTCGTAAGAGAGGTGGTCGGGCAGCTCGACCGTGCCCGACGCAACGAACACGTCTCGCATCGGCGCGTGTACCGTCCGTGGGGATACTACGAATGCATCGATCGAGGCGCGCGCTACCAGGTAAAGCGTCTCATGGTGAAGCCCCAGCACGCGCTGTCGCTACAAATGCATCACCACCGCGCCGAGCACTGGATCGTGGTAAGCGGCGCCGCCCGCGTCACGTGCGAGGACCGCGTCTGGCTGCTGTCGGAGAACCAGTCGACCTACATCCCAATCGGAGCGAAGCACCGTCTGGAAAACCCGGGCAAGGTGCCACTGTATCTCGTCGAAGTGCAGTCCGGCGGCTACCTGGGCGAAGACGACATCGTGCGCTTCGAGGACCGCTATCACCGGGAAGCGGGCTGATCGTCGAGCTGGCCGGAAGGGTACCTACTGCAGATCTTCTCCACAAACCTCGTCCCAACCGTTGAGATGCGCGTTTGGCGGGAATGCGTGTTGCTGCACGCAGGAGCTGGCGCGCCCAGAAATGATCCCTATGCCGCGCCTTCGTAAAAGTACGTGTGGGGCAGTATGGCACGAGCAGCGATTACGCTTTCCATCGTCAGCCACGGACAGCCCGATCTGGCGGAACGCTTGCTGAGCGATCTTTCTGCGCTGGGTAGGAACGATATCGAAGTGGTTTACACCGCGAACGTTCCTGAGCGGCGGTTAATGCTGGAAAGCTTCGGATTGCCTATGCGCGTGGTTCGGAACGACGCTCCCTGTGGGTTCGGCGCGAATCACAATGCCGCTTTTCGCCTGTGTAGAACGCCTTACTTCTGTGTGCTCAATCCAGACATCAGTTTGGTCGGCGATCCTTTCGAGCCGCTACTTGCCGAATGCCGCAAACCGGGGGTAGGTGTCGTCGCGCCTCTGGTCGTCGACATGAGAGGGGAGTGCGAGGACAGCGCGCGGCGCTTCCCGACCTTGGGGACACTTGCGCGCAAGGCACTTTCCAGAAAGCGGGCGCTCGATTACGGCGTTCCATCTGGACATACCATCTCGCCCGACTGGGTCGCCGGTATGTTCATGCTTTTCCCCAGCGAAGCCTTTCGCGCTGTAGGCGGATTCGACGAGCGTTTTTACCTCTACTACGAAGACGTCGCCCTTTGTCGCCGGTTGAGACAAATGAGACTGGATGTCCGGTTGGTCCAGAGCGTATGCGTCAGACACCTCGCCAGAAGGGAAAGCCACCGTAATTTGCGCTATCTGCTCTGGCATATGGAGAGCATGACGAAATACTTCCTGCTTGCCCGGTGGTCCGATGTCAAGACGACAGATGCGGGATGGTACGCTGGGGATGATGCATACGACCGGAAAGACCGTGCCACACCCCCAATGTCATCATCCGCAAATGTTGCAGAGGGGGCCTTCCGTAAAGGCTATAGAAGATGAACTTGAGTGCCAGGCGATAGCCGTCAACCAGCTTCCAGTTCAACGGCACCCAGCTCTGCCGGTAGAGCCAAACGGCGTTCCGGAAATGGTAGTAATGACGCAACGGCGTGTGCATGGGGATACTGCGTCCGCCCCACCGAACGGGCGTCTCTCCGAGCCGGTGCCGCATTCGCGCCCGCATCGATCCGATGGTTTGAAAGCCGTGCCGCTTCGCTCTCAAGCCCCATTCAATATCGACGTAATCGATGAACAACTCTTCCCTCATCCCCCCGACGATTTCGAGAACATCGATCGGAATCAAGCTCCCCGAGGAAATAAGGTAATCGACGGCAACGAATGTATCGTCCGCCGCACCCACTCTTTTGAGTCGCAGACCTTCCACACGGATGAACGGCGGGGGATTGTTGTGGCGTTCATCGACATAGTTGGGGCCCACGGCAGCGACACGGTAACCGTCGCGTTCTGCGAGTGCCAATGCTTCGTGTAAACGGACTACCATGTCTTCCGCCGGTTCGCTGTCCTGATCGAGAAGGACGACGTAACGCGCGCCCAGATTCCTGGCATAGTTGATACCGATGTTGTGCCCCGCCGCGAGCCCGAGATTGGTGCGCAGTGGAATGAAATGAAGACCCTCGACTTCTTTCAGCCAGTCGACTTGATGTGCTGGAGACCCGTTATCGACCACGACAACACCTTTCACCTGCGGCACGATGACCGATAGAAGCCGCGTCAGCTCGGTACGGCAGGGATGGAACGTCACGACCACGGCAAAGGTCGTGGACCGAATGTCGCTCATTTGGTGAGCGCCACATAGAACTCGATGTCTAACTCCGGGTTGCTCAATGGGGGGTGAGACCATACGGACAACCACTTCACGACTTCACGGTTCACGTATTCGATCATTTCCATGAACGACGGATAGTTCCAGACGTGGAAGTGGATGTCGGCGTCGAACTCGTCGGCCTCACGGATCGCCTGCGCGCGTCGTTCTTCGGGTGTTGGGAAAGCGAGCGTGAAGAATTCGTCGTAGTGTTGTAGATCCCGCGTCCTGTCGGGATGCCGATAATCGTCTATGAGATGCGACAAAGGGGTGAGGGAACGTTCCCTGTCGAAAGTCCTGGTTTTCTCCGGGACGACCAACAGAAGCTGTCCGCCGGGTTTCAGTTTTCGATGGGCGGTGGCGATGGCGCCTATCGGGTTACGGGTATGCTCGATGACGTGACAGCCGATGATGAAATCCAGGCTTTCGTCGGCGATGCCGCGGAACGTCTCGAATTCCGTCTGCAGATCGGGCACGACGAGATTGTGCGCCGCTTGTCCGGGGTAGAGCTCGCGCACCAGGCGCTCGTGAGGCCACTTGTCGCCGTACAGGACGCGGCAGTGCAAAGGGACCGGGAAAGGCGAAGCTCCTGCGCCCACCTCCAGCCCGAGACCGCGAAGGTTCCTGGCCATGTATTCACGCATCTCCATGGACGAGACGATCTGTCGCGGATCGGCGTCCGGTGCGAAGCGGTGAGGGACCGGCCCCCCGATGGACAAGGCTCTGATGACCGCCGCCGGCACCTGAAGGACATCTTCCGGCCATCTCAGGCCCAGCTCAGCGACAATCTTGGCAGAAGGTACGTAATGACGCCTGCCATGACGGGCGAGGAAAACGGCGTCGCCGAACTCGCTGTTACGAGCTTGGAGAAGGACGCAGTCGCGCGTCTCATCGTATCTGCTGGACGGGTTCATGTTGGTGCGCTTCATGGCTCGAAGGTCGGGCAAGGTGAGGGGCGTGCATGAACCGCGCGACGCGCATCAACGAAGCCTCCCAATCCCCATAGCGCGTGAGCACTTCGTCGGTGCCGGCGCGGCGGACCGCAGTGAGTTCCTCGTATCGGTCGAGTGCGCGAGCGAGCGTCTCATAGAGGGCGGTGGTGGTCGGCGGAGCTAGCAGGCAGTTCTTTCCGTTTTTCAGGAACCAGGTATTGGCGGGATTGAAGTTGGATACCACCAGGCAGCCGCACGCCATCAACTCGAAGGGCAGATACGATGGATGCTTCGTCATCATCATGACGAATCCGACGTGACAGCTCCTGTAAAGCGACGGCGTGTCTTCGTAGGGTAGCGTGCCGAGCACGCGGATGACGTTTTGCAGCCCATATTCCTCCGGTTTCCAGTCGGCCCCCGCAGCAACGATGTCCACACCGTCTCCGTAGCGGTCCTTCAGCCGCCGTAGTGCGGCGACGGCCAGCTCGAAGCCGTTGCGAGGCGTGCCGGGGCGGGCGTAGTAGAAAACCCGCTTGCGCGTCGTCCCGGCAGTGCGGCCAGACGGGTTGAACAAGGTAGTGTCGACGGCCGGTGTGAGCGCGACGGCGGTTCCTCCGTATTCTGTCGTGTAGATGTCGTACAGTGAATGCGTGTTGGTGATCCCGTAGAAGCCGAAGCGATAGGTCAACTCGGCCTGCGCGTACGTGCTTCCCGCCGGATAGAACAGCGGCTCGTAGTCCTGAATCATGTAGAACTTGTAGCCCGTATTCCGGATCTGCAGGAGCGTGTAGGCCGTAGTCCAGAGCGTGGCCACCGAGTAATCGGCAGGCGGGATGGAGTCGATCTTCTCGGGAGAATTCAGAGCGATCACTTCGGCCTCACGCAGCGCTCCGAACGCGCTGCCGATCTTCTCGGACAAGGATACGGGGTCGCACGAGCCGCAAATGAGAAAACGTTGTCGTACACCATGGCGTTCGCGCAGATGGGCGGCGAGGCGAAGAACAGTCATGATGCCGCCGTAGAAGGCGTTTTCGAAAGGAGGGAGGTACCAGTGGCAGACACGCTTGCGGATATCCGGATTGACGCGCTCGGGGTGCTGCTGAGCCTGACGGAGTGCTTCCGTCGAGCAGTCTATGTACTGCGCGAGCAGCAGCGCGTCACGTTCGTAGGCGTTCCGGGCTGCCAAGGTGGCGCCCCAGCGGGCAAGCAGGTTGCGGCAGAGCGTCTTGAGCCGACGGGGAGGGCGCATCATGAACTCAAAGGAAACAGCGAGCGCAACGCCGGATGGAAGTACGGATCGTCCTCGTACGAGGCATCGCGAACCGGAGTTGATTCGTAAACCGCGTACGCCATATAGGCGCGAGCGTATGGAGTAACGACACCTCTGGCGGCGGGGGAAAACATCGCGCGGCATCGAGCTGCGAACTCTTCCGGCCAGGACCGTCCGGCTTGCGAAGCCTTTGTCCGTATCCATGCCTGGCGTTTGCATCCGGCGAGATAGGGATACGCCGTTCGGACGTTCCGGTACCAGAGGGGGCCGCCGAATACGCCCCAGTGACGCAGGGGAGTGTCACGGAACAGCGGTGCCGAGTGGCCGTCCTGCGAGCAAACCCGGCCTGCCTCCAGGACGCGCTCCTCCTCGGTCAACGCGATCCCGGTCGCGAAAGCGATTTCCGGATGCAGGGCGACCCAACCGGTCAGTTCGCATAGCGACGATGGCGCCAGCCGCTGGACGGATCCGTTCAGGAACATGAGGACGGGCGCATTTCCCAGGAGGGATGCGTGCAGCGCCGCTTCCGTTTCGGACATCGAAGCGCCATATTCGACGACCGAGACCCACCGCTCGCCCAGCGTCGACTTGCCAATCGTGCCTTCCGGACCGACGAGGGTGACCGAGGCGAGGAGCTCGCCCAGATCCTGATCGAGGTGCGACAAAAGCCAGTCCGGAAGCGTATCGCCCGGCCGCAGGTGTATGACGAGATCCACCGTGGGCTTCGATTCGAGCCGCCACAGCAGCCTGAAGCCGCTTTCGGTGTCGGGGACCGCCACGGCCGGAAGATTCAGGCGGAGCAGACGCTCCTCCTGCGTGCGCAGCTGCGCGAGCATGGCATAAGGTTTCGCGGCAAGGCCCGTCGAAGTGGACCCGTCGATGATCCGCCAGTGATAGTGAACGCCAGGCAAGCGGACGATCTTGCGGGCCCGCTCCGTCACGCGATAGAAGAGGTCCCAATCCTGGGCGCCGTCGAACTCCGACCGCCATCCGCCCACAGCCTGGACGAGCGACCGTCTTATCACGTTGAGGTGGGTGAGGTAGTTGACCGAGTAGAGCATTTCTGGGCTCCACTCGGGCTTGAAGAGCGGATTGAGCCGGCGGGCGCCCGTGGCGTCGATACAATCCTTGTCCGAATACAGAAAATCGATTTCCGGATCCTCGGAAAGAGCTTTCGCCATGTCGGCGAGCGCCCAGGGCGCAAGCTCGTCGTCGTGATCGAGCAACGCCACGAACTCGCCGCGCGCCATGGCGAACGCCGCGTTCGAGTTGGCCGATATCCCGCCGTTTTGGCTCAGCCGCATGACCCGTATGCGCGCATCCCGGGCGGCGAATTCCTGCAACAGTTTCCAGTTCCGCTCGTTGTCGGTATCCGCATAGGCGATGCAGGCTTCCCAGTGGGGATAGGTTTGCCTGAGGATGGACTCCACCGTGGACCGCAGGACTTCCGTGGGGACCTTGTAGACGGGCAGGACCACGCTGATCAGAGGACCGTCCGCAGCGGCCACTGTGGCGGCTTCCGTAGACAGGCGTGCCACATCAGGTTCGTTTTCCTCGATCCAGCGCTTATAGTCGGCTTCAGGAACAGCCGTCGTACGACACACGGTAGGCGAGTGCTCGTTTCCAGGAAGGCTTTTACGCCGGCGGAACCGGTACAGCTCGAGAGCTTGTCCCAACGCGCGATTCAGAATCCGACCGCGCAGTGTGCCGGCGGGGAACAGTCGGTGATGCAGGGTGTTGAGTGCCCGGCCGATCCGTGCCCCGTAAGTCTGCGACTCGGCGATCATGCAAGCGCGCTCCTCCATGAGCCGGGCAAGCTGGATGTCGCGGTCGATCAGAAGCTTCGTCAGTCCCGCGATGTGCTGATTCTTCTGGAAGAGCTCGGCGTCCGCAGGTACGTCGCGTATCGCGTACGGGTTGTCGCGCTGATCCTGGACTTCCAGGGCGCTGTCTCGATACGCCAGGCAGTCGGACGCCACCGGACATTCCGTACCGGAAATCATCCGTCGGCCGAGGTCGTCGGGCCGTGCGCGTTTGGTGACGGCGACCACCGAGTTCCAGAAGAAGACCGATCGGACGCTTCGAAGTGTCGGCTCCTCCATGCTGATTCCGTGCTTACCGAGGAGGTGCCGCATGTAGGCTTTGCAGGATCGATCGGTCCCCCAATGCTGGAAATTCACCACGTCGCACAACGCCTTGAAGAAGGAGACGGACGAATAGGGGTCGTACAGTCCGCCCTCGAACTCCCGCCAATAGCCGCAGTGCAGATCCTCGACGACGTAGATTCCGTGTTCGCGCAAGGCCGGGTATAGCAGCGCGAACGACCGGATGATGTCCGAGGATCGATGGGATCCGTCGTCGATGATGATGTCGAATTCCTGGGATACAGAAAGAATCGCGTCCCGTCCCTCCGGCGTCGTGGCGTCGGCCATGACGACCGCGATACGAGGGTCGGCGTACCGCAGATGCGCGCATTCCAGATCGATGTCGCATCCGACGATCAGCTCGGCGTTCGGAAAATACTTGGCCCAAACTTCGAGCGAACCTCCGTTTTGCACGCCGATTTCCAGCAGCCTTACGGGAAGGGGGCGAAACAGGGTGAACAGGCGGTTGTAAACCTCGAGATAGGACGACCACTTGTCGGTTACCTTGCCACGGTGCGACCGGTACAGGTCGTACAAGTCTTCCGACGCGTCTTTTGGGCGGTCGTCATGCATACCGGCAGCGCCTTGCCGGACGGGCGCGCCGACGTCATCGAAGGTCTCGGCGAACGGGGAATGCTCACGCATATCTATGGCCGGATGTCATGCGGGCTGAAGCGAAGAACACGGTTCGTCGACGAACTCCAGGGAGACGCGCTCGAACGGAATGCCGACTATCCCGTAGCGAATCCTGCTGGAACTGACGGTGAGGATCAGTGCGTCGTGCAGGTAGTGATGTTGCACGTTGCGATAAAGATCGCCGTCCGCGATCGAGGCCATAACCGCGTACTGACCGTTCGGCAGCATCGGCAGCCTGAACAAGAATTCCGCCTTGATGCGTTGTCCGGGCACGGCGCCCTGGGGACACAAGGCGGAGCACTGCAGGGTGTTCTCACCGAACAGATCCTGACCGAGGCGGTCACGGACGACGAAGCCCAGAATCGGATTCGCCAGCGGCGCATGGGCCACGGCATGAATGGTGAGCCGGACTTTTTCCCCACCTTCCAAGACCATGGAGTGACTTGGGGAAAGCTTTTCGAGCTGAACGGACAACACCTCCGCGGCGCCGGTCCGCCACCCGCAGGCGTGTGGCAGATTGTCGAAGACCGTATAGCGGGAAACGTAGCCTGCGGCGTTGGCGACTTCCCCGGCGCTACTGTCCTCGGCTTCGTGAGGGGAAATTTCCTCCAGCACCGCCGACTGCCCGTAAATCTCCTGCAATGTATCCTGCAAGTACGCCTGAGAGACGCGTTTCGCGGTTCCGTGCGCGCGGATCTTGCCGTGGCTGAGCCATATGGCGGACCGACACAACGCCTGTACCGACGCCATGTCGTGGCTCACGAAGAGCAGTGTGCCCCGCTCCTGGAACGAACGGATGAAGCGCATGCACTTCTGCGTGAACACCGCGTCACCAACCGACAGGGCTTCGTCGATGACCAGGATATCGGCGTCCACATGTGCGATCACGGCGAACGCCAGCCTCAGGTACATGCCGCTGGAGTAGGTCTTTACCGGCTGATCGATGAAGTCGCCGATGTCGGCAAAGGAAGCAATGTCTTCGAAACGTTCGTCGACTTCCTCCCGGCTGAGACCGAGTAACGCCGCGTTCATATAGACGTTTTCCCTACCCGTGAATTCCGGATTGAACCCGGAACCCAGTTCGAGCAGGGCGGCGACACGGCCGTACGTTTCCACGGTGCCGACGGTAGGCGTCAACGTGCCGCAGATGAGCTGCAGCAGCGTAGACTTACCCGAACCGTTCCGGCCGATGATGCCTACGGTCTCGCCCCGCCGCACATCGAAGGACACGTCACGCAACGCCCAGAACTCTCGGAAGTATTGCTTGAGTGGCAGGCCGACGGCCCTGCGTATACGCGGCAGGACGAATTGCCGCAGGCGATCGCGCGGCGAGGCGTAGATCTGATACGCCTTGCCGAGGTTCTGCACCCTGATCACGATGTCGTCAGAGGACATCGGCGAATCCCTTACGCGTCCTCTGGAACCAAGCGTATCCCGCCCAGGCAACCGCAAGGGCGATGAGCATGTAGAGCGCGAGCCCGGACCAGTCGGGTGCACTGCCCCAGATCAGCACCGAGCGGATCTGTTCGATGATGAAAGTGAGGGGGTTCAGCAGCATCCAGCCCTGTAGAAATGGGGGCACCGCGCTGATCGGAAAGAACACTGGGGACAGAAACAACAGAACGGTCGTTACCGTTCCCACGAACTGCCCGACGTCGCGCGCGTAAACGCCCAGGGACGCGAGCATCCACGCGACGCCTAGCGTCGCGGTCATGAGCGGAATCAAAACCAGGGGGATGAACACCGCGGTAACGTGTACGTAACCATTCAACAACAGAAAGGCAAGCAGCAGCACCACGAGACTGACCGCCGCGTGGAAGAGGGCCGATCCCATGGTCACGACCGGCAGGACCTCGAGCGGAAAGACGACTTTCTTTACGTAGTTCGCATTGCTCAGGATGAGGCCCGGCGCGCGGTTGATGACTTCGGCGAATAGGTTGTGCACGATCAATCCTGCGAACAGCACGACTGCGAACTGTGCGCGCGATTCATCCGGACCGCCCCACCTGGCCTTGAACACGACGGAAAAGACGAAAGTGTAGACCGCGAGCATGAACAGGGGATGGAAGAAGGACCAAAGCAGGCCCATAACCGAACCGCGGTAGCGGCCCACGACGTCGCGTTTGGTCAGCTGGACGACTAGGTGCCAGTTCGTGACCACGCTTCCGATCATGGCGGGTAAAGACACAGGCGCTACAACGTGCGGATTCACGTACGAACCCTCCGATCGAAACGGATGCAACGGACGGGGTCTCTAGGCCACGGCTTCCCTGAGTACGCGCAAGAGGTACTGTCCGTAGCCGTTCTTGCATAACGGCTGCGCCAGGGCTTCCAGCTGGCATGCGTCGATCCAGCCCTGCCGGTACGCGATCTCCTCCGGGCAGGCCACTTTCAGCCCCTGGCGATGTTCGAGGGTGGCGATGAACTGACTGGCGTCGAGGAGCGACTCGTGCGTACCGGTGTCCAGCCACGCGTAGCCGCGCCCCATGATTTCCACGTGGAGCATGCCGCGCTCCAAATACAGACGGTTCAGGTCAGTGATCTCGAGTTCGCCGCGCGCGGACGGTTCGAGGCTTCGTGCGTACTCCACGACGCACTCGTCGTAGAAGTAGAGACCGGTGACGACGTAGTTCGATTTGGGAGCGGCGGGTTTCTCTTCCAGATTGACAGCTTTCCCGTCGGGGGCGAACTCGACCACGCCGTAGCGTTCGGGATCGTGGACATGGTAGGCGAACACCGTGGCGCCTTTCCTGCGTTGTGCAGCGCGGCTCAGCAGCGCTGCCAGATCATGGCCGTAGAAGATGTTGTCGCCCAGGATCAGAGCGGACGGGTCGCGGCCGACGAAGGAGGCACCGATGATGAAAGCCTGTGCGATGCCACCGGGCGAGGGCTGCACCGCATACTGGAGATTGATGCCCCATTGCGCACCGTCGCCCAGCAACCACTGAAAGCGGGGAATGTCCCGCGGCGTCGAAACGATCAGGATGTCGCGGATGCCTGCCAGCATGAGCGTGCTGAGCGGGTAATAGATCATCGGCTTGTCGAAGACGGGCAGCAGCTGCTTGGAAACGGATAACGTCGCCGGATGGAGGCGACTGCCGACGCCCCCGGCGAGAATGATGCCTTTTCGTTTTATCCGAGCTCCTGAGGGCGAAAATTGTGCGAAGGACCGCGCGCTGTGCGACCGGGGAGGGGCAGTTCTCCCGATGCGTAGCGCGATGTCATTCGTGAGCATCTTGGGACACGAGTACCGGACGGCCGCCTGCGGGCGACACTCTCTATAATGCGTGTCCCAGACGCTTCATCGTCGGCAACAATTCAGCAATATCAATGCCCACCGTTTTGCTCATCCGTGTTTCGTCGCTCGGCGACGTGGTCCAGACCTTTCCCGCCGTGACCGACATGCAGCGGCATGTCAAGGAGTTGAGCTTGGACTGGCTGGTGGAGGAAGCCTACGTGCCGCTCATGCGGTTGCACGCCGGTGTGAGGCGTGCGCTTCCCTTTGCGCTACGGCGGTGGCGCAAAAGTCGTTCGTTGACGACATTCTGTAGAGAGTTTTTGGAGTTGCGCAGGACGCTGCGCGGCGGGTGCTATGACGCCGTAATCGATTCGCAGGGTTTGTTGAAAAGTGTGATTCCCGCGATGCTTGCGAGGGGGCCGGTGTACGGCTTCGGCCCCGGAACCGTGCGTGAGCCTTTCGTGGCGCGCTTCTACGACCACACCTTCGAATTTCCGCCGGACGTGCACCGCATCTGGCATTACCGGGGGCTGGCCGCGCGGGCTTTCGGTTACGCACCGGACGAAGCGATCGACTACGGCCTGCGCAAACCGGCGCGTCCGGGATGGATCGAGGCACCGCGCTATGTGGTGTTGCTGCATTCCACGGCGCGCAGCGAAAAGCTGTGGTCGGAGGCGAATTGGATCGAGGCGGGGCGCTGGCTGGCCTCACGCGGGATCGTCTGTGTGCTGCCCTGGGGCAACGACGAGGAGCGTGCCCGGGCCGAGCGGCTGGCGAAGTTCATCCCGGATGCCCAGGTGGCGCCGCAACTGCGGGTGGACGAGGCGGGGGCGCTGCTCGCGCACGCCACGGCCGTGGTCGGGGTCGATACCGGTCTCATGCATCTCGCGGTCGCCTTCGAGGTCCCGGTGGTCGGTATCTACGTCGCCACGCGGCCGCTGCATCACGGTCCCCTGGGGCGCGGGCCGACGGCTTTCCGCGGCGGGATGGGGGAAGCGCCCACCGCCGCCGAAGTGCTGGATGCGCTCGGCGAAGTGGCTGAGCTCGGTTGATGCTGCGCGCGCTCTATAACCTGCTCCTTCATCTGGTCTTGCCGTTCCTGCCGCTGCGGCTGTGGTGGCGCGGGCGGCGCGAGCCCGGCTACCGCGCCGACTGGGCGCAGCGCTTCGGTCTGCGCTATGCGCCCCGGCCGGAAGGGCCGCTGATCTGGGTGCACGCCGTCTCGCTCGGCGAAACGCGTGCGGCGGCGAGCCTCGTCCGCGCCTTGCGCGAGCGCTTCCCCGGCCATCGTCTGCTGGTCACTCAGATGACCGCCACCGGCCGCGCTGCGGCGCAGGAGCTGTACGGCGGTTTCGCCGAAATCGCCTGGCTGCCGTACGACTATCCGTGGGCGATGCGCCGTTTCCTCGCCCATTACCGGCCCGCGCTCGCGGTGCTCATGGAAACCGAGTTGTGGCCCAATCTGGTCGCGCAATGCCGCCGGCAGGGCGTGCCCGTCGCGCTGGTGAACGCCCGTCTCTCGGCGCGTTCGGCGCGGGGCTATGCGCGCCTGGGGCGCTTCGCGCGGCGGATGTTCGCCGAAGTGACGCGGATCGCCGCGCAGTCGGACGATGACGCGGCGCGTTTTCGCGGCCTGGGCGCGTGCGACGTGCACGTCACCGGCAATGTGAAGTTCGACATGACGCCGCCGCCGGATACGCCCGCGCGGGCCGCGGCGCTGCGCGCCTTGTACGGTGAGCGGCCGGTGCTGCTCTTCGCGAGCACGCGCGAGGGCGAGGAGACGCTCATCCTCGACGCGCTCGATCGTGCGCCGCCGGGAGAGGAGGTGCTCGTCGTCATCGTGCCGCGCCATCCGCAGCGCTTCGACGAGGTGGCGGCCTTGCTGGCGAAGCGCGGCGCCTACGTGCGCCGCAGCGAATCGCGGCCCGTGCCGGCTGCGTGTCGCTATGTGCTCGGCGACAGCATGGGCGAGATGGCAGCCTACTATGCCGCATGCGAGGTGGCGTTCATCGGCGGCAGCCTGCTACCTTACGGCGCGCAGAATCTGATCGAGGCCTGCGCCGCCGGCGCGCCGGTGCTGATCGGGCCTTCGACTTTCAATTTCGCGCAGGCTGCCGCCGGCGCGATCGAAGCGGGCGCCGCCGTTCAGGTGCGAGACGCCGACGAGGCGGTCGGCCAGGCTGCGGCTCTGTTGCGCGACGCCTCGAAGCGGGCGGCGATGCGCGAGGCGGGGCTGCGTTTCACCGCCGCGCACCGCGGCGCGACCGAGCGCACCCTGGCGCTGCTCGAATCCCTGATCTAGCGCTGTGGCGCCGCATCCGGCAGGCGCACCGGCCCCGGCTGCGGAGCGGGCGCTTCCGGTCGGGCGGTGAGAAGCAGCTGGTTCACCGCCCGCACCTGTTCTTCCGACAGCGCCCCCGCGGCCGCGCCCAGCCGCAGGCCGTTGAGGATGGTGTCGTAGCGGGCGCGGGCGAGATCGCGCTTGGTCTGGAAGACCTGCTGCTGCGCGTTCAGCACGTCGATGTTGATCCGCACGCCGACTTCGTAGCCGACGCGGTTGGACTCCAGGGCGGTTTCGCTCGAGACCAGCGCCTGCTCAAGCGCCTGCACCTGGGCACGCCCGTTGGTGACGTTCAGGAAGGCCTGACGGGCGCTGAATTCCGCGGCGCGCCGCGCCGCTTCGAGATTGTTGCGCGCCGCCTCGCGCAACGCGACTGCCTCGCGTGTGCGCGAGGACACCGAACCGCCCTCGAACAGGGGCACGTTGAGCTGCAGGCCGATGACGGCCGCGTTGGTGTTCTGGCGCTGCGCCGTGGGGCTGGCCAGTCCGCCGCCGAGCGAGGTGCTGTCCTGATAGCTCGCGACGGCGTCCAGGGTCGGATAATGCCCGGCACGCTGCACCTCGACCTGGCGCGCGGCGATTTCATAGGCGGCCTGGTTCGCCAGCACGCCGAAGTTGCCGGCAAGTGCGGCCTCCACCCAGGCGTTCATGTCGGCGGGCTCGGGCGGCGCGAGTTGCAGATCGGGGCGCAACGGCGCGAGGCGGTCCGGCACCACGCCGATGATCCGTTCCAGGTTGCGGCGCGTGACTTCCACTTCGTTGACGGCGGCCAGTTCCTGGGCGGTGGCGAGGTCGTAGCGTGCCTGCGCCTCGTTGGTGTCGGTGATGGTCGCGGTGCCGACCTCGAAATTGCGCTTGGCCTGGGCGAGCTGTTCGGCGATGGCGGCCTTGTTGGCACGCACGAACTCGAGGTTGTCCTGCGCCGCCAGGGCGTTGAAATACGCTTCCGCGACGCGCACGATGAGGTCCTGCGCGGCCTGGCCGAAGCGCGCCTCGGCCTGCTGAACTTGATATTCCGCCTGGCGGTACTGCATGATGTTCTGCCAGCGGAACAACGGCTGGGTGAGGGTGATGCTCCAGCCGTGGCTGTTGTAGCGCCGGTCGAAGCCCTGCGTGCGGTTGTCGACGTCATTGATGTTGGTGTTGGCCGAACCCGTGATGATCGGCAGCAGCAGCGCGCGACCCTGCGCCAGCGCCTCGCGTCCGGCCTCCAGCTGCGCGCGGGCGGCGGCGAATTCCGGGTCGTTCTGAAGGGCCAGCCGGTACGCCTCCAACAGATCGATCGCCTGCGCCGGCAGGGCCGCGACGAGCAGCCCGATCACCGCGCCCCGCCGCAGGGCATTGCTGATCCACGTCGACATCCGCTTCATGGCACTCCCTTTGGTCGTTGTTTGCGCGGGCCGACGCCCGTCCCTTTGGCGGATTCAGTAGGTCGCCATGGTAGGGTCTACTTCGCGTGCCCAGGCATCCACGCCGCCGCTGAGGTTGTAAACATTGGTGAAGCCGTTCTGCACCAGGAAGGAAGCGACCTGCATGCTGCGCCCGCCGTGATGGCAGACCACGACGATATCGCGCTCAGGATCGAGTTCCTGATGGCGGCCGGGAATGCTGTTCATGGGGATGCGCACGCTGTCGGGCAGGCTGCAGATCTCCAGTTCCCAGTCTTCGCGCACATCCAGCACGACGGGTGATTCGCGGTTCGGGTCCGAGAGCCAGTCGTGCAGCTGTTTGGGAGTGATCTGGCGCATCAGAACTCGAACCGCGCCGGTTGCGGAGCGTTCTTAAGAGGCGCCACGCAGGTTTCGAACAACCCGATCGTGTTGTAGCTGCCGGGACCGGTGCAGGTGATGAGCTGGGCTTGCATCACCGGCTCCTCGCCGACGATGGCGAACAGTCGCCCGCCCACCTTCAGTTGCGCCAGCAGCTCGTCGGCGAGCACCGGCGTCGAGCCGCCCAGAACGATGACGTCGTAGGGGGCGTGCTTGCTCCAGCCGCGCGCCCCGTCGCCCTGTTCGAGGGTGACGTTGTCGACGCCGGCCCGGCGCAGGTTCGCCTCGCCGAACGCCAGCAGCGTGGGGGAGATCTCCACGCTGTAGACGTGCTGGGCGCGATGCGCTAGCAGCGCGGTGAGATAGCCGCTACCCGTTCCCACTTCGAGTACGCGGTCGGTCCGCTTCGGCGCCACTTCCTGCAGGATGCGCGCCTCGACCTTGGGCTGCAGCATCCGCTCGCCCTCGCCGATCGGGATCTCGAGATCGGAGAACGCCAGCGATTTGTAGGCTTCCGGCACGAACTCCTCGCGCCGGACCACGTACAGCAGATCGAGCACCGACTGATCCAGCACTTCCCAGGGCCGGATCTGCTGCTCGACCATGTTGAAACGGGCTTGCTCGATGTTCATTTTGCTTTTCGTTAGCAGGGCAAAATGCGGGCGATTTTAGCATCCGGGCGAGACGCGGGGACGTACCGGCGATCCGCGAAGCGGATCCGGGCGGAAACCCTAGCGGCCCGTCATTGATGCGCCGGGCGTTTTGGGGTACCGTCCGGCTTACGACCTAGGGGTCCTGGCGCGCCGCAAGGCGTGGCCGGGTGAGAGAGTCCCTTGGAACCTGATGCGGATAATGCCGCCGCAGGGAAGCGTCGGAACCAGCCCTCATTCCATCGCTCCTCCCTCGGCGTTTTGAAAGGAGCGATTCGATGAACGCCAATCCCAAGTTCCTGGCCGCCACTGCCCGGGTGGACGAGGCTGCGATCAAGCCTTTCCCCAACTCGCGCAAGATCTACGTCCAGGGTTCGCGTCCGGATATCCGCGTGCCCATGCGCGAAATCACCCAGAGCGACACGCCGGCTTCTTTCGGTTACGAGAAGAACCCGCCCATCTATGTCTATGACACGTCGGGGCCGTACACCGACCCGGACGTCAAGATCGACATCCGTAGCGGCCTGCCCGCGCTGCGGCTGCCCTGGATCCTGGAGCGCGACGATACCGAGGAGCTGCCTGGCCCGAGCTCGGAGTACGGCGTCAAGCGCCTGAACGATCCCAAGCTGGCCGAGCTGCGCTTCAACCTCACGCGCAAGCCGCGTCGCGCCAAACCCGGCCGCAACGTGACGCAGATGCACTACGCCCGGCGCGGCATCATCACGCCGGAGATGGAATTCGTCGCCATCCGCGAGAACATGCGCCGCAAGGAGTACCTCGAGAGCCTGCGTGCGAGCGGGCCGACCGGCGCGAAACTCGCCGAATTGCTGACGCGCCAGCATCGCGGCCAGTCCTTCGGCGCCTCGATTCCCGAGGAGATCACGCCCGAATTCGTGCGCGACGAGGTCGCGCGCGGCCGCGCCATCATCCCCGCGAACATCAACCACCCGGAAGCCGAGCCGATGATCATCGGCCGCAACTTCCTGGTGAAGATCAACGCCAACATCGGCAACTCGGCCGTGACCTCCTCCATCGGCGAGGAAGTGGACAAGATGACCTGGGCGATCCGCTGGGGCGCGGACACCGTCATGGATCTGTCCACCGGCAAGCACATCCACGAAACCCGCGAGTGGATCATCCGCAACTCGCCCGTGCCGATCGGCACCGTACCGATCTACCAGGCGCTGGAGAAGGTGGGCGGCAAGGCCGAGGAGCTGACCTGGGAGATCTTCCGCGACACGCTCATCGAACAGGCCGAGCAGGGCGTCGACTACTTCACCATCCACGCCGGCGTGTTGCTGCGCTACGTGCCGCTCACGGCCAAGCGCATGACGGGCATCGTCTCGCGCGGCGGCTCGATCATGGCGAAGTGGTGCTTGGCGCATCACAAGGAGAACTTCCTCTACACGCACTTCGAGGAGATCTGCGAGATCATGAAGGCCTACGATGTGGCCTTCTCGCTCGGCGACGGCCTGCGTCCGGGCTCGATCTACGATGCCAACGACGAAGCGCAGATCGCCGAGCTGCGGACGCTCGGCGAACTGACCGAGATCGCCTGGAAGCACGATGTGCAGGTCATGATCGAAGGCCCCGGCCACGTGCCCATGCAGCTCATTAAGGAGAACATGGACCTGCAGCTCGAGTACTGCAAGGAAGCGCCGTTCTATACCCTGGGGCCGCTGACGACCGATATCGCGCCCGGCTACGACCACATCACCAGCGGCATCGGCGCGGCCATGATCGGCTGGTACGGCACGGCGATGCTCTGCTACGTGACGCCCAAGGAGCACCTGGGCCTGCCCAACAAGAACGACGTCAAGGAAGGCATCATCACCTACAAGCTCGCGGCGCATGCGGCCGACCTGGCCAAAGGCCATCCCGGCGCGCAGATCCGCGACAACGCCCTGTCCAAGGCGCGCTTCGAGTTCCGCTGGGAGGACCAGTTCAACCTCGGCCTCGATCCCGACCGGGCGCGCGAGTTCCACGACGAGACGCTGCCCAAGGATTCCGCGAAGGTGGCGCACTTCTGCTCCATGTGCGGCCCGCACTTCTGCTCGATGAAGATCACGCAGGACGTGCGCGACTACGCTGCCAAGCAGGGGTTGTCGGAAGAGGAAGCGCTCGCCAAGGGCATGGAAGCCAAGGCGGTCGAGTTCGTGAAGAAGGGCGCCCAGCTCTACTCCAAGGCTTGAGCGCCGCGACCGGACCGAAGCCATGCCGGCTCATGCCGGCATGGCTTTTTTTTCGTCGCGCGATGCCGCCGCCCGGTTCGGTGCCGCTTCCGCCATTGCGGCGCCATCGCGCTGACACAATCGGGTGTCAGCATTCCGTCGTCACAAAGGTTCACAGCACGCGGGCACGTCTTTATCTAGATTCAGGGCGTGCGAGCGATTGCGACCGGTCCGGCCATGGCTTTACTCGACGACGATGCCTGCCCCTTCGACTGGGCGGAATACAACCTTCCTGCGGAACTGCTCACGCAGTCGGGCATGGTGCTCGGCGCGTTCGCGGCCTCGGAGCTCGCCTCCAATTCCCCGCCGCCCGTCTTGCCGCCGCAGCACGACGGTACCGCCGGCGCAATCTGAAACCGGCTTCCCTGCTCCCTCTTTGAATACCGGCGCAGCCGGGCGCGGCCTGTAGAATCGCGCCCATGGATGTCCTGCTGTTCCTGAAAGCCGTCGTGCTCGGCGTGGTGGAAGGCCTGACCGAGTTCCTGCCCGTTTCCAGCACCGGCCATCTCATCGTCGTCGGCGACCTGATCGATTTCCTCGGCCAGCCGCTGCGCAGCGTCTTCCAGGTCGCGATACAGCTCGGGGCGATCCTGGCCGTCTGCTGGCTCTATCGCGTGCGGTTGTGGCGGGTGGCGGTGGGACTGCCGCACGATCCCGTTGCGCAGCGCTTCACCTTCAACCTGCTCATTGCCTTCCTGCCGGCGATGGTGCTCGGCCTGCTGTTCTACAAGCTCATCAAAGGCGTGCTGTTCGCCCCGGTACCGGTGGCGATCGCACTGGTAGCGGGCGGCCTAGTCATCCTGTGGGCGGAGAAACGCCGCCACACCGTGCGCGTGCAGGAGGTGGATCAGATGACGGCGCGCGATGCGCTGCTCGTGGGGCTTTGCCAATGTTTCGCCCTAGTGCCCGGTACCTCGCGTTCGGGCGCGACCATCATCGGCGGCCTGTTCGTCGGGCTGTCCCGCAAGGCGGCGACGGAATTCTCCTTCTTCCTCGCCATCCCGACCATGCTGGCGGCGACGGTCTACGACGTCTACAAGAACCGCGCGCTGTTTGAGTTCGAGTATTTCGCGCTGCTTGCCGCGGGTTTCGTCGCGGCCTTCATCGCCGCTTTCTTCACCGTGCGGGCGCTGGTGGCGTTCGTCTCGCGCCACAGCTTCACGCCCTTCGCGTGGTACCGGATCGCGTTCGGGCTGCTCGTGCTGTGGACGGCCTACACCGGCTGGGTGGACTGGTCGGCCGCCCTGTGAGCGGCCGACCGGCGCGGTCTCAGTAGACCTTGTAGGGCAGGTACTTCCCGCTCATCACGATCTTCACGCGGTCGCCCTTCGGGTCGGGTTCGCGGGAAAGCTCCATCTTGAAGTCGATGGCGCTCATGATGCCGTCGCCGAACTCTTCGTGGATCAGCTCCTTGAAGGTCGTGCCGTACACGTTCACCAGTTCGTAGAAGCGGTAGATCAGCGGATCGGTCGGCACGGCCGTGGGCAGCGAACCCTTGTAGGGCACGACCTGCAGCAGGTCGACGGCCTCCTGCGGCAGATCGAGCAGCTTGCCTACGGCTTCGGCCTGCTCGGCCGTCATCTGCATCTGCCCGAGGCAGGCGGCCGTCGTCCATTCCTTGCTCTGACCCACGGCCTCGGCGATCTGTGCCCAGGTCAGTTTGCGCTTGATCTTGGCGGCGACGATCATCTCCGTGACGTCTTCGCGCTTCAGCGGCCGCACGTAGGTGGCGGCGAACAGATGGTCTTCGCGTTGCATGACGATCTCCTTTCAGTGTCGAAGTTGAACGACCTGCGCGGGCGGGCGTTCGGTCGTGTCGTCGAGGCCCGGCCGGACGACCCGCGGACGTTTGGGGTCGTGCTGCGCGCGCAGCGGTCCGTCCTGGTAGAGCCGTGAACGGTTGACGAGAAAATCCAGCAGGTGGTTGCGGATGCGGTAGTACTGCGGATCGTGGTGCATGGTGTGGCGCGTGCGGTTGCGCGGCATGGTGTTCTCCACGATCTCGGCGATGACCGCGCGCGGTCCGTTCGACATCAGCACGATGCGGTCGGCGAGCAGCAGCGCCTCGTCCACGTCGTGGGTGATCATGAACACCGTCTGCTGCGTCTGCTGCACGATGGCGAGCAGCTCGTCCTGGATGGTGCCGCGCGTGAGCGCGTCCAGGGCGCCGAAGGGTTCGTCGAGCAGCAGCATCTTCGGCCGGATCGAGAAGGCGCGCGCGATGCCGACGCGCTGCTTCATGCCGCCGGAGAGTTCCGCGGGCTTCTTGTGCTCGGCGCCGCGCAAACCCACGAGCTCGATGAACCTGCGCGCGTGTTCCTGCACCTGGTCCTCGTCCCAGTCGGGCCAGCGCGAGCGCACGGCGAAGGCGACGTTGCCCAGCACCGTCAGCCAAGGCATCAGCGCGTGGCTCTGGAACACTACGCCGCGATCGAGGCTCGGACCGGCTACCTCGCGGCCGTCCATGATCACCACGCCCTCGGTCGCGCGTTCCAGCCCGGCCATCACGTTGAGGATGGTGGTCTTGCCGCAGCCGGAATGGCCGATGATGCAGACGAACTCGCCGCGCTCGATCTGCAGGTGCACGTCCTCGAACACCACGGTATCCGGCTTGCCGCCGCTACCCGGGTAGATCTTGGTCAGCCCTTCGATTTGCAGGAAGGCCATGGCTTCAATCCGCGTAGGTCACCAGCCGTTGCAGCTTCGCGAACACGAAGTCGAGCGCCATGCCGACCACGCCGATGCAGAGGATCGCGAAGATCACGTTGGTGAGATTGAGGTTGTTCCACTCGTTCCAGACGAAGTAGCCGATGCCCGTGCCGCCGACGAGCATCTCGGCCGCGACGATCACCAGCCAGGCGATGCCGATGGAAATGCGCATGCCGGTGAGGATGGTGGGCGCCGCGGCCGGCAGCACGACGAGCAGCGCCTTGCGCAGAGGCTTCACTTCGAGCGTGCGCGCGACGTTGAGCCAGTCCTTGCGCACCGCGCCGACGCCGTAGGCGGTGTTGATCAGCACCGGCCAGATCGAACAGATGAAGATCACGAAAATCCCGGACACGCTCGAATCCTTGATGGTGTAGAGCGCGAGCGGCATCCAGGCGAGCGGCGAGATCGGCTTCAGCACCTGGATGTAGGGATCGAGCGCGCGGTAGATGAGCGGCGACATGCCGATCAGGAAGCCCAGCGGCACGGCGACCAGCAGCGCGAGCGCGTAGCCCGCGGCCACGCGCGCGAGCGAATAGCCGAGCTGGATGCCGATGCCCTTGTCGTTCGGGCCGTAGTCGTAGAAGGGATCGGCGAGGTGCCGCAGGATCGTCTCGCCCATCTGCGCGGGCGTCGGGAACCCGCCCGTCTTCTGCGCGCCGGCACCCATGAGCTTCGCGTACTCGTCGTCGACCGCCGCCGCCGATTCGGCCGGCAGGGTGACCACGTGCCACACGCCGATCAGCACCAGCAGCAGTGCCAGCGAGAGGACGGCGGCCTGAATGCCGAGCCTCGACTTCATGCCGCCACCTTTTTGATCGGGAAGCTCGCCAGGTACTTCTCAGGTGCGCTGGGGTCGAACTCCTTGCCCATGATGACGGCCTTGGCGTAGCTCGTCTTGGGCGCCTCCATGCCGAGTTCGGCCATGTGCTTGCGCGCATCGGTGGCGAGGAACACCTGCTCGGCGATCTGCTTGTAGTTGACGTCGCCCTTGAGGTAGCCCCAGCGCTTCATCTGCGTGAGCATCCACACCGCCATCGAATGCCAGGGGAAGGGATCGAAGTCGGCGCGGTCGGGCACGTTCTGCACCTTGCCAAGACCGTCGGCGAAGCGGCCGGTCAGCACCTGCTCGATCACCGTGACCGGCTGGTTGAGGTAGTTGGCCGGTGCGATGCTCTCGGCGATGAGCGAACGGTTCTTGGGATCGCGCGCCATCTGCGCGGCGTTCAGCACCGCGCGGTAGAGCGCGGCGAAGGTATTCGGGTTCTCGCGGATGAAGGCCTCGGAGGTGCCGAAGGCGCAGCACGGATGGCCGTCCCAGATGTCCTTGGAGAGGATGTGGATGAAGCCCACCTCGTCATAGACCGCGCGCTGGTTGAAGGGATCGGGGCCGAGGAAGCCGTCGATGTTGCCGGCGCGCAGGTTCGCCACCATTTCCGGCGGCGGCGTGACGCGGATCTGGATGTCGGTGTCGGGGTCGAGGCCGTGCTCTGCGACGTAGTAGCGCAGCAGGAAGTTGTGCATCGAATACTCGAAGGGCACGGCGAACTTGAAGCCCTTCCACTGTCTGGGATCGCGCTTGTCCTTGTGCTTGAGGTGCAGTGTGATCGCCTGGCCGTTGATGTTCTGGATCGTCGCCACGCGCATCGGCGCGGCGACCGAGCCGAGCCCCAGCGAAGTGGCAAGGGGCATCGGCGACAAGAAGTGCGTCGCGTCGTACTCCTTGTTCAGCATCTTGTCGCGGATGAGCGCCCAGCCGGCGGTCTTGTGCAGGCGCACGCTGAGCCCTTCCTTGCGGTAGAAGCCGAGCGGATCGGCCATGATGAGCGGGCTCGCGCAGGTGATGGCGATGAAGCCGATGTCGAGTTCTTTCTTCTCGAGCGTGCCTTTCTCCTGCGCCATCGCTTCCAGCGCGCCGAAGGGAATGAACTGCGAGATCGCGGCGGCCGCGGTCGATGCGCCGACCGCGCGCAGGAAGCGGCGCCGGGTTTCGTCGTGCGGGAACAGCGCCCGCATCACCGCGGACTGGATGACGCGGCGGTTGAGCGATTCGATGCTGTTGTCGAGCGAGTCGGACTGCTGCGCGGCGGCGTGCTCGGCTTCGTCACGATGCCGGCCGCAGCTGCATCCGGCGCCGAGGCGGACGTCCGGGTCGAAAGGGTTCTTGAAGGCGGACATGCGTAACCTCCCGAAAAGCGATGTCCGCCGTTCTGCATCAGCTATGCCACTGTCGCAGGTTCAGGTTAAGCCGTTGACAGCAAATTGGAAAAACGGCCGGGCTGGCTGACGGAAGGCGCGCGGCGGCGGGGCGCGCCGCCTCGCGCCGGTGCGCTGCCGCCTCAGGCTGGTGCGTCTAGCTTTGCTTCCACGGCAGGCCGTGATAGCGCCAGCCGCCCACGGTGTTGCGCTGTCCGGCGTCGTTCTTGTCGCCCTCGAAGCCTTCCAGCACGTTGTAGACGTTGGTGTAGCCGAGCTCGGCCGCCAGCGCGGCCGCGGCATGGGAGCGGGCGCCGCTGCGGCAGATGAACAGCAGCGGCGTGGACTTGTCCGGCACCTCGCGTTGCAAGGTCTCGGCGAAGGCCGGATTGCGCGTGCCCGCCGGCCAGGTGTTCCACTCGATCTGCAGGGACCCCGGGATATAACCCACCCAGTTCCACTCCGCCTGGGTGCGCACGTCTACCAGCCGTGCGTTCGGCACATGCTGCAGCACGGTATAAGCCTGGGGCGGGGTCACCGCACCGGTATAGGGCAGGTTCTTGGCGGTAGCGGCTGCACGCGCCTCGGCCAGGATTTTCTCAATGTCGTTCATGGTTTAGCTCCGCAGTAGGGTTCTTGGGGTGGCGCTCCGGCCGGCCGCCGCGGCGCCATTCGTCTCAGGCCCGGGCCTTGCTGCACTATCTTGGTGCATTTTTTTATTGGATGCTTCATCATGGTGCATCCGGCCGTTGGGGCTTGATAAAAAGAGGCATGATTTCAATCGCTTATCCTGAATATCAAAGTGGCATGCTTCTCGCACATCGGCCCGGGCACTCAAACCAGGGAACGTCGCCTGACGATCCAAGCCAGCGATAGGAGAACCAGATGGCACTTACCAGCGCCGATGTACTGAAGCTGATCAAAGAAAAAGAAGTCAAGTTCGTGGACATGCGCTTTACCGACACCCGCGGTAAGGAGCAGCACGTTCAGATCCCCGCCAAGCACTTCAACGAAGACAAGTTCGAAAACGGCCAGCCCTTCGATGGTTCGTCCATCGCCGGCTGGAAGGGGATCGAGGCTTCCGACATGATCCTGATGCCCGATCCGGACACCGCACGGCTCGACCCGTTCACGGACGAGACCACGCTCAACATCACCTGCGACGTCATCGAGCCTTCCACCGGCAAGGGCTACGACCGCGATCCGCGTTCGCTTGCCAAGCGTGCCGAAGCCTACCTGAAGTCTTCGGGTATCGGCGATGCCGCGTACTTCGGCCCGGAACCCGAATTCTTCGTATTCGACAGCGTCACCTGGAAGATCGACGCCTCCGGCAGCTTCGTCAAAATCAAGTCCGAAGAAGCGCCCTGGTCCAGCGGGGAAGAGTTCGAGGGCGGCAACATGGGCCATCGCCCCACCACCAAAGGCGGCTACTTCCCGGTGCCGCCGGTCGATTCCCTGCAGGACCTGCGCCAGTCCATCGCGCTGGCGCTGGAGGCGCAGGGCGTGGACGTCGAAGTCCTGCACCATGAGGTGGCGGGCGCCGGCCAGTGCGAACTGGGCACCCGTTTCAACACCCTGGTGAAGCGCGCCGACTGGACGCAGATCCTCAAGTACACCGTGCACATGGTCGCACAGGCCTACGGCAAGACCGCGACCTTCATGCCGAAGCCCGTCGTGGGCGACAACGGCTCGGGCATGCACGTGCACATGTCGGTGTGGAAGGACGGCCAGAACCTGTTCGCCGGCAACGGCTACGCGGGCCTGTCCGATTTCGCGCTGTACTTCATCGGCGGCATCATCAAGCACGCGCGTGCGCTGAACGCCATCACCAACCCGGGTACGAACTCCTACAAGCGTCTGGTGCCGGGCTTCGAGGCGCCGATCAACCTGGCGTACTCGGCGCGCAACCGCTCGGCGTCCTGCCGCATCCCGTATTCGAGCAATCCGAAAGGCCGTCGCGTCGAAGTGCGCTTCCCCGACCCGACCGCCAACTCCTACCTGGCCTTCGCCGCGCTGCTGATGGCGGGACTGGACGGCGTGCAGAACAAGATCCACCCCGGCGATCCGATCGACAAGAACCTGTACGACCTGCCGCCGGAAGAAGCCGCGAAGGTGCCGACCGTGTGCCATTCGCTGGATCAGGCGCTGGAGGCGCTGGACAAGGACCGCGAGTTCCTGACCCGCGGCGGGGTGTTCACCAACGACATGATCGACGCGTACATCGAACTGAAGATGGAGGAGGTCACGCGCTTCCGCATGACCACCCATCCGGTCGAGTTCGAGATGTACTACAGCCTGTAACCGTTCAGTGGCCGGGGCGGGGCTTCCCCCGTCCCGGCCCCGGGAGACGCGACATCTCTTCTTTCACAGGCGGGGCATCCGTGCGCGCGTACATGCACATGTGCGACGAGCCGGCGGCTGCGGTATCGTTTTCTTCACGAAGCGTGATTTTTCGCTGCGGCTTGCGGGCGAATGTGGTATCGGCATTCCATTCCTTTGGCATAGACTCGGGGTCATCTCCTCGTTACAGGCGTGGACATGACCGCGATCAAGCTACTGTGGATGGCCGCCGCGCTGACGGCGGCAAGTGCCGCGCACGCGCAGAGTACGGTCTGGAAGTGCATCGGGCCGGACGGCCGGCCGCAGTACACCAATGTGCAGCGGGAAACCGTCGGCCGCGACTGCACCGTCGTCAACCGCGAGATTTCCGTCGTGCCGATCGCGAAGCCGCCGGCACGGCCGGAGACGACGCGGTCCTCCGACTTCCCCAAAGTCGACGCCGAGACGCAGCGCAAGCGGGACGATGCCCGGCGGCGCATTCTCGAAGAAGAGCTGGCTGCCGAGGAGCAGCGGCTGGCCGAGGCGCGCGAAGCGCTCGCGCAGCAGGAAGCGGTGCGCTACGGCAACGAACGCAACTATCAGAAGGTGCTCGACCGGCTCAAGCCCTATCAGGAAGCCGTCGAGCAGCACGAAAAGAACATCGAAGCCATCAAGCGCGAGCTGGCCAACCTGAAGTAGCGCGTCGCCAGCCCTCGACGGAGAGGGTCGGATGACCGCTGCCCAGTACGCCGGCCTCGATCTGCTCGCCACCGCCGTGGTGGTGCTCGACGAGGCTATGCGCGTGCACTACGCCAATGCGGCGGCCGAGCAGCTGCTGCAAACGAGCCGCCGTTCGCTGGAGGGCGCGGCGTTCGGCGACCTGTTCCTCGATGCCGGCCCCCTGGTCGAAAAGCTCGAGCAGGCGATTACCCAGCACTGGGGCTTCTGGGACCAGGCGGTCACGCTCACCCGTCCCGGCCAGGACAGCCTGCAGCTCAACGTGCTCGCCACGCCGGTCGACCAGCCGGTGCACGGCGTGCTGCTGGAGCTGCGCGCCATCGACCAGCATCTGCGCATCGAACGCGAAGAACAGCTTCTGCACCAGCAGCAGGCCAACCGCGAGCTGATCCGCAACCTCGCGCACGAGATCAAGAACCCGCTCGGGGGCTTGCGCGGCTCGGCGCAATTGCTGGAGAGCGAGCTCGACCGTCCCGAGCTGCGCGAGTACACGCAGGTGATCATCAAGGAGGCCGATCGCCTGCAGGGGCTGATGGACCGGCTGCTCACGCCGCACCGGCCGCCGCACATGGGACCGGTGAACATCCACGAGGTGCTGGAGCGGGTGCGCAGCCTCATCCTCGCCGAGTTTCCCAACGGCATCCGGTTGCGGCGCGACTACGACACCAGCCTGCCGGAGATCCACGGCGACCGCGAGCAGCTCATTCAGGTGCTGCTCAACATCGTCCGCAACGCCGCACAGGCGCTGCAGGGCCAGCCGGACGCCGAGATCTGTCTGCGCACGCGCGTGGCGCGCGCCGTCACCATCGCCCGGCGCAGGTACCGTCTTGCGCTGGACGTGCAGATTATCGACAACGGGCCCGGCATTCCGCCCGAGCTGCGCGATCGCATCTTCTATCCGCTCGTGTCCGGCCGCGAAGGCGGCCACGGACTGGGGCTGACCCTGGCGCAGACCTATGTGCAGCACCACCAGGGCATGCTCGAATGCGAGAGCGAGCCCGGCCGCACGGTGTTCCGCATCATCTTGCCGATCGAAGCCACGAAGGCCGAATCATGAAACCTGTCTGGGTAGTCGACGACGACCGATCGATACGCTGGGTCTTCGAAAAGGCGCTGGCGCGCGAAGGCATCCCGTTCCGGACCTTCGGCAACGCGCAGGACGCGCTCGCTGCGCTGAACAGCGACACGCCGCAAGTGCTGGTCTCGGATATCCGCATGCCGGGGGGCTCCGGCCTGGAGCTGCTGCAGACGGTGAAACAGCGCTACCCGGCCCTGCCCGTCATCATCATGACGGCGTACTCGGATCTGGAATCGGCCGTGGCGGCCTTCCAGGGCGGGGCCTTCGAATACCTGCCCAAACCCTTCGATGTCGACCAGGCGGTGGAACTGATCCGGCGCGCGCTCGGCGGCAGCGCGCAGGACGGCGATGAGCTGGAAACGCCGCCCGCCTCGCCGGACATCCTCGGGCAGGCGCCCTCCATGCAGGAGGTGTTCCGCGCCATCGGCCGCCTGTCGCGTTCGAGCGCGACCGTGCTCATCACCGGCGAATCGGGCACCGGCAAGGAACTCGTCGCCCGGGCGCTGCATCGTCACAGCCCGCGCGCACACAAGCCCTTCATCGCCATCAATACCGCGGCGATGCCCAAGGATCTGCTCGAGTCCGAACTGTTCGGTCACGAACGCGGCGCCTTCACCGGCGCGCAGTCCATGCGGCGCGGCCGCTTCGAGCAGGCCGAAGGCGGTACCCTGTTCCTCGACGAGATCGGCGACATGCCGGCCGATCTGCAGACACGGCTGCTGCGGGTGCTGTCCGACGGCCACTTCTACCGCGTCGGCGGCCATCAGCCGATCCGTGCCAACGTGCGCGTGATCGCCGCGACCCACCAGGACCTGGAGGCGCGGGTGCGCGAGGGCCTGTTCCGCGAGGACCTCTACCACCGCCTCAACGTCATCCGCCTGCGCCTGCCGCCTCTGCGCGACCGGCGCGAGGACATACCGCTGCTCGCGCGCCACTTCCTCGCCAAGAGCGCGCGCGAACTGGGTGTGGAACCGAAACGTCTGTCGGAGGCGGCGATGAACTACCTCGTCGCGCAGGACTTCCCCGGCAACGTGCGGCAGCTCGAGAACATCTGTCACTGGCTCACCGTCATGGCGCCGGCGCAGGTGGTGGAAATCGCCGATCTCCCGCCCGAGCTGCGCCAGAGCGAGGAGCAGGACGTCGACGCCGAATGGCTGACGGCGCTGCGCAAGCAGGTCGAACGCGCACTGATGCGAGGCGAAACCGGCGTCATGGATCGCCTGACGCGGGAGTTCGAGCGCCTGCTCATCGTCACCGCGCTCAACCATACCGCGGGCCGGCGCATCGAAGCGGCGACGCTGCTCGGCATCGGCCGCAACACCATCACGCGCAAGATCCAGGAACTGGGCATCGGCGGCAAGGACGAGCACGAGGAAACCCACGCGACTTAGCCAAAACCTATAAGGTGCATCGCGACAAAAAATTGGCTCTATCGGACTGCTGTCCGTACAGTTCGTCGTCATCGACGACGAACTGAATACGGAGACAGTACATGTTGCAAAACCGAGAAGGCCAGCGCGTTCCCCAGGTCGAATTCCGCGTCCGCGAACAGGGCGAGTGGAAGACCCTGACCACCGACGATCTGTTCAAGGGCAAGAACGTGGTGGTGTTTTCCCTGCCCGGCGCCTACACCCCCACCTGCTCGTCCACCCATCTGCCGCGCTTCGAAGAGCTCGCCCCGGCGTTCTTCGCCAACGGCATCGACGCGATCTACTGCGTGTCGGTCAACGACACCTTCGTCATGAACGAGTGGGCGAAGGAAGAGGGGCTGGAGCACGTGAAGGTCATTCCCGACGGCAACGGCGATTTCACCGCCGGCATGGGTATGCTGGTCGACAAGAGCGAGCTCGGGTTCGGCAAGCGCTCGTGGCGCTACTCGATGCTGGTGCGCGACGGCGTGATCGAGAAGATGTTCATCGAGCCGCAGAAGCCCGGCGATCCCTTCGAGGTATCGGATGCCGATACCATGCTCGCGTACATCAATCCCGACGCGCGCAAGCCCGACCAGGTGGTGGTGCTGTCCAAGGAAGGCTGCCCCTACTGCGCCAAGGCCAAGGCGCTGCTCTCCGACGCCGGCTACGACTACATCGAGCTCACGCTGCCGCACAAAACCCGCGGCCGCATCACCGGCGCGCTCGCCGGCGCGCAGACTACGCCACAGGTGTTCATCAACGGCCGGCTGATCGGCGGCTCCGAAGCGCTGGAGACCTGGCTGCAGCAGAGGAAAGCGGCCTGACGCCGTTCCCAAACACGCCGTCCGCACTGCGGACGGCGTTTCTTTACGTGGAAGCTTCGCAGCGGAACTCCGCGATCACCGGCGCGTGATCGGAGGGGCGCTCGAGCCGGCGCGGCTCCACGTCCACGCTGCACGCCACCGCGCGCTCCGCGAGCGCGGGGCTGGCGAGGATGTGATCGATGCGCAGGCCCATGTTCCGCTTGAACTGGTTCATGCGGTAATCCCACCAGGTGTAACTCTTCTCCGGCTGCGGGAAGAGGCGGAAGCAATCGCGCAAGCCCAGGTCGAGCAGGGCGCGGAACGCCTGCCGCTCCGGTTCGCTGAACAGCACCTGTCCGGCCCAGGCCTGCGGGTCGTACACGTCCTCGTTCTCCGGCGCGATGTTGTAGTCGCCCAGCACGGCGAGCTTCGGATACTTGCCGAGCTCCCCGGCGAGCCAGTCGCGGAAAGCGCGCAGCCAGCGCAGCTTGTATTCGTACTTCTCGCTGCCCACCGCCTGCCCGTTCGGCACGTAGGCGCAGACGATGCGCGTGTCGCCCACGGTGGCGCTGATCACGCGTTTCTGCTCGTCTTCGAAACCGCCGATGCCGAGCGCCACGTCGGCCGGTCGGACGCGGGCGAGGATGGCGACGCCGTTATAGGCCTTCTGCCCGCAGTAGGCCGAGAAGTAGCCGGCGCTTTCCAGCTCCGCGCAGGGGAAGTTGTGGTCCTCGCATTTGGTTTCCTGCAGGCAGACCACGTCCGGGCGCTGCTTTTCCAGCCACTGCAGCAGATGCGGCAGCCGCACTTTGAGCGAGTTGACGTTCCAGGTGGCGATCTTCATGCGCCAAGCATACCCGGCGCGGCGCGCGCCTGCCGTTGATCTGGCACAGCGCTCAGAATTTGGGCGTGTAAGGGCCCGCTGGGGCTTCGGCAGGCGACGCAGGCGGCGGTTCGGCGGCAGGCGGTTGCGGCGCCCGTTCCGCGAGGGGGCTCGACTTCGGATAGCCGGCGGCGTCGAGCGCCGCATGCCAGGCCGGTTCCAGCCAGCCCTTGCGCATGTCGCGTCCGACCACGAGCACCGGCACTTCGTTCGAACCCGATACGCGTTCCAATGCCGCGCGCGTCTCGGCGTCACGGACCGCAATTTCCTTGAAAGGTACGCCGCGTTTCACGAGAAGGGCGCGGCCGTCGTCGCAGGGCTGGCCGCACTCAGGCGTCGCATAGAGCGTCACCGGCGCGCGCTGAACCGCGAGCTGCGTCTCGTAGGGCAGCCGGTTGCTCGGCACGACGCTGCCCTGCAGCCGCTTCTGTTCGGCCTTGACGGCCGAAGGCGGCGGGGGCGTGTCGCTGTAATGCACGCGGCCGTTGGCGTCGACCCAGCGGTACATCTGGGCGGCCGCACTGCCGGCGAACAGGGCGGCGGCGATCGCGGTACACAAGGCGGATCGCATGCTGTGCTCCGGACGCAATGACAATGGCATGATAGCACCACGGTCCGGCAGGGCGGGCGGCACGGTGCCAGTTCCTTCACACCGTGCGTCGAATGCTGTGGAAAGTGCGTCAGGAAGTCGACGCGGGCACAAGCCCCGGCTTAGACGGTCTCGGCTTCCACCATGCCGTTGTGGCGCAACAGCGCGTCCACGCGCGGCTCGCGGCCGCGGAAGGCGACGAAGGACTCCAGCGCCGAGCGGCTGCCGCCGACGGCGAGGATTTCCTGCCTGAACTTCGCGCCGGTGGCGGGATCGAGCACGCCGTTCTCCTCGAACAGGCTGTAGGCGTCGGCGGAGAGCACTTCCGCCCACTTGTAGCTATAGTAGCCGGCGCTGTAGCCGCCCGCGAAGATGTGGCTGAAGCTTTGCGGGAAGCGCGTGTAGGGCGGCGGGATCAGCACCGCCACGCGCTGACGGATCTCGTCGAGCAGCTCCAGCGGCGTCTTGGAACCCTCGGGATCGAAGTCGTAATGCAGGTGCATGTCGAACAGCGAGAATTCGAGCTGTCGCACCATCTGCATGCCGGCCTGGAAGTTCTTGGCCGCGATCATCTTGTCGTAGAGCGCGCGCGGCAGCGGTTCCCCGGTCTCGCAATGCTCGGTCATGTGCCGCAGCACGTCCCACTCCCAGCAGAAGTTCTCCATGAACTGGCTGGGCAGCTCCACCGCGTCCCATTCCACGCCGTGGATGCCGGACACGCCGTAATGTTCGACCTGCGTGAGCAGATGATGCAGCCCGTGGCCGAACTCGTGGAACAGGGTCAGCACTTCGTCGTGGGTGAACAGCGCGGGCTTGCCGCCCACCGGCGCGGAGAAGTTGCAGACGAGATAGGCGACCGGCACCTGCACCCGGCCGTTCACGACGCGGCGGGTGATCGCATCGTCCATCCAGGCACCGCCGCGCTTGGTTTCGCGCGCGTAGAGATCGAGATAGAAGCTGCCGACATGCCGGCCTTCGCCGTCCTCGATGCGGAAGAAGCGCACCGTGGGGTCCCAGGTCTCGGCCTGCGCTTCGCGGATCCGGAGACCGTAGATGGTGGAGACGACGCGGAACAGGCCTTCCAGCACTTTGTGCTCGGGGAAGTACTGTTTCACTTCCTGTTCGGAGAAGGCGTAGCGCCGCACGCGCAATTTCTCCGAGGCGTAGGCCACGTCCCAGGCCTGCAGGTCTTCGAGTCCTAGTTCGTCCTTCGCGAACTGTTTGAGCTCGGCCCAGTCGCGCCGCGCGAAGGGCAGAGCCTTGGCGGCGAGGTCGTTCAAGAAGTCGAGCACCTGCTTGGGCGACTCGGCCATTTTCGCGACCAGCGACACTTCGGCGTGGTTGTCGTAGCCCAGCAGCCGCGCCGCTTCGCGCCGCAGCTTGAGGATTTCGTCGATGATCGGCGTGTTGTCCAGTTCCGGCTTGCCGAACTCGCTCGCGCGGGTGACGTAGGCGCGGTAGAGCTGCTCGCGCAACGCGCGGTTGTCGGCGTACTGCATGACCGGGATGTAGCTCGGCGCGCGCAGGGTGAATTTCCAGCCCGGTTTGCCGTCCTTCTGCGCTTCCTCGCGCGCCGCCTGCAGCACGTCGGCGGGGATGCCGACCAGCTCGGCCTCGTCCTCGATATAGAGCGCGTAGGCGTTGGTGGCGTCGAGCAGGTTCTCGGAGAACCTGGTCGAAAGCTGCGCGAGGCGCGCGGAGATTTCCGCGAAACGCTTCTTCTTGTCCTCGGGCAGTTCCGCGCCGGACAGCCGGAAGTCGCGGATCTCGTTGTCGATGATCTTGCGCTGCGCGCGATCGAGGCGCTCGTATTCGGGCGAAGCCTTGAGCGCCTTGTATTTCTCGAACAGCGCCAGATTCTGGCCGAGCTCGGTGTAGTACTCGACGATCTTCGGCTGGTTGGTGTTGTAGGCTTCGCGCAGGGCCGGCGAGTCGAGCACGCTGTGCAGATGGCCGACGATGCCCCAGGCGCGGTTCAGGCGCTCGTGCGCGTCCTCCATCGGCTGGACGAAGCTGTCCCAGGTCGCCGGCGTGTCGGGCGCCGTGAGCCGCGCGATGAGCGCGCGGTTCTGTTCGAGCAGGGCGTCCACGGCCGGCGTGACATGTTCGGGCCGGATCGCGGCAAAACGGGGCAGACCGCTGAAATCGAGCAACGGGTTCATCTTCTCCATCCGTGGAAAGCGGCGTGCCGGGCGCGGGGAATCAGAGTACGTTCACCGCCTTATGCGCCCGGGCGTAGGCGGCTTCCGCCGCGCGCACCGTGTTGATCATCAGCATGGTGATGGTCATGGGGCCGACGCCGCCCGGGACCGGAGTCACGTACGAAGCCTTGCCGAGCATGGATTGATAGTCCACGTCGCCCACCAGGCTGCCGTCGGGTAGCCGGTTGATGCCCACGTCGACCACCACCGCTCCTTCCTTGACCATGTCGGCGTTGACGAGTTTCGGCCTGCCCGTGGCCACGACCAGGATGTCGGCCTGGCGGGTGTGCGCCGCCAGATCGCGGGTTTTGGAGTTGCAGAAAGTGACCGTCGCGCCGCGCTGCAGCAGGAGCAGGCCGACCGGTTTGCCGACGATGTTGCTCGCGCCGACGACCACGGCGTGCTGGCCCCAGGGGTTGATCTGCGTGGCATCCAGCAGTTCCATGATGCCGGCCGGCGTACAGGGTACGAACCGCGGCTGGCCGGCCGCCAGCAGTCCGACGTTGAGCGGATGGAAGCCGTCCACGTCCTTGGCCGGATCGATGGCGTGGATGATCTTTTCGGTGGCGATATGCTTGGGCAGCGGAAGCTGCACCAGGATGCCGTGCACGGCCGGGTCGCGGTTCAGGCGGTCGATGTGGCGCAGCAGTTCGGCTTCCGTGGTCTGCTCCGGCAGCTCGAGCTGCTCGGAACGCACGCCGAAATCCGCGCAGGCCTTGATCTTGTTGCGCACGTACACGGCCGAGGCCGGGTCCTGGCCGACGATCAGCACGGCCAGTCCGGGCGGATGGCCGGCCTGGGCCAGGGCGCTGGCGCGGCCCTGCCACTCGGCGCGCAGTTTGCGCGACAGCGCCACGCCGTCGAGAATGCGAGTATCCATGGAACGATGATTCTGGCGGGGAAAACGGGACTGCTGACGAAAGCCGGCGATTCTAGCACCGGCAGCTTGCCCGGCTGTCGAAAGCGCTTGGACCCCGCCGGGGTGGGTTGTAGAATCCGGAACCGGTTATCAAAAGACGAAAATCGAAAAAGATTAAACTCGCCCGAAAATTGCCGCCCGTCATCCGGGGCGTGAGTTCCAGGGCTTTTGATACAGGCCGGCGTCGCCACAAGCGGCGGCCGGTTTAATTAACCGGATCGGGCCGATCGCCCGACCAAGAAGGAGGTCTCTATGTCCGCAGTGCCCGAAATCCCGGCCGGCCCGGCCGCCAACGATCCCGACGCGCTCGAAACCCAGGAATGGCTCGACGCGCTCGAAAGCGTGCTGGAGCAGGAAGGCCCGGAACGTGCCCACTACCTGCTCGAGAAACTGATCGAGAAAGCGCGACGTTCAGGCGCGTACATCCCGTTCTCGGCCAACACCGCGTACATCAACACCATTCCGCCGCATCTGGAGGAGCGCCATCCCGGCGACAGCGCGCTCGAGGAGCGCATCCGTTCCTACTGCCGCTGGAACGCGATGGTGATGGTGGCCCGGGCGAACAAAGAGCACAGCGATCTGGGCGGCCACATCGCCAGCTTCGCCTCGGTGGGCACGCTGTTCGGCATCGGCTTCAACCATTTCTGGCATGCGCCGCATGAAGGGCACGGCGGCGATCTGATCTACTTCCAGGGCCACTCCGCGCCCGGCGTCTATGCGCGCGCCTTCCTCGAAGGCCGGCTGACGGAGGAACAGCTCCTCAACTTCCGTCGCGAAGTGGACGGCAAGGGCGTATCGTCCTATCCGCATCCCTGGCTGATGCCCGACTTCTGGCAGTTCCCGACCGTGTCCATGGGTCTGGGGCCGATCCAGGGCATCTACATGGCGCGCTTCCTCAAGTACCTGCATGCGCGCGGCCTAGCCGACACCTCCAACCGCAAGGTGTGGGTGTTCTGCGGCGACGGCGAGATGGACGAACCCGAGTCGCTGGGCGCGATCGGGCTCGCGGCGCGCGAGAAGCTCGACAACCTGATCTTCGTCGTCAACTGCAACCTGCAGCGCCTCGACGGTCCGGTGCGCGGCAACGGCAAGATCATCCAGGAGCTGGAAGGCGTGTTCCGCGGTGCCGGCTGGAACGTCATCAAGCTGATCTGGGGGTCGTACTGGGATCCGCTGCTGGCGATCGACCATGAAGGCATCCTGCAGCGCGTGATGGAAGAGACCGTCGACGGCGAATACCAGAATTACAAGGCCAACGACGGCGCCTACGTGCGCAAGCATTTCTTCGGCAAGCATCCCAAGCTGCTGGAGATGGTCTCGCGCATGACCGACGACGACATCTGGCGTCTCAACCGCGGCGGCCACGATCCGCACAAGATCTATGCGGCCTACGCCGCGGCGGTGAAGCACGTCGGCCAGCCCACCGTGATCCTCGCCAAGACGGTGAAGGGCTACGGCATGGGCAAGATCGCCGAAGCCAAGATGACCTCGCACCAGCAGAAGAAGATGGACCTGGAGTCCATCCGCCACTTCCGCGATCGCTTCAACATCCCGATCCCGGACGACAAGCTGGAAGAGCTGCCGTTCTACATGCCGCCGGCGGATTCGCCGGAGATGAAGTACCTGCACGAACGGCGCAAGGCGCTGGGCGGCTATCTGCCGCAGCGCCGCACCAAGGCCGACAACGTGCCGGAGGTGCCGCCGCTGGAGGCTTTTGACGCGCTCCTGAAGCCGAACGAGCGCGAGATCAGCACCACCATGGCCTTCGTGCGCCTGCTGACCGCGCTCCTGCGCGACAAGAACCTCGGCAAGTACGTCGTGCCGATCGTGCCCGACGAGGCGCGCACCTTCGGCATGGAAGGCCTGTTCCGCCAGCTCGGCATCTACTCCTCGGAAGGCCAGAAGTACGAGCCGGTGGACCGCGACCAGGTGGCGTACTACCGCGAGGACAAGTCCGGTCAGGTGCTGGAAGAGGGCATCACCGAGGCGGGCGCGATCTCCTCGTGGATCGCGGCCGCGACCTCGTACAGCCACTCCAACCTGATCACGGTGCCGTTCTTCATCTTCTACTCCATGTTCGGCCTGCAGCGCGTGGGCGATCTGGTATGGGCCGCGGGCGACCAGCGTGCGCGCGGCTTCCTGCTCGGCGGCACCGCGGGCCGCACCACGCTGAACGGCGAAGGCCTGCAGCACCAGGACGGCCACAGCCACATCCTCGCTTCGGTGGTGCCGAGCTGCGTCTCCTACGATCCGACCTTCGCCTACGAGCTGGCGGTGATCATCCATGACGGCCTGCGCCGCATGGTGACCAACCAGGAGGACGTGTTCTATTACATCACCGTGATGAACGAGAACTACGCCCATCCCGGTATCGAGGAGGTCGCCGACAAGAACGCCCGCGAGAACATCCTCAAGGGCATGTATCTCTTCAAGGAAGGCACCAAGGGCAAGGGCAAGAAGCGCGTCCAGCTCATGGGCAGCGGCACGATCTTCCGCGAAGTCATCGCCGCGGCCGATCTGCTGGAAGCCGACTGGGGCGTGAGCGCCGACATCTGGAGCTGCACGAGCTTCAACGAGCTGCGCCGCGACGGTCTCGACGTGGACCGCTGGAACATGCTGCATCCGACCGAGACGCCGCGCGTGTCGCACGTCGAGCGCTGCCTCAAGGATCGCGAAGGCCCGGCCGTCGCCGCCACCGACTACATCAAGACCTTCGCCGACCAGATCCGGCCGTTCATGCCCAAGGGCAAGACCTACCGCGTGCTCGGCACCGACGGCTACGGCCGTTCCGACACGCGTGACCGGCTGCGGCACCACTTCGAGGTGGACCGCTACTGGGTGACGGTCGCGGCGCTCAAGGCGCTGGCCGACGACGGCGTGGTGAAACCCGCGGTGGTGGCCGACGCCATCAAAAAGTACGGCCTCGATCCCGAGAAGCCGAATCCCTTGACCGTCTGAACTCCGGTTCGAACAAGAGGCAAACGACAACGACGCCCGCGCGCGATGCGCGCGGGCGCGCCATGCGAGGACAACATGGGCGCAATAAAAGAAGTCCTGCTCCCCGAGCTGGGCGACTTCAAGGAAGTCGACGTGATCGAAGTGCTGGTCAAGCCCGGCGACCAGGTGACGGCCGACCAATCGCTCATCACGCTCGAGACCGACAAGGCGACGATGGAAATCCCTTCGCCCTGGGCGGGCGTGGTGCAACAGGTGCTGGTCAAGGTCGGCGACAAGGTCTCCCAAGGCACGCCGATCGTGGTGCTGGAAGAGGCCGAAGCCGCCGCGCCAGCGCCGCAGGCGGAGGCGCCGAAGGCCGCGGCGCCCGAAGCGCAGCCGCCCAAAGCGGAACCGCCGCGGGTGGAAGCGCCGGCGCCTGCGCCGGCAACGGTGGAAGTGCCCAGCCCGGCGGAATACATGGTCAAGCCGACCCAGGCGCAGCCCGAGCGCATTCCGCCCCTGCCCATTGAGAACGTGCCGCCCGGGCATCGTCCGCATGCGAGCCCCTCGGTGCGCAAGTTCGCGCGCGAGCTGGGCGTCGATCTGCGTCAGGTGCGGGGCAGCGGACCCAAGGGCCGCATTCTCATCGAGGACGTGCAGGCATTCGTCAAAGGCGCGCTGGCGCGTCCCGCACAAGGGGCCGGCATCGCCGGGCTGGAGCTCGCGCCCTGGCCGCAGGTGGATTTCGCCAAGTTCGGCCCGGTCGAGGTGCAGCCGCTGTCGCGCATCAAGAAGATCTCCGGCGCCAACCTTGCGCGCAACTGGGTGATGATCCCGCACGTCACCAACAACGAGGAGGCGGACATCACCGAACTGGAGGCGCTGCGTATCCAGTTGAACAAGGAGAACGAGAAGGAAGGCCTGCGCGTGACGCTGCTCGCCTTCCTCATCAAGGCCTGCACGGCGGCGCTCAAGAAGTTCCCCGAGTTCAACAGTTCGCTCGACGGCGACAACCTGGTGCTCAAGCGCTACTACAACATCGGCTTCGCCGCCGACACGCCGAACGGGCTGGTGGTGCCGGTCATCAAGGACGCCGACAAGAAGGGCGTGTTCGAGCTGGCGCGGGAGACCGCGGAACTGGCCAAGCAGGCGCGCGAGGGCAAGCTCAAGCCCGCCGACATGCAGGGCGGAACCTTCTCCATTTCCAGCCTCGGCGGCATCGGCGGCACCTCGTTCACGCCCATCATCAACGCGCCGGAAGTGGCGATCCTCGGCGTATCGAAAGCGACCATGAAGCCGGTGTGGAATGGCAAGGAGTTCGTACCGCGGCTGATCCTGCCGCTGTCGCTCTCTTACGACCACCGCGTGATCGACGGCGCGGCGGCGGCGCGCTTCAACGCCTACCTCGCGCAAGTGCTGGCCGATTTCCGGCGCGCGATACTGTAGTGCGCGCTCCGCGCTCGGCCTGCGTTTTTTGAAAGGATCAATCGCGGCAGCGAAAAAGATTCAATCGCGACGGCGCCTTTCGGCGGCGACAATCGCCGCCGACTTGCCGTGCCTTGACGGAGGAGCCGCACGGTTCTCGCCTGCGCGCGACGGCCGCTTCTTGGCGCCGGCGGCGTGGCACGCCCGCTGCGTGAGGGGCCGGGTTCGGGCTGCGGCGGCGCGCACGGGTGTCGAAGATGGAATCGAATCCGATCGCGGTTCGGCAGGGCGGCGCGAACCGCACACACTCGAATGGGGTTATCGATGAGCGTAGAAGTCAGGGTGCCTTCCATCGGCGATTTCAAGGATGTGGACGTCATCGAGGTGCTGGTCAAACCGGGCGACCGCATCGAGCCCGAAGCCTCGCTGATCGTCCTCGAAACCGACAAAGCGACCATGGACGTGCCGGCACCGCAGGGTGGCGTGGTGAAGGAAGTGCTGGTGAAGGTCGGCGACAAGGTCTCCGAAGGCAGCCTGATCCTGCGCCTGGAAGCCGAGGAGCCGACGCAGGCCGGAGCGCCTGAACCCGAGGCGCCGAGCGCGCCGGCGCAGTCCGCCGCCGCTGCCGCGAAACCCGCGGCGCCCGTCGCAGCGTCCGCCGGCGATCTGCACGCCGAAGTGCTGGTGCTCGGTTCCGGCCCCGGGGGCTACACCGCCGCTTTCCGTGCCGCCGATCTCGGCAAGCAGGTGGTGCTGGTCGAACGTTACGCCACGCTGGGCGGCGTGTGCCTCAACGTCGGCTGCATTCCCTCTAAGGCGCTGCTGCACGCTGCAAAGGTCATCACCGAAGCCGAGGAAATGGCGCCTCACGGCATCAGCTTCGGCAAACCGAAGATCGATGTCGACAAGCTGCGCGCCTGGAAGGAATCGGTGATCGGCAAGCTCACCAAAGGTCTCTCCGGCCTGGCCAAGCAGCGTAAGGTCACGGTGGTGCAGGGCGTGGGCAAATTCGAATCGCCGAAATCGCTCGTCGTCGAAGGCGCCGAAGGCGTGCGCCGCATCACCTTCGACTACTGCATCATCGCCGCCGGCTCCTCGGTGGCGCGCATTCCCGGTTTCCCCTACGACGATCCGCGGCTGATCGACTCCACCGGCGCGCTGGCGTTGCCGGATATCCCGAAACGCATGCTGGTGATCGGCGGCGGCATCATCGGCCTGGAAATGGCCTGCGTGTACGATGCGCTGGGAGCCAAGATCACCGTGGTGGAGCTGATGGACGGGCTCATTCCCGGCGCCGACCGCGACATTGTGAAGCCGCTGGAGAAGCGCATCCGCGAACGCTACGAGGCCGTCTACCTCAAGACCAAGGTGACCAAGCTCGAGGCGAAGAAGGAAGGCCTGCTGGCGACCTTCGAAGGACCGGATGCGCCGGCGCCGCAACTCTACGACCGTGTGCTGCTCGCCGTGGGGCGTCGTCCCAACGGCCGCGAGATCGGCGCGGAGAACGCCGGCGTGCACGTGAACGAACGCGGCTTCATTCCCGTCGACAAGCAGCAGCGCACCAACGTGCCGCACATCTACGCCATCGGCGACATCTGCGGCGAGCCGATGCTGGCGCACAAGGCGACGCACGAAGCGAAGGTCGCCGCCGAAGTCATCGCCGGCCACAAGGCGGCCTTCGATGCCATGACCATTCCTTCGGTCGCCTACACCGACCCGGAAGTGGCGTGGATGGGGCTGACCGAGGAGCAGGCCAAGCGCGAAGGTATTGCCTACGAGAAAGCCGTTTTTCCGTGGGCGGCGAGCGGCCGCGCGCTGTCCGTGGGCCGCGACGACGGCATGACCAAGCTGCTTTTTGACCCGCAGACCAAGCGCATCCTCGGCGCCGGCATCGTAGGCGTGAACGCCGGCGAGCTGATCGCGGAGCTGGTGCTCGCGCTGGAAATGGGCGCCGACATGGAAGACATCGCCCTCACCATCCATCCGCATCCGACGTTGTCGGAAACGCCGTGCTTCGCGGCGGAAGTGGCGTTGGGCTCGATCACCGACCTCTACGTGCCGAAGAAATGAGGCGGGCGCCGCACGCGCATGCCGCGTGCGGCTCAGGCAGGCTCACCAGAAGCGGTAGCCGTAGAAGGTGCCGAAGGTGGCGGCGTTGCGCTCGGCCTCCGGCCCGTCGTCCCAGGGCGAATCGAAACGGTGGTCGAAGCCGAGGGTGGTCGAGAAGTAGTGGTTGCGGCCGAAGTTATACTGCCAGGACAGACGAAGCCCGGCGCCCGGTTCCGACGGCTCGGCGAGCGACAGCGAGGGGACGCGGGGATTCCAGGGGCCGGGGGCGCGCAGGCTGACCCCGCCGTCCAGGGTGATGCGCTGTTTGGGCGTCAGGTTGAAGCCGTAGCTCGCGCCCAGATCGAGCCAGGCGGGGCGGTCCGCATGCCCGTCTTCCTGATGCAGGGCCGAGCCGACCGTCCAGTTGCCGATCCGGTAGCCGACGAAGGCCCCGCTGTTGTTGGGCAGCAGCCGCAATCCGCCCCCGTAACGCGGGCTGCGGTCGAGGCTCAGCCCCGTACCGCCGAGCGGCGCGACGACGAGTCCCTGGTCCTCATCCGTACCCTGGCGCGCCCGGTCGGTGTACGACTGAGCCAACTGCGCGTACGCAGGCAGCGCCCCTGCCGTCAGGGCGGCGGCTAGTAGCCAAGAATAAAGGTTGCGAGGGCGCATACGGAGCTCCCTGAGGGACAGCGCGTACGACGATTTTACGTCCGCCGGGCGCGCGATAATGAAAACAAGTTTGCTACCAACGGACAAATCCGGCCGTGCCGACTAGAATCCTGTCGATTCTCCGACTGTCCCGCCCTTGCGCGCGACGCCGCGGCACCGCCGCCGGTCCCGACTTTCCCATTCCCATCCCCATTCGAACACCATGACCCAAGACGAACTGAAGCGCGCCGTGGCGCGGGAAGCGCTCAAATACGTGGTGGACGACGCCGTCATCGGCGTCGGCACCGGCTCCACCGCCAACCATTTCATCGACGAGCTGGCCGGGATCAAGGGGCGCATCAAGGGCGCCGTGCCGAGCTCGGAACAGACGGCGGCGCGGCTGCGCGCGCACGGCATCCCTCTTTTTGACCTGAACGAGGTCGATGAGTTGCCGGTCTACATCGACGGGGCCGACGAGATCACGCCCCACTTCGCCATGATCAAGGGCGGCGGCGGCGCGCTGACGAGGGAAAAGATCGTGGCTGCGGTGGCGCGCCGGTTCGTCTGCATCGCCGACGAGAGCAAGCTGGTGGATGTGCTGGGTAACTTTCCCCTGCCCATCGAGGTCATTCCCATGGCGCGCTCTTACGTGGCCCGGGAGCTGGTGAAGCTGGGCGGGCGTCCGCGCCTGCGCGAGGGAGTGACGACCGACAACGGCAACGTCATCCTCGACGTCGCCGGGCTGGAGATCCTCGATCCCGTGGCGCTGGAGCGCACGCTCAACAACATCGTCGGCGTGGTCACCTGCGGGTTGTTCGCCCAACGCGGCGCGGACGTGCTCTTGCTCGGCCGTCCGGGCGGCGTCGAAACCCTGCGCCGCGCCTGATTGCTCTGCCCAGGAAACAGACGCGCTGCTATGCTAGCGAGTGCGTTGAGGAGGCAACCATGAGTGAACACACGTCCAAACAGTTCGACGCGGAGCTGGAGACCGTCCGCACGCGCGTGCTGCAGATGGGCGGGCTGGTGGAAGAGCAGATCCAGCGTGCGATCGACGCGCTCGAAAGCGGGAACATGGAGGAGATCGAGCGCGTCCAGCAGAACGACCATCGCGTCAACGCGATGGAAGTCGAACTGGACGAAGCGTGCAGCCACATCATCGCCCGCCGTCAGCCGGCGGCAAGCGATCTGCGGCTGCTCATCGCGGTGGTGAAGACCATCACCGATCTCGAGCGTATCGGCGACGAGGCCGAGAAGATCGCCCGCATGGCCAAACTGATCCACGAGGCGGAGCGTCTGCACATGCCGCGCGTGGACCTGCGTCACATCACCAATCTGGCCGTCGGCATGCTGCGCAGCTCGCTCGACGCCTTCGCGCGGCTCGATTCCAAGGCGGCCATGCGCGTGGTGCAGCAGGACGATGCGGTGGACGTGGAGTTTCGCTCGATTCTGCGCGAGCTCATCACTTTCATGATGGAGGATCCGCGCACCATCAGCCGCTGTCTGGAGGTCCTGTTCGTCGCCAAGGCGCTGGAGCGCATCGGCGATCACTCCAAGAACATGGCGGAGTACGTGATCTACATGGTCGAAGGGCGCGACGTGCGCCACCTCCACACCGCCGACTTCGACGACGAGCGCTGAGCGCCCGCGGCCCCGCTCCCCGGGAACGGGGCCGTAAGCTCACTTCCCGGGCGGTACGTAGCCGGCCGCGGTGTCCGCGCCGGAGCCGAAGAAATGCTTCTCGGTCTGCTCGGCGAGGTACTGCCGGGCGCGCGGATCGGCGAGATTCAGGCGGTGTTCGTTGATGAGCATGGTCTGGTAGCGCAGCCACTGCTGCCACGCTTCCTTGGACACGTTCTCGTAGATGCGCTTGCCGAGCTCGCCCGGCAGCGGCGGGAAATCCAGACCCTCGGCTTCGCGGCCGAGTTTGATGCAGTGAACGGTACGGGCCATCGTTATCTCCAATAAACTCGCTTGGGCGCGTCAGCGCAGCGATTTCACCAGCACTTTAGAGCGGCGCTGCCAGTTGTAGAGCGCGCGCTTTTCCTCGGGCAGGATGTCGACCGAGCCCTCCTTGTAGCCGCGCTCGATGAACCAGTGCGACGCGCGCGTGGTCAGCAGGAACAGCTTTTCCAGTCCCTGTTCGCGCGCCTGCCGCTCGATGGTCTGCATGAGCTTCTCGCCGTGGCCGAGCCGCTGGTATTCGGGCCGGATGGCGAGACACGCCAGCTCGCCGGCGCGTTCCTTCGGAAAGGGATAGAGCGCCGCGCAGCCGACGATGCGCTTGTCGTGTTCCAGCACGGTGAAGCGTCCGATCTCCTGTTCCAGCAGCTCGCGGCTGCGCCGCACCAGGATGCCTTCGGCTTCCATCGGCTCGATGAGCTGCAGCACGCCGCCGACGTCCTCGATGGTCGCGGGCCGGATGCGCTCCAGCTTGTCGGCGGTGATCATGCAGCCGGAACCTTCGTGGGTGAAGAGCTCGATCAGCAGCGCCCCGTCGGTGTTGCGGTTGATGACGTGGGCGCGCGGCACGCCGGCGCGCACCGCCTCCACCGCGTGGGCGAGATACAGGCGCGCGTCCGCGGTCAGTTTTTCGGAAGTCTGCAGCAGCCGTTCGGCTTCCGCCGCGGTGAGCTCGGGCGCCGGATTGCCTTCGGCGTCGCGCACCATGTCGTCGGCGAAGAAGATCAGCTTGTGCGCCTTCAGCGCCGCGGCGGTGGCGACCGCCACGTCTTCCATGGACAGATTGAACACCTCGCCGGTGGGCGAGTAGCCGATGGGCGAGATGATGACGATGTTGTTCGCGTCCAGGCAGCCGATGATGGCCTGGGCATCGACCTTGCGCACGGTGCCGGTGTGCTGGTAGTCGACGCCGTCGTGCACGCCGAGCGGCTGCGCGGTGATGAAATTGCCGGACACCGTGTTGATCGCCGCGCCCGCCATGGGCGTGTTCGGCAGGCCCAGCGAGAGCAGCGCGTCGATTTCCACCCGCAACAGGCCGACCGCCTCCTTGACGCAGTCGAGCGCCACCGGATCGGTGATGCGCAGCCCGCGGTGATAGTTCGAAGTGGCGTTGCGCTGCTTGAGCTGCGCCTCGATCTGCGGCCGCGAGCCGTGCACCAGCACCAGCCGGATGCCGGCGCTGTGCAGCAGGTTGAGATCGTGCGCGAGCGCCACGAACTGGCCTTCGTCCACCAGCTCGCCGCCGAAGGCGACGACGAAGGTGCAGCCGCGGAAGGAATGGAAGTAGGGGGCGACGGAACGGAACCAGGAAACGAATTTTTCGTCCGGGACGACCGGCATGGCGTGTCAGAGACGGTTGGGCGATGCGCTAGTCTAACCGCAAGCGGGCGCGCTCGCGATGCGCGGCCTCAGCAGTCGCCCCAGAGCGCCTGGATGGCGGCGAGCGCCGCAAGCGGCGCGGTTTCGGTGCGCAGGATGCGCGGACCGAAGCGTACCGGCACGAATCCGGCCGCCACCGCCATCGCGCGTTCCTCGGGTGTCAGACCGCCTTCCGGGCCGATGAGCAGCCGGACGTGCGCCGGCGGCGGCAGACCGCGCAAGTTGTGTTCGCCGTCCGGGGAGAGCAGGATGCGCTCGCCCGCTGCGGGCAGCGCGGCGAGAACCTCGGCAAAGCCCAGGCCGGGCGCGACGACGGGAATGGTGTTCCGCCCGCACTGCTCGCAGGCCGCGATCACCACGTTCTGCCAATGCTGGTGGCGCCGGGCCTGCCGTTCCTCGGACAAACGCACGATGGAGCGGGCGGTGATGACCGGCTGGATGCTCGCGACGCCGAGCTCGGTCGCCTTCTGCAGCACAAGGTCCATGCGGTCGGCCGCGCATACGCCTTGCAGGAGATGGACGTCGAGCGGCGTTTCGCGGTTTACGGCGCTGCGGCGGCCGATGGTCGCCACGACGCTGCGTTTGCCGATCTGCGCCAGCGTCGCGTCCCATTCGGAACCGTCGCCGTTGAACAGGATCACCTTGTCGTTCACCCGCAGCCGCAGCACCTGCACGTGCCGCGCCGCGCGTTCCGGCAGTTCGACCGTCGCGCCCGGCGACAGCGGGCCGTCGTGGTAGAGCCGCGGCATGCGGCCGTGGCCTGCGTCCTCGCTCATGTCTGTGCGTCTTCGCATCGATGGGGGTAACCTAGCCCGGGAATATTAGCGGTAAGGAGGTACGGTATGGCTTTGGAATCTTCGAAAGTCTGCGATTTCGGCTGGCGTGCGGTCGATTTCGATCTGCCCGGCGTGGACGGCAAACGCTACCGGCTCGCCGATGTGCGCGGCCCCAAAGGTCTGCTGGTGATGTTCATCTGCAATCACTGCCCCTACGTCAAGGCGGTCCGCGAGCGGATCGTGCGCGACTGCAAGGAGCTGGCCGCGCTGGGAATCGGCGCGATCGCGATCAATGCCAACGATCTCACCGATTATCCCGAGGATTCGTTCGACAACATGCGCCGCGTGGCGGAGGAGTACGGTTTCCCGTTCCCCTACGTCTACGATGAGAGCCAGGATGTGGCGAAGGCCTACGGGGCGGTCTGTACGCCCGAGTTCTTCGGCTTCAACGCCGACCTGGAGCTTCAATATCACGGCCGGCTCGACGAATCGGGGCGTGAAGCGAAACCGGGCGCGCGGCGTGAGCTCTTCGAAGCGATGAAACAGATCGCGGAAACGGGGCAGGGACCGCGCGAGCAGTGGCCGGCGATCGGCTGCTCCATCAAATGGAAGAACGCTTGATCGTCCGCGCGGCACCGTGACCGGCGCGCTTCCGGGGGTGTCGCGGCGGTAGTAGGGCGGGCGCCGAAGCCCGCTTCAGGACGCTTCGCTTTCGGCGACGATGGCACCGACGGCGCGGTCGATCAGCGCCTGCATGTCCTCGACCAGTCTGGCTTTGCCGTCGCGCAGCCAAGCGACCAGCTCTTCCGCGGTGTATTTTCGGGCGCCGTGCGCGCTGGAAGTGAAGAGCAGCACGGTCTGCTTCGGGCTGATCCACGACAGCTTGCAGCGCTTGGGCGGCGCATCCTCGCCGTCGTCGTAGAAGTCGACCAGGGCGCCGCGCTCGAGCGAGCGTACGGTATGCAGCAGCAGGTCGTCACCGTCCAGCAGCGCGGCGGCCTCCGGCGTTGCGGGCGTCTCAGGTTGCCCGGCCCATTCCCCTTCCGCATCGTCCGCCGGCTCAGGTTCCGGCGTGCGCGCCGCTTTGGCGGCGTGCACCGCCGCAGTATGGGTTTCCATGAGGCGGTTGAAGAAGGCTTCGCGCGCCTCGGGCGGCATGGCGACGACGTTCATGCCGTACATCAGCCCGCGCATGAGCTGCGGCAGCAGGGCGGCGAGGCGTTGTACGTCGGTGCTGCGCAGCGGGGAGACGCTCCAGGTGAGCGCTTCCGCGATTTCCAAGGCTTCCTGCCACTGCGCCTCGTTCTCGGCCACGCGCGCGTGCGCCAGCACCTGCGTCCACCAGGTGTAGAGGAAGTCCCGCACGAAAGCCGGCGTGCGGCGGCTCACATAGCGGTGCAAGGCGGCGCGCGCCTCCGCCTCGGCCATCTGAGTCAGCTCCTCGCGCGCGAGCTTCAGCGTCGCGGTCTCGACCTTGCTGCGTTGCGCCTGCGTGACTTGATTGACGAGCTGTTCGAGCTGTTCCAGCGCCGTTTCGAAAATCGCCAGATCGTCGTCGAAGGCGTTGATCGCCTGATTGGCGATGGCGCGCAGGCCGTGGATGAATTCGGAATCGGCACCGGTGTCGATGTCCGGGTCCTGGCCCGCCTCGGCGATACGGTCGAGCAGCCGGCGCATGGGGTGCTGCCGGCGGGCGAAGAAGGTGCGGTCGAGCAACGCGGCCTTCACCGCAACGATCTGCAGCCGGGCGATTTCCGCCTTGACGGTGTCGGGTACGTCGCTGTCGTTGAGGATGTAGTCGAACACCATCGTGACCAGTTCGATGGTGAGCTGGTCGAGCGGATGGCTGCGGCTCTTGACCTGCTGGTCCAGTCCGGCGAGCAAATTGCCCGGCGCGAAGTTGCCGGTCATGCTCATGTTCGCCTGCAGGCTCGACAGCGAGGCCAACAGTTCCGGCGAGGCCGGCGTCTCCATGACCTTGTCGAGCTTGTAGGCGGCCGGGTCGGCGAACATCATCGCCGCGTGCTGGCGTGCGGCACCCGGACCGTTCATGACCGCGGCGAGGAGCGCCGACAGATCGAGCGGCGCGGTCATCGCCATGGCCGGGTTGAGCGGCATGCCGCCCGCCGGTGCGAGCTGCGACAGCGGCATCACCTGGCTCGTGTGCAGCGGCTGGTTGGCCAGCATCTGGCTCAGGCCGCCGCCCGCGGGCGCGCCGCCGACCGGTTTGTCCGCGGCGCGCTGGACGCGATGCTTGATGCGCGGCACCACGTGGTGCGAAATGAGGTTGCGGTTGACGTCGGCATAGACGGTGTCCATGCCGCTGGCGATGTAGGGTTGCACTGCGGTCAGCAGCGAGCGCTTGACGGCGAAGCTGCCGGGGATGCGCGCGCAGGCCTGTTTCAGGGCCTTGAACACCGCCTCCGGCGCCAGCGGGTTGCCTTCGTCATCGAGGTTCTCGCGCGCGAGTAGGTGGCCGAAGCGCACCTGGATGCCGAGCAGCTGATCGGGATCGATGCGGTTCTTGGTCTTGCGCGCCAGTTCGCTGATCGTGAGCGATTCCTCCATCTCGTTCTCGTCGACGAGCTGGAGGTTCTCCAGGCTCAGCTCCTGGGAAGTCGAAGAGGCGGGAGTGCCGTTGACGCGCTGTTCGTAGAGTTCGGCGAAGCAGCGGTCGAAAGTCTTCTGGATTTCGGCGCGGTGTTCGCGCAGTTGCGCCATGGCCTCGAGCAGGATCTGCTGCTCGGCGGGCGAGGCGCACTCGGCGGCCATGGTGAACAGGTCGTTCTCGACCTTTTCGAGTGCTTCGGCAACGATGGCGCTCAGCTTGCTGCAGGCCATCGCCTTGCACTGGCTGAGCAAGGCCTTCGCTGCTGCCGGCGCGCGCGGGCGCTCGGCATGCTGGGCGAAAGATGAATCCATACGCGGCCTCAACGGGCGCCGCCGCCGTCCGCTGCGACCGTTCGGCGACCGGCGTACCCAAAGTCATTCGTCTTTCATTCCGGTTCGACCCGACGGTAGACGTCACCGCCGGCCGGCACTGCCTTCGTATTGTTGTTATCGGAGGCACTATGCCATGAGCATAAAGCCGCGGGGGACGGGCGCAGCCTGCGACGTGACATTCCGCACACGGTTTTTGACGCTTTTGGCGAAAAAGTGACGTTCAGCGGCAACCGAAAGCCGAAAGGCGGCTAACGCGGTTGATATAGAATCGCCAGCCACCGGCGGGCTCGCGGCGGGGAGGGCGGCGCGGGCGCGGAAAACGGCAGGCTCGCGCGCCGGCGCGTCGCACTGCCGCAAGAACAACGACGGATCTACGCCTGCGGGCGTCCTTGAGCACGGGAGCGCGAGATGAAACTGTGCCGCTTCGGCAAGAACGGGTACGAGAAGCCGGGCGTGATCGATTCGCAGGGACAGCTGCGTGACCTGTCGGGCGTGATCGGCAACATCGACCAGCAGACGCTCGCACCCAGGAACCTCGCCAGACTCGCCCGCATCCGGCCCGAGTCGCTGCCGCTGGTGCGCACCGAGCCGCGTTTCGGCGTGCCCTATACCGGCATCAGCAAATTCGTCTGCATCGGCCTCAACTACGTCGACCATGCGCAGGAAGCGGGGCTCAACGTTCCGCTCGAACCGGTGGTCTTCCTCAAGGCGACGACCGCGATCAGCGGCCCCAACGACGACATTCTGCTGCCGCCCGGCGCGACCAGGCTCGACTGGGAGGTCGAACTGGGCGTCGTTATCGGTACCCGCGCCCAAAACGTTCGCGAAGACGAAGCGCTGAAATACGTCGCGGGCTATTGCATCGTCAACGACATCTCCGAGCGCGGCTGGCAGTTCGCCACCAGTCAGTGGGCCAAAGGCAAGAGCTACGACAGCTTCGGACCGATCGGGCCGTGGCTGGTCACCACCGACGAGATCCCGGATCCGCAGAACCTCGCGCTCTATTCGGAAGTCAACGGCGAGCCGATGCAGTCGGGCAGCACCCGCAACATGATTTTCAGCGTCGCGCGCATCGTGTCCCACGTCAGCCGTTACATGACGCTGCTGCCCGGCGACATCATCGCCACCGGCACGCCCGCGGGTTCGGGCATGGGGCACAAGCCCGAGCCGCGCTATCTGAAAGCCGGCGACGTGGTGACGCTGGGCATCCAGGGCCTGGGCGAGCAGCGTCAACGCGTCGTGGCGGCGCCGGCCGGGCGCTGAAGAAACGCCGGCGCGCAACGGCTCGCGCAGCAGCGACCGGCCGCAGGCGGTTGTTTTCCCGCATCGCCGCATTCCGGCACGCCTCTACTGCCGGTCCGCACCCCGCCGGAACCATCCCCACAGCCAGGCGCTTTTCCACGGCGCGGGTTTGCGGGGGTGGCGGTAGAATTGCGCAAGTCCTTGTCAGAAACGGCAAATTGCGAGCATCAAAGGGCGGGTGAGGGATGCGCTCCGGTATAATCGCGCATGCCGACACATCCGACATGCAACAGCTCTTCACTCTGGGACTGAACCACCAGACCGCGCCGCTTGCCATCCGCGAGCGCGTGGCGTTCGGTGCCGAGCAGTTGCGCCATGCGCTGACCGAGCTTTTCCGGGCGCGGCCCGCGCGCGAAGCCGCGATCCTTTCCACCTGTAACCGCACCGAGCTGTATTGCGCCGCGGGCGATCCCCGCCAGGCGCTGGAATGGCTGGCGGGCTACCACGGCGTGGACCCGCAGGACCTGCGGCCGCATCTCTATACGCTGCCGCGCGAGGATGCGGTGCGGCACGCCTTCCGGGTGGCCTCGGGCCTGGACTCGATGGTGCTCGGGGAGCCGCAGATCCTCGGGCAGATGAAGCAGGCGGTGCGCACCGCGGCCGAAGTCGGCACCCTCGGCGTGACCCTGTCGCGGCTGTTCCAGCGCTCTTTCGCCGTGGCAAAGGAAGTGCGCACGCAGACGCGCATCGGCGCCAACGTGGTGTCCATGGCCGCCGCGGCGGTGAAGCTCGCCGGGCGGATCTTCTCCTCGCTGCGCGAGCAGCGCGTGCTGTTCATCGGCGCGGGCGAGATGATCGAGCTGTGCGCGACGCATTTCGCCGCGCAGATGCCGAAGGAGATGGCGGTCGCCAACCGCACGCTGGAACGCGGCCATGCGCTCGCCAGCCGCATCGGCGCCACGACGCTCACGCTGGCCGAGCTGCCCGACAGACTCGCGCATTACGACATCGTCGTGTCCTGTACGGCGAGCACCTTGCCGATCCTCGGCAAGGGGATCATGGAACGCGTAGTGAAGGCGCGCCGCCATGCGCCGGTGTTCATGGTCGATCTGGCCGTGCCGCGGGACATCGAGCCCGAGGTCGGCGAGCTCGACGACGTCTATCTCTACACCATCGACGATCTGGCCGACATCGTGCGGGCCGGCATCGACGAGCGGCAATCGCACGTGGCCCAGGCCGAGGCGATCATCGACGCGCAGGTGGGTTCCTTCCTGCACTGGATGGATTCCCGCGCCGCCGTACCGGTGATCCGCAGCCTGCGCGAGCAGGGCGAGGCCGCGCGCAGGCAGGAGCTGGAGCGCGCACGGCGGATGCTGGCACGCGGCGAATCGCCCGAAGCGGTGCTGGAAGCGCTTTCGCACGGCCTCACCAACAAACTGCTGCACGGACCGACGCAGGCGCTGCACGAGGCGAGCGCGGCGGAACGCGATGAATTGCAGCGCCTGATCGCCCGGATCTACCGTCTGGGCGACCGGGATTGAAGTCTCACGCATGAAGAACAGTCTTGCTCTCAAGCTCGACCAGCTCGCGCGCCGTCTTGAGGAAGTGAACGCGCGCCTGTCGGCCGAAGACGCGACCAGCGACATGGAGGAATACCGCCGCCTGTCGCGCGAGCACGCCGAAATCACGCCCGTGGTCGAGCGCTATCGCGAATACAAGGCGGCGCAAGCCGACGCCGAAGCCGCGCGGGAAATGCTGGCCGATCCTGAAATGCGCGCCTTCGCGCAAAGCGAGCTGGAAGCGGCCGAGCGCCGCATGGAGGCGCTGCATCTGGAACTGCAGAAGCTGCTGCTGCCGAAGGATCCCAACGACGCGCGCAACATCTTCCTGGAAATCCGCGCCGGCACCGGCGGCGAGGAATCGGCGCTGTTCGCCGCCGATCTGCTGCGCATGTACACGCGCTATGCGGAGCGCCGCCGCTGGCAGGTCGAACTGATTTCCGAAAGCCCCTCCGATCTGGGCGGCTACCGCGAAGTGATCGTGCGCATCGTCGGCGAGGGCGCCTATTCGCGCCTGAAGTTCGAATCCGGCGGTCATCGCGTGCAGCGCGTGCCGGAGACCGAGGCGCAGGGCCGCATCCACACCTCGGCCTGCACCGTGGCCGTGCTCCCGGAGGCGGATGAAATCGGGGACGTGGAGCTGAACCCCGCCGATCTGCGTATCGACACCTTCCGCGCCTCCGGCGCCGGCGGACAGCACGTCAACCGCACCGATTCGGCGGTGCGCATCACGCACCTGCCCACCGGCATCGTGGTCGAATGCCAGGAGGACCGCTCGCAGCACAAGAACAAGGCGCGCGCGATGGCGGTGCTCGCCGCGCGCATCAAGGACATGCAGCTGCGCGAGAAGCAGGCCAAGGAAGCGGCTACGCGCAAGTCGCTGATCGGCAGCGGCGACCGTTCCGAGCGCATCCGCACCTACAACTTCCCGCAGGGGCGCGTGACCGACCACCGCATCAACCTCACGCTCTACAAGATCGGCGCCATCATGGACGGCGACCTGGACGAGCTGATCGACGCGCTCGCCGCCGAATACCAGGCCGAGCAGCTGGCGGCGATGGGCGAAGAGATGGCGGCCTGAAGCGATGGCCGTCACCTACCGGCAACTGCTGCGCGAAAGCGGTCTTCCGGAATCGGAGGCGAAGATTCTGCTCGAGGCGGCCACCGCGCGCCCGCGCGCATGGCTGCTCGCGCATGCCGACGAATGCGCCGACGAGAACCAGATCCGGATCGCGCGCAAGCTCTATGCGCGCCGCCAGGCGGGCGAGCCCATCGCCTACATCACCGGCGAGCGCGAGTTCTACAGCCTGGAACTCGCCGTCACGCCCGACGTGCTGATCCCGCGGCCGGAGACGGAATTGCTGGTGGAGCTGGCGATCGAACTCGCGCCCAACCGCGCCGGGCGGCTGATCGACCTGGGCACCGGCAGCGGGGCGGTGGCGATCGCGCTGGCGAAGCATCTGCCCGACGCCGAAGTGTGGGCCTGCGACATTTCGGAGGCGGCGCTCAACGTCGCGCGCCTCAACGCGCAGCGTCACGGCGTCGCGGTGCGCTTCGTGCGCAGCGACTGGCTGAGCGAGGTGCCGCCCGGCCGCTTCGACGTGATCGTGTCCAATCCGCCCTACATCGCGGCCGGCGACGCGCATCTGCAACAGGGCGACGTGCGCTTCGAGCCGCGCCAGGCGCTGGTGGGCGGCGCCGACGGGCTCGACTGCATCCGCGCCATCGTCGCCCAGTCGGTCGAGCGCCTGGAGCCGGGCGGCTGGCTGTTGTTCGAGCACGGCTACGACCAGGCGGCGCGCTGCCGCGACCTGCTGCAGGCCTGCGGCTTCCGGGACGTGGCAAGCTGGGACGATCTCGCCGGCATTGCGCGCGTCACGGGCGGGGCGAAACCCTGAGCGTTGACCCCTGTCTGAGCGGTACCTAGAATTTTTTCTCCCATCCGGCGCGGTTCGCGCCCTCACGAAAGGAAACCTCAATGGACGTGCAACAACGTATCCGCGAAACGCTGGCCTCGCACCGGGTGGTGCTCTACATGAAAGGCACGGCGGATTTCCCGCTCTGCGGCTTCTCCGCGCAGGCGGTGCAGGTGCTGCGCGCCTGCGGCGTGGACGACTTCCACGCGGTCAACGTACTGGAGGACGAGGCGATCCGCCAGGGCATCAAGGAATACGCCAACTGGCCCACCATCCCGCAGCTCTACGTCAACGGCGAGTTCGTCGGCGGCGCCGACATCATGCGCGAGATGTACCAGTCGGGCGAGCTGCAGAAGCTGTTGCAGCAGCAATAAGCAACGGGTTGGCGAGACACGACGAGGGGCGCAAGGCCCCTCGTTTCGTTTTCAGCGCACTTCGGCAAGCAGGCGCCGCATGAGCTGTTCGGCCTGCTGGCGGTAGCCGCCGCCGAACAGATTGAGGTGGTTGAGCACGTGATAGAGGTTGTACACGTGCTTGCGCACCGCGTAGCCGGGGTCGATGGCGCGCACTTCGCGATAGCCGGCGTAGAACTCCGGCCGGAAGCCGCCGAAGAGCTCGGTCATGGCCAGATCCGCTTCGGGATCGCCGTAGTACGCCGCGGGATCGAAGATCACCGGCGAGCCGTCGGCGAGCGTGCCGGCGTTGCCGCCCCACAGATCGCCGTGCAGCAGCGCCGCGGGCGGCCGGTGGCCGCCGAGCAGCGCGGGCAGTGCCTCCATGAAGCGTTCGCCCAGCGTCTGCAGGCTGCCGGTATGGCCGTTTGCCGCCGCGCGTTTCAGTTGCGGGCGCAGGCGCTGCGACAGCCAGAACGCCGTCCAGTCCTCGTGCCAGGCGTTCGCCTGCGGCGTAAGGCCGATGAAGTTGGACGTGTGCCAGCCGTAGCGGTCGGCGAGTGCGTGCGTGTGCAATTGCGCGAGCGAGCGGCCGAGCGCCCATTGGGAGGCGGCCGTGCTGCGCACGAGATCCAGATATTCCAGGAGCAGGAAGCGTTGGTCGCCCACTTCACCCTGGGCGATTACGGATGGCACGCGCATGCCCGCTGCGTGCAGCGCCTGCAGGCCGTCGGCCTCTGCGATCAGCGTGGGACCGTGCGCGGGATCGCTCAGCTTGAGGAAATACGGCCCTTCGGAGGTCTCGATGGCGTAGCAGCGGTGGATACAGCCGCCGCTCACCGGACGCAGCACATGGAGCTCGCAACGCTCGCCGAGCACCCGGCTCAGGGTTTCCCTCAAGGCGGCTTCCACGGTGGCTCCACCCCAATGCGGTTTCGGACTGCAGGACACGGACCGCCGGCGGGCGGATTCGCGAAGCGCTAGCGATAAACGCGCCCGCTGCCGGACGGGCAGCTTTGGCGGCCGGTTCGTGAAGAGATGTTTATCGCAGGCACGCCGCGCGCTCAAGCGCACGGGGCGGCGGAATCAGCCAAGTTCCGCACGCGCGCGCCGGGCGGCCTCGCGCACCTGCTCAGGCGCGGTGGCGCCGCGATGCTTGCGCGCGCGCAGCGAACCCTCAACGGTGAGAACCTGGTACACGTCGTCCGCGACGACCGGTGCGAACTGCTGCAGCTCTGCCAAGGACAGATCGGCCAGATCGCAGCCGCGGGTTTCGGCAAGGCGCACCGCGCGCGCGACCGCTTCGTGCGCGTCGCGGAAGGGGATGCCGCGCTTCACCAGATAGTCGGCGAGATCGGTGGCCGTGGCGTAGCCTTCCTGCGCTGCGGCGCGCATCGCCTCCGGACGCGGCGCGATGCCGGGCACCATCTCGGCGAAGATCGCCAGCGTGTCGACGAGCGTGTCGACGGTGTCGAACAGCGGCTCCTTGTCTTCCTGGTTGTCCTTGTTGTAGGCGAGCGGCTGCGACTTCATGAGCATCAGCAGGCCCATGAGGTGGCCGACCACGCGTCCGGTCTTGCCGCGCGCCAGTTCCGGCACGTCCGGGTTCTTCTTTTGCGGCATGATGGAGGAGCCCGTGCAATAGCGGTCCGGCAGGGTGATGAAGCCGAAGCGCGGGCTCATCCAGAGGATCAGCTCCTCGCAGAAGCGCGACAGGTGCACCATGAGAAGCGCGGCCGCGGCACAGAATTCGATCGCGAAGTCGCGATCGGAGACCGCGTCGAGCGAGTTCTCGCAAACGCCCTCGAAACCCAGCTCCCGCGCGACGTGCTCACGGTCGATGGGATACGACGTACCGGCGAGCGCCGCGGCGCCGAGCGGCAGGCGGTTCACGCGCTTGCGGCAGTCGGCCAGCCGTTCGCGGTCGCGTTTGAGCATCTCGTAATAGGCGAGCAGGTGATGGCCGAAGCTCACCGGCTGCGCGACCTGCAGATGCGTGAAGCCGGGCATTACGGTGTCGGCGTGCTTTTCCGCGAGATCCACCAGCGCGCGCTGCAGCGCGGCGATCAGGCGGTCGATGTCGTCGATCGCGTCGCGCAGCCACAGGCGGATGTCGGTCGCGACCTGGTCGTTGCGCGAGCGGCCGGTGTGCAGCCGCTTGCCGGCGTCGCCCACCAGCGCGGTCAGGCGGCGCTCGATGTTGAGATGCACGTCCTCGGCATCCAGCGACCATTCGAACTTGCCGGCGAGGATCTCCTCGCGGATCGCGGCCATGCCGCGCTCGATGTCGGCCAGGTCGGCCTCGGAGAGAATGCCTTGCGCCGCCAGCATCCTGGCGTGCGCGAGCGAGCCCCGGATGTCGTGCAGCGCCAGGCGCTTGTCGAAATCGACTGAAGCGGTGTAGCGCTTCACGCGTTCGTCCACGGCTTCGCTGAAACGGCCGGACCAAGTGGTCGGACGGGCGTGATGGTTTTCCTTCGAGCCTGGCATTGCAGCTTGCAAAATGGGCGTGGGTTCCGAGTCCGCGCGTTGCACGGCGTCCGCAACGCGCTCCGAGAGCTGAAAGCGTGCAGATTCTAAGTCAAAAGCCCCTCCGCCCGCGCGGCCTTTTTGAATCCCGGGCTTCGTCGCCCGGGACGCAACGCGTCCAGCGCCATGCCGACGCGTAGCGCCGCAACGCCCGATGTGCTGCCGGATCTGCGCAATCTCGGCGTGCTGGCGCGCATCCTGATCGCGGTGAACGGCGCGGCCTTCTTCGCCGCCACCGTCCATGCGCACAGTTTCGCCGAGCTGGTCGAGCAGTTCCTCGGTATCGCCCTGGCGGTGGAGCCGGCGCTGCTCGCCGCGCTCGTGGCGTTGTGGCTGCTCAACCCGGTGCTGCAGCGGCTGCCTTACTGGCGGGGGCTGGCGCTGATCGCCGTGACGGTCGTGCTCGTCACCCTCGGCGTACAGCGGCTGCTCGCCATGGTGGACGCTTCCGCGCCCGAAATGCTGCGCGGCGCGGCCTATGCGCTGCTCGCCACCGGTCTGCTCGCCGGCTACTTCCATCTGCGCGAACGGGCCTTCTCGCCGGCGCTGTCCGAGGCGCGTCTGCAGGCGCTGCAGGCGCGCATCCGGCCGCATTTCCTCTTCAACACCATTAACGCGGTGCTGTCGCTGATCCGCAAGGACGCGCGCCGCGCGGAAGCGGCGCTGGAGGATCTCGCCGAGCTCTACCGGCAGGTGATGGCCGACAACAAGAAACTCGTGACGCTCGAACACGAACTCGCGCTCACGCGCCAGTACCTCAACCTCGAACAGTTGCGGCTCGGTTCACGCCTGCGGGTGGACTGGCGGACCGAAAAGGCGCCGATGGATGCGCTGGTGCCGCCGCTATTGCTGCAGCCGCTGGTGGAGAACGCCGTCTATCACGGCATCGAGCCGGGCATCGAACCCGGCACCATCGAGATCGCGATCGCGCGGCTGCGCGACCGCGTGCAGTTCCGCCTGCGCAATCCCTATCACGTCGATCATCAGCATCGCCAGGGCAACCGCATCGCGCTCGCCAACATCCGCGAGCGGCTGGCGCTGCATTTCGACGTCGAGGCGACGCTCAAGACCGAGGTGCGCGGAGAGGTGTACGAGATCCGCATCGATCTTCCCTACAAGAAGGCCGAAGAGCTGTCGCAACCGCTTTCCTTCGGCCCCATTACCCTGGGACCGCAACGATGAATCCGCTCCGCCTGCTGCTCGTGGACGATGAGGCGCCGGCGCGCGAGCGCCTGCGCGAAGTGCTGGGCGACGTGGCGGCGGCCGTGCCCCACGTCGTCGTCGGCGAGGCGGCCAACGGCCCGGCGGCGCTCGCTTTCCTGCAGGAACGGCGCGTGGACCTTGTGCTGGTGGACATCCACATGCCGCAGATGAGCGGCATCGAGTTCGCGCGCCACGTGCTGCGCATGCCCGATCCGCCGGGAATCATTTTCGTGACCGCGTACGACCAGCACGCCGTGCACGCCTTCGAGGTGAACGCGCTCGATTACCTGCTGAAACCGGTGCGCGCGGCGCGCCTGCAGGTGGCCTTGCAGAAGGCGCGCATGGCCACCGCCGAGCAGCTGCAGAACGCGGCCGCGGCGGCAGGCGAGGCGCGCCGTTTCCTGTCCGTGAGCGAGCGCGGGCGCATCCTGCTGGTACCGCTCGCGGACGTGCTGTATCTCAAGGCGGAGCTGAAGTACGTGACGGTGCGTACCCGCGAGCGCGAGTACGTGATCGAGGAATCGCTCACCCGCCTGGAGCAGGAATTCGCCGAACTGTTCGTGCGCATCCACCGCTCCTGTCTGGTGGCGCGGCGCTACCTGCGCGGCTGCGAACGCGTGGTGGACGCGAGCGGCGAGGAGGCGGGCTGGGCCGTGCTGCTCGACGGCTGCGAGGAGAGACTGCCGGTGAGCCGCCGGCAGTGGCCGGCCGTCAAGGCGCTGCTTGCGGCCGGCACCGCCTGAGCACCGGCCTTCCGCTCAACCCGAGTTGCGCAAGCCCGCAGCGACGCCGTTGATGGTGCGGTGGATGCCGCGATGGATGCGTTCGTCGCTCTGGCCCGAACGGTGCCGGCGCAGCAGCTCGACCTGGATGTGGTTGAGCGGGTCGATGTACGGGACGCGGTTGCGGATGGAACGCGCGAGCAGCGGGTTGCAGGCGAGCAGCTCGCGCTGGCCGTTGATGTCGAGAATGGCTTTGCGCGTCCACTTCCATTCTTCCTGGATTCGCCCGAACACCTTGTTGCGCAGCTTCTTGTCCGGCACCAGCGCGGCGTAACGCGAGGCGATGGCCATGTCGGTCTTGGCCATCACCATGTCCATGTTGGAAATCAGCGTGCGGAAGAAAGGCCAGCGCTTGTACATGCGCTTGAGCAGCGCGAGGCCGTTCTTCTCGGTCTGCAGATAGGCGCGCACCGCCGAGCCGAAGCCGTACCAGCCGGGCAGCAGCACGCGGCTTTGCGCCCAGCTGAACACCCAGGGGATGGCGCGCAGGTCCTCGATGCGGTTCGAGGGCTTGCGCGAGGCCGGGCGGCTGCCGATCTTGAGCTCGGAGATCTCGTTGATCGGCGTGGCGGCGCGGAAGTAGTCGTTGAAGCCGGGCGTCTCGTATACCAGCGCGCGGTAGGCGCGGTAGGCATGCTGCGAGAGCACGTCCATGACCGCGCGGAAGCGCTCGGTCTCCTCGCTCGCCTCGGTCTCCAGCAACGTGGCTTCGATGGTCGCCGCGACCATGGTTTCGAGGTTGCGGCGGCCGATCTCGCGGTTGGAATACTTGCTCGCGATCACCTCGCCCTGTTCGGTGATACGGATCTGTCCGCTCACCGCGCCGGCGGGCTGCGCCAGGATGGCTTCATAGGTCGGACCGCCGCCGCGGCCCACCGTGCCGCCGCGGCCGTGGAACAGACGCAGCGTGAGGCCCAGCCGCTCGCAGAGCTGCATGAGCCGGATCTCGGCGAGATAGAGCTCCCAGCTCGAGGTGAGGAAACCGCCGTCCTTGTTGCTGTCCGAGTAGCCGAGCATGACCTCGACGGTGTCGCGCCAGCATTCGTGCGCGATCGCCAGCATGCCGGGCTGGGTGAGGAAGCGCTCCAGGATGTGCGCGCAGTTGCGCAGGTCGTCGATGGTCTCGAACAGCGGGATGATGCGCATGTTGATGCGCGGCGGAATGCCGGGCATGTAGATGCCGACTTCGCGCAGCAGAAGCGCCGTCTCCAGCAGGTCCGAGGCCGCGGTGGTCTTGGAAATGATGTAGTGCGGCAGCGCCTCCGGCCCGAACTGATCGTGGATGCGCTTGGCTTCCCGGAGGATCGCGAGTTCGCTGGTGGTGAGCGGCGAATACTGGATATAGGGCGAGACGAGCGGCCGCGCGGTCGCGAGCTCGCGCACCAGCAGCGCTTCGCGCGCCTCTTCGTCGAGGTTGAGATAGTCCGACTCGACGCCCGCGCGCGCGAACAGCTCGGCGACCACCGCCTCGTGCACGTCGGAATTCTGCCGCAGGTCGAGCGTGGCGAGGTTGAAGCGGAAGGTGCGCGCCGCGGTGATGAGATGCCGCAGGCGACCGCGTGCCAGCACGGCGGAATTGTGCTCGATGAGCGAGCGGCGGATCGCTTCCAGGTCGGCGACGAACTGTTCGGCCGTCTCGTACGCGGGCGCGGTGTGCACGCTGCGCCATTCGTGACCGGTGAGGTTCTTCGCCGCGGCGGCGAGTCGGGCGTGGATCCACGTCAGCGCGCGGCGGTAGGGTTCGTCGATGCGGTGCTCCGAAGTGGCGGGCGCGGCTTCGGCGAGTGCAATCACTTCGTCCGAGACCTGGACCTGGCTGATGGAAATCGGCAGCTCCGCGGCGAGTGCCGCCACTTCCTGCAGGTAATGCTCGAAGGCGACGGTAGCCTGCTGCTGCAGCGCGTGCGCGAGCACGTCGCGATCGACGAAGGGGTTGCCGTCGCGGTCGCCGCCGATCCAGCTGCCCAGACGCAGGAAGGGCGGCAGTTCCCAGGTCTCGCCTTCGAACTCCTTGGCCAGCGCGTCCTCGATATCGGCGTAGAGCTGCGGCACCGCCGAGAGGAAGGTGGTGCGGTAGTAGGCGAGGCCGTTGTCGATCTCGTCCTCGACGGCGAGCTTGGCCGTGCGCAGCATGCGCGTCTGCCACAGGGTGAGGATTTCGCGGCGCAGGGCTTCCAGGTTCTCCGCTTCCTCGTCCGGGGTCATGATGCGCTGGTCGCGCTCGGCAAGCAGGCGCGCGATCTCGATTTCGCGGTCGAGGATGCTCTTGCGCTGCACTTCGGTCGGATGCGCAGTGAGCACCGGGCTGATCAGCGCGTTCTCGAAGAATTCCTTGATCTGCTTGGGCTTGATGCCGGCGTTGCGCAGGCGCTCCAGCGCCAGTTCCATGGACCCGTCCTGCGGCTTGGAGCCGTGGATGCGGTGATAGCGGCGGCGGCGGTTGTGGTGCTGGTCTTCGGCGAGGTTGGCCAGATGCGAGAAGTAGCTGAACGCCCGCACGACCCCGATGGTCTGTTCCGGCGTCAGTCTGTTCAGCAGCCGTTCCAGATGCTGTCGGGCTTTGGCATCGCCTTCGCGCCGGAAGCGCACCGCCGTCTGGCGGATCTCCTCGACGATGCGGTACATCTCCTCGCCTTCCTGTTCGCGCAGCGTGTCGCCCAGGAGCCGGCCGAGCAGGCGGATGTCTTCGCGCAGCGGCGCGTCCTTGTCCGGGCGCCGGTTCCGCTTGGAACTCGCTTTAGTCGTGCCTGCTGTTGCCATCGATGCTGCCTCGTCCGTTGAACTGTGCATCGCGCCCGTGCACGGCACGCGGTGCGGGCGCACACCATCCGCGGGCGCAATGCCGCGACGCACTGTCGCCGCGCTGCGAACGGAAGGCTGGGACCCCGACCGGGTGCGGAAGCACGCGGAGCGCGCTAGAATCGCGTGGCCGTCACAAAGCCGGCCACCCTATTCACTCCTTGTAATTTTTCGATGCTCGAACGTCTAGTCATCGCCTCGCGCGAGAGCCGCCTGGCGATGTGGCAGGCCGAGCATGTGCGCGCGAAACTCGGCCGATTATATCCGCGCTGCCAGGTGGAAATCCTGGGAATGACCACCCGAGGCGACAGCATTCTCGACGTTTCGCTCGCCAAGGTGGGCGGCAAGGGCCTGTTCGTGAAGGAACTGGAGACGGCGCTCGAGGATGGGCGCGCGCATATTGCCGTCCATTCGGCCAAGGATGTGCCGATGGAGCTGCCGCCCGGTTTCACGCTGGCCGCCATCCTGACGCGAGAGGACCCGCGCGACGCCTTCGTCTCCAACGCCTACGCTTCCCTCGAGGAATTGCCCCCGGGCGCCGTGGTCGGCACTTCGAGCCTGCGGCGGGAAGCGCAGTTGCGCAGCCGCCATCCTCATCTCGTCGTGCGTCCCTTGCGCGGCAACCTCGACACGCGCCTGGCCAAGCTCGACCGCGGCGAATACGACGCGATCGTGCTGGCCGCCGCCGGCCTCAAACGGCTCGGGGCCGCGCAGCGCATCCGCGCCTACCTCTCCACGGAGGACAGCCTGCCGGCCGCGGGTCAGGGCGCGCTGGCGATCGAATGCCGCGCCGACCAGCAGGCGCTGATCGAGGCGCTGGCGCCGCTCAACGATGCCGAGACGGCGGCCTGCGTGCGCGCCGAGCGCGCCGTGAGCCGTGCGCTCGCGGGCAGTTGCCAAGTGCCGCTTGCGGCGCACGCCGAATGCGCGGACGGCCGCCTGCGGCTGCGCGGACTGGTTGCGCTGCCGGACGGCACGCGTATCGCCCGCGCCGAAGTGGAGGGCGCGGCGGACGAAGCCGAGCAACTCGGCCTGCGGCTGGCCGAGGCGTTGCGGGCGCAAGGCGCCGACGCCATCCTCGCCGCATTGCCCCATTGACCATGCTGCCGCTCGCCGGACGACGCATCGTGCTCACCCGTCCGGCCGGGCAGAACGAGGCGCTGGCCGCACGCATCGCGGCGCTCGGCGGCGAAGCGATCCTGTACCCCGTCATGCAAATCCGCGATGTCGACGACCCGGAGCCGCTTGCGCGCGCGACGGCCGAGCTCGACCGCTACGATCTCGCCGTCTTCATCAGCCCGAATGCGGTGGAGCGGGCGCTCGACTACATCCTGGCGCGCCGGGCGTGGCCGGAAGGACTGACCGCGGCGACGGTGGGCCAGGGCAGTGCAACCGCATTGCGCGAGCGCGGCATCGCGAGGGTGATCGCGCCCGAAGCGCGTTTCGACAGCGAACATCTGCTCGCCCTGCTGCCCGAGCGCATGGACGGGCAACGCGTAGTGATCTTCCGCGGCCAGGATGGACGCCCCCTGCTGGGCGACACGCTGCGACAACGCGGTGCCGAAGTGCATTACGTGCCCTGCTATGTGCGCGAGCGGCCGCCGGGCGGCGATGAGGCCTTGGGCGGCGCGCCGGTGGATGCCTTCGTCGTAACCTCCAGCGAGGGTCTGCGCAACCTATTCGAGATGCTCGGTCCGGCCGGCCGACGGTCGCTGCGCGAGGCGCGAGTGGTGGTGACGCATGCGCGGATCGCGGAGCAGGCGCGCGCTTTGGGGCTCGAGCGGGTGAGCCTCACTTCGCCGGGCGACGCGGGCATTCTGTCGGCGCTGACCGGGTTTTGGGATAAAGTTGAGGGCGGGTCGGACTGAGGGCGTCATGCCCGCCGGCCCGTCCACATTCGAGCGCACATGACAGAAGAAGCGACGCCGACGTCCACGCCCCCCATCCAGGACACGCCCGCTGCCCCTGCGCGTGAAACCCGCCGCGGGTTAGCGCTGCCGTTCCTGTACCTCATCGTCCTGTTGCTCATCGCCGCCGTGGCATGGCTGTGGTGGGACACGCGCCAGCAGTTCGAGGCGCTGCGCACCGACATGGCCCAGCAACTGCGCGGCATGCGCGACGACGCGCTGGCCACGAATGCGATCGTGCGCGACACCCAGGAGGCCCTGCGGCAACTGCAGAACACCACGGCGGGGCTGGAGGTGAAGCTGCTCGACGCGCAGACGCAGCAGGAGGCACTCCAGTCCATCTATCAGGAGCTGTTCCGCAATCGCGACGACTGGTTGCTCGCCGAGATCGAGCAGACCTTGGGCATCGCCGCACAGCAACTGCAACTGGCCGGCAACGTGCCGGCCGCGCTGACGGCCCTGCAGGCCGCGGATGCGCGGCTTGCGCGCGCGGACCGCTCGCAGTTCCTGCCGATCCGCAAGGCGCTGGCGCGCGACATCCAGAGGCTGCAGGCGGCGCCTACGCTCGACGTGAGCGGCATGGCGCTGCGGCTCGATCAAGTGCTGGCGGGCGTGGAGCGGCTGCCGCTCGTGATCGAGGCGCGCCCGCGCGCAACGGACGCCCAGGACGGCGCTCCGGCCGAACCGGGTAGCGGCTGGCGCGACGTATTGCGCGCCGTCTGGCTGGAACTCAAGCAGCTCGTGCGCGTGGAGCGGCTCGATACCCACGATCCCACGCTGCTTGCGCCCGAGCAGCGCTACTTCCTGCGCGAGAACCTGAAGCTGCGGCTGATGCACGCGCGCCTGGCGCTGCTCGCGCGCGACGAGCGGGCGTTCCGCAACGACGTGCAGGCGAGCCTCGACTGGCTGAAGCGCTATTTCGATCTGCACGATGCCGGCGTGGCGGGCACCGTGCGTACGCTCGAGGAGCTGCGCGAAGCGGCGGTTTCGGTCGAACTGCCCTCGATCCTCGACAGCCTCAACGCGGTACGCAACTTCAAGCTGGCGCAGGAGGCGAAGCCGTGAAAGGGCGCGCCCGATGAGATGGCTGATCCGCTTCGTCCTGGTCTTCGCGCTGGCTGTCGCCATCGCGATGGCGGCCCGCTACAGCGAAGGCTACGCCCTGCTGGTGGTGCCGCCCTACCGCATCGAGCTGTCGCTGCCGGTGCTGATGTTCGGGCTGTTCGCCGCCTTCGCGCTGAGCTACATGGTGTTGCGGGCGCTGACGCACACGCTGCGGCTGCCCGCCTACGTATCGGCTTTCCGCCGTCGCCGCCGCGAACGGCGCGGCTTCGACGCCCTGCAAAGCGCCTGGGAGGCGTTCCTGGAAGGCCGCTACGGCCGCGCGCAGAAATACGCCATCCGTGCCTACCATCTGCGCACGGCGCCGTCGCTGTCGGCACTGCTCGCGGCACGCGCCGCGCATGCGCTGCGGGACTTCGAGCAGCGCGACCAGTGGCTGGAGCGGGCGGCGCAGGTGCCGGGCGAATCGCGCAATGCGCGTCTGGCCGCCCATGCCGAAATGCTGCTCGACGAACGGCGCTACGAGGAAGCGCGCGCCATCCTGCGCGATATGCACGCCAACGGGCCCAAGCAGCTCGCCACGCTGCGGCTGCTGCTGCGCGCCGAACAGGGGCTGCACAACTGGGAGGAGGTGCTGCGGCTGCTGCGCATCCTCGACAAGCGCGACGCGCGTTCGCGGCCGTTGACGGAGCCCCTGCGGATCACCGCCATCGTCGAATGCCTGAAGCAGAAGGGGCACGACGCCGAGGCGTTGCGCGCCTTCTGGAAGCAGGTGCGTCACGAAGACAAGATCGAACCGCGCGTGGCCGCGGCCGCCGCGCAATGCTTCATCCAGGTCGGCGACGCGAGGGAAGCGCACCGGCTGATCGCGGAAGCGCTGGCGCGCAACTGGACGCCGGATCTGGTGCAGCTTTACGGCGAATGCGACGGCGAGGATGCGCTGGAGCGCATCCAGCGCTGCGAGGAGTGGCTGCACGATCACCCGCACGACGCCGTGCTGCTGCTCACGCTCGGCCGGCTGTGCATGTACCGCGAGCTGTGGGGCAAGGCGCAGAGCTATCTCGAAGCGAGCCTGTCGCAGCAGCCGAGCCGCGCCGCGCATCGTGAGCTGGCGCGGTTGTACGAGAAAATCGGGCGCGAGACGGAGGCCGAGCGGCATTACCGGATCGCTGCGGACGTCGCCACGCCGGCATGAGCACGCTTGCCGCCACGCTGATTCCCCGGATGCGGGAACTGATGCGGCGGCATTTGCGGGCGAGCCTCGACCACGCCTTCATGGCCATGCCCGACAGCATGCTGGAGCTGTCGCGGCAATCGCGGACGATGGAGGACCATCGTCTCATCCTCGATACCCTCAACCACGTCAGGTTGCACAAGCGCGCCGTCGCCGAGGCGTTCGAGCGCCGCCTGCTCGCGCTCTACGACGAGAAGATCGGCTGGCTGCAGGGCAAGGCGCGCGCGGAGGCGCCGCGCGACTTCGCTTCCTTCGACCTGCTCGACGACCAGGTCTTCGCGCAGCAGATCGCGCTCAAGAAGCTGGTGCAGAAGACGCTGGAGGAGATCGACAAGGTCGAGCTCGCCTGTTGCGAGGTGCGCCTGCGCGAGCTCTTCGGCACCGCGGTCGAAGGCGCGCGCAATCCCGTCGGCCCAGGCACCGCGTTGAAGGCGGCGCAACAGGCGTCGACCGCCGATCTCGACAACGAGGCTTTGCAGGCCAGCCTCGTCAACGCGCTGCAGCCCTATCTCGCCGCGGGCCTCTCCGGCTTCTACCGCGAGCTGAACGCCATGCTGGTGCAGGCCGGACTGCGGCCCGATTACCGGCCGGAGATCCAGCGCGACACGAGCAACCGCTACGCGCGTCCGGCCGGGGAGGCGGCGATGAGCATCAGCCAGCTCATGAATCTGCGCGAGCTGCTGCCCGGTCGCAGCGCGACGCCGCTCGATCTGCGGGAGATGCTCAGCGCGCTGCTCGCCGGTCCCGCGGTTAATCTTCAATACGGCGCGCGGGTGCTCGCCGATCAAGCAGGCGGCTTCTATGCCGAAGCCGTCGGTACGCCGGTGGCGGAGGAGGTGCTGCAGTCGCTGGCGGCGATGCAGCACGTCCCGGTGCCTGCGGAGTCGGTGGACGGCGCGCACGCGCTGCAGCTGGCCGTCGAACATCTGGAGAGCGTGGACGCGCATCCGCTCGACCGGCTCACCGGCGAGCTGGTGGAAGTGGTGTTCGACTTCCTGTTGCACGACGGGGCGCTGGCGGCGGGCGTCAAGCAGGAACTGGCGCGCCTGCAGATCGTCGCGCTCAAGGCGGCGCTGCTCGACCGCAGTTTTTTTGCGCGCCGCGAGCATCCCATGCGCGTGCTGCTGGACGAGATCGTACGCCTCGGCAGCGACCCCGTCCTCGATACCGGGGCGGAGAGCGTGTTTCTCCACGGCCTGCGTGAAGTGGTGGACACGCTCGTGAACGAGTTCCAGGCCGATCTGGGTCTGTTCGATGCCGCGACCGAACGTTTGCGCGTTTTGGTCGCGCAGGTGGAGGAGCAGGCCGAGCGCGCACTGGCGGAGACGACGGCGGCGCTGCTCGCGGAGGAACGCGTCGCCTATGTGCGTGAACAGGCGGCCGAGGCGGTGGCGCAACGCATCCGCGAGGACGCGCCCGCTTTCCTGCGCGAGTTCCTGAACCGGGTGTGGGTGCAGGCGGTGGCCGATGCGCGCATCTCGCGCCTCGACGACGCGCTGTGGGAGGAACGCTTGCGCCTGGTGGAAGGTTTGCAGGACAGCGTAAGGCCGCGCCTGCGCCACGAACTGCCGGCCTATGTCGCGACCCTGCCGCCGCTCATCCGCGCTGTGCGCGAAGGCATCGGTGTCACGGACGCGAGCGCGGAGGAGGCGCAGGCCTTCATGGACGAACTGATGGCCGCGCATCAGGCGGTCCTGCAGCTGCGCGCCGCGCCGGCGGAGCCGCCGCGCATTGCGCCTCAGCCGCAGATGGCCGCGGCGATGGAGCCGCCGGCCGCGCCGTGTGTGACGCTGCAGCGCGGCGATCTGGTGGAATTCGGCGATCCGTCGCGGCGCGCCAAACTCATCTGGATCAGTCCCGCACGCAGCCGTTTCCTGTTCAGCGTGGCTGGCGGGCAGGCGCTGAGCATGCGCGCCGAGGAAGTCGCCGGGGCCCTGGCGAACGGCACGCTGCGTGTGGCGGAGCGCGGCAATTTCCTGCAACAAGCGCTCGCCACGCTGGGCGAGCCCGAAGGCGCGCGCGACCCGTTCAGCGTTTCCTGAAGATCACGTCCCACACGCCATGGCCGAGCCGCAGGCCGCGCGCCTCGAACTTGGTCTGCGGGCGCGAGTCGGGCCGCGGCGCGAAGCCCTCGGCGGTGTTCTCCAGTGCGGGTTCGGCGCTTAGTACTTCGAGGATCTGCTGGGCGTAGTCTTCCCAGTCCGTGGCGACGTGCAGCGTGCCGCCGGATTTGAGCCGGCTCGCGACCAGGGCGACGAAGGGCGGCTGGATGAGCCGGCGCTTGTGATGCCGCTTCTTGGGCCAGGGATCGGGAAAGAAGATCTGCACGCCGTCCAGCGTGGCAGGCGCGATCATGTGCTGCAACACTTCCACCGCGTCGTGCTGGATCACGCGCACGTTGCGCAGCCCGCGTTCCTCGATCTGTTTCAGCAGGCTGCCCACGCCGGGCGTGTGCACTTCGATGCCCAGATAATCCTTGTCCGGATTGGCTGCGGCGATGGCGGCGGTGGTCTCGCCCATGCCGAAACCGATTTCCAGGATCTTCGGCGCGGCGCGGCCGAACACGCGCTCGAGATCGAGCGGCTCGGGCGCGTAGGGTATGCCGTACAGCGGCATCAGCTGCTGGTACGCGCGCGCCTGGGCGTTGGAGATGCGGCCCTGGCGCAATACGAAGCTGCGCACCGGCCGGTGCGTCGGGACGGAGTTTTCGTTCATGCGTGCGTGCCCGCCCGTACGGCGGGCCGTTGGTGTTCTTTCGGTCAGCGCGTCGGCGCGATCATGCCCGCCGTGGGCGAGCTGGGCGAGGCGGTGTAGAACTTCTTCGGCATGCGTCCGGCGCGGAACGCTTCCCGGCCGGCTTCGACCGCCTTGCGCATCGCCTGGGCCATCAGCACCGGGTCCTTGGCCTCGGCGATGGCGGTGTTCATGAGCACGCCGGCGCAACCCAGTTCCAGCGCGATGGCGGCGTCCGAGGCCGTCCCCACGCCGGCATCGACGATCACCGGCACCTTCGCCTGTTCGATGATCAGCTTCAGGTTCCAGGGATTGAGGATGCCCATGCCGGAGCCGATCAGCGAGGCGAGCGGCATGATCGCCACGCAGCCGATCTCTTCGAGCTGCCGGGCGATGATGGGATCGTCGTTGGTGTACACCATGACCTGGAAGCCTTCCTTCACCAGCGTTTCGGCGGCTTTCAGGGTCTCCAGTACGTTCGGGTACAGGGTGTGCGGATCGCCCAGCACCTCGAGCTTGACGAGCGCATGGCCGTCGAGCAGTTCCCGCGCAAGGCGCAGCGTGCGTACCGCGTCTTCGGCGGTGTAGCAGCCGGCGGTGTTGGGCAGGTAGGTGTACTTCGACGGCGGCAACACTTCCAGCAGCGAAGGCTGGTCGGCGTGCTGGCCGATATTGGTGCGGCGGATCGCCACCGTGACGATCTCCGCGCCGCTCGCTTCGACCGCGCGGCGCGTTTCGTCGAAATCCTTGTACTTGCCCGTGCCGATCAGCAGGCGCGAACGATAGGTCTTGCCCGCGATGACGAACGGGTCGTCGCCGAGTTGAGCCGAGGAATGCGAAGCGTTCATGGGTAAATCCGATTGTGGTTAACCGCCGCCGACGGCGACGACGATCTCGAGGCGGTCGCCGTCCGCCAGCGGTGTGTCGGCGTAGCGGCTGCGCGGCACGATCTCGCCGTTGCGCTCGACCGCGACCTTCTTGCCCGTCAACGCCAGTACGTCGAGCAAGCCCGCCACGCTGATGGGTGCGGGAACCTGCTTCGGCTCACCGTTCACGGAAAGCTGAATCATTGCTGTGGATGATCGAGACCGCAAAGTCGGATGCCGATGATAGCACCCGGCGTGCGCCCGCCGCCTTGACCCGGCGCAGTGTCCGCCCGCGCTGCGGGGTGCCCCGGGCGCTGCCATGTTGTAGACAGTGCAAGCGCCTTTCCCGCTCCGTGCGCGCGCAGCGCGTGTCCGGCTGCGGTTCAGCCGAAGCGGTAAGCCGAGATCGTGGTCTCCAGAATGCGTTCCGAGTACACCCGTTCGCCCGCGCAATCGCCGGCGGCGCCGGCCGCGACCAGAAGCGGAACGAGATGTTCCTCCGCGCCGGGCGGATGGCAAAGCTGCGCCTGCGGCGCGCGGGCCCAGTGCTCCAGCAGGAAATCGCGTTCCGGCGGCGGGCTCTCGACTGCAGCGGTGAGCCAAGTATCGAACGCCGCCGAGACGGGCGTGTAGCGCGGATCGCCGTAGCCGCGCATGTTGTGGAAGCTCATGCCGCTGCCCACGATCAGCACGCCTTTGTCGCGCAACGACGCCAGGGCGCGGCCGGCATCCAGGTGGATGCGCGGCGCCAGATCGCGCCGCAGCGAGAGCTGGATCACGGGCACGTCCGCCTGCGGGAACATCAGCTTCAGCGGAATGAACGCGCCGTGGTCGAGGCCGCGGTGCGGATCGACGGCGGCTTCCAGCCCGCGCTGCTCGAGCAGCTTCGCCGCCTGTTCCGCGAGCGCGGGATGGCCCGGCGCGGGATAGGTGAGCTCGTAGGTGTGCGGCGGGAAGCCGTAGTAGTCGTAGATCAGCGGCGGCCGGGCATGGCCGGTGAGGCGGAACTGCGGCGCGAGCCAGTGGGCCGAGACCACCACGATGGCGCGGGGGCGGGCGGGCAGCCGGGTCCGGAGACCTCTAAGGAAGGCGGCCATCCGGTCCCAGGTGTCCGGCGGGTTCCAGTCCATGAAGAAACAGGGGCCGGCGCCGTGCGGGATGTAATACACGGGCATGCGGGGCGACGCGCGGGACATGGCGGCTCCGGGTTGATCGAGACACCACCACTCTATCTATCTACCGAGCCGATGAGAACCGGCTAAACTTGGTCAACAGTTCGTACTATTGGTAGGAAATCGTGGACCGGGTCACGAGCATGCGGGTGTTCGTACGGGCCGCCCTGGACGGCAGCCTGTCGGCGGCGGCGCGCCACCTGGGCCTGTCGCCGGCCATGGCCACCAAGCACGTCAACGCGCTGGAAGCGCATCTGGGTGCGAAGCTCTTCCACCGCAGCACCCGCCGCCTGCACCTGACCGAGGCGGGCGCGAGCTACCTGGAGGCCTGCCAGCGCATCCTGGCGGACATCGACGAGATCGAGGCCGCCATTGCCTCGCAGCGCCTCAAGGCCACCGGGCTGTTGCGCATGACCGTGCCGGTGTCCTTCGGCAACCGTTACATCGCGCCGCTGATCCCCGGTTTCTGCCGCCGGCATCCCGAGGTCCAGGTGGAGCTGGGGCTCAGCGACGCCCAGCTCGATCTGATCGCGGGTAACTGGGATCTGGCGATCCGCATCGGCCGGCTGCAGGACAGCCCCCTCGCGGCGCGCCGCCTGGGCGACAGCGCCATGGTCGTGTGCGCCGCGCCGGCCTATCTTGACCGCCGCGGCGTGCCGCGGCGCGTCGCCGAGCTTTCGCAGCACAACTGTCTGAGCTATACGCTGTCTGTGACGCAGAACGACGGGTACTGGGCTTTCGGTTCCAAGGGGGAGTTCCGCGTACCGGTGCGCGGCGACCTGCTCGCCAACAGCGGCGATGCGCTGCTGGCGGCAGCGATTGCCGGGCAGGGCATCATCTATCAGCCGCACTTCATCGTCCGCGAGGCGCTCGAACGCGGCGAGCTGGTGGCGCTGGAACTCGACAAGCCCGCCGTCGGACTGGGCGGCATTCACGCGCTCTATCCGCCCGACCGGCGGCCGCCGGCCAAAGTGCGGGCCATGATCGACTTTCTGGTAGAGGCCTTCGCCGAGACGGCGCCCTGAAGAGGAAAGTCGGCAGGCCGGCGATGAAGCGCCCGGCCCGGATGTGCGGGCATGAAACCCGCGGCGCTCGATTCGCCGCATGCGCCGACAAAAAAGCCGCCTCGTCGAGGCGGCCTGCGTAATCTGGAGCGGGTGATGGGAATGTGAGCGTCTCGCTTAGGGCGATCCGCTCATCCCTCGCAGCCAAGGCTGCTCGGGCCGCCGGATGCTGAAGCCCCCGGCGTCCAACCGGATGTCCCCGGACATCCGGTTGTCGAACCAGCGGGTACTTCACCCGTCGACCATCCCAGATACGTAGGCAGCCTCGTCGAGGCTGCCTACGTATCTGGAGCGGGTGATGGGAATCGAACCCACGTCATCAGCTTGGGAAGCTGAGGTTCTACCATTGAACTACACCCGCATGGCAGTGCGTGATTCTATGTGGCCTTGCCCGTCGGGGCAACGAGGCCGTCCATCCGGCCGGCTGAGGAGCACGCCGCGCCGCGGAGTTAGAATGCGATGGACGGAGCGCACTTCGCGCCGGCCTGTTACCTGAGCCAGACGGAAATCCATGCCCGCCACATTCGACGGCAAGCTGGTTGTCGCAATTTCCTCCCGCGCGCTCTTCGATCTGGAAGAGAGCAACCGCGTCTTCGAGGAGCAGGGGCTGGAGGCCTATTACCAATATCAGCGCGAGCGCGAGGACGAGGTGCTGGCGCCGGGCATCGCCTTTCCGCTGGTGAAAAAGCTGCTGGCGCTCAACGAACTGCCGCCGAAGCGGCCGCGCGTCGAAGTGATCCTGCTGTCGCGCAATACCGCGGACACGGGACTGCGGGTGATGAACTCCATCGAGCACTACAAGCTCGACATCACCCGCGCGGCCTTCACAGGCGGAGAGAGCACCTATCCCTACGTACCGGCCTTCAACGCCGATCTGTTCCTGTCCGCGAATCCGCAGGACGTGCGCAAGGCGCTCGAGGCCGGGCATGCGGCGGCGACCATCCTGCCTGCCAACCTCGGCCCCAACCTGGAAAAGAGCGGCCAGCTGCGCATCGCTTTCGACGGCGACGCGGTGATCTTCTCCGACGAGGCCGAACGGGTCTACAAACGCGACGGGCTGGAGCGCTTCCACGAGAACGAGGTATCCGCCGCGCGCGAGCCGCTGTCCGGCGGGCCGTTCAAGAACTTCCTCGCCGCCTTGCACCGCATCCAGTCCGAGTACCCGCCGGACGCCTCGCCCATCCGAACGGCGCTCGTCACCGCGCGCAGCGCGCCCGCGCACGAGCGGGTGGTGCGGACGCTGCGCGCCTGGGACATTCGCATCGACGAGGCGCTCTTCCTCGGCGGACTGGAGAAGGGCAAGTTCCTCCGTGCCTTCGGTGCGGACATCTTCTTCGATGACCAGCGCGGCCATTGCGAATCGGCGCGGCTGCACGTCGCGACGGGACACGTGCCGTTCGGGGTCGCCAACGAGAGCAAGGAAAACGCATGAAGATATTGAAATGGATCGGTTGGGCGTTGCTGGCGTTGTTGGTGGTGCTCGTCGCGATCGTGGCCTATGTGGCGGCCACCTTCGATCCCAACAGCTACAAGCCGCAATTGATCCAGATGGTCAAGGAGCGCACGGGCCGCACCCTGACCGTCGACGGCGACATCGAGCTGCGCTTCTTCCCCAAGATCGGCGCGGCGGTCGAGGGGCTGGCGCTGTCCGCGCCGAACAGCGATGCGAACTTCGCGCGCATCGAGGAGGCGCGCGTCGCGCTGGCGCTGCTGCCGCTGCTCTCCAAGCAGATCATCGTCGACGAAGTGACGCTGACCGGTCTGCAGGCGGATCTGGTCAAGTACCGCGACGGCCGCACGAACTTCGACGACCTGCTGGGCGGCGAGCCGGAGGCGGAGAAGAAGCCGGCGCCGAAATCCGACAGCGAGAAGGCGGCTCAGCTGCCTGCGATCGACATCGGCGGCATCGCGCTGCAGAACGCCAACGTGAGCTGGACGGACGAGACGAACGGCACGCGGCTGCGCGCTTCGAACATCAATCTCATGACCGGCCGCATCGCCAGCGGCGTGCCCGGCAAGCTCGACTTTTCGGCGCATGTGGCGGGCGAGCAGCCCAAGCTCGCGTTGCAGCTCGCGCTGCAGGCCGGTTACCGCTTCGATCTGGACAAGCGCGCCGGCCAGCTTTCCAACCTTGAATTCAAGGCGCAAGGCGATGCCGAAGCGGTGGGGCCGCTGCAGTTGCACGTCAAGGGCGACATCGCCGGCTTCGACGCCGCGGCGCAACGCATCGACCTGAGCGGCATCGAGGCGAGCGCGCAGTCGGGCAAGATGCTGGATGCGCAGTTCAGTATTACCAAGCTCTACATCTCGCCGGAGCGCGCCGAGAGCAAGCCGATCTCGGGCAGGCTCAAATACGCGCAGGCCGATCGCGCAGTGACGGCGGATGTGCGCCTGTCGCCGGTGCAGGCCGAAGGCAACGTCATCCGCTTCGAGCAGGCGGCGACCGATCTGCAGTACAAGCAAAGCGAGCTGGCGGTCGAGGGCAAGCTCGCCACGCCCGTGGTGATCGATCTGGACGAGAAGCTGCTGTCGCTCGCGCGCCTCGCGGGTGAGTTCAGCTTCGCCGGCCCCAAAGTGCCGAACAAGCGCGCGCAGCTCGCGCTCGAAGGCGGGCAGCAGCTCGCTTGGGCGAAACAGACGGCGCAGGGCGAGTTGCGTGCCAAGCTGGAAGACGGCACGGTGAATCTCAAGTACGCAGTGCGCGGCTTCGATGCGCCCGCGATCGAATTCGATCTCGCCGCCGACCGGCTCAATGTCGACCGCTATCTGCCGCCTGGCGACGAAGCGCAGGCGGCGCCGGCGAAGGGCGCTGCGCCTTCGGCCGGCGGCGGCAAGGCGGATGAAGCGAAGGAGGCGCCGATCGACCTCGCCTGGCTCAAGCCGCTCAAGCTGCGCGGCAGCGTGAAAGCGGATGCCTTGATCGTGTCGAAGATCCAGGCCCAGAACGTGGATATCCGCGTGCAGGCGGACAACGGGCAGCTCGACGTCTCGCCGATGCGCGCGAACCTCTACGGCGGTAGCCTGGCGGGCAAGGCGAGCGTCAACGCGCATCGCAACGCCTTCGCCGTGCAGCAGCGCCTGACCGGCGTGAACATCGGCCCCTTGCTGCGCGATGTGGCGGACAAGGATCTGCTGGAAGGACGCGGCAACGTCGAGCTCGACGTGCGCACGGCGGGCGCGACGCCCGATGCCTTGAAACGCGCGCTCGACGGCACGGCAAGCCTCGTGCTGAAGGACGGCGCGGTGAAAGGTTTCAACCTCGCCGAGGCGCTGCGCAAGGTGAAGGCCACGCTCGGCTCGGAAAGCGCCAAAGAGGAGCTCGCGCGCGGCGGTGAACAAACCGATTTCTCCGATCTCAGTGCGAGCTTCCGTATCGACAAGGGCGTCGCCAGGAACGACGATCTGCTGTTGCGCTCGCCCTTCCTGCGCGTGCAGGGCGCCGGCACGCTCGACATTCCGGCTTCCAGCCTCGATTACTCGGTGAAAGCCTCGCTGGTGAACACCTCCACCGGGCAGGGCGGCAAGGGTCTCGATCAGGTGGCGAGCATCACCGTGCCGGTCGTGATCCGCGGGCCGCTGGACGCGCTCACCTACAAACTCGACACCCAGGCGCTGATCGCCGACCGGGCGAAGGAGGAGTTGCGCAAACAGCTCGAACGCCGCCTGGGCGGCCAGCGCGACGCGGGCGAGGCGCAGAAGCAGGACGAGAAGAAGGAGGAGAAGCCGCGCGGCGGTCTCGGCGAACAGTTGTTGCGCGGACTCATCAAGTAGGGGCCATGTCGCAGTTCGCCGACGCCATCATCGCCTGGCAGCGCACGCACGGCCGCCACGACCTGCCGTGGCAGCGCACGCGCGATCCCTACGCCATCTGGCTGTCGGAGATCATGCTGCAGCAGACGCAGGTCGCGACGGTCATTCCCTATTACCGGCGTTTCCGCGAGCGTTTTCCGGACATCAGCAGCCTGGCACAGGCCGACATCAACGAAGTGCTTCGGCTCTGGAGCGGGCTCGGCTACTACTCGCGCGCCCGCAATCTGCACGCCGCGGCGAAGCAGATCGTCGAACGGCACGGCGGCGTTTTTCCGCGGCGGCTCGCGGACATCGAAGCGCTGCCGGGCATCGGCCGTTCCACCGCGGCCGCCATCGCCGGTTTCGCCTACGGCGCGCGCGCGGCCATTCTCGACGGCAACGTGAAACGCGTGTTGGCGCGGCATTTCGCGGTGGAGGGCTATCCGGGCGAGCGCGCGGTCGAACAGAAGCTCTGGGCGCTGGCGGAATCGCTGCTGCCGGCGCGCGACATCGAAGCCTACATCCAGGGGTCGATGGATCTCGGCGCGACGATCTGCCTCAGCAAGCGGCCGCATTGCAACCGCTGTCCGGTGGCGTCGACCTGCGCGGCGTATGCGCAGAACCGCGTGCACGAGCTGCCGACACCGCGGCCGCGCAAGACCTTGCCCACGCGCGAAACGCACATGGCCGTGCTGCTGCACGGCGACGAAGTGCTGCTGCAGCGGCGGCCCGCCGTGGGCATCTGGGGCGGGTTATGGTGCTTGCCGGAGGCGGAAGACGAGGGGGAGATCCGCCGCAGCGCCGAGCGGCTCTACGGCTGTGAGATCCGCGACGTGCAGCGCCTTGCGGTGCTGCGCCACAGCTTCACGCATTTCCATCTGCTGATCACGCCGGTGCTGGTGCAGGTGCGGAAGGCGCGGCCGCGCGCCGCGCAACCGGGCGTGATGTGGCTGCCGATGGACGAGGCGCTCGGCGCGGCGCTGCCCACGCCCGTCAAGCGCATCCTGCGCGCGCTGGGCGGCTCAACCGGACGTCAGCAGGCCGCGCTGTTCCAGGAAACGGTGCAGGATCTCTAGCCGCACGATGGGGTCGTTTAGCTCCAGCAGTTTTTGCTTGGCGATGAGCGGCACCGGCAGGATTTCGGTCAGGCGGTAGCCGACCCAGGCGGCATCGTCGAAGCGGTGCGGCGGATCGAACTGCACCTTGTCGCCGTCGGCCGCCACCAGACGCAAGAGGTTCGCGCAACCGAGCAGCCGGTCGGGTACGGACAGCTCGGGCTCGGGCGCGATCGGTTCGACGCTTGCTCGCAGCAAGCCGTTTCCGCTCGCCTGTGTCTCGAGGATGCGGAAGCGCAGGCCGCCGCTTGCGCGCACGTGCAGCACGCCGAGCTGCTGCATGTCCCATTCGGCGATGTGGGCGAGGCAGCCGATGTCTTCGGGGACGGCGATCTCGCCCACTTCCTTGCCGTGCTTGATCAGGCAGACGCCGAAAGGCTGGCCCTCGCGCAGGCAGTCCCGTGTCATGTCCATGTAGCGCGTCTCGAACACGCGCAGCGGCAACCGTCCGCCGGGGAACAGCACCGCGTGAAGCGGAAAGAGGGGAATGTCGAGCGCGGTGCGTTCTGCCATGAAGCTAGCCTTCCGTGTGGTTCGAATCGCGTCCCCAGCGTTGCATCAGCCGGTGCGGCACGCGCAGATGGTCGAGCACGCGGGCGACGACGTAGTCGACCACGGCCTCGACCGTGGCGGGCCGGTGCCAGAAACCGGGATTGGCGGGCAGGATGAGCGCGCCGGCGCGCGCAAGGCGCGTCATGTTCTCGAGATGGATGAGCGACAGCGGCGTTTCGCGCGTGACCAGGATCAGCGGCCGGCGCTCTTTCAGCGCGACGTCGGCGGCGCGTTCGATGAGGTTGTCGGACAGGCCGTTGGCGATGGCCGCGAGCGTGCCCATGGAACAAGGACAGACCACCATCGCGTCGGCGGGATTCGAGCCCGAGGCGATGGGCGCGTACCAGTCCTCGCGCGTGTACACGGCAAGCTGCGCTGGATCGGCGTTGAAGCGCGCGGCGAGCAGTTGCGCCGCTTCCTGCGGCCGCGTCGGCAGCGCGAGATCCAGTTCCTGTTTGGCGACGATCTGCGCCGCCTGGGTGTAGACCACGCCGGTTTTCACGCCCGCCTGCAGCAGGCATTCGATGAGCCGCAGGCCGTATACCAGGCCGGAGGCGCCGGTGAGGCCGACCGTCACGCTCTGGACCGGGGTCGGAATGCTCATGCGCGCACGGGCGGCAACTGCCGGTGACGGACCAGTACGGGGGCGATCGGCCGGAAGCGCTCGGCGAGCCGTTCGACCATGTAGACCGAACGGTGCTGGCCGCCGGTGCAGCCGATCGCCACGGTGAGATAGGCGCGGTTGTCGCGGATGTATTGCGGCAGCCAGCGCTCGATGAAGTCGCCGATGTCCTTCAGCATGTTGACGACGTTGGGATTGGCCTCGAGGAAATCGCACACTTCGCGGTCCAGGCCGCACAACGGCCGCAGCTTCGGGTCGTAGTAGGGGTTGGGCAGGCAGCGCACGTCGAACACCAGATCGGCGTCGAGCGGAATGCCTTCCTTGAAGCCGAAGGACTGGAACAGCAGGGTGGTACCGGTCCGGTCGAGTTCGACCAGATCCTTGATCCAGGCGCGCAGGGTGCTGGGCGTGATGTCGCTGGTGTCGATACGGTGGCCGAGGACGAGCACGTCCGCGAGCAGGTCACGCTCGCGGGCGATGCACTCGTCCAGCGTCTGCTTGCCGTCGGCGAGCGGGTGTTTGCGCCGCGTTTCGGAATAGCGCTTGATCAGCGTTTCGGTGCTGGCGTCGAGGAACAGCAGGCGGACGTCGATGCCCTGGCTCTTGAGCGTCAGCACAGCCGCCGGCAGTTCCGACAGCGCGCTGCCGCTGCGGGCGTCGATGGTGACGGCGACGCGGCGGTAGCCCGATTCGCGCAGCAGCGCGACCGATTCGAACAGCAACGGCGCCGGGAGGTTGTCGATGCAATAATAGCGCGCGTCCTCGAGCACGTTGAGGGCGACGCTCTTGCCGGAACCCGACAACCCGCTGATGAGTATGAGTTGCATGATCCGGCAAAGCATAGCCCATGCACCCGGGGTCGGCAAAAATCCGGGCGCGGCGCGTGCAAATGCCACAAAAAAGGGCGCCCGGGGCGCCCAAGGGGAGGATCGACGCGAGCCTCAGGTCTTGGCGTCCTTCTTCAGGCACTCGCTCATGAACTGTTTGCGCTCGTCGCCTTTGAGCTGCTTCTCTTTCGCCTGCTGGTTGCAGACCTTCATCTTCTCCTGCTGCGCGGTCGGCTTCTTGTCCTGCGCATGCGCGATGCCGAGTGTGCAGACCAGCGCAACGCCCAATGCCACGATCGTTTTCATGATGTCCTCCTCATCATCATCGCCCACGGCGGGCATCGGCATTGTGGTCGCGGGCGGCCGCGTTTGCCGATATCCACGACGGCCTAGACCGGCCGGGCGTGTCGCTGCGGACAGATCAGGTAAAGCGCTGATCGGGACGTGCGCTAGCCGTCCGCGTCCATGGCCAGGCGCTGCCGGCGGATGAACTCTTCGGTGCTGTTGTAGCCGCGCAGCTGGAGGATGTAGTTGCGCACCGCCGCTTCGATGAGCACCGCGAGGTTGCGGCCGGCGGCGACGGGAATCACCACCTTGCGGACGGTGACGCCGAGAATGTCTTCGGACAACTCGTGCAGCGGCAGGCGTTCGACCGTGGTGCCGCCGGGCTGTTGCGGGCGGGCGAGATGCACGATGAGATGCACGTTCATCTTCGGCCGCACGGCGGCTTCGCCGAAGATGGTGCGGATGTTGAGTACGCCCAGTCCGCGCACTTCGAGGAAATCCTTGAGCATGGCCGGCGCGCGCCCGACCAGGGTCGAGGCGGCGATGCGCGAGATCTCGACCACGTCGTCGGCCACCAGGCCGTGCCCGCGGCTGATGAGCTCCAGGCCCAGCTCGCTCTTGCCGACGCCGGAGTCGCCGGTGATGAGCACACCCACGCCGAGCACGTCCATGAACACGCCGTGGCGCGATACGGTTTCGGCGAGCGCTTTCGACAGGTGCCGGCGCAGCTTGTCGATGAGCACGGCTGCCGGCTGCGGGGAAGCCCACAAGGCGATGCCACGCGACTCGGCGAAGTCGCGCAACAGCGGATGACCGGGCACGTCGTCGGCGAGCAGGATGGCCGCCGGTTCCGCGGCAATGCAGCGTTCGATGAGCAGCCGCAGTTGCTCGGTGTCCAACGCTTCCAAGTGCGCCTGCTCGTGTTTACCGAGGACCTGGATGCGGTTGGGATGGATGAGGTTGAGGTGGCCGACGAAGGCGGCCGATTCCGTCGGGTCCTGGCGGATGACGGCATCGGCGCCGGCGCGACCGGCGACCCAGGTCAGCGCGAGCTTGTCGAGGTTCGCCTCATAGAGCTGCGCGACGCTGATCTGCAACATGAGGCTGCCAGGAGGTGATGAGCTGGTGCAGGGTGCCGGCGTCCGGTGCCGTGGCGAGCGCCTGGCGCAGTTCGCGGTCGCTGAACATCTGCGCCAGTTCGGACAGGATCTGCAGATGCTGCTCGGTGGCCTGTTCCGGCACCAGCAGCACGAAGATCAGGCTGACCGGCTGGCCGTCCGGGGCGTCGAAGGGCACCGGCGTGGCCAGGCGCACGAAGGCGCCCACCGAATCCCGCAGGCCCTTGATGCGGCCGTGCGGGATGGCCACGCCATGGCCCAAGCCGGTCGAACCCAGTCGCTCGCGGGCGAACAGGCTGTCGAACACCAGGCTGCGGGCGATGCCCTGGTTGTTCTCGAACAGGAGCCCCACCTGTTCGAACATCCGTTTCTTGCTGCTCACTTCCAGGTCGAGAAGGATGTTTGCAGGCGCGAGCAGCTTCGCGACGAGATTCATTTGCTTACTTCCGTCAGCAAGCGTTTCGAACGGCCCGATGCAAGCGCCGAGCCGGCGGCAAACGGGAAATTATAGCGAGTCTGCGTCGCGGGGGAGCCCTTCAGCCCGCCGCCCGTTTGGGGGACGCGTGCTGGTGGTCGAAGGCGCGCTCCTTGTACTTGAGGACCTGGCGGTCCAGCTTGTCGATCATCTCGTCGATGGCCGCGTACATATCCTCCTGATCGCCCACCACGCAAATTTCCTTGTTGGGCACACGCAGCACGGCTTCGGCGCGGTGGCGCAGCTTCTCCAGCGTCAGCACGACGCTGGCGTCGATCACCTGATCGCAGTGGCGCATCACGCGTTCCATTTTGGTTTCGATGTAGCTCCGCAAGGCGGGCGTGATGTCGATGTGGTGACCGCTAATGCTGAGATTCATGGCTCTCCTCTCCTCTGTAAGAGTGTGCCCGTTGCGTGAACCGGCCTAGAGCGACTTGCGCAGACTGACCGGCGGAATTTGCATCGCTTCGCGGTATTTCGCGATGGTGCGGCGCGCCACCATGATGCCCTGCTGTCCGAGGATCTCGGAAATCTTGCTGTCTGAAAGCGGCTTTCTGGAATCCTCCGAGCTGACCAGCTGTTTGATCAGCGCCCGGATCGCCGTCGCCGAACAGGCGCCGCCGGCTTCGGTGGCTACATGGCTGCCGAAGAAATACTTCAGCTCGAAAATCCCGCGCGGCGTGGCCATGTACTTCTGCGTGGTCACCCGCGACACCGTCGATTCGTGCAGGCCGAGGATTTCGGCGATTTCGCGCAGCACCAGCGGGCGCATCGCCACCTCGCCGTGCTCGAAGAAATGGCGCTGGCGGTCGACGATCGCCTGCGACACCCGTAGGATGGTCTCGAAGCGCTGCTGCACGTTCTTGATCAGCCAGCGCGCCTCCTGCAGCCGGCTGGATAGTTCGCCGTTCGCCAGATGGCGGTTGCTCTGCAGAATGTCGGCATAGATGCGGTTGATGCGCAGCTTCGGCATCGCCTCGGGATTGAGGCTGGCGATCCAGCTGCCCTTGATCTTGCGCACGATGACGTCGGGCACGACGTAGCGGGTCTCCACTGGACCGTACTTGGCGCCGGGACGGGGATCGAGGCTCTGGATCAGCTTGTGCGCGGTGCGCAGCGCCGTCTCGTCGCAATTGAGCAGCCGGCGCAGCCGGGTGAAATCGCGCGAGGCGAGCAGCGGCAGGTGCTCGCGCACGATGCGCAGCGCCAGGGCGCGGCCGGGTGTGGCGGCGGGCAGCGCTTCGAGCTGCAGCGCCAGGCACTCCGACGGAGAGCGGGCACCCACACCGGTGGGCTCCATGTTCTGCAGATGACGCAGCGCGATGTGCAGTTCGTCGGGCTCGACCTCCAGCTCGGCGGGGAGCATCTCGGCGATCTCCTCCAGCGACTGGGTGAGGTAGCCGTCTTCGTCCAGCGCGTCGATGAGCAGCGCGACGAGGCTGCGGTCGCGGGCCGAGAGCTGGGTGAGCAGCAACTGCTGCATCAGGTGGTCACGCAGCGTCGGTGCCGCCGCGGGCAGCTGCGGGTAGTCGTTGTCCTCCTCGTCGCGCGCTTCGCCGCCGAAGGCGGTGTCGAAGGTCCAGTCAGAAGCGGCGGCGGGCGGCTCGTCGTAGGCGGGTTCGGCGGGCGCCTGGATTTCGCTTGCGGGCGTGTCGGCGAGGCTGAGGCCGTTCGGCGCCGGGACGACCGCGTCCTCTTCGTCTTCCGCGCGTTCCAGCAAGGGGTTGTCCGCCAGGAACTTCTCCAATTCCTGGTGCAGCTCAAGCGTGGACAGTTGCAGGAGACGGATGGACTGCTGCAACTGCGGGGTCAGCGTGAGGTGCTGAGAAAGCTTGAGTTGCAGCGTTTGTTTCATGGACCGCGGCTAGGATTCTTACGGGCCCGGGAAGGCCGGCGCCGCCCCGCTGGCGAGCGTCCCAGCGCTACAGGCGGAAGTGTTCGCCGAGGTACACCCTACGGACGCTCTCATTATAAACAATCTCCTCCGGCCGCCCGGAGGCGAGCACCGTGCCTTCGTTAATTATGTACGCTCTGTCGCAAATCCCCAGTGTTTCCCGGACGTTATGGTCGGTGATCAGCACCCCGATGCCGCGTTCCTTGAGGAAGCGGATGATGCGCTGGATGTCCAGCACGGCGATGGGGTCGACGCCGGCGAAAGGCTCGTCGAGCAGGATGAAGGAAGGCTGGGTGGCGAGCGCTCGGGCGATTTCGACCCGTCGCCGTTCGCCGCCGGACAGCGACAGCGCGGTGGCATCGCGCAGGTGGGCGATGTGCAGCTCGTCGAGCAGGGCGTTGAGCCGCTGTTCGATTTCCTCCGGTTCCAGGTCCTGCAATTCCAGCACGGCGCGCACGTTCTCCTGAACCGTGAGGCGCCGGAACACCGAGGCTTCCTGCGGCAGATAGGACAGGCCTAGGCGCGCGCGGCGGTGGATCGGCAGCCGGGTGATGTCCTGATCGTCGATGTAGATGCTGCCGCCGTTGGCCGCCACCAGCCCGACGATCATGTAGAAGCAGGTCGTCTTGCCGGCGCCGTTCGGCCCGAGCAGGCCCACCACTTCGCCGCTCGCCACTTCGAGCGAGACGTCGTGGACCACCGTGCGCTTCTTGTAGCGCTTGTTGAGGTTGACCGCCCGCAGGTGGCTGGCGCGTGCGGCGACGGGCCGCGTGACGAGGCTGCTGTCGGGTGCGTTCAAGGCGCGTCCCCGATCTCGGTGGAGGGTTGCAGACGGGCGGGCGGGTTGGCGCGTTCCTCCTTCTGCTTGGGCTGGATGACTGCCCGCACGCGCGCGTCGCCGCCGGCCATGGGCGCTGCGTTCCGGTTGCTCTTCACGGTGAAGAAATCGGCGCGCACGTCGTAGGAGATGTAGTTGCCCCGCACTTCGTCCTTTTCACGGGTCAGGCGCGCGTTGTCGAACAGCTCGACGAACTGCTTGCGGCCGTCGTATTCGATACGCAGCGCCTCGCCGTCGATCCATTCGTTGGTGCCTTCCCGGCGCTCCCTGAACGTGGCCGGGTTGCCGTAGGCCGTGGCGTGCTCGAAACCGGTCTCGTCCTGGCGCACCACCAGCCGGTCGGCGCGCAGCACGAAATCGCCCTGCGTCAGCACCACGCGTCCTTCGAACACCGCCACGCGCTTGGTGTCATCGACGGTCAGACGGTCCGACTCGATGTTGATCGGCTGCTCGCGGTCGGCGCGCGCAGCCGACGCCGTCTCCACGGGCAGGACGATCAGACACCACGCCGCCAACAGGCGCGCGCAGAAGCGACGGCTGGATTCGAATATCTGCAATGTGCGTGCGGGAGGGCGGACCCTCGGCTGTTTCCAAAAAAGTGACGAGACGGCTAGCGCCCGCTTCCGCCCGATTTTACGTAAACCCCGCTCACGCGGGAGCCCAGTTTCATTTGGCCGGTCTGGTTGTCGACTTCCATCCCGACCCCTTTGAGCCGCGAGGCGCCTTCGGTGATCAGCACTGCCTCCGGCGTGCGCGCGAGCTGCTTGTCCGGAAAGACCTGCAGGTAGCTCGTTTCCACGCGCAGTTCGGGCTTTTCGGCGGTGGCGGTCCGCCTCACCACGACGTTGTCGTAGAGCCGGACTTCCTCGCCGGTGCCGATCACCAGTCCGCGGTCGGCGGTGATGTGCACGGGCGGGCGCAGCGGGCTGTAATGGATCAGATGCGGGGCGTCTAGTTCGCTCGTGTCGTCGTCGGGGAAATGTACCATGCGTCTGGCACTGAGCGTGGCGCTGGGGCGCCCCTGCTTGCCGAGTTCGGTGGTGGTGAAGTTCTCGATGATGAAGTCGGGTTCGTGCCGCAGGGCGCGCGAGCCTTCCTGGTCGCCGCTGCGCACGGCGTGTTCGAGCCAGAAGCTCAGCAATGCCAGGCTGATGACGAGCGCGAGCGGGAAAAGGGTGCTGGAACGCGGTCTCATACCAGGAATCGGGCGATGGCGGCATCGAGCCTGCCCTGCGCCTGCAGGATGAACTCACACACTTCACGCACGGCACCTTGTCCCGCAGGCCGGGTGCTGACGTAGTGCGCGCGCGTACGGACCGCCTCCGGTGCCTGCGGCACGGTGGCCGCGAAGCCGCAACGGCTGAGGACGGGCAGATCGGGCAGGTCGTCGCCCATGTAGCCGCATTCGGCGAACTCCAGCCCGAGTTCGCGGCGCAGCGCATCGAAGACCTCGAGCTTGTTTTCGACGCCCTGATGCAGCCGGCGGATGCCGAGGTTTTGCGCGCGCAGCGCGACGAGCCGGGATTCGCGGCCGGTGATGATCGCCAGTTCGACGCCGGCGTCCTGCAGCAGTTTCATGCCCAGGCCGTCAAGGGTGTTGAAACCCTTGATCTCCTCGCCGCCGTCGGTGAGGTAGAGCGTACCGTCGGTGAGGACCCCGTCCACGTCGAAGCCCAGCAATTTCACCGCACGCGCGCGGGCGGCCGCTTCTTTCGGATCCATCAGACGACTTTGGCCTGGAAAAGGTCGTGCATGTTGAGCGCGCCGATGAGGCGGCCGCTTTCTTCCGTCACGAGCAGTTGGTTGATGCGCCGCCGTTCCATGAGCTCGACCGCCTCGACCGCCAGCTCGTTCGGGCCGATGGTGGTCGGGCCGGGCGTCATGAGATCGGCGATTAGCGCGCCGCGCAGATCCACCCCGCGTTCGATAGCGCGGCGCAGGTCGCCGTCGGTGAAAATGCCCACCACCCGGTCCGCGTCGTCCACGATGGCGGTCATGCCCATGCCTTTGCGCGAGATTTCGAGAATGGCATCGGTCAGGGTGGCGCCCAGCCGCACGGCGGGAACCTGGGCGCCCGTTTTCATCACGTCGCGGACGTGGGTGAGCAGCCGCCGGCCCAGCGCGCCGCCCGGGTGCGAGCGGGCGAAATCGTCGGCCTTGAATCCGCGCGCATCGAGCAGCGCGACCGCCAGCGCGTCGCCCAGCGCCAGGGTCGCCGTGGTGCTGGCCGTGGGCGCGAGGTTGAGCGGGCACGCTTCCTTCGCGACGCGCACGTTGAGGTGCACGTCCGCTTCCTTGGCGAGCGTCGATGCGGGGTTGCCGGTCATGGCGATCAGTTGCGCGCCCTGGCGCTTGACCAGCGGGATGATGGTCAGCAGCTCGTCGCTTTCGCCCGAGTAGGAGATGGCGAGCATCACGTCGTTGCGCGTGATCATGCCAAGATCGCCGTGGCTCGCCTCGGCCGGGTGGACGAAGAACGCCGGTGTGCCGGTGCTGGCGAGCGTGGAGGCGATCTTGCGCCCGATGTGGCCGGATTTGCCGATACCGCTCACCACCACGCGGCTGGTGCAGGCGAGGATCAGCTCGACGGCGCGTACGAAGTGCTCATCGAGGCGCTCGATGAGGCTGGTGACGGCGGTCGACTCGATCTCGAGCACCTCGCGGGCGAGACGCAGGATTCTTGCGGGTTCCGCGGGAGATGCGGGAGAAGCGGGTTTTGACATGCGAAAAGTATAGCAAGGCCGCTCCGTCCGCCGCCGGGAACCTGCCGCCTGCCGGCGTCAGCGCTCAGATGTTCTTGCAGAGTACGTAGAAGTTGCCGCCATCGTCGACGTAGTCCGCCGTCGGGGCGTTGGCGGGCAGCGGCGCTCTGCTCGCGCCTTGCAGGCTTGCGCGGACCTGCCCGGTCCTGGCGTTGCCGTCGTCCATCTGGCTGTCGAGCGCCTGGGCGATTTTCGCCGGCAGCCGGTCCACGCACACGATGGTGCCCACCAGCCCGAGGCCGCCGTTCTGCACGCCCATGATGCCTCCCGCGGCATTGAGGGGCTGGATCGAGGCGTTCTGCACGGTCGAGGTGTCGCCGGCGATGAAGCCGGCGAGTCGCAGATGCGCCCAGAACAGCGTGGATTCCGGTCCCGTATCGGTCGGCGCGGCGAAATAGCTTCCGGAAATGGTGTTGTCGCCGGTGACGGTGGTGCCGTTCAGCAGCGTCCATCGCGAAGCCGCGCCCGGATCGTCGCCCGGCAGTCTGCGGTAACGGTCCTG
>ERZ795043.64-NODE-64-length-143713-cov-15.342494_pt1 | contig 143713 bp, 143 predicted proteins | sample MGYA00375127_ERZ795043 | MGnify/ENA primary metagenome ERZ795043 (study PRJEB30172, sample SAMN05518447) | compost metagenome | isolation source: Feedstock adapted compost from Newby Island compost facility, Milpitas, CA | place: USA:Newby Island compost... | reverse complement strand
GTGGGTCATTTTCTTTCCGGCGCTGCAGGGTCAATTATATCCCGGCGGTGACAGCATGAATAAAAAGATTGTCAATCCGAGCTTTTTCAATAGTTGCATTGACCCATTCTTCCTCCAGTTAGATAAATCGTAAAAAACAGAAAAATATCCCTTTCTTTTATGCAATTATTGTACATTTTTGAATATTTGCTATTAATAATGCATGTGCATTAAGGATATAGCTCTTCATATGCAAAAAACTCTGCCGGAACAGGCAGAGCTATAACCTACAGAAAAAGCTAGACCCCACGATGATTCATACTGTTCGATCAGGGGGATTTACTATTTCTGGGACTTTGCTTATTATAAACCCAACCAGTGCTCATGTGCGGCCATCCCGCGGATGATGTCCCCCGAAAACGCCCCGGCACGTTCCATCTGTCATGTATCGGCTTCGAACAAGCTTTAAGGAGCAATATGTTAAGTCCTACTTGCAGTTCTCTGGAATGAAAGAGGTAGAAATCGACCAATGGATAATGCCGGTCGCCGCGGCCCGATTGGCTGGCTGAACCGGTATCGGAAGAGGAACAAGCGCAGTTGTTGGCGATCATTCGCGGGCGGTTAAGTTAAATGGAAGGCGTCTGTAATAGGAGTTGCCGTCATGCTTTTTTTGGAAGGCATCGTTACGTTGGTTTGCTTCGTTTTGCTCTTGATCGTTTTGCTGATGGCGGAAGAAAAATTGAGAGTGTTGTCTCTCCTGGTTACTTTCCTGTCTGCCATGAATGCCATTCTGTTGGCCTACTCCATGACGGGGGGACCCGAGGTTTCTTACCTGCATTGGTTTTCCTTGACCGAGGATCAGACCGTCCTCTATTTTCGGCTGTCGGTTCTGATATCGTTGATTTCCTTTACGATTTACACTTATCTGTCCTACTATCCGCGGGAATAGGCTTTACGCGGAGGCATCCCCGGGTATCGGTCCAGCTTTCCAAAAAAAGCGGCCGATTGTTTCATCGCATCATCGTCATGATATCGTCCCGTAAAAAAATGGGTGAAGCACGTTGCTTCACCCATTTTCATTGGATTGTCCATCACGAGCACTTGCTGTAGCCGCAGTTGGTGCACGTCTTGCAGCCTTCCGCATTGAGCAGCGACGCCGAGCCGCAGGACGGGCACAGGTCGGTCGACGTGAACGCGGCGTACGGATTGACCGGCTGCGCCTGTTCGGCAGCGTACGCGGACGCCGGTCCGGCCGTCGCCGTCACCTGGCCGGCGGCCGATGCGGCTTCCGACGCGGCGGCGTGGTGCCCGTTCCCGTTCAGGCCGACGTGCATCTCCAGAGCTTTGGCGACGGCGTCGGCAATCGATTCCACGCGGTTCGCGCCGAAGCCGATCCCGCCGGTGCCGCCGATACCCTTCAGGTGCTTGATCAAAAGCTGCACCTTGTTGCCGTGGTCGCCGTACCGCAGGAACAGCGAGATGACGCGGCCGAGCGCTTCGGCCATGGCGAACACGTCGGATCCGGCTTTGCCCACGTTCAGGAAGATTTCGCCCGGGCTGCCGTCCATGTCGTTGATCGTGATGTACGCCATGCCGAACGGCGTGTTGAATTTATACGTCGCGCCGTGCAGCACCTTCGGTCGGGATTTGTACTGCCGGTCGAACACCTTTTTCTGCGCCGGGGTGACGCCCGCGTTCAGCGCCCGGTTCAGTTCGCCGATCGCCTGTGCATCGGCGCCGGAAGCGGCCGGCGGATTCGCCGCGGGCTGATCCGCCTGACCGGCTTGCGCATTTTGCGCCTGATCAGCCTGCCCGCCTTCCTTTTTATCCTTCGCCGTGTGCAGCACCTGCGTGTCGCGGCTGCCGTCGCGGTAGATCGTCACGCCCTTGCAGCCGAGTTCAAAGGCAAGCTCATACAGCTTCTTGGTCTCTTCGATCGTGAAATCCGCCGGGCAGTTCGCCGTTTTGGAGATCGAGCTGTCGACCCAGCGCTGGATCGCCGCCTGCACGCGAATGTGGTCTTCCGCGGTCAGGTCCATCGCCGTCACGAACCACGGCGGCAGCTCCTCGCCGGGATGGGCGTCCATCCATTCCTTGGCGATCGGCACGTATTGCTTGTCGAAGCCGAGCCGGCTTTGCCGGTAATATTCGAAGGCGAAGTACGGCTCGATGCCGGTGGACGTGCCCACCATCGTCCCGGTGGAACCGGTCGGCGCCTGCGTGAGCACCGTCACGTTGCGCATGCCGCGCTTGCGGATCGCCTCGCCCACTTCCGGGTACACGGCCGTCATGTTTTTCATGAAGCCGCTTTGCAGGAACTTCTCGGCGTCGAACGCCGGGAACGAACCCTTTTCGGCGGCGATCTCCGTGGACGCCAGGTACGCCTCGCGGGCGATGAACCCGTACAGCTTGTCGAGAAACTCGAGGCTTTCCGGACTGCCGTAGCGGATCTCCAGCCGGATCATCAGCTCGGCCAGCCCCATCGTGCCCAGCCCGACGCGCCGTTCGTTTTTCTGGTTCCGTTCATTTTCCGGGAAATGGTAAGGCGTCTTGTCGATGACGTTATCCAGGAAGCGGACCGCGTATTTGACGACGCGCGCCAGCTCGTCCCAGGCGACGTCGTGTTTTTCCGGATCGTAAAACTTGGACAGGTTGATCGCCGACAGGTTGCAGACGCCCCACGCCGGCAAGCCCTGTTCGCCGCACGGATTCGTGCAGATGATCGGGTTGAAGTACCAACTGTTGGACATCTGGTTGTAGTATTCCATGAACACGACGCCCGGCTCCGCCGATTTCCACGCCGACTCGATGATCGTATGCCACACGTCGCGGGCGCGGACGGTGCGGTAGTGGACGACCTTTTTGCCGTGCTTCTTCCACTTCTCCAGGTCGCCGTCCCACAGTTCGTTGTATTCCGGGTCCTCCGTGTCCGGGAACACCAGCTCCCAGTCGAGGTCTTCCTTCACCGCCTTCATGAAGGCGTTGCTGATGCAAACGGACAGGTTGGCGTTCGTCATCTGGCCCATCGTTTGCTTGACGGTGATGAAATCGAGCAGATCGGGATGCCAGTCGTTGATCATCAGCATCAGCGCGCCCCGCCGGCTGCCGCCTTGCTCGATCAGGCCGGTCGTGTAGCTGAACAGTCCGCCCCAGGAAACGGCGCCGCTGGAGGAGCCGTTCACGCCGCGCACGACGGCGCGACGCGGCCGGAGCGACGACAGGTTGATGCCGACGCCGCCGCCGCGGGCCATGATTTCGGTCATCTGGGACAGCGTCTCCATGATGCCGCCGCGGCTGTCATGCGGCGACGGGATGACGTAACAGTTGAACAGGGTCAACTCGTCGCTGGCGCCGGCACCGGCGGCGATCCGTCCGCCTGGAACCAGTTTCCAGTCGTCCAGCATCCAGCGGAACTTCTCCTGCCATTCCTTTTGCTTCTCCGGCGCCTCCACGGACGCCATGGCCCTGGCGAGCCGGTCCCACATTTCTTCCGGCGTTTTCTCGATCGTCAGCGTCAGCTTGTCTATCGTCGACTCGACCACGTCGCCGTTGCGCAGCCGCACTTTCACGTTGCGGCCGTCGCGTTCGATGACTTCGCCGACCTCCTTGGCCGGAAACTTGGGATCGTCTTTCGTCAGCACCAGCACGACGTCACCGACTTTGGTGGCCGAGGTGTCGGCGTTTTTCCACGCATAACGGTCGAGGAAAATCTTTTCGCTCAATCCTTCCAACCGCGTTTTTCCCTTGGTCGATTTCAAATGGGACCCTCCCGCCTGATCAAAATTCCACGTTCATGCCGGTGGTTTCAGCCGAATGATCTCTGCTTGTTCATTCTGCCATAACCCCGACCAAATTACAATATCTTGTGATGTACGCGTTTATACTATACAACATCTTGTGATCCAAACAAGCGGACCCGATTGCCGATTTTTGGCGATCGTTGTCGCCTGATCGGGGACAAGCTCTCGTTTTCTTGGCCGCACGCCTTCGTTTCTCAGTTGACAAACGAACGTCGACCGGATTCAGGGGACTTTGGAACCACTTTCCCTGGGCCAAGGGTCCGGGAAATCCGGTTTTGTCCGATCGCAAAAAACGACGGCCGACGGGCGGATCGGAAGTGCGTTCCGGCTGCCTGAACGGCGGCCGCCTGATTCCAATCCCCTCTTTGTCGCAACGCCGTGCGGTTTGTTCAAGATGACGCGCGTCCACAAAAATGAGTCTAAAGTCCCGCCGTCCGATCAGCCGCACTCCCCGGGAATCGGAACCTCCGTCCGGGAACCGGAACCTCCGTCTGCGAACCGGAAAATTGTGCCGGCGCCGGTTTTGAAAATCTTGCGCTCGTCCATACTACAAATACGTTTCTGATAAGCTTCTGGGCCGGTTGACGAAACGACACCGCAAGGAGGAACACACGTTGCGCACCCTCCATGAAACTCTCGGAACCGATGCCGGACGGCGGATCCACCCCCTGGTGGAGCTGCGTTACGACCGGACCGCCTTTGAAGAATTGGAACGGCGGCTGGAACGGAACGGGCCCTGGGACAACTGGACGCTGTACCAGCTCGCCTGGGAGGCCGAGGAAGCGACCCGCATCGAACATTTCCACGAACTGCAGGCGTTGCGCATGCTGCCCCGTTTCGAACCGTTGCCGCACCAGGTGGAGACGGCGAAACGGGTGCTTCACGACATGCGCGGGCGGGCCATCCTGGCCGACGAGGTCGGACTCGGCAAGACGATCGAAGCCGGTCTTGTGCTCAAAGAATACATGGTGCGCGGGCTCGTGCGGAACGCGCTGGTGCTCGTGCCGGCTTCGCTGGTGCTGCAGTGGGTACGGGAGTTGAACGACAAGTTCGGCATTCCGGCCATCGCCCAGAAGAAGGAACATCACTGGGACAACCCGATCGTCGTGGCCTCCATCGACACCGCCAAGCGCGAACCGCACCGCACGAAGCTCCTCGAGCGGGAGTACGACATGCTGATCATCGACGAGGCGCACAAACTGAAAAACAAGCGGACCGGCAACTACAAGTTTGCGAGCGACCTGCGCAAAAAGTATTGCCTGCTGTTGACCGCCACGCCGGTGCAGAACGATCTGTCCGAGCTGTACAACCTGATCACCCTGCTCAAGCCGGGACAGCTCGGGGGAGAGTCGGATTTTGCGGCCACCTTCGTCGCCGACCGGCGGGTCCCGAAAAACCGCGAACTGCTGCAGGAGGCGCTCGGCCGCGTCATGATCCGCAACCGCCGCAGCGACGGCGGCATCCGCTACACGCGCCGGATCGTCACCAACGTGCCGCTCCGCCTGTCGCCCGAGGAGCAGGCGCTGTACGACGGCGTCACCGAATACGTGCGGACGCACGTCCGGTCGGCGGGCGTCGACCTGTCGGGGGCGCTGGCCCTCGTCACGCTGCAGCGGGAAGTGTGCTCCAGCCGCGACGCGGTGTTCATCACCCTCGTCAACCTGTTCAAGAAGACGGAAGAAGGTTCCCCGCTGCGCGACCGGATCTGGGAACTGGTCGAACTGATCCGCCGCATCAAGGCCAACACCAAGGCGGAAAAAACGATGGAACTGATCCGCGGCATGAACGACAAGGTGATCGTGTTCACCGAATACCGGGCGACGCAAAATTATTTGCTGCGCTTCTTTGCCGAGCACGGGCTGCAGGCGGTGCCGTACCGGGGCGGCATGAACCGCGGAAAAAAGGACTGGATGATGGAACTGTTCCGCAGGCGGGCGCAGGTCATGGTGGCCACCGAGGCGGGCGGCGAAGGCATCAACCTGCAGTTTTGCCACCATATCATCAACTTCGACCTGCCGTGGAACCCGATGCGCATCGAGCAACGGATCGGCCGCGTGCACCGGCTTGGCCAGACCGAGGACGTGCACATTTACAACCTGTGCACCCTCGGAACCATCGAGGAACATATTTTGCACCTGTTGCATGAAAAAATCAACATGTTCGAGATGGTTATCGGCGAGCTGGAAGACATCATCCGGACGTTTGAACGGGAAGAGACGCTGGAACAGCGGCTGGCGCGGATGATCCTCGAAGCGGAAGGGGACGACGATCTGCGCAGCCGCATCGACCGTCTCGGCGACGCCATCGCGGACCTGCGCGACAGCGGCGGAAGAAAGACGGCGGAGTGGAGGCGGGAAGGTTGAACCGAAAGCAAGTCCAGCGGTTCGTTCTCTCCTTCCTGGAGCAGACGGGCTGCCATATCATCGAGAAAAGTCCGACGCACGTCGTCGTGAAACTGTCGCCGGAGGCCGACCGGGCCCTCACCAACCGGCATTTCTACTGGAGCTTCATTGACCGGACGGGCGCCGAACCGGAGACGATGACGTTCGCGTGGCATTTCGGGCAGCCGGCGAAGGACGGGGACGCGGCCCGGGGCGATGCGGTTCCCGGATCCGCCGCGGGAGCCGGAGCCGCAGGAGGCGGAACCGCGCCCGCCTCCGCCAACGTTGCCTCCGGGGCCTCCCCCGGCAACGCGCAGCCCGGTGGCGCGTTTTCCGCCGGCGCGGCGCCGTCGGGGACGGCCGTTCCCTCCTTCGCGCCGGCGCCGGGCTACCGCGTCCTGACGGAACAGATCCATTTCGGATCGGCGAGGCTGAACCAACTGTTCGATTACGTACGGAAAAACGGCCGCAACGTGCTGCTCTTCGCCGAGCCGCCCCGCGGCGTCTCCCCGTTCAGGGCCACCTGGCCGTACACCGCATGGCTCGGCGTCAACTTCAAGGTGAGCTACGAATGCGACGTCAAACGGGACGAACTGTACGGCTGGGGCATCTCCCTCGCCACCGGCGTCATCGATGAACGCTTCCGCGAACGATTGCAGGCGGCGAGACTTACGGCGCGCATGCCCGAGGGCGTCCAATTGCTCAAAAGCACGCTGACGCCGCGCAAGGCGATGGCCCATCTGGAAGCGCACCTCGAGCGGAAACTGAAACGCGGCGACTTTTCCTGGGCCGTGGAGGCGGAATCGCGCCGGCTGGACGAGCTGGAGCGCGTCATCCATTACTACCGTCCCTTGATCGAGCGGGCGGAAACCGCGGAACAGCGGGAAGCGCTGCGGACCAGGATGAAAAACCGGGAAGCGGAAATCGACTGGCAGTACCGCCCGCGGGTGACGGTATCCGTCATCAACTGCGGAATCTTTCACTTTCCCGGAATCGACTAGCGGATTCAGACGCCGCTCCGGCCGATCCGCCAAAATTAGAAGCGCGGACGACATCACGCTCCTGACAGGTTCCAACAGCTTTTCCGGGGCTTGTCCGCTACAATGGTTCAAGGATTCGGGCGCCTGCCGCGCCCGGTCAAACCAGAAAAGCAGGTGAAACCGATGCCAATAAAACGGAAACACCGCCGCGTTACGCCGCTTCTCGTCGCCGCCGTGGCGCTGGCCGTATGCCTCGCCCGTCCGGCGGACGCCGCCCCGGAGCCCTCCGCCACCGGCGGCAGTATCCCGGAGCCTTCCGCCGCCGGCGCCATCCGGGACGAAACCGGCCCGCAACGGGAAGCCCTCAACCGGCAAATCCGCGCCTGGATCGACGCGCTGTCGGCGCAGGAGCCGTTCCGGAACTGGGCCGACGCCGTTCCGCGCGTCGAATCGCTCGGTCCCGGCACGCACGGTTGGCTGGTGACGCTGACGGAGCGGCAATCGGGCCGGACGGCCGGCTATATGGTGATCTACCCCGATCCGGACCGGGAGGGCGGCTTCCGGCTTGGCGAATACGGCACGGGCGACGCTCCGCTGTTCGGGGAATCGGCCCTGCGCCATACGCTCCAAGCCAACGGATATCTGACGCCCACCGGCGGGTACGCGGCGGACAAGGCCTACCGCCATCCCTTCGCCGCCGCCTGGAAAGTGCGGATCGGCAAGGAGACCTATTGGCTGGACGCCAAGACCGGCGAGGAATTGCCGCTGAACGACCGCGCGTGGGCGAAGGCGGCCGAAGCCGGGAAGGACCGGGCGGGCCGCCCGGATCGCATTCCGCCCGTCCTGCCGGGAGAAACGGTCGCATCCGTCCGCCTCAACGACGTCTTCGACCCCTACGAACGGCTGCCGTGGTTGACCGGCGAAAAGGCGATCTCGGCCGACCCCGCCGGGCCCCTGCTGGAACGGCTGGACGCCGGCCTGCCGGTTCGATTCGTGACGGAACCGTTCGGGGAGCTGATGCTGTACGCGGTGCCGGTGATTGGCTACGTCGCCTGGTCCGGCGGCCGCGTCGACCTGGTGTTCGACCAGAACGGCCCCCGCGTCGTGCCCCTCGACACGATGCGGGACCTCGGGCATTTTTATCGATAATTCCGCGGTAAAGCACACGGCTCAGCCGAAAAAGCCGCAGGCGCCGGCGTTCAGGAACCCGGCGCGTGCGGCTTTTCCCGTTTTCGGCTGCGCCACCAAAGCTGGACGCCCATCGGCACCATGCCGAACCATTTGTGCATCCACGGTTCCCGCACCTCCGCACGGGGCTGACCGCTCCGGGCGTCCGCCCACGAAGCGAGGGCCCGTTCGACCACATACCGCAACAACTCGTCGCCGCTGATCTTCGCCACCCGTAACACCCCCTCTTTTTTCCAGCCTGTCCGCTTCTGTCCTTCCCTAAACCGCACCGGATGGAAAAATCCTCCTCTCCCAAGCCGCTCGCGCGGCGCCCCTCCGGCGCGAATGGATTCGCGCCTTCCCAGCCACGCTAAGGTTGGCAACCCGGAAAGGAGAAAGGACATGAAAACCCTGACGACGGCCTTCTTGCTGGCGTGCGCGCTCTGGACGGCGCTAGCCCCCCACCGTCCGGCCACCCGTCCGCCCGAACACGCCAGGTTTTCCCTGCCGCGGGCCGACGTGCTGATCGACGCGGGACACGGCGGCATCGACGGCGGGACGCACTGGGGAGACATCATGGAAAAGGACATCAACCTGGCGATCGCCCGCCAGTTGTACCTGATCCTGCGCGGCCACGGCGTTCAGGCGGTGCTGAACCGGACCGGGGATTACGCCCTCAGCGACGACAACCGCTGGCAGCGCGCCTCCCGCCACCAACGCGACCTGTCGCAGCGCGGCACGCTCCCCGACGAGATCGACGCCGCCCTGTTCGTCAGCATCCATGTGAACTGGGCGCCGGACGGCCACGGCAGGGGCGCGATCGTGCTCCACCAGCGGGAAGGACGCAGCGTTCTGCTCGCGTCCTGCATCCAGGACAGCCTGAACCGGCTGCACCGCTCGGCCCACCGGATCCGTCAGGGGGATGTGTATTACCTGTTGCGCAAGGTGGACGTGCCGAGCGTCATCGTGGAAACCGGCTTCCTCAACGACGAGGGGGACCGGCGGCTGTTGACCAGCCCGGCGGGACAGACGCGCATCGCGTCGGCCATCGCCGACGGCATTCTCCTGTACCGCTGCATCACGGGATGAATCCGTCCGGCCGATCCACTATAATGGGTGGAGGAAATTCCAAAAGGTCGGGGGATGGCCATGAACCAGTTTCCGAAACTGCTCATCATCGCAGGGGTCGTGCTCATCGTCGTCGGCCTGCTCTGGATGGCCGGCGGAAGGTTCCTGAACCTGGGACGGCTGCCGGGCGATATTGTGGTGGAAAAGGAAAACTTCCGGTTCTACTTTCCCGTGGTCACCTGCCTGTTGCTCAGCGTCGTGCTGTCGCTGCTTTTCTACCTGTTCCGCTGGCTGAACAAATAAAATAAAAGAACCCCTCACGAGGGGTTCTTTTCGTTTTGGCCCGTGATGGAACCTGTTGCTTCCTTCGCTCCGCCGGCGGTCAGTAGGTCGGCCAGCCCGCCGAATCCCAGTACAGGTCGTTGATGAGCAGTTTGGGCGTGCCGTTGTCCTGGGCGTCGTACGCGTGGCGGATGATGATGTTGTTGTTATACACGTCCTGATGGCCGGGACCTCTCCAGCGGGAATTGCCCGCGTCGAAAATCGTGCCGCCGCCGTTCATCATGCTGAGGCCGTTTTTGTCGAGATACGGCCCCGTGATGCTGGTCGAGCGTCCCACCACGATTTTGTAGTTGCTATTGACGCCCCGGCAGCAGTAGTCCACTGACGCGAACAAATAGTAGTAACCGTTCCGGTACGTGAGCGTGGGCGCCTCGATCGCGCTGTTCGTGCTTTGCCGGGAAGCGATGGAATACAGCGGCCCCGTCGGCTTCATCGTGTTCTTGTCCAGCCGGGTCAGCTTGATGCCGCTCCAGAACGAACCGAACGTCAGCCACGGATTGCCCGACGGATCGATGAACAGTTGCGGATCGATGGCGTTGAAATTGTCTGAGCTGGTCGAGCGGATGACGAGACCGTTGTCGGTCCAGGGGCCGTTGATGTTGGTGGCGGAAGCGAGGCCGATGGCGGAGGTGTTGGAGCCGAAACTGGAAATGGAGTAATAAAGCCAGTATTTGCCGTTATAGTACTCGATGTCCGGGGCCCACAGATCGTTGGTGGCCTGGTTGGGCACGTACGTATTCCACCAGGACAGCGGCTGGGCGAACACTGGCGACGTCCGCGTCCAGTGCAGCCCGTTGGAAGAAACCAGGTGCTGAATGCCCTGGCCGGTCGAGAACACGTGGTACGTGCCGCCGACCCGGATGATGGTCGGATCGTGCACGACGACATCGCCGGTCAGCTCCCAAAACGCCGCAAACGACGGCACGGCGGCGGCAAAGGCCGTCAGGAGCGCCAGCGTGAGGGCCAACGCCCATTTTTGCCGTTTCAAAAGTCGGGACATCATGCATTCCTCCTGTCCGCGTGATCATTTTTTTGCGCCTGCCCATTTCCCAACCCCCGGGAAACCGTTCGCCGCCACCCCCTTCTTTCAAATTCCAGGGATGCTGGAAAATGCGCAACCGCTTTCATTATTTTACCAGACAATTATTCGCCTTTCAATTAATAAATTTATATTTTTATAAATGAATAGTACGAAAAGAGATCCTTTTGATCAGGCCAAGTTTACAATTTATTGAAATAGTGATATCTTAAAAATATCAAAAGGATATAACATTGACCCGGACCGTTCCGGGGCCATCACCACGTTCGGGAGGGAACGCGCATGCAAGAAAAACAGGCTTTTGCGATCAACGGGTTTTTGGGCTTGCTCCTCGTGCTGGTCACGTTCGGGCTGGGGATCTTCCTGCTGGCGTCCATGGGGGAAGAAGGGGATCCGGTGGCCATCGCCGTGGCCGTGCCCTTGCTGCTGGTGGGTATCGTCCTGATGACCTCGCTCACGATCGTGCAGCCGAACCAGGCAATCGTCGTCACCTTCTTCGGCGCCTATCGCGGCACGATTCGCCGCAGCGGCTTTTTCATGACGCTGCCGCTGTCCAGCCGCAAGCGCATTTCGCTGCGCGTGCGCAACTTCAATTCCGCCAGGCTGAAGGTCAACGATGTGCAGGGCAATCCGATCGAAATCGCCGCGGTGGTCGTGTTCAGGGTGGTCAACTCGGCGAAGGCCCAATTTGACGTCGACAACTACGAGGAATTCGTGGAAATCCAAAGCGAAACGGCGCTCCGCCATGTCGCCAGCCGCCATCCGTACGACAACTTCAACGACGAAGGCACATCCCTGCGCGGCCATTCGGAAGAGGTGGCGAACGAGCTGACCCGCGAGCTGCAGGAGCGGCTGGCCGTCGCCGGCGTGGAAGTGCTCGAGGCCCGACTCACCCATTTGGCCTATGCCCCGGAAATCGCCTCCGCGATGCTCCAGCGCCAGCAAGCCGACGCGATCATCGCCGCCCGCCAGAAGATCGTGGACGGCGCCGTCGGCATGGTGCAAGCGGCCATCCGGCAATTGCAGAGCGAAGGGTTCGAACTGGACGAAGAGCGCAAGGCGGCCATGATCAACAACCTGATGGTGGCGATCGTTTCGGACCGGTCCGCCCAGCCCGTCATCAATGCCGGGACCATCTACTGACGGCAAGGTCGGTATCATCATGGCTTCCAAAAAAAGCTTCCTGCTCCGCCTTGACCCGAAGCTGTACGAAGCGCTGGAGCGGTGGGCGGCGGACGAATTTCGCAGCGTGAACGGCCACATCGAGTATTTATTGCGGGAGGCGCTGCGCCAAAGCGGCAGATGGCCCGCGGGGCCCGGCCGATCCGGTCCGCCGGATCGCGAACCCGGGGACGATTCCGGCTAACCGCGAGCGCGCGGCTCCCTCTATCGCCGGCGCGTTCCCCGCGCGCCGTCCCCGCCGGTTTCGCCCGAACGGCCCGGTTCCCAAGGCTCGCACGCCAGACGCACGCCTGTAATTTTGCTTGTCCATTCGTCGAGCGCCACCAGGTCGCCGGCGTCCACGTCGCGCACCGACGTTTTGCCAAGCGCGCGGACGGCGAGCTTCATCTCTTCCGTGAACGAAGTGAACAGGTTCGCCAGGCTCGTCGCCGCCTTGTCCACATCGAAAACGTCGGCCAACAGACCGTTGTCCCAGGTGAGCTGGGTGGGCGGTTCCCAGGGAATCGCCTTTGTGATCTGGTCATGGGTCATCGCCCACAGGACCACCGTTCCCATGTACACGCCGTCCGCCCCGAGGGCCAGCGCCTTCAGGCAGTCGCCGGGCGTGGCGTAGCCCCCGCCGGTCAGCAGCGTGATCCGCCGCCTGGCCCCGCACTGCCGCAAAAAGCGGACGGCGCGGGTCAGGGCGAACAGGGTCGGCAGCCCGAAGTCGTCCGACAAAATGGGCGGCGCGGCCTTGCTGCCCCCTTGCCCTCCGTCAATGCTGATGAAATCGACGTCGGCCCGGACGGCCGCTTCAAGATCGGCTTCCAGCCAACCGGAAGGGGCCAGCTTGACGCCGATCGGCACTCCGCCGGTGAGCCGGCGCAGCTTGTCCACGAGCCGCTTCAGATCTTGCGGCCGCGAAACTTCGGGATGGCGCGACGGGAGCGTCAGCGGGCGGTTGCCAGCTACGCCGGCCAGCATGCGCGCTTTTTCGCTCAGGGCATTTGGTTGGATCGTGATGCCCGCGCCGGCGGTGGCTCCCTGTCCGAAGCGGATTTCAATGGCGTCCGCCTGGCGCAGCGTCTCGGGCTCCTTGGCCCACGATCCGCTGTGATATTGCAAAATAAAATGGCGCGCATAGATCCGCTCTTCCGGCAAAAACGGCCCTTCCCCGGAGTTGGTGGCCGTACCGACCGCGGCCGTGCCTTTGGCGATGGCGATTTTCACGCGCTCGTTCAGCCCGACGCCGTAGGCCATCCCCGCCGCGAGCAGCGGGATTTCCAGCTTCAGCGGCTTGTCCGCGTCCGGACCGATGGTCAGGCGCGTGTCGACGTAGGCCGATTCCGGAGCCGGCAACACGGCCAATTGCGCCGGCGAGAACACCAGTCCGGCGAAGTCCTTCCGCCTGCGCGGACTGCCGAACGGCCGTTCCAGAATGCCGGGCGCGGCCGCGCGCAGGCTGTTCTCGAGCACGATCCAAGGCGGGATGCGCAGCAGCGCGGTGACCATTTCCCACAGATTTTCCCCGTACGGATCGTTCATCAGCCGGCGGATAAAGTGTCCGACCAGCCGCTTGAACAGCGGGCGGGAGAACGCCCACAGCAGCAATCCGGCCACGATCGCGGCCAACAGGGTGCCGGCGAAGGCGAGCAAAAAAACGATCAGACCCATCATGTCCCGGTCCACCTCCTCCTCCCATTATGGACAGAGAAAGGCGGGCCGAAACCGTCCGCCAATAACGGCCGCACCAGCCGGCCGTCCGGTCGAAAAAGCCCGCTTCATCGATCAAATTCGTTTAAATAAGGAAAATATTTACAGACCAGATTCGAAAAAAAAAGGAGCCGCAGCCATGAACGGAAACTGCCAGATCGTCAAAGCCGATTCTCCCCGCCATTTGGCGGACGCCCTGCACGTGCGCCGCTCCGTTTTCGTCGAGGAGCAAGGCGTTCCGGAAGCGCTTGAAGTGGACGAGCACGACGCTTTGGACCGCGGCACCGTTCACTTCGTCGCCTACATGGACGGCCTTCCCGTCGGCGCCGGCCGGTTGCGCCCGTATGACGGCGGTGGGGGCAAGGTCGAGCGCGTCGCCGTCCTTCAGCCGGCGCGGGGGACCGGAATCGGCCGGAAGATCATGCTGGCGATCGAACGCGCCGCCCGGGAAGCGGGCTTCCGGCAATTGAAACTAAACGCGCAAATTCACGCCCGCCGTTTTTATGAAAAACTGGGCTACGAACCGTACGGCGAGCCCTTCGAGGAAGCGGGCATTGCACACATCGCCATGGCCAAGGAACTGGATGCGTAAAGGCGGCCCCGTCAAAGGACGAACAACAGCACCGTGCCCGCGAACAGGACGGAATAGACGATTTCCAGAATCCCGGTTTGCTTCACGGTCAGCTTCGCCCGCGGCGACCAGACCGCCCGGACCAGCAGCACGGCAAACGGCACCGCCAACACCGGGGACCACACGGCCCCCGCCGCGAGCAACACAAGATGGTAACCGACCGAGGCCCGGTAATAATGAATGCTGTGTTTTTCCCGAATCATCGTTTTGACATAAAAAATGGTGCCGGTGAAATAAGCCACGCTCAGCGCGAAAAGTTCGGCCGGCACCCGCCAGTCGTCCCCTCCGCCCGCCGTGTAGGCGACAAACGTCATCAGACTGAACTGGACGACGGCGATCAGATCGTTGACAAACGCCCGCTCCCGGTTGCGCCGCGCATAATACGCATTTACCGCCAGCAGCGGAAGATACGGCAGCGCATATATGGCCAGCGCCGGGCGCCACACCATTAGCGCCGCTCCGATCGGCGCGAGCAAACCGCCGTACAGACACGCCGGCTTGCGGAACCTCTCCTTGCGCGTCCGGATCCATTGGAGACCGGCGTAGGAAAACAAATAGGCCAACAGCCAGCCGGCGAACAGCAGCGCGTGCACCGGCGCGGGGCCGGCCGCGAACATGCCGAACAGGAACGGAATGATCAGCATCGCCCAGGCGCCGTGCTGTCTTGGCAAGTACCCCTGCTTCATCCCGATCGCCTCCCGCCATCAGGATACGCCCGCCGCCGGCCTTTGAAAGTGATCTGCGTCACGATCGTTCGGGCCGGACCGACGCCTCACTTTTCTGAGACGTCCGCATCCGGAGGCGGGACGAACGGCTTCACCCTGTACCAGTAAGAATACGCCGTCCGGAACCCCAATTTCCGATACAGCGCCAAGGCCGGTTCGTTGGACCGGAGCACCTGCAGAAAGGCGCGTTTCGCACCGTTCCGTTTTCCCCAGGCGAGCAACTGCAGCATCAACTGTTTCCCGTACCCCCGGCCCCGCCAACGGGGATCCGTCACGATGTTATACAGGGCCATGGTTTCGTCCTGGATCACCCCGAGGCCGCACGCCACCGGGGCGCCGTCCCGGAACACGAGGGCAAACCCCTGGCGGAGCACGGCCTCCGTCAGCAACCGTTCCGCGATCGTCCGGTGGTGCGGCGACAAGCCGTCGAAGGCGGCGAACGCGTCCAGCCATTCCCCGTCCAGCCGGTCCCGAATCCGCGCCTCGCCCGGCGCCGGCGCCGGTACTTCGTCGAGATCGCGCGTCATGACCTCACAGGCGTCGCAGCAGCGGTAACCGCGTTCCTCCAGCACCCGGTCAAGCTCCTGCGGAACCGCAAAGGGGGTCAGTTTGAACACCGCGTTCAGACGATGCTCCGAAAAAAACGCTTCGGCCCGCGCGATCGTTTGTTCCAGATCGGCACCGGGATGAAAGCAAAGCGGATAAACCGAATTGGCGCGTTTGGTATACCCGTCGGCGAAACGCACAATCCAACCGTTCAACAGCAGCGTTTGCCGGGCCGGCCAGGTGTTGAGAGAAATTTCCTCAATCGCCCGGTGACTGCCCGTGACGTCCGGATTCCCGGATAACACAGACAATGCGGCTCCCCTCCCGAAAACCCGCCTGGGTTTTTTTGTCCTGCATTCGTCCGGTTGCCAAAAACCGTATCCCCGTATGGATCCCCGCTACACGCGCCGCCCGGCGTCAGACCAGCCGGAATCCCTGTTCCTCGAGGTATTCCCGCAGGTACGTACGCTGCGGCCGGGAAAACTTGTCCGCCATCTCCTTCGACCACGTGGTGTCGCGCCTTCCGCCGGTGCGGGACAGATAATAACGGCGAAGCTCCTCGTCATACGCCGCGATTGCCTCTTGCATCCCCTGCGGCCGGTAAGCCTCCCGGTGCAGCACCGCATGCGTGGGCAGCCGCGGCCGTTGTCCCGGATCGTGATCGGGATAGCCGACGCACATGCCGAAAACCGGATAGACCAGCTCGGGCAGGTTCAGCAGCCGGGTGACCTCCCGCAAGTCGTTGCGGATCCCCCCGATGTACACGATGCCGAGCCCGAGCGATTCCGCGGCGACGGCGGCGTTTTGCGCCGCTAGCGCGGCGTCGACGGTGGCCGTGAGGAACTGTTCGGTCGTGCCCGGCGCCATCGCCGCGCCTTCCTTTTCGCAAACGACGCGGTGGCGGTACAGGTCGGCGCACCAGACAAGTAACAGCGGGCACTCCGCCACGTACCGTTGATGGCCGGCCACTTCGGACAGCCGCCGCTTTTTCTCCTCGTCCGTCACCGCCACGACGCTGTAAGCCTGCATGTTGCTGGACGTAGACGCCATCTGCGCCGCCCGCACGATCGCCTGCAGCACCTGTTCAGGCACCGGATCCGATTTGAACTTGCGAATGGAGCGGTGCCGCATCAGCAGTCCGATCGTCTCGTTCATCACGTTCACATCCGGTGTCATCGCCATCCCTCCGTTTAGACGCAATCAATGGATATCCGGCAAGCAAGTTCCTTCATGCGACGCCACCCCCGCTTCTTCGATTGTAGTCGCCGAAAGACAATATTACAAACAGAAACGTTCCATTCTCCATGGTCAGTCGCCCCGCAATTCGACATGATGGGGATGGGCCTTTTGCGGGGCCTCCCTCCACGCAACAACCTACGGCAAGGGGTGACGATCGTGTCCAAATCGAACCGTTCCCTGGAACGGTCCGAACGAACGGTCGGGCTGGTGTTTGCCATTCCGAGCTTGCTTGGGTTTCTGGCATTCATCGTCATGCCCATCCTGTTCGTGTTCGCGCTGAGCGTGACCGAAATCGACCTGATGGACAACCGATTCTCGTTCGAGGGAACGAAGTTTTTCCATCGTCTGTTCAAGGACGAGGATTTCTGGCAGGCGTTCGTCAACACGTTTGTGTATTTGGCAATTTACGTTCCCTTGACGCTGCTGCTCGGACTTGGCATGGCGCTCGTGCTGAATGCCAAACTGTATTTCCGCGCCATCATCCGCACGTTTTTCATTATTCCGTATGTGACGACCTACATCGCCACGCTCGTCGTTTGGAACGTTTTCCTCCATCCGACGCAGGGTCCTGTCAACTCGCTGCTGATCTCATGGGGACTCAACCCGCCGCATTACATGGTGGACACGAACTGGGCACTGCCGGTGCTCGCCGTCATCGGCTCGTGGAAAGACGTGGGATTCCACTGTCTGCTGTTTTTGGCGGCGCTGCAAAGCGTCCCCAAAGACTTGCACGAGTCCGCCGCCATTGACGGCGCGGGGGCGTTTCGCCGGTTTCGGCACGTCACGTTCCCGCTGATTTCCCCGACGTCGTTTTTTCTGCTGCTGATCACGATCATCGGCGGACTGCAGGCGTTTTATCAAATGGCGCTGCTCACCAAAGGCGGACCGTCCTTCAGCACGACAACGCTCACTTATTTGATTTACAGAACCGCTTTCGAGTATTACAACTTCTCCTACGCGTCCGCGGTAGGTGTCATCCTGTTCACGATTACCCTGATCCTCGTGCTGGTGAACTGGATTTGGCAGAAAAAGTGGGTGTTTTATCAATGAAACCGGGAAAATGGGCGAAATCGCTTTTCTTTCTCGCGGTCGGGTTCCTCTTCATCACACCGCTCGTCTGGATGCTTTCGACATCGTTCAAGTACGAAAGCCAGGTGTTTGAAACGCCGTTCGTGCTGGTGCACTGGAACGACATCAACTGGTCCAACTACGAATACTTGCTGACGGAATCGCCATTCCTTACGTGGCTGAAAAATTCGCTTTTTGTCGTCGTCGTTTCGGTCGTGTTCCGGCTCGCCTTTGCGGCGGTTTCCGGCTACGCCTTCGGTTTCTTGCGGTTTCCCGGCTCGGGCCCCATCTTTGTCGTCTACCTGTTGACGCTGTTTGTGCCTTATCAGTTGTATCTGCTTCCGCAGTTCATCGCCTACCGGTTTCTGGGCATTACCGATACGCACTGGGCGCTCATCCTGCCCAATATCGTCGACGTGCTGTCCATTTTCTTCATGCGCCAGTTTTTCATGACGTTCCCGCGGGATTTTATCCACGCGGCCTATCTGGAAGGGTGCGGCATTGCCAGATCGTTTATCCGAATTGCGGTGCCGCTGGCACAGACGCCACTCGTGACGCTGGGCATCCTGAGCTTCTTCATGATTTGGGACCAGTATTACCAACCGCTCATCTTCCTGAAATCGCCGGAATTGTTTACGCTGCCGCTAGGACTGCACAGCTTCCAGACGCAGTACGGTCACGAATACGCCAAGCAGATGGCGCTCGCGTGCCTGGCGATCGTCCCGGTGCTGGCCGTGTTCCTCATGCTGCAAAGGCGGTTTGTCGAAAGCATGATGTCTTCCGGGATCAAGGGCTAAAAAAGACAATTTTACAAAGCAGAGAAATCAATCCTCCATACTCACGGTTTTGCCCATCCATTAAGATGGAACATGTGAAAACGCTTAAAGGCCCGCAGGCCTGCAAATGAAAATGGCACATCGGCAGAAAAGGGAGGATACCGGAATGACCAGAAAACGGGGATGCATCGTGCTGATCGCGGCGCTGTTGCTGGCCACGGTGCTGGCGGGATGCGGCGGCGCCGGAAAAGATCGCGGAGACGCGGCAAGCCCCACGGCAGGAACCGCCGCCCCGTCCGCGGGCGGTACCGGCGGCTCACCGTCCGACAGCCAGCAGACGGTAACGATCAAGTTTCTGAACATTTCCCAGTACGTGGACACGCCGGAGTACAAACAATTTGTGGAACGGTTCGAAGCCAAATACCCGAACATCAAAGTGGAAACGATTTCGGTCCCGCACGAGCAGTACATCAACAAACGGAATATTATGCTTGCCAGCGGGGAAAAGGTGGATCTGATCTGGGGGAACGGCATTTACCAAATTGACGCCCAGAACAAAGGATTTTTGATGCCTCTCGAGGACATCGCCAAGGAAATCGGCATCGACATGACCACCGATTTCGGCGCTTCCTATCAGCCGGCCGCGGACGGGCACTACTACCGCTTCCCGATCCAACAGAACAATTGGCTGCTCTATTACAACAAAAAAGTCTTTGACGACGCCGGCGTTCCCTATCCGGATTCGAAAGTACCGATGACGTACGACGAGGTCGCCGAAATCGCCGAAAAATTGACCGGAACGTACAACGGCCAAAAAGTATACGGTTGGTTCTACAACCATTGGGGCATGTACCACTACGGTTACGGCAGCCAGATGAACAACGGCAAGTTCTATACGGACGACGGGCTGTCCAACATCAACGCGCCGGAATTCAAAACCAGCATTGAGTGGCTCTACGACGTGATGAACAACCGCAAAGCGGCCATGCCCATCGCCGAGTTCATTTCCAACAACACCGATTTTCTCTCGTATTGGAACGGCGGCTACGGCATGGTCATCGGGGCGCAATGGTACGCCCAGCTTGCGGCCACAAAGAAAGACCAGTTCCCTCGCGACTGGAAGTTCGGGATCGCGCCGCTGCCCGTTCCGAAAGGCATGGAAGGCAAGCATATGAACTGGTCGAACATCGACTCGCTGGCCGTGCCGAAAAACGCCGCCAATCCGAAAGAAGCGCTCATTTTCGCCAGGGAATACGTGTCCGACTACACGCTCAGCACCGGTTCGCTGCCGATGTACAACAAAGTCGACTCCAGCCGCTATTTCTCGGAACTTGCGGAACAGTTGAAAGACGACGACATTACGCTTGAAGAGATCGAATATCTGTTTGGCGGCGACCCGAACGTAATTAATGTCGAAGAAAAACCGGTTCTGGCCGCGCCGCAGGAATACGAAACGATTTTCCTCGACGAAATCGTCACCTACTATTCCGGCCAGAAAAGCGCTGACGAGGTGCTGAACAAAACCAAGGAAAAGGTGGACAAGGCGATACTGGAGCAGCGGGACAAGTGATATAATAGAAAAATAAATGTTATGGATTTACGCCCTTTTTCTTACAGAAAAGGGCGTTTCCAACATTAGGAGCGGCTGCATCATGTTCAAAATGTTCACCGGCACGCGATCGATCCAGCGGCGCTTGGCCGTCGTCTTGCTGATCGTGTCCATCCCGCTCATTTTACTGCTTTATTTCGTCCAGTACGTGTCCCGGTCCACCATCACCCGGCACATCGAAGAAATTGATGCCATGCGGATCGCGGAGACGGCCGGAGGCATCCGGGACATCCTGAACCGAATTTTCATGGCCACCAACCTGTTCATCAGCGACAAGCAAATGATCAAGGCCCTGGACATCGAAGATCCCTTGGACATTGAAAAAATGTACACCTATTTCAACGTCATCGACCGGCTTCAATACGTGTTTTTCCTGAATGAAAAATACGGCGCGGCCGTCCGGGACCGATACGGGAACGTTTATGTATCCGAACTGTCGCACATGGATTTATCCAAATCGACCGTTCGTCGCTTGCTGGAGGAACACCCCGAAGACGACGCCATGACGATCATGGACAACTTTCGCTGGTCGCTCGTCACGCTGCCGACCAATAAGGGCGAGAAACAGCCGTTCATCCTGCTGAACCGGGTGTTGTTCAACCCGGATACCGCCAGTCGCAAAGGACAGACGATCCTGCTTGTCCCCTTCGCCTATATCGAAACGCTGCTGGAACGCCAAAGCGGAACCTTTGAAATCGTGGATGCCCAGGGAGACGCTCTGTTCGCCACCGGCGCAAACCACGCCCGACAGCGGCAGGCCGACGCTGAGTATCGCCTGTATCCCACGGAATGGACGCTTCGCTACTGGCAGCAGCGCGAGCTGATCCAAAGCCGGCTTCGCTGGTTTCGCGTCTCCACCTATCTGGCCATCGGCGTCATTATAATTTTGCTCCTTGTGTTAAGCGCTTTCGTTCTGAACGAAATCCGCAAAGTCATGTTGCACATCCGCGACCTCTCGCGCCAATTGATCCACAAGGATCTGAACGCCGGAACCCGGATCCGGGTCGTCTCCGACCCGCGCATCGTGGAGCTGTCGCAGACGCTGCAACAGCTCGTGCACAACCTTAATACGGCGCGGAAAAACTACGAAGCCGCCGCCAACGAAAAGAAAAAGCTGGAGATGCAAGTGCTTCAGCAGCAGATCAACCCCCATTTCCTGCTGAACACGCTGAACACGTTCCGCTGGATGGCAGACAAACATCGGCAGCATCGGTTGAGTTCGCTCCTGCTCGCCCTGTCTCACCTGCTGAAACAGCAGATGTACCACGACCGCTCCCATTGGACGGTGGAAGAAGAGCTGGAGTATCTTTCCCGCTACATCGAAATCCAGCGGGCGCGGTTCGGCGAGTCGATTGAGGTGTCGCTGGAAGCTGAGGCCGCATCAAGGTCGAAACCGATCCTGAAGATGCTCGTTCAACCCCTGGTGGAAAATTGTTTTGAGCATGCGTTCATCGGCCGGCAGCACGGAGTCGTGCGCATCCATTTCCGCTCGGTCGACAGCGGCGGACTGTGCATCACGGTTGAGGACAACGGCGTGGGCTTCGGAAACGCTCCTTCTTCCCGCAAGGACCGCACCTCCATCGGACTCGACAACATTCGGAACCGTTTGCTGCTTCATTACGGCCAGGAGGCGCGCTTGCTAACGGAAAACGTGCCGGACGGGGGCGCCCGCGTCACCATCGAAATTTCCGGGAGGGGACTGGCAGATGAACATTCTGATCGTGGATGACGAACCGCCGGTTCGCGAGCATTTGCGCTGGATGCTGGCGGACACGCCCTATGCCGTTTACGAGGCGTCGAGCGGCGAAGAAGCGCTTGACCTGCTGCGGCGGCGACCGGTTGACTTCATGATCGCCGACATTCGTATGCCCGGAATGGACGGTATCTCCCTGATCCGGCAATGTCTGGTCGATCATCCGCATTTGTGGAGCATCGTGCTGAGCAATTACGCGGAGTTTGAACTCGCCCAGCAGGCGATGCGCTACGGCGCAAAAAGCTACCTGCTCAAGGCGACGCTGACGGCGGACGAACTGAAAAGCGAATTAGCCAAACTGATCCGGCAAAAGCAGGAGCATTCGCTGCCTACTCCGCTCGACCAAAATGAGCGACTTACGGTGCTCAACGCGCTGCTCAATGACCGGCTGAACGAACGGATCACAACGGCGGAACTGCTCAGACGGGTGAACAAACACCGCCTGGACGTGTTCCGGGAGCCCTTCGGCGTGGCGGAGTTCGTGCTGTTTCATGCCGACCGTTTCGCGGGGTGGATCGCGGACAAGTACAAGGGAAAACAAGATCTGGCCGTATTCTCCATCCTGAACGTCGGGAACGAGTTCATCCGGACGTACGGCGAACAAAATCACATGTTTCATCTGGCGGACCAGCGTTTTCTGATGATCTTTTTCCAGAACGCCGAAGCGAACCTTTCCGCCGCGTTGGCCGAATTACAGCAACTGTTGAAAACTTGCCTGGGCTTGAGTTGCTCGATGCTGCACGGATACCGGTTCGACCACCTGGACGGACTGTTCGCGCAAATTCGGGAAAACTTCAGGGATTTCGCGGAATTTTTCTATCGTCCGCCCGGTGTCATCCTTCACCGATCGGAAATTCCCGCCGGCGCTCCCGACGAAACGGATCATTACCAGTACTTTTCCGCGCTGTTCAAGAAAAGGGACGATTTTTTCCGGGCGGAACAGTTGCCGCTCTGGATCGAATCGTTTTTCAACTGGCTGTATCAGGTGCGCCGGCGCCCCGACCGGGTGCGGGAGGATTTGATGGCGCTCGTCGGATTCATCGAGCAGACCGGTTTCGCCGTCGGCAAGGACGTGATCTACCGGCTTCGCGGTGCCGGGTTTGACCGGCTGGCGGATTATCGCGATTTGTTCCGGCAATGGCTCTCCGAGAACCGGCTGTACGGTGCCTACAGCCGGGAAATCTTGCGGGCGCTGCAATACGTCCGCGACCACTACCGGGAAAAAATTACGCTCGACGACGTTTGCACCGCCGTCAACTTGAGCCGTTCCCACTTTTCTAAAATATTCAAGCGCGAGACGGGCAAAACGTTGACGGAGTACGTGGAAGAGCTTCGCATGAACCAGTCACGCATGCTGCTGAGAACGACGTCCTTTTCGGTCGGGGAAATCGCGGAGATGGTCGGCATCGACGATATTTTCTATTTCAGCAAATTGTACAAAAAACATTTTCGCGTAAGCCCAAGCAAAGACCGCCTGGCGTAGAGCCGGATCTTTCCTCGCCATTGCCGGTCGGATGCGGGCAGCCGGTTGAACGAAACGGGGGAACTGGCGTTCATGGAGTGGAAACCATCAACGTACGGGAATTACGATGCGTGGGAAGGAACGTCCGAAAAGCTGCGGGTGGTTCTCGTACCCGCCCTTGGTTCCAGAATCGTCTCGCTGATGCACCGGGCGTCCGGCCGCGAATGGCTCGATCCGGGCGGCGGCCCGGTCAATCCGGGATACGGGGTGCCTTTTCCTCAAGGGGGACTGGGTGGATGGGATGAAATGTTTCCGTCCATCGATCCTTGCCGGTATCCGGATGACCCATGGCGAGGCACGGAAATTCCCGACCATGGTGAACTGTGGTCCGTCCCTTGGCGGGCGGAGTTGCGGAACGGCGCCCTGCAATGTCGCGCTTACGGCATCCGGTTTCCATACCGGCTTACGAAGTGGCTGGCGTTTGAAGCGGACGGCGCCCTGTATATCCGTTACCGGGCGGAGAACCTGTCCCCGTTTCCGTTTCGTTTCGGTTGGACCGCCCATCCGCTGTTCCGGGCGATCGCCGGCATGCGGATCGTATTGCCGGTGCGCGAAGGCGCCCGCTTCGTGGTGACCGCGGCCGACGGCACGATGGCGGACGCGGCGCTTCCCGGACGCGCGCACCGCTGGCCAATCGTGGAATTGGAAAACGGTCGCTTGCGGATGGATGCGGTATCCGGACGGGATCGAAACACGTACGCCAAAATCTGGTTTTGCGAGCCGCTGACGGAAGGCTGGGCCCGGCTGGAAGACCCGGAGACGGGGCAGGAGCTTACGCTCGAGTTTCCGTTGGCGAAGGTGCCGTACTTTGCCCTGTGGCTCAATTACGGCGGTTACCTTGACGGCTGCCATGTCGCGCCGGAGCCGTCCACCGGATTCGGCGACAGCCTCGCCGACGCCATTCGGGACGGCCGTGTCGCCACGTTATCCCCGCACGGCTCCCGTGAATGGCACTTGCGCGTACGCATCGACGAGACCCGGCGTTCCGCGGCGGCGGGAAATACAGGAGGGCGACGCTGGCGTTCCGGGTGCCTTTTATACGACGGCTCCCCGCTCAATACAGAAGGCGCCACAGATAAAACGTAGCGTAGGCCTCCCAGCCCTTCCAGCCTTCCGCCAGTTGGCGAAGTTCCGCCTTCGTCGGTTTGCGGTCCAGGCCCGCCGCCATCTTCACGGCGTTGTGCAAGCCGACGTCGTCGATCGGAAAGGCGTCCGGGAACCGCAAACAGAACATGAGCGCGTAATGCGCCGTCCACGGCCCGATGCCGCGGATGGCGCACAGCAACTTGCCGGCGGCGTCGCAGCCGCCCGCCCGGCCCGCTTCCCGCAGCGCCTCCTTGCTCAGGCGGCCATCCGCGATGAGTTGGGCGATGTGAATCAGATACTCGCCCTTGCGCGTCGATAGGCCCATGCCCTGCAGGTCGGCGGGTTCGAGGGACGCGATCCGCTCCGCCCCGGGAAACAGCCAGAGCGACTCGCCCTTCGCCGTCACCCGGCGGCCGAAACGCTCCACGAAGCGGCGCTTCAGCGTATAGGCGTAAGCCATGTTGATCTGCTGGCCGATGACGCTCCAGGCGAGCGCCTCGAACAGATCGGGAATGCCGACGAGCCGCAGGCCGTGAAACCGATCGACGATCGGCGCCAGCAAAGCATCCCGCCGGGCCGTCTCGTAGAACGGCGTCAGGTCGCGGTCCAGGTCGAGCCATTCCCGAACGAAGGCGGCCGCCGCCTCGCGCGCCCGCGGAGACGGAACCGCGCCGTCCGCCGCCGGCAGGAAACGGACGACGACCCCGTCGTCTTCCGCCATCGCCGCGCGGACGGGCGCCGCTTCCGGGGAACCGGGGCCGTCCCCGCCGCCTGTCCGGCCCGTCGCGCCGCGCCCCGCCCCGGACGCGCCTTCGGAACCGGCCGCCGCCACTTCCACCACGACCGTCTCCCCAGCGGCTTCGATCGCCCGGATCACCCGGCCGTCCCGCACCCGCCACAGGCATTCGTGCGGGGACCGCGCCAGATAATCCCGGTTGACGGCAAAACAAAAGGGCGGCGCGGCCAGCAGGCGGACGGCGCCGCCGTCCGCGTCCTGCCGGACAGGCTCCCGCGGGCCGGAATTTCGCCGAACGCCGGAACCTTCGCCGCTCCCCTTGGCCGAAAACGCCGTACTTTTTTCCACGATTCCGTCACCTTCCGCCTCCATCCTTTTGACGCCCCTGCCGTTCCCCTATCCGCTTTCCGTCAAGGGCCACGCCGCCTGCCATCCGTTCATTCCGCCGCGGGCGAAACGGGCTGGCGGACGGCCAGCCGGAACAACGGCACCAGCAGCGTGGTTCCCAGCAGGAACAGGCCGCCCGACAGGCCGTAAACGAACCCGAGGGTCAGCGCGCTCTTCGCCGCCCCGGCGCACGACATGCCGATCACCATCATGCCCATGAACATCGGATTCAGGACGCCCATGACGCGGCCGACGTAAGATTCCCGGCTGTTTTGCAGAATGAGCGTATTGATCCCGATATGGATGCACGGGAAAAACAACCCGTTCACAAACTGCAGCCCGAGCGTCAGCGGCACGCTGGTCGACCAGCCGATGCCGAAGGTGCAGAGCGCCCCCACGCCCATGCCGAGCGCCAGCAATTTCTGCGGCGAAATTCGGCGGGCCATCGCCATTACCAGGGCGCCGCCGATGAGCATGGCGACGCCGTTGGCCGCCAGCAGCCACTGCAGGAACGTCTCGTCCCGGCCCAGGTTTTCCTTGACGACGTAGATGCCCATCGGTTGCAGCAGCCCAACGGCCAGACCCGCTGCGGCGAACGTGCCGCCCAGCGTTTTCAACACCCGGTTGGACCACACGTAGCGCAGGCCGTCCGCCAGTTCCCGTTTGAAATTGGAGCCCTCGGAGGGCTCCTTCTCCAGGTCGGGAGGGAGAAACCCGAGCACGAGCGCGGAGCACAGGAACATGACGCCCATGACCGCGATGGAAATTTCAATGCCCCATTGCTGATAGACGAAGGTGCCGACCACCGGCCCGATGATCATGAAAATCGCCATGAGCGTCTGGAAGATGGCCATGACCGCCTGCAGCTTTTCCGGTTCCACGTGCTGTTTGAACAGCTTCATGCCCGACGGCTGGGAAAACTGCGACAAAATGGCCGAGACGAACGTGGCCATGAACACCGCCTGCCACGTTCCGAAATGGATGGTGAGCAGCACGACAAACACGGATACAGCCGACAGCAGGTCGCACCAGACCATCGTTCGCTTCGGCTTCCAGCGATCCGCGAAGGTGCCGCCGATCACCGAGAAAATAAAAATGGGCGCGAATTCGACGATGTAAATCAGGGACACGTAGTACGGATCGTCGTTCGTCTTCTCGGCCACGTAAAGCAGAATCGCGAAGTTTCGCACCCAGATGCCGAGCTGAAGCAGCAAGTTGGACAACAGGATCGTCCGCACAAAACGGTTGGCGAACAATCCGAACGGAGATTCGGTTTTGCTCAAAACGTTTACCCCTTTTTTTCTCTAAAATAGTTTCCGGTTCATCCCGTCTCCCGCACGGCGCGCGCGAACCGCTCCAGCGCTTCCCGCAGCGTCGCGCGCGGGCAGGCCAGATTGATGCGCACGAAGCCTTCCCCTTCAGAACCAAAAATCGAGCCTTCGTTAAACGCCACCTTCGCCTTGCGGTACATCAATTCCTTGATGCCCTTCGCGTCCAGGCCGAGGCTGCGGCAGTCCACCCACAAAAGATACGTCCCTTCCGGACGCATCGGTTTCAGTTCGGGCGCGTGCTCGGCCAGGTACGAAATTGCGAAATCGACGTTCCCCCGCACGTAATCGAGCATCGCGTCCAGCCATTCCGCGCCGTGGCCGTAGGCCGCCTTCACCGCCACCGGCGCGAAGAAGGACGTCATGTGCAGGGACAGCGTCTTCAGCCGCTCATCGAACCGGCGCTTCCGCTCGGGATCGGGGATGACGGCGAACGAGACCTGCAGCCCGGGCAGGTTGAACGTTTTCGTCGGCGCCAGACACGTGATCGAGTTCCGCGAGAACGCCTCGGACAGGGACGCGAACGGGGTGTGCCGGTGGCCGCGAAACACCAGGTCGCAATGAATTTCATCGGAAGCGACGAGCACACCGTATTTGACGGACAGCTCGCCGAGCCGGTTCAATTCCTCCCGCGTCCATACCCGGCCGCCCGGATTGTGCGGATTGCACAGCAGCATCATGCGCGCGCCGTCCCGCATCAGCGACTCCAGGTGGTCCCAATCGATTTCGTACCGTCCGTTTTGGCAAAGCAGCGGATTTTTGGCCACCTCGCGGCCGTTCATCCGGATCACGTCATAAAACGGGTAGTACACCGGCGACTGCAAAATGACACGGTCCCCGGGCCGCGTGAACAGATCGACCGCCAGACTGAGCGTCGTGACCACTCCAGGCGAATCGGACAGCCAATTGGCGGGAATGTCCCAGCCATGCCGGCGCCGGAACCAGCCGGTGATCGCCTCGGTATACGCCTCGTCCCGGATCGTATACCCGTAAACGCCCTCTTCCGCCCGGCGCGTGATCGCCTCGACGACGGCGGGCGGGCTCTGGAAATCCATGTCGGCCACCCACAGCGGCAAGATGTCTTTGTCACCGAACAGCTTTTCGCGTTGGTCCCATTTGTAGGACATCGTGCCGCGCCGATCCACCGGGCGGTCAAAATCGAAGGCCATGAGCGACCACTCCCATCCGTGAGACTCAATGATCTATTATAACACAGCGGCGCAGCGTTTCTCATCCGCTTGGTCGATGAGGGCGCTGTGTTTTTATGGTTTATGGAGCCGATGCCGCCTTGACGGTGATGTCGCCGACAACCGAGGTTAACTTCAGCGTTGGCGCATCCGTGCCGCTTGCCCCGGTCTCCGTTTCGGGAAGTTCGACCTTTTTTTCGCCGAACCGGGTCTCCAGTTTCAACGACAGGGACTCCGGCGGCTCATCCGGCAGAACCGCAATATCGCCGTATACCGTTTGGGCCTCCATATCGTCCGCAATGGCGAGAACCCCCAGCCGGATGTTGCCCGTGACGGCCTGCGCCTCGATTTTGCCGGACAATCCGGCCGTCGCGATATCGCCGTGCTCGGTCCGCACGGTTACCCGCTTCGCCTGGACGCCTTCGGCCGAGATGTTCGCCAATTCCGTTTCGATCCGCAACTGCTCGTACAGCCGGTCCGGAAGCTCCACCAGGAGCTCATAATCTCCCGGAACCATCGAGACCAGCCTGCGCTTGTCATCGCGCGACGCCTCGATGACCAGCCGGCCGCCGTCCCGCTCGGTCACCGACAAATGATACTCGTTTAGGCGCTGCCGCTCGGCTTTGCCCGTCATTTTCACGGTAATTTCATGCCCGCCGGATACGACCCGGACATCGCCGAAGTTGGAAAACACCTCGATTTGGGATACGCCTTCGGCCGGTATCGCGCGCACCTCGCGGATGGTCGCGACGTTAAACGGAGAGACGCCAAACGCATACAGGATCAAGTTTCCGATGACGGCAACCCCGATCAAAAACAGTCCGATCACGATCAACCTGCCGCTTCTGCCCTTCATGCCCATTTCCCCTTTATCGAATTGACCTGGCGCTGCAACCACGCCATCATCCATCTGATGAACAAGGACGTTCCCTTCACCGCCGCCGCCCAGAGAATCAATCCCGCGCCGACCAAACCGGCCGCCAGCGGCACTTTCAGCAAATAGTCGGTCGTCCATCCGTCCTGAATGAGGAGCAGCACCGGCGATGCGATCAGATATGCCGCCAGTGCAAACAGTCCCGCCAAAAAAAGCAATCCGGCCGCAAAAGGAAACAACAGCACGATCGCGTTCACCAGGCCGAGCCCGACGCCGGCGAACACGGCCCGGGCGATGCGGCTCAACGTCGGGTTGGCGCGCGCTTCGTCGACGCTGAGTTGATACAAAATTTCCTTGGCGACGAGCTGCGGCGAACCCAGCCGCCGCACGACTTCCTCATCGGACTGTCCGCCGGCGCGGCCGTGCTCGAAATGCGCTTCGTAATCCGCCAGCAGCTCCGCGCGTTCTTCCGCGCTCAGCGCGCCCAGCCGCTTCTCCAGTTCCGCAAGATATTCTGTCTTGTTCACCGTTTACGCCTCCCTCACGAGGTTCTGCACGCCCTGCACGAATTGCTCCCAATCCCGAAGCAGCTTTTGCTGCACCTCACGCCCGGCGGGCGTCAGCCGGTAATATTTCCGCGGCGGGCCTTCCATGGATTCCACCAGGTAGGTGGAGCACAATCCGTCCTTCGTCAGCCTTCGGAGCAGCGGGTAAATCGTGCCTTCGGCAATGGCGAAGTTTTTGGAGATCTCCGTCACCAACTCGTAGCCGTAGCGGTCTTTCCGGGCGATCAGGCTGAGCACGCACAGTTCCAATACGCCTTTTTTGAATTGAGCGTTCATCTGGACCTCACCGCTTTTTTACCGTTTGGTGATGACTGTGGCATTCACATGTACTGTGTATTGCAAGGTACCTCGAAAAAATAATGACAAAATGATCGGCGGCAGTCAAGGGCTTTGGCGAAAAAAAATGCGCACCACCCGGTGCGTCCGAAACAGCGCGAACCCTGACTGGCATCGCCGATCCTCCCGGCATCGGCCTTGCCCGGCCTCAAACCGGCTTCTCCGCCCGGCCGGTCCGGATGAGCCACCGGTGCGTGTAAAACTCCAGCACGCCGATCAGCAGCGAGGCGAGAACGGCGCCGAAGAAGGAAACTTCCGCTCCCGCGAACAGGTTCGAAACAAAATAAATGAGCAACGCCGCGGCGACAACATCCGCGAACGTGCTGAGCCAAAGCGTCCCTTCCCTCAGCAGCGCGTATTCCATCAGCATGCCCACCACGGCGAGTATGACCCCCACCAGGATCGGCATGTAATACGCGTCGTACCGCACGTCGGGCAAAAGCCAGGCGACGATCGCCAGCGCGACCGGCACGGTGATGGCCTTGATCCAGAAGCTGGTCATATCCATTGTCCTCCTGTTAATTTCTTTGGCTCGTAAAATTCTTTATCTCGCGATTTCACGTTATTTAGCGTTTCCATTTCATTCCGATCTGATGCCTGCGGCGGGTGGTGCCGCGGCGGGGGATCCCCTTTGTTCGAAAGAGAGCATCATGATCAGATCGGGGTTCCGTTTCCGCAGTAGGTTTCCGCCATGAGGTTTCCGCAAAAAAGCCCATTTCGGGCAAGTAGGTCCATCTTCGCGAGTGGGTCCATCTTCGCAAGTAGGTCCATTTCTGCAATTCGGTCTATCTCCGCCATAAGGTCCATCCCATCCCCAAAATTGAAAGTTGCGGCTTTCCGTTTCGAAAGCCGCAACTTATCGATTCTCCGTCTCTGCCGCAGATACCGGTTTTTTCCCGTTTCGTCCGGCACCTGTCCCCGGACGCCCACCTATCCCGGACGCCGGGCGGCGCCGGAATCTTGAACGTCTCCTCAGGACGCCTCCGGCATCCAGATGCGGTACCGGCCGCTCAGCGCGAGCAGCGCAAACATATAAAGGCAATTGTCGTAATACCGCCGGACGCCGGTCCGCACCGGGGTGTTCCAGAACATCTCGACGAACTTTTGCGCGTGCGGCCCCTTCGCCGCGAGCGACGCCATCGCGTTGGTGGCCAGGAGGCCCACCGGATGGAGTGCCTTCTCCTCGAACGGTTCGCCGGCAATCGTGTACCGCCGGTAATCGTCGGGATGCTTGTCCGCGAAAAACGCCTGGATGCGGTCGGCAAGATCGCATTGCCACGGGTCGGCGCGGAACCATTCCCAGTCCAGCCCGATGTTGGCCGCCACCCGATACGAGTCGCTGAAGAAATGGCCGAACCCCCGCACGTGGTTCGGCTTGCCGTCATAAAAGGCGTACTCCGGCGCAAGCCCCGTCACGGGGTGGCACGCCTTGTGCAGGTAGGCCCGGCTGGCCGCGGCAGCCTCTTTCCAGAACGGACGGTCCTCCGGATCGGCCCACAGCGCAAACAGTTCGTAAAAATGCGGCAGATGGTAGGACGGGTCGGTGAACTCCACTTCCGGAACGAACTTGATCAGCTTGTTTTCCCGGTTCCACATCGGGTAGCCGTCGCCGTTTTCGCCCTTGTGCAGACAGGTCCGGAGCAGCTTCCGCGCCTGCGCGCCGTAGTCGAACGGCGGCTCGCCGTCGCCCCAGCGGTGCGACGCGAAAAACAGCGCCATCGCGAAATACTCCTCGCCGTCCGGTGCGGGACCGTGCGCCCGCCGCGAGCCGTCGGGGTTGCACGACCAGGCGAAATAGCCGGCGTGCTTCCCCTCGGTCATGTACATGTACGTCATCGTCCATTTCCACAGCCGGTCGAACACGTCCTTCCGGTCCATTTGCACGGCCATCATCATGCCGTAGGACATGCCTTCGGTGCGGACGTCGAGATTGCCGGTGTCCAGCATGTACCCCATGTCGTCGCCGACCGGGTAGTAGATGCGCGTGTTTTCGTCCCCTTCAAAAAGCTTTTCCCACGTGTCGGCGATGCGCGCCTCGATCTCCCGTTCGCCGATGCCGTACTCCCTGAAAACGTTGCGGTACTGCCCGGTGTAAAATGCGCCTTGCCGTTCGGACATGTGTCAACCTTCCTCTCCCATCGCCGGTCTCTCAGCCGGTTTCTTTCCGGACCGGTGCTTGTTTTTCCCGTGTTCTATTTTCCTCCCGGCGGCTTTCGGGGCGAAACCCCAGGAAGTATAGTCCGTACTTCGAAAAATTAACCGGTTGGCCCGTCAGAACGGATACAGCAAAGGCAGCACGCACACCATGACGATCCCCATGATCAGTTGCAGGGGAAGTCCGACCTTCAGATAATGCCCGAACGTGTAACGTCCGGCCGACATGACGAGCGCGTTGGGCGGCGTCGAAAACGGCGAGGCGAAGCACATGCTGGCCCCGACCGATACCGCGAACAGAAACGGGTACGGGCTGACCCCGAGCCCGACGGCCGCTCCCAGCGCGACCGGAGCAAGCAGCACGGCACAAGCCGTATTGCTGATGAACAGCGTCAGCACCGAAGTCGCGAAATAGATGCCCGCCAAAAGCGGCAGCGGACCGAACTGGCCCAGCGACTGGACGAGCGCGTGCGACAGCCATTCGGCCAGCCCCGTTTTCTCCGCGGCGGTGGAAACGGGGATCATGGCGCCGATCAGCACGACGCTTTCCCAGTTGATCGTCTTGTACGCCTCTTCCATGCCGCGCACGCAGTTGAACGCCACCGTCAGTACGGCTGCCAGGAGCACGGCCGCCACCGCCGGCACCCACTCCGTCACCAGAAGGACGATCATGAGCAGGAGAATCCCCGCGGCGATTGGCGCCTTGTTGTCCATCGTCACCTTGCGCGCCTCTTCGAGCGGCTGGCCGATGACCACCACATCCTGATCGGCGGCCAGCAGGGCGATATCTTTCCAGGCGCCCTGCACGAGCAAAGCGTCGCCGAGGCGCATCCGTTCCTCTTTCAAATTTTGCAACAGCAGTTGCGGGTGCCGCCGGATGCCGAGGATGTTCACCCGGTATTTTTCGCGAAAGCCCGATTGCTTCACCTGCTTGCCGATCAGCCGCGACCCCGGCGTGAGCATGACCTCGGCGATGCCGACGTCCGCCGTCGCGTAGTTTTCCGCCAGGGACTGCACTTCCTGCGCCCGATGGTCCAGAAGCGTCAGGCCCCATTCCTCCGCGAACCGCCGCACCTGGTCGAACGGACCGGTGACATACAGGATGTCTCCCTCCTGGACCACGGTGGAGGGTCCGGCAATTTCCTGGTTGATTGTCTTGAGAAACTGGTTTTTGGCCGAGGTTTTGCGGCGGATCTCGATGACATGAATGCCGTAACGCCGGGGAGTGTCGAGCTCGAGCAGCGTTTTGGAACGGATGGCGGCATCTTCTCCGACTTTCACCCGGAACAGGTTGTTCGTCAACTGGTACTTGCGGACGAGTTCCTGCAGCGAGCCGGCCGTGCTGCCGTTTTCCCCGGGGCGGCTGCCGTTGGGCAGAAACCGGCGCAAAAACAGCATGGCGACGATGCCAACCGCGATCACGACAAGCCCGATGGGCGTAAACGAAAAAAATGACAGCGGTTTGAAGCCGGCGCCGGTCAACGTTTCCTGAATGACCAGGTTGGGCGGCGTGCCGATCAGGGTCAACATGCCGCCGAAACTGCTGGCGAACGCCAGCGGCATCAGCAGGCGGCCGGGATTCGTCTGTGCGGCGAGCGCCAGGCTGACCACGATCGGCATCATGACCGCGACCGTCCCCGTGTTGCTGACGAACGCCCCGATGGCCGATGTCGCCAGCATGACCGTGACGAGCAGCCGCGTTTCGTTTTCCCCTGCCAGCCGCAACAATTTGTTGCTGGCCATTTTCGCCAGTCCCGTCTGGAATATGCCGCCTCCGACGACGAACAGCCCGACCATCATGACGACGACCGGACTGGAAAAGCCCGCGAGCGCCTCCGCCGGCGTCAGCACTTCAAAGAGGATCAGCGCGAGCAGCGCCCCGAGCGCCACCAGGTCCGCCCGCACCCAGCCGGAAATAAACAGGAAGGAAGCAATCGCCAGTACGGCGAGGGTGATCCACATCGCTTCGTTTGCCAAAGCGCGCATCCCCCCAGATTCGTTTCGTCTGTCGACTTTGTACCGCCCATGATCCTGATCATACCATCCGGAACCTTTTTTTCGTATGAAAAAAATCGCACCCCCGTGAACATCCGGTGGAAGATCCGAATATCCGGTGAAAGTTTCAAACATGCGGTGGAAGATTCAGATGTTTCAGAGGAGCAGCGTCATCACCGGTTGATAAAACTGGCGCAGGCACGACCAGCTTATGAGGCGGATGGAAAAATAACCGGCTTACGGACAGGAGCGGACAAACCACCGGTCCACGGGTCGGAACGGCCTATTCATGGGTCGGAGCGGAAAAATAACCGGCTCATGGGCCGGACTGAAACACAACTGACTCATGTATAGGATCGGTAAAACAACCGGGTCATGAAGAAAACCAAGGCATCATTCGCCCATGGAACGGAGGCGTGGGCATTTTTTGGTGCAGCAGGCAAAGATTCATGGGGCGGGGGGCATGGGCGGTTCGCAGGTGGCAAATCGGGACAAGTTTTTCATATAATCAGAGTATATTGTCTTGACCAGCCTTGCGGACTGTCCATTCATGAACGCATTCATCATCCGGGTTTGATTTCATCATGTATGAATTACTGTTCAAGCGGAGAAGGAGAAACGACTCATGGATTTGCCATCGATTGTGAAAGCCATTTTGCTCGGACTGGTAGAAGGAATGACGGAATTTGCGCCCGTATCGTCAACCGGACATCTGATCATGGTGGACGACATGTGGCTGAAATCGGATGAATTTCTGGGGAAATATGTGGCCAACACGTTCAAAGTCGTCATCCAGCTCGGGTCGGTGTTGGCCGGGATCGTCGTTTTTCGCGAGCGTTTCGTGGAGATGCTGGGGGAACTGTTTCGTCTGGGGCGGCGCAAGGCGCCATCCCGGCCGGGGGCTGCAGGCGCAATCGGCGCCGGAGAGGCGGGGACGGCGAACGGCGGCGAAGGCGCGGTGCCGGGGACGGCCGTATCCGGACGCGAAACGGGGCGGCTGCGGCTGTCGCACGTCATTGTCGGGCTGTTGCCCGCCGGCGTGTTGGGCGTGCTGCTGGAGGATTTAATCGACGAGCATCTGTTTTCCACCGCCACGGTCGTCTTTGGCCTGGTGCTTGGCGCCGTGCTGATGATTCTGGCCGACTGGTTCCGCCCGCAAAAACCTTCCGTCGAAACGGTGGACCAGATCACCCACCGGCAGGCATTCGTGATCGGGCTGATCCAGTGTCTTTCGCTGTGGCCCGGTTTTTCCCGGTCCGGATCGACCATTTCCGGCGGCGTTTTGCTGGGCTTGAGCCACCGGGCGGCCTCCGACTTTACCTTCATCATGGCCGTGCCGATCATGGCCGGGGCGAGCGGCCTGTCCCTGTTGAAGAACCTGGAATATTTCAAGGCGGAAGCGATCCCCTTTTTCATCGTCGGGTTTATCAGCGCCTTTGTGTTCGCACTTTTGGCCATTCGTTTTTTCCTGAAATTGATTAACCGGATCAAGCTCGTGCCTTTTGCCATCTATCGCATCGCGCTGGCGGTGCTCATCTATCTGGTTTATTTGGGATAAGGCGGGGGTAGGTGACCGCGAGAGTCGGGAGTCGGGGGCCGGCGGCCGGTAGTCGGTAATCGGTAGTCGGTATTCGGCAGCCGGCAGCCGGGCGGCCAACGGTCACTGACCAACCCGGCAAAGGTTTATGGTCAGTTGGGTAACGTAGCTGGGTAAGTAACGGTCGGAACGGCTAACGGTCGTTGTGGGAATAGATGCCGGATCCCGAAAAGGAAGGCAGACGCGCGGCGCGCTAATGGACATTCGGCAAAGGGAACGTCTGGATGTAGCGTTGCCAATTTGCCGAAAAAGGAGAGCCATTGGCGCGCCGGGCGAATTTCGATCTCTCCGCAAAAGGCCTCTCCCACGCGAGAGTGCCCTTCTCACGCGCCAGTGCCTCTCCCAAGTGTGAGGTTAGACGGTTTTTCCGCCGATCTTTCCGCAGAAGGCCCCTCCCGTACGTGAGTTAGACGGTTTTTCCGCTGATTTTCTCGCAAAAAGCTCCTCCCACGCGTGAGTTAGGCGGTTTTTCCGCTGATCTTCCCGCAAAAAGCACCTCCCACGCGCGAAATAGACGGTTTTTCCGCCGATCTTCCCGCAAAAAGCACCTCCCACGCGTGAGTTAGGCGGTTTTTCCGCTGATCTTCCCGCAAAAAGCACCCCCCACGCGTGAGTTAGGCGGTTTTTCCGCTGATCTTCCCGCAAAAAGCACCTCCCACGCGCGAAATAGACGGTTTTTCCGCTGATCTTCGCCCAAAAGTCCACTCTATTACCAAGCCCGCTCCCGCGTCGATTATTCCGCCGTGAAAGTAAGACGTAAAAAGGCCGTCCCTCCAGCAGACACGCTGACGGAGAGACAGCCCGCATCGTGCGGTGTTTACGCGTACAAACTGGCCAGCAGGATGCCCAGACATTTTTGGTACATCTCCTCAAACTGTGAAAGCGGCAGCGGGTTCACGCCGCGGCCGGCTTCTATCGTAAACCCGGGGCGGCGCCAGTCCTGAATGAACCAATCCTTGTATCCGGCGTAACTTTCAATGTTCCGAATTGGCACGTACCCGCTCACGCGCGCGAACTCGTTCACCAGCCGCTCCGATTCAGGCGGCTCCAGGTTTTGGAACCCCCAATAGATGACCTCGCCTTGCGTATGGAACGCGAGCACCCGGGCAAAATCGCTTTCGCGCGTCAACTGAGCCATCGCGACAGCCTCCGGTTCGGTCAAAGGGGCCGTGCCCGGATAGTCCCGGGGTGCGGGCTGTTTTTGCGGGGACCGGGCCACCTCAAGCTCCCATAAAGCCGGAAACTGGTCGTTCAGATCGACGCCCCGAATGTTGGCCTTCCACCCCGAAAAATCGTCGCTTCCTCCGTTGATCTCCCGTACACGATCACGGTATGGCTGTTGCTCGGGCGGTCCGTTGATCACCAGATCAACGCCGTCCGGATTGACCATCGGCACCGCTGACAACATCGCGTTCAGGTAATATGGCTCCATGACCAGGCCGCGAATGGTGCCGCCGACGGTCAGCGCAAGCGCATATTCGTTCAAAAACCGCACGAGGAGCGGTGAGGTGATCCATTCGTTGGCGTGAAAAGCCCCGTTGACGTGAACCCTTTTGCTTCCCCGGCCGATCCGGAGTTCCGCAATGTCCTTGCCCAAGACGGAAGTCCCGATCGAGCGCCTTCGAATAAACGGGTAAACATTTGTCAGCCGGTTCAAATCGGCCGCCAGCGCATTGGAATCGTAAGGCCGCTGCGGTTGCTGCGCCTGCACGACCGGCCACGTGACGCGCACCGGAACACGAATGATCTGGCCGATCTGCAGCGCGTTGGGGTTAATGTCCGGATTGAGCAGAAAAAGGGTTTCGAGCGGAATGCCCCGGTTCCTGGCGATTTGCCAAAGGCTGTCGCCCTGAACGACCCGGTGTTCCGCCGTCACGTAACCGGGAATTTCCACCGTGGCGCCGGGAACAAGATTTAACGGATTCACTCCGGGATTGGAATCCTCAATCAGGTACAACGGAACCCGAAACAGTTGGCTGTACCGCCAGAACGTATCCCCGCTGCGGACCGTGATCCTCATGCCGCTCCCCTCCCGTCTGGTTCCCACATGACCTATCATATGGGGCGGGAGAGGCCGTCATGACCGATGAGGCGGAAGAAGCTGTCACGATCGGTGAAGTGGAAGAAGCGGTCATAACCAGTGAAGCGGAAAGCGGTCATAACCATTGGACGGGAAGAAGCCGCAATAACCGCTGGGCCAGGAGTAGCCGTGATAACCGGCAGCCCGGCGCAGAACCCTCAAAAACCGATGGGCCAGGAGAAGCCGCCATAACCGGTGGACAGGGAGAAATCGCAAAAAACGCGCGACCAAGAAAATCCACCATAACCGACGACCGCGAGAAACCGCGTGACGGATGGGACGGGGGAATTGGCCATAATGGTGGACCAAGAGAATCCGCCACGGCCGGTGATCCGGAAAAAACCGCTTTGACTGGCGGGACGAAAAAAATCGGTTATGACCGGGCATCTATGACCACACATCTATGACCACACATCTATGACCGAGCATCTATGGACTCATCTATGACCAGGAATCGCCCGGCGTCATGACACGGTCCAGAATGCGCTGTTCGTAACGGACGAACCCGCCGTCTCTTGCGCGCGGCCGCGGAAGGTCGATCGGCAAATCCATGGCGACCCGGCCTTGCTCAATCAGCACCACCCGATCGGCCAGCGTCACCGCTTCGCTGACGTCGTGGGTGACCAGCACGGCCGTGAAGCCGCGCTGCCGCCATAACCGTTCGATCAGCCGCTGCATTTCGAGGCGCGTCAGCGCGTCAAGGGCCCCGAGCGGCTCGTCGAACAGCAGCAGGCGCGGGTTGCCGACAAGCGCGCGCGCCAGCGCGACGCGCTGACGCTGGCCGCCGGACAGGACGGACGGCCAGTCGTCCGCGCGATCCTCGAGGCCCACCAGCTTCAGCGCGGCATGGGCTTTCATTTTCGCGCTCGCCGCATCCGGGTCGGTCACGCCGATCAGGACGTTGTCGAGTACGCTTTTCCAAGGCAAAAGGCGGGCTTCCTGAAACATGAAGCGCGTGTCCGGGCTGATGCCGTTGACCGGCGTCCCGTCCCGCAAGAGCGTGCCGCCCGTCGCCCGGTCCAGGCCCGCGATCAGCCGAAGCAACGTGCTTTTGCCGCAGCCGCTGCGGCCGACGATGGCGACGAATTCCCCGGCCCGGATCGACAGGCGGATGTCACGGAGCACCGGCTGATCGGCAAAGCTTTTGGCCACGCCATCCAGTTCAACGGTCATCCCCGTCCCCGGATGTTGCGGAACGGCGATCTCCCATTGTGCAATTTCCGCGGGCGCTTCGTCCGCGGCTTCCGCTACGTTCAGGCGGAAGACGTCTTCGAAGGCGAGGTTGCCGCGCCGAAATGCGGATGCCATTTCAGCCATCTCCTTTCCAGCCATTTGGCGATCAGGTCGGACAGTTTTCCAAGCAGCGCGTACAGCAGGATGGTGAGCACCACCACGTCCAATTGGAAAAATTCCCGCGCGTTCATCGCCATGTAGCCGATCCCGGAATCAGCGGCAATCGTTTCGGCCACGATCAGGGTGAGCCACATGATGCCGAGCGCGAAACGGACGCCGACCAGCACCGAGGGCAGCGCGCCGGGCAAAACGACCTTGCGGTAAAGTTTCCATCCGCGCAACCCGTACACCCGGCCCATCTCGATCAGCCCGGGATCGACCGACCGGATGCCGTGCAGCGTGTTGAGATAGATCGGAAACAGAACCCCGAGCGCGACGAGAAAGATTTTCGCCTCCTCGTCAATGCCAAACCAGGCGATGACCAGCGGAATCATCGCCAGATGGGGAATGTTCCGGATCATCTGGATCGTGGAGTCGGTCAGTTTCTCGGACAGCGGCAGGACGCCGTTCAACAAGCCCAGCACAAAACCGATCGAACCGCCGATGGCAAATCCGACCAGCGCCCGCCAGGTGCTGACGAGCATGGCTTGAATCAGCTCCCCGTCAAGCAGCAGGCGGAACCCGGCGGCGAGCACCCGGGACGGCGTCGGCAACGTCCGCTCGGGAATCCAGCCGATGCTGCCGAACCATTGCCAGACCACCAGAACGGCGAGCGGAATCAACCAAGGCAAAAGCTTGCCGGAACGCGGAAACAGCCTGCGTGCCACGCGTAGCATACGAACCCTCCCGTCAGTGGGCGGATGTCCGCAACGTCGGGCGGATTGCGTTTGCAATCAGTTCGCCGAACGGACTGATGGACGCGGGACCTTCCAATTCCGCGGGCCGCTCCAGCGGCAGGTGCGGGAACAGCAGATCGGCGACGCGATAGGCTTCTTCCAGGTGCGGATAACCGGAGAAAATGAACGTATCGATGCCCAACTCGGCGTATTCCTTCATGCGGGCGGCGACCGTTTCCGGGCTTCCGACCAGCGCCGTGCCGGCGCCGCCACGGACGAGACCGATGCCGGCCCACAGGTTCGGGCTGATCTCCAGCGCAGAGCGGTCCCCCTTGTGCAGGCGCGTCATCCGCTGCTGGCCGACGGAGTCGAACCGGGCGAAAATGCGTTGCGCCTGCGCCACCGTCTCGTCGTCGAGATGCCGGATCAGCGCATCGGCCGCTTCCCAGGCCTCCTGGTCCGTCTCCCGCACGATCACGTGCAGGCGGATGCCGAAGCGGACCTCCCGGCCGCGCTCTTGGGCCCGCCGGCGCACATCGGCAATTTTCTCCGCCACTTGATGCGGCGGTTCGCCCCAGGTCAGGTAGACGTCGACGTGCTCCGCGGCCACCTCATGGGCCGCCGGCGAGGAACCGCCGAACCAGAGCGGCGGATGCGGCCGCTGAACGGGCGGGTAGAGCACACGGCCGCCCTTGATGCGCAGATACCGGCCCTCATGGTCGACCGTTTCGCCGGCCAGTTCCCGGCGCCAGACGCGCAAGAACTCGTCCGTCAGGCGATAGCGCTCGTCATGCCCGAGAAACAGTCCGTCGCCGGCCAGTTCGACGGGATCGCCGCCGGTCACGACATTGATCAGCAGACGCCCGCCGGACAGCCGGTCGAACGTGGCCGCCATGCGGGCGGCGAGCGTCGGCGACATCAGGCCCGGTCGCAAGGCGACCAGAAACTTCAGCCGTTTCGTGACTGGAATCAGCGAAGCGGCGGCGATCCAGGGGTCCTCGCACGAACTGCCGGTCGGAATGAGCACGCCTTCGAAACCGAGCCTGTCGGCCGCTTCCGCAATCTGCCGCATATAGCCGGCATCGACGACGCGGGCGCCGTAACTGGTGCCGAGATACCGCCCATCGCCGTGGGTCGGGATGAACCAAAACACTCTCAAGTCGGATCACTCCTTGACGGAAAGTTTCAAAGTCCGGAAATGATCAAGCCGTTACAAAAAAGCTGTCAAGGAAACGCCGTCCAGCGGGATTTCGGCTAGCGGGCCAGAACGCCTTCGCGGACGTCGACCGCCTTCGGAATCAGTTCCAGATCCCGGAACGCATCCGCGATCTGCTGCTGGGCCCGGATCACGTCCTCATCGATGGGCAGCACGCCGTAACTCCGGCGTTTTGCCGCCAGTTCCAGCGAGGCGACGTCAATGCCGAGCTGGGGAGACAGCAATTCCGCCAGCTCCCTTGGATGATCCTTGGCCCAGGCGTCGATCTGTCCGGCTTCCTCGAGCAAAATGTCGATCACCTCCGGATGCTGTTCGGCGAACGGCCGCGCCGCCAGGTAAAACTCATGATTCGCCACCACGTCCGTGCCGTCGGCCAATATCCGCGCGCCGATCGCCGTCTGCGCCGCGGCCAGGAACGGATCCCAGATGACCCAGGCGTCGACGCTGCCCTTTTCAAACGCGGCGCGCCCCTCCGCCGGCGCGAGAAACTTCACGTCCACATCCCGGTAGGCGACGCCGGCCCGCTCCAGCAGTTTGACAAGCAGGTAATGAACGTTGGAGCCCTTGTTCAGCACGACCGTCTTGCCTTTGAGATCGGCAACGGAGGCAATCTCCGAATCCTTTGGCACCAGTAACGCTTCGCCGGCCGGGTTTGCCGGTTCATGGGCAAGATACACGAGCGGCGCTCCGGCCGCCTGGGCGAAAATCGGCGGCGCTTCGCCGGCATGGCCGATGTCGATGCTGCCGACGTTCAGCGCCTCCAGCAACTGGGGGCCGCCCGGAAATTCCGTCCATTCGACCCGGACGCCGGTCTCATTCAGCCGCTTGTCGAGTCCCCCGTCCACTTTCAAAATGTTGAGCGTGCCGTACTTTTGATAGCCGATTCGCAACGTGAGGGATTTGGCGCCGGATGTTCCGGCCTGCGCCGCGGAGGCGGATGGGGCGCGATCCGCCTCCGCGGAAACGCCGCCGTCCCCCTTCGGCCCGCAGGCGGCGACCGTCAACGCTAGCACCAGCAAGACGAACATTCTCCACTCGCCGCGTCCGCCGCGCTTACGTTTCCACATGAAGATCGACCCCCAGTTGCGAAAGGAGTTCATCCAGCGCGGCGTCCAGCCGTTCCCGCAATTCCGGGTCCAGTTCGAACCGCGGCTGTCCCTCCGGGGTCTCCGTGCGTACAACCTGCGTGTCCACGGCGTAAACTCCGGTCGTGAATCGCTTTGCGCCAAGCGCGGCCAGCACCGGTTTGAGCGCGTAATCGATGGCCAGCAGGTGGGCGATGGTTCCGCCGATGAACAGCGGCGTCACGATTTTGTCTGCCAGTCCTTTTTGCGGCAACAGATCCAGATAGGTTTTCAGAACGCCGGTGTAGGACGCCTTGTAGACGGGGCTGGCGATAATGACGGCGTCCGCCGCCGCGACGAGCGCATGGGCTTCGGCAACGGCCGGACTGTCGAACCTGGCGCGAATCAGGTCCTCCGCGGGCAGGGCCGCAACGTCCACTTGCCCGCCGAATGCGGAAGCGGCGGACAAACGATCCCGCACATAATGGATCAGCCCGGTCAACCGCGAGGCCGGTTTGGGGTTGCCCGAGATGATGACGGCTTTGGGCGATGGCATGGCTTCTCACACTCCTTCATTCGGAAACTGCATAAAGGCAAAGGCCTCCCTTCCCGCGCGTCTGCGCGGAAAAGAGAGGCCTCCGGCTGTCCGGTCGCGCCCATTATGAAATTATTCCGATGTTTAAACTTGGTTTATGACATCATATTACTATCGTCCAGCCAGGGTGTCAATCCTTTCGTTGCGATCCGCAACCGCAACTCCTTTTTACAACCCGAACCGGCGAATATGGTCGAACAACCCTTCGGCGACCAGGACGCGCTTTTGCAGCGGACCGAACAGATCGAGGTGCGGGTAGCGTTCCCTGCGGTGGATGTAACGCGGGTCGAGACCATGCTTGCGGCACCAGTCCTGCAGGCGCGCCAGGTTGGCGCAACCGACCTTTGTGACGGTGCGGCAGCCCGGAAAGCGGGGATCGAGCCAATAATGGGTCAAAAACATGATCTTGCCCGCTTCAACGCCGCTTTTCCATGTTTCGAGTTCCGCCCGTTTGATTCCGAACGCCATCGGTTTCTTCTCCTTCACCTGAACGTCGCCGCCAACGATTATACCACCCCTTTGTTCCTCCTCGTATACAACGGAAAAACTTGTGTTTTTTAGAAAAAACTTTTTCGTGGAAAAAACGTCTAACTTGTCCGTGACATCCATGGGGGATACAGAAACCCGGGTGGGCTGATCATGAGACGAAAGACGATCCTCATCCTTGGAACGGTTTTGATCCTGACGGTCCCGTTGGGATTGTCCGTCGAACCGCCGGAAAGTTCCAAAAATCAGGAGATGATTACCTTCCATCTTCGGGAGGAGGACCTGAAGTTCTCCATCGATGGGAAAGGCGATGTGCGGCCGTTGTCAGACCCGGGGACGGAATCTGTCCATATCAGCAAGAAAAGCGACAAGCAGACGATATCCTTTCATTTCCACAACGATCTCTACGTGATGAAGGTGAAGACCGGAAAACTTAGGAAGGTTATCCGGGTCAGTAAAATGCCTCCCAAGGCGCCCTGGAACACAAATAAGGTCATCTGAGTCCGTTCCAGTTCGATCGACCCTTGTCGACAGCCTTAAACGGCAGTGTCAACGCACCGCCGCCATCAATTCGTGCGAATTCGACATTTAATTACCTTTTCATTGATTCAATTATTATGGTAATTTATTGGTCGAAGAGGAATTCAATACATTGAATTCCATCTTGATAAATTAATTAAATTCTTAGGGGGTGATTTTGGGGATGAGATAGTAGTGTTTATGGGGTGTTGTTGTTAAGGATGGATTTTTAATTTAGGAGGGATTAAGAATCAAGAAAGCACACCTTTAATACAACATCTATACATCTCTGTCTTCCATACAACTTATTGAAAAAACTGTTTATTAAGCAATTGTTGCAGTTTATCGTATGACAGAGCAAGGTTTAAAGGAGGTCGATAAAGAAGAATATCTTGCAAAGCTAAACGAAATGAATAAAAAGAAAGAGGAAATTGAACAACAAAAAAACGGAATTATAATCAATAATTCTGAACAATTCTCAGAATTTGAGGGAGTAGTTCCAAATTCTTGTGTTCTGGTGACAATGTATGAATATAACGAAGATCACTATGTTTCTCAGGTTGTTAAAAATGATTTAACACGCAGAATATCACCCTATGTAGTTAACGATACTCAGGATAATGCTACTAGAACCATCACTTATTCAACTACTCAATCGTATGTATCAAATTATACTTTTACATCTCAAGCGGAGATTGATGCTGTGACGGCAGGCATAACTATTGGAAGTTCATGGCAAGCAACTTATTCATACAGCGATTCAGTTACGACAACAATAAGACCTGGCTATAAGAGTTGGGTGGAATATACACCAATAATGGACAATTCTTGGGGATGGATGGATTATGAAACTGCAATAATATGCGACTATGGAGTTGTACCTGTTGGTGAAGGTAGCACATGGCTTGATATTTACATCGCAAGGAAAATCAATGGGGTTTTAGATGGTTATTATGTGGTTAAAACTGCTCCTAATTAAGGAATATGGGCTGTGTGGTCGAGGGGATAATGAATAAAAGAGGTGCTGGTGTAGTCTTCTGCTTAATCTCTGCTTTCTTATTAGCTAGCAAAAAAGGAATACATTATATTAGCGCGGCTATTATCGGGTCAGACAACAATGGGACATTAGGCTCCGAAACTTTTCGTAATCTTTTATCAAATTACACTCAAGAGCCTTTTTCTAATACCGTTATCATTCTGCCTCTTGTGGTCGGAATTTCCTACTTGATTTGGGCTGAAATTGACGAGAATATTTTTAAGAAAAGATAGCATCGACACTATTTTGTAATTTGGAGCACGAGTGATTTTATTCTCGGCAAGTTTCATGAGTCTATTTTGGCTCTTGAAACTTCTTTTTTTGATCGGAATCAAAACTTCAACATAAAAGTATAGCTAAAGATGCATCGATCGTAGAATAGTATTCGTCAATCGGTGAATTTCTGTTATAGAAAAGATAGGCAAATTATATACCTAGGTACCATCTTTTCAGAATGCGTTCTACAAAATTTCAACACGTGACAGAGTCGTATTTTTTCAGTCTTGCTCACTTTCACCTCCTTCATCGGCGCTTGGTGGGCGGCTTCCCATTTAACCGCAAATGAAAGCTGGCCCCGTCGATCCGTTCCGCTTCCGGATACCGCTTCAGTTCCTCCATCAGCCGCAGCAGGGCCGCATCCTTTTGTTTCGCTTCGATCATGCAGTCGATTTGGCTGACCGTCCCTTTGATCTCCCGCAAAAAATCCATGAACATGTCCGGATCGACAAAATCGTGATGAGCCCGGAAATTCCGCTCGTCCCGCGGGCTGGAGATATGCATCTTCACCGGAAGCGGCGAGTGCCGCCAGGTGGCGACGACACGCTCCCATTCCGCCGTCCAGTCCGGCTGTTCGTGGCAGGCCAGATGATGGTGCAAATCGAACACGAGCGGAACGCCCAGTTTTTCGCATAGCAACAGGGTGTCCCGCAACGTGAAGGTGGTGTCGTCGTTTTCCAGCAGGATCATCCGCTGCAGATCGGCGGGCAGATCGCTCCACCGCTCGATGAACCGTTCCAACGCCCGCTCCTTGTCGCCGTACCCGCCGCCGACGTGCAGCACGCAGCGGTGCGCCGGATCGACGCCCACCCCCCGCAGCAGCTTCTCGTGCATGCGCAACGTTTTGACCGACATGCGAAAAATGTCCGAATCCGGCGCGTTCAGCAGCACAAAATGATCGGGATGGAAATCGACGCGCATCGGCTGACGTTCGAGAAAGGCGGCGATCGCCCCGAGCGGTTCCGCAATCGCCGCCATGTAATCCCAGCCTGCCAGATCCGGATGGGTGGCGAGCGGCACAAGCCTGGAGCTGAACCGGAACAGGCGGATGTCCAGCGCCGCGTTATGTTTCAGCAGCCGCAGGCAGTTGTCCAGGTTACTGCGGGCGATCCGTTCCAGACGGCGAACGGCCGCTTCGCGGTCGCCCATTTTCTGAAACTGCGTGTAGGTCATCGTCTGCGACGGCGAACAGTTCGACAACTGCACGCTCATGGCGACGTATCCCAGTCTGACGACGGTCAAGAGGTCCGCCCCCCATCGGGTCTTTCCCTGCAGGCTTGCGCGCCGGCTTTTTCCATTGTTTCAGCAACCCGGGCGCGTTATGCAGAGCGGCTCCCGTTGCTTCCGTCATCGTCGCCGCGCAAACAAAAAACGGCGGTGTCATCGCACCGCCGTCTTGCATGGCCCGTCGGACGCGACGTCACGACGACGCCAGGCCGAACGCCAGCTCGAGTTCCCGGACGCTGGACGGATCGATGAGCACGATCTCCCCGAGCGCGCGCGCGGCCAACACCGATTTGGCGCTGTATTCGGCCACCTCCAGCCGGTCAAACGCGTTGAGCAGTCCCTGCCCGGTGACGATTACGCAGTTGTTGCGAACCAGGGCAATGGGCGTATCCGGCGTAAACCGGGCCGCCGTCGCCTCCGGATCGCGATAGACCGCGTCAAAGGGCAATTTCGGCACGTTCCGCAACAAGATGTAACTTTCGGGAATGGTGCGCGAATCGAACTCCACGTCCGTCACCGCAAACGCCATGATGTGCGGCGGATGCGCGATGATGACCGCATCCACGTGCGGTTGGCGCCGGTAGATGGCCGCGTGCAGGAACACCGATTTGCTCGGTATTTTGCCCCGTTCGGTCTTGCCGGCCTCGATGCGCACCAGATCTTCCGGCTGCAAATATTTGCGGTCCTTTCCGTACGGCGTGATGAGGAACACGTCGTCCCCCAGCCGTTGCGAAAACGTCCCCTGCGTACTGTTGAACAGTCCCTGCTCGTAAGCGCGGTGGATCAGCGCGCACATGTCGCGGCGCGCCGCCCGCTCCTGCGCCGAATAGGCCTCCGGCTCGTAGGTTTCAAGCTCGAAGGCGTTCCGGTTCCGGATCAGCTCGAAATCCTCGTCGGTCAGCAGGGTCGGCCGCCCGAGCCGCGACGCTTCGATTTCCAGCCGGGCACAGAAGTCCAGCGTCTCGAACACCTGGAACGCTTTGAACAGATTTTCCGCGCCGACGACCACCCCGTGGTTCTCGAGCAAGACCGTGTTGATCCCTTGGGCGAACACGGCGGCGATGTTTTCGCCGAGCCGTTCGCTTCCCGGAAGCGCATAGGGCGCCATGCCGATCGGGCCGCAAATCTGCCGCTCGTTGGGAAGCAGCCGGGTATCGGGAATGCGGCGCACAATGCTGAAGGAGACCAGCGCCGGCGGATGGGCGTGAATGATCGCCTTCAGGTCCGGCCGGGCGGCATAAATCAGCCGGTGGAACGGAAGCTCGCTCGACGGACGGTGGATGCCCTCCACGGTCCCATCCGCTTTGACGCAGACCATGTCCCTCCGGGTCAACGAGCCCTTGTCGACGCCGGAGGGCGTAATCCAGATGTCGCCGTTGGCTTCACGAATGGACAGATTGCCGCCGGATGTCGTGGTCATGCCGTAACGATAGATGCGCTTGATAAACTCGACGAGCTGATCGGCAGGATGCATCAGTTGAATGTTCATGCGGCAGCCTCTCCAAATTTCAAACGTTGTCCTTTATTATAATATGCTTCCGTTTCCATCCGCCGGGGGCCTTGTACCAAAATTCGCGAACATTGATTGACAATTTGGCATGGCGGCCTTAAAATGCTTATATCCTACTCTTCCCATTGGATTAGTATAAATAAAACTCCTTTCCTCGTCTTGGTGCTAGTCTTGGCAACCGGTTTGTGCTAATATTTGTGGCGTTGCCTACAGGTCATTTCCGGGAGGGTCTAGACTGATCAAGCTCAGCAACATCCGCAAAACGTTCGGATCGGGAACGGCCGCCGCCACCGTCATCGACGATTTGTCCCTGGAAGTGCAACCGGGAGAAATTTTTGGCATCATCGGTCGCTCCGGCGCCGGAAAGAGCACGCTGCTGCGCTGCATCAACCTGTTGGAAAGGCCCGATGAAGGCAGCGTCACCGTGGGCGGCGTCGAGCTGACCCGGCTGACCCCGCGCGAACTCCAGTTGCAGCGTCGGCGCATCGGCATGGTGTTTCAGCATTTCAACCTGCTCACCACCGCCACCGCCCGCGAGAACATCGCGTTTCCGCTGCGCCTGGCCAAGTTGCCGCGTGCGGAAATCCGCCGCCGGGTGGACGAATTGCTCGACATGGTCGGCATGGCCCCTCACGCCGACAAATATCCCGCCCAACTGTCCGGCGGTCAGAAACAGCGCGTCGGCATCGCCCGGGCGCTGGCCAATCGCCCCGACGTGCTGCTGTGCGATGAAGCCACCTCGGCGCTCGATCCGGAGACGACGCGCTCCATTCTGGCGCTGCTGCAGGACATCAACCGCCAACTGGGGGTCACGATTGTGGTCGTCACGCACGAAATGCACGTGATCCGGGCCGTTTGCGACCGGGTCGCCGTCATGCACCAGGGACGGATCGTGGAGTCCGGACGCGTGCTGGATCTGTTTTTGCATCCGCAACATCCGGTCACGAAGGACCTGCTGCGCCAGACGGAGGAATTCGCCGACGATATCGACGGGACGGACGCGCCCGGCGAGACGACGATCCGCCTGTACGCCAGCGGCCCGGCCGCCCTTGAGCCGGTGCTCACCGAAGCGGTGCGGGGCACCGCCGTCCAGGCGGCGATCCTGCAGGGGAACGTCGGGAAGATGAAGGAAGTGCCCTACGCCCGGCTGACGGTCAAATTGTCCGGATCGCACGCGGAAATCGACGCGGTGATCGCCGAGATTCGCGGGCGGTCGTGGGAGGTGGAAGAGGTTCGATGAATCCGGACATGATTCTGGATTGGATCCGATCGGAGATCCAGGCATTCCTGCAATTTCTGGAAAAGGTTCCCTGGCCGCTGATCTGGGACGCGTCCCTGGACACAATGATCATGCTGGGCGTCTCGCTCGCGGCGGCGGTACCGCTCGGACTGATGATCGGGGTACTCGTCTTCCTCACCTCTCCCGGCCAGTTCTGGGAGCAACGCTGGGTGTACCGGATCCTGTCCGCCGTGATCAACATCACGCGGTCGGTGCCGTTCATCATCTTGCTCTTCGCCATTATGCCGTTCACCCGCTGGCTGGTCGGCACGACCATCGGCGTGAAAGGCTTCATTCCGCCGCTCGTGTTGGCGGCCGCTCCATTCTTCGCCCGGATGACGGAGATTGCGCTCCGGGAAGTCGATCCGGGCGTGGTCGAAGCCGCCCACGCCATGGGCACCCCGCGGCTGCTCATCATCTGGCGGGTATTGCTCCGGGAAGCCCGCGTCGGACTGATCGCGGGGGTCACGCTGACGGCCGTCAACCTGGTGTCCTACACGGCCATGTCCGGCGTCGTCGGCGGCGGCGGGCTCGGCGACCTGGCCATCCGTTACGGCTATCAGCGCTGGCGACCCGACGTGATGCTGGTGACCGTCGTGTTGATGACTGTGCTGGTGCAATTGCTGCAATCCGGCGGAGATCGCCTCGTGCAGCAGTTGTCCCGGAAACAGTTCAAATAAATTATCAAACGAAAGGGTGGAGTGAAACCGATGAAACGGAAAATCGCTTTGATCGCCTTGACGATTCTGCTGGCGGTGCTTACCGCGTGCGGCAACAAACCGTCCGAAAACAACAACGCCGCATCCCCCTCGGCCAGCGCGACGTCCTCTCCGGCCGCGTCGCAGCCGGCGGCTTCCGCCGAACTGGTGACCCTGAAAGTGGGCGCCACGCCGGTTCCGCACGCCGACATTCTTGGAGTGGTGAAGGACAACCTCGCAGCCGAAGGCATCAATCTGGAAATCATCGAATTTACCGACTACGTGCAGCCGAACGTACAGTTGTACGAGAAGCAACTGGACGCAAACTTCTTCCAGCACTTGCCGTACCTCGAGCACTTCAACCAAGAAAACAACTATAACCTCGTGAAGGTGACCGGCGTTCACATCGAGCCGATCGGCGCCTATTCCCAAAAGCACAGCAGCGTCGACCAGTTGCCGGACGGCGCGAAAGTGGCCATTCCGAACGACGGGACGAACGGCGGCCGCGCGCTGGCGCTGCTGGAGAAAAACGGCCTGATCAAGCTGGCGGAAGGCGTGGGCGTCAACGGCACCGTACAGGATATCGTGGAAAACCCGAAAAAACTGAACATCATCGAACTGGAAGCCGCGACCCTTCCCCGCGTGCTGGGCGAAGTCGATTTGGCCGTCATCAACACCAACTATGCGCTGGAAGCCGGCCTCGTCCCGACGGAAGACGCGCTGTTCATCGAGGACAAGGATTCCCCGTATGTCAACATTCTCGTCGCGCGGCCGGACAACCAGAACGACGAAGCCATCCGGAAGCTGGCCGAGGCGCTGAACTCGGAGGAAGTCCGTCAATTTATTGAAGAAACGTATAACGGATCGGTCGTTCCGGCATTCTGATCCGACCGCATCCACCGCGGAAACGCCGCCGCAACGGCTGGCGTGCGCGTCCCCCGTTTCGTCCCGAAGCGGGGGACGTTTTCTTTTGGCCGTGAATCGGGCCTGCGGCCTCCGCTCCGTCGGCCCCGTCCCCTTCCCCGGTCGCCGTCTTCCTGGCATTCCAAAATTTTTTAATTTTACTGCACCCAAATTTGAGGTCAGCCCGTCTATAAGGGAAAACACGGAGGCGACAAGACCACCGTCGCCCGGCGTCCGTCAAGCTCCGCCGGGGTGCGGACGGCGCGGATCGCTCCCCGAAACCGAAGCGGTTGCGTCACCCGCTCCATTCCGCCGGTTTCGGCGGATCCGTGATGATATGCTCAGGAGGCTGATGAACCATGAACAGAAACGGGAAATGGAAACGGATGGGGGCCTTGTTGCTCGCGGGCAGTCTGGCCGTCTTCGGCAGCGGAGCCGTCCAGGCGGAACCCCGGGACACCGGAGCCGAATTTTCCGCCGCGATTTTGGAGCCGGCAGCGATCGATCCGGTCCTTCTGGAAAAACAGAAAGAGATCGACGCCTTCGTGTTCGACACCGGGGCGGACGAGCTGGCGAAACGGGGCTTTAAAGTCACCCACACCGGGCCCGTCGGCGACCGGATCGAAATCGGCATCCTTCCCTACGAAGAAAGCCACGCGGAATATTTGTACAAAACGTTCGGCCGCGATCAGGTAAGCGTCGTGGAAGGCGTTCAGGCCACCACGATGACCGAACCGGAAATGACCATTCTTCCCGCACCGGAAATGACCATTCTTCCTGCGCCGGCCGATGGCGGCGGGGCCGCTCCGGCCAATCCCGGAATGGACCTGCCGGCCGTGGACGGCGGAGCGTCCGTCCAGCCGGACGCCGACGTTTCGGACAGCGTTCCGCCCGTGCCGGAACCGACGGAGCCGAACGCTGCGGCCGACCCGGCCGGCCCGGCGACCGACCCGAACCAGACGGTCAGTTCCGAAGCGGGCGATGCCGGAAGCGGCAATGCCGATGGCGCGCAAACCGGCGGGGACGCAAGATCGGCCAATGAGGAAGCGGCGGAATTGTCCGCAACGACGGGCATGGCCGAAACGCCTTCCCAGGATTCGTCCTTGCTGGCGAGCCCCGCGCTTTACGTCACGATCGGAGTTGTCCTTCTCGCCGCCGTCGTCGCCCTGATGCTCGGGCGCAAACGGCTGGCCGCCAAAAAATAAGCCGCAATACCGCGACAGATCATGAAAAAGGCCGCCCTCCGGGCGGCCTTTGATCGTTCATCAGGATCAGGCCAACGGAAATGACCTAGGCCTCCAGGGGAATTTCCGTTTCCATTTCCCCCTCCACGATGACGATGCGTTCCACGCCCTGCACCGCGTCTTTGGCCATAGTGAAGACAAAGGTTCTTGGGGTCGCATCCGCCGTGCAGGCCATGATGCCGGCGCCGGACGGCCTCGCGTGATCCTGTCCCGGCGTTTGGGCGGTCACCGACACGCGCAATGCCCGGTTGGCGGCATCGACGCGCATGTCCGTTAAGGTCATCGGGCAGCTTCCCGATTCATGGTGCAACGCGATAAACCATACGGTATCCCGCTCAAAATCGGCATCGGGCCGTTTTCCCTTCAGCCGGAACCATTTCCAGGCCGCCTCGTATGGCGCCGCCAGATCCACCCTTCTCACCAAATATTCATATTTAGGCACCTGATGCCGCTTCCATGCGTGCCGGTCGAAATCCCGCGGCACCGTCTTCTGACTGGCCATCAAACGGAAATCAACGCGCCCGGCCCCGGTGTCCCCGTCGTCCTCTCTCTCGCCAATTTCACCGGCCTTCGGTCCGGTCGCACCCGGCCGTTTCGCGGCATTCGTTTCGTGGAAAGTCCCCGGGAGGCCGTCCGGTCCGGCCTCCGGGGTGCCGGTACATGCGGCAAGCGTCAGTCCCATCCACACGGCCAGCAAAAAAAACCGTCCGACGGTTCGCACAACCTGTCCCCTCCAGCGGCGAAAGACGGTGACGTCCCGCCCCTTACCTGCTCTTGATCAACAGCTCGACGGCTTCCTGCACCCGCCTGCGGCGATCCTTTTCATCCGACGCGCCCTCTTCGGCGAGACACCGCTCCAGGTTCATCGCCACGACATAGGCGAGCGCCCGGTCCACCGCATGCCGGATCGCCGCCAACTGGTTCACCACATCCTTGCACGCCGCCCCTTCTTCCATCATGTTGAGGACGCCGCGCACCTGTCCTTCCACGCGCCGCAGCCGTTTTTTGACGTTGTCGTCGTACAGCATGGCAGCCGCTCCCGTTTTTGTTCCCATTATACTTCATTCCGGCATGCCGCCGCATCAATCCGTCACAGTCTGGCGAAGTTTCATCACAACGTCGGCCGGCTGCCTGAGTTAAAATGGAATAAAGGTGGCATTCAGCCATCCAACGAAAGGGTGACCGGCATGCAACTGAACGTCGAAACGGACGCCGCCTTGCGGTTCAAAGAGGAAATGGACCTGAAGGACGGCGACTTCCTGCAGATTTTCGTCAAACTGTACGGCCACAGCATTCACCCAAACTACTCGCTGGGCATCGCGAAGACCGACGCGCCCCGGGACGCGGCGCTGCAAACCACCGCGGCGGGCATCACCTTTTACGTGAGCGAAAAGGACGCCTGGTTTTTCGACGGATACCGTTGCACCGTGGCGCTGGTCAACGGCGAGATCGATTATGTTTACGAAAAATTGTGAACGTCTGAAAATGTTCACAACCCCATGCGGTTTTGATCCCCCCAAAACCGCTTTTTTTACGGAAATCCGACGCCTGTCAATTTGTGCTCCGCGTCACAATGTAAGGCTGCAGGATGGTTTACGCTCAAAACACAGAAAAAAAAAAAGAAAGGCAAGGGGGATACAGATGAGAAACCGGATCAGACATCTTGGCGTTCTCACGGCCATCGCAATCGTTCTGGCATCCTGCAGCGCGGCGCCCGCCGGGGAACATTCCGCGTCCTCGCCGAATCAGAACGCGCAAGGATCACCGGGTCAGAACGAACAAAGGATCAATCAACCCCCCGTGGAGCCGATCATCGAACGGAACGGCAACGTCGTCAACATCGTCATGACCGCGCAGGTCACCGATGTGGAAATATCGAAAGGCGTTACTTACAATGCCTGGACATTCAACGGCACGGTTCCGGGACCGGTGATCCGGGTCAGGGAAGGTGACGTGCTTCATTTCACGCTGAAAAACCTCGACCCTTCGCTGCCCCACTCCATGGATCTTCATGCCGTCCATGCCGTGCCGGGCAAAAAATTCGTCGACGTCATGCCCCATGAAGAGGGCACGTTCACGTATCCGGCCGACACGCCCGGCGTCTTCATGTACCACTGCGGCACCAAGCCCGTCCTGGCGCATATTGCCAACGGCATGTACGGCGTCATCCTGGTGGAGCCGAAAAACGGTTATCCGACCGATCCGGAGATCGATCGCGAATATGTTCTGGTGCAAAGCGAATGGTACAAGGAACACGATTACGAATCGTTCCTGAACGGGCAACCGGAATACGTCGTGTTCAACGGAGACGATTTCACCCTGAAGGAGCATCCGCTGCCGGCCAAGGTCGGGGACAAGGTGCGGCTCTACGTGCTTAACGCGGGACCGAATGAAGTCTCCTCGTTCCACGTCGTCGGCACGACCTTCGACCGGGTGTACCTGGATGGCAACCCGAACAACGTCCTGTACGGCATGCAGACGGTCATGTTACCGGCCAGCGGCGGTGCCGTCGTCGAATTTCGCGTTACCGAGGAAGGCGACTATCCGATCGTCAACCACCAGTTCAAATACGCAAGCCGGGGAGCCGTCGCCATCCTGCGGGTGACGAAGGACGGGCGGGATTCCGGCGAACCGGCCGCAGGGCACTGATCCCCGCGCCACGGGTCGCCTCAAGTCTCAATGTCGAAACACGCGCAGCAATTCCACCAGGTAAACAAGGACGAACGCGTATGCGATCGTCTGTCCGGTCACCGCCATGGACGGAAGATGCCCCCAAAAACCGGCTACCATCACGACAACGCCAGCCAGATAACCGGTCAATTCCCGGGTCAGCCGTTGCTCGGGCAGCATGTCCGAAAGCGCCACGGCTGATTTTTTTTGCCATCCGGTCCGGAAACGGTGCGCCCACCACAGAAACGGCAGGATTTTGGACAAATAGCCCAGAATGGTCGGAGCGAACCAGCCCAGCACAAGGCCGGCAACGAGCGCCTCCTCCAGGCGGGCGGAGCCGAGCCCCGACCACACCAGCACGCATCGGACCAGGAACCACAGGCCGGCGGCATACAGAAGGACATACGCCACTTTCACGGCGCCGATCGGCTGTCTGCCCCTGCTCTGCCTGCGGATTTCCCGGATCTGGACGACGAACCACCCCCACGCGACCAGCACGGCCAGATCGGCCGGGACGGCAAGCCGCTCCGCACCGGTCCACAGCGCAAGCGCATGCAGCCACACGCCGAAATGAAACAGGCCGACGGTTACGCAGGAAGAATCCGTCCATTTTTTCCGGGAGACGTAAAACATCGGCAGCAATTTGTAGCTGTACACCATGATCAGACCGGCGAGCCACCCGCCGACGCCGAACCAGAGGTGGTTTTCGAACAGGATGTCCTGCCGGGCTGCGGGCCACCCCCGGAAATAGCCGACGCCCATGGCGATGCCGAGCGACAGGTTCGCGAGCAGGGCCGCCAGGCTGAGTCCGGTCCCGAAGACGAACAGGTTCCGCTCCTTTTTCCGGATATACGTTACGGCCAGATTGAAAGCATACAACAGCCCGCCCAGCGCAAAGCATCCGCCGCCGAGCGCGATCCATCGCCCATCCGCAAAAAATCCCGCCAGCAGGAAGATAAGGCCAAACAGGCACAAGCCGTACTGGACAAATCCCAGCGTCCGGCTGTAGAGCGGCGTGCGCAGGATCACCTGTGTGATCTGGAAGCTTGCCCCCATGGCGACCATCGTCGCGAAGCCCGGAAGCAAGAGGTGGGCCGCGAACCACCCCTGCGGCACCCGCAGCGACAGACGCACCAGGTCGGGAAGCGCCCCGACCGCGACGGCCATCGCGGCCAAAAACATGGCCATGCCCGTGGCAAAAAAGAGAAACGTCAGCCACAGGATGTGGAGATTCGGAGGCGCCTTCCGCTTCCCGCCTGCCGCATACTCCTTTCCCCCGGCGCTTTCCGGGATCTCCATCGGATCACCCCCGCGACGCATGTGTGCGCCATCCGTGCATCCGGCCAACGGCCAAACCGTCGGCCCCGTCCCGTGTAGTCTTCCTCCGGAAAAGGCAAATGAACCGGATCATCCTTTTCGCACGGCCCATGTTAAAGGTAAAATGAAAAAAGAAAGGACGAGAGGATGAACCATCCATGGATGCAAACGCGATCCACGCGTTTCTGAGGCGCGTCTCCCTGTTTCGCGACCTGAACGAGCAAGAGATGAACCGGTTGACGGAGATCGTCATCATCCGCACCTATCCCCGGAAATCCGTCATTTTCACGGAAGGAAGCGAACGGGAAGCCTTCTACCTGATCCGGGAAGGACTGGTCAAAACCTATAAAACGGATGAAAACGGTCATGAACAGATCGTCTCGTTTCTGAAAGCCGGCGACCTGTTCCCGCATACCGGTTTTTTCAGTACGCAACCGTACCCCGCGACGGCGGAAGCGATCACCGAAGCCCGGTTGGCCGCCATTCCGGTTCGGCAGTTCGAACAACTGATTCTGCATACCCCGTCCATCGCCGTCAAGCTGATGCGCGTGATGGGCGAGAAAATCGTGGAATTGCAGGAGCAATTGCAAACATTGTCGGGGCTGGACGTCAAACACCGAGTGCTGTCTTTCCTGCTCAAACTGGCCGAACGGCACGGGGAAATGCAGGGAAACCGGATCGCGATCAATCTGCCGATGACCCACCAGGAATTTGCCAACTCCGTCGGTTCCACCCGGGAAACCGTCAACCGCATGCTGAACCAACTGGAAAAAGAAAACGTGCTGAAAACGGAACGAAACCGGATCGTCATCCTGGATCTGGACGCGTTGAAACAGATGAAAAACCAAAGTTGATGCTCCCGTCAGCGGTACACCCGGGTGACATGCCCGCCGCAGCCGCATTCACCGATATACTGCACGCTCCGTACCGGAATGTTCATCTCCCGCAGCTTCCGAACCAGATCCGGAATGAACACGGTTTCCGGATGACCGGCCGTACCCGGCGTGACCAGATTGACATAATATCCGGGGGCGGTTTCTTCAACCGCCTCGATCGCGGCCGACAGCAACTCCTCCCGGCCTGCATCCTGAACGTCCTCCAGATTCAACGACCAATCGTTCCTCTTCAGCAAACGCCGTTTGCCCTCCACGGTTGATCCTCCTCCTGGTTATCCGATCCTGTTTTGCGCTTTCGCGATTCCATCTTATCTTATCGCGGGCATGCCGCCTTCAGCGTGATGGCGGTCACATTCATCCGGTCCGCGCCAATCCGCCCCATCTGTGAGCGCGCTCACAATCCGGGAGGCCCTCGGCTCTTATAATCAAAATGCCATTGCCAAACCCATCACAAGCAAGGAGGAGTGCCGGATGAGCACCTATGCCGCAACCATCAACGCTACGGAATATCCGCCGCACCTGAAACACAAGGTGATTTTTGAAACGTTTGAAAAATTGAAGCCATCCGAGGCGATGCTGCTGATCAACGACCATGACCCCGTACCGCTTCACTTTCAGTTTGAAGCCATGCATCCGGGGAAATTCACCTGGGAATACATCGAGCGGGGGCCGGTGACCTTCCAGGTGAAAATCGGCAAAATATAACGGGAGCTGGTCGCGGAAATGGCGCAAGTGGAACAGATCGACGAAAAGACGATCCGCATCAAGGTCACCCTGGAGGACGCCGTTTCCATGATTCGGGAAGCGGCGCTTCACCTCGACGAATACGCGTCCGAAATCGTCAAGATTTACGAGAAAATGCCCGAATTCCAATACACGTACTTTTGCTTCTACGCCTATGACACCGCCCGTCTGTTCGAGAAGATGCTGGGCATCGATCCGAAAGCGTACCTGTCGTTTTCCCTCGATGCCCCCGACGCGTTCTTTTACGCGCTGTACGGCGGCATGGCCGGGCTGTACGAGGAAGCCAAAAAACGGGCATCCTGAGGGAAACGACGTCGCTGGAGGTGAGCCGGCATGAACCGGAGCGACGCACGGATCGTCGAGCTGGACGTCCGACCGCATTTGCGCAAAAAGCTGGAGCCGTTCCAGCTCATCATGGATACGGTCAAAACGCTCGGCCCCGACGACATTTTCGTGCTTCACGCCACGTTCAAACCGACCCCGTTGCTCGGTGTGCTGAAAATGAAGGGATTTGTCGGCAAGGCGGAACAAGTCGGCGAGGAACACTGGAAAGTGACCTTCGTCCGCAAAAAAAACCGGCACTGGCTCGACGAACCCGAAACGCCCACTGGTGCGGCGGATGACGGTGGAGACCGTTCGCCCGCCGAGGCTCCGCAACGGGAGGATACGCGGGAAAGCGAACGGGAGGGCGAACCGCGAACGATCCGGCTGGACAACCGCGGTCTGGAACCCCCGCAACCCATGATGCGCACGCTGGCCGCCCTGGACCGATGCAAGCCCGGGGATCAGGTCGTCATTCACAACGACCGGGTGCCGGTGTTCCTGCTCGAGGAACTGAACGGGCTTGGCCTCCCCTATACGGTGGAGGAACAACCGGACGGATCGGCGATCGTGACCATTCGCAAGGTTTGAGGAGGCAAAATCATGTCCCGTCTCCCGTTCTGGTTTATCGTCACCGGGATGATCGGTTTCGCGCTGTTCCAGGCCGCGTCCCTGGTGACGCTGTTCGGCTGGATCGGCGACGGCGTGCGCGGCCCGGCCGGATGGTTCAACGTTCATCTGTTCGTGCTCGGCTGGGCGACCATGCTGGCCATGGGCGCCGTCTACCAGTTGATCGGCGTCATCCTGCAGTCGAAGCTGTACAGCGAACGGCTCGGCTACGTCCATTACGCCGTGTTCACCGTCGGCCTGACCGGTCTGCTGTCGGGCTTCGTGCGGGGCGAAATCGAATGGATCGCAGCCTCCGCCAGCCTGACCTTCATCGGGATCTTGCTGTTCGCCTGGAACGTGGCGGCCACGTTGATTCGCGCCTCCCAATGGAACACGATCACGGCCAGCGCGGCGACCGCCGTGCTGTACCTGGTCCTGACCGGCCTTGCGGGCATGGTCATGGGCCTGAACTTCGCAACCGGCTGGTGGAACGACCTGCACAACCGCCTGTTCGGCGCCCACATCTGGTTCGGCACCGTCGGCTGGTTCGGGCTCCTGATCACCGGGTTCAGCTACAAGATGCTTCCGATGTTTTATCTGGCGCACCATTATCCGACGATGCTGCAAAAGGCCGTACTCTGGATCTGGAACGCCGCAACGCTGATCGGGGCGGGTTCGTTCCTGGCCGGCGGCAGCGATTGGCTGATCCTGTCCGCGCTGATCCTGCTCGCCGTCGCCGTCGTGCTTTACAACATCCACCTGTTGCAGATTCGCAGGGACCGGCACAAGCGAAGTCCCGGCAAGGGCATCCAGTGGTCCATGTACGGCAACCACGCCCTGGCCGTCATCGTCGCCGCCGCGGCGGTCTGGGCCATGGCGAATCCGCAGCGGATGCTGGATACCAAAGCTGTCCTGCTGGCCGGCTGGATCTGGCTGGCCGGGTGGGTGTCGTTCATGATCCTTTGCTACGCGTCGAAAATCATTCCGTTCCTGTGGTGGACCCGGAAATACGGACATCGCGCCGGACAGCCCGGCACACCGATTCTCGCGGATTTGCTGGACGAACGGAAGGTGAACGTTTCCCTGGCGGTCATCGCCGGTTCCCTTCTTCTGCCGGCCGCGGGACTGCTGCTGGATTCCCAGGCGCTGGTGGCTGCCGGGGGCGCCGTCAACGCGGTAGGCTCCCTCTTTTACGTGGCGCTGCTCGGGCTGGTTTTTTCCCGATAGATCCCGCCTTCACCCGATGGGTTCCTTGACCCGACCCGGTCTGTGAAAGGAGGTTTCCGGAAATGGAAAACATTGAAAAAATCCGCGAACGGTTGCGCGAAGTGTACGACCCGGAGCTGGGCGTCAACATCGTAGACCTCGGCCTCGTCTACGAAATCCGCGATGAACCGGACAAAATCCATATCCGCATGACATTGACCACCCCCGGTTGTCCGTTGCACGGCGCCATCGTCGGGGGCGTCCGGCACGCGCTCCGGGATCTGGCGGGAGATCGAGAGATCGATGTCGATGTCGTATGGGAACCGCGGTGGTCGCCGGCCATGATGTCGGACGAGGCGAAACAGCAACTGGGCTTTTTCTGAACCGGACCTGAACCGCTCCATGCAAGAAAAGTTCCCTCCCCTCCATGAAAAAGCCCCCTTCGGCGCTTCCCGCCGGAAGGGGGCTCGTTGTTCAGTTGTCGCGGGCGTAACGTTCGCCGGGAATCTTGCTGAGCACCACGTACAGGCGGCAAGGTTCACCGCCGGTATTCCGGAAAGCAAAGAGCTCTTCGCCTCCGCAGCAGATGACGTCGCCCGCCGTCAGATTCGTTTCCGTTCCGTCGACGGTGACGGCGCCGGAGCCCTCCAGCACGAGCACGTACAGGACCGCGCCGGGATGACGGTGCGCGGGGAGCGCCTGTCCCGGCGCGAAATTCAATACAAAGGCGACGCTGTCCCCCTGTTGAAACAAGATACGCTTGGTGACGCGGTCCGCGGAAAACTCCAGAACGTCTTCCAGCGATTTTTTCATCATCGGGATAAACCCCTCCTTGCATGTTCAGGACCCGTATCGTTCCCGATGCAACACCCGCTCCATCGGAATCATTTCCTTCGGCCCCGGTTCCGCGGCGGGATATCCGAATCCGAGGACGGCCACGACCCGGTACGAATCGGGAATGTCCAGCGCACGCCGGACCACATCCTCACGCCGGCGGGACTCGGCCTCGTCTTCGGCATGGTACACCGCACCCCACGCGGCGCCCAGTCCCAGGGAAACGGCGGCCAGCCACAGGAATCCGCCGGCGATGGAAGCGTCCTGCAGCCAGTATTTGCTGACATGCGGATCCGCGATGATCACCGCGGCCCCCGCGGCTTCTTCCAGCCAACGCATATACGGCGTGACGGAAGCCAGCACCCGGAGGGTCTCCTTTCCTTCGACCAGAATAAATTCCCGCGAAGGCAGGTTGTTCCCGCTCGGAGCCAAATACAGCGCCCGTGCCAGTTGGTCCAGCACCTCCCGCGGAACCGGGTCGGGCTTGAACCGGGTGATTTCGCGCCGCTGCGCGATTGCGGACAGCACATCCATAGTCTTCCCTCCAGCATGTTATAATGTGCGCAAACGGACCTTGACACGTAGGAAGGATGATGAAGCGATGACAGCGGATCATCGTGCAACCATTCGCCTCAGGCGCGTTTACGAGCCGCCGGCGCCCGAGGACGGCGTGCGCATCCTCGTCGACCGTCTCTGGCCGCGCGGGATTTCCAGGGAGCGGGCGGCGATCGACGAATGGATGAAAGACATCGCGCCGAGCCCCGAATTGCGCAATTGGTTCTGTCACAAGCCGGAACGCTTCGAGGAGTTCACCGCCGCCTACGAACAGGAACTGGCGGCGGACCCGGTTCGCCGCGGGCTCGCCGATCGGCTTCTGGCCATGGCGACCAGGCAGAACGTCACCCTGGTCTATGCCGCCAGGGATCCCGTCCACAACCACGCGGTCGTCTTGCAACGCTGGCTGAACCGACAGATCCGTCCGGAACGGGAAGAATAAAGGGGCAAATCACACCGGGCGGCCGTCCGGCCTTATTCGGGCGTCTCAAGCGGATTCCAGGTTCCCGTCTGATCGCCTTTCCATTCCGCGCCGTCTTCATAAATCTCCCGTTTCCAGATCGGCACGATTTGTTTCAGCCGTTCGATCGCGTAGCGGCTGGCCGCGTAACATTCGTCCCGGTGCGCGGCCGAAACGGCGATGACGACGCTCGCTTCTCCGATCTCCACCTTCCCGGTCCGATGGGTCATGGCGCATCGGGCGCCGGGCCACTTCCTCGCCACCTCTTCCCCGATTTGATCCATGGCGGCGAGTGCCATCGGAAGATAGGCCTCATATTCCAGCCGTTCCGTTGCCCTGCCCCGGGTGTGTTTCCTTGCGGTACCCACAAAAATCAGGGTGGCGCCGTGATCGTCGTCCAGCACCTTGTTCAGCACGTCCTCGATGCGAAGGGGCCCGTCGGTGATCTCGTTCAACGGTTTCCGTTCCGGAGCCGCGCCGGGAGCCGCGGCGCCTTCCTTCGCGCCGTCGTGATCGCCGAACGATCCCGTGACCACGTCCAGGGCGTGCGGCAACATCGGCAGGATGGCCGACAGGTTCTCTTCCACGGCCCGCGGACTGCCCGGCAGGTTGACGATCAGCGTCCGTCCCCTGATCCCCGCGATGCCCCTGGACAACGCGGCCAGCGGGGTGCGGGCCATGCCGTCCATCCGCATCTTGTCGGCCAGGCCCGGAACCTCCCTTTGAATTACCGCCCGGGTCGCTTCGGGGGTGACGTCCCGCGGCCCCAGTCCCGTGCCCCCGGTGGTCAGGATCAGATCCGCCCGTCCATGGTCGGCCATGTCGATCAGGGCGCCGCGAATGCGGTCCTCCTCATCGGGCACCAGGCGGTAGTCCGTCACATACCCCAGGGCCCCTTCCGCGACAAGCCGCCGGATCACCTGCGCGCTGAGGTCCTCCCGTTCCCCGCCGTATCCTTTGTCGCTGACCGTCAGAATGCCGATCCTTCGCTTCATTCCGTTCCCTCCGGCGCGATGTAATCGCCGCTTTTGCCGCCCGTCTTCCGGAGCAGACGGACGGAGGCGATGACCATGTCCTTTTCCAGCGCTTTGCACATGTCATAGACCGTCAGAGCGGCGCAAGCGGCGGCGGTCAGGGCCTCCATTTCGACGCCCGTTTTTCCGACGGTTTTCACCCGGGCCTCGATGTACAACTCATCTTTCCCGTTGTCGGAGAAGGAAATGTCCACCCCCGTGAGCGCGAGCGGATGGCACATCGGAATCCACGCGGATGTGTTCTTGGCCGCCATGATCCCGGCGATCTGCGCGACGGCCAGGACATCTCCCTTGGCCGTGCCCCGCGTCCGGATCGCCTGCAGCGTTTCCGGCTTCATGCGAACCGCAGCCCGCGCCGTTGCCGTGCGAACCGTGTCCGCCTTGTCCGAAACATCGACCATTTGTGCGCGGCCCTGCCGGTTGAAATGCGTCAGTTCCGCCTTGTCGCTCATGCGCGCGGCCTCCCTTTCGTCGGAATTTTACGCCCCGAGATACCGGACATATACGCTTTTGGCCCGGGCGGGATCTTCCGTGCCCTGGACGATCGCGCGTCCGTCCGGAAACAGGGTCAGGACGAGTCCGGATTCGAGATAGGCCCGGGCCAGATACTTCGTCACCTGGACACGGACGCCCGCCCCCGCCAGACGGTCCGCCCATTGCTCCAGGTTCAATGCCAATTCCTCGGCGGGAAACAGGGATATGGCCGCTTTCCCGCACATGTGCCGGATGATGAGCGGCTCCGCCGCCGCGTCCAGAAACGAAAAATGTCCGGCGCCGCAGGCGGGACAATCGTCCCGTTTGGCCGAGGCCAGCTCCAGACGATCCATGCGGTTTTCCCACAGATCGAAGATCATCATCGCGGCGTTCAGCTTCTCGCGGGCTCCGGCGAGCAATTTCAACGCTTCGCCCGCCTGCAGGGAGGCCGTGACGTGAACGGCGGGGCCGATCACGCCCGTTGTGTCGCACGTTTCCATCGTGCCGTGCGCGGGCGCGTGAGGGTACAGACAGCGGAAGCAGGGTGTCTCTCCGGGAAGAATGGTCATGGTCGCGCCTCTGGCCCCGACCACCCCTCCGTAAATCCACGGGATGCCGTGCTTGACGGACACATCGTTGATCAGAAACCGGGTGTGGAAATTGTCGGTCCCGTCGAGAATGAGATCCGCGTCGCCCAGCAGCGCCTCCGCGTTGGCGGCATTCAGGTCCTTGAAGACCGGCTCGACGGTGACCTGCGAATTGATCGTCCGCAATTTCCGGGCGGCGGCGATCGCCTTGGGCAGCAGACGGGCGGCGTCGGTTTCGTCGAACAGCATCTGCCGGTGCAGATTGCCGAGCTCCACCACGTCGCGGTCAATCAGGCGCACGAACCCCACTCCCGCCCGCACCAGGTGATTGGACAAGGCGGTGCCGAGCGCCCCCGCGCCGACGATCACCACCTTCGCTTGCCGCAATCTCGTCTGGCCCTCCCGGCCAATCCCGGCAAATTGCATCTGTCTGGCGTATCGTGCGTCGCGATTCTCCCACGCAGCCTGTTCCATGCTCAACCCCCGCTGACCGGCGGAATGAGGGCGACTTCTTCCACCGACCGGTCCAGAACCGTGTCGTCGGAACAGTACGTTTCCCGGACCGCGCCAAGACAAAGCCGAAGTTTTTCCTTCAGCCTCGGATCCGGAAAGCGCTCCGCCAGTTTCGTCTTGATCTGTCCGATCGTGACCGGCTCTTCAACGTCCACGGAAACCACGCGGGTTCCGGCGATTTCGGCGATTTCCGCAAACAAAAGAACGTTCATTCCGCACTCCCCCGTTCCGCTATGGATAGCAACCGCGAAGCGATGCCCCCGATGTCGTCCAGCGGGTGGACGGCAAACCGGCCTGTCGGGATCGCACGCATCATGTCCGGCCACGCGGCGACGGCCGCCACGTTGGTCAATTGTCCGGCCAGTTCCCAGTCCGCCGGCGTCCGGACCATCACGATTTTCGGGTAATGTTCCCGTTTAAACCCTTCCAGCAGCACAATGTCCGGATCGCCCAGCCGCTTCAGCAGTTCCGCCGGCGTCAACGGATGCGAAGAAAACAGCGCGGTGCCGGAACCGGAAACGATGGCGGCCGTTTCGGCGCCGGCCCGCCGGTGCCGCCAGGTGTCCTTGCCCTCGCGGTCGAAGTCGGTCCGGTGCGCGTCGTGCTTGATGGTGCCGACGCGATAACCGGCTTCCGAAAACCACTCGATCAGCCTGCAAATCAGCGTCGTTTTGCCCGTGTTCTGATAACCGACCACCTGGAACACCTTCATCGGCATCTCCTCACGCTTCAGGCAGACGCAACGCGGTCACGAGGCTTCCCTCTGCCGTTTCCGTCTTCCCCGGCGGAATCCGGATCAGGCAGTCGGCGTCCTTGATGGAAGTCATGACGCTGGACTTGTCCTGACCCACCGGCTCGGCGCCCACCCGTCCGTCATCGGTGTACAGGAGCCGGCCTCTCACGAAGCGCGTGTAAGCATCCGCCTTGGCGTTGCGGCCCTGCAATACGGCCTTGATTTCCGGCAAGTAAGGATCGCCGCAACCTTGCATGCCGAGCAGCACCGGCCGCGCAAACAGATGAAAGCCGACAAAACACGCCCCCGGATTGCCGGACAGGGCAAGGCAGATTTTGCCGTCCAGAACGCCCGCGGTGGTCGGGCTGCCCGGCCGCATGGCCACCTTATTGAACAGGGTTTCGCCTTCCCACCGGAGAAACAGGTCGGTCAACACATCGTGATCGCCTACGGAAACGCCGCCGGTGCTGATGACCAGATCGGCCCTGTCCAGGCCTTCCGCCATTTTCGCCCGGGCGGCGTCCAGATCGTCGCCGATCTGTCCGAGCCAAAGCGGCACGCCTCCGGCCTGTCTGACCAGTCCCGCGAGCATGTGGGCGTTGCTGTTGCGAATCTTTCCCGGCTGCAAGGGCTCCTCCACCCGCAACAATTCCGCTCCGGTGGAAAAGATGGCCACCACCGGCGCGCGAAACACCGGCACCCGGTGAAAACCGTACGCCGACAGAACGGCCAGCTCTCCGGAACGGATCCTGCGCCCGCGCCGCAAAATCAGCGCGCCTTCCGGCAGTTCCGACCCGATTTCGGACACATTGTCGCCGGGCGGAATACGCCGGGATATCCGGATATGCGGCTCCCCGTCCCGGATTTCTTCCTGCACCGCTTCCAGGCGGACGACCGCATCGGCTCCTTCCGGCACCATCGCGCCGGTCATCGTCCGGGCGGCGGTTCCCGGCTCCAGCCGTTTCCCGGGAACGAAGCCGCACGGGACGTGTTCGATCACCTTCAGACAAACGGGACGGTCCGCCGACGCTTCCCGGAGGTCGTCCGTGCGAACGGCAAACCCGTCCATGCCCGATCGGCGAAAATGCGGCAGCGGATGCGACGCCAGGATATCTTCCGCCAGGTATCGTCCGTAGGCCTGCTCCAGCGGCACCCATTCCCGGTCCGTTGCCGAAACAAACGCCTCGAGTCTCTTCTGGGCTTCGCCGACCTGAACGGCATGCCGGTAAATCCGCTCGCGCTTGTACGGATCGGTCATCCTGCTGTTCCCTCCATCCGTCGGCGATCTGACGGTTCATTTTTCCCTGTCCATTTTATGTTAAGTCTGTTTCCTCCCCCGAAGTGTGATCCCGGTCACGTCCCAGCCGCCCATCCGGATTTACAGTGGAAAGGAACCAATCCGAACACGGCAAGGAGGCATCCACCGCGTGATCACGAAAATCGATACCGGCCTTGTCCGGGAAAAAATGGAGGAGCTGTGCAGCGCCCTGCTCGCGCAGGAGTCGTTCCGGACGCTGCGGCAAATGATCGACCGGTTTGCGGAAGACGAAGCAGCGGTGGCGCAGTATGAGCGGTTTCTGGAGAAACACCGGCGCCTGCAGCAAAAAGAGGAGCTGAACCTGGAACCGACACGGGAGGAAGTGGACGAGTACGAACGGGAAGAACGGGCGTTATACGATAACGACGTGATTCGCCGCTTCCTGTATGCGCAGCGGGAGTTTCACCACCTGCACCAGCTGGTCAGCCAGTACATCACCAAAACCGTCGAACTCAACCGGTTGCCCCGGCCCGACGACTTCAAGAGCGAGGGATGCGGCTGCGGCGGAAACTGCGGTTGCGGCGCGAACCATCATTGACGCACAAACGGCCATCCCCTGGGACCGGATGGCCGTTTGGCATGCAGCCATGCGCCGTCGTGTTGCGCGTCATCCGTTACACCGGAAAATTCAGAGCGCGCGGAAACAGCACGTTGTTTTCCAGGTGGATATGCTGGAAGAGATCGGACTCCAGCTCCTGCAGTTTTTGGAACGTCAGGCGATAGGTCGCACAGGCGTCGTCCGGAACGGCGTAATCGTTCGTCACGCTCCGGATTTGTTTCAAGATTTCGCCGCACGACTCATGCTCGTCTTCCAGCGCCTCCACCATGGCGGTCAATCGCCCGCGCTGTTCGGCCGACGGCTCCTGTTCCAGTCTCTTGATGGCCGGGAACAGATCCATTTCTTCCTTGGGCAGATGGATCATCAATTCCTGGCGCATCCGGGCGAACAGGTCGCGCACCTGCGCCAGCTCGGGATGCCGGCCGCCGTGGACATGGTCGATCTTGACCACGTACTGGCCGATCTCGGGCAACTCCCGATACAGGTAGCCGTGATGGACGCTGACGATATGATCGATCAATTCGGCGAAACTTCTCTTCGTCCAGTCGGGGGCCTCGCCTTCGTCTTCAGCCCCGGCGAAAGCCTCCCTCAGCTGTGACGCCAGTTCTTCCTCGGACAAACCGCTCTCGGCCAGCACCACGCGAAGCGGCCGTTTGCCGCCGCAACAGAAGTCGATGCCGTACCGTTTGAACACTTGCGCCGTTTTCGGGTACCGCGTCACCAGCTCGCCCAGCGTGACGGACGTGTCAAGGCAGGGCCCGTTCGCCGGCCGCGCTGCGGATTCTTCGGGTCGTTGCATGGTGTTGTTCCTCCCTTTGCGGGACCGCCAAGGCGCCTCCCCGTGGCGGCCTGTTTCATCCTTCAGCGTAACAAAACCTGCCGCCCGGAAATGTGATGCGTCTCACGCTTTGCCGGTCGCATTTGTCTGAGATGGATATCATTTCGGACTTCGGACAGAAGGGCCTTCAGGAGCGCCGACCGGGATCTGCAGGATCGGCCGCCATGTCGTCCAGCGCCAGCGCCGCCCGGTAATCCTCGGGCGAGTTGACGTTGCACACAAACCGCGGATCGATGCCTTCTTCGCGAAAGACCGATTGATCCAGCGGCCGGCAACGGATCCGTTGCAGAAACTCGCCGATTTTGTACCTTTGGCTTTCCAGCATGCCCGGGATGACGTCCGCACAGCGGGGATGGTAGATGCCGTGCAAAGGATGAAGCCTGCCGCCGATGCGGGGGATGACCGCGTCGCAAGTCGACGGTTCCAGGCGTTGCAGCATCAGGAAGGCGGCCGAAGGCGAAATGAACGGCATGTCGCAACCGACCAGCCAGACCAGGGGAAACCGGGCCGCCGAGAACGCGGCGTGCATGCCGCCAAGCGGCCCGCAGCCCGGATAGACATCCGCGATCACCCGGATGTCCCCGTCCAAATGCGGCCGAAAGAGAACCGGATCGTTCGTGACAAGGAGAATCTCGGCGCATCGTTGTCTCAATTGCCGGATTTGCCGGTGCAGCAACCGTTCGTTCCGGAACTCAAGCAGCGCCTTGGGCGTTCCGCCCATCCGCCGGTTTTTCCCGCCGGCCAGTATGACGCCCGTCACGGCCTGTTCCACCCTGACCCCTCCTCCTGATGTTGCCGGAGCGAATGCGAGTCGTGTTCCCGCCGCGCGGGATGCGCGTCCGGTCCCGCCCCGGGCGCAGCGCCGGGCGCGAGGACGGCGGCGGACCTGTCCGCCGTTTATTCGCCGCCGGCGGGGTTTGGCGTCCGTTTCCCGGAAATGTCGCTGAACATCCCCGCGTAGTATTGAACTTCGCCGTTCTCGTTTTTGATCGCGGTAATGCTCAGCCACTCCGGATAAATGTCCCCGTTTTTCCGCCTGTTCCAGATTTCCCCCTGCCAGTAACCCTTCTCCCGCAACGAACGCCACATGTCTTCGTAAAATTGCCGGTCCTGCCGGCCGGATTTCAGGATATTGGGCCGCTTGCCGATCGCTTCCTCGGCGCTGTAACCGGTGACGGCCGTAAACGCCGGATTCACGGAACGGATGACGCCGTTGGCGTCGGTGATGAGAATGCCTTCAATGGTATGCTCGAGTATCGTGGAAGCCAGACGAAGCTGGTCCTGGTAAAACAGCCAGATCACCAGGACAAGGCTGACCAGCGCAAATTCCGAGAGCGCCATGAACCCGATCGCGTAATGGCCGGTCATGCCGTACAGGGCGGTGAGAATGATCGGGGGGAAGAACCCGCCCATGCCGCCCATGGCCGACACGATGCCGTTCACAATGCCGGCCTGCCGGGAAAAGTAGAGCGGCGCCAGCTTGAACACGGCTCCGTTCCCCAGGCCGGCGCACACTGCCACCGCCAGCGCCCCGGCCGTGAACAGTTCGATCGACAGGGAGAAGGACAGCAGCACCCCCGAGAACGCCAGCCCGCCGAAGACGAACATCAGGACGCCGAACGGATTCCAGCGGTCGGACAGCCAGCCTCCGAGCGGACGGGCCAGTGTGGCCAGCACGATGAATCCCGCCGTGCGCAACCCGGCGTCCACCTTGTCCAGTGCGAAATGGGACACGAGAAAGTTCGGCAGATAGACGGTGAACGCCACAAAGGAGCCGAACGTGATGAAATAGAACAGGCTGAGCAGCCACAGTTTCTCGTTTTTGCACACGGCTTTCACCTGTTCGGAAAGCGAGGCGGTCACCTTCGGTTCCCGCCGGTCGCCCAGCAGGAAGTTGGCCAGCGCGAAGACGGCCAGAAGGACAAGGTACAACTGCACGGTCGCCCGCCAGCCGATCTCGACGGCCGCGACCGGCGCCAAAAAGGTGGTGAGCGCCGTTCCCGCGTTGCCCATTCCGTAGATGCCGTTGACCGCGCCGTGCCGATGTTTCGGATAGTATTTCGGCAGCGAGGTGACGCCGATCGAAAACGTGGCGCCGCTGATGCCCAGCAGAAGTCCGCCAACCATCAAATCCGCAAAGGAATCGGCGATGCTGATCCATCCGACCGGGAGAATCAGGGCGAGAAAACTGAGCGTAAAGTTCAATCGCGCGCCGTAACGATTCGTCCAGAAGCCCAGCGGAATGCGGAGCAGCGAACCGAGAATCACCGGAACGGCCGTAACCCAGGCCGCCTGGCCGGGCGTCAGCGCGATCTCTTCCCGGATCAGGGGCAGCAGGGCGGAGAGAATCACCCAAACCATGAACGCCGCCACCAGACTCAGGGTTTGCAGCGGCAACTGGATTTTTTCCGTCCACTTCATTCTGACCGCACCTCAACAGCTTTTTTCCCCCAAACGTTCCGCCCGCTCAGGACGTCCTTCGGCGATAAAGGACATAACGGCGTTTCAAATATCCGAGCGGTACGCTGAACACGTGAACAAGCCGGGTAAACGGAAAAACCGCATACAGCAGGAAGGACATCAGAATATGAATCTTGAATCCGACCGGCACGTCCGCCATCCATTCGGGCCTGGGCCGAAACGTCAGCAACCCGCGCAACCACGGACCGATCGTCGTCCGGTAGTCAAAGTGCGCGGGATTTGCCGCGTTGGCCGCGGTGGCGGCGAGTCCGGTGACGATCACCAGCAAGAGAACGATCATCGCCACCCAGTCCCCCGCGCTGCTGACGGCGCGGATACGGGTAACCGCGATTCGGCGAACCAGCAGGATCGCCGCCCCCGCCAGCGCGATCAGGCCCGCGGGAAGTCCGCCGGCCACGGCCACAAGGTGGTAGGTTTCATCGCGGATTCCCAGGGAACGGTAGACGTCCGCCGGGACGAGCAGACCGGCGACGTGACCGCAAAACACCGCGAGGATCCCGTAGTGAAAGGCCACGCTTCCCCATTTCAGCATCCGTTTTTCCAGAAATTCGCTCGATTTGGACGTCCAGCCGAACGGACGCCTGACATATCGCCACACGAGCGAAACCGCGAACCAGGTCAACAGGATATAGGGGAACACGCCCCACAAAAAGGGTTCGATTCGGCTCAACGAACAGCCCTCCCCGCAGGAATGGTTTCCGTATGCTCCGGCGCATGTCCGGGGACGGCATCCAGCACCAGATCAAACAAGGGAACGTACGGATGTCCCGCTTTCGCCAGTTCGTCGCGGATGGATCGAATGGCGGGACGGAACTCCGCCAGCACCGCCTGCGCCGTTTCCCGGGGCGCAACCGCCGCAAACTCCAGCACCAGCGGCAGATAATCGGGAAGCTCGCTGTCGATCGGGGCCAGGCCGGCTTCGGCGTAGCGCCGTTTCAGGTCGAGCAGGGCGCGGCCCCGCTCGCGCTCCTCCCCGAATTGGGCATAGGTCAGGTACAGGTTGGTTTTCTTGCCAAAGTCGAACGTTTCGACGTACAGACGCTGCCACTCCAGCGGATCGCTTTGCTCCGCCCGGTCGAGAAACGCCGTCAGCAGGCGTTTCGCTTCGCCGTCGGCCACGGTTTCCGCTTCGGCGCGAACCGCCGGCAGCGACTTCCGCCACGCCTGATCGGGATATTGCAGCAGATGGGAAAGAAGACGGCAGAGCGATCTTGACGTTTCCCGGTTCATATGGCGTCCCCTCCCGCCTCAAAATACGCCGCAGGATCCCGGCCCGCCGGCGAAATCGAGACCGCAGCCGCCCTGTTCGAGATACAGATCGGCCACCTGTTCGCGGTGCGCCGGCGGAATGACAAACCGGTCCTCGTATTTGGCGATGGCCAGCAGACGGTACATGTCCTCGACGGTCCGGTCGTCCATCCCGATCTCCCCGAGCAGGGCCGGATCCGTCGTCCGCCCGGTCTGCTTGTTGCGCATGTGGATCCGCATCGCCGCCATCTTGCGCAAGACGTCGCGGATGACCCCGGTGTCGCCGGCGGACAGCAGATTGGCCAGATAGGCCACGGGAATCCTCATCGTGTCGATCGCCGGGAAAATGTCGTGCGGATCGTGCCCGCTTCCCTTTCCTTCGATCCGGTTCGTGATCGGGCTGAGGGGCGGCACGTACCAGACCATCGGCATCGTCCGGTATTCCGGGTGCAGCGGCAGGGCGATGCGCCACTCCATGACCATCTTGTAAATCGGCGACCGCTGCGCCGCTTCAATCCAGTCTTCCGGAATGCCCGCCTGTCGCGCCTCCCGCACCACTTCCGGATCGCGGGGGTCGAGGAAGATGCCCAGCTGGGCCCGGTAGAGATCCCGTTCGTCGGGGACGGAAGCGGCTTCCTTCACCTTGTCCGCGTCATAGAACATCAGGCCGAGGTAGCGGACGCGGCCCACGCACGTTTCCGAGCAGATCGTAGGCAGCCCGGCTTCGATCCGCGGGAAGCAGAGCGTGCATTTCTCGGCCTTGTGGGTCTGCCAGTTGAAATACACCTTTTTGTACGGACAGCTGGACACGCAAAACCGCCACGCGCGGCAGGCGTTCTGATCGACAAGCACGATGCCGTCCTCGTCGCGCTTGTACATGGCCCCGGAAGGGCAGGCGGAGACGCACGGCGGGTTGATGCAGTGTTCGCACAGGCGCGGGAGATACATCATGAACGCCTGCTCGAATTCCATGCGGATCTCTTCCTCGAGGCCCCGCAAGTTCGGGTCCTCGCGTCCCGTCTCGTGCGCGCCGGCCAGATCGTCCTCCCAGTTCGGTCCCCACTGAAGGTCCATGTACTGCCCGGTCACTCTGGATTTCGCCCTGGCTACAGGCTGATGCTTGCGGACGGGACTGGACGTCAACGTTTCGTAATCATAGGTCCACGGCTCAAAATAATCGTCCATCGTCGGCTGGTCGGGATTGTGAAAGATGTTCAGCAGCCGTTTCCACCTGGGGCCCGCCTTCAGTTCCAGCTTGCCGTTCCGAAGCTCCCAGCCGCCGTTGTAACGCCGCTGGTCCTCCCACTGTTTGGGATAACCGATGCCCGGTTTCGTTTCGACGTTGTTCCAGTACATGTATTCCGCGCCGGGGCGGTTCGTCCAGGTGTTTTTGCAGGTGACGCTGCAGGTGTGGCAGCCGATGCATTTGTCAAGATTGATGACCATGCCGACCTGCGCCTTAATTTTCAAGCCAGTCCACCTCCCGCAACTTCCGGATGATGACGTGCAAATCCCGCTGGTTCCCCGTCGGCCCGTAATAGTTGAACCCGTAACTGAGCTGGGCGTACCCGCCGATCATGTGCGTCGGCTTGAGATGGATGCGGGTCGGGCTGTTGTGCGTGCCGCCCCGGGTTTCCGTCAGTTTCGTTCCCGGCACGTGGATATGGCGGTCCTGGGCGTGGTACATGAACGCCATCCCCCGCGGAATCCGGTGCGACACGACGGCGCGGGCCACGACCACCCCGTTACGGTTGAAACATTCGATCCAGTCGTTGTCGGCAATTTGCGCCTCGCGGGCATCCTCGTGGTTCATCCACGCGGTGGGCCCCCCGCGGAACAGCGTCAACATCGGCAGAGCGTCGTAATACATGCTGTGAATCGACCACTTGTTGTGCGGCGTCAGGTAGTTCAGCACGATTTCCTTGCCGTCCCGGTCAGGCCGCTTGCCGTCCGGACGAAACGGCGGCGACTTCAGCGTCGGCTTGAAGGTCGCAAGCGACTCGCCGAACTCCCGCAGCAGGCCGTGGTCGACGTAAAACTGCTGTCTGCCGGTCAGCGTCCGCCACGGAATGAGCCGCTCCACGTTGGTGGTGAACGGCGAATAGCGCCGTCCGCCTTTTTCCGATCCGCTGAACGCGGGGGACGTGATCACCGTTTTCGGCCGCGCGGTGATCTCCTCGAACGTGAAACACTCTTCCGCTCGTTCTTCCGCCAGATCTTTCAAACGCAGCGAGGTTCGCCGTTCGAGCGCTTCCCACGCCTTGACCGCCATCTTGCCGTTCGTCGTGGACGAGAGGGTCAGAATCGCCTCCGCCACCTGCCGGTCCCCGCTCAAATCGGGGCATCCCGTCGCGATTCCGTTCGCTCTGACACCAAGCATGCTTTTCAGCTTGTCGTACTCTTCCGCCGCGGACCAGGCGATGCCTTTCGTACCGATCGGCTTTTCCTTCACCAGCGGACCCAGGGAGGTCATTTTCTCGTACACGGCCGCATAGTCGCGTTCGACCACATGAAGGTGCGGCATCGTCTTGCCGGGAACCGGTTCGCATTCCCCCTTGCTCCAGTCCCGCACCTCCCCGTACGGCTGCGCCAGCTCGTCCGGCGAATCGTGCAGGAGCGGCGTGGCCACGATGTCTTTCTGCGGCTCGCGGAAATGGCGGGCCGCCAGGTCCGAGAACGCGCGTGCGAGCGTCTTGAAAATGTCCCAGTCCGATCGCGATTCCCACAGGGGAGAGACCGCCGGATTGAACGGATGGACGAACGGATGCATGTCGGTGCTGCTCAGATCGTGCTTTTCGTACCAGGTCGCGGCGGGCAGGACGATGTCCGAATACAGCGCGGTTCCGGCCATGCGGAAATCCAGGTTGACGAGCAGATCCAGCTTGCCTTCCGGCGCCGGATCCCGCCATTCGATCTCCTGCGGCCGCAGCCCGCTCCCGTCCTCGTTCAGCAGTCCGTGCGAAGCGCCCAGCAGGTGTTTCAGGAAATACTCGTGGCCCTTGCCCGAACTGGAAATCAGGTTCGCCCGCCAGACGAACAGGACGCGCGGGAAATTGGCCGGATCGTCCGGCTGTTCGATGGCAAACCGCAGGTTCCGGCTCTTCAGTTGCCCGGCGACATAGGCGGCGATCTCTTCGCGGGTCCGGGCGCCGGCCCGTTCCGCCTCCCGCGCCAGTTCCAGCGAATTGCGGTTGAACTGCGGATAGGAAGGCAGCCAGCCGAGCCTTGCGGCCAGCACATTGTAGTCGGCGCAATGCGTGTACCGGGCTTTCTCCGCCAGCGGGGACACCCATTGGTCCATCGGAATGTCCTCATAGCGCCACTGGTCGGTGGCAAAGTAGAAAAACGAGGTTCCGTTCTGCAGGCGCGGCGGCTGGGACCAGTCCCGGGCGAAGGCGATCGTCTGCCACCCTTCCGCGGGGCGCAGCTTTTCCTGTCCGACGTAATGGGCCCAGCCTCCGCCGTTGACACCCTGGCATCCCGTCATCATCACCAGGTTGATGATCGCCCGGTAGATGAGATCGGAATGGTACCAGTGGTTGATCCCGGCCCCCATGATGATCATGGAGCGGCCCTTTGTCTCGATGGCGTTGCGGGCGAATTCGCGGGCGATCCGGATGGCCTCCCGGCGGTCCACCCCGGTGATCTTCTCCTGCCAGGCCGGCGTGAACGGCAGCTCTTCGTCGTAGCTCTTCGGACACGTGTCTCCCAAATTCCGGTCGATCCCGTACTTGGCCAGCACCAGGTCGTAAACGGACGTCACCAGCAGCGTTCTGTCACCCTGCCGGATCCGCTTGACCGGCACGGCCCGCTTGAGCACCCGGCGCCCGTTGTCGTCAAAATACGGGAACCCCAGAGTCACGATCTCGTCGTGAACGCCGAGCAGGGACAGACGGGGAGCGACCGGTTCTCCCTGCCCGTTTTCCAGCCGCAGGTTCCAGCGGCCTTCCTCGCTCCAGCGAAAGCCCAGGCTGCCGTTGGGAACGGTGAACGTCCCGCTGTTGTCGTCGTAAACCACCGTTTTCCAGGCGGCGCGGGGTTCCTCAAGACCGAGATCTTCCGCCAGCAGGAAGCGGCCGGCCGTATATTCGCCGTTGTTCTCCTCGATCCGTACCAGGCAGGGCAGATCCGTGTACTGTTTGGCATATTGCAGGAAATATTCAGTCGGATTTTCCACGTAAAACTCTTTCAGGATCACGTGCCCCATCGCCATGGCGAGCGCGCCGTCCGTTCCCGGTTTGACCGACAGCCACGCGTCGGCAAACTTGACAAACTCCGCGTAGTCGGGGCTCACGGAAACGACTTTCGCGCCGCGGTAACGCGCCTCGGCCAGGAAGTGGGCGTCCGGCGTCCGGGTCAGCGGCAGGTTGGACCCCCAGACGATGAGGTAACCGGCATTGAACCAGTCGCTGCTCTCCGGCACGTCCGTCTGGTCGCCCCAGATTTGCGGCGAAGCCGGGGGCAAATCGGCGTACCAGTCGTAAAAGCTGAGCAGCGGCGCGCCCACGAGCGAGAGAAACCGGGCGCCGGCCGCGTAGCTGACCATGGACATGGCCGGGATCGGCGAGAACCCGATGATCCGGTCCGGTCCTTGAGTCTTGATCGTGTGAATCATCGATGCCGCGATGATTTCCGCCGCCTCATCCCAGGAAGCGCGGACAAACCCGCCTTTGCCGCGGAGCGACTTGTAGCGTCTGGCCTTTTCCGGCTGCTCCGCAATGCTGGCCCACGCCCGGACCGGATCGCCTTCCTCCTGTTTCGCCTGTCGCCACATCTCCAGCAGCGCGCCGCGTACGTACGGATACTTGACGCGCAACGGGCTGTACAGGTACCAGGAAAAGCTGGCTCCCCGCGGACAGCCGCGCGGTTCGAATTCGGGCATGTCCGGACCGGTGGAAGGGTAGTCCGTATGTTGGGTTTCCCAGGTGACGATGCCGTCTTTCACAAAGATTTGCCAGATGCAGGAACCGGTGCAATTGACGCCGTGGGTCGAGCGCACGACCTTGTCGTGTTGCCACCGCCTGCGGTACAGGTCCTCCCATTCCCTGCCGGCCGGCGACTGCTCGCTCCACCCTCCGGCGTACGTCTCCCGTTTGGCGAAGTATTTCAGTTTTTTGCTGAACAGTGCGGTTCTTTTGCCCATGGTCGCCCTCCCTTGTCCGTCATATTGTCGTCAACGTCGTGTGAAACCGTCATCTCCCGCTTTGACGAATGTATCATGGCGCAGCCGGGAAATTGTGAGTGGCGTCACGCGCGAGCGCGAATTCGACGAAACGACAAAAAAGCCAACCGGAAGGTAATCCGGTTGGCAGATTCGGTGACAAATGTTTGACGAAAGCGGCCGCGCCTTACCCGCCGATTTGCGACATGCGGCGTGCGGTCGGCGTCCGGGAGAGCTGTTCTCCCGCCAGCGCCCGGGCCATTTCGTGCGTTTCCGGCTTCATGTCCAGCGCCTTGCGGAACAGGGCTTCGATCGCCGCCGCATCGCCGATGTGAGGGCGCACCTGAAATTCGTCGGACCAGTACAGGCACGCCTTGATATGGCCGTCCGCGGTCAGCCGCAGCCGGTTGCAGCTTCCGCAGAAATGGTCGCTGACCGGATGGATTAGACCGAACGTTCCGGCCGCTCCCTCGATCCGGTACGTGTCCGCGGGGCCGTTGCCGTAAATGTCGCCGGCCGGCGCGTAACGCCAGTTCAGGCGGCGGCAGGTGTCCAGCACGTGGGCCAGCGGCCGGTAGGCCGACTTCCATTCCGTTCCCGCGTGACCGATCGGCATATATTCAATAAAGCGGACATGCACCGGCTCATCGAGGGTCAGCCGCAGGAAGGATTCCACCTCGTCGTCGTTGACGCCTTTCATCAGCACCACGTTCAGCTTGATCGGGTCGAATCCGACCCGGCGACCGGCGTTCAGTCCGCGCAACACCATGTCCAGATTCCCGCCCCGGGTGATCGCGGCAAAGCGGTCCGGCCGCAGCGAATCCAGGCTGATGTTCACCCGCTTGAGTCCGGCCGCTTTCAGTTCGTCGGCCAGCGGCGCCAGGAGGATGCCGTTGGTGGACAGCGCGATGTCCTCGATGCCCGGGATGGCCGAAAGCATGGAAACCAGCCGCGGCAGATCCGTGCGCACCAGCGGTTCCCCGCCGGTGAGCCGCAGTTTCCGGACGCCGAGGGGGGCGAGCACCCGGACGATTTCGGCGATTTCCTCGCAGGACAGAATCCGGTGATCCGGTTCGAACGGCAGCCCTTCCGGCGGCATGCAGTAGACGCAGCGCAGGTTGCACCGGTCCGTCACCGAAATGCGCAGGTAATCGTGCACCCGGCCGAACCGGTCGACGAGCGGCCTGTTCATCGCCACCCCCCATTTCCGTCCGGTGATGGTTGGATGTCCGCGAGAACCTGTTCCATCTTGCGTCTCGCTTCCGCCACCACCCGTTCGATGTCCCGGCGGGACGGCTGATGCAGATGAATGCCCGCCAGCACGGCGACCGCGCAGCCCAGCGCCTCGGACGCCATGCGCGCCAGCCCGGCGGCAAGTTCCCCTTCCCGATGGCCGGGCAGGGACAACACCTCCGCACGGGCGTCCCGCCCGTCCGGGCTGTACGCAATCGCGACGGCCCCAAGGTGGGCCGTTCCTCCGGTGACCAGAAACACCGCATCCCTTCCCATCCGGAAGAAACGGATCTCAACCGTATCCGCATGGCCGGAATGCGGGACAGCGTCCGCCATCGGCCTCCCCACCCATCCTGTTGTTGGTGAGACCAGTATAATGGAACTTTCCCGCAGCAAAATGTGACGTTCGTCACGAGGAGAAGCGCTCAGGATTGCCGGTGTCCGACCAGCAGCAACATCAGGAAGGAAATGAAGATCATCGCACCCGCCCAGGCCCACGCCATCGTCATGTTTCCGGCATCGACCGCCACATAGATCGCCGTGGGGATGGTTTGCGTCTTGCCCGGAATGTTGCCGGCAATCATCAAGGTGGCGCCGAATTCGCCCAGACTGCGCGCAAAACCGAGAAGATAGGCGGAAAGGAGCGAACGGAAGGTCAAGGGAAGCGTGATCAGCCGGAAGACTTGCCATTCGCTGGCGCCGGAGGCACGGGCGGCATCCTCCAGATCCCGGTCGACGGAAGCGAACCCCACCTTCATCGTCTGGTAGACCAGCGGAAACGACATCACCACCGAAGCGATGACGGCGGCCCACCAGGTAAACACGACCGGGGCGCCGAACAGCCATTCGATGGCGCGCCCCAGCCCGCTTTTCCGGCCGAGCAGGATCAGAAGCAGAAAACCGACAACCGTGGGCGGCAGCACCAGCGGCAGCATGATGGCGGTTTCCAGCAGCGACTTTCCCCTGAACGGCCGCCGGGACATCCGCCAAGCGGCGGCAAGCCCCAAAATCGTCACCAGCAGGCTGGCGACGAGGGTCACCTGCAGCGAAAGGCGGATCGGAGACCAAAAGGCATTCCAGTCCATGACCGGCTCCTTCATTTCGGTACGGAATAGCCGTAGGTTACGAACAGATCGAGCGCTTCCTCCGATTGCAGGAACGCAAGGAACGCTTCGGCCTCTTTCCGGTGCCGGGCGTCCTTGACGATTCCGGCGAGGTATTCGACCGGCGCGCAGGATTCCCGATCGACGGCAAAGGTGATTCGCACCCGCCGCGACGTCAGCGCGTCCGTCCTGTACACGAATCCGGCGTCGGCGTTGCCGGATTCCACGTATTGCAGCACTTGCCGGACGTCCTTCCCTTGTACGGTTTTCGGTTGCAGCGCCTCCCACAACCCGGCGTTCGCAAGCGCATCCCTGGCGTAACTTCCGGCCGGCACGCTTTCCGGGATGCCGATCGCCACGCGCTTGATCTCCGGCTTGAGCAAATCCGCGAGGGTTGCCGCGTCCGCGTGTCCATCCGCGGGTACGACGACGACCAGTTCATTGGTCAACAAACGGATTTGCCGCCGTTCGTCCATTAGTCCCTTTTCGACGAGGTCCCTGACGTTTCGGGCGGATGCGGAAATAAACAGGTCCACGGGCGCCCCCTGCTCGATTTGCCGTTGCAGCGTCCCCGAGGCGCCGAAGTTGAAGACCAGCCGGACATCGGGATGCCTCGATTCGTAAACCTTCCGGATGTCCTTGAGCGCGTCGGTCAGGCTTGCGGCCGCCGACACGGTCAATTCCACCGTTTCTGCGGATTCCCCGCCTGCCATGCCGTCCGCCATGGAGAAATCCAGGGTCTTGCCGCTTGGCTGGCCGCAAGCCGTCAAACCCGTCGCCAAGGCCAAAATGGCCGGCAGCACCCATCGGGTGCCGAGTCTTCCAGCCATGATCCTCACCCCAAGTCCAAATTCCACCCCCGGCGGCTGAACTCAGTTTATCCCATATGGATTGCCCGTAATGTGAGTCGTATCACAAAGCCTGATCCCGGCGCGCGGCACGCGCAGCGACACGTTGCGCACCACCGGATGACCCTTGAACGGATCTCCGAAAAAAATGATACATAACGCATTTTAAAACTTTCCTCCCCTTGTCAACCACTTTGAATCGCAAAAAAAAGAGCCCCGACCGTACGGGGCTTCGCATCACGCGTTCCCTTTCTCTCACTCGCCCGCCGCGCCGGCGCGAAGCTGCTTGCGCGCCCACTCGGCGTAGGACGGATGGGTTCGCAGCAACTCCTCGTGCGTGCCGCAGCCCGTCACCCGCCCGTGTTCCACCACGATGATCCGGTCCGCGTTCACGACGGTGGACAGGCGGTGGGCGATGACGATCGTCGTCCGGTCGGCCATCAGGTTGCGCAGCGCCTTTTGCACCTCGTGTTCGGAATCGCTGTCCAGGTTGGCCGTCGCCTCGTCGAGCAGCAAAATGTCCGGATTGCGCAAGAGCGCCCGGGCGATCGCCACCCGCTGCCGCTGGCCCCCGGAGAGCCGGATGCCCCGTTCGCCCACTTCGGTGTCGTAGCCTTGGGGCAGCGCGCTGATAAAGTCGTGCGCATAGGCCAGCTTCGCCGTTTCCACCATCTCCGCCTCGGACACGCCGTCCTCCCGCCCGTAGACGATATTGTCGCGGATCGTGCCGGCCATCAGCGGGCTTTCCTGCGAGACGTAGCCGATTTTCTTGCGCCAGGCGGCCAGTGAAAACCGCTCGACGGGCGTATCCCCGAACAGGATGGTTCCCTCGTCCGGAAGGTAAAACCGCTCGATCAGCGAGAAAATCGTCGTTTTGCCGCTGCCGCTCGGGCCGACGAGTGCCGTCACCCGCCGCGCCGGGATCGTCAGGCTGACGCCGCGCAACACCGGCTCGCCTTCCCGGTAAGCGAACGTGACGTCCCGGAACACGAGATCGTGGTGACCCGGGGGCACGGGAAGGCCGCCCCCGTCCGTCTCGGGCTCGGATTCCAGAATGAGCCGGATCCGTTCCGTGGCGCCCATCACTTTTTGCGCCTGCGAATAGAACGTGGCAAACTGGGTGAACGGGAACATCGTCTGGAACAAGAGCAGCATGAATGAAACCAGTTCCCCGGCGCTGAGCGCGCCCGACGACACGCGCACGCCGCCGTAGCCGATGATGACAACGAGCAGCATCACCATCACCATCGTCATCAGCGGGGTCAGCACCGCGTAAATTTTGGCCTCTTTCATGCCGTACCGGTACAGGTTGTCCATCTTCGCGTGGCCGCCGGCCCGCTCCCGGGGTTCCGCGTTCGAGGCCTTGACCAGCCGGATTTCCGCGATGACCTGCGTCAGCGATGCCGCCAGCCGGGCCAGTTCCCCGTACATGCCGAGCGAAATTTTGTACATCTTGCCGCCGATCGGCATGAGCAGACCGAAGCCCAGCGGCACCGCGAGCAGGATGATGAGCGTCATCTGCCAGTCCAGATAAAACAGCAACGCCACCGCCCCGGCCACAGTGAGGGCATTGGAGAAAAAGGCGACCAGATGGTCGGTGATGAGCGTCCGGATCTCGTTCGTGTCGTTGGTGATGCGGCTCATCGTCTCCGCCGACCGGTGGCGGTCGAAAAACGGCACGGGCAGCGCCAGCACCCGGTCCCAGAGCCGTTTGCGGATCCGGTTCACCGTCTGGTGACCCGCATAGGAAAGCATGTAATAGGACACGCCGCCGGCGACGGCCTGCAGGACGAACAGCGCGATGAGCATCGCGACGGACACCGGTTGAAATGTGTCCGCCTGAAAATGATCGATCAGGCCGCCGGTAAGCAGCGGCACGACCAGTCCGGCCGCGGAGCTGACAACGCTGAGCAGCACCGCGGCGGTCAGGACGAGTTTGGGAACGCCGCCGTCGCGGATCAGGCGAACCAGATAGCGGACCGTCGTTTTCCGGATGGCGCCCTTGCCTTCGTCCGGTTCCTGTCCGAAGGGCCCCGGAATGTCGTGCCCTTGCGCCTCGTTCCCGTGCCCGCGGTGTTCCGGGGCAAGGTTCCCGTGATCGCCATTCCCATGAACCTGGTTTTCGTTTCCGAGCAAATCGGCACCCTTCCTTTCCTTCCCGTCAGCGGATCGGCCCCGCCCCGTATTTTCCGCGCAAAAACCTGCCGGTATGGGACGCATCCGCCCGCATATCCCGTTCTGGCGTAACCCAACGCTCGATCACTAATACGGTGGAGTGGACCATCCCGTTGCACGCTTCATGGAAGGTGACGGAGGAAACGTTGCGCATTCCGGAGTCGGAAGGAAGGGCCGGGAGCGACCCTGTCGGCCGCCCGTCCGCCCTCACCAGGCGGCCGTGAACGGATCCAGCGCGGGATGATCGGCGAGTCGGCTTGCCGGTCCTTCCAGCACGACCTCGCCGTTGTCCATGACGTACCCGCGGTCGGCGAGCGTCAGCGCCATGTGCGTGTTTTGCTCCACGAGGAGCACCGACACCCCGGATTGGTTGATCTGGCGAATCGCCCGGTAAATTTCCTGTACCAGCAAGGGAGCCAGCCCCATCGACGGTTCGTCCAGCAGCAAGAGCCGCGGCCGCGCCATCAGCGCCCGGGCGATCGCCAGCATCTGCTGTTCCCCGCCGCTCAGCGTGCCGGCCGGCTGCCTTTGCCGTTCCGCCAGGCGGGGGAACAACCGGAACATCGCCTCCCGGTCGGCCCGGATGCCCGCCCGGTCGCTTCGCGTATAGGCTCCCATCTCCAGGTTTTCCAGCACCGTCAATTCGGTGAACATGCCTCGCCCTTCGGGCACATGGGCAATACCCGCCCGCACGATCCGGTGCGGTTCCAGCCCGGCAATCTCGCGGCCGGCATACCGGATCTGTCCGGCCTTCGGTTTGACGATGCCGGAGATGCAGCGCAGGGTGGTGGTCTTGCCCGCCCCGTTCGCGCCGATCAGCGCGACGATTTCCCCTTCACGGACCGTCAGGTCGAGCCGTTTGACGGCGGGAACCGGTCCGTAGGACACGGACAATTGGCGAATCTCCAGGAGGGGATCGTTCGTGTTTGCGATCAACGGATTTCCCTCCTTGCCCCGTTGTTCTCGTGGTTCCTGCCGTCCCCGCCGCTCCCGAAATAGGCGCCGATCACCCGGGGGTGGCTGCGGATTTCCTCCGGCGTGCCTTCGGCGATCTTGACGCCGTGATCGAGAACGGCGATGCGGTCCGACAGGTCCATGACCAGGCGCATGTCGTGCTCGATCAGCACGATGTCGATCCGCCGCTGCCGGGACAGGTGCCGGATAATCTCCGCCAGCCGCTTCTTTTCCGGCGCGTTCATGCCCGCGGCCGGCTCGTCCAGCAGCAGCACCTTGCAGCGGGTGACCAGCGCCCGCGCAATCTCCAGCAGTTTTTGTTCCCCGTACGGCAGGCTGACCGCCCATTCGTCCGTCCTGCGGTGCAGCCCCACCGTTTCCAGCGCGTCCATGCACTCCTCGACCGCCCCGGCGCGCTTCGCCAGGATCCTGCGGGACGGATACAACGCGCTCCACAGCGTTTCCGACCGGCAAACCGGATGCGCGGCCAGCACGTTTTCGAGCACGCTCATGCGCCGGACCAGGCGGGGATGCTGGAACGTGCGCGCGATGCCGAGACGCGCCCGTTCATGCGGTTTCAGTCCGGAGATGTCGCGCTCCATGAAAAAAATGTTGCCCGACGTCGGCCTGTAAAGGCCCGTCAGCAGGTTGAACAGCGTCGTTTTCCCCGCGCCGTTCGGACCAATCAGCGAAACGATCCGGCCGCCGGGCACTTCCAGGTCGACGTCGCGCAGCGCCTGCAATCCGCCGAAGTTCACAGATACTTTTTCCAATCGCAGCAAACCGGACATGGGCACGGGTCACCTTTCCGATTGACGATAAACATGGACTCGCCGCCGTTTTTCGCTCCAGATCCCTTCGGGCCTGAACATCATCATGAGCACGATGGCCAGACCGAGCAACAGCATCCGGTAATCGTTGACAAAGCGCAGCAGCTCCGGCGCCAGCACCATGACGGCCGCGCCGAGCACCGAACCCGGAATGCTGGCGATTCCGCCGACGATGACCATGGCCAGAATGTTCACGGAATCCAGGTACCGGAACGTGTCGGGGCTGATGTAGCTGATGTACGACGCCCAGAACGCGCCCGCGGCGCCGGCGAAAAAGGCGCCCAGCGCGAAGGCGAACACCTTGAAACGGACCGGAGAGATGCCGATGGAATCGGCCAGCGTCTCGTCTTCCCGGATCGTCATCAGGCTGAGGCCGATGCCGGAGTGAACGACCCGGTAAATGACGAAAACCGTAAACAGCAACAGAAGCAGTGCGAGAAAATAAAACTCCGTTTTCCGGGTGAGCGCGTATCCGAACAGGTCGGGGGCGGGAATGCCGGGAATCCCCATCGGGCCGTTGGTCACTTTGCCCCCGTTCACAAAGACGAGCCGGACGATTTCGCCGAATCCGAGCGTGACGATCGCCAGATAGTCGCCGCGCAGGCGGATGCCCGCAAGACCGAGCAGGACGCCGAACAATCCGGCCGCGACCGCCGCCGCCGGAAGCGCCAGCCAGAACGAAAGCTCTCCCTTCATCATGAGCAGCGCCGCCGTGTACGCGCCGATCCCGAAGAAGGCGGCGTGCCCCAGCGCGAAGATGCCGGCGTAGCCGATGATCACGTTGAGGCTGAGCGCCAGGATGGCGAAAATCAGGATGGAAATCGCGATATGGGTGAAATAGCTGCTGGCCTGTTCCAGCGCGAACGGCAACGCGGTAAGCAGCAGGGCGAAGGCGGCAGGGCGAAGGCGGCGAAATGCAGGCTTGTTCAAGGTTTTCACCCGATCTTTCACCTAGACTTTGAGGATTTCTTTCTTTCCCAGAATGCCCGTAGGTTTGATCAGCAGCACGACGATGAGCACGGAAAAGGTGATGACGCTCTGGAACGGGGTCGAAATGTAGGCGCCGGTGAAATTTTCGATGACGCCAAACAGCAAGCCGCCCAGCATCGCGCCGGGAATGCTGCCGATGCCGCCGAGCACCGCCGCGGTAAAGGCGTTGATGCCCGCCATGTAGCCCATCGTCGGGTAGACGGCGTTGTAATAGATCCCCACCATGATGCCCGCCACGGCGGCCAGCGCCGAACCGATCGCGAAGGCGAGCGAGATGATCCGGTTCGTGTCGATCCCCATCAGTTGGGCGTTGGTGATGCTGAGCGACGTGGCGCGCAGGGCCGTCCCGATCCGGGTCCGGGTCACGAACAGGTGCAGGCCGATCATGAGCGCGAAGGACAGGACGAGAATCAGCAACTGGATTTGCGAAAAAATGAGCCCGCCCACGTTGTAGGTGACGCTGCCGAACGACGCCGGGAACGGATGGGTCCCGGTCCCCCACAGTTTCTGCGCCAGGCTGCTCAGGAAGATGGAGACGCCGAGCGCGCTGATCAGCGGCACGATCCGGTCCGCCGTGCGCAGCGGCCGGTAGGCGACCCGTTCGATGATCATGCCGATGATCGCCGTTGCGACCGCGGCGGTGACGAAGGCAGGGATCAGCGGCATGTGCAGGCGCTCGATCAGGAACAGCCCGATGAAACTGCCGATCATGTAGATGTCGCCGTGGGCGAAGTTCACGAATTTCAGAATGCCGTACACCAGTGTGTAACCGAGCGCGATGAGCGCGTAGATCATCCCGATCGTTAGTCCGTTTGCCAGTTGTTGCAGGAACATGCCCGATCCCTTTATCCTTCATAGAGCGCGAAAGCGCCGTTTTTCACGATCAATTTTTGCGGCACGGTTTGCACGTCGCCGTTCTCGTCGAACGTCAGCGAACCGGTCGCGCCGGGGAAATCTTTCAGCGTGTCCAGGTAGGCCTTGATTTTTTCGCGGTCGGCGCCGTTTTGCCGGATCGCCTCGATCAGGATGGACGCCGCGTCATACGCGTAAGCCGCGTATGTGTCGGGCTCTTTGCCGTACGCTTCCACATAGGCGTCGCGGAATTTCGTGGCCTGTTCGTTGTTGCCGCCGGGATAGAAGAACCCGATCAGCTTGAAGTTTTCCACCGACTCCCCGCCCAGTTCCAGCAGCGCCCGGGAATACAGGCTGTCCACGCCGATGTAGTCGGTCCTGAGATCGAGCTTCTTCGCCTGCGAAGCGATCAGCGCCGCTTCGTTGTAGAAGCCGCCGATGAACACGGCGTCCGGTCGTTTCTCCTTGATCTTGGTCAGAATCGTACTGAACTCCTTAGCGCCGGGCAGATAGGATTCGGCCGCGACGATCTCGATGCCGTGAGCGGTCGCCGCGCTTTGGTACACGTCCAGCAAGCCCAGGCCGAAATCGGATTGTTCGTAGATGAGCGCCACCTTCTGATAGCCCAGCTCCTTGGACCAGTCGGCCAGGAACTTCGCCTGGAACGCGTCGGTCGTGATGACCCGGTACGTGTAGTCGCCGGCGTCGGTTACGCCGGGCGCGCTGGACGCCGGGGAAATGTGCACGATCCTGTTCCGGTTGTACACCGGAGCCGCGGCCAGCGTCGCCGAACTGTTGAAGTGACCGACCAACGCCAGAATGTCCTTGTTGTTGGCAAATTTGTTCGCCACGTTTACCGCTTCGTTGGAGTCGCCCTTGTCGTCCTCCACGACGATTTTCACGGTTTTCCCGTCAATGTCGCCCGCTTCGTTGATCTGTCGGGCCGCCAGTTCGGCGCCGTTCCGGAGCGCCTCCCCGTATTGCGCCTGCGTGCCGGAGATCGGCGCCGCCAGCCCGATCTGGATCGTCCCGCCGGACGAGGAGTTTTCTTCCTTGCCGCCGCATGCGGTCATCAACACCATCAACAACGCGAGCAAAACCGGGATCCATCCGAGTTTCCTGTTCATGTTGCAGCCTCCGATTTATTTAGTAATCCTACCTGTATACTAAACTTTGCAATTGTAATTATAGCGGCGCCGCGCAAAAACGCAACAGATTTTTTTATAATTATCAAATTGATTTTGATATTATCAAAACTGATTGGGGTGTCGGCCGGATGCCACGTTGACAGGCCGTCAAAAAGCGAAGAAGATGAAATTAACGCATTCCACTCAGGGCATGTGGAGGGAACGTCCGTTGCAGGAAAAACAGCCGCGCCTCATCCAGTCCGTCAAGCGGGCCCTGGACATCATCAATTGTTTCGATCCGTTCCATTCGCAACTGTCGCTCAGCGAAATCAGCAAGAAGCTGAACCTGAACATCAGCACGGTCCACGGCATCCTCAATACGCTGTGCGCGTACCACTACATCGACAAAAATCCGGACAACGGCAAATACCGGCTGGGACTGGAGTTCCTGGTGAAAGCCAACCTCGTGTCGGCCAGTCTCGATCTGAAGGAAATCGGGCACGCCCATTTGATCGAACTGACCAAAAAATACCACGAGACGACCCATCTGTACGTGTTTCAAAACCACCAACTGTTCTGCGTCGCCAAGATGGAATCGCCGAACAATTACGGGATCGTCAGTTCCAGGGCGGGCGGCAAACTGCCCCTGCACGCCTCCGCGTCGGGCAAGCTGTTTCTGGCGTTCATGACGCAGGCCGAACGGGAAGCGCTCCTGAAACGATACCGGTTCGACAAATTCACGGACAAGACGATCACAAGCAAGAAGCAGTTGCTGGAACGTCTGGACGAGATCCGGGCGCTGGGCTATAGCATCGAGGACGAAGAGATCGAGCACGGCGCCTACAGCATCGCCGCTCCCGTGCGGGACGCGTCCGCACGGATGGTCGGAACGATCAGCATCGTCGGTTCCAAAGTGCGCATCGAAGCGAACAAGGACCGGATCATCGCCGATCTGACGGAAGCGGCGAAGGCCATCTCCAGCCAGTTCGGGTACCAGCCGGCGTAAACCTGCCCGAACCCGTTCCGGGTCGAACCATGCCGTCTTGAATGATCCGGCCCGAACCTTGCGGTTTCGATCCGCTCCGGCCGGACGGCCCCCGCCCCGCGCGATCCCGCCTCTAGGCCCGGCCCTCCGCCAGCGCCAGGAGCGTATGGTACAATACGGACGCTCCCGCGAAGCAGTCTTCGGGCGACGTCCATTCTTCCGGCGAATGGCTGATGCCGTTTCGCGAGCGGACAAAAATCATGCCGATCGGACACAGCCGGACCAACTGCATGCCGTCGTGGCCGGCGCCGCTCGGCAAAACGAGCGGAGCGTGTCCAAGTTTCCGGCAGGCCTGTTCGATCGCGGCCATGAGTTCCGGCGCGCACGGCGCCGGCGCCACCCGCTGCAGTTCGGCGACTTCCAGGTCGATGCCGTGCGCCCCGCAAATTTCCTCCGCCCGGGACAACAGGCGGCTTTCCAGCGCATTGCGCGCCGCCTCGTCGATATCCCGCACATCCAGGGTGAAGGCGACCTCGCCCGGAATGACGTTGATGCCGCCGGGGAAGGCGTGAATCTTCCCGACGGTGGCCACGGCATTCGGGAAGTTTCGCGTCTCGTCGTAAATGTGCGTCAGGATTCGGGCGGCCGCCGCCAGCGGATCCCTTCGGCCGCACATCGGCGTCGCGCCCGCGTGGCCCGCTTCGCCCCGGAGACGAAATTGCAGCCATAACGGCCCCGCGATGCCCGAAACGACGCCCACGGGCAGGTTGTGACGCTCGAGCACGGTCGCCTGCTCGATATGCAGCTCGACGTAGGCCCTGATCTCCCCCGGCCGGCGGGCCGCCTCGCCGATGCGGGCCGGATCGAGGCCGGCCTGCGTCATCGCCTGCGCGATGGTGAGCCCGTGTTCGTCGCGATGCGCGGTCAGGTCTTCCGCGCGCAACGTCCCCGCCATCGCCCGGCTGCCCAGCATGCCGAACCCGAACCGGGCCCCTTCCTCGTCCGTGAAAACGGCGACTTCGATCGGATGGCGCGTCGCGACGCCCGCTTCGTTCATTTGCTGCAACGCCTCGATCGCCGCCAGCACGCCGAGGGCGCCGTCAAATTTCCCGCCTTGCGGCACCGTGTCGAGATGCGAGCCGGTCATCACGACGGGCGCGGACGGGTCGCCGCCTTCCCGCCGGCCGATGACGTTGCCGGCGGCGTCCTCGCGGACGGCGAGACCTGCTTTCTTCATGTAGCCGATCACGAGATCCTTCGCCCAGCGCTCCTCCGCCGTAAACGAAAAACGGGTGACGCCGCCGCCGCTTTGCGCGCCGACCGTCCCCAATTCCATGAGCCGTCGCCACAGCCGGTCCTTACCCATGGCGATCCCCTTCGCCTTTCCCTTCGCCTTGCGCCGCGCCACCGCACGAGACGCACGCCCCGTCTCCGCCGGCTGCGCTTACGCCATCCTTCATCCGGAAGCGGAAATGGCACACCCCTTCCTTCAGCAAATACCGGTCGTGCTCCACCTCGAAATTCGGATTGTAGCCCCTCGCGATGGCGGGGTCGATCGCCTGGCAGTACAAAATGCCGTACTGTTCCATCCCGTCTTTTTTCCACTGGTCGCCAAACGCGCATCGGGTGAACGTCTGCTCGATCTCGTTCGGGTGATAGATCGTTTCATATTCGAACAGATCGCTGCGTCCCATGTCGTAATTGGGCAAATAGTTCCCGATGTCGTTCGGCAACCCTCTGGCGGCGGCGCGGCGGGCGATATCCCGGCCGCGTTCCTCCCCGAACGCCCGCACGCCTTCAAGGATCGCCTCCTTGCCCTCCTCGCCGAAACGGTCGACAACCGCCTTGGCCAGATGGGCGAACAGCTTGGCCATGATCGTGTACGGCGAAACCGGATCCAGGCTTTCGTCCTCGCGCACGGTGCGGTTTTGGTGTTCCGTGTTTTCCGGCATGGCTGTATCCACCTTTTCCCGTTTGATCCGATCCGTTTAGTCGTTTAATCCCATCAGTTTAGTCTGCTTTGTCGGTACAAAACTATTATAGTCGAGTCCGCATCATTTGAAAAGATCGAAATTTATTTGACATTGTCAAAATTATTGCCGTATTTATTCATACCACATCCCCCCTTTCAAAGTTTGAACATGATTGGCATGAATTTCGCCATGAACCGTCGACCAAGGTTCAACGGTTCGATCGAAAGGAAAAAGGGCCTTGCACATGCAAGACGCTGCACGGGCAAGACCCTTACGGGACCTTTTTCCGGACAATCTGATCCGTTTCGATCCCCGTTGAAACCTCATCCGTACGAGCGCACGGACCTATTATAGGGCACGAACCTTTTTCGGCACACGGCCCTCTTGCCGACTACGTTCGCCGGGCGATCATCAGGATCTCGATATCGTCGAGGCCCAGCGGCTTTCGCCGGAAATTCCCCGCGATACAGCCGTATCCCGCCAACACCTCGAATCCTGCTTCTTCCAGCATCAAAGCCAGTTCCCGGTACGTGAACCCCGTCGTGTAAATCGTCACTTGCCTCGTCTCGCCTTCGGGGCTTTGCACGGTGTCGGGATGCGCGCTCGTGCAGGTGTACGGGTCGAAGAGCCGGGGATCCGCCGCCTGCCGGGCGGCGTTCAGCGCGTGAATCGCCGTCAGCACAAACACGGCGCCAGGCCGCAACGCGTTGTATACGCCGCTCACCACCTTACGGTGATTGTGCCAATCCCCGACCAGGCCGAACGCGCCTTCGCACAGGCAGATCGCCCCGTCAAACGGCTCTGCGAACCTCAACTCGCGTGCGTCTCCCACCTGAAATTGCGCGTCCAGCCGCTCTTTCGCTGCCGCCTGCCTTGCCACCTCGATCAATCCTGGCGAAATGTCGACGCCGAGCGGACGGTACCCGCGACGCGCCAGTTCCAGGCTGTGGCGGCCGGCGCCGCAACCGACGTCGAGCACACGCGCGCCGGGCGGCAGATTCATGACTTCCAGCAGGAAATCGACTTCCTGCACGGTCCCTTTCGTAAAGCCGTATTCAAGATAATTTTCACGCAAAAAATCGCCTATTTCCCTGTAGTAATCGCCTTCAAACTGAAATGCGGCAGGTCGATGCAATGCGGTTCCCTCCGTGACACGGGCACGGAAGGCATCCGGCCGAATATCCGTTCCTTCCGGCCCCGGTTCAATTCGTCACACCCGTAACCTCCGTGTTTTGGACAACATTCGACGCAATCATAAAAAACACTCGCTTTCGATCATGATTATAAATCCTATTTTGACCTGCACCGCTTTCGATTGTCAAATCTTCTTTTTCGATCCATTCCCCGTCCACACGGGCATGCCGACGCCGGGCGCTTCCGTTCAATCCGGCAAGTCCGGACCCCGGCCGGTTCTGTCCCGGACCCCAAGCAGTTCCCATACCGGCTGCACATACGGGCGCTTGTCCGTTTCCAGATACAGCGCCGCGGAAGCGCGCACCGGGTCTCCCGCGTAATACCTTTCATACAGCTCGTGCCGGGAACCGAGTTCGCTTCCGAATACGTCCCACGCCAGTTTGAACAGACGGACCTTCTCCTCGGCGCCGACGGAGGCCCCGGCGAAATAACGTTGGGCCAGTTCGGCTATGGGGCCCCACAAATCTTCCAGCGTGGACGGCACCTGGATGAAGCCCCCCGCCCCGATTTGCTGCAGGATCTCCAGCGCGCGCGGATACAGCTTGGTCCCCAGAATTCTCGCCGTTTCGATGAGCGCGAGCGCCGGGAGCATCGTGCCCGTTCCGTCACGCTCCGCCCCCGCCTCCGAAGCCACCAGCAACGCTTTGACGGTCTCGACCTGCGTGATCAGTTCGCCGAGCTTCTCCTGCACGTGCAGGAAACGGTGCACGCCGATCGCCTCAGCCACGGCAAAGGCCACGCCGGCCACGAACTCCATTTTGGCGAGTTGCCTGACCACCGTCTGATGGAACGCGAGCGCGTTCGCGGTCCGGTTCGTGCGAAACTTCCAGACCGCTTCCGGATCGCCGTACAGCAGCACGCGCTCCCACGGAACCAGCACGTCGTCGAAAAACAGCACCGCATCCATTTCGTCATACCGCGCGCTCAACGGATAATGATCGGCCTGCTCTTTGGCGAACGATTCGCGGCAAACAATGTGCAAACCGGGCAAATTGGCCGGCACGATCAGGGCGTGGGCGTGGTGCCGCTGCCCTTCCCCCACCCGGTGAAAAGGGAATATCAGAAAATCGTGGCAATAGGGCGCGGCGGTGGCAATCATCTTCGCCCCCCGCACGACAATCCCTTCCCGAGTTTCCTTCACGACGCGCAGTACCGAGTCCGCCAGATCGGGATCGTCCAGTCCCCTGGAGCGGTCGATTTGCGGGTCGAGCAGCGCGGTGGTCATCATCCGGTCTTCGTCTCTTGCCTGTTCGTAATACGCGATGATTTTTTCCCTGAAATGAGGCGACTCCCTGCCCAACGTGTCCCTGGCCGCACATACCACCCCGTCACCAATGAGCGCGCGTAGTCGGACAGACGGCTCATCACCCCGTGCGTGGCTTTCGCCCAATGCGCAAAGGCCACTCGCCGCCGTTCCAGTTCCGCCCGCGTGGTCGGCACCAGAAACGAGCTGTGAACATACCGTTCGCCTCCCGGCGGCAGAAACCCGACCGTTTGTTGCACCTTCGGATCGTCCAGCATATCAAACAATTTGCCGATCGTGAACAGCGTCCCCGCAAACGCGGGATGCGAGGAGACGTCGATCCGTTGTCCGCGGAACCAGACCGTTCGGCCGTCCCGCAAGCTGTCCCGAAATTTCCTGCTCCTTGCGACTGTCATCTCAAACGTCCTTTCTCCCCGCCGCGTAGCTGTCCTGCCACACCAGGACATGGCGGCCAAGCCTCTCCAGGATGAAATCCGTCAGTTTGCCCAGCAACGCGAACAACAGAATGCTCGCCAAAATGATCGCGGGCCGCCCCGTCGTTTGCCCGTCGGTCATCAGAAAGCCCAGTCCCTTACTCGCTCCCATGATTTCGGCGGCGACCACGAACATCCATCCCAGCCCCAATCCGCCGCGCAGTCCGACCCACAGGGAAGGCAGCGCCGCCGGAAGAAAGAAATGCCAGACGAGTTCCACGCCCCGATAGCCGTGCACCCAACCGACTTCCAGCAGTTTCCGGTCGACGCCCTGAATCCCGGACAACACGTTCAGATACACCGGGAAAAAGACGCCCAGCGCGATCAACGAAATTTTGGACGTTTCGTAAATCCCCATCCACAAAATAAACAGCGGCACCCAGGCCAGCGAAGGAACGTTCCGCACGGCCTGGATGAGGGGATCGAGCAGCTTGCGCGCCAACGAAACGTAACCGTTCAAAACACCCAGGACCACGCCGACCGCGGTTCCGAGCAGAAACCCCGTGAACACCCGGTACAAGGTGATGCCGATGTGCGCACCGAGACGGCCGTCCTTTGCCAGGTCGACGATCGTCCCGATCACCTTGCCTGGCGGCGGCAGTTGATTCGCGGCCACCCATCCGCAGGCGGAAGCCGTCAGCCAGATGGCCAGAAGCATCAGCGGGACCAGCAGCCCCATCCCCCATTGGGCGACCGATGCCTTCCGCTGTCTCAAGTTGACCCACTCCCTTTGGCTGGAACTAGTCGGCAGACCATCCCTGCGTAAATCGCGGATCGATCAAATCTTCGATCACGGCTTCCGTGTCCGTGTCCTGGTCGATGACGCCGCTTTTCAGAAGCACGTGGCTGGCCGCCCGGATCGCCTGCCTGTGCGTTTCGCCGATGACGGGATTGGACAGGTCGGTCCGCTCCAGCACGCGGGACGCCACCTGTTCGGTCTGCTGGCTTTGCGCCGCAACCAGCGCCAAAAACTCCGCCGGGTGTTCGAGCGCCCATCGGCGGCCTTTTTCGTATACCGCCAGCACCTTCTCGACCAGTTCCGGATGGCGCTCGGCGAACGCCTCCCGGACGTTGAGAAAACCGTACGTGTTCCATTCGGGATTGCGGAAAAAGAGCCGAGATCCCCGCTCCAGTTCGGTTTGCGCCATGTACGGATCGAGCCCCGCCCAGGCGTCGACGTCCCCCTTTTCCAGGGCGGCCTTGCCGTCCGCATGCTGGAGCTGGACGAGCTCCACGTCGTTTTCGTCCAATCCCGCCTCGTCGAGGGCGCGCAACAGGAAGATGTGGGGATCCGTGCCGCGGGTGACCGCGATTTTTTTGCCCCTGAGATCCTGTACGTCGTTGATGCCGGAATCCGCGCTCGTCACCAGCGCCGTCCATTCGGGCTTGGAATAAACGTAAACGGCCTTGATCGGATTCCCGTTCGCCCTCCCCAGCAGCGCCGCCGCGCCCGCGGTCGAACCGAAATCGATGCTGTTGCTGTTCAGCAGTTCCAGCGCCTTGTTGCTGCCCGCGCTGAGCACCCATTCGACGGCAATGCCGTCTTTCGCCAACTCTTCTTCCAGCCACTTCTTTTCCTTCAGGACAAGACTGACGGGATTATAGTAAGCGTAATCGATCCGGATCGTCTTGACCTGATCGCCGGACGCCGTGGAAGCCGCGCCCCCGCAACCGGCCAAGGTCATTGCCGTGAGCCATGCTGCGCCCAACCAAGCCCATGTTTTCGTTTTCAACGTGTCCCGTCTCCTTTCATCCGTTTCCGATGTCCGATGCGAATTCAACCTTTCCATCGCCGAAAATGAACGCGAATCTCCCAACGCACATCCTGCAAGTTCCGGCGCTAACGGACTCGGCGGCCTTTATTTCGCTGTTTTCCCGTCGTCTGGCATGCTAACGGACACAGATAACGCTATTTTGCAATGATTTCCACAATATGGTTTACATTCGACAATTAGCGTCTCTGCTGTCCGTTACATCTGCAACAGGGGCTTTTCGCCGCTCATAAGGGCTTTCCAGTCCGTTAAAAATCAAGCATCCAATCCCGACAGGCACTTGCCCGGTTGTGAGACTCCTGATCTCCCCGGTCCAATGGATGCGAACCCCAGACACGAAGCCTCCAATCCGCCATGGCCGGATTGGAGGCCTTCTCGGACGGTCATCGGTAGATCCAGTCGTTCAGGTCAAAATTTTCTCTGGCCAGTCCCTGTTCCACCAGAAACGTCTTTGTGCCCTCCAGCAACTGAAGGCCGTCCTCCGGAAAATCTTCCTCCGGCCATTGCTCGAGGGTAAACGATGCCTTGACCACATCCAGCGGATACCCCGACGCTTCGGCGTACAACCGGTAAAACTCGTCCGGATGTTCCCGGATTTCCCGCACGGCCTGCCGTCTGATTTCGTTCCAGATTTTCGGGAAATCGGGATGGTCCTCCAGAAACTTATCCGTCGCGACCGTCACGCTGGAACCCCGCAGATCGGGACGGCGCGCCGCTTCGTCGATCGCCGCGTAGCCTTTCTGGATCATCAGCGGCCCGAATCCGGTCGGGTAGGCGAACGCCGCAATGTCTCCCCGCGCGAGCGCGGCCTCGCCGTCCGGCGGCAACAGGTGGAGCACTTTCACGTCCCCGACCAGGCCGTGTTCTTCCAAGAGCCCGATCAGGTACCGGTGCATGTAGGATCCCTGCGCGGTGGCAACCTTGGTGCCTTTCAGCTCGGCCACCGACTTCGGACCGTCCGTTCGGGCGATGAGCCAGGCGTTCATGCCGCTTTGCGAAATGTTGATCAGCCGGGTCGGCAAACCGTTCGCCCTGGCGTTGATGGCCGGCGTATCCCCGTAAATCCCGACGTCAAGCGAACCGGAGGCCAACGCTTCGTTCAGGTTGGGCCCGTTCGGGAACGGGATGAACCGGATTTCCCGGACCCCGTATTTTTTCAGTTCGCTCGCGAGGGTTCCTTTGCTCTGCGCCCATCCTTCAACACCGGTGATCGTCTCCTTGTTGTTGGCGGAAATGAAGCCGACCCGGAGCTTTTCGGGCAGGGTGCCGGCCGTCGTCCCGGCATCCGGCGATGCGGCTTCGCCGGAAGCGGACGCGTCGGACGGAGCCGCGGTCTCCGAACGGCCGGCGCCGCCGCTGCCGGTGACCCGATTTCCGCAACCGGACGAAAGAACGGCAAGCACGATGAAGAACGCGACGAGTACAAGCGTCAAATGACGGATCATGGAAAACGTTCGCCCTTTCTTCTGGAAGATGCTTGGTATGCAGAATGCATGGTCTCCGTGCTTCAATGGGGGGCGCGCATGCGCTGCAAGATCAGATAGGACGCGTCTTCCGCGGCCGCCGGCACGCGGCCCTTGCCCCAACCCACATGCGCGCGGTAACTACCCAGCAGTCCGCTCGCGGCCAGTTCCCTTTCTTCCACCGGCATTTCCGCTTCGGCATAAGGCGTGACATACAGCGCATCGACCGGGCAATACAGCTCGCACATGAAACAGGTTTGGCAGTCGGTTTTCCGCGCAATTGTCGGAACGGGATCGTCCGGCGAAACGTCGAACACGTTGGTCGGACATACCGTGACGCATTGATGGCAGCCGATACAGCGTTCCCGGCTGATGAGTTCGATCATGTCGCCGCCCCTCCGAACACCGGATCCCCTTGCGCCAGCGGATGCGGCCGAACCTCAACCCGGTCCAGCCCGCTGCTGATCAGCCGGTAATGCTGGTGGGGATCCTGGTCCGGAAAATCTTCACGCCGGTGCATGCCCCTCGTTTCGGTGCGGACGAGAGCGCTCGTCAACATCCAGCGCGCCGTCGCCGTCATGGCGGCCGTTTCACGGATCCGCACGAGATTTCCGTCGTTCGCCCGCAGCCCTTCCCTGACTTCCTGCCACGCCGTCTCGAGCCGTTCCAGCGACCGCTTCAGCCGGTCGCCGGAGCGGAACCAGTTTTTGTCGTACGGGAACACTTCGTCCTGAACAGCCTTCACGATGTCGGACGTGTCGCTGGCGGCCGGACTTGTGGCCGGACGGACGGGAATTCCCGTCTTTTCCGACAATCCCTTGGCCTGGCGGCCCGCGGCCCGCGCGCCCAGCTTTCGGGCGTAACGGGCGGCCGCCTCCCCGGCCCAGGTGCCGGAAGACATCGCCCACGCCGCGTTGTGGCTGCCGCCGCCCGTGAAGCCTCCGCAAATGAGCTCCCGCGTGGCGGCGTCTCCCGCGGCATACAGCCCGGGTACCCGCGTCGCGCAACTTTCGTCCACGATATGGATGCCGCCGGTTCCCCGCACCGTTCCTTCGAACCGAAGGGTGACGGGGAATTTTTGCGTAAACGGATCGATGCCGGCCCGGTCGAAGGAGAGGAAGAAGTTGGGCTGGGCCTTGCGCATCGCTTGCTTGACGGTGTCGTCGGCCTGGTCGAGCCGGGCGTAGACCGGTTGCGTAAGCAGCGTGCGCGCGATGACCGAGCGCCCGCGCTGCGAGCCGGCTCCTTCAATGACCCGGCCGTCTTCGTAGTAGAACGTGGCCCACCGATAGAAGGCGGATTTGGTGACCGACGAAAAGGCGGGCGCAATGGCATACGCCGTGGAAAACTCCATGCCCGACAGTTCCGCTCCCGCCTCCGCCGCCATCAAATAGCCGTCCCCGGTCAGCACGTTCGTGCCCAGCGCCTTGCTCAGAAACGCGCAACCTCCCGTGGCGATGACCACCGCCGCCGCGTCCACCCGCCAGGATTCGCCGGTTTGCGTGCGGATGCCGGCGGCCCCGGCCACCCCGTATTCATCCGCCAACAGCTCAAGCGCCGGGCTGTGATCGAGGATGCGGACGCCCGCCTTTTGCACCCGCCGCCGCATCAATTTCATGTAATCGGGACCCTGGAGGCTGTTTCGCCGCGACATTCCCGTTTCGTCCGTCGGAAACGGATAGCCCCATTCGGCCAACCGGTTGACGTTTTCGTACGTCTGGTCCAGCACCCGTCGCATCCAGTTGCGGTCCGCCAAATAACCGCCTAGCGCTTCGCGGCTTTTCATCGCTTCCTCGCGCTCGCGCGGATCGGGCCTGACGTACCAGACGCCCGTTCCGGAGGGCGCCGTGGCGCCGCTCGTGCCGCAGTATCCCTTGTCGACCAGCACGACCGTCGCCCCTTCTTTCGCCGCGGCGACGGCCGCCCACGTGCCGGCCGGTCCCCCGCCGATGACCAGCACGTCCGCCGTCAGCCGAAGGTCGTATTTCTCCATGGATCCAGCCTCCTTCCGATGATCTCATCCCTGGAACATATCAGGGTGAACCTGTCAGATCGAAAAGTTCGTTCCCGCGCCAACCTCCGCATCGGGCTGCGGCTCCCGGATCAACAGCCGGTTCAGGATGATCCGCTCGAAGTGCGTGAACCCGCTGTCCCGCTCGCGCGGCCGCGCCAACGAAATTTTGACTTCGCAGCCGATCCGGCCGTCCTCGATCACCAGGACCCGGTCGGCCAGCGTCACGGCTTCGCTGACGTCATGGGTCACGAGCACGGCGGTGAACTGCTTCTCCGTCCACAGCCGCTCAATCAAAGCCTGCATCTCGATGCGGGTCAGCGCGTCGAGCGCGCCGAGCGGCTCATCCAGCAGCAAGAGACGCGGATTGCCGACCAGCGCCCGGGCCAGCGCCACCCGTTGCCGCTGTCCGCCGGAAAGCACCGCCGGCCATGCGCCCGCCTTCTCTTCCAGCCCGACCTGCCGCAGCGCCTCCAGCGCCAGGTTCCGGTCCTTGTTGGGCGCGCCGAGGCGGACGTTGTCAATCACCCGCTTCCAGGGCAGCAGCCGCGAATCCTGAAACAGCACCCGCGTACCGGAATGAATGCCGGATACGGCCTGCGAGTCGATTAGAATGACGCCGTCCGTCGGTTTCTCCAGTCCGGCGATGAGGCGCAGCAGCGTGCTTTTGCCGCAACCGCTCCGGCCGACGACGGCGACGAACTCGCCGGGTTTCAGGTTCAACTGGATGTCGTGGAGCACGTTCAGGCTGCCGAACGACTTGCGCACGTTGCGAAGCGTGACTTGCGTGCCGCGATGCTCTTGGCGAACGCTCATGTTTCATCCCTCCGGTTACCCGTTTTGCAAATAGCGATGATGCCATTTCAGCCAGCGCCGCTCCAACGTCCGGGCCGCCACGTCGGCCAGCTTGCCGAGCAGGGCGTAAATCAGCACGCACAGCACCACAATGTCCGTGTGCATGAATTCGCGGGCGTGCATGGCCATGTAGCCGATGCCGGCGTCGGCGGCGATCGTCTCGGCGACGATCAGCGTGATCCACATGATGCCGAGCGAATACCGCACGCCAAGCAGGATGTCGGGCAGCGCGCCAGGCAGGATCACCGTGGCGAACAGGCTGAATCCCCTGAGCCCGTAAACCTTTCCCATCTCGATGAGCCCCGGGTCGACGGAACGGATGCCGTGGAACGTGTTCAGGTAGATGGGAAAGGCGACCCCCAACGCCACCAGGAACAGCTTGGACGTTTCGCCAATCCCGAACCAGAGAATGACCAGCGGAATCATCGCCAGATGCGGAATCGTCCGCAGCATCTGCACCGACGTGTCCACAAACCGTTCCGCCAAGGGAAACATGCCGTTCAAAAGCCCAAGCAGAAACGCCAGGCCGCCGCCGATCAGAAACCCCGTCAGCGCCCGCTGCGTGCTGACCCGCACGCTTTCCAGCAAAACGCCGTCCCGGATCGTGTCGATCAGCGCCCCTGCCACTTCCAACGGCGTGGGCAGCACGCGCCCGGAGAGCCAGCCGGCCGAACCGAACGCCTGCCAAAGAACCAGCGTAAGCACCGGGATCACCCACGGTTGCCAGACGACCGGGCGGGCCAAGGCCCTGAATTTTTCCTTCTTCATGGACTGCGCCTCCCAGACGCGGACAGACAAACAAAAAGACTTCCCGTCCGTGCTGGCCGTCAGGGAAGTCTCCGGTTGTCCGGTGGACTTTGGTTATTCAATTCATATCGGTTTACTTGGTTTAATTAAACATATCACGGATCCCGTCAGCCGTCAATCCCCGGCGAATCGGTTTTCGCCCGCGGCAAGGCGGATTTCTTCCCGAACCTTGCGAACAGGACGGCCGACGCGAGGAGCGCGGCGGCGATGGCCACGCACAGGGCGCCCAAACCGGCCAGCCCCTCCGCCGATACGTTCATTCCGAAAAAATGCGCCAGCAGGGTCGAAGAAAAAATCGTGCCGAGAAACCGCGACGTCATGAACAATCCCGAGGCGACGCCCGTCTCCGTCTGCGGCACCCATTGGTACAGGGACATCTGCAGCCCGAGATTGTGGAAACCGCCGCCCGCCCCGATCAGGGCCAGCACGCAGGCCATCCGGGCGACGCCGCTATCTTCGCCGATCGTCATGAGCAGTGACGCGCCGGACAGCGTGACAACGGCCGCGGTCACAATGACGGGATTCGGGCCGTTCCGGTCGATCCACCGTCCCGCCAGCGGCGAAGCCAGCATCGAAGCGCCGGCGTTCGCCAGCATGACCAGTCCCGCCCGCCGGGGATCCAGATGCCAGGCCTGCTGCAGAAAGGACGGCACGCCGAACAGGATCGAATAGGACACAACGTTCACCAGAATAAATTGCCCGTAAACCAGACAGACCGGCGGATGCCGCCGCAAAAAACGAACATCGACGAAGGGCCGGGTTACGCGGGATTCGTGCCGGCAAAACCAGACGCCGGCCGCCGCGGCCGCCCCCAGCATCCACCAGTCTCCGCCCGTCTGAAGCGACAGAAAAAACAGCAGGAGCAAAAAAATCGTCAACGAAAAGAGCGCCATGCCCGGGATGTCGAATCCGGTTCCGTCCGGCTTGGAACCGTTCCCGCTCCTGTTCCGCAAAGAGCCGCTCAACCGCTGCAGAAGGCCGCCCCGCGCGGTCCCCGGACCGTCCGTGGCCGCCCGCGCGGCCGTCTCCCGCCGATCTTCCGGAATCACCTTCCACGCCAGCGCAAACGCGACGATCAGAATCGGAAAGTTGACGGTGAAAATGGCGGGCCAATCGCCGGCGCGGATCAGAAAGCCGCCGACGGACGGCCCGAAAGCGGCCGAGACGGACATGATGACCGACAGGCGGCTCATCTGGCGGGCCTGGCGATCGGTCACTTCCCGCCGGACGATGCCCATGCCGGACGGGAAGAGGGCGGATGTTCCCAACGCCTGCAACGCGCGATACACGAGCAGCAGCGGAAACGTCGCCGAGGTGGGGGCCAGCAGGGAAGAAACGGCCACCAACGCGAGGCCGCCCAGAAACACCCGTTTGTACCCGCACCGATCCGCGACGTTCCCCATGAGGGGCTGGGCGATGGCGCTCACCAGATAGTAGGTGGAGACGAGCCAGGAGACGTCCGCGAACGTCAGGCCGAACCGCTCCTGCAACCTTGCGATGGCGAGCGAAATTATCGACGTATTGAGCGGATTGAGCATCATGCCGAGCCCGACGGCCAGCACCAGCCCATGGTGTCGGGACGGAGCGCGCACGGCCGTTTTCATTGCTGCCCGACTTCAGCCGGAAACCCGCCCTCAATCACCGATTCATGCAGCGACCGCCGCCCGGTCGGCCACTCCCGCTCCCGCAGCGGTTCGGGAAGTTCCTCCCGCGGGCCGCGGTAGCCGATGGCGATGACGGCGTGCAAGTCGAAATCGTCCGGCACCCGAAGCGCGGCGCGGGCCGCTTCCTTGTCAAATCCGCCGATCGCGCGTGTGGCGAGACCGAGCAGGGCGGCTTGGATGGACAGATATCCCCAGGCGGTTCCCGTATCAAAGGCGTGGGCGGGATTGGGGGAGCCGTCCGGACGGCGTTTGTGGGACGCGAGCAGCACCAGGGCCGGCGCGCGGTCGGCCCAGAGCCGGTTGTTGGGACGGATGAACGACAGGAATTTCTGCCGCTCTTCCTCCGTCCGGGCCACAAAAAAACGCCACGGCTGATCGTTGTTCGAAGAAGGCGCCCACCGGGCCGCTTCGAGCACGGTGAACAGGACGTCGTCCGGCACCGGACGGTCCGCGAACGAACGCGGCGACCAGCGGTTCAGAAACAAGGGATGCACGGGATACCCGCTTTGCCGCCGACCTTTGGCTTCCTCGGACAAGCGCTCTTCCGGCAGACTGCCGTTCCTTTCTCCGAAAAGCTTCTCTTCCGGAACAATCGGGAATGAACTCATGGAAAAATCCCCCTTGGCCAATTCGGATTGTTCTTTCCGCGCATCGCGTCATCGCGGCAAGATCCGGTCGATGAACGGCGTCGTGTCGATCGCGGCCAGCTTGGTTCGCCCCGGCCCCCAGCCGATCGTTTTCCGCCAACTGCCCAGCAAACCTTTGGCCGCAAGTTCGCCTTCGTCGGGGTGATCCAACCGGTCCGCGTAAGGCCCCACGTACAGCGCGTCCGCGGGACAGTAAGCCTCGCACATGTAACAGGTCTGGCAATCTTCCCGGCGCGCGATGACGGGAACGCCGTCCGCACCCCGGTCGAATACGTGGGTGGGACACACCCTGACGCACATGTCGCATTTCACGCACCGTTCCCGGCTGACCAGTTCGATCACGGGACCGCCTCCCTTCCGGCCGCCGGCGCCTCTTCGTACAAACCGTTCCCGCGAACCGGATCGGTCCGGACGCGAATCCGGTCGAGCCCCGACACCAGCAGGCGGTGACGCTGCGCGGGATCTTCCGCGGGATATTCGGCCAGCGTGTGCATGCCGCGCGTTTCGCGCCGGGCCAACGCCGCCGTATACATCCATCGCGCCGTCGCCAGCATGGCGGCGGCTTCTCTCGCACGGACGCGTCCGCGCACCGTATCCGGCACCCGCCGGTGCACGAGCGGCCACAAGGCGTTCAGACGCTCCAGCGACCGTTCCAGGCCGGCCTCGCTCCGAAAGTAATTAATGGACAGCGGCAGCACTTCCCGTTGGATCGCGCTTACCAGTTCCGCCAGATCCAGTTCGGGCGGTGCTTCGGCGCCGGCGGCGAGTCCGCTTCGCCCGGCGGGCCGCAGCGCACGTGTCGCCGTCCGGTTTCCCAGCGAGAGAGCGTACCGGGCCGCCGCCCGGCCGGCCCAGGTCCCCGAGCAGATCGCCCAGGCCGCGTTGAACGCACCGCCTCCCGAAATGCCGCCGGTCACCCGTTCCCTCGTCGCCGCGTCGCCCGCCGCGAACAGCCCGCCCACCGTGGTGGCGCAATTTTCGTCCACGATGCGGATACCGCCGGTGCCGCGCACCGTGCCCTCATACCGGAGCGTCAGCGGGAATCGCTGACGGAACGGGTCAATGCCCGCCCGGTCGAACGGCAGGAAAAAGATCGCGTGCGAGTGCCGGAGCATGTTCCGCTTCTCTTCCGTGTCCGCCTTGTCCAGAACGGCGTAAACCGGACGCCCTTGGCTCAGCAATAGCGGGAGGAGCTCGCTTCTCCTGCCGCCCTTCAGCACGGTGCCGTCCTCGGTCGTGAACGTCGCCCAATTCAGCAGCCGGCTGCGGGTAACCGTGCCGAACGCCGAGCAGGGCGCGTAGTAACGGGTGAATTCCATGCCGGACATTTCCGCGCCGAGTTCCGCCGCCATCAGATAGCCATCGCCCGTCAGCACGTTGCAGCCGAGACCGTTGCTCAAAAACGCGCAACCGCCTGTGGCGATGACGACGGCGCCGGCCCGCACTTCCCAAGCGCTGCCGTCCAAACGGAAGATGCCGCGGGCCCCGCCCACGCCGTGGGCATCGGCGAGCAGCTCCAGCGCGGGGGACTGATCGAGAATGGTCACTCCGGCCCGCCTCACCACTCGACGCATCAGGCGCATATACTCCGGCCCCTGCAGATGATCCCGCATGGGCGTTCCGTTCTCGTCGCGGCGGAACGGATACCCCCACGATTCGACCAACTGAAGGTTCTCATACACCTGGTCCAGCACGCGATGAATCCAGTCCGGTTCCGCCAGGTACCCGCTGTCCCGGACCCGTTTGCGCACCGCCTCGTCCCGCAGCGCCGGATCCGGCGGCAAATACAGCAAGTTCGTTCCCCCGGGAGCCGTGGCTCCGCTCGACCCGAGATAGCCCTTCTCCGCCAGCACCACCTTCGCCCCTTGCGACGCCGCGCTCCAGGCGGCCCACGCGCCCGCGGGGCCTCCGCCGACGACCAGCACGTCCGCCGTCAACCGTACGCCTTCCCTTCGCTTCACGAGCCATTCCCTCCTTTATTCCGGAGCAAAACGACTGTCGTACAAATCTTCGATCGCGGGCCGGAACCCGGGATCAATATCCCCGGTCTCCTGCAACAGCGCCACCGCCCCCAGCAACCCCTTGACGTCCACCCGCAGCTTCTCGTCCCAGTTCGGCAAATGTTGGTCGTAATAACTTTTCAACAGATCGCGACCCAGACCGAGCCGCTTCTCCGCATAATCGATCAGTTCGTCCGGGTGCCGCTTGACGTACCGGACGGCTTCCGCATAGGCCTGGACCACATGGCGGACCACCTCGGGGTGATCTTGGATCAGCTTTGTGGTGGCGAAAAAATGACTGTGCTGATAGTTGCCGTAGACATCGGCGGCCTTGACGAGCACGCGGCCCTTGCCCTCCAGCACGATCTGGCTGACGATCGGTTCCGAGGCGACGACGGCTGCCACCTGTCCCGACTCGATGACCATTCGCATGTCCGCGCCGCCGCTGTTGACGATGTTCACTTCGCTTTCGTCGATGTGATAGGCCTTCAGGACCTTGCGAACGGCCACATGCGGACCGCTTCCCGCGGCTCCCGTCACGATCGTTTTTCCTTTCAAATCTTCCACCGACTCGATGCCGGGAACGGCCACCAGTTGAAAATCGACTTCCTTCTCCACCGGCGCCGCCACGTCCTTGATCGGGACACCCTTGGAAATGCCCACGATCACCGGCGAGCCGAAAATGCCCATATCCACATCGCCGCCCACAACGGCCGCCAGCGCTTCCGGGCCGCCGGTCAGAAAGTGGCGAATGTCCAGGGCGATACCATGCTTCGCGAAAATGCCCTTTTCCACCGCCAGCTCCACATGGACGTTCGTCACGCCCGGGCTGAGGAGAGCGAAGCGGACCTTCGCCAATTGCGGTTCCTTGTCTGCACAACCGGCCGCAAGCAGGGACAGTGCCAACACTTGTAGAAAAAACGGCCATGCCCATCGTTTGTTCATACGGAAATTCGTCCTTTCGTCCGGGATCGGGGTTGCCCATGCACCACAGGCCCGTCCCCAGCGCCATCAGGCGCTGCCGCGCCAGGCGTCAAACCGCCGGCTCGCCGACGTCAGCAGGCGGTCCATGGCGATGCCGAACGCCGCGATGAGCGCAACGCAAACGAACACCTTGTCGGTCTGGAAGGTGGCGCCGGCGTACTGAATCAGGTAGCCGAGACCCTGCGATCCGCCGAACACCTCGGCGACGACAACGCCGAGCAGCGCCCGGCCGGTGGCGATTTGCAACGCCGTGATCAGAAAGGGAACCGACATCGGCAGCGCGACCGTCCGGAAAATTTGCCGCCGGTTTGCGCCGTATGCTTTCGCCACCCGGATCAGGTCCGGATCTACGTTGCGCATGGCCATCTGCATGTTGATGACGATGGGAATCACGGCGCTCATGAACACGAGGGCCACCTTGGCGCCAAGCCCGAGCCCGAACCAGATGATGAACAGCGGCATCAACGCGATCCGCGGCATGGCGTTCAAGGCCGCCACGATCGGGGAGAGCGCCAGCCGGACGGTGGAAAACCAGCCCAGCGCAATGCCGGCCGGCACACCGGCCGCCACCGCCAGCAAATAGCCGACCACAAAGATTTTTCCGCTGGCAAGGACATGCCGCCACATCTCCCCGTCCCGCAGCATGTCGGCGCCCGTGGCGAGAACGCGGGACGGGGAGCTGGCAAACCGCACATCGACAAGATGCGCCGCGCCTGCTAGCTCCCAAGCCGCGAGAAGCAGGCACAAAAAACCGACTCCCAGCAGCAAACCGAGCCCGTTGCGCCGAAGACGCCACCGAACGGGAACGATCGCTCTGCGCAGCGGCATGACACCGGGCAACTCAGATTTCATATTCCGGTTCCTCCTTCCGGACCGCGGACTGATGAATCAATTGCCAGATCCGGCTCATCAGTTCGTTGAACCGCGAACTGTTTTTGGCCGTGATCGCACGCGGACGGGCGAGCGGAATGCGGATCTCTTCCAGCACTTGCGCCGGACGGGCGGTAAACACGACGACGCGGTCGGAAAGCAGCACCGCCTCGTCGATCTGATGGGTCACCATCAGCACGGTCTTTTTCGTCTGCTCCCAAATCGACAGCAGTTCGTTTTGCATGACTTCCCGGGTGATCGCATCGAGCGCTGCAAACGGTTCATCCAGCAGCAACAGTTCGGGATCGCAAACAAGCGCCCGGGCGAAATTCACCCGCTGCTGCATCCCGCCGGACAGCGCCGACGGGTAGATGTGCTCAAACCCTTTCAGCCCGACCATCCCGAGGACGTCGCGCGCCCGCCGGATCGCTTCCGTCAGTGGAACCCCGTTTAATTCCAGGCCGTAAGTGACATTCCGCAACACGGTCCGCCACGGAAACAGCAACGATTTCTGGAACACGACGGCCCGGTCGGGGCCCGGACCGGCAACGGGAACGCCGTTCAACCGGATGGTGCCGGCGGACGGTTTGACGAGTCCGGCCACGGCGCTGAGAAACGTGGACTTGCCGCATCCGCTGAGACCGACGATGGTGACAAACTCCCCGGCGCGGATGTCAAGCGACACGTCCCGGATGGCCTCGATCCGTTCTCCGGTGGCCTCATCCTCGTAGGTAACCGAAAGCCGCTTCACCGACAGCTTCGGCGGGTCCGCGGGGGAGCCCGGCTGCCCGCCGCCGTTCGCCCGAGCGGAAACTTCCATATCCTTCACCCGCGTTTCTCCGACGGAAGCCATCCGTTTCACGCTCCCTTGACAGGAAATCAAAAACCGGAGACTTCCTGCGCAGGCGTGGTTCCCGCGCAAAAGTCTCCGGTTCGTCCGGTCGATCTGGAACGATTATACACCAATTATTCCAATCTGAGAAGTATATTTTTACTCCGCCGCGCCGCCCATCACGATCTCGACCCCGACGACGTCATCGGCGCGGCCGTCTTCCGCCGCGCGTTCCAGGATGCGCCAGTGGTTCGGGGCCAACCGGCGCAGCGACGCCAGCTCGGATCGGGTCAGGAACAATTGTTCAACCCGATTGTCGCGAACCCGGTAATCGCGGTCCTCCTTCTTGTTGTACTTGATGGACAGCAAGCTGCGGAGGCCGCCGATCGTCAGGAACGGAAACCGGTACCCGTCCCGGACGGCCGCCTCGATCGTCTCCGGATGGGCGTTGGCGAATTCGAGGAAAGATTCCCACGCCGCTTCCGGATCCACTTTTTCGCGCAGTTCCGCCGGGTCGTTGCGCCGGATCAACTGCAGCGCTTCTTCCGCCCGAAATCCTTTTGCAAACATCGTCTCCAGACGCAGTCCGTAAGGTTGCGGCAATTTCGTAGTTTCCATATCGACTCTCCACTCCCGTCATTTGTTTCGCTGTTTCGGATTTCCAAACCGGAACGCGGGCGGCCGGCCTACTTCCAGACCTCCAGCCGCTCCTGCAGGTTGGAGGTGTGCAGTTCCAGTTCGGTTCCGTCCGGATCGAGAAAATTGATGCTCCAACCCTTTCCGCGCCGAACCGGTCCCCGCACGACCACCGTATCGCTCCGCCGGATCTTTTCCGCGGCCTCCGGAAAATCTTCCTCGCGAATATGGAAGGCCACATGGTCGACGCCCGGCTGCCGGCTCCGCGCTTCCCGATCGGCCTCGGCAACGGGGCGTTCCAGCAGGCAGACCCAGGCGTTTCCCCATTCCAGGTAGGCATCCGTCCTGCCTTTATGTTTCAGGGTCATGCCCAGAAAACCGCAATAAAAGTCCAGCGATCTCTCCAGATTCGACACCCTGATCGTCACATGGCTGAAACCTTGGACGTTCACGTTTGTCGCACCTCGAAAACCTGATAGGTCGCCCGAACTTTTTCCAGTCCGTGCCGGGCCACTTCAAGCGCGCTCCGCTCTCCGTAATCTTCCTTGAACAATTCCAGCGACAAAAAGCCGCGGTAGCCGATCCGGAAAAGCACGCCGGCCAGTTCGGCCGAAGGGGCCACCCCGTCGCCCGGAAACACCCGGTCCCGATCCGTGATCGCATCGCGGGACGGAACCGCGGGATAGTCGTTCACGTGCACCAGGCCGATCCGTTCGCCGTTCAAGACGTTCAGGGCGGCGACGGAGCTGCCGCCGGTATGCATATGAAACGGATCGAGCAACACTTTTGCGTCGGACACGCCGCTTTCCATCGCCACGTAAACCGCTTCGCTCAGCCGGGACAATTTCTTCGCGCGCCCCCAAAATTCCAGGATCGGCTCCACGCCGATATCGCGCCCCTTTTGCACCAGTTCCGCGAACCGGGACGCCATTTCGTCCAGCGTCACGCCTTCCACGTTGCCGAAGGGCGGCGCCGCGATCGCGCGGCAGCCCGCCTCGGCCAGCATCCGCATTTCCCGTTCCGCCTGCGCGAATCCCTGCCGGCGCTCCGCCTCGTCGGCGTCGGCCCAGCGGAAGAAGACGATGGCGTTCACGAAGGTGATCCCGGCCTCGTCGACGGCCCGTTTCAACTGCCGCAGCGTTCCTCCGTTTTGCACGTACGCTTCGATATCCCGCATCCAAAGTTCGATGCCGTCGTACCCCGCTTCGGCCGCGACGCGCACCTGTTCGATCACGTTCAGACGAAACGGAAAAAGGGTCGACGCATTGAGTGATACCCGAAACGGAAACATCGTTCTCCTCCGCGACAATTTCCCATTCCTTCCGGTATTTCCGGCTCTTTCCCGACCGCTTGCGTCAACGATCGCCCGGCTCGATGAGCCCCATGCGCTTCAGGTTGCGATAGCTGATCGCGACGCTCTCCAGCGGTGGACGGCGGCACAGATCCTGCTCGACCACCAGCCACTCCGTCCCGGCTTCCGCCGCCGCCTGCGCGATGGCCACAAAATCGAGAATGCCTTCCCCGATCTCCGCGAAAAATTGCTCTTCCCCGGGCTCCATGTCCTTGATGTGCAGCAGCGGGCAGCGCCCTTTCAACTTTTGGAGATAGGCGACCGGATCTTCGCCGCCCCGCTTCACCCAGTAGGTGTCCAGCTCCATCTTGACCAGTTCCGGGTCCGTCGCCCCGAGCAGGATATCCAGGGCGTATTCGCCGTTGAAGGTCCGAAACTCCCAGTCGTGGTTGTGATACAAAAACTGGAGGCCGAGCCGGCGGCAGTTTTCCCCGATGCGGTTGAACGTTTGCGCCGCCTCCAGCACCTCCTGGCGGGATTCGAAGCGGTGGCTCAGGATGATGTATCGACCGCCGACTTGACGCAAGTAACCGGCCACTTCGTCGAGCTGGCGGGTCACCTGCTCCAGGCCGGCGTGGCAGCCGATGACCTGAAGGCCAAGCCGGTCCAGGTGCCGTTTCAGTTCGGCCGTCGGCATCTGTTTCGGGGGCCCCAGTTCGATGCCGCGGTAGCCGATCCCGGCCACTTTTTCCAGCGTACCGAGATAGTCGGCGGCCAGCTCTTCCCGCACCGAAAAAGGCTGCAGCGCTACCGGAAATCGCTTCATGCGTTCACGTCCAATCGGTTGTATTTCAGGTGAAGCGGCAGAGGCGCGGGTTGTTCGCAAGGCGCCGTCACCGCGACATGCCGTTCCGTCCGCGACGCGTCCATGACGCCGAGCAGCGCGTCCAGCACATGGCGGGCCAGTTGGCCGGAAGCCCGGTGCGGCCGGCCGGTGCGGATCGCGTACGCCATATCCGCCAGGCCGATGCCGCGGCAGTTGTCGGTAAAGCCGTGCGACAACGGGAATTCCCGGATTTCGCCGTCGCGCCGCTGGATCCGGATCGTTCCGCCGAAGGCGTTCGGATCGTTCGCGTACAGGATGCCTTCCGTCCCGTAAATTTCAAACCGAGGCGTATACCCGAAGCTCTCCTTGGCCGCCTGCAACGTCGCCACCGCGCCGCACGCAAAATCCAGCGTCGCCGCCGCGTTCATCGGCGCCGTGACCGGCACCGTCTCCCCGTAGCGGGGCGACCGGGGATTTTCGACCGTGATCTCCCGGCGAAGCTGCTGCGCCGACCCCGTCACCCGGCGGATCGGCCCGAGCAGGAACACGAGCGCCGTCACAAAATACGGTCCCATGTCGAGCAGCGGGTCGCCGCCCAATTGGAGGAAGTTTTGAAAGTTCGGATGCAGGCCTTCCGCGGCGCCTCCCATCAGAATGAGGCCGCTGGCGGCGTACGGCGTGCCGATCCAGCCATCGTCGATGATTTTGCGGCACGTCTGGAGCCCGCCGCCGAGGAACGTGTCCGGCGCGCAACCGACGCGCAGCCCCTTCGCCTCGGCCAGGGCGAGCACCCGGTCGGCGTCTTCGCGGGTGAGCGCGAACGGTTTTTCCGCATACACGTGCTTGCCGGCTTCAAGCGCTTTCAAATTGATCTCGGCGTGGGCTTTCGGCGCCGTCAGGTTCAACACCGCTTCGATCTCCGGATCGGCGAGCAGTTCCTCCACCGTGCAGGCCCGGGGAACCCCGAACTCCTCCGCGCGTTTCCGCGCCAGTTCGGGCACCAGATCCGCGCAGGCCACCACCTCCAGAATCTGATTGAACGTCTGCGTGCAGTTTTGCAGATAGATGCCGCTGATTTGGCCGCAGCCGATGACGCCCACTTTGACTTTTTTCATCGTCCGGTCACCCTCCCTTTTTCACCCGACCTTTTTCGCGGCGGAAGACGTAAAGTCGCCTGTTGAATCTTTCGCCGACCGATCCCGCTTCACCTTCCAAATGATCTTTTCGCCAAAATTTCAATCAGGCCTGCGGTGTTCTTCAAATTCTTCTTTCTCCGGCGGTCTGAACAGAAAGGCGACCCATTGCGAAACAGGTTCGGCAAGGCATCCCCAAAGGATGAACACGACACCCGCGACTCCAAGAAACAACGCCAAGGTCGCGGGGGTTGAACCGCCGGTTTCGATCAGGGCCGTGCCGAACCGGCCGGGCGGCGTGTTCCAGCCTCTGATGTCGGACATGTACAAAGCCGCGGAAACGTGAATTTCGACGTACAGGATGACGCCCGAAATCAACAACAATCCGCCTGCGATGATTTTTTTCAACTTTCACCCCTCCGATGCTGGATAGACCTTTTCTCTTTTTCCCATTCTTCGCTCCCTACCATTTTTTGATATAGCCCGCCTTCCTTAACACGTGTTCCGAGAACGGGTTGATTCCCGGGATCGGTTCATCCAGCGAAAAATACCGAAGTTCAAGTCCCTCGTCATCGCGAATGTGCGGCTGCCCTTCCACCCCGACCGCTTCGTAAACGGCCATCACATTGTAGACTTCATCCCCGAGGGGTATTTGTAGTACATATCCCGTCCGGACAGAAGCGTAACCAAATGAAAGTGCCTGGCCTTCAAACCCGCCTCTTCATACAGCTCCCGCCGAGCCGCCTCTTCCAGCGATTCCCCGGGTTCGAGCGCTCCGCCGATCGTGCCCCAATCCAGGCTGTCGGTTCGTTTCTGGAGCAGCAGTTGGCCGTCATCGTTGAAAACCAGCACGCACGCTCCGACCATGATCGTAACGAAACTCAGCAACCCTGATTTCGTGATCATCGCCCCGATGGAAATATAACTCGAGCGATAACAGCGACCAGCGGAGGTCCCGGTGACGCGGACTACCTGACGCGTGGTATCACGAACGCCCGCTCGCTTTTTTCGAACCCGACGCGCGGATAATATTCGACTGCGGAGGGCGCGGCCAGCAGAACGATGGACACCTGCTCCCCCAAATGTTCCCGCAGCAGCCGAAGAAGCGCCTTGCCGATGCCCTGCTTCTGATATTCCTTGCGCACCGCCAGGTCGGACAAATAGCAGCAATATGAAAAGTCGGTGATCGCCCTGGCGATCCCGACCAGCGTATCGCCATCCCACGCGGAAAGATTCAAATCGGCTTGATCGATCATGACCTGAATCCGCGCCAAATCGCCGACCGGACGTTTGATGCCGGAACTTCTGAACACATCCGCCACTTCTTCGGCCTTCAGCGGAGCGTTGATCCTATATTCAATCGCCATCCGGGCTACATCCTTCGCTGTTACTCTTCCTCCTGTTATTTGCCCTTGGTTATTCGTCCATCTGATTCGTTTGATTCATCCGATTCTCCGGTCCGTTCGATCCGTTTTTCTATCTGTCCCGTCTGTTGTCCGTCAAATCCTCGTCCACCACGCGAAGTCCGGGCCATAACTCCAGCCATCTCTTCCGTTGGATCCTGGCACGAAAATATTGTTCATCTTTAAACAACGGACTTCGGCGAATGACCAGACTGAACAAGTCTTCCAACCCATGCGGCGCAACGACCTGAATGTTCCCGTTCCAATCCAGACGCACACCCACCGCGGTAGCCGTTTCCGGCCACCGCCGCATGGCGTCCTCCACGGACGAATAGGGACGATGCCCCTTTACGAGATGCATCCGGGCCTGATTTTTGCAAGACCAGTTATATTCCGGAAGCTGGTGCCTCAATTCCTGTTCGTATTTCTTTTCCGTTTCCTCGCGAAGATCGTCGGGGTCATAGTAAATTACATCAGCATCGTTTAGCGGGGTTCGCCGTTCATAGCCGTGCAGAAAATCCCAAACATAATTCCTGACGTACCCTGCCGCGATGCACCCGTCGGGCAGACGCAACAGCCGGACTCTCTCAAGATCCCTTTCAAAGGGCGGATAAGTCCGCATGATCCGGATCAGTTTCTCTTCCAGCATCCGTCCCCTTCCACCTCCGTGGTGTTGATCGTCACGAGCCTGCCCGACATCTTTCCCGATTCGATATTGGTACGCCGCTTCCGCATCCGATACAATAAAGCCGTAAGACGATTGCGGGGACCCTCGGGTTACAGGGAATGCGAATGAAGCCGGTGGGATCGCCATACCTGGCCACGGCAGCCGCAGATCGCCCGCCGGAATGGCGAGAAAGACGCTTTCTCACGGGATGGCCACGGATGCCGAGCCTTCGTTTTCCGTCAGATTTTGCAAACAGTATAACATTTTGGGCCCCCGGTGATAACTTTTTTTTGACGATCGAAAAAGGCCAACATGAACGGAGGAACCCCCATGACAACCTTTCGGGCGCTGTTCGCGGAAGAGGTCGACGGGCAAGTCCATGCCAACATTCGCGAGATGACGTTTGACGATCTGCCGGAAGGAGACGTGACGATCCGCGTCGCTTATTCGAGTGTAAATTACAAGGATGCGCTGGCGGTGAAGGCCGGGAGCCGGGTGGTGAAATCGTATCCGATCGTGCCCGGCATCGATTTGGCCGGGACGGTCGTGGCTTCGCGGGATTCCCGCTTCAAGGAAGGAGACGGGGTCATCGCGACCGGGTACGAACTCGGCGTTTCCCGCCACGGCGGATACAGTCCGTACGCGCGCGTGCCCGGGGACTGGCTGGTGCCGCTTCCCGCCGGCCTTTCGCTGAAAGAGGCGATGGCGCTTGGAACGGCCGGTTTCACGGCGGCGCTGTCCGTGCACCGGCTGGAGGAACTCGGCGTGACGCCTGAAAAAGGCCCTGTCCTGGTGACCGGCGCGACGGGCGGCGTGGGGAGTTTGGCCGTCGCCATGCTGAGCGGGCTGGGATACGAAGTCGTGGCCAGCACGGGCAAAATGGCGGAGAAGGCGTTTTTGCGGTCACTGGGAGCCAAATCGGTCATCCACCGGGCGGAACTTGTGCCGGAAAAGATTCGCCCGCTGGACACGCAGCGGTGGGCGGGCGCCGTCGACCCCGTCGGCGGGCGGTCGCTCGCGTATATTTTGAGCGCGATCAAGTACGGCGGCGTCGTTGCGGTCAGCGGACTTGCGGGCGGAACGGATGTGCCGGCGACCGTGCATCCGTTCATCCTCCGCGGCGTCAGCCTCGTCGGCATCGATTCCGTTTATTGCCCGGCGGACCTGCGCAGACACCTGTGGCAACGGATGGCGGGCGACCTCAAACCGGCTATGCTGCCAGACATGTGCCGGGAGGTCGCGTTGGAGGAGCTGCCGGACGTTTTGCCGGCGTTTCTGGAAAGCCGCCACGTCGGGCGGCTGATCGTACGTCTGTGACGGGCTTGCCCCATAAGTTGCAAAAATGCAGTTGATTTTGCCCCGGCAAGCCGAAACAGGCGCAATATGTTGCAAAAATACAACCTATTCCTCCCTTTTCAACGGCGTCAGGGGGAATAGGTTGTATTTTTACAATAGAATTCATTCCAAAACCACAGGCTCATGATTTCGTATCATACCGGCCCAATCAGCGCACGCTCACGCACTGGCCCGTCTCAAAGGAGCGGATCACCCGGTCCAGAATCAACTGATTTTGATAGCCGTCCCAGAACCCGGGCGCATCCTTCGACGGTTTGCCCCGCACCAGGTTCAGGAAGTCCTGCAACAAATAAAGCTCGAAGGAATCCGGAACCTCGAGGATGCTCAGATTGGAGTCGACGGGTCCCTCGCGTTTCTCCCATTTGCGGATCACCTTCGGATGTTCGCAGTTGACCTGGACGGTCGCCAGCGTCCCGAACAACGTCACTTCCAGATGGTTCCCGAAGCCGATCGCGTTGCGGGACGTGGTGAACACGCCCGCGGCGCCGTTTTCGAATTCCGCCACAAAGGCGGCGAAATCGTCCACGTCCACGCGGATCCGTTCTTCCCCCGTTCCCGGGGCTTTCCGTTCGGGGACAAACGTCTTCATGAGCGACGCCACCCGGGAAAATTCCCCGACGAAATACCGCGCCGCGTCGATCATATGCGAACCCAGGTCCCCGAGCGCGCCGGACCCGGACATTTTTTTGCTGAATCGCCAACTGAAGGGCGAATCAAACATTTCCGCTCCCCACTGCTGCAAATAGTTCACCGCGATATGGCGAATCTCGCCCAGTTCGCCCCGTTCGATCAGGTGTTTGGCATAGCGGAAAGCGGGAACGTAGCGGTAGGAGAATCCCACCATGATGGGAATCGGAGAGGCCTCGTACAGCTCCTTCAGCCGCTCCGCCTCCGCAAAGGTTGCGGTAAACGGCTTTTCGCTCATGCAAGGTTTGCCGTGGCGGATGCACAGTTCCAAAATGTCCGCATGGGCGTCGTTCGGGACGACCGAAAGCAGGCAGTCCACCTCCGGATCCTGCACAATGGAGACGTAATCCCGATAGCGCCGGTCCACCTGCAGTTGGTCGCCCACCCTGTCCAGCAACTCCGGATTCACGTCGCAGACGGCCGTGACGGCCGCTTCCGGAATCTGCGACAACACGTTCAAATGATGGCCGGCCATGCCGCCCAACCCGATCACGCCGACTCGCACGCGGTGCCCTGTCATGGGAATGCCTCCTGTTTCAATGGATTAGGATTTAAAATCCCGTTTTACCGGGAAAACGCCAACGCAGGTCCCTCTCACGGGTGCAACCGATAGACGCGCGCTTCGTAAGGCCGCAGCGTGACCCGGTCGATCGGTTCCCGTTCGTCGACATCGCCGTAATTGGCGATCATGAGCTGGCGGCCGGAATGCCGCAAGTGTCCGGGCAACTCGAACCGCGCTTCTTCGCCGAAAAAGTTGAGCATGATCAGCCAGCGCTCGTCTCCCAGCGTGCGGGTATACGCGTAAATCTGATCATGATCCTCCAGGATCAGGTCGTACTTGCCGTAGACGAGAATGTCGTGTTCCTTCCGCAGCCGGATCAGCTTTTTGTAATAGTGGAAAATGGAATCGGGATCGGCGAGCGCCTCTTTGGCGTTGATTTCAAGGTAATTCGGATTGACCCCGATCCACGGCGTGCCCGTCGTAAAGCCGGCGTTCGGCGAGTCGTCCCATTGCATCGGGGTTCTCGCGTTGTCCCGCCCTTTGGCGCGGATCAGCTTCATGACCTCGTCCGCGGGGATGCCGCGCTCTTCGGTGTATTCCCGGTACATGTTCAAGGTTTCGATGTCGCGGCACTGGTCGATGGATGAAAACGGCATGTTGGTCATGCCCAGTTCTTCGCCCTGATAAATGAACGGCGTGCCCTTCAGCGTATGCAGCAGCGTGGCGAGCATTTTCGCCGACGGTTTGCGATACTTCCCGTCATCGCCGAAACGCGACACCATCCTGGGCTGGTCATGATTGTTCAAATAAAGGGTGTTCCAACCCGTCTCCTCGAGCCCGACCTGCCATTTGTGCAGCACGCCGCGCAACTCGCGGAGCGTCCACGGTTTCACGTCCCACTTGCCGCCCGGACCGGCGTCAACGTCCATATGCTCGAACTGGAACACCATCTGCAGTTCGTTCCGGTCCTGGCCCGTGTACAGCTTCGCCTGTTCCAGGGTGACGCCCGGCATCTCCCCAACCGTCATGACATCGTAACGGGACAGCACCTCCCGGTGCATTTCCTGCAAAAACTCGTGGATCCGGGGTCCGTTCAAGAAATATTCGCCGCCCCAGGCGTAGCGGGCATCGCCGGCGCTGGGCAGCCCCGGGGCCTTGGAAATGCAATTGATAACATCCATGCGGAACCCGTCGACGCCCTTGTCGAGCCAGAACTTCATCATGTCGTAAATTTCCCGGCGCAGTCGCGGGTTTTCCCAGTTCAGGTCCGGCTGTTTCCGGGAAAAAAGGTGCAGGTAATATTCTCCCGTGCGCTCGTCGTACTCCCAGGCCGAACCGCCAAAAAAGGACAGCCAGTTGTTCGGCTCCCGGCCGTCCTTCCCCGGCCGCCAGATGTAATAGTCCCGATACGGGTTGTCTTTGGAAGAACGGGATTGCACGAACCAGGGGTGTTCGTCCGACGTATGGTTGACGACCAGATCCATCATCAGCTTCATGCCGCGGTCGTGGATGCCCTTGAGCAGTTCCTCCCAATCGGCCATCGTGCCGAATTCGTCCATGATGTCGCGGTAGTCGCTGATGTCATAGCCGTTGTCGTCGTTGGGCGATTTGTACACCGGGCTGAGCCAGATGACATCCACGCCGAGTTCCTTCAAATAATCCAGCTTGGAAATGATCCCCTGCAAATCGCCGATGCCGTCTCCGTTGGAGTCCATGAAACTGCGCGGATAAATCTGATACACGACCGCTTCTTTCCAGTACGCCCTATGCATGCGATCCCCCGCCCATGAGCAGTCTTTCTGAGGATACAATAACCGGTGCGGGCAGGTGTTGTAAATGCCTTGCCCTCTTCCGCGACACGGCATTACACGACATAAAAACATCGATTCATGGTATGATGGGGGATGAAGTGCGCGAATCGCGACGGAGGAATCAACATCATGGGAATGTCTCTGTCTTGCCATGCGTAAGACAAGTTCGGCGATCAGAAGTAAAGTCGTTGATCTGTTGAACCGCCATTTTTCGGGCAATACCTTTCATTACCGGCAATTGATTGACATCTATGTACCCATCCTTGCGGATACGGCCTTCATCGTGCTCATGAGCATACTGAACACCGCCATGATCAGCTCCTCGGGCGTCGCCGCCGTCAGCGCGGTCAGCATGGTGGATTCGTTCAATATGTTCATCGTCAGCCTATTTGTCGCCCTGGCGACCGGCGGCACGGTCCTGGTCGCGCAATACAAAGGCAGCGGGAATCCGCGGATGGCATCCTCGACCGCTTCGCAGGTCGTATCCGTCGCAACGCTGTTCGGCGCCGTCATCAGTGCGCTGCTGCTTGTGTTTCACGGACCGTTGCTGCAATGGCTGTTTGGACAAGCCGAAGCCGATGTGCTGGAAAATGCCCGGATTTTTCTGGTCGGCAACTGCGTCACGTTCCCCCTGTTCGCGATGTACCAGGCCATCATCGGCGTCCTGCGGGGCGTTGCGGAAACGAAGGCAAGCCTGATCCTGTCGATCATTTTGAACGTCGCCTATTTCATCTGCAACGTTTTCTTCGTCCTCCTGCTGGACATGGGGGTCATCGGGCTTGTGATCTCCCTGCTGGTGTCCAGAACGTTGGGAACGGCGATCGCTTTCGGGTATCTGCTCAAATACAGTCCGTCCTTGCAGTTAAGGATCAGGGATTCGTTGAAACTGAATTTCGCGATGGTCGGGAAAATTCTGCATATCGGCATCCCGTTTGCGTCCGAATCGCTTTTTTTCAACGGGGGAAAGCTGCTGATCCAGACCTTTATCGTCCAATTCGGCACGCTGGCGCTTACGGCCAACGCGATCGGCAATTCCCTGGCCATGTTGTTTCAAACCGGCCCGAACGCGCTCAGCATCGCCATCGTGACCGTGGTCGGCCAGTGCGTCGGTCGGAACGACATTCCGGATGCCCGGAAGTTCATCAAGTCGTTTCTGTGGTTGTCCTCGGCGTTGTTCGTGCTCATGGCGGCGATCATCCTGCCCTTGTTTCCTTATCTTGTCGCTCTTTATTCGCCGCCGGACGAAATTGTTCCCGAGATTTTTGCCCTTGTCGCATTGATTTCGGTCGCGCAGCCGCTGCTTTGGCCCATCAGTTTCGTCTTGCCGTCTGCCCTGCGCGCGGCCGGTGACGCCAGATTCACTTCCCTGACGGCCATGCTGACGATGTGGTTGTGCCGCGTGGTGCTGGGGTATATCTTGGGCGTAGAGTTCGAATACGGTCTTATCGGCACATGGCTGGCCATGGTCATTGAATGGGGAATTCGCGGGTTTCTCTTTTTGTGGCGGTTCAAAGGCGAAAAATGGGTTCACAGGCTGGTGTAGGCCCACAGCCGCGTTGCCGATATCTACATAGTCGAACCTGTTGACGCGCTTGCCGGTATATCCGCACGCTTCAAGAGCGGTCGGCTTGTCCGGGCAAGTCCGCGAAATAGACCGCGTCCTTCCTCTGGGCGGTCTATTTCTTTTTGATCACGGCATGCCGTCGCTTATTCATAGACGCCAGCTTCCTCGCGGCGGCAACTCCCTCGACGGTCTGGATCGCCCGCGCGTAGGGTCTGGAGACGACCGCGTCGATCGGTTCAGCGGCCAGCATTTCCGTCACCCTCACCGCGTCCGCCCTTCCTTTTCGGACAGTCCTCGGCTCCGCTCTTCGCCGCGGACGTAAGGCGATTCGGCGTGCCGCACCATGTAGACGATGGTGTTCACGGCGCCCCCCCTTTCTTTGACCCGGGGTTTGGCGATGCGGTCATGCAGCCCCCGATCGCCCCCGGTCGCAAATAAAAAAGCGATATAAATAACCGGTTCCCTTACAGCACATCGCCAATGTAGCATGGGCGAAACCGGCCTTCCTTGAGCATGATCCCCAACACTTTCGGATAAAGCACGATCTCGTCCAGTTGGCGCACATTCACCCACTCCACGCCGATCTGGCGCGCATCCGGTTGGGGGCCGCTTGCGCTCAATTGCGCGGGCGAAGATTTCAGTCGGCACGCAAAGTAAAACTCGATCTGGTGCACATCGGCGTCCCATTCGGCAAACTTGTGATGTTTGCCGATGTACTCCCGGATAAACATGAGGTCGCCCACTTCCACTTCGGCGCCGATTTCCTCCAGGCATTCCCGAATCAGCGCATCCTGCAGCGTTTCCCCTTTTTCCTGCCCGCCTCCCGGGAAGAGGTAAAAGACGCCTTCATGGTTGACGTTTCGGGTCAAAAGGACTTGACCGTCCTGCATGATGACCGCCTTGGCGGAATTGCGGATCGGCTTCATGAAACGATTCCCTCTGAAATCAAAATCCCGTGAGCCTGACGTTGGTGCCACGGGATTTCATCCTGATGTGTTTTATCATTCATTATACCAAATTTGCCAAACTCGGTGTTTTTTCGATTCGACATTCAAATTTTCTTTTGAATCATAGCAGTGCGTGTGATATTCTTACAATAAAACAATCATTTGAATGTGTGGTGAGCCGCGGATGGCCCGGGACGTCTGTGAAATTTCCTGTTACGACGAGGCGAAGGTGCAACGGGTCAAAGAACACCTCGCTTCCGTCGATACGCGGCAAATGGTGCAAATTTTCAAGGCGCTGGCGGACGATACGCGGATGAAGATCGCGCTGGCGCTGTGCCGGGAACCTGAACTGTGCGTATGCGACGTGGCGAACATCATCGGCTCCACGGTCGCCACCGCGTCGCATCATCTGCGGCTGCTGCGCCACATGGGGCTGGCGAAATACCGGAGGGATGGGAAACTGGTCTTTTACTCGCTGGACGACGAGCATGTGCGGCAGCTCATTTTGCTGGCGCTGGAACACGGGGAGGAGAAAGCGCATGTCTGAACCGGCCGGCAAAAAATCCGTCTACCGCGTGCAGGGGTTCACCTGCGCGAACTGCGCCGCCAAATTCGAGCAAAATGTCAAGACGCTGCCCAACGTGCAGGATGCCCGGGTGAACTTCGGCGCGGCCAAACTGACCGTGTACGGCGAAGCGACAATTGAGGAACTGGAGCGGGCCGGGGCGTTTGAGGGGCTCAAGGTGATACCGGAACGGGAGCGCCGCGAGGTCCGGAAAGAACCGCTCTGGAAACAAAAAGCAACATGGACGACGGCCCTGTCCGCCCTCTTCCTTGCCGCCGGCTGGACGCTGGGCGAAGGGCATCCGGCGGCAACCGCCGCGTTCGCCCTGTCCATCCTCGTCGGCGGATACGCCCTTTTCCTCAAAGGACTCCGCAACCTGGCCCGGCTCGATTTCAACATGAACACGCTCATGACCGTCGCGATTTTGGGCGCCGCGGCGATCGGCGAATGGGGCGAAGGCGCGACGGTCGTGTTCCTGTTTGCGATCAGCGAGGCGCTGGAACGGTTTTCGATGGAGAAAGCCCGGCAGTCGATCCGCGCGCTGATGAACCTGGCGCCGAAGGAAGCGACGGTGCGCCGAAACGGCGTTGAACGGCAGCTCGACGTGGACGACATCGCCGTCGGCGACATCCTGATCGTGAAGCCGGGGCAAAAAATCGCCATGGACGGCAAGGTCGTCAAGGGACGCTCCGCCGTGAACCAAGCCGCGATTACGGGGGAATCGGTTCCGGTCGTGAAGGCGCCGGGCGACGAGGTGTTCGCCGGTACCCTCAACGGGGAAGGGTTGCTGGAAGTCGAAGTGACCAAGCGCGTGGAAGACACGACCATCGCCAAAATCATCCATCTGGTGGAGGAAGCCCAGGCGGAAAAGGCGCCGACCCAGAAGTTCGTAGACCAGTTCGCGCACTATTACACCCCCGCCATCATGGCGGCCGCGCTGGCCCTCGCCGTCGTCCCCCCGCTGTTTCTCGGCGCCGCGTGGAGCGACTGGATTTACCGCGGCCTCGCGCTCCTTGTCGTCGGCTGCCCGTGCGCCCTGGTCATCTCCACGCCGGTGGCGGTTGTCACCGCGATCGGCACGGCGGCCCGCCACGGCGTGCTGATCAAGGGCGGCATCCATCTTGAAGAAGCGGGACGGCTCACGGCCGTCGCCTTCGACAAGACCGGCACGCTCACGCGGGGAACGCCCGTGGTGACGGATGTGATCCGCCTGCGGGAACCTTCGGAACGGGAATTGCTGGCCATCGCCGCGGCGATCGAGAAAGGATCGCCGCATCCGCTGGCTTCCGCGATCCTGCGCAAGGCCGGCGAACTGGGGGTGGAATGGGAAGCCCGGAAAACCGAAGATTTCGCCTCCATCACGGGCAAGGGCGCGAAAGCGGTCGTGGACGGCGAGCTTTATTATATCGGCAGCCCCTCGCTCTTCTTCGGCCCCTCCTCCGTTTTCGGGGACGGCCGCAGGTTCGGTCCGGACGTGTCCGGTCATATCGAACGTCTGCAGGCGCAAGGCAAAACGGTCATGCTCCTCGGCACGGAACGGGAAATCCTGGCGCTGATCGCCGTGGCCGACGAGGTGAGACCCGGCGCCGGGGATGCGACCCGCAAACTCCGCGGCCTGGGCGTCCGCCGGACGGTCATGCTGACCGGCGACAACCGGACCACGGCGCACGCCATCGCCCGGCAGGCCGGCATCGGCGAAGTGCGGGCGGAGCTGCTGCCGGAGCAAAAATGGGAGGCCGTCAAGGAACTGAAGGGGACGGAAAAGGTGGCCATGGTGGGCGACGGCGTCAACGACGCCCCGGCCCTGGCCGGCGCGGACGTCGGCATCGCCATGGGCGGCGCCGGCACCGACACGGCGCTGGAGACGGCGGACATCGTCCTGATGGCCGACGACCTCGGGAAGCTTCCCTATACGATCCGGCTCAGCCGCAACACGCTCCGGATCATCCGGCAGAACATCGCCCTTTCCCTCGTCCTCAAGCTCGCCGCCGTTTTGCTGATCGTGCCGGGATGGCTGACGTTGTGGCTGGCCATTTTCGCCGACATGGGGGCCACGCTCCTCGTCACGCTGAACGGCCTGCGCCTGCTCGGAACGCGGGACGCTTGATCGGGTTCGGCTGCGCAAACGCCCTTTTTTGATTTATACTTGCATTATGCAAATATATTGGATTACAATGGCGATGGAGGTGATTCCGTGGAAGACGTCAGGGCGATCCTGCAGCAAATCACCAGGGGATTCGGTCTGCTGAACAAAACCTGCTGCACGGTCGGCCCATTCGACATTTCGCTGGTGCAAAGCCATATTCTATACGAGATCGACCGGCAACACCAACCCTCGATGCAGCAAATCGCCGACAAGCTCGGCATGGACATCACGACGTTCAGCCGGCAGGTGCAGACGCTGGTGAGGAAGAAGCTGGTGGCCAAAACGCCGTCCCCGCACGACCGGCGGATCCACATCCTGTCGCTGACGACCGAGGGCAAGTTTGTGGCCGCCGCGATCGATCAACAGGTGAACGAATACTTGCGCCAAATTTTTTCCCACATGAACGAGTTCGAGAAGGAAACGGTCATCCGCTCGCTCAAGCTGCTCAGCGAAAGCATGTCCAAAGTGCCGGCATGCTGTTAGGGACCTGTGAAGGTCTCTTTGTTCCGCTAATTATTTGCATTTTGCAAGTAATATCCCCTCGGCACCACGCCGTTCACGGGATAACAAGAAGGAGGATCCCCATGGATTTATTGAATCAGGACCAAATCCGACAAAACGTCCGCAAACGCTACAAGGAAATCGCGCTGCTGGACGCGGCATCCGGCGACTGCGGCTGCTGCGCGCCCTCTTCCGCCTGCGGATCCGCCGCCGAAATTTCGGCCAGGATGGGCTACTCGGAAGCGGAACTGTCCGCCGTGCCGGAGGGAGCCAACCTGGGACTCGGGTGCGGCAATCCGCTGGCAATCGCGGAATTGAAACCGGGAGAGACGGTGCTGGATCTGGGCAGCGGCGGCGGATTCGACTGCTTTCTGGCCGCAAGACAGGTAGGGGAAACCGGCCGTGTCATCGGTGTGGACATGACGCCCGAAATGGTCAGCAAGGCCCGCGCCAACGCCGCCAAAGGCGGCTTCGCCAACACGGAATTCCGCCTGGGCGAAATTGAGCATTTGCCTGTCGCCGATGCGTCGGTCGATGTGATCATCTCCAACTGCGTGATCAACCTGTCCCCGGACAAACGGCAGGTGTTCCGGGAAGTCTGGCGAGTGCTCAAACCGGGAGGCCGCCTCGCCATTTTTGACATCGTGCTGACCGCCGACTTGCCGCCCGAAATCCGGAACGATCTGGAGACCTATTATGCGGGCTGCATTTCCGGCGCCATCAAAATGGAGGATTATGAGCAGATCCTGACCGATTGCGGGTTTTCGAAGATCCGGATCGACCCCGGCGACAACTCGAAAGCGTTCATCCGGGATTGGGTTCCCGGAACCGGCATCGAACATTACGTCGTATCCGCATCCATCAAGGCGGTGAAGGAAGGTTAACGTTTTAATGTACGTCTTTACACGGGATGTAGAACCGGCCATTCCAGTTCCACGCCCTCCTGTCTCAGCAGCCGCTGAAACTCGGCAAGAAGCGACGCGTTGTGCCGCACCTGTCGGGGGATCAGCTTCCGCCGCTTGCAGAAGGAGACCAGATAGCCGGCGGCTTCGCCAATGTTCCATTCCGTCGGATGCAACCGGAAACAACCGTTCGTGATGTGCGTTGTGCCGATGTTTTTGCATGCCGGAATCAGATTGTCCACCCGGACGGGAATCAGGCTGCCGAGCGGGATTTGGTACGGATAGGCCGAAAGGTCTAGATAGCTGTTCAATCCCGTGCTCGGATGCAGGTCGATCCGGTAGCATCCGACGCCAACGCTGTCGGCAAAACGCGCCGGACCGCTCCTTTCCGCCGCCTGGGCGCTGACGTGCTGCTCCAGAACGGTAAATTCCGCCTTGATCCGCCTGGACTCCCGAATGTAAGGATACATGGCCAAACCGTCGTCGGTTCCCAGCACATCCGGTCTCAGCCGAAGCCCCGGATAGCCTGTCCTCCCGTCCGGCCGGGGCGCCTCCGTCTGCATCCAGTACAGGAAGGACAGGCTCAATTGCCGGGCCTGCTCCAGATGTTTTTGCCGTTCTTCTTCTTCGACGTCGATGATGGAACCCAGCCAGTAATCGTTCTGCGGCCAATTCACGAGGGTGATATCGCTGGCGTAAGCGTCCGGCGTGAAATTCTTCCTGTCGATGATTCTCCGGTACCGCCACAGGGAAAATCGGTTTTCTTCCGAAAAAAGCGCATACTCGACCGGTTCCAGCGTATGCGGAACCAGCCCGTACCAGCTAAGCTGTTTCGCCGGCCAGAATTCCGCCTGGTACTGTTTCCAGAAATCGTACATCACCGGTTTGGGAATCGTGTGGTTTTCCCCTTCCCGGTAATCCAGGGCGAAGCAAAACGTGAACGCCTGCATGTTTTGCGGCTGGGCCGCTCCCCGGACGGCGTGGGGCTCGCCGGTTTCGGCCTCAGATTCCGCGCCGGTCACATATTCGACCCCGGCCAGCGGCAGAACGTCGCCGCATTCGGTCGCATCGAGAAAAAACGCGCCGAGAAGGGCCACCTTTTCCCCTCTCCGCAAATGGCGCGCCACCACGGATCGGACGCGGTCCCCGTCGGTTTCCGCCTTGACGACGCGATGCTCCGTCAACACTACCAGTTGGCCACTGCTCAGGTAAGGCAGCAACATCTCCTGCAAAACCTGCAGGGCAACCCGCGGCTCGTGGCTGATTCCGCTGACGATGGCGTTGCCGGGATTGAAACGCTCATGGGCATCACGACTGGGAACCACCGGATAATTCCGCAGGTAAAATTCCCGGATTTTTCTCCGGAGTTGCCGATAGGAGCGCGTGCAACCGAAGCTTTCGATCCACGGATGCTCATCCGGCGGAACGCCCTGGCTGGTCAACTGGCCCCCGATCCATTTCGTTTCCTCGGTCATGATCACCGTGCTGCCCGTTTTCAGGGCGGCCAGGGCGGCCGCACAGCCCCCCAGGCTGCCGCCGATGATCACCACATCGGCCTTTCGCTCCGAACAGGACACGGTCCATCCCCCTTTCCGAAAAACACCGCCGCTCGAAAGCCGCAAACGGCGGTCGCGGTTGCGGCAACGCGTTCCCGTGCGGCCGGGAAGCCCCGTTCCCGCTCAAGCGCCAAGCTCCTGTTTGCGGAAATCGCTCGGTGAAATGCCGTAATATTTCTTGAACGTGGACGCAAACGTGGAGGCGTTCAGGTAGCCGGTTTTCTCCCCGATTTCCGCGACGGACAGGGTCGTGTTGCGCAACAATTCGCGAGCGTGCGCCAATCGCACCTTGTTCAGGTAATCGACAAAATTGACGCCGAACGCTTTTTTGAAGTAATTGGAAAAATATTTCGGTGTGGTGTTGAAGATTTCCGCCATATGATCCAGATACAAATTCTCCATGTAGTGCAGTTCGATATATTGGCTGATGAAGGCCGGATTCAGCTTGCCCGGCTGCTCCTTCCGGCCATGGGTTCCGATAAATGTCGCCGCTTCGGTCAGCGCCTGCTCCGTCTGACGGAAATCGAAGGCATTCTCCACGGCGCGGTGAAAGCGGCGCTCCAGTTCCCGCAGCGCGTTTCCGTCCAAACCCGACGCGTCCGCCAGCCGCAGCATGTGGTAAAACATCGCCTTGGCGACATGCTCCATCTGGTGCAGCCCGATGCGGCATTCCGCCTGTTTTTGCAAAGTTTCGCGAATGATCGCGTGCGCTTCGGCGATTTTTCCGCCGATCAGGCAGTTGGACAGCTTCTCCATCTGTTCGAGCGGCACATGCACCCCCCACTGATCCGGCCATTCATCCGCATCGAAGATCGCTTCCGCAGCGTTTACCGGGCGGTGCATCATGCCGTACCGGACGTCCTCGTAGGCTTCGCGGCAATGCTCAAAATCCGAACCGTACAGCCGGCTCAGGCAACCCCGGATGCGATAATCCTGCAAAGCGCCTTGTTCCATGTTGCGGATGGCCTCGCGCACTTGCCGCAGCAATTTCGCCCTGCCGCCGGCCTCCTTCAGGCCAAGCAGCGCCAGAAAACGGAAGCCTCGTTCATGGAACACCGCGGCGTCCAGCCCGGCGCTCCGCAACTCTTTCTGCAGGACGGCCGCGAGCGTTTCCGCCGGAACCGTCGCTTCGCCCGGTGCCGTCCGCTCCACATGCAACGCGGCCATGACGAAATACCGCTGCCTGAGCAAATCCGGCTTGTATTTTTCCAGCTCACGTTCTTGTTCCTCCGAATGCGGCGTATCTTCCAGGACGCGCAAGAACACGCCGCGCCGCAGCTCGTTGTCCACAAACGCAAGCTGCTTCCGGTATTGCTGGTTCTCCGTCTGAAGCTTGAGGATGCCGCTGTAAATCTTGCGGAAATCGTTCCCTTTGCTGTGTCCCCCGCCGAGCAAACGAAGAATGTTCCGGACCGGCCGGTTCAGGTAAAGGCTCAACAGCACAGACAGGATGACCGCGCTGAAAATCGACGTCCAGATGATGGCGCGATTGGCCCGGGTGACGGACGTCAGATTCTGAAACTGGTACGGCACCCGGTCAATATAAATAAAGCCGTTGTAATCCGACTGAAAGATGTGGTATTCATAGTCTTTCCGGGTGAGCGACGCTTCGCGTTGGGCATGGAAATAGACATCGTTGAGCACTTCCACAAGATCCCAGTCGGCCCCGGTTCCCATTAGAAACCGGCGGTTCTGATCCAGAACAATGAGGGAAGCGCCCGGGATGAGCCCGGCCCTGTTCACTTGCTGCAGCAGGGCGTCGACATCCACCAGTACCAGGATGTTCTTGTTGGAAACCGCCATGCGATTTCCGCTCACGACAACCATCAGTTTCTTCTTCTTGTATTCCGGCGTCGTGCTGGACAGCACCGTATAATCCTCGGCCGGAAACACCTGCAAATCATGCTTGGTGCGCAGGAACCTTTTCCAAAAATGGGCGTCGTGGACCGGATGCCGGTATTTCCGTTCGAACAGATGTTCCAGGCTGCTCGTGCCTTTGGACGTGATCGCAAGCGGAACGTTCTCGTAGAACACAATCACGTCTTCCACCACATCATGGGAGGACATCAGCGACTCGACCTGACGTTGCAAAGTGTACACCCTGGACATGTCGATAAAGCCGTCCCTGTCGAGCACATTGTCGTAGGGCAAGCCGTGGATCGTGTAGATCAAATTGTTGATCGCCTGAAAACTGTCGTCGAACGTCTGGATCATGTACTTGACGGACAGGGAATTATGCTCGACCATCTTTTCGTAAATATCGGAGATCGAGTTCCGGTGGACGACCCAATTGGAAGCGGACATCACCATGATGACCAGCAGCAACGCCCCAAAAATTTGCAGCACACCCAAACTGGAAACCCATTTCTTCATGAATATCGCCCCCATGGAGCGTTGTTAACACTTCTCCCGGCCGGCTCGATCATCCCTTCTCGGCACCCAGCATCACCCCTTTGGCAAAATATTTTTGCGCAAATGGATAGATCATCAGCACGGGAATCATCGAAAGCACGATCGTCGCGTTTTTCAGCGCCTGCGGAGCCAGGGCGGAAGCGTCCACCAGCGACGCCCGGTTGCCTTCGCTGAAAATCAGCATGTCACGGAGTACCACCTGAAGCGGATACATGCTCTGGTCGTTCAGATAGATCATCGGGAGGAAGAAGCTGTTCCAGTGACCCATGAAATAGAACAGACCGATCGAAGCCAGGGCGGGCTTGGCTAGCGGGATGACAATGCTGAAGAGGATGCGGTATTCCGATGCTCCGTCCATCCGCGCGGCTTCGCGTATTTGCGTCGACATGCCTTCGTAAAACGTTTTCATGATGATAAGTTCAAAGGTCCAGATCGCGTTCGGGATCACCAAAGCCCAGACCGTATTCAGCAGCCCGAGTTTTTGCACGAGCAGGTAATGGGGGATAATGCCCGGATTCAGGAACATCGTCAGAATGATCAGCAGCATAAACCATTTCCGCCCAAAAAACGTTCGCTGCGAAAGCGGATAGGCGGCAATCGCCGTCATCAGCAGATTGATGAAAGTGCCGAGCGAGGTGTAGAAGATCGTATTCAGATAGGCGCGGGGAATTCTGCGGTCGGCCAGCACCTGCCCGTAGGCATCCAGATTCAGCCCCCTGGGCCAAAGCCACACCTTGCCTTGCACCACGTACGCCGTATCGCTCAGCGAAACGGCCGCAATATACAGAACCGGGTAGACGGTCGAGACGGCCACGCCGATCAGCAAAAGTCCGTTGACGAGGTTGAAAAGCGAAATCCTGGACTGGCCTACCACAACCCTTTCCCTCCCAATCTCCTGCTGATGAGGTTCGCCGTAAGCAGCATGATCATCGCCACCAGCGCTTCGAATAAACCGACCGCGGCGGCGTAGCTGTAATTGGATTCGAGCAGGCCCTTGCGGTAGACAAAGGTGGAGAACACGTCCGCCACCTCGTAGGTCATCGGATTGTACAGGAGCAGCACCTTCTCGTACCCGACCCGGATCATGGAACCGGTCTTCAGGATCAACATGACGATGATCGTGGACAGGATGCCCGGCAGCGTGATGTGCCGCATCATGTGATACCGGTTGGCCCCGTCCACCCTGGCCGCTTCGTACAACGTCGGATCGATGCCGGCGATGGCGGCCAGATAGATGATGGATTCAAACCCCATCGTGGCCCAGATTTCCGAGATGACGTAGATCGGGCGAAACCACGATTTTTCAATCAGGAAATAAACCGGCTCAAAACCCAGCGCCACAAGGATCCGATTGACGATGCCGTGCGTTGGCGACAGAAAGTCGATAATCATGCTGCTGATGATCACAACGGACAAAAACGCCGGTAAGTAACTGGACGTCTGGATCGCCTTCTTGAACCACCGGGTTCGGACCTCATTCAGCATCAGCGCAAACAGGATCGGAAAGGGAAAACCAAAGACCAGCGTATAGAAGCCGAGAAGCAGGGTGTTGCGGAACAACAGCGCGAAATCGTCGCCGCTGAAAAATTTCTCAAAATGTTTGAACCCCACCCATTCGCTGCCCCAAACGCCCGAGAACACGCTGTAATCCTTGAACGCGATGAGCAGACCGTACAGCGGCCCGTAACGGAATGTCAGATAGAACACAAGACAGGGAATGAAGAGGATCAGAAGTTGCCGATCCCTCCTCATCTGTTTCCAGGCGCCGGCGAATCGCGAGGACGACGTTTTTTTCGCCGCTTTCACAGCCTGCCGGATAGCGGATTCCACTATGTTTCCTCCTTGAATCGAAGCTGCAGCCGGAAAACCATTCCGGAACGGACGTTCACCATGCGCAGACACCCGGGATCGGCGATCCCGAGTGCCCCTGCGCGATGTCCGCATGGAGACGGCCGCTTGCGCTTCGGATGCTATTTTTTGCCGACCGCCGCATCGTAGCGCTTCTGCGCGGCATTATAGATTTCGATGTATTCGTCCACCCCCATTTTTTTCGCGCTTTGCACCCAGGCCTCCCATTCCTTGTCGCCGGCCGAGCGGTCGAGCACGTAATTGGAGTTGAACTCGTTGGCCGCCTTCTCCAGCGTCAACTGAAGCTCGGCGATTCGCGCGTTTTCCTCGTCGGTGAAGTTCAGCACGGGATCGAGCGGTTCAAACTTGTTGGCCTCGATGATCATGTCCTGGGCTTCCTGTTCCCTTTCCGTAAAGTTGTAATAGACGCTTCTGTGGTCGGGACGCAGGTACATGCCCTCCAGCCAGAGCCCGTAGCGCTGTTCAAGCACCTTGATGTCCACCGGCTGACCCTCCAGTTCCGGATAGACCGGTTTGCCGTTCTCGTCGAAGTGGAAGGTTTCGCCTTCCACGCCCAGGGTGACCAGCGCCCCGCCGGACGGACTGGTCAGGTAATCCAGCAGCTTCAGGGCGGCTTCCTTGTTTTCATTGTTGGCGACAGCGATGCCCCAATCGTCAATCTTCGGGAGCGTGCGCACGTTGCCGGTCGGGCCGATCGGATAGGCATATCGCAAATCGTAATTCGGATTCTGATCCTTCACCTGGTTGCGGAACAACTCGAGCCGCCCGATCCAGTCAAAGGTGACGAAAGCCTTGTCCGCGGTCATCTTGGCGGTCCAGGAATCCTGTGTATCCGTCAGGAATTCCGGATCCATCAGGCCTTCGTTATACAATTTCTTCATCAGATCCAGCATGTCTTTATGTTCCGGTTGAATGGCCGCAAACTTCCATACGCCCTCGTCCTCGTCGTAATAGGCCGGGTAGTAGGCGCTGCCGATGCCCCAGCCGTAAGCCCAGTCGCGGAAAATGAGTTCTTTCGTTTTGGAAGCGTACGGATAGGCATCCGGATAAAACTCTTTCAATTTTTTGAGCGCCTGATAGAACTCTTCCGTGTTCGTCCACGGTTTGATGCCATGCTTATCGAAGATGTCCTTGCGGTACAGGAACCCGTGGTTCACCGCGCGCTGCATGTCGTAAATCGGCCAGGTGTAGATGTTGCCCTGTTCGTCGCCGTAGGAAGCGATCACCCACGGATTTTCTTCCATGTACAACTTCCTGAAGTTGGGAAGCATATCGGCGTATTGATTGATGGCCACAACCGCGCCCTGCTGGCCGAGCTTTTTGAGTTCCGCCGGCTTCAGTCCGTGGAAAATGTCCGGCAATTTCCCCGAAGCCACCGTCACCCTTAACTTCTCCCCGAACGTCGCGGAAGAGTAGGTCTGGAAATTCACCTTGATTCCGGTGCGTTTTTCGATTTCTTTCGCAATCATCTTGTCGTTTGCCGGTTCGTCGCTGACCAGCATCCAGGTGATGGTCGTCGGCTTATCCACCAACGGAAGCTTCAGCCCCCCGGTATCCCCGTACTGGGACGCGGTTTCGGACGGCTGGGCGCTTGCCCCGGCGGTTTCCGAACCTGTGTCGGATGCGCTCGGGCTTGCCCCGGGGGAAGCGCCGTTGCCGCTCTTTTCCCCGCTTCCGCCGCACGCCGCGATCAGCATGGCCACCAATGACAACACCACGGCGATACTCAGCAGCTTTTTCTTCCTGGTCATGTTTTCCCCTCGCTTTTGAATTGTTTTTCGGAACGCGGCAAACCGTGCCGAACGGTTCCCGCACGGGAACGCCCGCTACTTGCGCGTTACGCGCGACACGCGATCCGCCGCTGCCCCCATTGTATCGGTCCGGATCCGCGGCAGAAAATAAAGCGTTTTCAATTCGCCGTGAAAAGCAAGGGGCCGTTATGCGCCAAACGAGCAAATTCCTTGTGAAATCAAGGGTTTTGGCCATGTGGAAAAAGCAAAAGCGGTAGAAAAATCGAAAGTCCATACCTTCATCATAGCGCCTCCATCGACATAACGAAAGCCGGGCAAGCCCGGCCACGAATGGAAGTGCGGATCACCATCTCTCGTTCGGCCTGGGCGCGGACAAAGAGGACACTTTTTCCATCAAAAAGGTGAAGCGGTAAATCTGGCGCGGCCGCCCTTTCGACAACTTCTCAACGCCGACGACCTTGACCAGCCCGTTGTCCGCCCAGGCCTGCAGCAGCCGATGCGCGCTTCGCACCGTGATGTTTAACGCATCCGCCAATTCATGGGCCCTGTAATCGTATTTGCCGAATTTCGCGGCATTGGTCAGCAGTCGGCTCAAATACGCGCTGGTCATCCCCGCATTCTCGGCTTTCCGGATCAGGTCAGCGTCCGTCGGCGACAGCACGGTTTGCACGGGGTCGGACATCTCGAGGGGACCGATCAACGTTTGATCCTCGCGGATGATGAAGCACGCGTTGCCTCCGGCTTCCCTGGACTTCCGAAGAGCCGCTCTCGCATTCATGCCGGCCTCGTTCGCCGAAGCGCCAAAGCCCACGCCGAGACTTAACGTAATGCCGTAGGACAAACTGGCGTCCTTCGCCAGGTAAATCGTTTTGTACCCGCCCGTTTCCCGCTCGAAGATGCCCCGCGTGGTAAAGAACAGGTACTCCCCTTCGCCCATCGAGATCAAATAGCCGTCCAGCGATTCCACATAGTTGAGAACCATCCGGTGAATGTCCAGCTTCAGTTTTTGCACTTCGAGCTCGCTGCTTTTTTTCATGACCAGATTGCCGAAGTCGTCAACGGCCAGCATGCCGACCACGATTTGCGATTCCTTGTTGCGGCGGGACTCTGTCGCCAGCAAAGCCCGCTCGAGCGCCACGATCATGTCCTGTTCCGAAGGGACCAGGTACTCGGCGGGCACTTGCCGCGCCGCCAATTCTTCGGCCACCGATTCCACACCGGTGATGGCCAGCGAGCTGGCACCGGCCGCCGACTGCTGCAAATGAAAAGCCACCAGCTTGTCCGGTGACGCGTAGGCGGGCCCGTTGTAAACCGTCACGCGAATGTCTTCGAGCCCAAGATCCTTCAACGTTCGCATGACCATGGACTTCGTCAGCGTATCCACCGAAATCCCGCCGCCAAGCCTGCCCGCCTTTAATGCGAAAAATAACGCTTTGTACAATCCCGCTCCCGTAAGCGGCACCTGGACAACCGGTACGGAAATATGCGTCTTTTCTTTCACCAGGCGGTACGACAACGGGCCGAACAGAAACAGAACCTCCACTTCTTTCGCCAGTTGTTCGGCATACCCGGGCGTCTCCTCCACCTTCCCGATCACGCGGACCACGGGATTGAATGTCGGAAATTCCTTGATCACCGACTTCAATTTTTTTACGACCGCGGGGGTCCCAATGACACCGATCTTGATTTGCATGAGCACTCGTCCTTTCCGGAAGCGAAACTTGGCCCGACCTTCAATTTTAGACGAAATAAAGACTCTGTCATTTTATGATATAATATTGTCCGGGCGAATTGTCAAACGGCAGATCATCAGGAATCGATAAAGGAGTGAGTTCCAGGTTGAACATTCACGTTTTCGCTTCCGGGGAACAATTGGACGAAGCATGCGCGAACCTGATCGGCGGACTCATCCGCGTCAAACCGCGCGCCGTGCTCGGTCTGGCGACCGGAGGAACGCCGCTCGGCATCTATCGCCGTCTGATCCGCGATTTCAAGGAAGGATTGATCAGCTTCCGGCAAGTGACCACGTTCAATCTGGACGAATACGTCGACCTGCCCGAAGAGCATCCCGAAAGTTATCATGCATACATGCGCAGGCACTTGTTCGACCATATCGACCTGCCGTCGTCCCGTGCCCATCTACCCAACGGCAACGCCGTCGACCTGGAAGCCGAGTGCCGCCGGTATGACGCGCTGATTGAGGAGGCCGCGGGCATCGATTTGCAACTTTTGGGCATCGGGCATAACGGTCACATCGGCTTCAATGAGCCGAATCGGGAGCTGATTTCCGGCACGCATGTGGTTCAACTGGCACAGGAAACGCGGCGGGCGAACGCGCGATTTTTCAATTCCGTCGAAGAAGTGCCGAAGCAGGCGATTACCATGGGGGTCGGCACGATATTAAAGGCCAGGACGATTGTGCTCATTGCCAAGGGGGCGGACAAGGCGGACATTCTGCGGCGCGCGCTGGAAGGCCCGATCACGACCGAATGCCCGGCCTCCTTGCTGCAAACCCATCCCCGGCTGGTCGTGCTGCTGGATCGCGCCGCGGCGGCGAAGCTGTGTGGGAAAGATCGGCATGCGTCCTGGGCAGGGAACCGTGATCACCGGCCCGGCAAGCGGGCCGACGTCCTGCTTCCCGACGCCCCGCTTTGAGCTGCGGCGTTCGGCTCGGGGGAGTTGCGGTGCGTTGATCCGGTAACATGCAAAAAAAGTCCCGAACCACGGGACTTCTTCTCATCCTTGCCATTCCGCTCCGTAGCGAATCAGGGTACCGATCGTCCCCGGCGCACCGTGTGAATAATGGGCGTAGGCTTCATCGGCGCGTTCAAGCGGGACCTCATGGGTGATCAGGGGACCCACGGCAATGCGCCCTTCGGCCAGCAAGCGGACAAATTCGCCGACATTGCGCCCTTCCGTCCATCGTACGTAGCCGATCGGATAATCCCTGTTTTCCTTCTCGTACTGGGCATCGTAGCGTCCCGGCCCTCCGGCGCGGGAGATGAGCACCTGCACTTCCTTGGCGAACATGGCGGCGCGGGAAAACGACATGGCCAGATCGCCAACCACGACGATTTTCCCCCTGTCGCGCAGCCAGTCCATCGCCCGGTTGATGATCGCTTCGCCCGGGCCGCTGTTGCACAGGATCACCGCATCCGCCCCGGCCTGACCCGTGAGGGCGGCCATTTCCCGCTCCAGCTCGGACGGATCGGTGTAGACGAAGCGAAGTCCCCGCTCCCGCAGCTTGGCCGCCCGCTCCGCCCGTACATCCAACCCCGCCGTACGGAAGGCGGCGGCGTGGGCAATCTGGGCGATGAGATGGCCGAGAATCCCCAATCCTACCACAATCACGGACTCCCCGAACTGCAATTGCGCCGTGCGCAAGGCGTGGATGGCAATCGCGCCCAATCCCGCGAAAGCGGCCTCCCGCGGATCCACCCGCTCCGGCACTTCCGCCGTCAAATTGACGGGAACGACCAACCGTTCGGCGTGCCGTACATAGGGCGCCCCGTAACAGGCCAGGCGCTTGCCGGCTTCGATGCCGTCCACACCCGGACCCGTCCGTTCCACAATGCCGACCGCACTGTATCCCAAAATGACGGGCCGCTCGCCGCTGGAACGAATCATGCTCATCTCGGTACCCGGACTGACGGCAGAGTACTCGGTACGGATCAGCACATGTCCGGGCGGCGGCTCGGGTACCTCCAGTTCCGTGACGAATATCCGGCCGTTTTGCGCCGCGATGGCTTTCATTTGCTTCCCATCCTCCCGGCGGTTTCTATTCTTCCATGCCCGGCTCAGCTTGTTCCTGGCAGAAGCCGTCTGCACGCAATGTTTGCGAGCAAAGCGGCACCAACAGGGATGCAATCTTCATTCAACACAAATTTCGGATGATGCAGGCCGAACGCTTGCTCCGTGTTTTCGCGGGGACCGGATCCCAGCCAGAAAAAACATCCCGGCACATGTTGCAAATACACGGAAAAATCTTCTCCGGCCAATGTCGGTTCCGCCAGAACCCTGTTCCCGGCGCCGATTGTCCCGTCCGCCACCGCGTCGACCAGACGGACGCACGCTTCATGGTTCACCAGAACAGGGGTCTGGGAAATGTAGCAAAGTTCCGCCTTGCAACGGTAGCCTTGCGCGATTTGCGAGACCAGACGTTCAATGCGCTCCGGCATGCCTTCCCGCACGCGGGGATCGAACGCGCGGACCGTACCGGTCATTTCCGCGCGCGGCGGTATTACGTTGTTCGCTTCTCCCGCACGGATGCTGCCGATCGTGACCACCGCGGGATCAAAGGGCGAGAGCTCGCGGCTGACGACCGTTTGCAGCGCCATCACCACATGGGAGGCGCAAACGACGGGATCCACACTCTGATCGGGGATGGCGCCGTGCCCCCCTTTTCCTTCCAGCCGTATTTCCAGCCGGTCCACCGAGCCCATCATGGGCCCCGGACGGGTGGCGACCTTTCCGGCCGGCAAGGTGGGCAAATTGTGCAAGCCGTAGATTTCATCCACGCCGTCGAGAACGCCTTCTGCGATCATGGCTTTCGCCCCGGCGTTGACCTCTTCTGCCGGCTGAAAGATGAAACGGACGGTTCCGTGCAGCCTGTCCGCCACCCCGGCAAGCAACCTGGCCGCACCGAGCAGGATCGCCGTATGCGCGTCATGGCCGCAGGCGTGCATGACCCCGGGCCGGGTGGACGCATATTCCAGGCCGGTTTCCTCCTGAATGGGCAGCGCGTCCATGTCGGCGCGGAGCGCGATGACTTTTCCCGGAAACCCGCCGTGAAAATCCGCCACGACCCCGTTGCCGCCGATTCCCGTCCGGACCGTCATCCCCAATTTCCCAAGCGCTCCGGCCACCTTGGCGGCGGTTTCCGTTTCCTGCCAACTCAATTCGGGATACCGATGCAAATCCCGGCGAAAAGCGATCAGCTCTTCGGCCAGCCGCGCCGCGTCGTTGAGCGTCACACCCATGTCACTTCATTCCTTCCAGCCGCATATCGTCCAGGATTTTTCGACCGGTGGGCGTCCGGGCCAGGCCGCCTTTGGCGGTTTCCCGGTAGGATTCCGGCATCAGGCTGCCAACTTCCAGCATGACGCCGATCACCTCGTCGGACGGAATGACGCTCCGCACCCCGGCAAGCGCCATGTCGGCCGCGGCCAGCGCGGTCACCGCTCCGAAACCGTTCCGGACGATGCACGGAATTTCCACCAGGCCGGCCACCGGGTCGCAGATCAGACCGAGCGAATTTTTCAGCGCGAGCCCCACCGCGTGCACAGCCTGCTCCGCCGTACCGCCGCGCAGCTCGGTCAGGGCGCCGGCCGCCATGGCGATCGCCGATCCGATCTCCGCCTGGCAACCGCCTTCCGCGCCCGAGATAAAGGAGTTGTTGGCAATCACATAGCCGATGGCTCCCGCGCAGAACAACCCGTACACCATGTGTTCGTCCGTCCATCCGAAACGTTGCTGGCTGCTGATGAACACGCCGGGAATAACGCCGCATGAGCCGGCCGTCGGCGTAGCCACGATTCGTCCCATGGAGGCGTTCACTTCGGACACGGACAAGGCGCAGGCCATCGCCGTGCACGCTTCCGAACCGAGCGAGGCGCTCCCGCCAAGCGCGTATTCGTAGACTCGCCTGGCGTCGCCGCCCGTCAATCCGCTGCGGGATCTCGGCGCCTCCTCAATCCCTTTGCGCACGGCTTCTTTCATCACCCGGTAATATTCGCTCATCCGGCCAAAGACCCGCGCTTCCGTTTCTCCCGATTCCCGCACCTGCTCCGCCAGCATCAACCGGCCGATCGTGACGGATTCCCGCGCGCACAGCCCGACGAGTTCATTCAGGGTCTTGAATCTCATGATCTTCCCTCACTTTGCGTCGTTTACGCTTTTCCGAAAGGAGGTATGGCGCAAACCCGGCGGACGTTGGGAAGTTTGGCGATGCGGCCAATCTCGTCCTTGCCGACCGCCTGGTCCAGCTCCAGCACCGTCAGGGCGTCGCCGTTTCGGGACATGCGGTCGACTTCCATATAACCGATGTTGATCCCGGCTTTCCCCAGAATGTCCGTGATCTCGGCAATCATGGAGGGGCGGTCGTCATGAAAAATCAACAAGGTCGGGTAGTTAGCCGTGAACTTCACCTCAAACCGGTTGACGCTCGTGATTTCGATATTTCCGCCGCCGACGGAACATCCCGTGATGTGATCTTCCCGTTCGCCCCGCTTCAGAATGATCGTCGCCGTATTCGGATGAAGACCTGCCCTCCGCGCCGTGCGAAAACGGACGCGAACACCGGCTTCCTCCGCCAACGCGAGCGCCTCCCGAATCCGGTCATCGTCCGGATTGAACCCCATCAATCCCGCCACCATCGCCAGATCGGTTCCGTGGCCGCGGCCGGTGTCGGCAAACGAACCGTACAAGACGATCGTCGCCTGTTCCGGCCATTCGCCGAAGATGGCTCCGGCCGTTTGGCCCAGCCGGACGGCGCCGGCGGTGTGCGAGCTCGACGGACCCACCATACATGGACCGATGATCGAAAAGACGTCTTTGAACCGCATCTCCGATCCCCGTATTCCGGCCTAGTTGTTCAGCCACTCTTCCAGGTGCGCGGCGACGAACTCATCGTCGTTCAGATGCGGGTAATCCCGATACACGCGATCGATTTCTTCCGCCTGGCCAGGGGACAACGCTTCGCACGGATTCAGGCACCAGCTCCCCCGTAACAGCCCTTGCCTGCGAAGCACTTCGTGAATGCCGGGGATGCACCCCGCAAACCGGTGTCCGGGATCGAAAAAGGCGGCGTTTGCATCCGTGACCTGAACGGCCCGGGTCAATAACGCTTGGGGGATTTCTTCCCGCCCGCGCACCGCCTTGATTTCTTCCATTAACTCTACCGCCTTTTTCGTCCATACCGCCCAGTGCCCCAGCAAACCGCCGACAATCGGCTTCTTGATCCTGACGCCGTTCACGTTGAATTCATACGTCGTCAACAGGTCGTTGACGATGTTGTCGTCATTGCCGGTGTAAAGCGCGATTTCGTCGCGCCGGCTTGACAGGCAGACGGCCCGGACCACATCGATCGTCTGATACCGGTTGAACGGAGCGATCTTGATGGCCACAACGTTGGGAATTTCGGCCAGGGCGCGCCAGAAATCAAAGGAAAAAACCCGGCCCCCGACAGCGGGCTGCAGGTAAAATCCGAATACCGGCAAAATCCGGGCCACCTGTTTCGTCCGCTCCAGAAGCGCCTCCTCGCTCCACCCGACCAGGCCCCCCATGCTGAGCAATCCGGCGTCATATCCCAGCGACGCGGCGAGTTCCGCTTCCCGCAGCGCCTGCCCAGTGGGACCGCAGATGCCGGCAATCTTGAGAAAAGGCCGCTCCGGCTTCGCACGGTCGACTTCCTCCGCGGCAATTTTCAACACGGGTTCCAGCAGATTGTGCTTCGGCTCCCGGATTTCGAACTGGGTCGTGTGGACGCCCACCGCGATGCCGCCCGCCCCGGAAGCGATGTAATAGCGCGTGAGCGCTCGCTGATGGCGTTCATCCAGCTTCCGGTTCTCATCCAGCGCGAGGGGATGGGCGGGAATGACCAGCCCTTCGTGCAGCGCCCTGGTCAATTCAGGCGGCAGCGTCCTGGCCGCTTCCGGCATCTAGAACCTCCCCCTTCTCTCCTGGAAATGCGTCGGTTTGTCCCATGTCAAACCGCCCGCTTGCACCCATTCGGCAATCCAGTCGATCATTTGCAAAAGGGACACCCGCGGATAACCGAACCGCCGATACGCCCGGGCCGCGTTGCTAAGCAACGCCGTGTCCGCTTCCGTTCCCGCAAAAACGGGGTCCTTGCCGAAGCGTTCGGCAAACTGCAGCGCCGCCCAGCGGACCGACATCGTCTCCGGCCCCGTCACGTTCAGCACGGCCGGCGGTGCCGTGCACGCGGTCAGACAGCGCAGCGCCATGGAATTGGCGTCCCCCTGCCAGATGACATTCGCATGGCCCATGGTGAGGTCGATCGGACGCCCTTCGTACACAGCCCGGGCGATTTCCAGCAGCACGCCGTACCGCATGTCAATGGCGTAGTTCAAACGGAAGAACAGCATCGGCGTCCCGTTTTTGTGGGAATGGTAGGCAAAAACCCGCTCGCGGCCCAGGCACGATTGGGCGTATTCGCCGATCGGCTCCGGTGTCACGCTTTCATCCGCGCCTCCGGAGTGAACCGGCGTGAACGGGTACACGTTCCCCGAGGAAAAGACCACGATGCGGGAGTCTTTGTATTTCTCGGCCACCCTGCCGGGCAAAAAGGCATTCATCGCCCAGGCCAGATGTTCCTTGCCCGTCGTGCCGAATTTGTATCCGACCATGTAAATCACATTGGCGACATCCGGCAAACGTTGCAATTCCTCATCATCCAACAGATCGCACGATACGGTTTCAACGCCGTGCCGCTCCAGATCCTTCCGCACCTCCGGATCGGAATAACGCGACACGCCGATGACGCGTTTGGACAATCCGCCGGCGCGAATCGCCCGGGCTGCCAGTTTGGCCAGGCTCGGCCCCATTTTGCCGCCCGCGCCCAGAATCAACAGATCGCCATCCACACGAGACAGATCCCGGATTAAATCTTCCGTCGGCTCCGTCAGCCTGGCTTCCAGCTCTTCGACCGTTTTCATGGCACTCCCCTTACGTTACGTTTGATAGCCGAACGATCTTCCCGCCGGAGGTCCGGCTTTCATTGGCCGCCTCCAGGAAACGGATGATCTGCAGGGTCTCGTCCAGATCCAGGCCCGGGCGCCCGGTCCGAAACATCTCCATCACCCGTTCGAGCAGGCTGGCGTACAACGGCATCGGATCGGCGGGCGGCTCGACAAGGCGGCTTCGATCCGCCCGGTGGATCAGCGCCCCGAACGCGTGGTTTCCCGCGCGGTTTCCGCGCACCGTGCCGATGCGACCGTCCGCCCAGCAACCGACGATCACGTCATGATCCCCGGCGGCGATCGTGCGGACTTGCAAGCACCCTTTGCCGAGAATCGCAAACAGCATTTCCGCCGCATGGATCCCGTACCAGAAATATCCCGGCTGCGTGGGTTGAAAAGGCATGGGGCCGTAGGCATCCGCGCCGATGACGGGAGGTTTGTCCCCGCACGACGCCGATCGCTTCGTCAATCCTTCGGCAAACCGCAAGGACGAGCAGCTCATGATCGGCACCCGGTGCCACCTCGCCAGCCCGACGATTTCCTGCGCGTCCCGGAAACTGACCGCGAGCGGTTTGTCGATAAACACCGGCTTACCGTACGGAACGATCCGGCGGAACAGCCCGAGATGCACCCGGCCGTCGGCGGCCTCGAGCATCACCGCGTCGCTTTTTTCCGCCGCCTCTTCCGGCGAAGAGACGATGCGGACCCCGAACGTCTCCGCCATCTCGCGGGTAAACCGCCCCACACGCGAGGCGCTCAATTCAAAATCCGGCGAACCGCCCGGAAAAGCGACGGTCACCCGGCCGCCCGGCACGTGGAACGGATGGCCCTCGTCATGCAGCAGCCGGGTGAACGCCACGGCATGGCTGGTATCGAGACCCACCATGCCGATGCGCAGAACCTTCCTTGCCGGCTCAGACAATGCCCCACAGCCGCCGGACGTTTTCCAGCGACAGGCGCGACCCGAGCAGGCAATCCTCGAGGCCTTCGAATTCAATGGAGATGTAACCGTCGTAACCGGATTCCTTGACGGCCTTCAGTATCGATCGCAGATCGATATCGCCGTGCCCCGTGATGGCACCGCGCAAATAGTTGCCGGATGCCGTTCTGAACCATCCTTCCCCCGGTTCCATCCAGGAGGGACGCAGGTAAAAATCCTTCAAATGCACCATGGAAGCGTACGGCAGGTTCTTCTTGACCGAAGCGACGGGATCTTCATCCACACACATGAAGTTGCCCACATCCAGCGTGGTCCTGAAGTTGGGACGATCCACCGCCCGGACCAGCCGCTGCACCCGATCCGCGGCCTGGATGAAATACCCGTGGTTCTCGACGCTGGTGACGATCCCGTACCGGGCGGCGTAATCGGCCACGCGGCGGCACCCTTCCACCAGGCGCGGAAGTTCCCGTTCAAAGCGGTGAATCGTCGCCTCCCCGACCGGAACCGAGGCCACGTCGTGGCGCATCCGCTTTACGCCGAGCCTGGCCGCGATGTCCACATGCGCTTTCAGTTCCGCAATTCTGGCCTCAAACTCCTCTTCCGTTTCGACGATAAAATTGTTGCCGACCGCATAGTTGGAAATGTCGATCCCGGCGTCGTCGGCCGCCCGCCTGATCTCGCCGATCAGCGCGGGATTTTCCCGCAGATCGAAACCGACCGGCACGATCTCGACATGCTCGCCGCCGTGTTCCGCCACCCAGCGCACCGCCTCGACGATCGTCAACCGGCCATCCCGAATCGCCTGCGACAGGCTGTAACTGCTGAGCCCCAGCTTCAAGCGAATCTCCTCCCCGGCCCGATCCATTTACCGGTAAGACCGGATAAATTGGACCGCCTTGCGGATGTCTTCCTCGGGATTGTCGCCGACTTCGCGCTCGATCGTCAGGTATCCCCGATAGCCGATGTCCGCCAGCGCCTGGAAGTAGGCGTCGAAATCCACCTGCCCCTCGCCAAGCGGCACTTCTTGAAAAAACTCTCCGGTTCGCAGCATCTCGGCAATCTTGTCATGCTCCATCGGTTCAAAGCCGACCGCGCCGTAAACGAGCCGCGGATCGACCTCCTTGCGGCGGATGCCGTCCTTGACGTGGGTGTGCACGATATAATCTTTCAGGATGTACACGCCCTGCACCGGATCGTCGCCGGTCACCATCACCATGTTGGCCGGATCGAAATTGACGGCCACTCCCTTGCCGCCCAGCGTGTCGAGAAAGCTTTTCAGATGGCTCGCCGTCTCCGGTCCCGTCTCGATGGCGAAATAGGCGTTCATGGAACGTGCGTATCGGCTCAGTTCCTCGCAGGCGGCCTGCATCGCGGCGTACACCCTGCTGTTCGGATCTTCCGGAACGATTCCGATATGGGTCGTCACCACATTCGTCCCGAGTTCGACGGCCAGATCGAGGATGCGCTTGGATTTCTCGATCTTCCACGGATTTTCCTGTTCGTCCTGGAACCCGTGTCCCCCCAGATCGCCAACCAGCGCGGAAATTTCCAGACCGAGATCCTCGATATAGGCTTTCAGTTCCTTGCGGGCGGCGGCCGGCAGGTTGTCCGGATCCATTTCACCGCTGACGGTGTAGATTTGCACGCCCTCCGCCCCGACCGCCCTGGCTTTCTTCAGGCCCTCTCTCACCCCGACGCCGAAACTGTCCACAATAACGCCGATTTTATTGGTCAGCTTCACCATCAACGCCAACCTCCCATCAATAAGGTTGAAAAATTAAAACCGGATTTCCCTGCCGATTCGGGCCGATTCGTAAACGGCGCTCAGCATCTTCATGATCTCCACGCCGTCCTCCACCGGGCTCAGCGTCTCTTTTTCTCCGGCCATGGCGGCGACAAAATGCGCGATCTCGCTGGCGAAGGCCTCCGGAAAATGAAAGGTGGGATGATCAACCTGCGGCGTCATGTTCAGGATGGTGTCGTATTTTTCCGTCACGATCTGCAGCTCGGGCTCCAGTTCGGCGCCGCCGCAATCCCCGTACAGCTTCACGTACAGCTCGTCTTTTTTGGCGTGCAGCGTAAAGCTGACGTCCACCATCAGGGACGCGCCGTTTTCAAAGCGGATCAGCGCGTTGGCCAGATCCTCGACCGTGTTCACGGACGCGTCGTAGTCGGCCGCCTTGTAGAACGACAAATGTTTCACATGAGAACGGTTGCCCAGCCGGTAATACGTGTTGCCGCTGACCGCCTTCACTTTCGGCTTGCCCATGAGGTACCAGCAGATGTCGATCAGATGAACCCCCAGATCGATCAGCGGACCGCCGCCCGAGCGTTCCAGTTCGGCAAACCATCCGCCCGGATTGCCCAGCCGGCGCAGGCAGGAAGCCTTGGCATAATAGATGTCCCCAAGGTCCCCGTTGTCGATAAACTGCTTCAGAATCGCCGTGTTGCTGCCGTATCGGCGCACAAACCCGACCTGCAGCACTTTGCCGCTCTTTCGGACCGCCGCTTCCACGCGCAGTGCCTCTTCCACCGTCTTGCAGAGCGGTTTTTCCACCAGAACGTGCTTCCCGGCTTCCAGCGCGGCAATCGAAATTTCGGCATGCGTATTGTTCCAGGTGCAGACGCTGACACCGTGAATGTCCGGCTGTTTCAGCAGTTCCCTGTAATCGGTGAAAACGCGAGAGGCGCCGTACGCTTCCGCTTTGGCTCGCGCCCGCTCCTCGTTCAAATCGCAAATCGCCGCGATTTCCACATCCGGATGCTGCCGGTAAGCGGCCAGATGCGCATCGGAGATCGAGCCGGCGCCGATGACGCCAATTTTGTACTTCATCCGCAAACAGCCCCTTTCCTGTTGTGCTGAGCGGCTCATTGCGGTGGCCGTTCAGTCCGTTCATTTCTAATGATAGCGGTTGCACCGACATAAAGACAAGTCTTTTAACTGTCTTTAAATAAAAAAAGCCGGATCGGCTCTTCGTCCGGCAAATTCAAGCTTTGTTACAAATCCCGCACCAGCCCGGCGGCCCCGACGACGCCGGCGTTATTGCCCAACTCCGCAGCGACGATCTCGACGCCCTCCCGGGCCCGTTCCTGCGCGCATTGGCGGAACGCTTCGCGCACCTGCGCGAACAGAAA